>Ga0209510_1000012_pt1 | contig 432369 bp, 336 predicted proteins | sample BiotimSIPDNA_FD_185749 | JGI IMG/M metagenome (GOLD analysis project Ga0209510, IMG submission 185749) | Anaerobic biogas reactor microbial communites from Washington, USA - Biogas_R1 time_0 SIP DNA (SPAdes) (version 2) | ecosystem: Engineered > Bioreactor > Anaerobic > Unclassified | place...
AAGGGTGTGACCCACGCGGACAGCATGTCTGTAAGGGCATCGGGGAGTGCTCTTGATAATACTTATACCAAGCGTATGCAATCTCCTCGGCTTCCTTGATGCGGTGGTAATGCCACCCTCCTTGCCAATCTGCAGCTTCGGCGGCAGCTTCAGTCTTGTCTTTGTAAATAGACGCATTAGGATAATCATTTCCGGGATACCAGTTCTGCATACTGACATCATCGTCGTTGACATCTTCCATCCCGGTCTTTCCTGTGCAATAAATGCGACGGTACGTCCAGACGATACGCCAGTTGTGCTTTCCAAAAGAAAAATAGGTTTCTTTATACTTTCGATAATGCTCGGCAAAACTGTCAAAATGATTCTGGATGAACTGATCTGTTTCCTCATCGTAATCATTCTGCAAACTAACACAGAAAGGGAAGACTGTTGCTTGCGAACCATTCTCATCAATCTCAGGCAGTTGTGTGTCTTCTTGCGTCATCTCATTGGCAACTTCCCTGCCAATCGTGTAATCAGCACCGGACAAAACCATAATATCCCCGCCCTCAGTGGCGTCGATGACTGTCAGCGTTTTCTCGTTCTCAGCCGTAACTTGAATGACTTCCTTGTCAAAGCGCTCAGACTTGTCAGTGCTGTACCAGTCATGCATCTCCTCAGAAAGTAGAACGCTGTGTGGGACATAACCGTTTGCCGCAGTTCGTTTAATCAGCGTCACCGACACAATCTTCCGACCATCTTCTCCGTATTTATCCGAACAATCAACCGTTTCAACTTTCTTTACGACAGTCATCGGGAGATAGAGAATATTCTCATGTTTTGCAATCATCTTCTCCAGAAGCCATGCGCCTGTCCTTGGGTCGAAATCTTCACGGCTTACCCAACCAGCCAAGTACGGCGCCATCCCTTCACCAACAGCATCCGCTGGCTTGTGCCATAACATCTCAATCCATTCCAAATAATCGCTCGGATAATAGGTCGCCGGATTCTCGCGCATCAGACTTGCCCCAGGCTCGAACCAACAATTATCGATGGCAGATACGCCTTGACTTGTCGCTTGTCCGCCCAACCAGTCGGTACTTTCGGTTAGGATAACTCTCGTTTTAGGATTGGTTCTTGCTGCAGCCAAAGCCGCCGCCACTGCACTAAATGAACCTCCCGCGACAAAAATATCGCAGGTAAGATGTGATGCTATTGCTGTCATAGACAGTTCCTTTATTTGTTATAAAACTTGATAAGACGTTTGCCGATTCTGGTAGTAATTTCATAACCAATTGTGCCAGCCCAGTCCGCAAATTCTTCGACCGGACGAATCGTCTTCCGGTCAGGAGAACGACCGAACACTGTAGCGATTGAACCGACATGAACATCCGGAATGCCATTGACATTAATCATCATTTGGTCCATACAGATTCTGCCGATTTCGGGCGCAAGACAATCATTAATCAATACCTTACACTTGTTTGTCGCGGACCGTGGCAGACCATCAGCATATCCGACCGGCAGTGTTGCCACCATCGTCGGCTCAGTGGTCGTATACAAGTGCATATAGCTAATGCCTTGATTCGCGGGAACCTGCTTGAGAAATGCAACTCTCGTGTACAGGCTCATGCCCGGAACTAATTTGGGTTTGGTCAGAACATCGGAACTAGGCTCTTGCCCATACAGACATATGCCAAGACGAACAGCATTAAAATGCGCCTCGGGAAAATCCAGTATTGATGCGGAATTAGCTAAATGTGTGTAGGTTGGATTCGTTCCCTGTTCAGCCAGACACTTACGAGCTTTCTTGAAAATCTCAATCATTTTCCGTGTGCGTTCTGGCGGGGGAGAATCCGCGAAAGGCATATGACTCATCATGCCTTCAAAAACAAGCGATGGAGAGTCCACAATCAGTTTCCCTAGTGTAGGAACATTCTCCGGTCGACAACCAACACGTCCCATTCCAATATCCGTTTTGAGATGAACGAAAGCCTTCTTGCCTTGCGCATTCGCAATTTCGGAAATAGTCTTGATTGTCTCTTCATCGTAGACAACCATCTCAATGTTATTGGAAATAGCAACGGCTGCTTGTTCCTTTGTCGGAGCTGCCAGAACAAAAACCGGATGAGTGATGCCTGACGAACGCAACTCGAGTGCTTCCTCCAACCGGGCGACCGCAAACTTCAGTGGTGGTGTCTTAACTGACGTGAGAAGATGTCGTGCCACCTCTATGGCGCCATGACCATATGCGTCAGCCTTGATGACAACAAAAATATTGTGATGCTTTGTGTAATTTTGCATCGTTTCAAAATTCGCTGCGATGCCCTTGAGATTGATTTCCAGCCAAGAATAAAGAATCTCTTTAGGTAATGGAGTGTTAATCATTCCTCTATTTAGCCTCTTTTATCAGTGCCCAGTTATTTCTAAAGTAAAAATATCCGGACAAAAGTGTCAATACCAAAACAATCACTAACACTAGATAAAATGCGAATAAGGTTATTTCGTCATAAACCGGAAGGAATGATCGTACACATTGGAAGACGGATATTGTTGCTCTGAAAGCAAGGAGAACCGCAACACCAATCAGCAAGCCCAGTTGCCATCCTGTTTTATGTTTGCCCAATCTGTCGGCCGAAATGACGACACCTTTTTCAAGAGCAATTTGACGGAGACCTGTGACAAAGAATTCTCTTGCTAATATGAGTATTACAGCCCATGCAGGGGCGAGTGCTGTCATCGTTCCAGGATAGGAAATCTCGATAAGCAAAACATATCCGCTCATAACCAAAATCTTATCAGCCAACGGATCCATAAGCTTACCAAAAGAAGAGACTAATCCTCTCTGTCTCGCGATTTTTCCATCATAATAGTCGGTTACTGTGGCAAAGATAATCGTGATAGCACCAAGCCATAAGCACAATATCTGCCCCCATACTGGTGTTTGTGGATTGACGCCACAGGTAAGAAATCCGACAAAGAAGGGAATGGCAACAATGCGGCTCAGTGTTAGTTTGTTAGCAAGATTCATATTATTTACATCCGAAGGGATTACTATAATAGTACCATTGATTCTATTGACTAATGTCTATTATTGTCGCCAAAAAGTTTCATTATTTCTTGTGACAACAGTTCCGCCGCATCATTGCAAACAAACTCTTGTGGTATGGTGATGCTATCGGCAGCAGCTTGCGTTTCAAGGAATTCTTTGATGACTCTTGTGGAATCATCAATGTTGCTGAGTTCATCTTGCTTTAGAACTTGACCAAAGCCAGTTGCACACACTGTTCGTGCGTTGATTTCCTGATGGTTATAGATGGCGGTTGGCAAGGGAACAAACAAGGGGACAATGTGCGCTGTCAATAACTCCGCGACCGTTGACGCTCCGGAACGTGATATTGCGCAATCGCTAATGGCCAGGGCATAATCCATGCGCGAAATAAAAGGAAGAAATTTGATGGTGAGTGGCATACCCTCATCAACCTTTGGTTCAAACATTATTGTCAAGGACTCATAATTATTCTGTCCTGTTGACCAGAGAATCTGCCATTTTGAAGAGATAGCACTGTCATGTGACAAGGATTGTATGATGACGGCAAGATGCTCGTACATTACCTTTGCGCCTTGGCTACCTCCAATGATAAGTAACGTCTTCTTATTCGGATTCAGTCCAAAGTACTCGTATGCGCCTTGTTTGTCAGGTGACGCAAAATTACAGATGGGCATCTTTGTAACGACGATTTTATCTTGTTTACATGACAAGGTTTTCCGTGTTTCGTTGAAGTTAATAGCACAGATGTCGACCATCCGCGACAACCAGAGATTTGTTTTGCCGGTAATGGCATTCGCCTCATGAACAAGGGTTTTGATGCCAAGCAATTTGCTAGCCAATATCGCCGGTCCGGAAACATATCCGCCGAATCCGACAATAACTTTGGGCTGTTGCTTTTTGAAGATACAGACGCATCGAGCAATATTGACAATCAGTGCGAGCAGGCCACTAATACGTGATACAATTCCCGTTCCAAAATGCCGTGCCGGCATGATAAAGGGGGATTCATCCGCTCTCTTGTACATATCTATTTCGAGCGGTCGATCGCCACACAAAAACGAAACTTCTACTTGAGGTGCCATTTTACGCAGTGTTTTGCCGGTAGCGAGCGCCGGAAAAATGTGCCCACCGGTTCCGCCTGCAACAATAATAATCTTCGCTAAATTGTTATCTTTCATGTGTATCATACTACAGAGAACTCATTACTCTTATGAACGAAATAGGTGATTGAATGCGACATTTAGTTTTTATGACAGGTCTATTGATGATGACGGCTTTTGGATTGTCCGGATGCAACACGACATTCCCCGGCACTTTAGGCTTTGCTACATGGGAATTCCAATTTTCGCACAAGAAACCTGTGTATCCTCTTAAGGACATCAGTCAGCCTGTCATAACGCAAAAACAATGCACACAGCAATAGACTGAGTGGAGTTACAGTTTCAGACTCCTGAGCCGTCTGTCATTCTCTTCTTTGCGCCAAATCGCGAAGTTGATGCAATGTTGAATCAAAGACGACATCGGGATATTAACAGCCGCTGCTTGTTGGGGCAACAGTGATGTTTCTGTCATTCCGGGCGTCGTATTCGTCTCGAGCAGATAGGGGCGCGAGGGATTAGACGGCGAAAGAATCATATCGCTCCGTGATACGCCTTCGCATCCTAATGCAATATGCGCCGCGATTGCAGTTCGTTTGACAGCCGTAATGATATCTTGGGGCAAAGGCGCCGGAGTAATCTCTTCAGATCCGTCCACATCGTACTTGGCCTTATAATCGAAAAACTCACAACCTTTGGGTTTGACAAGAGTTGGCGGCAATGCGATTGCTTGTGGAGCACCATCGGCTACTCTATCGATGACACTACAAGTGACTTCGAGCCCGGGAATAAATTGCTCAACCATGGCTTCATTGTCAACGCACAAGGCATTCTCAATAGCCTCACCCAAATCATCAAAACTCTTGACCAGAGTGACACCGACACTCGAACCACCACAAACGGGCTTTACTATGACAGGAATTTCGGGCATTACACTAGGAACGGGATTTCGTCTGGAAACAGTAATATGTGTTGGCGTATTGAGATTAGCGGTTCTGAACGCTTCTTTGGTTCTTCCTTTGTGGAAAGAGACTGCGCTGGCACAAACGCCACTGCCCGTATAGGGGATTCCTGCGGTCTCAAACAATCCTTGTACACAGCCGTCTTCACCGAATTGGCCGTGCAAAGCAAGATAAACACACTTCACTTCATCATCGACGAGGTTCAGAAACATTTGACTTAAATTTAAATTGTTATAGGGTGTGCCAGGCTGTCCGGTCGCGGAATAGAACGAGTCAACCCATTCCGTTTCCGGTGCCGTGGGCGAAATATATCTTCTCGATAATAGCCAACGTCCCTCTTTGCTGACCATTATCGGTCGTACTTGGACATCCTGCGTGAGGATGTTCTTAGCGACTACTGCCGCAGATCTCAGCGAGATCGCAAACTCGGTTGAAGGACCACCACCTATGATCCAGATTGTTTTCACACTTTACCCAAATTGTTCAAAAATTTAATGATTTGCATCAATATTTTGATGTAACCTCACGGATTAGTATATTATCAAGTAAGAAGATTTATCACAAAATAGTTCTGCAGAGTAAAGATAAATAAAAATATGAAGGATTGAAGGACGAAATTGAAAGCGGTCATCATTACATCTATCTGTGTTATTTTCTCACTTTTCGGGGGGGGGACGTTGATTCATGCGACCTCTGATTGGGATGATATGTACTATGATAACGCGTGGAACGATACAACTCCTGATGCCGAGGCAAAGGATACGCCGGTTGTTGAGGTTTGGCTCGGTGAAAAGGTCGCTCGTTTTGGCAGAACTCAGTTTAAAGTTCAGGGTGGGATGCCCACATATCCGACTCCTAAGGGCTATTTCAAGATATATTGGAAAAGCCGCGAGCACAAGAGTTCGCAGTGGGATGACGCCCCCATGCCGTATGCTATGTTCTTCAAAGATGGTGCAGCAATACATCAGGGGCCGCTCTATGGAGAGAGCCATGGATGTGTTCGTGTTTCCAATGAAATGGCAAAGTATCTATTTGACAAGTGCTTTGAGAAGCGCACACATGTGGTTGTATATCCCTAAGTGTTTTTATACATATCTTTTTGAGGAAGTGTAGCTTTTGGAATTCGTTCATCTTCATGTACACAGCCAGTATTCTTTACAGGATGGTTTTGTCCCAGTTAAAGATTTAGTTAATCGTGCCGCAGATTTGGGTATGCGTGCGTTGGCTCTGACGGATGAACACACACTTGCGGGCATTCCATTGTTCTGGACAGAGTGCCATAAAAGAAACATAAAACCCATTGTTGGCGCAGAGTTGAATGTGTGGTATGATGATGCCAAGAATCGTGATGATGACCATAACAGACTTATCTTTTTGGTCGAATCTGAAAAGGGATATTTGAACCTTGTTTATTTGGTGACACTTGCCAATAACAAAAAAGACGGCGCTTTTTGTGGTGTTTGCTATTCAGATTTATTTGGCCATACGGAAGGTTTGGTCGTTCTGGTTGGGGCACGTAAATCATGGCTACGTTACTTGCTGTCACGCAACATGAGGACAGAAGCGGAAGAGTATTTGAATTTCCTTGTTCTCGACGACAAAACTTCTTTGTTCGATAACGATCAAATCGTTTTTGCTCTCGAACCAGAGGGAGGCGATCTAGATACCGGTATTATTAGCAGACTTTTCCGTGCTGCAAATGTTGGAAGTTTTCTATGCGTCGCGGTTGCCAATGTTAGGTGTTTGGCCATTGAGGATTCCATATGTTGCGATTTTGTTGATAATGTTACGCCACCGGAATCATTCGACCCTAAACAAATTCGTAGGCGCCGTAGCAACCAATACATGATGACACAACGAGAGATGATGAGCCGGTTGGATAATGAGATGCATATTGCAATCGCAAACACTCTTTCGATTGTTGACAGATGTTCGCGACTGACCCTCGACTTCGAGTCTCTTCGTTCACCCGAGCAGGACTTCATAAGAGGAATGAACGCAGAAACATATCTATGCGACAAGACTCTGAAGTGTGCTTTGTCTCGTCTTAATGTCAAGCAATTAAGCGAGGAAGTCAAAGAACGTCTGGACTTGGAATTCGACTATATCATGGGGCATAATTGGGTGAACAACATGCTGTTGTTGCATGAAATCGCCCACTACTGTCGCGACAATAGCTTCATGATGGGTGTTGGTCATAACCATATGCTCACGTGCCTTGTTGCCTATATTCTTGGGATTACGCAAATCAATCCATTGGATTATCATTTGCGATTCTTGGGTTTTGAGGAAGGGCAGGAAGTCCCTACTGAGAAGCGTTCACTCTATTGTCTCTCGGTTGAAGTTCCCAAACAGTTTTCTCCCTATTTGTCAATGTTTTTATCAAATCATCTTGGTGCCGATCATGCAGTTGTCATGGGACGTTTCAAGAATGAACAGGAGCACGTGATTCTTCGTCGTATTGTGCGTTGGGTCGGCATTGACAAGACTGACGAGAATGAATTTATACTGGATATTTTGCAGAACGATAAGGCCAACATTGATGTGAATATGTCGGCAAAAACCTATTTTGAGCAGAAACCTATTTCAACAAAATCGAAAGAGTTTATCAGTTTTGTTCTCAGCCGAACATTGGGAATCATTAAGGGACTTGAGCCAGAGGATGGCCAGTTCGCAGTATCTGCCGATAACATTCGTGGGTTAGTTCCGGTTGTTGATGTACAGGGCATAAGCATCTCCCAATATGATCGCCATGCGTTGGATTCGTTTGGAATTCCTCGCTTGCTCATCGACAGCAACAATATGCTCGATATTCTGGACACAGCCGTTCGTTGCATTCGTGATCAGGAACATCCGAAGTTTAATCCTGAAGAAGTATCGATGGATGATGATGATACATTTTCCATGATTAGTCGTGCGGACACCTTCGGCGTTGACCTGCTCGAGAGCTTAACCATTCGTTCTCTTCTCAGAGAAAACAGTCCTCATTCGTTTGTGGATCTCTTGCGTTTACTTTCTTCTGACGAAGCGACAAAGGCTGGTATTATGGGGGATATTTGTCAGCGTCTACCGGATTGCCTGTTGGCGTACCGCTTGATGTATGTCAAAGCGCATTATCCGCGTGCGTTTTTCGCTGCGCTCCTTTCGCAATCGCTCAAGAATAAGCATCACTTCTATTTGGCCTTGAGAGAACTTGAGAGCAAATCGCTCAAACTGATTCCGCCTAATATTCATCAAAGTGGTTTCCATTTCGATGTGAAACCTGCTGGGATTCAGGTTGGTTTGATGGCTGTGTCCGGGCTGAGTAACTCGATTTTCGAGGTCATCGACCATGCAAGAAAAAGCGGTGAGTTTATTGGCATTGTGGATTTTTGCAACAGATTACTTCACGATAGCGGCATGGAGATTAGTCGCGAGAACCTGATTGATCGTGAACTGGTGGAGAGCCTGATTGAGTCGGGTGCAATGGATGTCTTCAATTACAAACGTCCTCAATTGATTTGGATTCTCGAGCAATGGTGCAACGGCTTGTGGCGCGATAGTGTTTCGGAATGCTCAACAACATCAGGCATTCATTTCCGTCGTAAAGGCTACACGGAGATTTCCATTCCTGAACAGGAGGATTGGACTCTTTCCGAAAAGAGTCAGCGTGAATCAAAGGTCTTGGGCTGGTCTCCGTGTCTGAACTTGTTCTGGAAATGGAATCCGGTTTTGCGAACTCTACATTGTGTCAGTGTTTCTTCGGTCAACACGGGACGAATCGGTCATGTTCTCTGTTTTGCAGGTTTAGTTGCGTCGTCAATGGTGGAAGGACATCCATTGTCACAGAAATATCCGGTCGTTCTGGATTTTGAAGGGCGTGCTTTTGTTTGCGAAAAGGAGACCGCCATGCGGATTCTGAACCCAGTCTATGAGTCGGCTCCCGTGATTGCGGTGGCAACGGTTATGCGCGACACCCGAGAACTATATATTAGGAATGAACTTGTTTGGCCTGTTGTTGTTGCAAGCAAAATGCTGGATATTGCCAAAGAGATTGCCTTGGATTTGGATAACTTCGGTCCCCTTGACCTATTGAAACTCAACTTCATTTTAAGATCCTGTCGAGGCGGCAAAACGAAAGTTATGATTCGGGAATATCCAAAATCGTGGATGTCACGAGTTATCTGCTGGTGGATGTCTCATGTTCATATCTCGGTTACGCCAACACTTGTTGTGCGTCTGAAGGCCTTTGTTCCTGAGGGAAAACTGCACTTTATTTTGTCCGAAGAGTTCACAAAGGAGTTTGTTCCGGACTTGGGGTTCCCGTGTGAAATCGCTGAAGCTGTCCTACCGAAAGAAGATTCTGAGGATATGGTCGATGACGAGGAGAAGAACTCGTCCGGTTCGACTGAATGAAGAGTCTGATTATTTATAGGTTTGATAGTCCGAGCGAATGGTTTTTCGCAGTGGGCACTCTGCAATAAATTATAATAGCGAACGAAAATGCAATTTTTTAAAAGACTTGAGATACACGGTTTTAAGAGTTTTGCTCATAAGACAGTAATTGATTTCCTTCCGGGTGTGACTGTTGTCGTTGGCCCTAACGGTTGTGGCAAGTCTAATGTATTTGATGCGATTCGCTGGGTTCTCGGAGAGAGCCGTGTCAAGAGCCTTCGCGGTGACCGAATGGATGATGTTATTTTTGGTGGAACTGACCTTGCCAAGGCAACCGGATTCGCGAGAGTTGATCTAGTCCTAAACAACGAACGCTCCTTTGTTCCTATCGATTTTGCAGAGTTCTCAGTGGGACGCAGTCTGTTTCGTACCGGCGAGTCAGAGTATCGTTTGAACAATAACATTTGCCGACGCAAGGATATCACTGGACTCTTTCTTGATACTGGCGTTGGCACTGACGGTTACTCCGTGATGGAACAAGGGCGTATTTCGCAGATTATTAACGCGAAACCGTCTGACCGTCGCGCCATATTTGACGAGGCGGCCGGTATTGCGCGATATAAGCTGAACAAAGAAGAGGCCTTACGCAAGCTTGAACGAACCAAGACTGACCTTGAACGCTTGACTGATGTCATCTCAGAGGTACAACGGCAGGTGAATTCCCTCAAGAGACAGGCTGGCAAGGCCGCCCGATATCGCCGTATTGATACTGATCTCAAACGAGTTGAGGCAATGCGCCTGACACGGCTCTGGTTGGATTTAAAATCGGCTTCCGCCGGTATTGAATTGGAATGCCAAAAGTTGGGCGAACGTGTCAAGGAATTGACCGCATCGCGTGATGCTGCGGACGAGATGCTTGCTAAATTACATATCGCTTCTGATTCGGCAACTGCGGAACTGGAAGACAGCCAGGCGGAACAGTATTCTGTCAATACATCCATAAATGACGCGAAATCTCGGCTTGCGCTAGCGCATCAGCGTGAGAAATCTGAAAAGGAACAGTTAGAGAGTCTGACGCAGGAAATCACACAGCTCGAGGCCGAGGAAGCGACTTTGACTCAGACGGTGGCGACACACCGCAAGGCGATTGAGGAACATGCCGCGATGCTGACTGTTCTGGAGGAAGATTGCGCAACAAAGAATAACGAATTAGCCGCTTTCAAACTGACTGCGGATGAAACAACAAAGAGCATTACCAACTTGCGAATCTCTATCCGGGACAAGCAGATGGCCAAAGGCGAGATGGAAAGCACTGTCAATGTTTCGTTAGCCATGAAAGAACGTCTCCAACAGGAGTTGGCCGGAGACTCAAATGAGTTAGAAAACCTGAAACAAGAACTGAAGAATGCTAATGAGAATGCGGACGCGAAGAAGAAATCTGTTGCGGAAGCACGGAAGACACTCGAGAATAAGAAGCAGACGCAAGCAATGATTACGACAAGTCTGGTTGCAATCGATGCTCAGCTCAAGCAGATTGTTGGCGAACTTGATAATGTGCGGAAGAATGCACAGGGAGCCGAGAGCAAGTATCAGGCGCTTTCTGATTTACAAGAGAATTACGAAGGCTATTACCGAGGCGTGCGAGAAGTGATGACGGCATCCAAGGCCGGAAGTTTGCCCGGTCTGTGTGGCGTCGTCAGTGAGCTTGTGACTGTGACCGAGAAACATGAACTGGCGATTGAAATTGCACTTGGGGCACGTGCGCAAGACATCGTTGCGAGTACCGCAGACGACGCGAAGAAAGCCATTGAGTTTTTGAAACGGCACGAATTTGGCCGTGCTACATTCCTGAGTTTGGATATTATCCGTCCTCGCGGGAATGATGATAAACTGGCAAAGTACAAAGGACAGCCGGGTGTTATTGGGCTGGCAACTGAATTGGTTAAGTATGACAAACAGTATGAGAAGGCAGTCCAATATTTGCTTGGCGGAGTGCTTGTCGTTGAGAATCTGAATGTTGCCATCAAGCTTTCTCGCGAAGGCTTACAGACTAAAATCGTTACATTACAGGGTGACATGATTGATCCACATGGTGCCATGACCGGCGGCTCTGTCAAGTCTTCGGGATTGTTGTATCGAACGAGACAAGTCCGTGATCTGAAGGAGTTAGCCATTAAGCTAACATCGAGAGTCAATAGTCTCGAAAAGAAGGCCGACGAGTTACGGAAGAGTCGGGGCGAGAAGCGTGAGGAAAACATTACAGTCGGTGATGAGGTTACAAAGTGTACTATCGAGCTTAATAGGCTCAGCACTGATAGCGAAGCACTTGACAGAATTGTTAGGGAGAAAACCTCGGCTCTCGAACATTTGCACAGTCATCGGGCGCAAATCACTGATGAGATTAAAAAGCATGAAACTAATCGTGAGCAGTGCCTTGGTCAGGTTGTCGTTTTGACTGAAGAGTTGGAGCTTTTGACAAAACAGCTCAAAGAGGCAGAAGTTTCGGCAGAGTCGGAACAAAAGAAAAAGGCACAATTCCAGACGGAAGTTCACAACGCGATTGTCAGATTGAGCACAGAACGTGAGAAATCGAATGCTCTCAAGGAACGCCACGAGAATGCGCGACGGGAACTGATTAGGGTGACTGAGACGCAGACACGCCGAGTCGCCGAAATCAACAACACACGTGAGCAACTTAGTTCGATTGCCAAAGATATCGTTGACGCGGACAACACTATCGTTGAACTCGGAAAGACCATATCGAAACTGGATGACGCGATTAAGTCTAATCTTGCGTCACGAAATCAACTTCAGGAGAATTTACGCAAAGCTCAGGAAGATCTGGCAAAAATCAACAGAGACTTGAACAGTGCTATCAACGAACAAACGGATTATGAGCTTCGAAGCCAAGAGTACACGGTAAACTTGCGCAATCTGGAAATCAACGCGGCAGATAGACTAGATGGTCAGAAACTCGATGATATCGTCATGTCTGTTATCGCAAAGCTGGATGATACGAATTACGATGCAAATATGGTTGAGGTTGACGAAGCGGAACAGAATGTTGATGAGGATGACGAAAAAGTCGAAGAACGAGCCTTGCAGCAGGCGTTGAGTCAAATGAAGACGGAAACAACGCAAGATGATGCGACTCAAAGTTATAAGGTGAATCTTAATGAGATAGACGTCGACACACTCCGTGAAAAACTGTCACCGGCAGATGTGCTTGGGGCTGAAGTTCGTGGCTTGCGTGACAAGATAGCGCGACTAGGCATAATCAATATGGGAGCCATTGATGATTACTCATCCCAGACCGAGCGCTTGTCTTTCCTTAAAACGCAATTCGACGATATGGGAAAGGCTAGCAAGCAACTGACTCAGACAATTGCGGAAATTGATACAACTTCATCGGAATTGTTCACGAATGCATTTGCGCAAATTCGCGAGAACTTCCAGAACTGCTATCGCAAACTCTTTGGTGGCGGAAACGCCGATTTGATTTTGACAGAAGAGAATGGTATTCTAGACAGCGGAATTGATATTATTGCGCGTCCTCCGGGCAAGAAGCCGTCGAATATTAGTTTACTGTCCGGCGGCGAGCAAGCAATGACAGCTATCTCGCTCATGTTCGGGATATTTATGTACAAACCGAGCCCGTTCTGTATCCTTGACGAAATTGACGCACCACTTGATGATAAGAATATTGAGCGGTTTAAGGAGATGTTAAAACAGTTTTCCAATACCACTCAGTTCATTATCATTACACACAACAAATCGACAATGACATTGGCAAATACCATCTATGGGGTGACAATGCAAGAACGAGGTGTCAGTCGGGTTGTAAGTATAAAGTTAGACGAGTATGATGAAAATTCTTTCGCGATGTAGTCGGAGGTATTGACCATGCAAACGATTAACACTAAAGTCATATTTGGTATATTGGCAGTTGCCACGTTGTCAATGATGCCACTTGATGGTTATGCCCAAAATGACGATGTAAAGGATTTTGTTCCACTGCCAGATAGCGAGAAGGCGAGCGAGAAGCCTTCGGATGGCGGAACACGCTTTCGGACGGAGATATTTAAGTTTCGTAATCCCTTTAGGCGCAAAGATAAGGATGCAGATGCTCGGCCATTGACTCAGGAGGAGATGGGAAGCCCACTCGAACAATCGCAGAAGAGCAACTCGGGTAAAAAAACTTTTGCAGGAAAGAAAACGGAAAAATCGTCCGAGGATAATGAATCTTCCTTTTCGGATACGTTTCTGAACGAGCTAGATAATCCGGGGGAAAGTTCTCACAAACAATTGTCCGATGATATCTCAACGAATATTTCCCCGGGTGAGTTTACCCCACAAGAAACGGACAATACGGGAGGAATTCGCATCGGTGGAAAAGATGAGATTTCTGCAAATACTCCCGGAACGACGACAACTCAGAGTCTGACATCCTACGTCTCCGAGTTACGTCGCTCGAAGGTTGAGGCAAATGACTTTTTGCCACCTAATCCCGCTGTGGAAAAGGATGAAAATGCGCTGTCTTCTTATCGTATGGCAGTACGTTATGGACAGATTGGAAATTATGACAAGATGGTCGAGAACCTTGATAGTTTTGTGAAGAACTATTCGTCTTCGCGTCTGGTTCCACGGTCGTTGTATCTTATCGCAATATTCGATAAAGAACCGATAAAGCGCCAAACAGCGGCACTTGAATTGATAAAGAACTATCAAACATCAAAGTATGTTCAAGAGCTGAAGCGTCGTGATCCTGGGCTGACACAGACAACTTTAGCCGCTTTGGGGATGGGGCAGAAAAGCGTTGTCGTAGAAACACAGACGACTTCACTAAGCGTTTCGCAACTGTCGGACAAGTCTTTGTTGTATCGTAACTCGTTGTTGGAAAAAGAAGTGAAACTTGCTCCAACAGTCGCAAATCGTTTAGAGCTTGCCAAGAACAGCATGAAACTGAAGAATTATTCGCGAGCGGAAGCATTGCTCACGCAACTTCGTCCCGAGGTGCAAGCCACCGACAAGGAACCTTTGATTCTGGATTTGCTTTCGCAAACACAAATGGAACTTGGGCAAACAGATGATGCCCGTATCAACATGGATACTGTTTTGAGGTCATGGCCAAAGTATGACAGAATTGTGGGGGTGCGGTTGAATATGGGGACTGTCTGCGAAAGAGTCGGCAATTATTCAAGGGCACTGTCTGAGTACAAAAGTATCGAGAAAGCTTCCCCAGGTTCGCCGGAAGCGGTCACTGCGGCAGCAAGAGTCAAGAGTATCCAAAACCTCAAAAAGTAAGTGAATGTTGTTTCTCTATGAAAGAAAAGTAGAGAATATCAATGTGTCAACTAATGTGTTTAAGTCATAGTTACACACAAAGTAGGAGCATTCAATTATGTTTAAAAATATAGCCAAATTAATGGGGATTTCTCTTATGTTAAGCTTTTCAGCTTTTGCCTCAGCACAAACACCCAATGAACTATTCACGAAACCTTGTATCCAAGTAGACCCTGATTTTCCATACTACCAAAACAGAAGTTGGGATAGTGTGGCCGAAGAAGTCGCAATCAATGGTTTTCAGCAAGTCGCCATTACGGGCACTTCGCCAAAAGTTTTAATTCCTGAGTTGATTACAGCCCTCAAGAAAAAGGGACTGACAGTACGTTGCCTATATGGGCCGATGAATGGCTATTATGTATCCCAAAGCAAAAACCTTCCCGAAGGTTGGGAAAAATGGCGTGTGACCTACGCCGGAACAGACCCGTTCCCGGATATTGCATTCTTCTGTCCGAATGAGCCAGCCTCGCTCGAATGGCGCAAGAAAGAAGTCACTGATGCCTTGCTTGCCCATCCCGAAATTGATATCTTTGATGTCGGTGAGATCTTCTATTTCGGCAATCTCGAACCGAACTTGAATTATGCCTGTGTCTGCCAACGTTGCGTGGACAAATTTACGAATGCGTATCCCGAAGAAAAGAACATCCCTGACTTCGTTAATACAAAGTCGATTTACTATTACAAGACTAACAAAGAGCTTTACAAGAAGTGGGTTGAGTTCCGCGTTGATGCTGCCGTCAAGTACCAGAATGATATCATTAATGGCAAGGGTGGCATTCGCGAACTTTGCCCCAATGTCAAGATTTGCACATGGAACTTAGGCTGTTCCACACCTCAGCCCGATCCTGTTGCTGCAATGCGCGAAGCGGAAGCCTCAGATGGTGCCGCCATTGTCAAGATGTGCCATCCGGATTCGCATTGTATTCAAACAAATGCTCCCGATTGGACGAAGGTTGATTTACTGCCGACTTATCCCAAAGAGTATTTACCATTTTTGAATGCAATAAAAGCAGTTTCTCCAAAGCTTCAAGTATCGATGCAGACCGAGATTGGCAGTATGTTTGATATGCGTCGTTCTCGTGACTGGTACAAGGAGTTTGACAAGACCGCGCATGAAATTGGATTCACGCAAACAATGGGCTATATGTATTGCCTGTTCAAGGATATTGCTGTAGAGAAACCCGCTCTGATGAAGGCTCGACTTGAATCAGACGACAGAACAATCACGCTCATCTTTAACAAACGCTTAGATGCGAAGAAGTGTCAGGACAAAGCCTTATACAGTATTCCCGGAATTCAAGTTGAGGATATTAAGGTTGATGGTAATCTTGTCGTTATAAAGACTAAGGGTGCATCACTGGGACGCTCAATGTTTGTGGAGAAAGCTTATGATGATCCTACAACCCGTCATTTTGCGGCGCAGTTGAAAGTCCAGAACGAAGCCGGACCATTTAAAGTGATGCTGCTTCGATAGCATAAAAAATGGTGGGCGCTATTGGGATCGAACCAATGACCTCCACGATGTCAACGTGGCACTCTAACCAAACTGAGCTAAGCGCCCACACCCTAAGATGTTGCACTGTTTTGTTTACTAACGAACAGGAATCATATTCATCGCATAAAAAATGTTTTGAAAGAAAATTGCAAAAAGATGGAACCGCAAGATTTGTTTGACGATATTCGTCGTTACCTGCTCCAGATGAAGGCAAAGAATCTTGTCTATATGAGCGAAGGTAAACTGGTAGCAGAACAGCCTGTAATCATGCCGCCAACTGTTGCGGCGAAAAAGACTGTGTCGGAACCGGAGCAAAGTGTTAAGGTAATTTCGCCGGTGCAATGTTCGCCAATGACAGACGAGATTAAGGCGCTTATCGATGAAATCGCATCCTGCAAAAAATGCGACCTTGCGAAGACGAGAACACAAACTGTTTTTGGTCATGGCAACACGAATGCGGATTTGGTTTTTATCGGAGAAGCTCCCGGCGCAAACGAAGATAGAACGGGGATTCCTTTTTGTGGAGCGGCCGGGAACCTTCTGAATAAAGAACTTGAGCGTAATGGCATAACACGTGCGGAAGTGTTCATTATGAATTGTCTGAAATGTCGACCGCCCGAGAATCGCGATCCGCTAGAATCAGAACTTATACTTTGTGAAAAATATCTGTTGCGTCAACTCCAACTGATTAATCCCAAAATACTTTGTGTTCTTGGACGTTTTGCGGCGTCAGTGTTGCTCAAGCGCAGTGTTCCGATTATGCGCGAGCGTGGGAAATGGACAGACTATAATAGCTTGCCCTTGTTTATTTGTTTGCACCCTGCGGCGGTACTCCATCAGCCCAATAATCGGAAACTTTTTGAAGAGGATATCGCCGCGTTGGCGCAAAAGTATCATAGTCTGAAAAATGCCTGAAGGTAATAGGCGTTATTTCGACAAGTATTCCTGAATGATTTTGATGCCGTTGCTTGTTCCGATACGGCTCGCCCCAGCGTGAATCATCTCCATGGCTGATGCAAGGTCACGGATTCCGCCAGCTGCCTTGACGCCCATTGAGTCGCCAACAGTGGCTCGCATCAGTTTGACATCGGAGATTGTCGCTCCACCCTTTGAAAAACCTGTGCTTGTTTTTACAAAGTCAGCTCCGGCATCCTTTGCGAGTTGACATGCTAAAACTTTCTCATCATCCGTTAACAGACAAGCTTCGATAATAACTTTCACGAGGTTTCCATCGGCGGCATCAACCACTCCTGAGATATCATCCAGAACACGATTGGCGTCGCCGGATTTAAGGATTCCAACAGGAAGAACCATATCAATTTCATTCGCTCCATCGTCAATTGCATTGGCGGTCTCGTCTGCTTTGGACAAGGAAGAACATGCACCTAGAGGAAACCCTACGACTGTACACGTGCGAGTTGTCGAATTGGCAAGAATCGAAGAGGCAAGTGGAACATAGAGTGGGTTGATGCAAACGGAAGCAAAACCGAAGCGGAGAGCGTCCTTGCACAAGGTCTCGATGTCTGAGGGCAGAGCATCTGCCTTAAGATTTGTGTGGTCAATATAGCGAGCTAAGTTAATATTCATACTGAAGTCCAAATTCATGTTCTTGTTATATCTGAATAGTACTGTTTGTACTATTAATAAGTATATAACACAGATTTCGAGAAAGGTTTCACATGACAGAGATGTATTCTCACATCCTTATTACGGTCATCGTCCCGGACAGACCCGGAATCATTGCTTTTGTCAGCAACATTCTGTTCGAGTTTGGCTCTGACATTGAAGATGTTACAATGACACGCTTGAGTGGAAACCTCGCAATGATGATGGTTGCAAGTGTCGTCGGAAAACAGGCAGATTTGGAGAAAAGATTGCAAGATGAAGCTGCAAAAAATGATATGAAAGTTTACATCGAACATATCAAGTCATTTGGCCAGTCTGAAGAATCGAATATCTTTATCTCAGTCATCGGTCCAAATCGCGTCGGCATCGTGAGTGCTGTATCCGGGCTGTTGGCAAAACACAATGCCAACATCAATGAAATGACTACACAGCTGATAAACAAAACGGCCATACCTGTTTACATCGTTCGCATAGAGGCTCTCTTTACCGGTGATGAAAAAGCATTACGGGAAGAACTTGCTAAGATTGGCAAGGAACTCGAGGTAGAAACTCGTTTAGAGGTTTTGGAAAGAGCGGATTTATAATGTCTGTCAGGGATATTCTAAAGTATCCGAATTTCATTTTGCGCCAAGTGTCAAAACCGGCTGACCCATCTTCCTCGGAGACCATTCAAGTTGTTAACGATTTGGTTGATACGTTGAATGCACAGACCGGTGTTGGTGTCTCTGCGCCTCAGATTGGGGCATCGCTACAGATTATTGTCATTGATGCCACACGGGCACGCCGTCCTGTTCCGAACCATGGGCCGCTTGTGCTAATCAATCCGGAAATTCTGAGTCGCGAAGGGAAAATATCCTTCAGAGAAGGCTGCATGTCTGTACCTGATTTTGTTGCACACATTACTCGAGCATCAATAATACGAGTCAATGCGTTAACCCCGGATGGTAAGTCAATTTGTTTTGAGACCGAGGGTTTTGAAGCTGTTATCATTCAACACGAGATTGATCATCTATATGGCAAATTGTTTATTGACCGAGTGCAAACAGCGCGAGATCTAAAGATGAGGCACTGACGAAAAACTTTTCGCAATAATGTACGAAATTCGAAGACTATAGTTGAGTATGAATGTAAGTATGAGTAATTAAGAGGTCAATAAGATGTCCAATAACAAGGATAACAAGCAGCAGACTGTGCATTATCCGTTGATAAACTATGATGAGTGTAAAGGGTGTGGCAGATGCGTTACCGCATGCCCCAAGAAGTGTTTGGCTTTCAGGGATGAGCTTAATAACCGTGGGACGAAATGTGTCGATTATAGCGGTGAGGGCTGCATTGGATGTGCTATTTGCTTCTATAATTGCCCCGAACCATTTGCGATAGAGATTCACACCGTTAAAAAGGATTCGGAGGCATAGGATAATGATTCGTTTTGTTAAGGGTAATGAGGCTGTTGTGATAGGCGCGCTGTATGCCGGATGCGAAAGTTATTTTGGCTATCCTATTACGCCTGCAAGCGAGATTGCTCATTTGGCAAGTCAATACTTTCCTCCGCTTGGTCGAAGCTTTGTGCAAGCGGAATGTGAGACAGGGTCAATCAATATGGTTTATGGCGCTGCATCGACTGGTAGCTTATCCATGACTGCTTCGTCTGGACCGGGCATCAGTCTGATGCAAGAAGGCGTTAGCTATCTTGCCAGTGCAGAATTGCCTGCAGTGATTGTTGATGTTCAACGTTCCGGCCCCGGCCTTGGCAACATCGGTCCGGAACAGGGCGACTACAATCAAGTTCTCAAAGGTGGAGGACATGGCGATTATCGCACAATCGTGTTGGCTCCCGGAACTGTTCAGGAAATGTGCGATTTTACAATCAAGGCATTTGAATTGGCTGCTAAGTACCGTAATCCGGCCTATGTGCTGACAGATGCTGTCATGGGGCAGATGATGGAGCCGTTGCTCTTGCCGGAGAAAATGATGCCTCATCCTGACTTTAGTGCTTGGAAAGTTGATGGTGATAAAGAAAACAGAGAGCATCTTGTGACCTCAATTATCCTTGAATTTGAAGGTTGGGAAAAGCACAATTTTGATTTGGAAAAGAAATATGAGTCAATGGCTGTCGATGCCATGTCTGAAGAATTCCTGACCGATGATGCGGAACTGATACTCAGTGGATATGGTATTTGCAGCAGAATCGCTCGATCGGCTGTCGAACAGTTGCGCAAGGCGGGGATTAAGGCTGGTTTACTGAGACCAAAAACTCTGTATCCATTCGACACAAAAGCGCTCAGCCGCTGTATCAGTGGCAAGAAGGATGTCAAGATATTAGTTGTCGAATTGAGTAACGGCCAATACCGCGATGATTTGCAGCTTCATCTGGCAAAGCTCGGCGAGAATGTGCCTGTTCATTTGACGAATCGTATGGGCGGCAACTTGATGACTGTAGACGAAGTATTAGCGAAGGCTAAAGAAATATTATAGTGTCATGATTCGTGAATGACATGACGAAATGAATTGAGTAGATTATGGCAGAGACAATAAAGAAATCAAAGGGTTTTTACAAGAGTTTTGACAGAAAGGGCGGCGTCAATCCTCAGGCCACTCACTATTGTGCGGGGTGCGGTCATGGCATTCTTAACAAGCTGATTGCAGAGGCCATTGTTGAATTAGGCATCGAAGATAAAACCGTGTTTGTCAATCCGGTTGGCTGCGGAGTATTCTGTTACTACTACATCGACTGTGGTCATGTCGCTGGTCCTCATGGTCGTGCGCCTGCCGTCGCAACAGGTGTGACACGCTCCATCAAAGATAAAGTTGTCATTGCCTATCAGGGTGATGGTGATTTGGGAGCTATTGGGTTCAACAATGCATTCCAAGCTGCCAACCGTGGCGAAAAGTTCGCGCATTTCTTTATAAATAACGCAATCTATGGTATGACCGGCGGACAGATGGCACCCACAACGCTTATTGGCCAAAAGACAACAACATCGCCTTATGGACGTGACCCACTCAATGATGGATATCCAATCCATGTGTCCGAGATTTTCAATCAGTTGCATGCGCCCGTTTACATTGAGCGTGTTGCCGTGACAGATACTGCCAATATTATGAAAGCGAAAAAGGCTGTTCGCAAGGCGTTGGAAATCCAGAAGGAAGGGAAGGGGTATGCTTTTGTCGAGGTGTTAAGCCCGTGCCCAACAAACTTACGTCTCAGCCCGTTGGATGCTGTAAAGTGGGTTAACGAGGAAATGACCAAGGAGTTTCCGCTTGGCTGCTTGAGAGATCATTCAGCCGATTTACCTGAGAACCAACCGCGTGTTTGGGAAAATGTGTCTCTCGCTGACTATTTTGCTTCGGCAAAAGGCGAGATTGATACGGCTGTCGTCGACGAGAACTTCAACGAATGCCGCATGAAGTTTAGCGGTTTTGGAGGTCAAGGCGTTTTGAGTTTGGGACATCTAATTGCGGATGCAGCTCAGATTAATCGTCGTTATGTTTCATGGTTCCCAAGTTATGGCCCCGAGCAGCGTGGCGGTAGTGCCTCCTGTTCAGTTGTTCTGAGTGGCAAACCAATTGGTTCACCGACTGTTGAGCATATTGATGTTTTGGTCGCAATGAACCAGCCTGCTTTTGAACGCTTTGGTTTTGACGTCGAACCGGGCGGATATCTGCTTTATGATACCGTTATCCATTTGACCGAGGAGGGCAAACGCGCATATACTGACAAAGGCATCAAACTGATTGGAATTCCTGCTACGGAAATAGCGCAGAGTTGCAATGAGGTACGCGCCGCTAATACGGTGTTTCTTGCAGCGCTTGCAGAGTTGAAGTGTACAGGACTTGATGCCGGCACGATTAGAAAGGTGATGGAAGCGAATTTTGCGCCAAAGCCTAAAGTTCTGACCATTAACCAGAAAGTCTATGACGTGTCCGCGGAATGGATTCGCAACAACATAAAGTAGCAACAGTATGGTGTTGACACTGTCAATACAGTAAACATAAAGGTGTGCACTGGGTGAACTTGATTAAAGACTTTGCTCATCGGTGGAAAATGAAACGGCAGGCGCAAGATGCCATTGAACAAGATTTCCTTGGCTGGTTGCTGACGTCCGAGAAGAAGGCTATTCTCCCATTCAAATGGGGAGTGATGGTTACAGCGATGTGCTTTTGGATTATCAGTCGTCGGTCAACAGTCAGCATGACGAGTGTCATCGAGGTCAATGGACTATTTCTGTTGTATTTTGCGGCAACGTTTGTCGAAAGCTTTTTTCTGCGCTTTAAGAGAATCAAAATCACCCAGATTCGTTGGATAACGACAGCCTCCTATTTTGCGGATTTCCTGTTTATCCTCGGGCTGAATCACTTCGCCTTGCAATACTCTCAGACTGCGGAGAAAAACTCATCACCGATATTTCTTCTTCTCTTCTTTCTGCTGATACTTCGTGGCATGACAATCTTCAGAACAACAAAAAGTAGTTTTTCGGCGAACGTTCTCACCGGAACAATTGCTTCAATATTTGTTATCACTTCGAGATTGAAGATTGCAGATATGCTGACTCCGGTGGATATCGCAAGCTTATTGTTCATTGCACTTGTTGTTGCCGGAACTTGGTTTATATCGGGGGTTATACTCTCACAAAAAGAAGAGTTGATGCTTGCCCGCGAGAAGATAGCACGTAACGAGAATCTGGCCGTCATTGGACAGTTAGCTTCCGGGATGGCGCATGAGATTAACAACCCGTTAGGCATTATCCATGGCTATGCAGAATATCTGTTAATGAAGAACCCCATGGATGAGAACCGTGAGGACTATGAAAAGATTTTGAAAGAAACTAAACGATGTAAGGTCATTGTGGGCGAATTACTCTCGCAAGTACGTGTGCGCCCACTGTTGTTTGAGAGATTCGATATTTTGGCACTGCTCAAGGAGTGCATGGAGAACGCTGCAAAATCCTATACGACCGATAAACCGGACTTGTCAATTAGCGTCAATGGTGGCAAGGAAGAAGCGATAATTGTTTATGCGGATAAAACTCGGTTGCACAAAGCTCTTTCTAACATATCGATTAACGCGGCATCAGCAGCTCCCCAAACGAACGGGAAAATAACGGGTAATATCGCAGTTGTCAATAATGGTACCGACATCAGTATCCGAATATGGGATAATGGTGATACCATTTCTGATAGTGTCGCAGCAAAAGCATTCGATCCGTTCTTTACACAAAAGGAGAAGGGGACCGGTCTGGGACTTTGGATTGCTTTTGAGGCAGTGCGGATGCATAATGGAACAATCTCACTAAACAATGCGCCTCAGGGAGGCGTAGAAGTCGTCATCCAAATACCGAGAGAACAACCTGAGAAGTCGCAGAAAGACTAATTGTTGTGCGAGTTGATATCACGCTTGGCAAATTTCTTGACGAGGCGCTCAATGCAGAACACAGCGATAAGAACGACAATACCGATTAGCAATTGCCAGTAGTTTTGTTTGGCTGCACTGCTACCAAAGGTCGAGAAAACAATAGCAAGTGGCACCCAACCAATAATGGTTGCGGCAATAAACGCGAAGTAATTCATGCGTGACACGCCACCCATTGTGTTTGTAGCGGTACTGTTACTCAACGGAAAGAGACGCAAGTATAGCATATATTTGAACCCCTTTTCATTGAACTTATTATACCATGGAATCATGCGCTTGGGCAAATGACGTAGAATGGCTCCACGCATAAATAAACGTGCCCAATAGAAATTGATTGTTGCTCCGCCCAAACTCGCGATAATCCCCCAAATAAAGCCGCCAACGGCGCCAAACAGGGCACCGGCCAACGTACTGATAACGAGACGAGGAATTCCAAATCCTGCCATGATACTGGCAAGTGTCAAAAACCAAATGACACCAAGCTTATAGTTTGTTTGAAGGATACTCCTAAACTCTTTGATGCTTAACCACGTATCGCTAAAATGCCTTAAAATAAGCGCTATAATGACGAAAATCGCAACCACACATAAAATCTTCAGGACATCATGCCAAAGCGAAACCGGTTTGTCCTCATCAATTCCCAACAAGTGCTCCTCATGGGAATTCGTATCATCAATGACAACTGTTTCTTTTTCGTTCATAATTATTCATCTTATTCATCAACACGATGCGGCGGCAAAAAGCGGCGGCGATACCAACGCATCGCAAACATATCATAGATGCCGACCCACAAACGATTGCCAATCCCATATTTGCTCTTGCCAAACTTTCTGCGTCTATCGTTGACTAGCATCTCTTTGACCTTGTAGCCATGCCATTGCAAAATGCTCGGAAGAAAACGATGAAGCGCTTTGAAAGACGGCAGACCACAAAGGGCTTCTGCCCGCATCACGCGGTAGGTGCAACCGGCATCATGAATATTATCATGTAGTAACGAGCCACGAACAAAATTCGCGGTACGTGAGCTTATGCGTTTGGTAATACTGTCTTCTCTTTTGCGACGTACACCCGTCACACAATCCAGATGTTCTTCTTCTAGGATGCGAATCATCTCGGGCATATCGGCAGGGTCATTCTGTAAATCAGCATCAATAGTAAAAACTAATCTTCCACGTGCATTTGCGAAACCGGTCAGATTTCCAGCGCTTTCGCCGTAGTTGTTATTGTGATGAACAACACGGAGATAATCCCGTTCTGTCACTAACGAATCAAGCTTCTCAGTGGTGCCATCATTGCTGTGGTCGTCCACATAAAGAATCTCAAAACTACGCCCGGTTTTACTCAAAACGGCGTAAATCTCATCAATCAAAGGAACAAGATTGTCCAGTTCATTATAGCAAGGGGCTATGACGGTTATGTCGGTTGTTGTTACGATCGGCATTGTCTTTCTTACTTCTTTCACAAAAAGTGGGCATCGTGTAAATAAGAAAGGGGAGGGGGTACACGATGCCCTTGGGTGGGTAATTAATTTATATTCTACTCAAAGTTTTATTCAATGCGTAAAATTATTTGCTTTTATAGAACTCGCGAATTGCATTCGCAACAACATTTGTGTCATCAATGTTCATATGACCGTACATGGGAAGACTGACGATTTCGGAAGTCGCTTTTTCGGCTTCGGGGAAGTCGCCCTTCTTGTAGCCTTCTGCCATTGCTGGTTGTAAATGAAGAGGAAGCGGATAATGCAAACCGCAACCAATTCCTTGGCTCTTCAGGTATGTCATCAGGTCGTCGCGGCGTTCTGCACGAACAACAAATAAATGCCAAACTGGGGTTGTGCCGGGGTAGGTCTGAGGCAAAGTAATCTGCGGAATGTCAGCCAAAACTTTGGCATACATATCAGCAACAGCTCTGCGGTGCGCATTCCACTTGTCAAGGCACTTAATCCTAAGCTTAAGGACTGCGGCCTGGAGAGTGTCTAAGCGCTCATTAGCACCGGGAATCTCATGTGTGAACTTGCTCTGACGTCCATGGTTACTGAACATTTTGACAAAGGTTGCAACCTTTTCATCATTTGTACACATGGCACCACCATCACCCATGCAGCCAAGGTTCTTAGAGGGGAAGAAGGAATAGCATCCTGCGATGCCCATCGAACCGACACGCTTATCGCCAACCATTGCGCCTTGAGCCTGCGCGCAATCTTCAATAACATAGAGGTTATGCTTCTTGGCGATTGCAAAAATCTTCTCAAGATTGGCCGGAATACCATAAAGGTGAACCGGGATAATTGCTTTGGTGTTCGGTGTAATGGCCGTTTCAATCTTATCTGCATCGATGCAATATGTTTTGGGGTCGATATCAACAAAGCGAACCTTACCACCGGCGTTTACGATGGATTCTGCGGTCGGCATTGCGGTATGAACAGTGGTGATAACCTCATCACCTTTTTTGATACCGAGAGCAAGTTGTACCATTGTCAGTGCTGCAGTTGCATTCGCGACACCAACGGCATACTTTGTTCCTGTATGTTCTGCGAGTAGGCCTTCAAACTCTTTAACGTCGGGACCATTAATATAAGCAGTATTCTTGATAACATTAGCAATCGCCGCATCAGTTTCTTCTTTTAACTCCATGTATTGTTGGCTGAGGTCAACGAACGGTACTTTATTCACTTTGTTTATCCTTAAACTTAATATGTTGCACAATCATAGCTTTTGTAAGTACAAGATTGTGTATGCGTGTTAGAAATACACATCACGAAAAAGGAAATTTTTCCTTATACCACATAATGTTTGTTAGCCATTGTTTTGTTGCACAGTTTTGTTCTCTGTTATTCAGACTGACCGGGACTCTCAATCATTGACAACGGCATCGAAACATCGCCTTTATGAATGCCTTCGATGAACTTGGAGCGCAAGGCCTGGTCATAGATTAGCTCAGGGCCAAAGCTCATAAGAATCGCCTTGTTGCCGCGAGGCCACAACTTGTTGATAACGATTGCTGCCGTATCCGGACCTGACCAGTAGCCAAGTGTTAAGGCCTTATGCAGGGGCGTCATGCTATCCACAAATCTTGGAACATACTGCGTATTGTTACCGTTGTTGCCCAACAACAATGTATTATTTTCAGCCCACAAGGAGTCACCTACGATATCCAATTGTGTCAGTTTGGTACGAGTCGAAGCAACATCAGACGAGAAAATTGTTTTCCTGAATGTGTCAGGAATAAGCGATGGAGCATGCGAGCCTGCGACAATCAGATTTCCGCCGGTTTTCAAGAACGCTGTCAATTTCTTTTGTGTCGCAGTAGTGAGATATTCATCATCGCTAATGTGTTGGTTTCCTGTGAGGATGTACACATTACTGTAGCCCTTAAGATCGAGGTCGTCCAATTCTGCTAACTGGATACTGTCAAACGAGACACCATTGGATGTCAATGTATCAGAGATGGCCGCCGTGACATACTTTGAGTTAATCATCGGCAGATAGATTCGCTCATAACTTCCGGCGCCACCAGTTCCACTCTTGACTCCGGTCTCCGCCGAATCAATTCTGTTCATTGAACGGTCAAAACCCATGAATCCATCGACAAGCAATGCTGTAGGCTTGTGCGTAGGTGTTGCAGCAAGACGAACTGAGGGCAACGAGGAACCGCCACTGTTGGTTGCATTAGTATAAACGGAGAACTTTGTCAGTGTCGTCGTCGAAAAACCATCCAGAACTAGCGACGTTTGGCTTGCGGGGACGGTAAACCGCTTCGTCGTATTGTTTGATACAAGTGAGATTTCTATGGCGTCTGCGGGCGCACCAAGAATTTCATTGTCAGGCGGCATTGCCCACGAAATCTTCAGTTTCCCGGCTTCCGGGACATGCAAAGAAATCTTCTCGGGAGTTTGTGGAATCATACGTAGAGTTGATGCATTGGGGGCAACTTCTTGCAACCAACTGAGGATGCCATGCAGACAGGCTCTGCCAAATGCAAGACGAACCGAAGGCTCAAGCAGTAACGATGCGTCTTCAAAATTGTCATGGAATGCGGCTTCAATTAGAGTGGATGACATTTCATTTTGAAAGTAATCGCGGCGCAGTTCACCATAGTTAATGTAGTTTCCTGTCGGATTGGAGCGGCGTACCCATTTGTATGGATGATACTCCATAACTTTCTCCATATCATCGGACATAACCTTGCCTGTAACCGCCGCAAGTTTCTCCTGATAATCTGTACGCTTAATCTCATCTTGGTTCCACAACGCAATTGTTCCACGGGCATTTGCCTTGGGCGAACCACTAGCGTTGCTATGGAAACTCCAATACAGTCTATCAAAGAACGAGCCTTCATTCTCTCTGTTCATACGTGCGGACATCTTGGGTGGGTCGCTGACCGTGTTATCTCCAACAAAGCCATCATAAGTCCCTGCACCGCAGCTATCCTTCAGCCAAAAATTACTGCCTTCGGTTTCTCGTGTATCTTCGGGTACGCCACCGCCAAGATTTGCCTTGCTTAAGCCGTTGCCAAATCGTATTGCTTCAGCCAAAACAACTCGCTGGTTGTCAACATCGTATGGATCGGCGACCTTGTTGGATATCTCGACGCAGCCATTTTCTCCCTGTTTAAATGGGAACGTTCCGATGTATACCCACCCTTTCCCGACTCTTTTGTGGTTGACCATCACTTCAGTGATGCCTTCGGCGTGTCTAACACGGTATGTCTGGTTTACACGATCTGCTCCGTCACGGTTCCAAGCGTAAACGGGATACAATCCTTCCGTGGAAAAATACGGGGTAAAGCGTGCTAATGCGGTTTCTTTCAGATTGGAACGCGTAAACATCGCGCCTTGGGCATCCTTGAATTCGGCATAATACACAGGGCTGTCCGAGACGAACCATGTCCCATAGAACTTGGCACGGTCTGATGAAGAGCATATTACTCGTTCCTCGGATTGATACCCAATCGGGCGAAGTGGAATAATCGTTGCTCCCGCATTCCACAGATAATCAGCGAAAACCGTTTCCTGATCCTGATTGCTCATGTCCTCAATAAGACCGTGAGAAATGCTACGTTGTGTTGCCCATTTCTGTCTGTTCTCGTTGTAGGTCCAGCCATGACCGGATAAAAGAAAGATTAGTTTGCCACTAAGAGAACCTGACGGCTGTTTCATCATATTCTCTGGTTTGGGGAAAAGGGTGCTATACGCCTCATCATAGCTCAAACTTGTTGTTGTGGGCTGTGTTGAAGTCTCCGTCCAATTGTCAGCTCTGACTGCTTCGATAAACTTGGGTGACATATCATAAGTTGGCAATGTTCCTGCGACAGCACAGTTTAGCTCAAAAAGTAAAGGCAAAATTAAAAGTTGAAGTTTCACTATTCGTTCCTAAAATAATCGATAAATCTCATAACTTATGTAGGGACTAAAGTTTGAATGAGAAAATGTTTACTATTTCCGGTTACGTTTTCGTAAAAAAAGACTGTATTTAACTATATGGAAAACGAGGGAACTCTCAATACGAACACTCCGGTTACTATGCCATGAAACAAAAGACGATAAAGCGTCCGTATGGTCCATTGACCCGCTATGGGTATTTGTTTATATGCTTCGTCATTGTGTTCGGAATGTCCTGTTCGTCTTCGGGAACAAACCTACTTTATATGATGCTTGCCTTGGCACTCTGCGCGATTCCGATTAATGGTTTCGTCGCATGGCTCTGTGTGTGGCGAGTATCAGTACAACGCGATTTTCCTTCGGTTGTCACAGCGGGGAACCTTATCGAGTTAAAATGGAAGGTCACCAATAAAGGTTGGTTGTTTCCGGCAATTGGTATTGAAATACGCGACATTGAAGAACGTCTATCACAATTTGTTTATGTTGACCGGTTGGAACGCAAAGATGAGCGGACAGTGTCTTGCGATGTTGCGTTCCCGTCTCGAGGATATTACACCTACAATTCCATGTGGCTCAATACTTCATTCCCCTTTGGCTTGACACAGCGGTACTACAAGGGAGAGAAAGAGACCGTGACGGTCTTGGCGCTACCACCGGTCGTAAACGCAAGTAAAATGCGGCAATTGGTGTCCATCATTTGCGAAAATAGAACCTCGGGAATTAAAGGCTTTGGGCAAGAATTCTACGGCTTACGAGATTATGAACAGGGAGATCCGCTTAACCGTGTTCACTGGCGAAGTATGGCCAAAAGGGGACACCCTGTTGTCAAGGAGTTCGAGACGGATGAAGTTCACAAGGCTGTGCTGATTCTCGAATATGTAGAAAACAATTTTTTGTTTGAGCTTATGGTCATTGCATGCGCATCGCTGGCATCGACATTGATTGATTCCGGATGGAGCATCCTTTTCCCCGTAAAGGGAAATAAACAGATTTACCTTAATGGCAAATATGCTCTTCAGAGGATTATGGAAGTTCTGGCTGTGATTCAAAAAGAGGACGTTCGGCAAGAACAATACGTCAGATATAGCGATGATGATGGAATAGAAATCAGGATTACCGAACAGACTGATGATAGTGTAGACGGTAATTGTGTTCGTTTGGGAATCAATGGCTGGAAATTGGAACATAGCGCTTTTGTGAGAAAGGACGCTCATTTCGCATGAAGACGCTTTCCATAACCGCATGTAATCGACTGCACAACTACATTCTGATAACAGCGCTATACATCTTGATTGGCTTGATTACCATTGCGGAGTTTCCGATGTCATTCCCGATTATCGCTATTATCGGATTATGCGTCGCCCGCTGGCTTTTCAAGATTCATAAAGAACCGTCACTGCTTTTGGGCAATTTGATTCTGGTTATTGCGCTGTCATTTCAGGCGTTGCTTTGGGTAAAATCAGGTCAATTTGACATTTTTGATTTTATGACAGAGCTGCTTCTCATAGCGTTGGTGGTCAAGTATATGATAACCAAATGCGTGAACGATTTTCTGTGGCTAGAGATGACACTCTTTTTCCTTGTCGCGGCAGTTGCCATATCGACCACCAGTCTGATATTTGTTCCATTTCTCATAGGCTATTTGTTGTTGCAGGGGCAACTGTTTCATCAATGGAATGCTTTGCGTCTACATGAGATTGGCATACAGAACACTCGAACTATTTTTCAAAACGCAGCTCAAGACATGAATCGCCTAGGAGTCGATACTCGATGGGACAACACGGTTGTATCAGAGGCTGACACAGCACTTTCAACCCTCAACATCAAGAAAAATTGGCGTATGTTGAGCCTGACCATTGTCATGTGCATTATGTTGGCTTTACCCGTGTTTTTCTATATACCTCGTTTCTCCACAAACACTGTTATTCCGCCTGTACGCCTCAGTACGTCATTGTTCGATCACGAGCAAAATGAGACTGGTTTTACTGACACAGTAGATCTCGGTTGGGAAGGAACAGACATCGGTGTCAGCATGGAGGTCGTTGCCTATGCGCGACCGGATAATCCACCTCGCAAAATGCAAATACGATTACGCGGGACAGCACTGGATGACTTTGATGGAAAACGTTGGCAACGTACAACATTTGCATTTCCACATGCACAAACACGACGGTTTTCACGTGGGAACTATCCTATGCAAGGACTGTCCATTGTTCAAACCTCGAAATGCGGCAAGTATATCTTCTCGGAATCATTTATCGACAGATTGATGCGTCCAAAAGGATTCCAAGTGTTTATCGACAGTGATGCCGGCGCATATGTGTTGGCAAACGATAGTATTGGGCATGAATTGCGCTACAAGGTGAACAGTAATGTTGAGTATCTGGAATCGCGTGTGAATCCTGAGCAGATACTCAAGGATATTGAACTAAATGACAAAGGCGAATATCCTCTTGCGAGTGAGTATCAGATAGATCCTGCATATTATCAAAAGTGCATAACCTTCCCCACATTCCTTGACAAACAGAAAATGTTAACATTACTGGCGTCTTGGGTCTCGCCTCAACAAAGCCCGTTTGAGACTGCGATTGCTGCCGAGCGGCACTTTCAGATGGATTATACTTACGGCTTGAAAACGACCGCAGTTCCGTCCAATGAGCAACCAGTCGAATGGTTCATGTATAACAATAAAGTGGGTCATTGCGAGTTTTTTGCGTCGGCAATGGCATTGTTACTACGAGCCAAAGGAATTCCGGCACGGGTTGTGACTGGCTATGTGTCAAACGAATGGAATTCCGGGGCAGAGGCCTTTGTTATTCGTCAGGGCGATGCGCATTCGTGGGTCGAAGTTTACTTCGATCATTATGGATGGATGACATTTGACCCTACGCCTGCCAGTGGCATCAGCCAACGTGCCCAGATTAGCCCATGGATGCGTAAATGGATGGGCATGATGGATTCGATGAGGATGCAGTGGTATCGTAATTTCATTGATTATGACATCACAAATCAGTATCGGTGGATTGGACAGTTTGACAACGTCATTGGCAGAGTAATCTTTTATCCTCGCTATCTTTTCCAAACTTGGTCAAGGCACCAACAAGGCATATGGACCGTCGTATGGATTGCTATGGCCGTTGGTTCATTTGTCGTGTTTATGGTTATGTCTGTCTTGTTATGGCGGAAGATGCGTTTATGGAAAAGTCCTTTGAAATATAACATAAACTCAGATTTAGCATTGCCGAACAAATGTAAGATTGCACTATATCGCCAAGTGCTGATATGGTTGAAAGCGCATTTGGGACTTTCGAGGAAAGCTAATGAGACTCCGTTGGAATTCGCAGAGCGTGTCACAGCTCCAAAGAAACCGGCATCAATCACAGAATTCTTTAATTTAACACGGTTATATTATAAGGTCAGGTATGGAAATACTGTCCTGAACGACAGCGATAAACAAACATTCGAAGATTTCATAAATCGCAATAATCATCATTCTCATTAGAGAGGAATACTGGCTCATGATTACAAGAGTTTCATGGTTGCGTAGTTTATCAATTATAGGAATCATTCTGTTAGCATTCACAGCGAATTCTACCCCAATGGATGATGCCTTTGCCTTGTGTCAAGAAGGTTCATGGGCGCTAGCTCGTGAACAATACAACAAGATTGCTGCAGACGAATCGGAGTCTTCCGCAACTCGCCGTAAAGCAAGACTGAACAGCGAGTACACCAAGATGAAACAGTATCCATACGAGTCGGACAAAACTGTTTCGCAAACTTTGCAGATGTTGATTGATGAGGATTCGTCAGATAGAATCTCTGCCTTTTGTCGTTGGCGTTTGGCGGAATACCTCAGTACACATGCTTATTACCGTAACTTTGAAACGATTTTTGATTACTGGAAAAACGCCGAAGCGTCAATGTCTAAACTAGCTCCGGATGCAATGAAAGACTTCAACCAAGCTGTGGTGTATAATCAGTTTTTTGATAATCATTTTCCGTCCTCTTTGGAGGAAGAAATCGGGAAGTTTTGGACGAATGCGAGCAATCAGTATGTCAAAACACTAAAGGAACCAGCTCAGTTGGCGATGTATCACCTAAGAGTCGCAAAGCACAGCTATGCCAATCGTGCATTTGACGATTTATACGTTCAGATGTTGAAGAAGATACCGGTGGAGTTTCCAGAGACAGATGAAGCAGTCAAGGCATTGTTGTTGATTTCTCATTATTATGTCCAGAATAACAATAATGAAAGACTGCCAGAAGCTCTTGAGGTATTAAACGAAATTATCGATAAATACCCGAATTCGCAGGAAGCCAAATCCGCTAAGGAAACTCGCCAACAACTCTTGGCACATGAAGTGAATTTATCGATTGACAAAGCAGTGCAACCAGGCGATGAGTACCAGATGGTGGTTTCGTGGCGTAACATCGACAAGTTAACCATCAAGATGATTCCTTTTGACATCGTATCCATATTGGATAGCAATTGCTCCAAGACATTGTCAGAGTATCCCATTAATATCGCGAATATCAAAGGCAATGCGGTTTGGTCGACAACATTGGATGGAAGCAAGAACATCAAAACATACAAAACGACAACGGAAACGGTGTCGCTGAAACAGGATAAGGCGGGCACTTATGCGGTTTGCGCCTATGATGGCGATAAATTGCTTTATGCTTCTGTGTTTAATGTGACGAATTTGGTTGCAGTGCAAAGTAATTCGGACATGAACCCAGATCGAAATATCTATCGTGGGCGAGTATTATCTTCCACATCGGGCGATGTATACATCTGGACGGTAGACGCAAAGACAGGCACCCCACGTGAAGGTGTGACTATTTATGTACTAATCAGGAGTTATCAACAAAATGAGCAGAAAGTCGTAATCAATCAAACAAAAACGAATGCTCAGGGATTCGCGGAAATTGGAAGCATCCTTAGGTCGCAAATGGTCAATACATATGAAGTATATGCGACAAATGGTGATGTAGCCATATTGGGGAATGATTCTTTCTATCGTGATAGTAGAGATGAACAAGAACGGATGAATAACTATGTCTATACCGATCGTCCTGTGTATAAGCCGGGCGATAAGGTTTACGGCAAGGCAATTCTGAGACAGATGAAGAAGGGGATATATGATTTTGCTGTTGCCAAAGATGTCAATGTTCTGGTGACAGATAGCAAAAACAACGAAGTCTATAAGGCTGCCTCGCTCAAGTTGAACGATTATGGCACAGTAGGATTCGAGTTTACGTTGCCCGAGGGTGCCCCTTTAGGTACGTATCATGTCAGAGTCAACGATGACTATGGTGTTACCTTCGTCGTTGAGGAATACCGCAAACCTGAATATGAAGTCAAGGTCGTTCTGCCTCAAAAACCAATGCAGCAGAATACGACAGTCACAGCCGAAATTCAGGGACAATACTATTATGGTGCCCCTGTTGCAAATGCAGATGTGTCCTATAAGGTTGTTCGTCAAAGAAAATGGAATAGTCCGTGGTTTCCTCATCCTATGTTTGCAAGTATGCAATACAGATGGTTCGACTTTGGTAACGATGACACCTCGAGACCTCGCCACAACAATTCGGGCGACATTATTTGTTCAGGTGTGGGCAAAACAGATGCTAATGGAAAATGCGAAGTTTCGTTCTTCGCAAAGCCTTCGCCTAAGGAAGATAAAGAAAGGTCTTGGTACAGCCCGTATCTGAATAATGTTATTGATGAGTTTACGGTCGAAGCGACAATATTAGATTTATCACACAGAAGCATTGACGGTGTAGGAAGGGTGTCAATCGGCGAAAAGTCGATGGTCGTCAAGTTCTCATCCGATAGAGAGTTGCTTTCTCCCGGTGAAAATTTCGTTGGGATATTGTCAGTTGAAAATCTGTCCGGAACACAAATCGCAAGAGATGGAACGGTCGCTATTGAAAAAGTGCTATGGGATGATGTCTCCAAGAAGGAGAATGTAACCACTCTTACAACATTTGCCGTTAGCACGACGACAAGTCATTCCGCCGATATTAAGTGGAAGATTCCCAAGAATGAGTCAGGACGATTCCGTGCTGTCTTTATCGCGAAAGATGATTTCGACAAAGAGATTGTCGGACGGTGTGATTTTGATGTCGCGGATCAGAAGACAAGTGAGTTGCTGATACAGTACAAGGGCCTGGTGATGAAGAGTAACAAACCGGTCTATGAGGTCGGCGAAACTGCGAAGATACTGCTTTTGAGTGAGTTCCGCGATGCCACTATTTGGTGGCATGTGGATTGTGGCGACTGTGTATTGGAGAATAGTGTCAAGAAGATTAGCCGTCGAACAAACTTCATTGAAGTGCCGGTTACTCAGGAGATGATTCCCGGTTGTCGTATTGATGTTGTCATGGTCAGTAATGGTGAAGTGTATACCAATTCAATACGACTGAGTGTTCCTCCGGTAAAACAAGTTGTTGATGTGAAATTGTCATATGACAAGGATTCGTATCGTCCCGGAGAAAAAGGGCGTTTGAAAATCGTGGCAAGCGATTATCAAGGGAAACCGGTACAAAGCGAGTTTTCGGTTGCTGTCTACGATAAATCGATTGAGTATATTGCAGCGCAAACACAGGGAGATATTCGCAAAGTTTACTATGGTCGCAACCCTAATATCAACGTGTCAATTTCGTGGTCTGGCCGCAATAGAATGTGGATGCCAAACGAATGCTCTCCATTTTTGGTTATTCCCGAACGATTCTTGCTAACCTCAAGAAAGGCCGTTATTTCCGGCGCGAGTTTCGCACGTGGTTGGGCACTAGATAGTAACGAAGCATTGCCTGTATTTGCAGCTATGACTGGTGCATCCGTTGCTGAGATGGAACAAGCAAGTGTCAGTATCCGTACAGATTTTCGCGATCTGGCGTTATGGCAAGGAATTGTCCTTACTGATGAAAAAGGCGAAGCATTCGTCGATATTACTTGGCCGGATTCCTTGACGACTTGGAAAACATCATGTGTCGGCGTGACAAAGGACACAAAAGTCGGTCAAGAATCTATCGAAACGCATGTGAAGAAAAACCTTATCGCAAGAATGTCTCTGCCTCCCTTCCTACGTGAAGGTGATGTGACGACAGTATCCGCGATTGTGTCGAACTATGGCGAACACGAGACGAGTGTGACTGTCTCGTTTGATGTGCAAAAGGCCGTCCTCGAAACAAAAGAACCTAAACAAATCATCCAATTGAAAGCCGGAGAAGAAAAGCATATCGACTATTTAGTCAAGGCTATTATTGGTTATGGCGAGGCTACATTCACTGTAAAGGCTTTAGCCTCCGGCGAAAGTGATGCGATGAGCATGAATATTCCTCTTTTGCCATACGGGGCTGACAAGATGGTTGGGCACTCTGATATTCTTGCAGTGAAAGGAAATTCAGAGGCGACAACCTCAATCACAATTCCGACTGAAAGAATTATCGATACGACAAAATTAACCATTGCGCTACAGCCTTCGATTGCTATGGCATTGCGTGACGCTCTGCCTTTGATGCTAGATTATCCATATGGATGTGTGGAGCAGACGATGAATCGTTTCGTTCCTGCATCGGTTGTCTCGCGTGTTTTCGCAACATTGAATATTCCTCGTGACAAGGCAATTGATGAAAAGTTGCCCAAGGTGATCAAGCAAAGCGTCAATCGTCTGAAAGATATGCAGTCAGTCGATGGTGGCTGGGGATGGTGGAAGAACGACGAAAGTGATAGCTACATGACTGCCATTGTAATGGAAGGGTTGAGCATTGCGAACGAAAATGATATTCTTATTGATGAAATAATGATTAACAAAGGAACTGAGTATCTGAAGCAAGAAGTGGCAACGATGATGAAGAGTAAACCCTCATCGCGTGAGGATGTTTCGTCTCTTTGCTATGTGCTGTATATACTATCCTTGCAAAATGATATCTCGGAATACGAGGTTGCCATCAAGCGTTGTTACGAAAAACGTAATGTGTTGTCGGCAAGCGGTATTGCGATGTTAAGTATGCTGTGCCACAAAGCTGCGCTAACGGACGAAACAGAAGTCTGTTTCAGAAACCTTGAAAATTTCGCTGTTCGTACACCACAAAATGATTCGATGCACTGGGGCAAGGATTCGTATTATTCCTGTTGGGATGATCCCGTGGAGGCGACTTCGCGAGCGTTGATTGCATATCTTGCTATTCATCCGGAATCAGAGAATGCTTTGTCGGCCATGCGTTGGCTTGTGATGAATCGTCGCGGTTGCAACTGGAAAAATACCAAAGCGACCGGCCTTGCGGTGTTGGCATTGACTGACTGGATGAAAACGAAGAATGAACAAGGTTATGAGCTTGATATCACGGTAAAAGTCGCAGACAAAGAGTACTCGAAGAAGATTACTCCGGAAACAATGTGGAACGCAGATAATACGATTGTCATCGAAGGAAAAGATGTTCCGAGTGGCAATATACCTGTTGTCATCAAAGCATCAGGTAATGGCGCATTATTTTGGTCGCTGTTTGCCAACTACTATACGTTGGAAAAAGACATTGCCGCAGCCGGATATGAAGTATTTGTGGAACGAAGATACGAGCGTGTACTGACAGTACCTGAAAAAGATGGATTTAAGAAGACGTATGTTCCTCTGAATGAAGGTGAGACCTTGAAAACGGGTGATGAGGTCAGATGCACGTTAAGTCTCAAAGCCTTGAACAACTACTCATATGTGGTGGTCGAAGACAAAAAGCCGGCATGTCTTGTTCCTGTTGATGTACGTAGCGGGATGTCATGGGGAAATTGCTGCAGTAATGTCGAATTACGAAACACTCATACGGCATTCTTTTTGTCAAGATTGTCTCAAGGAGAGCAAGAACTTACCTATAATCTACGAGCCGAAATGCCCGGCGTATTCCATGCAATGCCTGCTCATGCCTCGGCAATGTACATCAACGAAGTACAAGCAAATAGCAGAAGTCAAGTGGTTAGCGTGACTAGTGGGGACTAATACGACAGTCCGAAGCGACCAACATAGATAGCGCCATCGCTACAAAATGCAATGTGCTCTCCGTCAGAACTCACGACGGGGAAAGCCTCGGCCTTATCGTCAGTGTTTGTGATGTTGGTTCGCTCAGTACCATCAACTGTGGCATACCACAAGTCGCCATAGACGACCGAATCTCCGACACTTTCGGCAACATCATAAACGATTCCGCGACTGTCGGAGAGCCATGATGGGTGCTGGCCGCGCCCGATGCTGATGGTCTCAATCAGGCCGGCGTCGGCGGTGGTCAGGTGCGTAATATAAAGACCGGTCTCAAGGCTCGAATATACGACTCGCCTTTTGTCCGGTGAAAGAATCGGCGAGTGAAACCGGTCGTTACTACCACTCACACATATGGGAGTTGCGTCCTCCGAGAGTTGCCACCAGATGTAGCCATCGCGTTCCCAAACATGTCTTTCGACATCAATGGCAGGAGCTGTTTCGCCGGTGATAAACAGCGTGATTGCCTGTTCGTCGTGATACTCAAGATTGAGCGACATACCGTCCGAATTCCATGCCATATGTTTGGGAACAGACTGCTCCTGAAAGAGCGGTGTCAACGTATGCGAGGTGGTTTCGTTCGGATTTGTCACAAAGATATAACTCGGTATTGTCTCGGATACAAAGGCAATATCTAGATTCAGTGGCGACCAGATGGGACTGGCGAAATGTCCGTTAAGTGTGATAGGGCCGGCATTCTCGATATGCGTATTTCCTTCGATCCACTGGGGATATACGGTAACGACTCGATTCTTCGATGTTGAACCGTCTGATTGTTTTCTTGATGCGTCACCGGTGAGAGTGCCTGTCGTATTATTCTGCGGTAAGCTAGGCGAAAACAGAATCTGGGCATCAATCTCTTTTGTTTGCGTGGTTGGACCGATTTGCACAGAATTGTCTTCCTCGCCTACACCATAGATAATCCATAGCGTGAGGCATAGGCTCACTAAAGCTGTTATCAAAGCCACAACACTGTAGCGAATATAACGCTTCGCGAAATACGATAATAATGTGTTTTTATCAAGCATAAAACAATTGTTCATCCCACGACAGAACTTAAGTTTTTCAGAGAATCGATGCAGATATAAATTCCTTTTGCTCAAGGCAATAACAATACTCGCTTCAAAAATGGAACAAATTCGCAATGACTCTGTCAAACTTGGATATTTTATTATACCATTTGTATGAAGCATGGTTCAATAATAGAAAAGTTTGATTTATGAATAATACTCAGGTAAGTTCTCATTGCAAAGTCATAGTGCTGAGCTTTATTATGTTTTGTTTGATGATTTCGCCATTGTTAGGGGAACCGGTTGTTCTGGGGTATTATCCGAACTGGGATGAAAAGAATCCACCATCATCAATCAATTATGATTTGTACACTCATCTGTGTCACGCCTTTGCAAATCCGGATGAGAACGGGCATTTGAAAGTCTCCGGTAATATACCAAGTGCTGAGCTGATTACTTTGGCACATCAGCAGAATGTCAAAGTGTTGCTGAGTCTCGGTGGTTATCAGTCAACGAGCCATTTTGCGAAAGTGACAGCCGATGTTCATAGTCGTGACAAATTCGTTAGTGAAACATTGTCATTTGTCAAAGAACATGGATACGATGGGATTGACCTTGATTGGGAGTTTCCAAATACAACGCAAACAATGCAGGCTTACACTTGCTTGATTGACAGTTACCGAACAGGCCTTGATAGTCTGGAAAATGGAAAGCAAAAGGTTCTTTGCGCTGCATTATCGGGGACCGCATGGAACTCGAAATATGTTGACCTGAAGGCTGTCGCGGCGAAGGTCGACTTCATCAATGTCATGACATATGATGGCCATGGTGGGTGGAGTCAACACAGCGGGCATAATGCCCCTTTGTATCCAAGTGATTCCGATACTACTTTTTGCCAAAAGGCGACGGTAGATGCGATGATGACATACATGGAGAATGAGGGGATACCTCCGCAGAAATTGTTGTTGGGATTTCCTTTGTATGCACGTGAGTTTGTGTCGTCAGGATTGGGCAAGGAAGTGGATCCGAAAAAAGCAATCTATGATTACGTTCCGTACAAAAACATTTCTTCGTATATCGAAGAGGGCTGGACGTATCACTGGGATGAATCCGCTCATGTGCCATGGCTAAGCTCCTGTGCAAATGACCGTGTCATAAGTTATGATGATGTCCGTTCAACTCGGGATAAAGCAAACTATGCCAAACGGAAACACTACAGAGGGATATTTTTCTGGGAGATAACTCAAGACTTGATTGACAAGAAGAATGTTCTTGTCAAAGTAGCTCGTGACGAATTCCTGAAGTAAGGTTTTACTAAGAATCGTGTTCGCAATGACACGAATCGCCATGATTTGATGGCATATTCTCTCGTTCAGTACGCATCTGCTTCTGCCAATCGTTTAGCTCGCAGTCATATACTTCTTGCACAACCTCGTCGGTCAGCATTAAAGCTTTATCATGCCAGTGCAATTTTCTGTTGATGCAGGCGATTTTGTCCGCGTAGTGAGTGAGCTGCCCGATGTTGTGTGAAACCATCAGCAAACTAAGGTCAAAATTGTCTTGAAGTGTTCGAAGAAATGTAAAGAAATCCTGCTGACCTTTGCTATCGACACCGGTAGTTGGTTCGTCGAGCAGTAACAGCATAGGATTATTGATTAATGCTCTGGCGATAAAAACACGTTGCCGTTGTCCTCCGGACATATTCCCAATGGGTCGATAAGCAAGTTCAGCTATCCCGCACTTCTCCATCAAGTCAAACGCGCGGTTCTTGAGATTCGTCTTGTTATTGGCTGCCATCGTAATGATATCTATTGTGGCGGCTGGGAAGGTGGTGTCAATCGAATTGTGCTGAGGCACATAGCCGACTTTGGTACGCCACGAATTGTTCTGTGAAATATCTTGCCCAAAAATACTTATTGTACCGCTGTTTGGTTTTAGAAGCCCAAGTGACAATTTGAGTAAAGTGGATTTGCCTCCACCGTTAGGGCCGATGATGCCTAAGAATACACCGTGATGTAAACACAAAGAGATGTCGTTGAGAACGGGTTGCCCAAAACCATAGGAGAAACACAGGTGCTCAATGTGTAGTGCAGCCGAATGACAGTCATCGTCGGCTTTGATCTTCAGGCAATTGCTATTGGTCATGTCATTCATGGTAATTATTCTCCATCCCGTCGATGCGTTTGGCGATGACGGGCAAAGCATCAATATAGGTTGTCCAGTGTGTGCCTTCCTCGAAAACAATCAGTTCTACATTCGGAGAAGCTGTTCCCATCGTTTGTTCCTGAGCAAACGGAACCATTTCATCTTTTTTGCCAGCAAACACCACACAATGAAAATCTTTCTTCTCTGCGAGTTTCTTAAGTATGGATAGACTTTCGTAATTATCCCGAAGTAAATGGCATAACGGATAACCAATGATTTGTTTGGCCATATCATGCAAAGAGGTGAACGGGCAAATCAGATAGATATCTTTAATCCATTCTGATTGCAGGGTAGCGAATTCCAGACCAATGGCAGTGCCGAGAGAATAACCAATTACACCGATTTTGACGTTCTCATCATGTGAGAAAAAGTCTGGGACTTGTTCCCGACAAACATCGAGAATACTATAAACTGTTTCCATGATAGACTTTCGTGTGGGATTCCCCTCGCATACTCCATACCCCGGATAGCTCACAAGCAGAAAGCCGGTGTTGGGCGAATGTATCAAATCAATAAGTCGTTCAAAATGCACAGCTTGTCCCTGATTGCCAGGGAAGCAAACCCAAAGTCTACGAGTTGCCGTTGTTTCTGTTGCGATTGGTGGAACAAAATATGCAGTTTGCTTACCGGCGGAAGTCGTGAATTTTAGGGGCTTAATCCCGCGTAAGGTCAGATTTTCAGGGATTTCTGATGACTGAAGCGGATGATAAATCATTTTACGTTGAAACACGTACATTGCCGCAATTGCTAAAACTAATGCGACAAAAACAAAGCGAAAGAATAGAAATGTCATTTTCGTTATCATTTTATATGGTTTTTAATCCAAGCTCCTCCAAATACTACATCTTCTTGGAAAAATACAATTGCTTGTCCTGGAGTAACCGATGCCTGCGGCTCCGTAAATTCAACACGAAGATACTCACCGGCATCATCGTAAACATCACAATCAAATGCCTTCTGCCTATAGCGAATCATGCATTTGGCGTGAAACGGAAACGCCGGTTGCGATGTTATCCAATTTGGACGCAAGCACAAGAGTCCTCGAGAAAACAAATCTCCATGTTTCCCAACGACAAGTGTGTTGTTCTCCGGCTCTAATTTAACAACAAACCAAGGCCCGCCGCGATCGAGATACAGTCCACGCCGCTGTCCAACAGTGTAAAAGGGCAGTCCTTTGTGTGTTCCGATAAGATTCCCTGAGACATCACGGATATCCCCGGGCTGATAGGAAGTACTATCGCAATGACGATTGATAAAAGACTGATAAGAATCATCTTTTGCAAGAAAACAAATGTCTTGAGAATCGGGCGTCTTTGCGCATGGAAGTCCATTCTCACGGGCAATATCACGGATTTTGTCCTTTGATAAATGTCCAATTGGAAACAAGGTTCGACTAAGTTGTTCCTGAGTCAGATTAAACAAAAAGTATGACTGGTCACGTTTACTGTCTGTTCCTCTTAACAAATAGCTTTGACCGTCCTGTTTCTCTATCCTTGCGTAATGACCTGTTGCAATCAAGTTGATATTCAACTCATTGGCCTTGCAAATCATTTGACTAAATTTGAAAACCCTATTGCATAACGCGCATGGATTCGGCGTGCGTCCTGCGAGATATTCCTTGAAAAAGTAATTAAGAACTTTCTCCGAGAACTCGTGATGACCACGAACGACATGAAAAGGAATGTTCAGATAGCTCGCAATATTCCGTGCGTTATCGGCTTTTGATAGATCCTCGTCAAGAAAATCCAAATAGCAGGTCTCGACATCGTAACCTTGTCTCAAAAGCATTAACGTGGTTACGGCGCTGTCGACGCCACCACTCAATGCAACAAGTATTTTTTCTTTACTCATGATATGAGATTAACATGAGAAAATAATTGCATTTATAAACATGACGAACAATAACGACTGGAAGATGAGATTTCTTGCAGCAATTATGCTACTATTGGCACTTGCAACAGATAGTATTACGTTGCGGGCAGCGTCTGTAACCTTGGAGAATGGCAATGTTATTGAAGGAACAATTGTTACTTCAACCAGTGAGAATCTCAGTTTGAGAACGGACAAGGGCATCCTTACGATTCGACAGAAACAGGTTGCTCATCTTGATGATCGCTCAGAAATAAACGATGAATCGAGACTTCAATGGAGTAGCACTAACCGTCTGAAGATGTTGCCTTTAGTTACGCCGGAGCAGATGACGGATTTCGATACTGAAATGATTCGAAATTCAACACAGATTCTCGATGAGTGCCGAACCGCAACAACCGGAACGATTGCTCAGTTTGATACCTATCTTAAGAATCACAAAACGACGGCTCCACAAGAGTTGTTTTTGATGTGCGCGGAATGTTGGTATCTGGCGGGAGACTTGGAAAGCATGGTGGCGCAACTGGAAGATTTGCTTAAAGTTTTTCCCCAGAGCATTTCGAGTACGTCCGAGACGCAGAAGTGGGCTGTTGATAACACAATGGATTGTTTGAAACAGGCGTTACGCAACGGAAACGCAGACTTAGGGGTTCGTTGCCTATTTTTGTTATCGGAGCTGCGTAACGAAAAACTACCCATTGACACAAAACTGTTGAGGTTAGCTGAGGTGTCTGCGAAGAAACGTCGTGGTCAATATGTCGAAGCGATGCGCATTCTTATAAACTATATTGCGCCAGGCGATACTGATTTGGCTTTTGTCGAAGGGCGTAGTATTCTTAATATCATGTCGGAGCAGAAGGCAACCGATGAAGACCGTTTGCGTGCTCTTTCCTACTTTTGCCCTGTGTATGTGGATACCGAGAATGCCCATAAGGCACTGGCGTACTTTAGTGACTATATATCGCTTCTCATCAAAAATAAAAGATTTGCCGAAGCAATGAAGCTCGCCGATCGGATGGAGTCACTTAAAGCAACTGATGCTCAGATGATTCGTAAGAGAATAATGCTGGCTCAAAAACTTGATACAGTTCCGCAGGATGATGCGCAGACACGATATCTTTTGGCAGGAAAAGCCAAAGAGGAAGGCTTGATTGACGATGCAATCGAAATGTATCAGGAATTGCTGAACGATCCCGACGCCAAGGAAAATGCGGCTTTGCAGTTGGAACTGATTCAACAGGAAAAAGAGAAAAAAGTGTTTGATGTAATAAAGCTGTCGATGGAGAAAGGTGAGTATCCGCGAGTCATCAAACAAAGTTCTGAATTCATTAGGTCATATCCTCGAAGTGAATTTCGGCAACAAGCTTTTGCGCAGATTGAATTGGCACGTTTTAGAATGAAACAACAGGAGTCCGCAAAACCGGCACAGGCAGAGGTGTTGATGCAGAATGCGGAACGAGCTTATTTTGAACAGAATTATGATTTGGCGAGTTCGCTTCTTGTCGAAATTGAAGCCGATTATGACAGTACGCCTGCGGCAGAACGCGCACGTGACTTGCGCAAACGAATCAATGGAGGATATGTTGCGGCAGGTTCCGGTGATAAGGACGAAGAGAAAAAACAACTTGCCGAGACGATGTCATCCCGTGCCGCCTATCTCGGGGCGATTCGTGCCGCATATGATCGTCTGGAGATGTCTCTACAAAAATAAAAACGGGGAGCGTGAAAACTCCCCATTTCCGAAATTCTGAAACTTATTTGTACATTTCGAGAATTGACTCGACAACGGCCAGAGCTTCTTCTGGCTTGACGAGCAGTTCTTCCTCGCCGCGCATTGTTGCAAGAATGTTTCTATACTGACGCTGGAAGAGAACATAACGTGGTTCCAGTCCTTCTGTCGGAGGAGCAAAATCGGGAGCTTTGGGCTCTGCAAGTTCTTGGTCATGCTTCCAGAAAACAAGTTTGCCCTTTTTGAGAATAGCTGAGGCACACTGGCTGTGAACTTCGATTGTTTCTTCAAAACCGGGATAAGTGCTTGTACTGGCTTCAAAAGTGCAGAGTAATTTGTTGGGGAATCTGATGATTGCCGCACCAACATCTTCTGTTTCCATGACTTCACGGTTATGCTCGGTCATACCTTTGATGCAAAGCGGTTTTCCAAACAGCCAAACAAGAAGATCCATGTTATGGATCGCCTGATTCATCAAAACGCCGCCGCCTTCACCCTTAACACGCCCACGCCAGTCGCTTCCCGTATAGTATGGGTCATGTCTGTACCACTTAACAGATGCTCTGGCAAGGACAGGCTTTCCCATAACGCCATCCGTCAACGCCTTCTTGACGGCTGTCATATCATCGCTGAAACGATTTTGACTAATGATTGCACAAATAACTTTTGCGCTCTTGCATGTGTCAATTAATTCCTGAGCTTTTTGCGGATTGATATCAATAGGTTTTTCCGTGATGATATGTTTTCCGGCTTTTGCTGCACGCATACCAAAATCGGCATGTAACCCGCTCGGGAGACACAGGACAACGGCATCAACATCTTTACGCGCCAATGCAGCATCGTAATCAGACAGTGCCTCAACACCGTATTTCTCTGCAATAGTCTTTGCGTTGTCAGGGCGTGTGTCCATGACGCAAACCAAATCAGCACCTTCGGTAGCCTTGATGATGTCAGCATGACGCTGTCCCATCATTCCGCATCCGATAACTGCAAAACGAATCATTTCCATATGAATCTCCATCGAAAAATTACTAAGCATAAGTACACAGACGATGCTGTTTTTGTCGAAAAACATTGACTGACATCTATTTATCACAGATGTACAGCGGGGAAATGCTAAAAAAGCTCTGCCATTTCTTTTTGCGTTTTTTCAGCGGTCGATTTCATTCCGTCAATATAATACGAAATGTTTGGGACATTGGATGATTCTCTGATATAAAGCAGTAGCGCATCACAAAAAACGCTCAATTTGTCGGCGCCAATGGCATAGGAAATCGCTTTATATTGTGCGATGCTTCTCTTATTGATGGGTAAATCCTCAGCGCCCCTAATCGATGTAAACAGATTCTGTGACAGGAGCAACCATTGGTTTAAAACTTCTTTCAGGAAACTCGGTTCTTTGATTCCAATGACGGATTCAATAACTTGTCCACGATTCCTCAAGAACAACTTTGCTGAATTCAGCTTGCTGTCGATAACCGTTAACGATTGCAACTTTTCCTCACGACGGAACTGTGGGAAAATGCTATAGAACTGCTCAATCGAGTCCGTGAAGTATTTTCGTAGTGCGGCGATTGTCTCAGGCATAGTCGTGGCATCGTCAACCGCCAGAACACACTGAGCATGTTCAAGGATTGTCTGTAGCCGAACAAAGCCGAGAGATCCCGCACGGCTTTTGAACATATGCGCAATTTTCTTGGCCTGTTCGAGATTGTCCTCCTTAACATACTTCTCAATCTGATTGATGGCTTCCGGATATGATGATAAGAAATCTCCAATCAGAGATTGAATCAAATCATTGCCGCCTTCTTGTAGCATCTCCAACATTTCTTTGACTAAATCAGGAGAAAAAAGCTTGGCTTTTTCCCATGATGCCAAAAGGGCCGTTTTGCTGTGAATGTCGACGGGTTTCGTGTTTGCTAATGCGTTACGTATAACTGCTGTTTTCGATGCGTCACGCAAATCATTGACGACTTTATCCGGCAACCATTTCTTAATTAGGCGCGTCAACATTTCCAGATTGAACGGTTTGACGAGAGTATCGCGAATGCCCGCTTCATTACTCTTTTTCATCGACTCTGCCGAATCAAGTGCCGTTACTGCCACAATAGGTGTTTGCGCATTGGGGCCTTTGGAATCACGGACATATCTCGCAAAGGCATGACCATCCATCACCGGCATCGATAAATCTGTCAGGATGAGCGAAAATGGAGTCTTATCCGCAAGCTCTGAACCTTCTTTGCCGTCTGAAGCTATCTCATAGGATACATTCAGTTTTTTGAGCATCGCCATGTAAAGTTGCTGGATAACTGGGTCATCTTCGACGACCAAAAGTAGGGGAGTACCTGTTGTCTCGGACGAGCCATCGTCTGCATCCTCGCTATGAATAAGCGGTTGCATGAGTGACTTAAGAAATGCGTTCTTGACGGGTTTCTGCAAAATTAAATCAATCCCGCGTGCGTGAAAGAGCTTGTTTGGTTCCTTGTCCGCATAGGCCGTAAGTAAAAAGATAGCGGGCTTATTTTCCTTCAGATTAGTCATCAAGATTTCGGAAACTTCATAACCCTTGATTCCGGGAAGTTCACAGTCCAACAAAACAATTCGATAACGATTATGCTCACAAAACTCTAAGGCTTCCTCGCCTGTCGAGGCAATGTCATAGGTGTATGGCACAGACTTGAAGAAATGCGCCATTGCTTTTTGCGAGACCATGTCATCTTCAACCAACAAAATGTCTGTGTAAGTACTGTTATCCATTCTTCAAAAATCTGCATTTTAACATTGTTTTTATTGCTACAAAAAAGTCCCTGTAACCTATTTTTTTGCCTTCTTCAAAAGTGCGCGCGGAATAATTAACAGGTATTTCCAAAATTTTCTCACCTGTTAGCAACACTTTTGCAGTTACCTCAGGGCAGAATTCGAATCCTTTGCAGGTGAGGGGAATCTCTTTGATAATCTCCCGACGGAAAGCCTTATATGCTGTGGCCTCGTCTGTGATGCGTTGGCCGAATAGAGCCGAGACAAAGAATGCCAGAAAGTAATTCGCAATGCGGTTAGGCAACCGCATACCATCAATCTTGCCCAGAAAACGTGACCCGAAACAAACGTTGGTTTTGCCGTCGATAATCGGTTCAATCACACTGACGATATCAGATGGAGTATACTCCATATCTGCGTCTTGAATAATGATGATATCACCAGTCGCAACTTTGAGGCCGGATACAATAGCACTCCCTTTTCCACGGTTTTGGCTATGCCTTACGACTTGACAATTGGGAAGATGCTTCTGAGTTTCCAAAAACTGTTCGGTTCCGTCATTACTGCCATCATCGACAAGGATTAACTCGAGATTCAATGGCAACACACGCAGATGTTCAAGCACAATAGGCAACAGTTCAATTTCGTTATAGATTGGAATAATAACCGAAATTGTACAGTTGGCGGCAAGAGCCGGTAATTGTCGCGTATGACCATTCATGATGTTTTGTGGTAAATACACAAAATAAAGTATAACAATGCTGTCTTTAATTTCCCCATAATTGAATCTTTACAAATAAAGACCGATTCAGTACGTAATAAAGGGCAGAGAAAACATGATAAAGCTTTCTAAATTAACGGATTATGGATTTGTTGTGATGATGCACTTCGTCCGATTGGGCGAGAGTGTCGTATTGACAGCGAAAGATGTCTCCGATTACACTAAACTGCCCTTACCAACAGTGAGCAAGATACTCAAAGTGTTATCGAAGAATAATATTTTGGTTGCCAGACGAGGCGTCAAAGGTGGTTATCAATTAGGAAGCAATCCGTCCAACATTTCAATTGTTAGTGTTATAGAAAGTTTTGAAGGTCCTATTGCATTAACCAATTGTGTTACCGGCGTGACCCGTGGCTGTCTGGCAAAAGAACTCTGTGAAAATGGCCCGCAATGGAAAGTCATTAATAACACGATACGGAACGCAATGTTGTCTGTTAGTTTGTATGATTTGATGAAGAAATAAATAAGGCTGACCATTGAGATGATGAATGATGACGGGAATAGCCTGCTAAAGAAACTGACTCAGCAGGAATATCAGTATGGTTTTGAGACCAAGATTGATCAGGATACTGTTCCGCTTGGATTGAATGAGGAAGTCATACGACTGATTTCGGCCAAGAAGGAAGAACCCGAATGGCTCTTAGAATGGCGTCTGACAGCGTACCGTCATTGGTTGACCCTTACTGAACCTTCTTGGGCCAAAGTCACCTATCCGCCCATTTCATATCAGGACTATTATTATTATTCGGCACCACGTAGCAAGATAAAAAAGCCGCAGTCGCTTGATGAGATTGAGCCTGAGATTCGCGAAACCTATAAGAAACTCGGTATTCCACTCGAAGAGCAAGAAAAGTTAGCGGGTATAGCGGTTGACGCTGTGTTTGACAGTGTGAGCGTTGCCACCACTTTCCGCAAGAAACTATCGGAACTTGGTGTCATCTTCTGTTCGTTCAGTGAGGCTGTTCGCGAGCATCCTGACCTTGTACGCAAGTATCTGGGGACAGTTGTCCCCTACACGGATAACTTTTTTGCTGCGCTGAATTCTGCGGTTTTTAGTGATGGTTCGTTTTGTTATGTGCCAAAGGGTGTCCATTGTCCGATGGAGTTAAGCACTTATTTTAGAATCAATGCGAAGAACACAGGGCAGTTCGAGCGAACGCTGATTATTGCGGATGACGATGCAGAGGTGAGTTACCTTGAAGGATGTACTGCGCCACAACGTGACGAGAACCAACTGCATGCGGCTATTGTTGAATTGGTTGCGATGGATCGTGCTAATATCAAATATTCGACCGTCCAGAACTGGTACCCCGGGGATAGCCTTGGTCGCGGTGGAATCTATAACTTTGTGACCAAACGCGCAAAGTGTGCCGGTTTTCGCAGTAAGGTTTCATGGACTCAGGTGGAGACAGGGTCTTCAATCACATGGAAGTATCCGGGATGTATCTTATTGGGTGATGAATCTGTTGGTGAATTCTATTCTGTTGCGTTGACGAACAACTATCAGCAAGCAGATACCGGAACGAAAATGATACATTTGGGAAAGAACACAAAATCGACGATTATTTCTAAGGGTATTTCGGCGGGGCATGGGCAGAATTCCTATCGTGGCCTAGTGGTCGTTGGAAAGAATGCTGATAATGCCCGTAACTATTCACAATGTGATTCGATGCTGATTGGGAATCAATGCGGGGCGCATACATTTCCGTCAATAGAAGTGAAGAATCAGACCGGTACAGTGGAACACGAGGCCTCGACGTCGAAAATCGGCGAGGAACAACTATTCTATTGTCGTCAACGCGGATTAAGTACAGAAGAAGCGGTCAGCTTGATTGTCAGTGGATTCTGTCGCGAGGTATTTAAGGAACTCCCCATGGAGTTTGCCGTAGAAGCTCAGAAGCTTCTCAGTATTAGTTTGGAAGGTAGCATTGGATAATGGAACAAAGTATGCTTAAGATTAAAGATTTACATGCAAGTATTAACGGAAAAGAGATTCTCAAAGGGTTGAATCTTGAGATTGGCCCGGGCGAAGTTCATGCAATTATGGGCCCGAATGGCAGCGGCAAGAGCACACTTGTTCAGGTTATCGCCGGACGCGAAGTTTATGAAACGAGCGGGACGATTGAGTTTGAAGGCAAGAACTTGTTGCCATTAATGCCAGAGGAACGTGCCGGTGAAGGAATCTTTTTGGCGTTCCAATATCCTATCGAGATTCCCGGTGTCAATAACACTAGTTTTTTGAAGTCGGCTCTTAACAGTATCCGCAAGTACAGAGGGATGGAAGAACTCGACACTTATGACTTTCTGGAAATCATTCGCGAGAAGATGAAACTGCTTGACATGAGTGAGGACTTGCTGACCCGGTCAGTGAATGACGGCTTTTCCGGTGGCGAGAAAAAACGGAATGACATATTTCAGATGACGGTTCTTGATCCTAAGTTAGCATTGCTTGACGAGACAGATTCAGGCCTTGATATTGATGCATTGAGAATCGTTGCCAATGGCGTGAACAGTATGCGTAGTCCGAATCGTTCCATGATTGTGGTCACACACTACCAACGGTTGTTGGATTATATTGTACCTGACTTTGTTCATGTTCTCGCAGATGGTTGTTTGGTGCGTTCAGGCGGGCGTGAACTGGCGCTCGAACTGGAAGATAAGGGATACTTGTGGCTCGAAAATTCCAAGGAACAGTCTCGTTGATGGTGGACATGAGACAATGAAAGCATTTCAGTCATTAATAAACCAATTGCGTTTAAGTTATCCAACAAGAGCTTCGCAACTTGATGCACTCGAGAAGGCCGAGTTTCCGGACTCGAAAACGGATGGATGGCGCTATACAGAATTGGCGGATTTATACGCGACAGACTGGACGATGAATACGTCTGCGTCGGCAAATGGGGCACCATTCAAAAGTCTCACGCTTTCTGTCGTTGATTCGTGTGTCGTCATCGGAGTCAACAACGGTGAACTTTCTGCGCCGACGATTCTTCCTGATGGAATCGAACTCAAATCCGAAGATGCTGATTGTTTCGATTTGGAAGCCCAGAAATCAAACAGTTTTCTTGTTCTTAACCAATTGGGAAGAGTTCATGCGGTCAAGATAAAGATTACATCATCATTTACTGAATCACGTCCTATTCATATCGCGGTTATGTCCACCGTACCTGTGGGCACAGACTCCGCCATTTTTCCACACATTAACTTGATTGTTGAAGCCGGAGTACAAGCGAAAGTGATGATTACATTTGAATCTCCCGACGGTGTCAGATTATTATGCGATAGCATGTTTACGGTAAATCTGGAGAGAGATGCAAAGTTACATTTGCTTGAGTTCCAGAAGCAAGGTTCTGAGGTGTTTCATCTCTCAACGAATGTCATCAATTTGAAGCATAACAGTCAGTTTTCTTGCATGGCATTGTCATTGGGCAGTCAATTCAGTAGACATGATTTGCGTGTGACGATGCTTGAGGAGAATGCCGGTGTATCCATAAAGGGTCTGTATCTTGTTGATGGCAATCGGTTTGCCGATTTCCAGACACAAGTCTTGCATTTGGCATCGTCTTGCACAAGTGAACAAGTTTTTAAGGGAGTGTTGTCGGGGCAAGCAAAAGCCAATTTCGACGGATTGATTCATATTTGTGAAACAACAGAAAAGTCCGTGGCGTTACAGATTAATCGCAATATGCTTCTTTCTCAGGATGCTTCCGTTCACGCAAGCCCTTCTCTTGAGATTTACGCTGATGATGTCAAGTGTTCACACGGATGCACAATTGGGCAATTGGATGAAGACCAAGTATTCTTCCTGAGAAGTCGCGGTATCCCGGAAAACGAAACAAGAGCATTGTTGACATTTGCGTTTGCCAATGATATCGTTCAACACGATGAAGAACTCTATGGCCTAAAGCCTTATGTTGAAGAGTGTATCAATAAGTTAAATGTCTCAAGCACTGCCGAGGGGGAGAAGTAATGAACGAGATGTCTATACCGACCCCATGTTTATTACCAAATGCTGAGGGTATCAGGAATGACTTTCCGATATTGATGCATTCCGTGCGTAATGGCAAACGACTTGTCTACTTGGATAACGCATCGACAACACACAAACCTTATGCCGTAATAGGCGCTATTTCAAAGTTTTATTCCGAGAAGAACTCGAACATACATCGTGCCGTTCACATCTTGAGCCAGCTTGCGACTGCTGAATATGAAGATGCCAGAAGGAAGTGCCAAGAGTTTATTGGCGCGGCATATCCCGAGGAGGTCATTTTCGTTCGTGGCACAACCGAGGGGATAAACTTAGTCGCAAATAGTTGGGGACGTACCAATCTAAAGGAAGGTGATGAAGTTCTCATCACCTACATGGAGCACCATGCAAACATTGTTCCTTGGCAACTCGTCTGCCAGTCCGTGGGAGCAAAGTTGAGAGCTGTCGCATTTTTAGAGAATGGCGAACTTGACTGGGATGCCTTTAAGCAGATGCTCAGCGAAAAGACGAAGATGGTAGCCATTACTCATGTGAGTAATGCAATTGGAACTTTGAATGACATCAAACGTGCGTGTAGGTTAGCAAAGTCAGTCGGCGCTCTCTGTTTAGTTGATGGCGCACAATCTGTTCCACATTGTGCGGTCAACGTTCAGGATATCGGATGCGACTTCTTCGCTTTTAGCGGACATAAAGTCTATGGACCGACGGGCATCGGTGTCTTGTGGGGAAAGAAGGCGCTACTGAAAGCGATGCCGCCTTGGCAGGGCGGTGGGGATATGATTCGTTCTGTCACTATCGAGAAAACCATCTATGCGGGATTACCGCAGAAATTTGAAGCCGGAACACCTCACATTGCCGGAGCGGTTGGGCTTGGTGCTGCTGTTGATTATGTAAGGAAGATTGGGATGCAGAGTATCGCTCAGCACGAAGAATACCTACTGAGATACACGGAACGGAAACTTGTGGAAGAGATTCCCGATGTGAGAATCTTTGGGAATGCTTCGCATAAAGCTGCCGTTTTGTCTTTCGAAATCAAGGGTGTTCATCCTCATGATATTGGTACGATCCTTGACCAGGATGGAATCGCGATTCGTACCGGCCATCATTGCGCTCAACCTGTTATGGACTACTTCTGTGTGCCGGCTACAGCCCGTGCGTCATTCTCAATATACAACACGATTGAAGATTGTGACGCATTAATCGAAAGCTTAAAGCGCGTTCGCAGTATATTCGCATAGGAGACAGTGATGACCGAACAAAGAGATTTATATCAAGAGATTATCCTTGACCATAACAGAAATCCCAAGAATTGTGGAGCACTAGACCATTGCACACACTCCGCTAATGGTTACAATCCGCTCTGTGGTGACAAACTGCAAGTGCAACTTGTCATCAAGGATAATGTCATCGAGGATATTAAGTTTCATGGAAATGGCTGCGCAATTAGTGTTGCTTCCGCATCAATGATGACGCAGGTTGTCAAAGGGAAAACAGTTGAAGAATGCCTGAGTTTGTTCGGTGATTTTCGCGAGATGGTCACGGGTAATGTTTGCCCGATGGAGACCGCGAAAAAACTGGGTAAGCTTTCTGTTTTTAGCGGTGTAAAAGATTATCCGACAAGAATCAAGTGCGCAATATTGTGCTGGCATACACTCAAGGCAGCGCTACATGGCGAAGAAGACGATATAACAACGGAAGATGAATAAGTGGCTGTATGAGGATTCTGTGATGAGATGGCTAAATAAACTATTTGGTTTGATGTTTATCCTTTTCCTTGTGCCATGTGCCCAAGGCAGAATCGTATGCAGTGATGCAATCCCGCAGGATGCGTCGCTGGTTTTTTCAATATTTATGCCAGCAGACTTGAGCTTTCCTCAAGATGAAAATGTTAAGTTAGAGAAATTGCGTCAGGGCTTGATTGACTTTATTGCGACTGAACTCAAGATAGAATCCGAGAAGATCACTATGGTTTTGGATGAGGTTGCTCGCCATGGTAGCAACGATCTGTATAAAAATATCACTGGGATTGACTGCGCGATATTTTCAGATCAGTATAACCATGATATTGCTGTCTATGTCAAGGCAAAAGATGCTAATTCGTTCAACGTAGCACAGAACCAAAAACTAAATAAGTTTGTCAAGACGCTTGCTAATGACTTATCCGATACCATAAAACTCACAACGAGTTCCGTGGAACTTAATTCTAATGAGAGCGCTGCAAACACAAGTGTGTTAGTGCAAGGCAAGACGCTTATCAATGTTCTTCGCTACAAAGATGAATTTATATATACTGTTGATGAACGTCCTTTGCAAAAGGTTATTAAGGTTTTAAAAGAAAAAGAAACCACTTTTGCAAAGCAGGGGTGGGTCTCCAGTATAGAAGAGAGTGGACTTGGCGATTTTGGACAGTTGAGCTTGTATTATCCTCAACAGGACGACGCAATCTTGGGCAAGTACTATCAACATTGGTGTCACAACTTTTCGTTTTCCGAGAATAACAGATTAGAGATTCGTTCCTTTGGGCGTTCTATTGTGTCACCGGAACTCAAGACGATAGTCGACAAGCTTCAGTCGCCATCAAGTATGGAGATAGAACGCTATCGGACGACCGGGACGCAATTACAGTTATGTGTGCAAGGACTTAAAATCTCTGATATCTATGCGATTCTGAAACGGAATCAAGACAAGATGTCAAAAGTTGCCGGGCTTATCAAATTTGTTGATTCCTTGGAGAAAAGTCTTGCTGTCAATTTACGAGATTTCTTGGATGATTCATTAGGGAAAGAGTGCTCTTTTCAGATGGCATCCGGTGATGAGGTTTTGTCTTCTTCATATGTGATGATTGCCTCTATAAAAGACGAAGCCCTCCTAAAGATGCTTACTGGGCGAATCAAACAAAAAGTTGCTGAGTCTTTGCACCGGTATGCTGCGTCCAAAATGGGTGGTGTTAAGCTTGATGTAAAGTCGCAATTACTGAATGGGATGATAATCAGTTATATGCCGATTCCGAACAAATCGATGTTTTTGCCCGCGTATGCTTGTTTCGACAACAAAGCAATGATTGCTTCATCTCCAGACGTAATTCGTTCAGTTTATCATAATCGTGAAAATAGCAATAATCGAATGATTAGTGATTTGACCGGGCATTTCTATCTTTATGGACAAACGGATGCTATTAAGTCATTTTCATTTTTGAATAATACGAGCATCGAGAGCATGATTGCCAAAGGTCTTTTGGATGTTTATCGCGAATGTGCCGTTATACTGTCCTGTCAGGGCAGTGTCGATGCTCTTGTAGCAATTTCTGTACTTCAATACTAATCTAGCGAAAGGCAAAATAATGTTACAAATATTGAAAGTAGGGTTTTGTGCAATGGGTCTGCTCTGGTTATCTTCTACCGCTGATGCAGGAAAGAATGATTTTTTGAACTCTGTCCGCCTCTATTCATGGAGTTATCCGACTGATGTCACAACCGAAGAAGCAAAGGCTATGGCAAAGCAATATCGAGAATCGGGCATCAATTTCTTATTGACAAATGGACATCGATACATTTTGCCTATTCCGGATGACCCTGCGGCATACAATGACCCTTTTCATTTTGAGCTTGCTCCCACTGAAAAGAACAATAAGGCAACCTCGACTGTTGTGCAAGCAATGCGAGAGCAGGGGCTCAAAGTTGGCCACCATGTGACTGCTGCTTATTGTCCTAAGCTAGAGATGGAGAAGCATCCGGACTGGTGTCAGAAGAGTATTTTTGAGCCAGAAAAACCGTTGTTTTTCGAGGAATATGGCGGTGTATATTTGTACTGCTTGAACAATCCTGATTTTCGCAATGAGTACTATAAGCGTGTATATGATTTGCAAAAAGAGATGGGCTTTGATGCTTGGATGATTGACGAAGTCGAATGGTTGCCGGATTGGTATGTCTGTGGCTGTCGCCATTGTCGGGAAAAGTTCAAGAAAGAAACAGGTTATGATTTGCCAACGAATAAGAACTCCGAGATATGGGGCGATTTTACCAATCCCATTTGGCGGGCGTGGATAGCAGCTCGGATGCGTTGGTGTGGAGACTTTTTTAGAGACTTACGTAGCTATTTGGAAGACAATGGAATTCATGATTTGCCGCTTACGGCGTGTCATGCTGGAATAACGAGTATCTGGTCTTCGCAGTATTGGGGGATAGATGTTGTTGAGTTGACACGAGGTATCGATTGGGTCTTCTATGAAGCATTTGTCGGTAATGGTGCTCCGTTCTACAGTTGGCGACGCTACATTGCAGAGATACAAGTTTATTCAGCTTTAGCACGAGCAAAGACTGACCATAATTCCTTTGTGTTGTTCTATCCGATGGGAGCAAAAGAAGAGTTTGACTGGTGTTGGTCAGCTGCTTATACATTGGGACAGCGTTCATGGTATCGTAGTCCATATATAGATGGCATCAAGTGGGAACAGCGTCATGAGTATTTGTCGTATCCTAAAGGGAAAGAAATTGTTGATGTCGGGTTAGTGTTTAGTCATCCGACAAGAGATTTCTATTCTGATAAATCGAAGATGTATTTGTATGCGTCTGATCTATTTGTTGACAGAGGTTATGTAAATGAATGGTCAGCGTGGGCTGAGGCCATTGTCGAGTCGAATACTCCACATGAAGTCCTTATGGATGATATGATTACAAGCTCGGCAATTGACAAATACAAGGCTTTGCTTTTGCCTTCGACTGAGTGCCTCAGTGATGCTCAGGTTAAGGCCTTGCTGGATTATGCCGCAAAAGGTGGCAAACTTGTAGTAAGTGGCACTCCCGCTAAATGCGATGAGACTGGCAAGAAAAGGGAATCTGATGAACTGACAAAGAAGTTACTTGATGCTGCCTATTTGAAAATCGATGCGGTTGACGCAGAGAAAGCATTGATTGGATTTATACGATTTGGCAAACCAATTCCTGCACGTGATGACAAAGCACATGAATTGCTTACTAAGGAACTGGCAAAGGTGTTATCACCTGATGAGTTGTCATTCTCTGTCGAATCAGCCACCGGCGTTGTTGTTAAGGGATGGGAAAATGAAACCGGCCGAAGAATGAAATTGAATATTCTGAATTGTGTCGGAACAGATTTGAAAACATCGACTGTGCTGAACAAGGGATATGATGTGACCTTTGCAAAAGCACCGGTGAAAGTGCGTGTTAAGAAGATAGTCGCCGGCAATCCTCGTTATGCAGTGTTGTATGAGCCAGCAAATAATGATTCTCAAATTCTCGTTCCGGAGGAAAAGGACGGATTTATTGAGTTTAGTTTTGATATTGAAGATGCCCTCTGCGTACTTGAATGGGAGAAGTATCCACTGTCACAGGATATTAACTGGACAAAGAAACAAAATGCGAATTGGTTTGTTCTCGGCGAAAAACTCTCTTCAGCTGAAGCGGATGCCGCAGCGCAAGATATGTTGGATAAAGGCATAAATGCGCTTTTGACGGACAAGCATCGTTATATCCTTTATGATTGTGATGATTATGATCAGGATACGAGCGCCCCATTTGATAATATTTGGCAAGGGCGCCCGTTGCGCCAAAGTGTCGAGCTGACGCGAAATGTCGTTGATGCTTGCCACAAAAGGGATATGCGTGTTATTTGGCATACGACTTACTGCATGGTGAGTCGCGACCTAAAAGAACGACATCCCGATTGGTCTCAGGAGGATTTACGTAATCAGGGGATACCGGTATTCTTCAAGATGTATGGTGGAAACTGGAATATCTGTATCAATAACAAGGATGCAAGAGAAGCTTATTTTAAGCGTGTTGCCGAATTAACCAAAGAGACCGGCGTCGATGGATGGATGATTGACGAAGTCGAATGGTTGCCTGAATGGTACGAATGTGGATGCAAGACTTGTATGGAGAAGTTCACTCGCGAAACGGGATTTGTGATGCCTACCGAGACCAGTTCTCCGGTGCATGGAAACTACAATGACCCGATTTGGAGAGCATGGACTACGTGGCGCATGAAGTGTTGTGGCGAGTTCTTTAAGGATTTACGCGAGTATATGGACGGTCAGGGTTTGCATGATTTGTCCTATACATGCTGTCATGCAGGCGCCGCAGATACATGGTCCGGACAAGTTTGGGGTATTGACGAGTTCGAGTTATCAAAGGGGATGAACCTTTGTTTCTATGAAGCATACATTGGTAATGGCGCTCCCTATTTCGGTTGGAAAAGACATCTGGTCGAGCTTGACTTGTATGGTGCCATCGCTCGGAACAGAACTCCATCAATTCCCGTGTTATCTCTCTTTTATCCAAGAGTGGCAGAAGAATCCTTTTTTACGAATGCTCTAACCTACTTTGCCGGGCATCGGCCATGGGTAGTCTATAGTTATTCGGCCGGCAATTTCGCACTGACATTGTGGGAAAGGCAGCATCAAAAATTGTTCGCTTCCGGTGAGCAAAAGACGCTTGCGAATGTTGGCCTATATTTTTCGAAACCAACACGTGATTTACTTGGCAAAGACGAGAAACAAGAGAATAATGGTTCGTACATCAATCATTACGCAAATTGGAATATCAATCTGATTGAGAATAACGTGCCATATCAGACGATTATTACCGATGATATCGAAGGTGATAAGCTACAACAGTACAAAGTGATTATAGCTCCGGCCGCAAAACTTGTGTCGGATAAGGAGATTGCTTCTCTGACAAAGTGGGCAAAGGATGATGGCGGCAAACTAATCATTAACGATGACTTTGCTATTTGCGATGAAACCGGATTGACACGTAAAGCGATGACTGAGGTCAACAGCTTGAAGAAGCTTGCTTATAAGATTTTGCCTGAGACAAAGGGTAATTCTCCACATCAGGTGAACTATGCGATTGTTGACAAGGTATGGAAGGATGGTCGGACTGACAAGGATAAGAAAGAGATGACCGCGATTCTGAGTGCATTGCAGAACGAATACTCATGGCAAACTGATACGACAACAAAAGATGCCGTCATCAGATTGTGGACGTTGCCGGATGGCAGAATCGTTGCCCACTTAATCAATACCTTAGGTACAAACATCCCGAATGACACGAAGATCGAGAAAACGGTTGATGGTGGAATTACGTGGAAGCCAATCGAAAAACCAATCCATATTGTAATTTCTGCGGATGCTTTGGAATCAGCTGATTCGTACAAAGCAAAGATTTATGGCACAACTGATGACAAGGAAACCGTCTCTTGCGAGACCTTGCCGAATGGTGCCTTATCGTTGACCATTAACGGACTGAAAGATTATGCTGTCGTTGAATTAACAAAGTAGGACAGTATAGTTGTAAAAGATTTAGAAGTCAGAGTGAAACATTGAAGTATCGGAGTAGTAGAATGGCAAATTATGAAGTGGTGATTGGGTTTGAAGTTCACACGGAACTACGCACAGAAACAAAAGTATTTTGTGGATGTTCGACAGAGTTCGGTGCACCGCCCAACACACATGTGTGCCCAATTTGTCTTGGAATGCCTGGTGTTTTGCCAGTGCTCAACAAGAAAGCTGTAGAGTTTGCTATTCGTACATCAATCGCTCTGAATTGTGATGTTCCTAAGACATGTAAGTTTGACAGAAAGAACTATTATTATCCTGATTTGCCCAAGAACTATCAGATTAGCCAACAGTATGCATGCGTTGGAACGGGCGGTTGGATTGACATTGAGGTCAATGGCACACAGAAACGTGTCCGAATGAACAATGTTCATCTCGAAGAAGATGCCGGAAAGTTGGTGCATTCCGATAATCCGGGATGTGACTATTCACTAGTTGATTTGAATCGCGCGGGAACGCCATTACTTGAGATTGTCAGCGAACCCGATTTGCGCAGTGCTGATGAAGCATTGGCGTATATGAACGCCCTGAAGAATTTGCTGGAGTATATTGAGGTCAGTGACTGCAAAATGCAGGAAGGCCGACTTCGGTTCGAGTTGAACATCTCGCTGAGAGAAGAAGGAAGCGATAAGTTCGGTACAAAAGTTGAAATCAAAAACTTGAATTCGATGCGTACGGTTCTGAAGTGCATTGATTATGAGACTCGGCGTCAGACGGAAGTTTTGACTTCAGGTGGGCGTGTGTATCAGGAGACGCGACTTTGGGACGATGTTAAGATGTGTACCCGTGCAATGAGAAGCAAAGAAGTCGCAAATGATTATCGTTATTTCCCGGATCCTGACTTAGTCGAAGTCGAGATTAACGATGAATTGCGTGAGAGAATTACGAACTCGTTGCCTGAGCTTCAGCGCGAAAAGTGCAAAAGATTCCAGGACGAGCTTGGGTTGCCTGAGTATGACGCAAAAGTACTCACCGCCAGTAAGAAAGTCGCTAATTACTATGAGAAGACTCTTGCTTGCTACAATCAACCCAAGGCTATCTCCAATTGGATGATGACTGAAGTCTTACGCGAGTTGAATGCACAGGAAATCGAACCTGAAGATTTCGTGTTGAAACCGGAAGGCTTGGCAAAGATTGTGTCACTCATTGACGAAGGTAAAATCAGCGGAAAGATTGCGAAAGTAGTCTTTTCTAAAGTCGTTGAAACGGGCAAGGATCCCCTTGAAATTATCGAGAAGGAAGGCCTGATACAGGTCAATGACAGTAGCGAAGTTGAGAAGTGGGTGGATGAGGCCATTCAGGAAAACCCTGATATCATCGCTAAGATTGCTGCCGGTCAAACAAAGAGTAAGCAGGCTCTTGTTGGTCAGGTTATGAAGAAAAGCTGCGGAAAGGCAAATCCCAAAATGGTCAATGAGGTTTTGTTGAAGAAGTTGGGTATGTAGTTTTGCAGCACAATCTATTATCTGTTCTGTTTGTGCGAAAAGGGTCCTTTGGCGTATAATCGCATGGAAACGACTCGCTTTCAGAAATTCATTACAACTGGGTTACAACTCATACAAATTGGGTGGCCCATCATGCTCTCATCAACAGGGTTCATGTTGTTGCAGATTGTCGATGGACTATATCTCGGACATTACTCATCAGAAGCCGTTGCTGCAATTGGCCCTGCCGGTATGGCGATGTATTTGACCGGCGCGTTTTTCTCCGGTGTTATTGGCTATACAAGTACGCTTGTGGCACATTGCTATGGAGCGAAAAAGGAAAAGGCCATGCCTGTCGTTGCGTGGCAAGGCATATACTTGGCGATGATATTCTCGTTGGTTATCATTGCGTTGTCTCCTTTCCTGACAAAAATGTTCCGTGCTTTTAATCATCCGCCGTCCATGTGCGCAATGGAGGAAACCTATTACAGCATCATGCTCATTGTTGTTATTGTTGGCATGTTTGGCAATGCAATAGGTGGATTCTTCATCGGTCAGGGCCGCACAAAACCTGTTATGTACATTCAGATGACAGGACAGTTGATGAATATTGTCTTGGGTTATGTGATGATATTTGGGTATTGTGGTTTCCCTGTCATGGGTGTTGCCGGTGCCGCTTGGTCTTCGGTGATAGCGGCCGGTACAGGAACATTACTGTTGGTCTGCTTGTTTTTTAGTAAAGATGTCAGACAAAAATACGATACATGGAGATGTCGCGGCTTCAATAAGAAGTACTTCAGCTTACTGCTAAGATATGGCGTCCATGCTGGCGTTCGTTTCTTTGTCGACGCGGTTGTATGGTCAGGTTTCATGATGTTTATTGGGCGTTTGGGCACCATGGAAACTGCGGCCTCAAGCATCGCTTTCCGGCTCAACAGTATTGTATTGTTCCCGTTATTTGGATTTACCGAAGCCATTCGTGTGATGATTGGTCAGGCAAAAGGTCGTGGCGATAATACGAGTGTTAAGCACGTTACGTGGACTGGTATGGTTGTGGTACAGTTTTTCATGTTATGTGGGGCGGCATTCTATTTGCTGTTTCCTCGCGAGCTGTTTTTGTGTTTCGCGCCATCAAACCCTGCCGAGATGGAAAATTTCATGAAGATTGTCGATGTAGGTGTTATTCTCCTGCGCTTTGTTGCATGTTATTGTTTATTGGATGGAGTTAATCTTGTCTTTACGACATCATTGCAAGGCTCTGGAGATACACGTTGGGTTATGAATGCGACAATTGTATCGCATGGTATCTTTGTTGCGATTATGTGTTACATCGACAGATTTTATCGTTCCCTCTATTCGGAATGGATGGCCATCACGATATTTGTTTTGTTTCTTGGCGTCATGTGGTGGTTGCGCTTTCTAAATGGCCACTGGAAAGAATGCAACCTGATTGGTTCTACAGGCATAGAAGATACCAAGCGAACGGAATCAAAAATTAATGGATAATGTAGATTTAGACTTGGAAGTAGACGAAAAAACAGACCATGTTAATTGATGTTCATACACACATATTCGCGGACAAAATAGCTGCAAAAGCAACAGAATTCTTGACGGAGTACTATAGTATTTCGGTTCCGTATAAAGGGACTTTGACAGAATTGGCACAAATCGCAATCAAAGAGCAATTTGATGCGATTGTCTGCTTTAATGCAGCGACAAAACCAACTCAAGTTAAGAAAGCAAACGATTGGATTATCAAGCATATTCCAAGTCAGATTGATGAGATGCTGAAGATTGTTCGTTTTGGTTGCTATCATGTCGGCGATAAGAATTGGAAAAATGAGATTGACCGACTTCGCTCCGCAGGCATCAAGGGAATTAAGATTCACCCAGAGTTTCAAAACATTGACTTAAGTGATGAAAGGCTTTACCCTTTATTTGAAGAAATAAAGGATGATTTCGTCGTCTTGGTTCATGTTGGTGATCCTGTGATTTCACAAGATAACAGAAGCACTCCCCGGAAAATAGCAAAACTAGCGTTGAAATTTCCCCGAACTCGATTTATCGCTGCGCACATGGGGGGATACCTATTCTGGGATGATGCCATTGAGCAGTTAAGAGATGTGAATGTTTGGGTTGATACATCCAGCGCGATGGAGTATATTACCCAAGAAAAAGCAAAAGAATTATTCGATGCCTTTGGAGTGGAACGGATTCTTCTCGGGAGTGATTATCCCATGCAGACTCCAGGAGGCGCAATGCGTCTTTTGGACGAGAGAATGCCATGGCTAACTGGTGGGGACAGAGATAGAATTTTCGGTAATAATGCCGCGGAATTACTTAACTTGAATGATTAGTATTCGCAGTTCAAACTTGTACATAAAATAGAGCTAATATGTGGAAACTGAAATATGAATAACGTTACACCTGAAGCACCTGAATTAAGAAAAGATCCTGTCACCGGAAGATGGGTAATTATTGCGCGAGAGCGAGCTAAAAGGCCGCAACAGATTTCCGGTATTTCTTTAGTAAAGCACTCCCATTCAAACGACTTTTGCCCGTTTTGTCCCGGTCATGAGAATGAAACACCTCCGGAGGTTTTGAGTTATCGTTCACCCAATACTCAAAAAGATTCCGAGGGGTGGTGGGTGAGAGTTGTTCCGAATAAGTATCCGGCACTGATTTCGTCTACTCCTTGCAAGAAAAGTGCTCATGGAATATATGATCGGATGAATGGATATGGGGTTCATGAAGTTCTTATCGAATCTCCACATCATTGCCATACTTTCGCTGAATTGCCAACGACTCAGATTCAGGAGATTCTGTGGGCTATGCGTGACAGAACTGTTGAATTGCGTAAGCTGCCCAACATCAAATATGTTTTGATATTTAAGAACTGGGGTTCTGAGGCAGGCGCGTCGATTGAGCATCCGCATTCGCAGATTATTGGTTTGCCGGTCGTACCCATGCGTGTCATGGATGAGTTAAGCGGTGCCAGTAAATACTTTGAGTTTAAAGAACGCTGCGTCTTTTGCGATATCATTCAACAGGAGTTGTCCGACAAAACTCGTATTGTAGCTGAGAACGATTCTTTCCTCGCATATATGCCTTTTGCATCTCGATTCCCCTATGAGTCATGCATCATTCCAAAGGAACATACCTCTTATTATGTTGATGTAACAAAGAATCAAGTAAATGATTTGTCCACGATTATAAAGGATTTGTTTAGCTTGTATAAGCAATCCTTAGGCAACATCCCGTATAATTTCATGTTTCATACGGCGCCCTTGAGCAAATCAGAAACCAATAATTATTATCATTGGCACATTGAGGTGATTCCCAAGCTATCCACGGTTGCCGGGTTTGAATGGGGTTCAGGATTTCATATTAACGTTGTTGCGCCAGAAGATGCCGCTAAACATTTGTGTGAGGCAAAGGACGCTAAAACCGCTCTGGATGATTAATTGGTGCCACGAAAGCAGCAACAATTGTTACAATCCTGAAAGATAATGTAGCTTTTTAGGAACAATTATACGTGGTCAGTGTTATTAATTACTATTGAGAAATGACACATTTCTCATTTTGAAGTGGAAAGGCTATAAAAATGGTACAGATGTACTACGATAAAGACATTGATATGTCTATTCTTAAGGGACGCACCGTGGCTGTCATGGGATATGGTAGTCAGGGACATGCACAAGCACAAAATATGCGTGATAGCGGAGTGAATGTTATTATCGGTTCGCATAAACCGGGAACAGTCAATTATGAATTGGCAAAAGAACATGGCTTCACCCCTATGACAGTTGAAGAAGCTGCTGCAAAAGCGGACATTATTCAGATTTTGTTGCCAGATGAGCGCCAGGCAAAGGTTTACTATGATCAGATTGAGAAGCACATGAAGCCCGGCAAGGCTCTTGTTTTCAGTCATGGATTTAATATTCACTTTGGTTGCATCGTTCCTCCGAAGGATGTCGATGTGTATATGGTTGCCCCCAAAGGTCCCGGACATTTAGTTCGTCGTGTCTACACAGAAGGTGGCGGTGTGCCTTCACTTATCGCTGTTTATCAGAATGCTTCCGGAAAAGCCCATGATTTGGCTTTGGCTCACGCGTGTGCTATTGGCGCAGGTCGTGCCGGCATCCTTGAAACAACTTTTAAAGAAGAGACCGAAACTGACTTGTTTGGTGAGCAGGCTGTTCTTTGCGGTGGCTTGACATCACTTATCACGAACGGTTTCAATACATTGGTCGAAGCTGGTTATCAGCCCGAAATCGCTTATTTCGAGTGCTGCCATGAAATGAAGTTGATTGTTGACTTGATTTATGAAAAAGGCTTCAAGAATATGCGTTACAGCATCAGCGATACAGCCGAGTTCGGCGACCTGACACGTGGTCCTCGTATTGTTGACGAATGCGTCAAGGAAGAAATGAAACAGGTTCTTGCAGAGATTCAGAATGGCGAATTCGCTCGCGAGTGGCTGCTTGAAAACCAGGCTGGTCGTCCTGTCATGCGTAGCTTGAGAGCCCATGCGGCTGAAGCGCAGATTGAAGAAGTTGGCGCTAAACTTCGTGGAATGATGACTTGGTTGCATAAGTAATCTGACTCATAATCAGAATGAATAACAGCCCCGTGAAATTTTCAAGGGGCTGTTTTTTACTTGACTGTTTTACTATGATAGCCGACTCGAACATAGTTCGGTTCGGACACATTGGAATCAAAATAATGAGATGAGAACTTGGCGGATGCGACCCGTGCAATTGCGACGGCGGAAGGCAATTCCATGTATGGGCATAAAATCAAGTTGTCCTTAAATACTTGTGTAAACTGCTCAGTCTTGTTATAAAGAATTTTGTCGCCACAAAAGTGAGTTGGCTGCTTGATGATTCTCTCGATATCCGACAGCGTCCCGGCCTGATTTTGCTCGACTCGTTCGAGAGTCTTAACATTTCCGTTCATAACAACTTTGAATAAAGAATAATAAAACTTTTCTTGTTTGGCATCGGAGAGTGTACAAATCAGTTGGCTCTTCTCTAAGGATACTGTTTCCATTGCGAGACTCGCAAATGATTCCATCGTATCAATCCCCACGATGGGAATCTTAAGAAACCATCCTATTGCGTTTGAAACGGACAGTCCAATGCGTAATCCGGTAAAGGAGCCCGGACCTTGCGATACCGCAATACACGAAAGGTCTTTCAAATGCAAATTCGACTTTGTTAAAATCTCTTTGATTGCCGGAAGCAGAAGTTGTGAATGCAATTGACCGCCAAGCGAGAAACTAATTGTGTCAATGAGTTTGTGATCTTGCAGTAGTGCGATTCCACCTGTTGCACCGGATGTCTCAACGCCGAGAACAACAGTTGCACTTGATTGTTCATGCATCATGACTTGTCGCCTGGCTTTAATCCCTTCACCTGAGACCGAGGTGTAGAGGCTCTCGGACGTGTTGTCTTGGGTGCCTTCAATGCCTTGAGTGTCTTAGTGCTGTCTTTGACTTTATGACACAATGTGTGCGCCAGTACTTGCGAAATGGTTGTGACCGGAATGAAAGTCATCTCCGAGAGAATCTCAGGTGCGATATCTTCCAAATCAGACAGGTTGTCTTTAGGAATCAACACTGTACGTATATGATGGCGATGAGCCGCAAGTGCTTTTTCTTTCAATCCGCCAATCTTAAGCACGTTGCCTCTGAGTGTGATTTCACCGGTCATGGCGATATCCTCGCGCACAGGAACAGACGACAAAGCACTGACGAGAGCCGTTACGATTGTAACACCGGCACTTGGTCCATCCTTAGGAATGGCGCCTTCAGGTACATGAATGTGAATGTCAAAATGACGATGAAAATCAGCTGCAATCCCTAACTCGGATGAATGTGCCCGAATCCAGCTCAAGGCAGCTTTTGCGCTTTCCTGCATGACATCACCGAGTTTTCCAGTCAGAAGCAAATTGCCACGTCCTTGCATCGTCAACACTTCAGTTGGCAATAACTCGCCGCCAACTTCCGTCCATGCCAAGCCAATGGCAGTTCCTATTTCCGGATGTGTTTCAAGAGCGGTATCTTGGAATTCAATCGGGCCTAACATGGCTGGAATATTCTTGCTTTTGATGACGAAAGGAGCACACCGTTTCTTGTCCTGTTTGGCAGTGACAAGCTGACGAGCAACTTTGCGGCAAACACTTGCGATTTTCCGTTCAAGATTGCGGACTCCGGCCTCTCTGGTATAGGCATCAATAAGCATCTTTAAACTGTCTTGCGTAAAGGAAACCGAACGCCCCGTCAGGCCGTTCTCCTTGATTTGACGAGGAACAAGAAACCGCTTGGCAATCTCCAGTTTTTCATCTTCGGTATATCCCGGAATTCGCAGAATCTCCATACGATCCAGTAATGGAAGAGGAATTCCGCTCTGTGTATTAGCCGTTGTGATGAACATCACTTTGCTTAAATCGAGGTCAAATTCCATATAGTGGTCGTTGAACGCCTTGTTCTGTTCAGGGTCAAGGACCTCAAGCATGGCACTCGCAGGGTCACCGCGGAAATCACTGCTCATCTTATCGATCTCGTCAAGCAACATGACCGGATTCATTGATTCGATGCGCTTCAAACACTGAACGATTTTGCCCGGCATTGACCCGATATAGGTTTTCCGATGACCACGAATCTCTGCTTCATCGCGTACGCCTCCCAAACTCATTCGGACAAATTTGCGTCCCAGTGCTCTTGCAATACTTTTTGCCAAAGATGTTTTTCCAACACCCGGAGGGCCAACAAGGCACAAGATGGGGCCTTTGACATTTTGCGTTAGATGATGAACGGCTAAAAACTCAACAATGCGTTCCTTAATCTTTTTAAGACCATAATGGTCTTCATCAAGAATCTCGGCAGCCATATCAAGAGCTACATTATCATGTGTATACTTGCCCCAAGGAATGTCAAGAATCCACTCAAGATATGTACGCGAAACCGTTGCTTCTGGCGATAATGTCTGCATCTTTCCCAGACGATTCAATTCGCGATTGGCCTTATCCTTGACAGATTCCGGCATAGATGATTCATCAATCTTGTTCGCGAAATCTTCGAGTTCCTGATCGTTATCCTTGTCGACTCCCAACTCATGTTCGATGGCCTTCAACTGTTCATTGAGATAGTATTCTTTTTGAGAATTCCCAATTTGCGAGCGTACTTTGTCAGCAATCTTGTTCTTGATGTTCAATATGTCATTCTCAACGATGAGCATCTCAATGACCGATTTGAAGCAATCACGTAAGGATGTCATCTGCAAAATCTTCTGTTTATTCTCGATGCTAAATAGCGAGTAATTCGCAATAGCATAGATGAAGTGAGCGTTCTGTGTAATGCCGCGAATGGTGGAATAAGCGTCATCAGGCATTTTGTCAGACAAATGGACATAGTCCTCAAAAAGTTGTTCAACGATTCGGCGTAAATTGAACAAATCCGCGGCATCACTGATTTCATGTGAGCCGAATGTATTGCATTCGGCAGTCATCAAATCCTGAACTTTAGATAGGGATATCAGTCTTGCTGTTTTGATACCCTCAACCAAAACACGCAGTGTATTGTCGGGAGATTTCAATACTTGAAGTATCTCTGCGATTGTGCCGATTTCGTACAAATCACTAAGACCGGGCGCCTCAGTCTCAATCGATTTCTGGGAGCATAGAAATATCTTTTTGTCCCCGCTCATGGCGGCATTAATCGCATTAATGCTAAAAGAGCGCGTAACTGTCAAAGGAATCATACACATCGGAAATAGCACAATGTCCCGCATGGGAATCACTGGCAAAACAACGGACTCACCAATATCGTCAACTGATGATATGTTCACTTTTCTTTTGGACAAGTATTTACTCCTATACTAAATTTATAGCTATCATAAGTAATAACAACGAACTGCTTTATTTCTCACAGTAGTTCAAAACATTACGCTTAATCTGAGGAAAGATTGTATACATCGTATCGACATCGTGAACAGTAAACGCCCTTGCAAAGAAGTCTTTTGCAAGCTCATTTTGCTGATAGGCAAGCATGACTATTCCCCAGAAGTAGCACATTCCAAAGTCTTCCGGACCGTTGATGATGATTTGCTCCATTAGAGTAACAGCTTGGGGTAACTCACGAAGTCTTACGAGTGTACGAGCCAGTGTCGCTTTAACATAGGGGTAATCACAAACTGTAAGACTCAAAAGATCGAGATAGCGTTTCGCTTGGTGGAAGTCTCCAGACATCTCACAAGATAAAGCCAGAGAAAAGACTGTCTCATCATCATTTGTAGAATACTGTGATAACTCGTCATAAATACGGCGCCATTCATTTTTCTCGACCCAGTGCGAAACTCTTTTGAATGAAGGCTTCCCTTGTTTCTTCTGAACAGTCTGTGGTAGTTTAATCTCCTCGAAATAAGCACCTGACGCAAGCCAAGCTTTCTCAATGATAAATGAAAGATGAGAAAGAAATGAGGAACTCTCAAGGATCCCGGCTTGTGCTAAACGTTGAGCAAATTGTTTCGACGTAGGGTCAAGCGCCAACTGTGAAAGAGCCAACCATGAAGACGCGAAAAAATTATTTTGAGACGCTTCGGTCACTTTATGAAAACACTTTTGCGCTAACTCATAGAAACCATTGTCCATTGCTTGTTGGCCAATAATCAAGATCTTAGGAGTCTCATTGGTTCTTGTATACAATGCCTCGAGAGCATCAATGGATGCGGCGTTAGGGACAGCAGAATTACACAAGGTATTGCTCCAGTCCCATAAGGGTGTCTATTCGTCTGACATCGTCATTAACGCAATTATGATTCCTGTCTATCAGGACTGGAGTAAACCCATAATCCTTGCTGCCGTCGTAATCCTCTTTCAGCAAATCGCCAACAAACAGGACACGATTAGGTTCAACATCGCCTAACTTCTCATGCGCAAGACGGAAAATGTCATGCTGTGGTTTTGCACAACCGCATTGAGCAGAAATCAAAGTAAAATCAAAATAGGACGCAATGTTGAGCCTGTCAAGAATACCGGATAAATACGACCCAAAATTAGAGACTAAGCCAATCGGAATGGATTTACTTTTAATCATTTGAAGTGCAGGTATTGTATCGGAGAATAGCTGTGTGAATTCCCCATCTTTGAATCGGTTGATGTACTCAAGCGTCAGTACGTGGCTGTCATGATTGCTGCATATTTTAGCGAAAACTTCGTTGTAGGTATATTCCCAGAAACAGTTAATCATGTCGTCGTGACACCAGAAGTCATCCGTTGCGGGATGGTTCTTTCCCGTTTGTTTGAGGACACGGGAAATGTCATCAATGCTAAGATCATTATAGCCCAGATTGCGAGCAATATCCGCAAAAAACTGTTCGTACCAATTTGGGGAGTCCACATTGGTTCCCAATAGTGTTCCACCCGCATCAAAAAGAATCGCGGTATATGTCTCTTTTGTTGTCATCTAAGCACTCAAATTATGGCAAGAATAGATATGCCGAGACAATCAGGCTACCAATGATAAGCATGAAACTGTATGGCAATAGTTTAAACAGAATCGAGTTGATGTCCAGTTTCAGATAACCGCATATCCAGACGTTGTGAGTTGTCGTCGGATCTTGAAGCATACTGACTGCTTTGATGGCACCCATGGTTGCCGCAGGCGGCATAAAGCTCTGCAAAATGCGCGCGACGCCTACGCCCAGTCCCCATTCATTGAGTGGGCCACGGTAGAGAGCAAATGGCGCAAAGAAGGTAAAGAACAGTACATAGGAAACAGTGTTTTGATGAGGCATCACTTTTGCAAGAACCGGAGTTAACAGTGCGTCTGTCGCTGGATTTCTTGCCGCCGAAACAAGCATGCCAATACCCATCATAAGTACGACAGGAGCGGCGATGTCACCGATACCAGCAATAATTGTTTTTCCAAGCTTTTGAATGCTGCGGTCTGCGGGCGTTGTAAGAAATCCATAACCAATCGAGCAAATAAATGCCGCGCCGTATGCCTGATGGAAGTCAAGCAACAGAATGAAAACGAGAGGTAGCAATGGCGTAAGAAGATTCCATTGTGTGAGATTCTTTCCCTTTTTCCGAAACACATATTGCGAATGGACGATACCAAAAAGAAGAAGAAAAGTCACGGCGACTTTTGCAATTTTCAGTAGCCACAAACGTCCAGACAAAAACGCGTTCACAAAAGGCTGGAGATTGTCACGTAACTGCGGAATCGGAGAGTTTGCGTTGCTATAAAACACGCTGTCAATGAGGTTGAGTCCCTTATCAAAAATGACTTCAAACTTGCCAATAATGATGAGAAACAGTACGGATAAAACAATGATGGAAACTGACTTGATGATACTGCGGACAGTCACTGTGCTACGTCTCATTCTGAGGAATTCGAATGTCAAGAAGATGAGCAAAACAGAGAACTGAAGGATGGCCCAGCAAACACAATAGCGTACAACATCAATCGTGTTAATGCCATACATATTAGCGGTGACGCCCCAGTTCGCCGGCCCGAGAGCAGCACCGATTGGGAATGCCATTGCCAATATACAACCGCAGATAATGGGTGGAACGCCAAGTGAAAGCAGAATCGGGAACATCACAGTACCCAACATAATCATGGCAGGCAAGCCACCAATTGCGGTGAAAACAAGTGCTGTCACGGCACTCATTAAGAGTGAAATAAAAAATGGATCCTCGCCGCCAAATTCAGCGGTATACTTAATCAATCGTTCAGCAATACGGGCGTCATTAATGAGCCGTGCAAACATTCCGCCAAGAAGGGTATAAATGATTGCGGTGGTCAGCATGAACATTCCCGTTGGACCGGCAAGGCCACCTTCAATAATGGAAGTCAAAATGCCCGGGGTAGTTACTCCTTCTTTTCCATCGATTTTTCCAATCACATCCAGAATAGGAATGCCGGCACAGATACCAATACCAAACGCCATTATGGGAAGAGCAATCATTGCCGGAAGTCGACGAGTCGCAATTAAACTTGCGATAAAAATGAAAAGAACAATAATCGCTGATGTTCTGATAATCATTTCAGGAGTGATCGGTGTATTGAGAAGAGCCTCCGTTTCCGGTGATATAGGAGCAGCTCCCAAAAGAGTTGGTACACACAGCAGAATCGTAACAAGACCTAATTTCTGTTTCAGCGTTGTCACTTAAGACTCCTTAATAGAATATAGAATGATTTTTATAAATTAACTTGCAAAACTTAACAACATTAATAATATTGAACTGATTCATATTTCTTTATCATAGTAGTTAAAAAGTATAGGCAGACAGAATGAGAATAGGGCTTGATATATCCTGTGTCACTCCCAGACGAACGGGTGTGGGGCAAATGGCATGGGAATTAACAAAACGGATAATAGAAACCGATCGTCATGAGTTCGTGTTGTTTTTCAACAGTTTGCGACAACCAACACCTGAATTAAGCGGATTGTGCGGTCAAAATGTCAAGCTTTCTCGCCATCGACTTGTGGGGCCATTATTGCTGTATTCATGGAAATGCAGGAACAAGCCGTCCATCGAGAGTTTGTTGGAAGAAAAGGTTGATGCATTCTTGAGCTTTAGTGGGTATATCGCTCCCCAAGATTTTGGCAAACGGCTTGTTTTTGTTCACGATTTGGAATATATGACGGGAGATGTCAAGGAACAACCGGTACTTGGTGGGCAGTATTTGAAATGGGTTTTTGAGAATCGCTTGTCGCAGATGGATAGTATTATTGTCAATTCTCGGGGAACAGCCGACCACCTAAAACAGTATATGCCCAACATGAGGACTTTTGTGGTGCCTCTCGGTGTTGATGAGAAATTCGCTCCCGTAACGCGTCCGGACAAGTTGTTCGATGTAAAACGCAAGTATAAATTGCCTGAGCAATATCTCTTGTATGTTGGCAACAGACATAAGCGGAAGAATTTATCTTTGCTATTGAAGGCTTTTGCCCATTTGAAAGAGTCTGATGACTCGGATTTGAGATTAGTAATGGCTGGGCCAGAAACTCAATGGGCTTCTCAGGAAGAATTACTTCTTGCGCAGGAACTTATTGCTAAAGGACTGTTACGGGAAATCAATTATGTTGACCTTGATGATATTCCTGCTGTCTATAGTTGCGCTCGTGAATTGTGTTTGACGTCAACACTTGAGGGATTCGGATTGCCTGTTCTCGAAGCGCTTGCGTGCGGTGTGCCGGTCGCTTGCACAAACGCTATTGCGGCTCTTGAATATGTCGAACACTCGCATGACGCAATCACAACTTTTGATGCGAATGCAGACATTGACATTGTTGCTAAGGCTATTTCTGACGGAATGGAAAAGACAGCGGAAGCGCAGAAGGCGGCGCTGTCTGTTCGTAAACACAACCAATGGAAAACTTCAGCAGATTTGTTGCTTAAGGCAATCGAAGAAACGGCACTCGTGCTAGTTGTGGCTTTTCTTAGCACTTTGTTCGCATTAGCGCCCAGTACCTTATGCGCAGGTGCGATATCAGATAGTGTCACCACTGAAATTGCAAATCAGAATTATAAGTTGTCTTACGTATGCTTGCCATTCCCTCCTGGGTCAAAGTATTTTTGTATGCAGGGCGCGCATGGACGGTTTTCTCATAACGACAAGTGGAACGTTAATGCGGTAGATTTTGAAATGAAAGAGGGATCTCCGATATGTGCCGTCGCACGTGGGCGAGTGATTCTTGTTGAATCATCTTACCGCGACGGAGGACTCGATCCAAAGCTGAAATCGAAAGCAAACCGTGTCATTATCGACCATGGAAATAATGTGTTTTCTAAATACTTGCATTTGGCTCCGGATAGTGTCACCGTAAAACCGGGGGATATGGTAAACGCTGGTCAGATTATTGCGTCTAGCGGGAATACAGGTTACTCGAGTGCCCCGCATTTACATTTTCAAATGCAATGCATGATGGGGCAGTCTATTCCTGTTAAGTTCACAAATGTTTATGGAAAAGAAGATGCCACTTCGCTAAACGAAAATGAGTGGTATACAGCAGACGAGCCAGCTTCGATAGGCAGACCGATATTCGAAGATTCGGTTCTTCCAACAGAACTATTTGAGAATTCAGGTGTGATTCTTGACTTTGAGACAACTGCTACGTTATTTGGTTTTACTGGTGAAGAACCCATTTCGATTTCCGGTCGCATTGGCAAACCCGGACACTTTGAACGAGTTGTTTTGTTTATCAACAGTCTGGACACCAAATCTGCCTATTTGCAAGTTATTACTTCGGTAGACAAATCAGGTCGTTTTGTATTGAATGTTTCGGCGGAAAAATTAAAGCAAGCACAAGAAAAAAGTTCAATTGGTCTGCTTGGAATGGCAGTGATTGGAAGTGATGATAAGTTCCTTTGTCGAGAGACTGTCAAAATTGCGTTATGATTGTCATGCTCAACACTTTGTAAGATATATTGATTAACGAAGAGAAAGACAGACATGTTAGATATCAAAATTATACGCGAAAATCCTGAATTGGTTAAGGAAGGATGCCGCTTGAAACGAGTCGATGTTGATATCGATTACATTTTAGAATTGGATAAGCAGAGACGCAGTCTGCTGACAAAGTGCGATGAACTGAAAAAAGAGAGAAATACTTTGTCCGCTGAAGTCGGTAAGCGCATGAAAAACAAAGAGAATGCCGATGATTTGAAAGAGAAAGTTCGTCAGCTTGGAGATTCAATCAAGGAGTTCGAGGACGAGACTATTCCTATTGATGAAAAACTGAGAGATTGCTTGTTGCGGACACCGAATCTACCGCATGCTTCTGTTCCTGTTGGGAAGAGCGATGAAGAGAACAAGGTGTTAAGGTATTGGGGTGAGAAACCGACTTTTTGTTTTACGCCTAAGCCACATTGGGAACTTGGGTCAGATCTTAACATTATTCAATTTGAGCAAGGCGCCAAGATTTCCGGTTCCGGGTTTATTGTTTACGAGGGCGCAGGTTCTCGATTGCAGCGTGAACTGATTAAGTTCATGCTTGATACTCATGTGGATAAACATGGTTATGTTGAAGTGATGCCTCCTTTTGTTGTCAATCAGGATTCAATGACAGGAACCGGACAATTCCCGAAGTTTGTCGAAACTGATGGCGCATACAAGATTGATGGCGATGACCTCTATTTGGTTCCCACTGCCGAAGTTCCGGTGACCAATCTACATGCCGATGAGATTCTTGATGCTTCGCAATTGCCGATATACAATGTGGCCTATACCCCTTGCTTCAGAAGAGAAGCAGGTGCTGCGGGTCGTGAGAATCGTGGAATCACCAGAATCCATCAGTTTGATAAAGTTGAACTTGTCAAGCTTGTGAAGCCGGAAGACAGCTTTGCGGAATTGGAAGCCTTGTTGAAAAACGCTGAGGCGATTCTTCAAGCTCTTAATCTACACTACAGAATCGTTGAGATTTGCACAGGTGATTTGGGTTTTTCCAACACGAAACAGTATGACATTGAAGTTTGGGCACCAGGAATGGAACGTTACCTTGAAGTAAGTTCTTGCTCCAACTATGTGGATTATCAGGCGCGTAGAGCAAACATCCGTTTCCGACGTGAACCTAAAGCAAAACCGGAATTCGTTCATACTCTGAACGGTAGTGGTTTGGCGTTACCACGCACGATGATTGCCGTATTAGAGTCATATCAGCAGGCGGATGGACATATCAAGGTGCCTGAAGTTCTGCGGAATGCACTAAAAAGGGATATAATCTAAAACAACTGTAATGCTATTGCTCTTGCAAAATGAATCTCGGATATGAGATATCGATATGACAGATTGCCATAAAAACATTCTGGCAGCACTTCTATGTCTGTTCCTCGGTGTTTTCATTTTAGGCACGAGTGCATACGCTGAAGAAGTGACGAGCGTGACGGCAACAAATGCCGGCACTACAGCGCCCACAGAATCTCTGATTAGCAATATGCCATTTTATGACAATGGGAGTGGTGAAGAAAACGAAGGAATGTCCGAACCGTGTTCTTTCGACTTAACTACGATTGATTGGCATATTTCTGCTCAGGCTTCGCCAGAGACATTGTTAATTCCCAAGATAAAGAATTACAAAGATTGGACGACTGTAACATTGCCGTCTCTTATTGATGTAGACAGCGCAACGACTTCCGTTTGTTACGTAGGAATCATTGATTGTCTTTTTGGTTCTGGTGCTGAATATGAGAGTCTTATTACGATTGGGCAACAACATGGTCTGAGCGATTTATGGTTGAATGGAACTCCTTGTGAATTGGCATTTGACCGAGATTTGTCAAGAGTTTTCCCGGATTACAAAGGCGTGAGTTATAGAGGCGTTCCCTTGAAGAAAGGCCTGAATATCATCGCTTTTCGTTTGCGGAATGATCAATCAGGAACACCTATCGGGATTGGCCCTGAAGGGTTCACATTATCCACTGTGCCGAAAATGCGCAGCTTGCTGAACACGCATATTGTTAGCAGCGATAATGTGATTACAACGATGTCTGCACAACAGGCAATTCACGAGTATGACAGCGCGAACGGTGCGACAAGCAATAACGAACTTATTCAGAAAGATTATTCGGTTTCCCGTTTTGGTGGGAATCCAACGGTAAGAATTCCGGCAGTATCTGTTTTGTCGCCAACGGAGATGTGGAATGACAACTCTCCTCGCTTTAGGGTGACTCTTGATGAGGTAACAACTGTTGCAAGAAGTGCGTCATTATCAGACAGTATTACTCTTGGTCAGCATAGTACTGCGTGGAGTGTCAGCGGTAACACTTTGAAGAAGAGTGTTGACTACACCTTTGCTACGGCTATGACTTATCCCGGAGGTATATTTAAGCTATCCTCGGGACAGATATTACCAATTCGTCTTGAATTCCCCCAGGGCCATGGGATGTTACAGATTTTGCATTCAAAACAACTCAAAGTTCTTGCGCCCGACATTGATACGGAAAGATGTTCTGTATTGCTGTCAGCAGAGGGGACTGTCGATACCGTTCCGATGATAATTGTGATTACTGATGCAACTTATAACGTTATCAGCGATACGAAGATTGTTGAGATGTCCGTTGTGGCAAACAAAGCAAGAGATGCCTATATCCATGTGATATTTCCTTTTGGTTTGATGAAGAAAAGTCTTGTTAATGCGACGGATGATTTGACGAAGACGGTTGCGTTATTGGACAAAGATGCGCATCCTTCAGAGTCCTTATCCAAATGGCTTACGTTGGCGCTGAACTTCCCGGTCGCACAGGATGAATGGTTTCGTTTAGCAAACACAAACGATATGAATGCAACCACGTTGTCGCTCTATCAGTTGACACAATACAGTATTCCTTCAGGATTGTCAGTGCCTGCTCAATCACAATGGCTTAATCCATCATTGTCGAATATAGCAAAGCTACTTGATGCGAGTGTTATTGCGCCCGCATTGCGGAAAACAGGAGTTAGTATTCTTTCGGGAGAACCATCTGTGCCCGAGAAGGACTTCGTTGCATCGAATCAAATACACGTCGTTAAGTTCGATATGCCTGTGATGGAATATCATATGGATATGCCGTTTGCGGTGAGTGCAAATGGGGACATTATAAACAATTCGCTCGAGATGCTATTAGAAAAGAAGTTTACTTCGACTGACGATTTGTTCACGCAAGTATTTCCCATGCAGTCTGTTTTGCCTTTCGCGACTGACTCCATTCGAGAACGAACGGACACGAAGATTAGGGAGTTTATCGATTCTTGCTTAATGCAAGAAGATGCGACTAAGAACCCGCATGATGCGCTTGGAATATATGGTTTACTAAGTTGGTTTCGTCGTGAAGGTGATTGGAATGCACTGCAAACTCACTGGGATGCGATTAAGAAGTCTTATCATCTTTTGATGATGAGTGATGATTGGGAGTTTATGTCTCCGGTTTCCGGATGTTTTGACTTTGGTGGTGGAAACCATGAGAATCATCTTATTGACGGTTTTGCTGTGAGTTTTGCTTATGCTGAACTTGCCCGTAAGATGAACGATTCGACAGAATGGGCGAAAGCAATCTTTTATCTTACAAGAAATGACTTGTCTCTTCTATCGCAATTTGACAATCTAGCCGACACGAGAATTCCTTCTGCCGGTGATTACGTATCTCTCATCTCGCATGAGGGTGTTGTCGTTCCTCAGATTGTCGAGATGTTTGCAAAAATGAGATCCGGTGAGATGACCGCTCTTTCAAAAAAGCTTATGCTGATGAAAAATAACTATCCTGATTTCATCAGTATGCCTGTTCTGTATGCGGCAACGGTTATGGGAATCACGACCGAGAATGATATTTTGGACATGATTATACGTGACAGCAAATATGCAAAGATGAAGACATTAGGTTGGCAGCAAGTGCTCGTTGCATATCTGACAAAGGTTATTCCGGTACAAATCGTTTCGTGTGACAACGCGAAGTATTTGAAATCAAGAGCCGTTCGTATCGGGCGCAATTGGAAACTAACAGCTGAGTTTGAAAATGGGAATGGCGATAATAGTATTCTACTCAGGATGGACACAAAGCCCGGGAAAATACGTGTCAATGAGATGCCGGTGCCTTTGCCGGAATTGGAGTATACGGAGGATGGTTTCTGTCGTATTCACCTTGTCAGACCCGGGAAGAATGAAATCATGCTTCTTTTTTGAATGAAGGGGTAGTCCATGCATAATTTGAGATATTTGAATTGAAATGAAAGGTTACAATAATGACTGAATTTGTGATTGGTGTCGACGGCGGCGGAACAAAAACACGTGGAGCAATTGCTCCGCTTGATGGTGATATACTTGCACAGGATGAAGTTGGTTCAACAAACTACAATGCTTATCCACTGGAGACTGTGCGTGAGAATTTGAAATCTTTGATTGGTTCTTTACTCGAGAAAGTGGGCGGAACAGTCACAGATGTCAAGGCGATTGTTCTTGGCTTATCCGGTTGCGATCGTCCCGAGGATAAACCTGTGTTTATTAATCTCATTAAAGAGATTTTGCCGGTTGCCAGTTGTCTTCCTGTCAACGATGCTATTGTCGCGCTTTATGGCGGTCTTGGGAGTGCCCACGGTATTCAAGTGATTGCTGGGACAGGCAGTGTTGCTTATGGTTTTGATGGCCCGGACAAGAGCCGCCGTTGTGGTGGATGGGGCAATATCCTCGGTGATGAAGGTAGCGGTTGGGCAATCGGTATTGATGCGTTAAGGGCAATCATTCAGGCACATGATGAGATTTCCCCCAAGACCTTGATTACGGACAAGGTATTAGCTGCACTTGATCTCCCCAATCCACAAGCTTTACTTGGTTGGTTGCGTGGCAACAACAATAACAAGTCTCAGATTGCGGCATTGAGCCGTCATGTCTTTGATGCAGCGGCTGAGAAGGATGAAGTTGCACTGGCGATTATGAAAAAGGAAGCAACCGAAATCGCAAAGCAAGCGGCTCATGTTGGCAAGATGCTGTTCGGGAAAGATCGCAAGGACTATCGAATCGTTGTGGGTGGTGGCAACCTTCGCGGAAATCAGATGTATTTTGAGATGTTTAAAGCAGTTCTTGCGCAGTTGTTACCCGGAATTGACGTTGTGTATCCTGCAAAGGAACCTGTCGAGGGTGCCGTTTTGTATGCACAAAGTATCGCCAAGAATGCATAGCTCTTATAAAAAGGTTCGTTATTCATCTGTACGAATTGGTTGTAATGTATAGTATGAGAAATAATTCGATAAACATTGTTTGTTTGTTAGTGCTTTTACTGGGCTTTGCCGGTACAAGTATCGCAGCGCCGCGAGCTGTCGTTACCGATTTTTCGATAGCGCCTCATATGGTGTACAGTCGAGATGAGAATCGGGAGCGCAATGACTGGCCGGAAGCCCATCAAACCGTCAGGCAAAAGAGTGGTTGGTGGATGACTTCGGAGAATGTTTATTACAATGAGAACATAGGCATTTCGGCACGAGAGATTTTGTCAAAAGATTTGTCATGCTTGTTTGATATGGTTTCGCAGTATGAGTTGGAAGCAAGTCTGGCAAAGAAACGCGAAGCAATATCGGATCAACTCAATGTTGATGGCCCCGCTTTGACAAGAGCTGTTGCAAAAATATCTCCCGTGCGCCTCGGTCGGGAACTGAACGCAGATTATGTTGTGACTGGCCATTTTGACAGTGTCTCAAGCCGTGCAAATCGTTTTTGGGGCTATGTCAAATCGCCACTGTCGGTCACTGTAATGGCCTACGACACTCGGACTGGCAAGAATTTGTTTACAAAGAATTATCATATTACGGGGTGGGGCCATTCGCAGTATGGCTCCTTCAAAAAACTATCACCTACAATAGTTCATGATATTAGTCTTGCGTTGCAGTGCCGCGCAGAACAACGGAGTAAAGCATACACCCGATGAGAGTCCTTTTAGTTGGAGATGTTAACGGTCGTCCCGGACGAAAGGCAGTCACACAGATAATTCCCAGTTTGAACAATCTTTATCAGGATATTGATTTTGTAATCGCTAATGGTGAGAACGCTGCTTCCGGATTTGGGATAACTGATAAGTCGGCAAACGAGTTATTTGCGGCAGGTGTAGATGTAATCACGATGGGCAATCATACTTGGGACAATAGGGGCATCAATATCATTGTCAAGAGCGAGAATCGTTTGCTTCGTCCCGCCAACTATACTGAAGACGTTCCTGGCTTTGGATACGGAGTCTATGAGAGTCATAAGTTACTTAAAAGAATTGCGGTTGTCAGTTTGTTGGGTCGAACAGAAATGCGACCTATCCTGGATTGCCCGTTTAAAACAATGGATGCGTTGATTCCCAAGCTTAGGAAACTTGGCGCTGAGTTGATTTTTGTCGACTTTCATGCGGAGGCAACTAGTGAAAAGGTTGCTTTAGGGTGGCATCTGGATGGTCGTGTTACATGCGTATTTGGAACACATACACACATTCAAACCAATGATAATCGACTGCTAAAGAAGGGGACAGCCTACATCACCGATTTGGGGATGACTGGCGGTCAAGATGGCGTGATTGGTGTCAAAGTTGAATCGGTTTTGCCACGTTTTCTTAATGGAATGCCAACACGTTTCGAAGTGTGCGAAGAGAATGTTATGCTTCATGGGACATTGGTGCAAATCGACGACAAGACAAATGAAGTACTGTCGATTGACTTGATTAAGGAAAAGATGAAGACGGAGTAATTCTGTCGAGTTTTATCGTACACATTTTCTCGCAATACTTTGTAGACTATAGTAATGAGTGAGAATAGAGTAGAGTATGATGAAACATATTGTTAGATTTGCCGGTTTACTGTTTGCCTTTGCAGTTGTCCTTTTATCAGTTCCGATACTGATGACAGGTTGTTGTTCAGAGAAGCAATCCGCGCTTAAGGATACCGGAAGTGAAGTTTCTACGGAAAGTATTCAGGAGTTAGAGAAGGCGTTGCGTCAGGTTGATGATTATGCAACATCACTAACACAGTCAGTTGAACATGCTAAACTTGTGCTTTCGAATATCAAAGAGAAGTCAATGATTAGCCAAGCAGAGAAGACTTTGAAGAAGAGCATTTCGTCTGCCTCGAAGGATAGCAAGGTATCATGCCGCACCAAAGGACGTTCATGGCTCGCCTTTACGATGTTGTTAGCATTTATAGCGTTCATTGGGATTTATGTTTATCGTGTCCGGCGCAAAGCTTTGAAGCCAGCGACTAGCGAGAATTCGGATAACACCGCGTCATAGACAGATAATGAGTGTAAATTTATCAGTTAGTTTAGGCACACTGCGACTGAAGAATCCTGTGACTGTCGCATCCGGAACATATGGATATGGCAAAAGTTATGATGGCTATTATCCTCCGTCCAATCTTGGCGGAATTGTCATAAAAGGAATCACTTCCGCATCGCGTTTTGGCAATCCCACTCCGAGGATATGCGAGACGCCGTCCGGTATGTTGAATTCCATAGGTCTGCAGAATATTGGAATTGACGAATTGGAGAGGAATTATGCAGAACTTTTCAAGGATGTCGACACGGCAATCATTGCGAACATAAGTGGAATAAATGGATCTGATTTTGCAGAATTGGCGACTCGTGTTTCTGCGATTCCACAGATTAGCGCTGTCGAACTGAATGTATCGTGTCCAAACCTTAAATCAGGTGGTGTCGATTTTGGCAAGAATCCTGCCGCGATTCGTGATATTACGAAAGCGTCGATTGCCGCAACAGCATTACCCGTGTTCGTAAAGTTGACACCCAATATTACCGATATCGTCAGTGTCGCATCCGCCGCTATGGAAGCGGGGGCGACCGGAGTCTCACTTATTAATACGGTTCAAGCTATGAAAATCGATATTGAGAATCGCGTTCCGTATTTACGCAATACTGTTGGTGGACTCAGTGGCCCGGCGATTCATCCGATTGCTGTTCGAATGGTTTGGCAAGTCTGGAAATCTCTGAGATGTCCCATTATTGGCATGGGTGGCATCACTTGTGCAGAGGATGCAATTGAGCTGATGATGGCAGGCGCTTGTGCGATTAGTATTGGCACAATGAATTTTGTTAACCCAATGATTGGCAACGATATTATAAACGATATTAGTGATTGGTGTGAGGATCATGACGTATCGTCAGCTTGTGATTTGGTTGGTTGTGCACACAACAAATAAAAAGGTTTGAGCATCAATGACACTCAAACCTTTTTGTTTCATTACTTGATTGATGTTTACTTGATGATTTCTGCGTCAACGATATTGTCGTCGCCTTTATCATCCTTCTTATCTTCAGGCGCTGAACCGGGCTGTTCGCCTGTTTGCTGAGGACCGCCTTGCTGCTTATAGACAGCTTCGCCAATCTTCTGGATCTTCTCCTGCAGGTTGTTAACAGCGGTCTTAATCTTCTCGATATCATTGCCCTCGTTGGCCTTCTTGACATCGTCAACAGCAGCCTCGATCTGGCTCTTGATATCAGCAGTAAGTTTATCACCGTTTTCCTTCAGTTCGCGTTCAGCTTGGAAAACAATGGCGTCAGCGTTATTCTTAATGGTAATCTCTTCACGCTTACGATTATCCTCAGCAGCATTGCTCTCGGCGTCCTTAACCATCTTCTGGATGTCCGCTTCATTCAAACCGCTAGAGGCAGTAATCTTGATACTTTGCTCTTTATTTGTTCCACGATCTTTTGCTGTAACCTTAAGAATTCCGTTTGCGTCAATCTCAAAGGTAACTTCAATCTGTGGAATTCCACGAGGAGCCGGGACGATTCCGATGAGGTCAAAGTTCCCTAGCAGACGGTTGTCACGTGCCATGGAGCGTTCACCTTGGAAAACAGAGATTGTAACGGCTGGCTGATTGTCTGCAGCTGTCGAGAAAATCTGGCTCTTGGTTGCAGGAATTGTTGTATTTCGATCAATGAGTTTTGTGAAGACGCCGCCCAGTGTTTCGATTCCTAACGAAAGCGGTGTAACATCCAACAGTAGAACATCCTTGACTTCTCCACCAAGAACACCGCCTTGAATGGCTGCGCCGATGGACACAACTTCGTCTGGGTTCACACCTTTACTTGGTTCCTTACCAAAGAACTCCTTGACCTTTTGTTGAACGATGGGCATTCTTGTGCTACCACCGACAAGAATGACTTCATCAATCTCCGAGATTGTCAAACCTGCATCCGACAAAGCCTTCTTGCAAGGTTCGATTGCTCTGCTGACCAAATCCATAACCAATTGTTCGAACTTTGAACGAGTGATGGTGATGTCCAAGTGACGAGGCTCATTGTTGACGGAGGTGATAAAGGGCAGATTTATGTTTGTCTGCATAGCTGACGACAACTCGCACTTTGCTTTTTCTGCCGCATCCTTCAAACGCTGAAGCGCCAAAGGATCATTTCTTAGGTCAATGCTGTTTTCCTTTTTGAAGTCTTCAGCAATGTAATTAATCAGGCAACGGTCAAAGTCATCACCACCTAAATGCGTATCTCCGTTTGTTGACTTAACCTCAAAAACACCTTCGCCTAACTCAAGAATGGAGATATCAAATGTACCACCACCTAAGTCAAAGACGGCGACGATTTCTTCTTTCTTTTTGTCCAAACCATAAGCAAGAGCAGCCGCTGTTGGCTCGTTGATGATGCGAAGAACTTCCAGACCGGCGATTTTGCCTGCATCCTTCGTTGCTTGTCTCTGACTATCATTGAAGTATGCAGGAACCGTAATGACTGCTTGTGTTACGGTCTGGCCCAGATAATCCTCTGCGGCCTGTTTCATCTTCTGAAGAACACGTGCAGAAATTTCCGGCGGAGTAAAAACCTTACCGTTATCTGTCTCGATTGCAGTGTCACCATTCTCACGCGAAACGATTTTGTAGGGTACATTTGATATCTCCTGACTGGCTTCGCTATATCTCATGCCCATGAAACGTTTGATTGAAGAAATAGTATTCTTGGGGTTTGTGACCGCCTGACGTTTTGCCGGCGACCCGACCAAGACTTCATCATTCTTTGTAAAAGCGACGACAGAAGGTGTTGTACGATTCCCTTCCGCGTTCGGAATAACTATTGGCTCTCCGCCTTCAAGTACCGAAACGCAACTATTTGTTGTTCCTAAATCGATTCCGATTATCTTTCCCATAATTAAAACCTTTCTAACCTTAAAGTGGCTAACTAAATTTTACTATTAGATAGCAAGAATTGGACCGTGTAAAAAAAAATGAGCATCATGCGGAGATGCCCATTCTATCAGTGATTGCCGATTATTAGTTCAAGCTATAGACAATTTAGCCTTTGAAGATGTGTCATAATGACACGTTGTGTGGTTTTGTTGTGTCACGCAAAAACGCATTAACTACGTAAAACAATTCCAAATTTATCGTTTAGCTCAGACAGTATCTTTTGAATCATCTCATTGATTTCTTCATCTTTGAGCGTTCTGTCTTTTGCAGAGAATGTCAGCGTATACGCGAGACTCTTCTTTCCCGGCTCGATGTGTTCTCCTACATAATAGTCAAACAGAGAGACCGATTTCAGCAGAGATTTAGCCCGTTTTGCAATAACTTCAACAATTGATTCGTTGGTAACGTTGATGTCCGCGACTAATGCCAAATCTCGAGCAATCGATGGGAACTGCGAAATCGGCTGAGAAGATGGATGATTTGAAATGAAGGAATCAAGTCTGTCAAGCCAACCGTAAATAATAATAGGTGCCTGCCTTAAGTCAAATTCCTTTACAAGCATTGGGTGAAGTTCACCGACATATGCGAGCGATTTGCCGTCTGCAAGGAATCTGGCACTTCTTCCTGGGTGGAATAAAGTCGACAAAATCTTACATTTGCCTTCGTCAGGTAATGCCTCAACGACATAATCCGATTCCTTGACGCCAGCCGCCTTTAGAATGGATTCTGCGATGAACTTTCCGGTGAAGAAGTCTGATTTCTTGGAGGAGTGGTTTTGCCACGATTCGGGGAAAAGGGTTCCATTGAGAATGCAGCCCCACTGCCAACGCTCGGCGGGTGGAACTTCTTGCGATGAGCCATCCCAAACACCACCAATTTCAAAGAGATTGATGTCTTCGATGTTTCTGTTAAGATTGTAGATGAGTGATTTGATAAGGCCGGGAATCAGCGAAGGACGCATAGCCGCATAATCCATGGTAAGTGGATTGGCGAGATTGAGTTTCACATCAAAGCCGCATTTCTGTACTGTAGACATATCAAGGAATGAGTAGTTTTTCGCTTCGTTCAAACCAAGTTGCGTAAACGCATCAAACAAACGATTCTTTACTTTGTACCGTGTAGTCTGTTTAGAAGCCGCCGAACTGATGATTGGCAATGTTGTTGGGAGATTATCATATCCCGTGATTCTTGCGACTTCCTCAACCAAATCTGCACTTCCTGCAATATCATTTCGATAAGAAGGTATCGAAACTAGCCATTTGTTAGTACCATTGGGAGTCATAGTAAAACCAAGAGAAGTCAATGTCTTCAGAATGACATCGCCAGAAATCTCTAGTCCCAAAAGCGATTTGACTCTATCGGTCGAAAATTCAATAGGCTTTGCCGTTGTCATTCCGGGGCCTGCTGACAGTCTATCTTGGCAGACTTCTCCGCCGGCAACCTGCTGCATGAGTTCTGCCGCTCTGTCAACAATTTGGTCAAGCGATCCCCAGTCTGTTCCACGCTCAAAACGGTAGCTTGCATCCGTTGGCTTAAGCAGTCGTTTGCTTGTCGCACGCACTGTTGCAGGATCAAAATAAGCGCATTCGATAAAGATGTCGGTGCTTTCGTCAGTCACTTCCGAGTTGAGACCGCCCATAATACCAGCCAATGCGATGGGTGTTGCATCGTCAGCAATGACCAAATCTGTGGTTTTAAGTTTGTAATCGCAGTTATCCAAAGTCGTTATCGCTTCATCCTCTTTGGCATATCTCACACACACCTTCTTGCCGTTCAATTTATTAGCATCAAATGAGTGAATGGGATGACCTAATTCGATCATGATATAGTTTGTTACATCGACCACATTGTTGATGGAACGAAGTCCGGAACATTCAACCGCACATCTGAGCCAAGCAGGGCTTGGGGCAATCTTCACTCCGCGAAGCAAACGACCTTTATAAATTGGGCATCCTTGTGGAGCCTCGTTGACAAGCGTGACGAAATCCTTGGATAATGTCTGAGAAAAGGGTGTTTTGACCGCAGGAATAGTCGCCCCTGAGCGCCCGTTGCTAGCAAGTAGGTCACGTGCGATACCAAAAATGGACAGGGCATCAGAACGATTGGGGGTAATCTTGATGTCGATAATGGCGTCAAAAGGCATACCAACCTTGTAAATCCAGTCTTCAGGCAAAATCATCAATCCCGCATGGTCGTCGCCCAAGCCAAGTTCTCTGGCCGAACACATCATGCCTTCGCTGACTTCACCACGAATTTTGCTTTTCTTAATCTTGAAATTACCAGGGAGCACAGCGCCATCAACAGCCACGGGAACCATATCGCCGGCCTTATGGTTACTAGCTCCGCAGACAATTCTTAATGGATTTTCTTTTCCGACATCCACCTTGCACAGTGTGAGATGTTCAGAATCGGGATGATTCGTTTTCTCCAAAATACGTCCGCAAATAATATTTCCGCTAAGTATCCCTAAATCATTAACGCCTTCGATTTCCAAGCCACATGACGTCAGGCATTTCAAAGCCTCTTCAAGACCGATTTCCAAGTTGGCAAAAGAACAAAGCCAACGATAACTAACAAGCATAGTACGACTTCCCTAGTAATATATATTATATCAGGTACAAGTACGAATTTAGAAGGCTTAAGATTCAAGGAATTTCTGTGATTTGAATCATATGAGAAGATAGAGATGTATGAGAAAATACTTGCTGTGCTAGAGGAAATGGGGCATCGTCGTGGGATTGCTGAACTAAAAAAGGCGTTTCAAGACATTGGCAAGTGGTATGCACAAAAGGAGAAACATCAGAGTTCTTTCGTCTGGAATGACAATCACTATTTGAGCTATGCCTTATCAAGGATGCCGGCAACTTATATGGTCGCGTCTCGCGTGTTGTCCGAGGTTTCGTTAATAGGTGATTCAAATTCATACATTAATAGCCATTTAGATTTGTGTTCGGGGCCGGGAACCTTCTCCTTCGCCTTACAGGAGTTATTTCAAGGGTTGACAGTGAGGACCTGTATTGAGAGGGCAGACGGGTTTATAAAGCTTGGAAAGGTTCTTGAGTCGGCTGCCAGTGATACGACTAAAGGATGCATTAATTGGCAATGCGCTGACATCATGCAAGCTGATTTCCCCAGTGCCGATTTAGTCACAATTGGCTATGGTTTGAACGAACTTAACCGAGTTGATAGTGAACGAATTGTGCGAAAGGCTTACGAAGCAACAAACAAGATTCTTGTTATTGCTGACACCGGAACGCCTGAAGATTACGATCGACTTTTATCAATACGGCAGTTGGTCGTCAATCTTGGCGCAACAATCATCGCGCCGTGTATGCACAGTGACTTTTGTCGTTACAGAGAGCAAATCTCGGCATCGGGTTGGTGTCATTTCTCTCTGAGAGTTCCTCGTACACGTATTCAGCGGTTTATCAAAAACGGAACACAATCATTTGAAGATGAGCGATACACATGGCTAGTCGCAGCGAAAGACACTCAATGTCATGCGATAGGTGATATGCGCATTCTTAATCACCCTCGGAAGAGTAACAAAGGCATTGACATGACTGTTTGTCTACCGTCCGGATGTGTTGAGAGCATAACAGTGCCAAAGCGTGATGTCCTAGCTTACAAGAGCCTTGTTAAAAAGCAGTGGGGGGATTGTCCTGATTCTCCTCAGAAGCTTCTTCAGTAGGTTGCTCAAACAACTCATCAGTGTCACTGTTGTTCAATAAAGCCGTTTCAGTGTCAGCATTGTCAATTTCTTCATCTTCGGCCGGAGATAAATCTTCTCTCGGCTGCAAACCAAAGAGAGCCGGTTCGTGTTCCGGTAATCCCTGGTGCGGAGATTCGTTGTCATTTGCGTATTCATCAGGATTAAATTGATGATACCATGAGTATTGTCCAGCAAACATTTCTTTTAGTTCGGAAATCGAAGGCAAATCTGCTAGAGTATGCAATCCGAAAATCTTCAAAAAAGCATCTGTCGTGATGTACAGTGGGGGACGGCCAATGACTTCCTTTCGTCCGCCGACTTCTACGATGCCAAGATTGACCAGAGTTCGCAACGGTGTACTCGAATCAACGCCACGAATAGATTCGATTTCTGTTCTTGTCAGAGGTTGCTTATAAGCGACAATGGCTAACGTTTCCAGTGTTGCCGGTGATAAGATGGTGCGTCTGCGTTGCCTTTGTAGTTTAGCCATCCATTCAGACAAATGTTCCCGAGTCGCCATCTGATAGCCGCCCGCAATCTCAATGATTTGCAAGCCACTGTTACGTTTCGTATATTCGTCTTGCAGTTCACGAAGTAACCCAGTGACAACTTGTATGGTCACATTTCCTGCAAAAGAAGCAAGTTTCTGCGGCGAAATTGGATCGTTGGACGAGAACAACATTGCCTCAAGTATCTGTTTGACTGCAACTAAGGAAAGCTTAACAGTCTCTTTTTCAGGTCCTGCGTCGAATGCCTCCTCTTCACCGGGAGCGCTCTCGTCGAAGAAGTCGTGCGAGAAATCTACGTTCTCTTTTTCAGGGATGTTTTCGTCATTAGGGATGTTGTTTGAATCAGTCATTGTTATCACTCGTATCCGTTGCTGTGACAGGTTCAGTTTCGTAATTCTTGTTAAGGCTTATGTTGATGTTACCAAAAATATGTTCTTGCTCAATAACAAGCTTTTTCATGCGTGTTAGCTCAAGCACAGCCAAAAAGGTAACAACGATTTCCATTCGGTTGAAACAGTGGTGGAAAACCTCTTCAAGCGAAATAACTTCATCATTCAGCTTGCAGAGTTGCTCAACATACTCAATTTTGTTGTCAATGGTATACGGCTCATAAATCTGAGGGTCATAGTCTGGCGTCTCAACAATAGAGATAACTTTGGCAAAAGCCTTTAGAAGCAAGGCAATGTCATAACTATACTCTTCCGGAGGTGGAGGCGGGAGTGTTATTGCTTGATTATGCCGGAACAATAAGTGACTCATCTGTTCCTCGCGGTCTTTCAGAATAACCGCTGCTTCTTTAAACTTTCTATACTCAATCAACTGGCGTACAAGATCATCGGCTGTCAGAATCGTATCCTCATCTGCATCGACGTCTTTTGTGTCTTTCTGCGATGGAACAAGTAGGCGGCTCTTGATGTTAAGCAGAGTCGACGCCATGACAAGGAACTCGCCTGCAATTTCCAAATCCAGCGACTGCATCTCGTGTATATAGTCAAGATATTGTTGCGTGATATCAGAAATACGAATATCGTTGATATCCATCTCATTGATACTCAGCAGATGCAATAAGAGATCAAACGGTCCCTCAAATATGGGCAAATGTATTTTATACGATTCTTGTTGCAACAAACACACCTGTCATGTTATTTCGATGAAGCGGTTTGCTCGGTAATCTGAGAAATCGAGGTAACAAATTGAATCTTTTCTTTAAGAAGAGCCATTGTTTTCTGCGCTTCTTGTCGAGCAGCCTTTGTGCCTTCTTCCAAAATTTCGACAATTAAGGCCGGGTTCTTTTCAAAGTATGCACGACGTTCCCTGATAGGATTCAGCATATCGTTAAGTTCTGCAGCCAGTATCTTCTTGCATGCGACACAACCGATTGAGGCATTCTTGCAGCCCTGACAAATATCTTCGACTTGCTCCTTGGGCGTGAAAAGTTTGTGATAGCTATACACACCGCAAATATCAGGATTGCCTGCATCTGTCTTGCGGATACGCTGCGGGTCCGTAATCATAGTACGGACTTTATTGGAGACATCGGCTTCACTGTCAGAAATGAAAATGCTATTGTTATAGCTCTTGCTCATTTTCCGACCATCCAAGCCAAGCAACTTGGGAGCTTTGCTCAAAAGTGCTTCGGGGAGCGGGAAAACAGGATTCGCCGATTCATTTGTTCCCGGCTCAATCGGGCCACCATAGTACCAATTGACACGTCTGGCAATTTCTCGTGTGATTTCCAGATGAGGTAATTGATCCTCACCAACCGGCACAACCTGCGAGCGATAGAGAAGAATGTCAGCAGCCATCAAAACTGGATATCCGAGGAATCCGTACGTTTCCAACTCCTTGTTTGTCAACTGTACAATCTGGTCTTTATAGCAAGGGTTACGTTCAAGCCAAGCAAGTGGCGTAAACATTCCTAGCAAAAGCGAAAGCTCGACATGTTCCGGAACAAGCGACTGAATGAAAATGGCACTCTTGGCGGGGTCGATTCCTGCGCCGAGCCAATCCAAAACGACATCTTTGATGTTGCTTCGAATCTGTGACGAATCTGCGTAATTACTTGTCAAAGCATGCCAATCGGCTACCATAAAATAGCATTGATACTTGTTCTGAAGATCGACCCAGCCCTTAAGAGCTCCCAAGTAGTTCCCTAAGTGAAGACAACCGGTTGGTCTCATGCCACTCAGTATGCGTTGCTTTTCCATCGAATTATATCCCTAACCATTGAATTGCTAATCTAAGGGGAGTTAAATAAACAGCCCTAAGAAAACTCTGTACGAAATCAAATTGAATGAGAATGAACAAAACAATAAAACTATACTTGTAGAACCCATTCCACATCTGTTCACGTTCGTAATGATTCCGTATGAAAAAGTAGTGTACGATGCTGCTGCCATCAAGCGGAGGTACAGGCAGCATATTAAAAGCTGCCATAACAAGATTCATCAATAGCATCAAAAATACAAATTGTTGAATCCCACTTGGGAGACTGACAAAGGGTACTGCAAAGCTAATAAACTTAATAGAAAATACGACGAGCAAAAACAAGACGACATTTGAGGCCGGTCCTGCAAGAGCAACCCATATATCGCAAATTGGTTTCTTGTAGTTGATTGGATTGACCGGAACTGGCTTTGCCCACATAAGCAAGGGTAAGTTAAAGAAAAGTACCGATAGAACCGGCAGCAAAATTGTTCCGATGGGATCGATATGTTTGATTGGATTGAGAGTCAGACGACCCATGTATTCTGCGGTACGATCTCCACATAAACGGGCCGCAAAGGCATGTGCATACTCATGAATTGTGCATCCAACGAGCAAGCATGGGAATAATAGTATAAGTGTAGTAATTTTATCCATGTCAAAAACTATAAATTAAATCTTATTGACATACATCAAAGACGGCTCATTTGTCAAAATTAAACATAATTTAGAGGTTTTGTTGTCTACTATATTGAATTTGAAATAGAAAGGTATTGTCATTGCAAGAAGATAACAACACACAAAAACCAAAAGACAAGAGGGGTAATTCCTGCTGTTTGATTTTGTTCGCATTCTTTGGGGTGATTACGTTTGTTGTATTCCTTCTCGCAGTTTTTTGTTTAGGATTATTTGAAGCAATATTGAATGATGCTCCTCAGACAATAAGCAACAGTTTGAGTACCGCTCCTGTTGTGGTTGTGCCTGTCGAAGGAATTATCACTGACAGTCGTCCCATGGTAAAGTTATTGAACGGTATCTCCGAGAATTCCTCATACAAGGCTGTGGTGATACGTATCGATTCGCCTGGTGGCAGTGTTGGCTCAAGTGAAGAAATTTATCGGGCGATTTCTCGCTTGCGTGACAAAGGCAAAGTTGTGGTCGCAAGTATGGGAAACGCCGCCGCTTCAGGTGGTTATTATATTGCTTGCGCCGCAGATAAGATCGTCACAAATGGCGGCACAGTGACCGGAAGTATTGGTGTCATTTCTGATGGTATCGTTGTTGCACAATTGCTTGATAAACTTGGAGTTGAGGAGCAGGTGACTGCCAGTGGCAAACTCAAGCAGGTTGGCACACCAATGCGTCATGCGACACCAATTGAGAAATCCTTGCTCAATAATGTCATAAACGATATGTATGTGCAGTTCTTTACAGTTGTTTTGAAGGCACGTGGTGATGCCCTTAGGAAGGCGCTTGATACGAATCATGATAGCATCGAGAGAATCGTTGAGCTCCCAGATGTAGCAACAAGCAGCACCGACTTCGCAAAGAACCTAAATTTACAGGATATCTCGATGGAGACTAGTACAACTGTGGAAGCCGCTCAATTGTTATCTCGAGTCGCGGATGGGCGAATCATTACCGGCCGTCAGGCCGTTGTGCTAGGTTTGGCAGATGCAGTAGGCGGGTTGAACGATGCAATTAGTACTGCCGGCGTACTTGCCAAAATTGGTAAAAATCCGAGATTTGTCGAGAGAAAACAAGTTAATCGCATTGAGGAATGGCTATCTTCAGAGTCCAATCGATTTATCGAAAAACTCTTTAGATCGCAGAAGGTTTCCATTCCGCAATACATTGCGCCTGTCGGAAACTGATAAGAAGAAAGTGTAATAGAATGTCCGAGAAGAAAGAGAAAAATCGCAAGAGCACAGAATCGGTAGAAGAGTCCTTTAAAGAATTGGATGCTATTGTCGCCGAGTTGGAAAGTGAACAGATCTCCCTTGAGAAAAGTGTTGAGCTTTTTGAGAGAGGAATAAAATTGAGTGCTGTCTGCCATAAAAAACTAGACAGTATTGAGCAACGCATTAAGCTAGTGGTTGATGCCGCAAATGCTGATGGCGTAGTGATTAATGACAAAGAAGAATAACATCAAAGAAAGAAAGGTCTACATATGGAAGTTTTAATCGTTTTATTAGTCGTAGTTCTGGGTATTGCTGTTTGGGTCGTGGGAATTTATAACGGCCTTATAACACTGCGTCTTGCGGTCGAAAATTGCTGGGCAAAAATCGATGTTGAATTGAAACGTCGATTTGATTTGATCCCTAACTTGATCGAGACCGTTAAGGGCTATGCCGCACATGAAAAGGATACTTTGGAACGTGTGATTGCCGCAAGGAACCAGGGGCTCTCTGCATCCACACCCGAGGAAGCAGCAAAGGCAGATAATGCATTGACCGGAGCACTGAAGAGTCTGTTTGCGTTAGCGGAGAGTTATCCGGATTTGAAAGCAAATGAGAATTTCATGCAGCTTCAAGAGGAACTTGTCGGAACAGAGAATCGTATTTCGATGGTGCGCCAGTCCTACAACGACAGCGTAATGACTTACAACACAAAGATACAGGTTTTCCCCGATAACATCATTGCAGGCATGTTTAACTTCACGACAAAAGAGTTTTTCAAAGTCGAAGATGCCGCGGAGCGTGTTGCTCCCAAGGTAAGCTTTAGCTAATATGTCTCAGGTTTGCCTGTTCAGTTTGGATAAGGTTTCGGTGTTATTTTATGGCTGTTGATTTTGCAAAACAAAAGTTGATTTTTGATTTCGATTTTGCCTCCTGTATTGCACAATCGCTAATGGGCGGACAGTGGCATAAACCCGAAGAGGATTCCAACGGAGGCAGCTATTGCTGGTTGTACGGCAAGGGGTGGATTATTCTCCCCAAAGAATTTGCCGACAAACAATTGCTGTTTCAACTCGATTGCAAACCATATATCACGGACAAAGACTTAGTCTGGGGGAAGATATCCTTTAAAAACTCAGTTGATTCTAGACAATCTGAAAAAAATATCGTTGTTGACTTGAAGAACGATTGCGCTGTAGGTAAGGTCGATTTGGATACAGGCTCTTACGATGTCAAAGCAGAAGTGCTCAAGTGTTTTGGCCTGAGTTTATGCCACAGTGATATGAGCGAGAGCGCAATCAAGTTGAATTACAGCTCATCTGAAACGACATACATTCGAGAATTTGTGCTGACTCCGAAATTGGATGAAAAAATTGAAGGTTGTGTTTTGTATTTTGTTCCTGACGAAAATAGCGTTTTCAGTCATACTGAAGGCGATGAAACACGCCGGTTTGCTTTTGCATTCAAGAGCCTGAAAATTGCATCCTTGAACGACGATTCGCAAGTCTGTTCGTAATGGTTGTAGTATGTCGACGACCCTAACACGGAAAATCTACAGCCTTTTCTATATGGTTCCCAAGGAGCCACTGATATGTCTGCTTATGTTGATTTGTGCATTTGTCTTGTCGGGAGTTTTTCCGTATCTTAGCTGGGGCATAGGTATGTCCATTGTCATATGGTGTTTGGGTGATGCACTCAAGCATTACTGCGACAAACGTGATTGCTATAGGTTACTTGGCATTGCTTTGTTTTCGATGCTGATTCCACTCATCTCACTTGCGATATGGGGATACGCCGACCTTTTTTCGGAAAGAAGTGATGCGTTAGACTATTATACGAAGAGCAGTGCCATTGCGGATAGCTGGAGATCCGGGGTATTTCCTCATATCGAATCGAAGGGGAGTTCTCCCTATCTGGGGACACTTCACACAGGATATCATCGTGTATTGGCGAGCGCTTTTATGATGTTTGGCGTATCTCCAATAGTGGGCATTGTGGTCAATGTTTTGTCTTTACCAATCATCATTCTTTGCGTTTATCTGATTACGATTATTTTACTCACTGAAAATGATGCCACAAAAACGCAACGACACTCACTGCCTTTGATTGCTGCAATAGTCGTTGCTTGTCATCCGGCATATGCTTATTGGACAAGGTTTATACTCAAAGATATAAGCCTATGTGTAGTCTATCTTGTTTGTCTGACAACGTTGCTATATTGTATAAAAACAAAGAAAATGATGCCCATCGTAGCGACCGGTTTTGTCGGGTATTTTCTGTTTTCATATCGCATCTATGCGTTGTTTAGCCTTTTGGCTGGCGTCTTTTTATATATGATTTGTCACCTAAAGAAACAAACATTCGTGATTGCATCAATATGTCTTTGTTGTGTTGCGGCGCTTTTTATGTACTCTCTCAGAGTAGACAAACTTGTCTCACAGGCAATTGACAGCGCTGCCGCAGTGATTCCCAACGTTGCTCCAACAGCAATGACCGGATTTGTATGGATTGGGCAATCTGTGCCTCGGTACTTTCTCGCACCTTATGGCTGGATAAAGGCGGCAGTCACTGTTCCAACCTATGGGCAGTATCCCGGGATGTGGTATCTCTACTTGGCTTATCCATTTTGCATTGCGGGAGTCTATCAGGCGATGAAAAAGAATTGTCGTCTTTGGATTCTCTTGATTGCTCCGATTCTTCTAAATCTTCTAATAATTGCAATAGCGTTTCAAGGTGATGCCAATCGACAACGACTGTATCTGGAATCAGTGATACTTATTATGGCTGTCTTGGGGTTTCAAGAGAAAACGAAATGGCGATTCGCGGTAGTCATTTGGTCGCTTATATTTGTCTTTGCAGTCTCCCAGACTGTAATGTTCTATTATGTGTAAAAAGGCTCCTTCCGTAGAGAGAAGAAGCCTTTTCGCTAATCTATTGTCGTGGTTGTTACTAACCCATATAGCGCAAGACAAATCCTGTGATTGTCTTTGGATAGAAATAAGTACTTTTATGTGGCATTTTCTCGCCTTGCTGTACAACTTCCAACACCTGCTCCATATTGGGCGTATTCATCAAAAATGCCAGAGAACATCTCTTTGTTTTGAGCAAACTAAATACGCGTTTAATATCTCTGACATAGAAGCATTCCTCTTCGGTTTCAAGTTCGTAATCAGGATTTCCAATCATAACCTGATTAAAAATATAGCGATGCAAGATAGTGACATCAAGATTGCATATGATATCGCTGACAGATTCATCGTCAATCAACGTTTTGGGCATGACACCTTTTTTCAGAGTAATGTAGGTCAACGTTCCATCATGCTGAATCATCGCAAACGCAGGTGTTCTGTTTTGACCTTTTGCGACAAGTTTGGGTAGAATGTTTTTTGTTGCACTATCAGGGTCATCAAAATCGACGACACCGGCACTCTCGAAATCAAAGTTTTCTCTCAATTCTTTCAGCACATCAGGTAAACAGACGTCCTGCAAGACTTCACGGGAGAGAACTCGGTGCGTAGGCAAAATGACCATACCGTCTTGTTCTGCTGCAGTAAGATACATCATCATATAGTCAAATGGTTGCTTCCCATCGCACAGACCAGTCTTTTCACGCATCTCATTGCGATAGTTGAGGGCTGTCTCAAATCGATGATGTCCATCCGCGATAAAAAGGCTACGCTCCTGCATAAGAGCCTTGAGCGAGGCAATAATAGCATTATCCTGTATCACCCACAATTTGTGAATGACACCATCATCATCAACGACTTCTTCCCATGGAGTTTCTTGCATGACAGAATCGACGATGTCAGAAATGTCGTGTTTTGGATCGCGGTAAATCAGGAATATTGGCGAAAAGTTCGCATTGGTTGAGCGCATAAGATTCAAGCGGTCAGCTTTGGGACCAGCAAAAGTCTGCTCGTGTGCCTTAATGCCGCCAGATTGATAATCCTCTAACTTGACTGCAGCATAGAAACCCCGACGAGATTTCGTCGTACTATCGGGCAGCTTAAATACTTGTTCATAAAAGTATAGAGAAGGCAGCTCATCTTCTATCAAGATGCTGTCACTCCGCCACAAACGAAATGTGTTTCTGGCTCTTGTGTAACGATTGTTTTGAGAAGTATCTCCGGCTTCGACTTTGTTCAGCTCAAGCCGTACAATATTATGTGGATCACGTTTATATAATTTGTCCTGAAACTCAGGCGAAATCACATCATATGGCGGTGATAAAACCTTCGACAAATTGCCAATAAAGCGAGAATTGTAGCGTGTCCCAACAAAGGGCATTATCTCAGTCATAACTGTTTGTCCTCTTTATAAGTTATAGTATATTACGGTTTGGTTTAAAAGACAACCATGCTAAACCAGATGATTAATAGCGGAAACAAAACGAGTCGTTATTTCGAGTGGCCGTGTTATAGCGCCACCAACAACAACTGCATGCGCACCCATGCTGAGTGCTTCAGCAACTTGGTTGGGGTAATGATATCTGCCTTCGGCAATAACGGGCGCGACATTGGCGTCAATCATTCTCTTGAGTAAATCCAAATCGGGACCTTCTGTCTTGACAGTATAGCTTGTATATCCTGCCATTGTTGAACTGATAACATCAGCACCAAATTTGCTAGCTTGCATCGCTTCCTCAAAGTTTGAGCAGTCGGCCATCACAGGTAATCCGAGTTCATCTTTGATTCTCCCGATAAGACGGTCAAGTGGTTCCGGGCGAACACGGTTTGTTGCCTCTACGGCAATCATGCTCACACCACAGTTAGCAATCTGTTTGGCAGATTCAAATGTCGGAGTTATATAGACTTCGCTTCCTTCGATGTCGACCTTATAAATGCCGATAATCGGTAGTTTGACGGCTGCGTGAATCGCTGTAATATCCTCGGGTGTGTTAGCACGAATACCTACGGCACCGCCAACTTGAGCTGCAATAGCCATTTTGGCCATGATTTCTGAACCATAAAGTGGTTCGTGCTTAAGTGCTTGACATGAAACAATCAAGCCGCGTGGAAAAACTTCAGTAATATTTGGCATAAAAAGAAATCCTAACTTAATCATTGGTATATAACAAAGAAGTTAAAATACATTTTACATTAGCACTCGCGAATTTTATATGAAACAATACAATACGATTGAAGCACTCTGTGATGAGACTGCCGTTAAGCAGGGGACCTGCATCACGATTGGAGTATTTGACGGTATGCACCTTGGGCATCGTGCTCTCATTCGTAATTGTGTTGAAGAAGCTAAATTACGTAATATCGTCCCACTGGTTTTGACATTTCAGAATCATCCGCTTTGCACACTCGCTCCTTCCTATGCGCCAAAGTCCATCCTTCCACCCGAACGCAAAACACAGATTATGGAGGAATTGGGTTGCGAACTTTATGTAAATGTTGAATTCAACCGAAATTTCGCGGAACTGTCACCCGAAGATTTTGCAGCTGAAGTTCTCTCAAAAGCGTGCAACGCAAAACTTATAGTGGCCGGTTATGATTTTAGTTTCGGTTGGCAGGGCAAGGGTGACGTGGCGTTACTGCGGGAATTGGGCAAAAAGTATGGCTTTGAAGTCATCGATATGAATCCGATTTCCTGTGGTGATTTACGTGTAAAGAGTACGATGATTCGCGAGACGCTTAATTTGGGACAAGTGGATGTTGCTGCATGGATGCTTGGACGTCCTTACGAGTTCAAAGGTGTTGTCGTTACCGGTCATGGTCGTGGTCGTACATTGGGTTTCCCTACTGCAAACCTGAAGGTGGATTCCGGATATGTGTTGCCTGCACGTGGTGTCTATGCGGTACGAATTCATATCGAGGATGATTGGCGACATTATGGCGCCATGTTGAACATTGGCGATAATCCGACATTCAACGAAATCGAATCAACAATTGAAGCGCATCTGTTTAGCTTTAGTGGTGATCTAGTTGGCAAGGAACTGTCAGTCTACTTCGTAAAGCGGTTACGCGCAGAGGTGAAGTTCGATAACAAAGAGACACTTATCGAACAGTTACAGAAAGATGAAATCGACGCACGTCAGGCGCTCGGCTCAACGCAACTTAATTAGCGTCTTTCTCAGACTTGAGGGGTAATTCATCGGTAGTTGATGTGAAAGTCGGTTGCGTTTTTTTCGCATAGAGAACAACGCAGATGCCCACAATAACCATGATGGCACAAAGCAATTGTCCCATGGTAAATTTGTCCCAAAGATATCCAATTTGTTCATCAGGTTCCCTAAAAAACTCGCAGATAAATCTTAGTATGCCATAGGCTATAATGCCTATCCCTGTGATGATGCCATAGCGCTTCGCAAACTTCTTGGTCATCCATACAATTGCGAAACACATCAACCCTTCCGCAATGCATTCATATATCTGCGACGGATGACGTGGTTCCGTCCAACCTAAGAGATTGCCATACCAATCTCGGACAGGAAACGACATTCCCCATGGTACATTCGTAATGCGGCCGTAGAGCTCAGCATTAATAAAGTTCCCGATGCGACCGAAAAACAAAGCCCCATAACCGCATAGAGAAACGGAATCAGTAATGGAAAGAAACGGAACCTTGTAAAACCTTGCGAACAAAAAAGCCGCAAGAAGCATTCCCGTGATGGCGCCATGAAAGGACAAGCCGCCTTGCCAGATGGCAAAAGGCTCCCACCACTCCATTGTCGTATTGGGAGCGGGGACATAATAGATTGCCATGTATAAAAGGCGTGCTCCAAACAGCATTCCAACAAACATAAAAATTATTAGGTCCTCGACTTGGTTTTTGAGTAGAGGAAAGAAACGGCTCTTGACTAAATAACGCAAGATGAACCATGACATCGTAAACCCAAGGATGTACATGATGCCATACCATCGGACATTAAACGGGCCAATGCTGAATATTATCGGTGAGATGTCTGGATACTGTAGCAAATTTACTGAAACTCTGTTTGTCTGTGGTATTACTAAGTAGTTTAATACCAAGAAGAAGAAATAAAATGTTAGAGTTTTTGGACGAATTAGTCGAGAAGGCAGGTCGATTGACCTTGGGCTATTATCATATGGGTGTTGAGGTCGAAACAAAATCCGACATGACTCCTGTGACTATTGCTGACCGAGAAACCGAAAAGTTTTTACGTTCTGAGATAATGCGCCGTTTTCCTGATGATAATGTCATTGGCGAGGAGTATGGGGAGGTTAAATTTTCGACAGCAAAGCGCACGTGGATTCTTGATCCAATCGATGGAACGAAATCCTTTGTCGCGGGAGTGCCTCTCTATGGCACGTTAATTGGTGTTGAAGAGAATGGTGAGATCATTGCAGGTGCAGTCGGGTTACCTGCGCTTGGTGAGAATGTGGTGGCTGAACGAGATAAAGGATGCTGGCTCAATGGGGCACAATGTCATGTCAATACCAAGAGTAAATTATCTGAATCCATCCTACTCACAACTGATATTGTCGACATCGAGAAATATGGTCGAAAGCCAGCATGGGATGTTCTTTTGGAGAGAGTAAAGTTTGCCCGTACATGGGGAGATTGTTACGGTCACATATTGGTCGCAACAGGTAGAGCGGAGATTATGTTTGATCCTGTGATGGCTATATGGGATTCCGCGCCATTCCCGATTATACTACAAGAAGCCGGTGGCAGATGCTACGATTTCAAAGGCGGCAACAGCATTAGAGAGAATGGAATTATATCTGTTAATCAGAAATTGTCCGATGAAGTTATGCAAATTGTGCGTGAAAAACTAGGCGAGAATGGTGCGGTTTTCAACGAATAACCTATCATGTAGTCGGTACATTGAACTGTTTTTGAGATTGTAGCTCAGCCGGTAGAGCAGCAGACTTTTAATCTGTTGGTCCTGGGTTCGAATCCCAGCAGTCTCACCATTTTACCGTGTAAATTCAGATAACGAATTTACACGGTTTCCTTATTTTGCTCGTATAAGATTGATGACAGGGATGACCGAAACCTATTAGAATGAAAAATGCTCTCCGACATGTTATCGAAGAGCATTTTCGGTAGACTATTTCAATTTCAAAACTAGCTTCTCAAGCGCCTGATTTCCGGCCGAATCAGTTGCCTTAATCGTAACAACATATTCTTTCCCTTTGAAATCATCTGTTGGGGCAAGCGCGAAAGAGAACTCTTCCTGTCGTGAATCGAACAATCCATCCTTAGGCAAGAAAACCATGGGAGTCTCACGGTCGTCTGTGTCGATCTCAAATGTTGCTATGTTCGATAATTTATCGGTTACAACGGCCGAAATTTTCCAGTTATTTGTGCTGATAAGGTCGGACTTGAGATTCTCAATTATTGGTGCCGTTCTGTCAAAGACAACAGACTTGCTTACTAATGTTGCGGATAGTGCTGTGTCTTCGGAATTAGACGGGTCATCGTATGCATCAACCTTGAACAAATAGGTGCCATCGGGCAAAAAACTTGTGGACAGAGAAACTTTCTTGTCCTTCAGTGCTTCTTCAATTTGCCGCCATTCGGATTCATCATCAGCTCTATATGCAATGGCATAACGCATCTTGTCGTTATTGGCGTCTGTGGCATTCCATGCGACATCAAACGAGGCTCCGACTTTCAACGCATTGCTGTTTGCCGGCGTATCTGGAGTTTTATTAGCGGCAGGTTTTGTAGCGGCAATATTTGGTTCTGCTGTCACGACCTTAATGGCATTTGCAGCGTTACCCGCAATGGCGGATGCTATACTTGCGACCGCAGCACTAGCCGCTTGTTGCCCGCTTTTGGGGAAAGTAATCTCTGTGATTTGTGGCGCAATATTGAGTTGAATGTAGTAGAGCAAGACCTTGTCAATTCGAGGAAATTCTGTCTTCCCTTTCTTAAGGGTCAGCCGATATTGAGCGTATTGAGCAATGGGACGCTCCGACGTAAAGAGAAGATTCCCTTTTGCATTATTATCGGATTGCTTCAGGGAGGTCCATTCTGACCAACCACCATTATCCGGATTGTCTGTGTTGCCTGTTCGCCAGTCGACTTGAACCTTCTGTTCATCAGACAGCGGATGTTCTGTGAGAATTTCAAGGTTCCCCCAAATTACTGATTGAGCACAGGAAAGCACACGTGATTGAAAACTTGCCGTATCTGTCTCAGGTTTGACAACCACTTTGCCAATCGTCGACTTATTGTTGGTTGCGTAAAGTAGATTTTTATCTGCGCTGATGGCCAACTTAGAAACAGACTCTTCCTGACCTTGCCCGATGCGACGAACTTGTTTGTTTGTAAAAATTTTGTACAAACAATCTTTTCCATTGCGAGCGACATAGACTCCGTCAAAATCATCGGTAGTAATAATATCATTAATTGTTCCCTCGCTAGTAGACCAAAGCTGTTGCACGAAACCGTTTGGCGAAATCATGACAACAGATGCATTCCCTTTTGCGACAGAACTATTTGAAATTGCGGCTGCTAAACCAACAGGAGGAGCGGCAGTAACTTTTCCTGCCGTTATCGCGATTACCGTCGGGGCACTGCCGCTGTTGCTTTGTGGTGCAGTCTCAATGTTCTGCACCGGAGTTGATTCGGCAGAATTGACAGCTGCAAATACATTTCCTTTTGAGTTCGTTGCGATGGATCGAATCTCGTTATTCTTTGAGCTATACAAAACGTAAGGGTTCCCGTTCTCGTCAAACTCATAAACACAAGCCTTGTTCTGCGTTCCTGCTAAAAGCTTTGACTTCCCATCCTTTTCAACAAATCCAAGTGTCATGACGTTCGTGACATCCTTCAGTTGTGAGAAAGTCGTCCCTTCATCTTTCTTCTTAATTTTCATGATACAGCCATCAGTCCCGGTCGCGGCATAAAGATTCATATCTTTATCTAGTACCATATCCCATACGTACTTCTGGTTGGTCGCAAACCATAATGTCGCAGTGCTGTTAGCTTCATCGAGCCGATAGATATTACCATTTGGACCAGTCCCGATGAACAGAGATTTTTCTTTGGGATGCCACAACAATGACATCGGCTGTTCATTGACAAGTGTAAGAACGCTTGTTAGCTTGTTGTCCGACAATTTCCAAATCATGGGGTCTTTACCCGTGGCGAGCCATGCAGTCTTCTCACTATCGCCGGATACCATGTCCCAAGACAATGATGCCGTTGTTCTATCAGTTGAAGAAAAAGTGTCACCGTATGCAAGATAGCCGTTTTCCAAGACCTCGATTCCGGTTGTTACGCCTTCATCAAAATTCGAAAACGAATCATCACTAATAATCTGAGTTGTTACGGCGCAGCCTGTTTGCGCGATCACTAACGCCAGTGCGAGATATATGGTAAGTCTAACAGAGTTACCGAAATGAATGTGCATACTTTTCTCCTGAAATTATCATAATATATTAGTACCAAAACTGCATGTATATATAAACTGATGAGCGAGATAAAATTAACAAGTCTTGAGCAATATGATGATTCTCCGCATACTGTTATTGTGGGCGGAGGTTTGGCTGGTCTGAGCGCTGCATGGCATTTGTCCAAAATCCGTCCATGGTGGAAGATTGCTGTCATCGAGCAAGAGAAGGAAATTGGCGGCTTAGCTCGCACTTGGGATATAGCCGGAGTTCGTGTGGATTATGGGCCGCATCGTTGGTATACGGAACTAGAGGAAATCAAGAAACTGGAAAATGTTCTTTTGCCTCAGGACGCTCTCATCCGTTCCACTCGTAAGAGTTCAATGGTTTTACATGGTTCTGTCATTGATTATCCGCCGAATCCACTGAATGTGTTCAAGCAACTTGGCATTAGCAAATGCCTTCGATTGGGCATTTCTGCACTTATGACCAAGATGATTCCGGCCTTGGGAGAACCCAGTAATTTTGCCGATGCCATGAGGGCTGTATATGGAAATGCGGCGTGTACGATGATTACCGACAAGTATGCTTGGAAGGTATGGAAGACTGATCCCAAGGCACTGAGTGCAGAGGTCGCAAGGAATCGCGTAAGTAAAGGCAAGGGGATAGGACGTCCTGAATCTTTATCGGAGATTACCTATTGCCGAGGTGGTATAGATGCCATTTCCAACCATATCGCTGGTTTGTGCAAGAAATCCGGAGTCAAGATACTGACAGATATGTCGCTTAAGGCCGTCATGACAAGAGAGAATACTGATACAATTACGGATATTGCTGTACAGGACGGATTAACGGGTGAGAGTTATGTGACGCCGGTTGACAATGTTATTTCGACAATTCCAATCACTAGCTTGTCGCAGTATTTGATTCAGATGAAGTCAAACGAGAAAGCGGAAATCGCAGCTGCAGAGCTACAGTATTTAAATATGATACTGATCGTTGTCGAAATCAACAAACCGCGACTTAGTGAGAACACATGGATGTATTTCCCCGACGACGATGTGATGTTTAATCGTATGTTTGAACCTGTAAATTTCGACAATAGTATGGCTAAAGACGATACAAAAGGATGCATTGTTTTCGATATTACGAGCCGGAAGCACGAGGAGCCTTGGCTGCTAAGTAATGACGAGATTATGGAGAAAATGTATCATCAGATAACCGAGACGGGCATTATCTCGGCTGATGAAATCTTGACGATGTATCTACTGAGAATACCCAATGCGTATCCTTTGTACACCATAGGTTTTGAAAAGTATCGTAAGACATTGCTGTTGCAGTGTACCGAGGTCAATAACCTGATTACGACGGGACGACAGGGACTATTTAGTCACAATAATATGGATCACTCAATACTAACTGGAATTAAGGCAGCCGAATGTCTTGCAGATGGAGCAAAAGTCGGCGAAAACTGGTACACTAACTATTTGCCGCAGTTCGAGCAGTTTAGGATTGTAGACTGATGATTGGACTCTGTGATTATAAATGATTTCTGTTCAACCTGCTGTCAATCAAAAGCTAAAAGGTGAAACTAAACGAAACGCACAGTCTGTTCTAGAAAGAATATTCCTAATCGTTCTTGTGCTATTTGTTGTTGTTTTGCCAATTGTTATCTTTCCACGATTGTCGACAGCTAATCCCGTGATACATAGCAAAGAGTATGTGGCACAAGGATTTGTTTCTATTCTGCTAGTTCTCGGGTGTTTCCTTTGGCCGTATCGCCAACGTAGGCCAGTTGATATTATGGAATATGCACTAATTGGGTATGTGCTCATATGCCTTGTTTCAACAGTCTATTCTCGACATATCATTTATTGTTTTCAAGAAAGTTGGCTCTATTTTGCCCTCCCGATTTTGTCCATCATTATAGCGAGGATACGAGCAATCAAGACCGATGTGATACTCAATGCAATTATAATCGCTGCCATCATTTGTTGTTTGTATGGCATATCGGTTTTTATGGGTCATAATCCACTAGAAAAGTATTTACCTTTTGTCATTGAAAATCAAGGGCGTAACTATGTGCATTCTTTTCTAGGCAACCCGGAACACTTCGGCATCTATCTGGCGCCGGTTGGTGTACTGGCTCTTGGGTTGTACTTTCGCTTAATTGACAAAAGAATCGTCAAGTATCTTTATGCACTGATAGCGCTCTTGGTTATCGTCACGATTGTTTTGACAGGTGCTCGTGGAGCATTAATCGGATTGCTTATTGGCAGCATTTTTGTAGGATATACGTCATACCGCTTTTCGACAAATAAGATAAGAAAAATCACGAATCGTTTTGTGACACTATTCGTTGCTTTGATTGCGTTATCCATCATTATCTTTTCGTTTCCAAATGTCATAAATACACGTGGCGTTCGCTTAGCGGAGCGCTTTACTGAACTAACAGATATTCGCTCTGCGTCAGTCAAAGAGCGTGTGTTGTTTTTTTCTGTTGCCGGTAAGATAATCGAACAACACCCGATATTAGGCACTGGCCCCGGTACTTTCAAGCTTGAGTTTTATCCTGCAATTGAAGTTTTGCACAATGAGGATCAGAGCGTTGCCGTTTATAATTCGCTGTTGCATCTTAAGGCACGTGTTGCCGAACATGTTCACAACGATTACTTGGAAGTGTGGGCAGATACAGGTATTCTTGGGTTTGCGATGTTCATATTGATTCCAATCATCGTTGGTGTTTGGTTTTTACAAATGCTACGCTTTAAGTGGAAGCAAGATGAGAAGTTCGCAATAATGCAGATTGCAGTCTTGTTTGGAGCATTAGCAAGCATTTACGTGAATGCCCTCTATAGTTTCCCGTTTCATTTGCCGGTACGGGCATCGATGGCGTGGATATTGATTGCGCTCTATTCGACCGAATATAGAAAAGGTCTGAAATTAATTGAGAATATTAATGAAAAAGAAAGACAGGAAAAACTATGAAAAAGTTTTTATGTGGCAAGAAGATTGACCCAGAGGCTATCAAGGGCGAAATGAGTGTTGTCGATTTGGTTGACAGTACGTTCTTGGCATACAATGCGGCACGCTTGCGTGAGGCATGTATGTTGTTTACAAAGAAAATGTTGGAGCCAGATGTTACGATAGGAATGACACTGACTGGGGCACTTACTCCTGCCGGTTTGGGAATGTCAGCTGTTGTCCCACTGATAAAGTCATCGTTTGTTGACTGGATTATTGCAACAGGCGCGAATCTTTATCATGACACACATTTTGCGCTCGGATGCAATCTTCACGTGGGTAGCCATCTTGTCGATGATGCTTCCTTACGTCAAGAAGGTGTGGTACGCATTTATGACATTCTGTTTGACTACACGGTTTTGCTTGACACAGATTTATTCTTCCGTAAACTAATCTCATTACCCGAATTCCAACGTCCCATGGGCACAGCTGAGTTTCACCACTTATGCGGTAAGTACATCAGAGAAAGAGAGAAGGTGCTTGGTGCCAAGAACCGTTCGATTTTAGGCGCTGCATATGAGTACGGTGTGCCTGTATTCACGAGTTCTCCGGGTGATAGTTCCATTGGTATGAATATCGCAGCAAAGGCGCTTGAGGGCAACAAGTTGTCAATCAATCCTAATGTTGATGTTAATGAGACATCAGCGATTGTGTTGAATGCAAAACGAAACGGAAAAAGCGCAGTAGTGTTGTGGGGCGGCGGTTCTCCAAAGAATTTCGCGTTGCAAACTGAACCGCAAATTCAGGAAGTTCTTGGCCTTGATGAACGTGGACATGACTATTTTCTACAGGTTACAGACGCAAGACCTGACACAGGTGGCTTGAGTGGCGCAACACCTAGTGAGGCTGTCAGTTGGGGAAAGGTTGATCCGGAGCGTTTGCCTGATGCGGTTGTCTGCTATACTGACACAACAATCGCAATGCCAATCTTGACATCATATGCGATGACAAAACATAAGGCCCGTGAACCACGCCGTCTTTACGACAAACTTGGATCGATTACGGATAGTTTGCAAAAAGAGTATTTGGCTCACTTGTCGGAGCAGAAGGATTAGTCAGGTTTGATGTCATGCGGCAAAGTGTCGACATAACTGATATTGCCTATGTACTCGATATTAAACCTTACCGAGACACATCTGTAATTGCTGAACTGATTTCTGAGCACTCGGGACATGTGCATCTGTTTTGTCACGGGTCGTCATCAAAGCAGAATGGGCTCGCCTCGACACTTCAACTGTTCAATCGTATTCAGATATGTTATAAATTCAAAAATAACGTAGAGTTGCAGACACTAAAAACTGCAACTCTACTTTCATCTTTTGATATGGATAAAGCAGGCTGGAACGGCTATGCGATTGCAAACTTGTGGTCTGAGATGATGAGAAAACTTGTTCCCGTCGATGACCGGGATATCGATTTGTTTACAAAAACAGATGCACTCATGCAGTCTTTACTGTTACTGAATGATAGTTCGAGAGAGGATGAACTTTATCGCATAATAGCCTTCACGTTTTTTGATTTGGTCGCAAATGCCGGATATGCCTTTGATTTCGAAACTTGTGCCATTTGTCAGAGAGTAATAAATAATAGTACGATGTTCATTGACTTAGCCACAAGCCATTGCATTTGCGATGATTGCGCCAGCGATAACAATAATAGTTATGAACTTTTCCCTTTAGCTGAAGGTTATTATCGTTGGCTGACTGACGAACATAAAAGAGGGCATCGATATGATGGAAAACGCTATTTTTATGATAGCATCCATCTTATCGATGCCTTTTTAAAAAAAACACTTGCAATCCAATGCAAGTCTATTGCATTACTTTAGTTTGCTTATTTTGTTGCTTGTTTACGTTTCGCGTATGAGAGAATGACACCCAAACAAATGGACAGCATTGCGGCCATCACAACGCGATACTCCGGAGGTATACAGAACGTAATTGTATGTGCAGGAATCCAGAAGATAGGAATTGTTTTGACCAACACAAAACCAATAAGACCGTTCCAATCAATGGTGCCAGTCACTTGAGCTAAAGACACCTTCGAAAGGTTGGAAATCTTTCCGCCAGCCAAATCAATGTAGGTGTCCGTGATGCGATGACCACACATAAAGGTCGGGCCAAATACTAAATTCATGAAGGCACTTGTCAACAGCGCTGTCATAAAAATGTTATTTCCGAAATCCGGCATAAGGTGAGCGGTCATGAGTGCCTTGACTCCGCCGGCAAACAGCGGAAAAGCGATAACAAAACCGAGTCCTAACAGTCCCCACACAAATGATTTCATCAGCATGCCATTGGGCTTTTTCCAATCACTGGTGGCAATGCGTATTGCCAGTAATTCACCCATTGTAGCAAGAATTGCAACTTTAAAGAATCCCATAATGTAGGGATAGTTCGCCGTCAAGGCCCTAAAAGTCAAGCCATGATCCGACAGAAAAGCAATCTTCTCACTCCCTAAAATAAATGCGACAATAATCGCTAAAACAAAAAACCAAATAATATCGCCTAATTTCATATTAATCTCCAACTAATAATATCAGCTTTATACAAAAAAATAAAAACTTTATTAAGACATTCATTTTGTGTAGTGAATGCAATTTTGAAACCATTGTAAATTTTACGCTGTAAGACGCCGGTATAGCTCAGTTGGTAGAGCAACTGATTTGTAATCAGTAGGTCGTTGGTTCGAGTCCGACTACCGGCTCCATCTTTTCTCCTCATCATTTTCCCCACTATTTTATAGGATATTTACGCAATTCCTGATGACTGTTGTCACAGACACAGACGCATTGTGCGGAATCATTTGTGTTGCGTATTGCCACATGTAGACTGCGTTCCAGAGTGCAGAAATCATAATAATAATTATCGTAAGTGTTTTGCCGTATGGGTGTTTACTCAAGAAACGATAGGTTTCTGCGAAACCATAAGCAAGCATTGGGAAGGAAGAAATGAACATTCTATGCCCGAAGCTTGCACCAGCCCACCAACAACTCCATGAGGCTACAAGCCAGAGAGCAGCAACAAAAGCCGTGAGGCACAGAAAACTATCTTTCTTTTTGATGGTCAATACTAAACCTAGAATCCCCAATAGTAGAACCGGGTGGCAATAAATTAACCCATGGTAGGAGCTAAACAGAACTTGTATCAAATGAGTGGGGAATAAAAAGATTTGACCTTGATTCATATAAGCTCTCGGACCGCTGAATGCGGTGCCTTGCAATATGTGCCACGCGAATAGCTGTAAGGAAATCATGCAAAAAAATATGACGACAAATCGCAAGTATTGTTTGCATTGTGAAAGAGGCCGTTTTTTACGCGTGAAAAGTGATAATAGTTCAGATACTATCAGGATTGAAAGCAGAGCAATATCTTGGAATCGTACTAGTACAAGCAATGCCGAGACAATCCCCAACAATAACCAGCGAAAACGAAATTCCTTACCGAGGCAAAGTACAAGTAGGCAAACGGATAGAAAGAAGGAGTTGGCGTGGCTCATGGAACCATGGGCGTAAGCATAGAAAAACAGGGGAGTGCAGAACCAAATTGTGGCGCAAGCGGCAAAGGCAGAGAATCGACCAAAGCGATTGGATAGAAATAGATACAGAATGATGAGTCCCAAGAGGGCATAGGCAAACGATTCCAGTCCTATCGAGAATGGGAGAATATCGCTCATTCTGTCTGACGCTAAATGGAATGTAACACTAAGAATGTATAGCGGTGACCAAAGCAAGGAGTTGCCTACGCCATAAAGATTAACAGGTTTTTTTGTGACAGGATCAAGCGGAATCTGATGATAATCGAACCATTCTGGATGTGCTGCATAGTAGAGGGCATAATCGTTGGTAAAATCCAAATCGCCGTCAAATACGATTGATTGTAAATAGGCAACGTTTTGAACTCCGTCATTACCATGAATTGATGGACGAAAACAAGGAATCATGGCAAGTACAGCGAGCAATAACAAAAGGCTGAAATACTTGTCAAATTGATGGTTAAATATTTTGGTTAAGAACATTTTGCACATATCAAGGATATGAGTGTTTGTGATATTAATATAGACAGAAAAGGTACTGGTTTATGTTAGATAAATTTGTGATTGTCGTTTTACTATTCGCGCTTATGGGGGGTGGGTATAGTGCTCAGTGTGCCGATACAATGAGTGATGAGGAATACACTGCTTATTTCCTCCCGACGAAAACCCCTCTCAAGGAATTAAAGAACGGTTTGACAATCAATTATGAAGGATTCCGTCGTTCTATGGTTGAACAGTGTCAATGCCAAACAAATCCATTGGGTGGCTTTGAGCGTGAGGCAACACTGTATACCATGCTTGATGAGACGAGCAGCCCCCGTAGTCTGGTTGATGCCGGAGCCTTTTTGCGTGACAAACCAAAAGGCGAAAACACAGAAATTCCTCCGGAGTTTCTGGCAAAAGCCGATACATTGATGAAGATGTACAAGATGGCAGGCATTGAGGCCGTAAATGTAAGCTTTATGGATTTCGGAGCCGGACTGGACTTTATCAAGAATCTTCAAAAAAAATATGATGTCCCTTTCATCAGTGCCAATCTTCTGACTTCAGACAGCAAGTCTTTGCTTTTTGAACCATATGTTATTGTCAACAAGATACTTAGTAATGGTCAACAGGTGAAGGTTGCATATTTGGGTGTTACTCGTGACAGTGGCTATGACGGAATGCCGGAAACACTGCTTAAGGATCGCGAGTACAGGGCCTTAGGGGTAATCGATACCATACGGAAGTATGTTCCGGAGCTAAAACAGAAAGCTGATATGGTTGTCTTGCTGCTCTATGCTCGTCCGGAGGCCGAATATGCATTGAGTTATTTGTTGGCTCTGAAAGATGGAGAACAACCTGATTTGGTAATTTGCGGGGAGTTTCATGGCATGAACAGAGACGTACAGAATGTCAACAAGTCGAGAGTTGTCTGCTGTGGTTATGAGGGGAGGCAGATCGGGAATATATTCGTTAAGTTCGACAAGGCTAATAAACCGGTAAAATTCCTCAATAAACTAATTGACATTAAGCCCGCTATTCCTGCTGTTGATGTCTACAAGAAACTTGTTGACGCTGTTGCGCCTAAGAAGCCCATGGAAGAGATCAAGAAGATTTCTATTGAGTAGGCGACTACAAGTTCTCTAAAAAACGTGTTGTTTGCTGCAGGACGGAATCGGGCGTCAAAGTATCCATGCAATGATGTGGCGCATGCCCGTGCTTGCAATGCCTGTCAAAAGTACCGGCACAAGGTTGCGAGAGGTCATGTATCGTTATGTACTTTGCGCCATCAAAAGCAGGCGCATTGCGATCGGATGAGGACGCGCCAAAGAGTGCTATGACTGGAATATTCAGCGATGCCGCAATGTGCATTGGCCCCGTGTCACCACCGATGAAGGCCAAGGCATAAAGTTTTATCAGTGCTGCTAACTGGAGGAGACTAGTCTTTGGGGCAATAACGGGGCAAATATTAGGATTTTGTGAATTTATTTGTTCCTTAAGCGCTAAGACGTGATTCTCTTCACTTGGTCCCCAAAGCAGTATCACAGGGTACTGTTTTTGCTTATACAGTTTGTCACAAAACTCAGCCCAATACTCGAAGGTCCATGTCTTTGTTACCCAACCTGCAAAAGGATCTATGACAAACGCTTTATGTGGTTCGAGACGTGCCTGTTGTCCCCATTTTTGGACATATTGTTGATCTTCATTGCTCGGAAAAAGAGTTGCCTTTTTGCATAGTTGATTGCTACTAATTTCCAATGCCGAAAGTAACGAAAGGTTGATATCAATGATATTCATTGTCGCTTGCGGGATAAGGATTCTTCTCGTCATAAATAACGAGTTGATCTCGCGGCTTTCTTTTCCTGAGAATCCTATTCGCTGTTTGGCACCGGAGAAAAAACTCCACATCCCACTCTTGCTTAATCCTTGAAAGTCTATTGCGATATCAAACTTAGGTTTGCGAAGAGAATGAATGACATCACAAAATGCTTTGAAAGTCTTGAGTTGTCGTGGGATACAAATCACTTCATCAAGCAATGGATTGTTCTGTAGAAGTCCGCTTGGGCCTTTGTGTACTGCCCAAGAAATATATGCATCGGGAAATACATTACGTAAGGTTTGAAGTGCCGGTAGAGTATGGACGATATCTCCAACGGCACTCAACTTGACAATCAGAATTCTTTTTTGTTTGACAGTCAAGACAGGCTTATCACTTTGCGTCACAAAACTTTTCGGCTACAGTTGCGATGATTCCACGCGACGCATTCTCTTTTGGAGGCCCACACACAGCGACCTCAATACCCAACGACTGGGCGACTTCACGTTCGGGGATGGTGGCGACAGTATAGTCTGTGCCCTTGACATGAACATCCGGTACTAAATTACGAAGAAGATTCTCACACGTGAGTTCGTTAAACAAGACAATCCAATCGACGAACCGGATTGCGCTAAGTATCTCAAGGCGCTCTGCTTCCTTACAAATAGGACGACCTTCGCCCTTGAGCCTACGTTCACTTTCATCACTGTTTACACCGAGAAACAAGACATCACCTAACGCCTTAGCGTCCGCCAAATAGGAAACATGACCACCATGTAAAATGTCGAATATTCCATTTGCAAAAATGACTCTTTTATTCTCCGCATTAAGCTTTTTCCTAATTTCTTTAGCTTCTTCGAGAGTAACAATTTTTGAGCCAATACTATCTTTTGCTTGTTTCATCAATATTATCCTTGAACAATGTTTCTGACAAATACTCAGTCGCATCTGCCAAACTGTCGCAAATATGCGTATAATCTTTATCTATTGTTCCTTGCTGTGCTTGTTCAATTCCATAACCAGTGCGTACTAGAATTGAGGGGATTCCTAAATTCATGCCGGTGCGTGTGTCAGACAATTTATCGCCGACGAATGCGCTGTGACGTAAATCAATAGGAAAGTCTTGACATGCCTGTTCAACCAACCCTGTTCGAGGTTTTCTACAGTTGCATATGATGTTGTATGGTGGAAACCCTTTGGGATGATGTGGGCAATAGTAGATTGCATCGAGATGTGCGCCTTGCTCCGCAAGCATCTCATTGAGATGGGTGTGGATCCTTCCAAGCGTTGCTTCGTCAAAATAGTTGCGAGCAATACCAGATTGGTTCGTAATAAGAATCACAAGAATGTGATGCTTGTTGAGGAATCTAATAGCATCACTTGCATTAGGAATCAACTTCAGCTGATCCGGCGAGCTTAAGTATTCCTGTTCTTCGCATAGTGTCCCATCACGATCGATGAAAATCGCAGGCATACGAACGATATTAGGTGTCAAAGGTGTATCTTGGTTAGTCGGCAAAGACATACTCATCTACTCATACATCAAGTATTTTGCACGTGTTTTCATGAACTCATCCTTCTGCTTGTTGATTGTATCAAGAATGTTGTCCATTGAGCGCTTGTCAGTAGTAAGTTCGCGTATCTGCGCACATGTCAGGGCGCTGCATGATGCCCGAACTTTCATGACATCATAAACAGGAGCGAATGTCTTGTCTTTGTCGGACTTTTTCAAATCACCATATTGCTGATGCAAAAACGCCATGAGACGTATTCCCAATTCAACCGCTCTGAGTTCTTTTCTGTCTGTGACTGTGATACGTACACCTTTGCATTCCTTGTTTTCGCCGATATGCCCTTTTGCTGCAGTTCCTGATGGTGTAAAGGTAATCGCATCAAGATGAACGCCCTTCATGTTTTTATGGACATCATCAATGAATCCGGAGACATCTCCAACAAAAGGAGCACCAACAATGTGAAACGGTTCGGTAGTGCCTCTACCCATTGACAAGATGCGTTCAGTCATGCCGATTCCGGGATAAAGTAACGCTGCATCCAAATCACGAATGTTCGGTGATGGATTAACCCATCGCAGTCCCGTTTCATCCCATAGCATGGAACGTTTCCAATTCTTCATTTTGACAACGGTTAATTTGCAATTGATGTTGTTTTCCTTGTTGAACATGTTAGCGAGTTCTCCCATTGTCATACCATGGGCGACAGGCATTTTAATGTAAGCGGTTGTTCGGCCAATCATATCATCGTCCTGATAAGGGCCGTCCACATAAAGACCCCCTATAGGATTGGGACGGTCAAGAACAATCACTTCGATTCCCAGTTTAGCGCAGATTTCCATTAGGTACGCCATATATGCGGGATATGTATAGAAGCGGGCGCCAATGTCTTGCATATCAACCACAACAGCGTCAATGCCTTTTAGTTGTTCTTTTGTTGGTTGACCGGATTTGCCGCCTTCAGGCTTTTTCCCATAGAGACTGTAGACTTGCAGTTGTGTACGCGTTTCGATAAAGTCAGAGACATGCGTATCAACATTCCCGAAGAGTCCATGTTCGGGCGAGAACATACACTTCATCTTGATGCCCGGTTCTTTGCGGAGTAAGTCTAACAGATGTGTGCCTTTTTTGTTGATGGAGGAGTGGTTAACCAGAAACGCGAGATTCTTATTTTTAAGTGTTTTGAAGTGTTCCTTTTCAAGAACATCTAGACCGCTTAATACCGGTCCGTCTCCCTGAGCGACCGAATGGTCTTCAATAATTGGGTTGTCATCATCTTCTGTTACAGGAGCAATTTTGCATAAGGTGCGAGGAAAAAACAATGTTGGATAGATTAACGAGGAAATGCCGGTTGTTGTTGGCGCTATCACAGTAATTGGTGTGGTAGGCAGAGAATCTGTTGTTGCCATGAACGACGACTTCAAATTCTCAATAGGAACTAGAGTTGCAGAAGTCTGTTCCACAGGAGATTGTTGCCTTTCAACCGGAAAAACTGGGGGAAGATTAGGTGTTCTGACGGTTGCTTCGTCATTTTGTTTACATGACGAAACAAGCAAAAGTAAAGCGGATAACAAAACGACAGACGTAAACAGATGTTGTTTGTGAAACATAAATAGACCTCGTTGTAAAATATATACTACATAAATATACAGCAGGATTTTTAGTTAATGAAATTTCGCAAAGGTATCGCCCAGAAAAAAGTTTCGAGACCTACGAATGCCGCAGATAAAAGACAGCAGACAAGCAATGTCATGCAGAACAAACCCATTGCTGGCATGAAACGATATCGTGTCGAAGGGCTAAGTCGGTCTGGCGTAAGGTATGTCAAAGTGGTCGGGCATCCAGGGGAGTGGTACATTTGTGGCATCGAGGGACAGAAGAGTGAAATCATCCGTCCCGATGCGAAAACGATTGACGATGTTCTCCGAATCGGAAAGCGTCTTATTGGTTTTGTTCCGATATGCGTGCGTGAAATCGTCTGAACTGTACAGGCCTTTTTAGGAGCTAAAAAAGAGTGCTTACGCTTTCTTGCGTATAGATTCTCTTAATAACCTTTGCAAAGAGTGGAGCGACCGAAATTACTGTCAATTTGTCGCATTCACCTTTTTTGTGTGGAATAGTATCAGTAATGAAAATTTCCTTGATAGGTGAATCACAAAGACGTTGGAATGCTGGGCCGCTTAACACGCCATGTGTACAACAAGCGTAGATGTTTTGCGCACCTTTATTTTTCAATGCCTGTGCCGCAACCGTCAAAGTGCCGGCAGTATCTACCATATCATCAAAGATGAGAATGTCTTTACCTTCGATATTGCCGATAATGTTCATAACTTCGGCAACATTTGGTTGAGGACGTCTCTTGTCAATAATAGCCAATGGAACATTGAGAGCACTGGCATACCCGCGGGCACGCTTAACATTTCCTACATCGGGCGAAACAACAACGAAATCCTTCGTCTGGTGTTTTTTCATGTAGTCAATCATAATCGGGGCCGCAAAGATGTGATCCATCGGAACATTAAAGAATCCCTGAATCTGATAGGAATGCAAGTCGCAGGTAATAACTCTGTTTGCGCCCGCAGTTACAATCAAATCAGCGACTAACTTTGATGAAATCGGGACACGTCCTTCATCTTTACGATCTTGACGAGCATAGCCAAAATAGGGGATGACTGCATTTATCTCAACAGCCGATGCCCGCTTGAGAGCATCAAGAATCAACAAAAGCTCAATAAGATTATCATTGACCGGGGTCGATGTGCTTTGAATTACAAAACAGACACGTCCACGAACGCTGTCATTAATTTTAACACGAGTCTCACCATCCGAAAACCGACGAATATCTATATGGCCTGGGGGCAGTCCGAGTTCGTCGCAAATGGGTTGCAGTAAATGAGCACCGCCAGTTCCTGCAAAAATAAGAGGTGGTTGTTGTAATCTTTCAAACTTGAAACTATTGGGCATGACAAAACGATTCCTACTGAGAATTCTTGGTGTTAAAATACATAGTAAAAACGGATTAAATCTGAGGACTTGAAGTCAAATAGATGACTAGCGATATTCCTCGTTAATAATAATCTTGCCTTCTTTATCCAAAGCACTACGTCTATCACGCAGAAGCTCACGCATAATAATCGCTGATTTCTCGTTGGATAGCTTTCTAAACGTTAAGGGCAATTCCTTTGCAAACTCTGCACGAGTAGGTTGCTTCGATTCGGCAATCTTCCACACTACATAGCTTTGAATGTTACCAGTTCCATCATCAATAGCATCCAAATAAACTTGACCTTGTTTGAAGCTACGAGTCAGGCCATCAAAATCTTTAATGGTTCCACCAAGTCCCGAAAATACCTCTGAACGCTCAAACTCAAGTGTCTTGGTTACTGTTGTACCACATTCCACAGCAGCGGCGTCAAAAGCTTCTGGTGTAGTCGCTTTAGCGAGAACCTTTTCGGCGTCTTGTTTGGCGAGTTCAGATGCGCGGAATTCCTTCCATTTTCTTTCAGCTTCCGGGCGTACTTCCTCAAATGTTGGCAGATGTTCAGGATACTCTTCCTTAATCTGAATAACTAAAGCTCGATCATTATCCGCAAGCAAATCACTTCTGCCACCTTTGGTCAAGTCAGAAATGGCTTCTTTGAATTCTCCTAAGTAACCAATTGTTGGGATGTAGTTTGAATTCTTTCTCACTTTTTCAGTCGTCGCTATTGTCATGCTTGTTGCATTGGCGATGCTATCGAGCGTCGAAAGCTTCTTTGTCTGTTCCTTCAACTTAGCGACTTCTTCCGTGAAGACATCGTCAATTTTCTGATCGATAACGCGATTCTTAACGGTCGTGCTAACCTTATCCAAGTCTTGGATGATTCCGTCCTTAACTTCCTCAACCTTTGCCAGAACCAACCCCTGACGTGTTTCAATAACTCCGGTCAGCCCCCCAGTTGCAGGCATCGAATAAACAGCGCTGGTCCAATCATCACCATACATCGATTTTGCAATCTGTTCGGAAATGTATCCAAGATAACCACCGGCTGTCGATGGATTGTCCTCAATCTTAGTGTCACGAGGCGGGAAAACTTTTTGTTGTGAGTTGCTTGTTGCAAGTTGGGCGAAATCGCTTCCCTTTGCGCAAAGGTCACGTAAGTCTTCTAATTTCTTCGTCATCTCCGCTTTATTCTCAGCGGTTGTCGACGGGTCAACATTCAACATAATCTGTCTGACTTTTGCGAGACGAGGCGTTCTAAAGTCTTCCTTGTTGTTGGTGTAATAGGAAGTGATCTCATCATCAGTCGGTACGATGTTTTTGCGCAAGTCATTCTTGCGGAGAAGAATATATTCATATTCAACCTCATCCGGAATAGAGAATTTCTTTTTATTGTTCTCGAACCATTCGGCGGTTTCTGTAGTATCATCAGTGATTTTTGAGATATAATCTGATGTCGTAAAGTGAGCGACATCAGCGATAAACTTCTCGTTGTTGAACATATAGTCGAGCCAAGCATCATAAACTGTGATGCGCGATTTCAAAGACATTGTCTGCTGTGCAAGGCCAAGGAATTCGCCACGAGAAACTTCTTCGAGATACTGCCCAATGGACATATTCTGTTGTGCAAGTCTCTGCACAAACTGCTGACGCTGATTCTCAGAAGGAATGTTTTTCTTGAGGTCGTTAAGCGGTCCGGAAACGTCCTGTTTGATGCCTTGTTCTGTTGCAAAATCTGATAATAATGCAAGACTTATCGCTTCATCCATAATCGCAAAACGATCAGAAGAAATATAGTCAATAATCTGATTGTCGGCATTCGATTGGTCGTTCATTTCATTGGTCAGGTATTGTCTGGTTGTGTATCTAAGTTGACGTTTTGCTTCTTCATATAAGCGTTTATTGACTTCGACCTTCCCCACATTCTTGAGTTCCAAAGTTGCTGCAGTGTCGAGACCTAAAGAGTTGTTATTGCTGCCACCAGAACCCCAGCCGTAAAATACGACAAAAGATGGAATAATGAAGATGGCAAGGCCAATCCAAAGTACGGTCTTGATTTTTGGTGAACGAAGTTGTCTAAGCATAAGTTTTCCTAATTTAAAATTATCAAATAATCACTAAATTGCATAGCACAATTGTGATTCATTATTATTTATAACAAATGTAAAATTTACCCAATGATACCGCCCCGGTCGCCGGAAGACGAAACACCCTGAACAAAGCGCTTAAAGCGCTGTTCATCTTCACAATGCAACTGACCCTCTTCATAAGAGATGTTCTTGTTTCTCACGAGGTCAGCAAGCGCCTGATCGAAGGATTGCATTCCATCATCACGGCTCGTGATAACGGTAAAGCAGTCAGGAATACGGTCATCATAGATAAGCTTTGAGATGGTGGCATTGACGACCATGATTTCCATTGCGGCCAGACGTCCCGGAGTGTCGCAGCGCTTGACAAGACGCTGTGTTACCGATGCACGCATATTCAAAGATAGCTGTTCACGTAACAAAGCATGTTCGTTTTGAGGGAAGTAGCCGATGATTCTCTGAACTGTGTGGACAGCACTTGTCGTGTGCAATGTAGAAAAAACCAAGTGACCTGTTTCTGCTGCCTTAATGGCAACACGAATTGTTTCGACGTCACGCATTTCACCGACTAAGATAACATCTGGGTCCATACGCATTGCCTGACGAAGAGCGACGTTGAAGTCAGGAACATCTCGGCCAATTTCACGTTGGCTGATAAATGACATCTCACTCTTATAAACATACTCGATAGGATCTTCGATGGTGATGATACGTAGCGAATCCGTTTGATTGATGAAGTTAATCATTGCGGCAAGTGTTGTTGACTTACCGGAACCTGTCATGCCTGTAATCAAAACCATACCACGGTGTTCCAACGAAATACGCCGTGTGACTTCTGGCAATTCCAATTCTTCAATCGTAGGGACATTCAGCGGAATCAAACGCATGATAAGGCCAAGTTTTCCTGTACTGTAATAGGCAACACAACGAAAACGGATTTCGGACCCAATCTGATATGCAAAGTCCGAACCACGCTGACTTTCAAGTTCACGAGAAAGGTGAGTCGGCATCATTTTGTGAAGGATAGACAGCATTGTTTTTTTATCAAAGGGTGGTAGTTGCAAGAAGTGCAAGTCGCCATCGATACGAAAAGCGATTCTTTCACCTTCAAGCATGTGAACATCGCTAGCACGCATTTTTTTTGCAACAAGCAATAATTTGTCAATATCGAGATCTGTTGTGGACATACGTATACTTTCTGATAAATTTAGCCATAGTTTACTAAAAGTGACATACAGTTATTGACAGCGAATTTTCAGTTACATAAACAGGGCATTGAATATGTCTCAATAAACAGTGTTAAATTACCTGCATACATTCTCCAATAAACTTTTCCAGTGTGTTTTGATGATTATAGGTGTAACCGGCTCAATTGGCAGCGGTAAATCATTATGCTCTTCCCTATTAGGTGAAATCATGAGTTTACCTGTGATTGACGCAGATGCAATCGCTTCCATAAGTATGAAAAAAGGTGGCATTGCTTATACGCAGATTATTTCTGCATTTGGATTTGAGATTGTTGGTAAGGATGGCGAGATTGACAGAAACAAACTCAGAGAGTGCGTGTTTGAAGATTTTTCTCGGTTAGGACTCCTAAACGATATTGTGCATCCAATTGTCAAAATGGAATGCGACAGAATCATTAAGGATGCTAGACGGAATCATCAGTCTTTGATTTTAGATGTCCCGCTACTTTATGAAGTTGGTCTTGACAAGGCAATGGACTTTGTGATTGTAGTCGCTGTATCAGAAGCAATCAGAGAACAAAGGCTAACCGCTCGTTCAGGGCTATCGCGGGAGATAATAGATAAGTTTTTGTTGTGGCAAATGCCACAGGATGATAAGATTGCGAAAGCGGACGAAGTTATCTACAACAATGATTCAATTGAGGATTTCAGGAGCAAAATTGCTTCTGTTGCGAGTAAAATAGAAAAGAACAACAATAACAAAAGGAAGTTTGAAATGGCTTTGGCGAAAGAGAAGAATACTACGGTAAGGAAGAGATCGGTAAAGAAGAAAGAAGTTGCTGAGGAAAACCTTGAGAATGCTTCTGTTCAGATGAATATCGTGAATGCTGATGATGAACATAATGAAACAAATGAAACCCCAAACACAGAGAAGAAGGATAAAGAACAATCTTCTGAATCTGTTGATGTGAAACCTGAAACTGAAGTAAAGGCGCCCGTTCTGTTTGATGTGAAGAGCGAAGTTCTGGAAACAGAATCACTTCAGAAAATGAAGTATGACGACTTGATTGCGACTGCGGAGAAGCTTGGGATTGAAAATCCAAGAATTATGCCGAAGCCTGTTCTTATTGGCCAGATTGCAGATTTAGCAGCTCGTCTTCAAAGTTCACAGGACGAACCGGAACGTGTCATTCATGGCGAGGGGTTGTTGGAGATTGTCCCATCTAACGACAAGAAAAGCTATTTCGGATTTTTGCGCTCCAAGGAGTATAGCTATCAGGCCGCTCCGACGGATGTTTATGTATCGACAACTCAAATCCGCACATTTAAACTGAGAAAAGGCGATTACGTTTTTGGAACGATTCGCCGCCCAAAGCAAGGGGAGAGATATTCTGCTCTGTTACAGGTTCTGAAAATCAATGAACTGACGCCCGAGGAAATGTCTCGTAAATATGCGTTTGAGAATCTGAAGCCATATTACCCGACCGAGAGATTCAAGCTAGAAACAGTATCGAAGCTGTTTACAACGCGTGTCATTGATTTGATGATTCCCATTGGTAAAGGTCAACGTGCACTCATTGTTGCTCCACCACGTACAGGTAAAACAATTCTGTTGCAGGATATTGCAAAAGGCATTACAACTAATCATCCCGATGTGCACTTGATTGTCTTGTTGATTGATGAGCGACCAGAAGAAGTTACGGATATGGAACGGACAATCAAAGGCGAAGTAATTAGTTCGACGTTTGATGAGCAGGCAACTAAACATATTAAGTGTGCGGAGATGGTCCTTGAGAGAGCAAAGCGTCTTGTTGAGTGTGGCAAGGATGTTGTGATCTTACTCGATTCTATCACAAGATTGGCACGAGCCTATAACACGAATTCTCCTTCCAGTGGACGTGTAATGAGCGGTGGTCTTGAGGCTGATGCTATGCATGGCCCCAAGCGCTTTCTTGGCGCTGCCCGTAATATTGAAGATGGTGGCTCACTGACGATTATCGGAACGGCATTGATTGAGACCGGTTCCAAAATGGATGAAGTAATTTTTGAAGAGTTCAAGGGAACGGGAAATGCAGAAATCGTTCTGAATAGACGATTGGCAGATCGTCGTATTTTCCCTGCAATCGATATCCTTCGCAGCGGTACGAGAAAAGAAGAATTGCTTATCAAAGACAGCAAGTTACGTGTCTTGTGGAGATTGCGTCAAATGTTAGCGGATAAAGAAGATAATGATAATCAAGACACGAACATTGTTAACGCAATGAATGAAGTTTTGAAACTCCTGGGTAACACTAAGAACAATGATGAATTCATTGCATACCTACAACAACTGATGGCGCCCAGACGATAAAAGTAACGGCTCTCGAAATAATCGAGAGCCGCTTTAATTTTCACTTACACGTGGTGACAATGACCGCCGCCACAACATGTGCCTCCCATTTTAACGGGGCAATCTTGTTTGTCGGCGCAGTTATGTGATGCGTGGCTCTTAATCGCAGCTCCGGACATCAAACGGTCTACATTACCAGAACCGCAATGTTTACAAGATACACTATCTGCTGCACTTTTGGACATAACTAAATCCTCAAAGACTGTGTCACAATCGTTGCAGTGATATTCATAAATCGGCATTACTTTGTTCCTGTGGTCTTAGTGTCAGCGACTTTGTTTGCAGCGGTAGGATTGGCATCCTTTGTGTTTGAAATGATGACCTTCTCCAAGACAACCGGATTTGTCACAGCGCCATTTGGACCGCTAGGACGTTTCGAAATCTTCTCGACAACATCATATCCGCTGACGACTTTTCCAAAAATAGTGTGGCGTCCATTAAGATGTGGAGTAGGGGCTACCGTCACAAAGAACTGACTTCCATTTGTATTAGAACCACGGTTTGCCATTGCAAGCAACCCTTTATCGGAAAATTTCAAATCGCTAAACTCGTCTTCAAAAGTATATCCGGGGCCGCCGGTACCGTTACCACGTGGATCTCCGCCCTGAATCATGAAATCAGGAATTGTGCGATGGAATACAGTCCCATTATACAGTGGGGTGTTCTTCTTGTCAGTCCCATCGAGTTTCCAATCTTTCGTTCCTGTTGCCAACCCGACGAAGTTATCAACAGTCTTAGGAGCTTTATCACGATAGAGTTCACAGGTAAAATCTCCAACTGACGTTTTAAAAATGGCATATTGCCTTGCTTGCTCCGGTGTTTGCGCATTCACAGATGAAGCAACGAGTGCGACAGCAACAGCAGCCTTAATTACACGACTTTTCATATCATTCCTCAATCGTAGAAATATTGTTTTGCATTGTAGTTAATACAAAACTAAACTGGATTTATGAGTTTATTATCTTCTGATAACCATAACGGGAGCTAAAACTAAGATGATCTCTATTTGTGGAAGACAATTATCATATCTGTTTGTCGTCGCACTATTAGCCTTAATGGTCGTTGGTTGTAAGAAAGAATCTGTCGTTGAGGTGAATTTTACTCCTGAAGATTTGGAACAAGCAAAGTTACAGGCTGAAGAGAGAGCAAGGAAAGAAACAGACGCAAAGCGTATCACTGATGAGACAACCAATACCGAAGCCTTAGCGAACGAAAAGGAATCATCAATTAAAACCGTCTCGGGCGAGTTTCGCCCAGTCGTTATTGAAGCTATCAACATGACAGCTAGCAATCCTTCTGCTGTGTATATGGATGAAGAAAAAGGCTTGCTTATTAAGTCGTACTGCGAATTGACAATGGATAATGTCGAATTGCCATTTGTCCCTAAGTCCATCACGATTGAAGGGAAAGGGGATGTTGCCAATGACATTCCACCCAAGTTTTCGCTTATCATGTTTAATGAAAAAGGAAACGCCCTAACTCCATGGGGTGGCGATGGCATTTGCAGTGGAACGCAATACACCAGGGTTTACAAGGATGTTTGGTATTTGCCCGAGAATCCTATTCTTGCGGGCAAATACAAAATAGCATTCTATTATCTGAACAATAACGAAGGAATCAATCCCGGAGATAAAGCCGACAGAAACCTCTATCTCAAAAAGATAGAGTTTCATCCATAAGTCTTGTTTCTCCGTATTATGCCTTGAGTACCCCGCCGGTTCCCGCGCTTGTTGCAAGAACCGCATAGCGTCCGAGCCAACCTCTACGTAAATCTTCAGGAAGTCTCGACTTGAAGCCGCCTGCTTGTTTCCATGCTTCCGCTCTGGTCGCGATTTCAGCTTCAGATAATTCCACCAAGATGCTGTTGTTGGGAATATCAATAGAGATAATATCACCGACACGCAAGAGTCCAATAACACCACCGGCTGCAGCTTCAGGCGAAATGTGGCCTATGCAAGCGCCAGCTGTGCCGCCACTGAAGCGACCATCAGTAATCAACGCAACCTTGTCTCCTAAGCCCATACCTTTGATGTAGCTCGTAGGTGCAAGCATCTCCTGCATTCCCGGTCCGCCTTTAGGTCCTTCGTTTCTGATAACAACAACATCGCCCGCCTTAACTTTACCGCCAAGAATGCCTTCGCAAGCGTCTTCTTGACTCTCAAAAATAACCGCAGGCCCTTTGTGAACCAGCATTTTCGGGTCTACGCCGGCTGTTTTGACAACAGCGCATTCCTTAGCCAAATTGCCGTAAAGAATTGAAATGCCACCCGTTTGAGAGTAGGGATTTGATGTCGGACGAATAACAAGCATAGGATCCAAATCCGCCATAGCGGGCAATGGAGTTCCTGTGAACTCGAAAAGAGATTCGCTGCCATCTGATTTAAATTTTGCTGCAATTCTGCTCTTAATCGTTTTTGTCGCTGCCGCAATAACTTCGCGAACTTGAGCTGTCTTTCGTCCTGTAGCCATGCATCCCTTTTCGCTGATTTGCTCGGCCATTGGGATATGTTTATCCGACCTAATGCTATATTTGGCAATGTTATCGCCAAGCGTTTCACCGGTAACTGTCAGACAGTCAGTATGAAGCAGTCCAGGGCATCCTTGCATAAGTTCGTACAGAATGGTACTGATACCACCGGCACAAGCGCAATCCTCAATGTGATACTTGTACGAAGGGGACAGCTTGCAGATGTTTGGTGTTTTCTTGCTGAGTTCGTTTACTCGCATGACATCATACTTAAGACCGGCTTCGTAAGCAATGGCAAGACCATGCAATAAGGTGTTCGTTGACCCACCCATCGCCATATCCAAAATATAGGCGTTGTCAAAAGCTTTCTCGGTAGCAATATCCCGTGGTTTGATATCCTTTTTCAGAAGCTCCATAAGTTGAAAAGCAGAACGGCGATAATGGTTCAGTCGTTCGTCAGATGTTGCCAGAATTGTACCATTTCCTGGCAAAGCCAAACCCATTGCCTCTGCAAGGCAGTTCATACTGTTTGCAGTGAACATACCGCTACAACTACCGCAAGCCGGGCAAGCATCATGTTCCAATGCATTCAATTGCTCTGAGGAAACGGTACCAACAGTGTGACCACCGACACCCTCGAAAATCGAAATCAAGTCGGAGAAAGTTCCATCCGGATTTCTTCCTGCTTCCATCGGTCCGCCACTGCAAAAAATGGTAGGAATGTTGCATCTCATGGCCGCCATCATCATCCCGGGGACAATCTTATCGCAGTTGGGAATACATATCATTGCATCGAAGCAATGGGCGCGAATCATGGACTCAACGCTATCAGCAATCAATTCTCGTGACGGAAGACTATACTTCATCCCCTCATGACCCATGGCAATACCGTCATCGATACCTATCGTATTGAAGACAAAAGGAACACCGCCTGCTTCAATAATGCATTGCTTTACAAACTCGCCAACCTCTTTAAGGTGAGCATGACCCGGAATGATATCAACGTAGGAGTTGACAACAGCGACAAAAGGCTTGCTAAAGTCCTCATCTTGAATCCCACAAGCACGCAACAAAGATCTATGGGGTGCTCGTTCAATACCAATTTTAACAGTATCACTGCGCATTAGTTATACCTCGGAAATAAACAGATAAAATTTGATTACAAACTGATTATGTTAGGACTTCTTTGTGGTCGTCTTACGTTTGGAAGACGACGACGAAGTCGACTTTTTATTTGTGGTTGTTTTGCTCTTGGAAGCAGAAGCCACAGTCTTTTTTTTCGTTGATTTCGATGCCGATGCTGTAGAAGTCTTGCTTTTCGAAGAAGAAGTCGCTTTCTTGGCAGACTTACTCGAGGATGAAGAATCAGCAATTTTCTTCTCCGCATAACGGTTGTATGTGTTCGTTGTCATCGTTCTATTAGCTACACTAGCAGTCTTTGCCCAATGTTCGTCAATAGGTTGGAAAAGTGAAGCAAAATCAACGTTACGTCCGCGATGGTAACGTACATAATTAAGTGTTCCAATTGCAATCGCTTTAGCTTCAAGCTTATTATAGGCGAGATTGTTGAGCCTTCTGTCTTCATCAGGATTGCTCATAAAGGAGCATTCGACAAGAACTCCGGGGACCTTTAAACGTGATAAAACGGTATATCCCTGATTGACCTTTGCGCCCCCATTGCTAGTGCCAAGGCAATACGAAAGAGAATTGACGATATTTTCAGCTAAGGCTATACTCGCATTGTTTTTACTATAAAAAACAGTTGAGCGGTTGATACTGCGGTTGTAACTAATATCATCATGGTGAACACTAATAAAGAAATCGGCCTTGTTCTTGTTGGCGAGCTTTGCGCGTTCGCAACGTTCCTGCACTCCGTTCATTCCATGACACATGCCTTTTGCAAACGAATCATGAATGCGAGTCATATAAACAGAGCCACCAGCCTCTTGCAGATAGAATCGAAGCAGAAGTGCCACTCGAAGATTTACATCTTTCTCTTTTTGTCTTGTAACGCGTCCGGTCGCGCCAACAGTGCTGAATCCCGGTAATGGAATAGTGGGGCCGCCGTGACCTGGGTCGATAATAATTGTCATGCCTTCCAAAGGCCTGGAAGAGGGAACATAGGCACGTAATGGTTCGCGACTGACAAAGCGTCGGTCTAATTGCGATTCGATTGTTGACGAAGCCAAAACCTTGGCAGATGAAGCCGATACGGATGAATGTTGCGAATAAAACAATTCATAGGCATAAATGGACAAGACAGCAGTGATAATCGCAGCGAAAAAGAAGTATGTTTTTTTCATTTGAAATCTCCGTATTAATATCTACATCCCAGTTCCTGCAAATCATTAAAATAATATGAAATTATGAACTGAAATTGTAAAGCTTGTCTTGCAATTCTTCCCATTTAGACATTAACATGGGTAAGTATGATTCAAGCTGTTTTGCCTCTGCGCAAATACCGGGCGTAATGCGTTCATCAACCCACGCATTAGCTTCTGATTGAAGCGAATGTATTTCCTTGATTCTGCTCTCGGTACGATCGATCTCTTCTTCACATTCCTTAATTTGTTGCCTGATTGCACTTTTGAGTTTTAGTAGCTCATGTTTATTCTTTACGGTCATTTCAGCAACCGTGACTTTTGGGACAGGTGTTTTCTCTTCGATTATCGATTCTTGTTTTGCGGTCTCTTCACTGACTTTTGCCAAATACTCAGGAAGCGTCCCCAAATACTGTGTGATAGTATGATTGCTGAAGTCAACGACTCGGTTCACAATTCCCTTAAGAAAATGTCGATCGTGTGAGATTAGAACAAGTGTTCCTACATAGTTGTGTAACGCATCTCTCAAGATTTCGCGTGTCGCCATATCAAGATGGTTTGTTGGTTCATCAAACAGTAAAAGGTTGAGAGGTGTCAGTAGTAGCTTCGCAAGAGCAACTCGCGCCTTTTCGCCACCGCTAAGAACCTTTACTTTCTTGAAGACATCATCACCACTGAAAAGAAAACATCCAAGTACTGTTCGCATTTGGGCTTCCGTGTAGGTTGCTCCCAACGGGCGTGCCTCGGTTATGACGTCAGACTCGAAATTAAGCGTGTCAACACTGTTTTGCGAAAAATAACCGATACGAGTTTTAGGATCGATAAAGCGTTTTCCACTGAAATCAATTTGGCCCGCTATTATTTTGAGAAGAGTTGATTTGCCTGCACCATTTTTCCCGATGAAACCAACCTTATCATGCTTATCAATAATCAGGTTGATGTTACTAAACACATTGTTTGTGCCATATGACTTGGAAACTCCTCGCAACTCAAGCATTCTTGTCGGCGATGATATTGGCGTTGGTATTCTGAGCGAAACTGTTTTGCGTGATGATTGAGGCAACTCTATCCGTTGAAGTTTTTCCAATTGCTTTACACGACTCTGAACTGCTGCTGCCTTTGTTGCTTTATATCTGAAGCGTTCGATAAACTTCTCGATATGTTCGATTTGTTTTTGCTGATCAGCATAAGATTTGATAAGGGATTCTTCATCTTGCTTGATAAGTTTGAGGGATTCAGTATAGTTTCCCTTGTAAATTTTGATACGATTTTCGGCTAAAAGTGCAGTATACTGTGTCAATTTGTCGAGAAAGTAGAGGTCATGAGATACAATGACAAGACATCCACGATAGTTTGTAAGAAAACCTTCCATCCATTGAATGGTCGGTAAATCTAGATGATTTGTCGGCTCGTCCAACATCAAGATGTCAGGTTGTTCCAACAATAGCTTCGCGATATAGGCTCGCATTTGCCATCCACCACTTAGGGTTGCAAGCGGTTGAGGGATCATCTCTTGTGAGAATCCTAAACCAAGTAAAATCTTATACGCTTCGGCTTCCGCAATTGCCTTGTCGTGATACAAAAGATGTGTTTCGAGATGGTGAATTTCCGCCAGAATACCATCCTGTTCTTCGGTTGTACTGATTGTCAATTGATGATATAATTCGTTAACTTTCTTTTCTGCTAGCAATTCTTTCTCGAAAGCAAGCATAACATAATCAATTGCCGATAACCCCATGGTTTCCAATCGTTGTTCCTGCTGCAACCATCCGATTGTGATGTTCTTGTGCAGATAGATATTCCCAGTCTGTGGCGAAACTTCGCCGGCAATCATACGGAGCAGAGTCGTTTTGCCTGTCCCGTTATTACCGACTAATCCGATATGTTCATGAGGATTAATATGCCACGACAAGTCGTTGAACAAAGTCTTGTCACCGACTTGATGATATATGTTTGAAAACCTAATCATAAACTAAATGGTATACAACTGAAAAGTCACTATTTCATGCGAATGAAGCATCAGCACCTATTCGAATGTTTTGCGAAGCACATAAAATGCACGGTCAATTTTCGCGTTTGAGTAGTTGACGTAAAACCGAACCGGACCAACCCAAGGGATAATGGTTGAGTCGAACCCTTGCTTTGCCATCTCAAGCAAACATAACCTGAATAGGCAACCGCCGATTCCTTTGCCACGGGCGAGAGGAGATGTCCCAATCGGGCCGAACCACGGCAGGCACTTGTTGTTTCCTTGATAACTAGAGAATCCTAGGTATTCTCCGCTGATTGTTACTGCGACAAAAGTGCTTATTGGCGAATTGTCAAATGTGTTCTTGACTTCAATAATCCATCCCGGCCAAAGCGTCTCCAAAAGTGGCAACAGACTTTTCATATCGTCAGCTGTTGCTCTTCTGACGATGATGTTGTCTGCAGCCAGTTGTTCGATTTGTTTCGGCAACTCTGGCCAAAATGATGGTTTGATGGGAGCAATCAAGTTTTGATTTGTGTGCACAAGATAATAACCGTTCTTCTTGAGAAAACACCATCCTGCCGTATAGCGATAATCCATCCCCGGCATCAAATAGTTTGGCGTGCTGTCGCCAACACTGACGGTTTTCACTCCTCGATTCGCTACCACTTTTTCAAAAGTCGACAACAAAAGAGAACCTGCACCACGATTTGCGTAATCAGGATGAACAGTCATTAGGCGAATCCATGCCATATCATTTGGCTTTGAAATACCAACAAGATATCCGGCTAACACATTGTCACAGAAACATCCAAGCGATAACTCAGAATCAAAATCCGGAGACGCAAAAGATTTCTCTTGAATAAGTTCTTCCGAGATGTCATCATATACCAGTTGTCTCTTGGCAATATTAGTCATCTCCGGAAGCAATTCAGATGAAAGTTCAGCAATGGTAAAGTGTTCTTGCGTCAATTTATTGTCCCAGTGCATTCTCATTGCGTAAGGTCGCACCAATACCGGCATCATTTGATAAGAACATTTGCCCATTAGGGGAGAACTTTGTGCCGATAAATGGGTCATTGCTCGTCAGGAGGCTACCGTCAAGATCAATGTAGTCGCAATATGGGGCAAGATGTGAAGCTGCTGTGACAGCAAGTGACGTCTCAACCATGCAACCAATCATAATCTTGAAATCGTATGCTTGGGCCATGGCCACCATCTTAAGCGCTTCGGTCAATCCGCCGCTTTTCATCAGTTTGATATTGATGCCGTCAACGAGGCCAACGAGCTGCGGCAAATCTTTGCAGACCATGCTGTCCTCATCAACGATAATCGGCAGCGGAGAATTCTTTTTAAGAATTGCCAACTGCTCAAAATTACGTTTGGCGAGTGGTTGTTCGGCATACTCGATGCCAAGGTCAAAAAGTGCCTTGCAGACTTCTTGCGCTTGTTCGAGAGTGTATCCTGCATTCATATCAACACGAATTGTTGTATTGGGGCATGCTTTACGAATCTCCTTCATGACCCGAACATCATGCTCAGGGTCTTTGCCAATCTTAATCTTGAGAATGTCGTATTGCTTGCTCTTTTCGACTTTCTGCATCATCACATCGAGAGTGTCAATACCGATTGTAAACGAGGTCATCATCTTCTTTGACGGGTTCAGACCAAACATTCTGTAAAGTGGTTGCCCGAATTTCTTTCCCAATCTATCATATAGCGCCATATTAAAGGCGGCCTTGGCTGCCCGTTCTCCGGGAATGTATTTCTCGACGACAGCCTGAACATCCTCAATGTAGTCCAAGTCAGGCAAATCTAAATCTTGAATGCGAAGAAGAGCTTCTTTTGCGGAAGCTTGATTCTCTTTATAGAAAGCATTGGGTGCAGCCTCGCCCCAACCGCCATCAACTTGAATAATCAAAATGTCACGGTAAGTAGATACATCTCGAGAAATTCCAAAAGGGTCTGTTAATTGACAACGAAAGGGTATAATTTCAATTTTGTGTTTCACCTATATAAAGTCTCCATAATAGTATAAATGATATACAACAGTGAGGGTTGAAGGTATGAAAATTCTAACACTCTTTTGAAGCAATATAGTGTCATGCTTGTTTTATATAACAATAAGAAGATGGGGATTTCATAATATGATAAACATAACGTGGTTAAATAAAATCGTTTTAGTTACTGCTATTGTCGCGATGTGTTTGTGTGTGACGAGTAGTTTCGCACAAAACAAGACTGATAGTAGTAATTCAAACAGACGTAGAAGTTTGGCTACGAGCGGTGGAAATGTAATTAACAACCGCAATCGCAGTATTGGTGCCAATTCAAATAATAACAATCAACAGAAGAACACCAACAAGAAGACGATTACGACTAACGCGAATAAGAACAATTCAAATAATGGAAAGCAGACGTCTAACAACAACAGGGCGACGAATATAACGACAACAAGACGTGATGTCGGTCAGAGCAGAAAAACATCTGACAGTAAGAAGACCGGCGCTGGAAAGAATGCTGCAACTCAAGGTCAACTTAAGATGGTTGACAAAACAATGATTGAAGTCTTGAGAACGAGGAAGGTTGAATACGACGAGGAGAAGAAGGCGTCGTCACCGACTGTGATTATCTTGAACAGTAAACACATCTCGCCTGAGAAATCGCTTATTGAACGAGAGAGCATTTTGGTTCGGCAGGAAAAAGAGCAGATGGTTGCGCAAGAAATCAGCAAGATACCACCTGATATGCTCGAGTTTTTAGGGGATCTGTATTAGGCATGGGAGAGTGGAACGAGAACTATTTCTCTGATTTATATGCTGAAATATATCAGAAATGGCTGATTCCAAAAGAGAGAACCGAGACCGAGGCAGAGGCAATTAAGCTTATTACCGGAATGAACAAGAGTCATCTTGTTCTTGACGTTGCTGCCGGTTACGGACGACATGCATGCAGGCTTGCCGGTACATCAAAAATAGTCGCGATTGATTTTTCACAATTATACATGAAAATGGCAAAACACAAAGGTCATGACAAATTGAGTTGTGCAGTCTGTGACATGCGCAACTTGTCCTTTAAGTCTGATACCTTTGATTATCTCTTGCTCTTATTCTCAAGTTTTGGCTATTTTGACGTTAATTCCAAGAAAGACCAAAATCTGGATATGCTACTGGAGTTTCGTCGAGTTCTCAAAGATGATGGTGAAATGTTGCTTGAGATACCCAACCCGGAATCTGTTTGTGACGCAGTAAGTGAAAATACCCATAGCCTCATGACAAATGGAGTCTATGAGGTAGAAGAAGAATTCTACTTCGACCCAGAGTTTATGACGCTTGAAAACAAAACTGTTTTTCGTAAGGGTAAGCGTCATGAGGAGTCATCCTATCGTTTGTTTTTGTACGATATTGCAAGAATGAAAAAAGAGTTGACCGCACGTGGATTCAAGATTCTGAAAGTCTATGGTGACTACGAAGGGTCTTCTTTCCGAAAGAATGTTTCAGATATTGCCTTATTCCATTGCAAGAAGAATTAGCGATTGGGAAACGCACTAAGAAATCTGAATCCTCAACAACTTGAGGCAGTGACAGCTTCTGATGGGCCTATCATGATTATTGCCGGTGCAGGAAGCGGTAAGACCCGAGTAATAACGATGCGTATTGCATGGTTGATATACAATCATGTTGCCCCTGCCTCCATATTGGCGATGACCTTTACCAATAAGGCTGCTGAAGTTATGAAGCAAAGAGTGGCTTCAATCACAAGAGCGTTCTCCAATGGCTACACTCGGATTGGAACTTTTCACTCCAATTGTTCCAGAATTTTGCGTGAAGAGTATTCATACTGCAATCTCAAAAGAGATTTCATCATTATTCCTGAGAGTGACCAAATGCGTTTGGTTAAAAACATTTTGAAAGATGAATCACTTGATCCCAAGAAAAAGATTCAGCCTTGGGCAATACTAGAAAAGATTAGCAGAGCAAAAATGCTACTCTATAGTGCCGACGATCAAAAGGACGCGATTAGTGATAATATAGATGAAATTGCTTGGAAGGTGCGGATTGAATATGACAAGTATTTGTCCAGCATAAATGGTGTTGATTTTGATGATTTAATCTTCGATGTCGTCAGTTTGTTTCGGGAAAATCCTGATGTATTGCAGAAATATCAGGAGCGCTTTAGGTATCTATTGGTTGATGAATACCAAGATACTAATTTGTCTCAATTTGAATTGATTAAGTTATTGTCATCCACAGACCAGAATGTCATGGTCGTCGGTGATGAAGATCAGAGTATATATTCGTGGCGTGGAGCTGACATAAATAACATATTAGAGTTTGAACGCCATTTCCCTAAAGCCAAAACGATCCGTCTCGAGCAGAATTATAGGAGCACACAAAACATTCTCAGCGTGGCTAATGATATCATCAGTCATAACAATAAGAGACTTGGAAAGAACTTGTTTACGGATGTTAGGACGAATTTCCCTGTTTTGGTTATGCGTACTCGACGTGAGATGGATGAGTCTACTGAAATTGCAGAGGCCATCCGGGAACTCGTACAATGCTCAGCCTGCGCATATCATGACATCGCTATATTTTATCGTGTTAATGCATTAAGCCGAACATATGAAGATGCTCTTCGGGCTGCGAATGTTCCCTATCGTGTCATTGGTGGAATGCGATTCTATGACCGTGCCGAAATCCGTGACATTATTGCCTATTTGCAGTTAGTCCAGAATACAAACAATAACTTGGCATTGAGACGCATCATTAATCTTCCCAGACGGGGCATAGGAACCAAAGGAATAGAATCGATAGCTCAATTTGCAGAAGAACAAAAGATTTCAGAGTTTGATGTTCTTGCAAACGAGATTTATAGAAAACAAATTCTGTCCAAGAAAAGCGGAAATGAGATTGCCAAGTTTGTCGAATTGATAATGTCTTGTCGGGAGATGGCGACGACGGGAAGTGTTTCAGAAATCCTCAACAAAGTTATCAATGATACTGGCTATCTTGTCTATTTGAAACAAAGCGCAATGAACGAGTTGGAAGCTCGAAACAAAGAAGATATCATAAGTGAATTGCTGAGTAGTGTCAAGGAATATGAGATGAATCATCAACTCAATCTGGAGGAATGGCTTGAGCGTATTTCACTAGCACAAGAATATGATAATGATGGCAATGATTTTGATGATAAAGTTTCGTTGATGACTTTGCATGCAGCCAAAGGGCTTGAATTCGATTATGTGTTTATCACAGCACTTGAGGACTTCGTTTTTCCTAGTCCGCGAGCCATTTCGTCCTTTAACGAAGATGGTTTTGAAGAAGAGCGTCGTCTGTTTTATGTCGGTATTACTCGAGCAAGAAAGCATCTTGTTCTATCATATACGACCTCAAGATTACTCTATGGTGAAGTGCACTATTGTTTCCCATCGCAGTTCATTTCGGAGATTAATTGTGATAAACTGACACCATACCGACGCAGTCTGCTGTTTGACGTGAAACAAACAATTCCGAGAAACGATAACATCATTCCTGAGAAAACGCAATACCATGGTAAGTATTATGTAGGCCAAATGGTGAAGCATAAACTATTAGGTACAGGTCAGATTGTTGAAGTAACAATGGGACAGAATGAATTGTTGACAATACAGTTTGAATCAAAGAGCAAAATAAGGTTGATATCAAAGTATGCAGATTTGCAAATCCTTGACTAGAAAAGGTGCAATCCTTTTTATCTTAGCAGTTTGTCTATGTTGTATTGGAGCATGTGACTATCGGCCTCTTGGAAAGAACGCCTGTCGATTTACGCTTAACGACCCAACAACAGAGTATATTGATTGGCGTATATATCCTGATAACTCGACTTCAACCGATGCTGTTAAGTTGAAGTATATAGATACGAATTCCTTTGTTTGCCGTGATAAGCTTCAGCCTGGCAGATATATTATCAAAATGCGCCGCAAAAAAGGTATGGGTTTCACCCGTCGTAGCGTTGTTGTTGAGGAAGGAAAATGGGATTACATTCTGGATAATGAGAACGTGGCAGCCACAGATGAAAGTGCGCCGGGGTCATACACTATCAGTGCAGTAGTCCAAGGAGCCAGTAGTAATCAGTTTGTCAATGTACTTTTACTTGGACAACCAACCCTTATGAAGGAAGTTCAGTTGTCTGATAATCATCTAAAGTTGGCCATTCCTGCGAATCTATCAAAATACAAACCATGCATCATTATTCCTGATGTCGATGCCAAGTTATGGATGGCGCCCCAATATATGCCAAACACGAGCAATTATGATTTAGGCGAGATTACTCCTGTAAAATAAAAGAGGAAACATACGAATTATGTTTCCTCGATAAGATGTTCTGTTACCAAGCTTAGTATTTTGTGGACGAAGAGTTATTGATGAACTCTTTGATTGCCTTGCATACAGCTTGAATGTCGTTTCTCAGCAGACCAGGCCATACTGGCAAACTTAAAACTTCTGTTGCGGCTTTCTCTGCCTCTTTGAAGTCACCTTTGTCATACCCAAGGGGTTTCAAGGCGCTTGTCATGTGCATGGAAATGGGATAATAAATGCACGTCTCGATATTCTTTTCCTTCAACCAATTCCTCAAGCGATCTCTGTTATCACGACGCGAAACACGGATGGTGTAGTAGTTGAAGGTATTTGTCGGCATATTATCTTCTTCATCGGGTACTTCCGGTGTGCGGATGTTATCAAGACCAGAAAGCAACTCCCCATAGAGTCTGGCGTTGGCGATACGATCCAAAAGGTTCTCATCAAGCTCTTCCAGTTTACGAGACAAGTAGTACGCTTGGATTGTATCCAATCTGCTGTTGTAACCAACAATTTCATAATCGCCAATCGTGTTGCGACCATGGTCACGATACTTTCTAATCTTCTCTGCCATCTCAGGGCTATTGCATGTGATTGCGCCAGCATCGCCGGCTGCGCCAAGGTTTTTGGTCGGATAGAAACTGAAGCAGCCAAAATCGCCAACCGCGCCGCACTTCTTGCCATTCTTAAGCGAAGCATATGTTCCACAGGATTGGGCGACATCCTCAACAATCCAAATCTTGTGATTGAGAGTCGAATGCTTTTCGGCAATGTCAAGAATCGGTTGCATATCGCAGCTCTGGCCGAAAAGATGAACGGGGGCGATTGCCTTTGTCCGTGCTGTAATTCTGCCTTCAATCTGCTTAACATCAATATTGCATGTTTCAGGATCAATGTCAACGAATACTGGCTTACCACCAAGTCTAACAACAACATCCGCTGTGGCAATGAAACCAAATGCAGGCATAATTACTTCGTCACCGGAGGAAATTCCAATGGCGTCAAAAGCTAACAAGAGAGCATCTGTTCCGGAGGCAACTCCAAGAGCATATTCCGTTCCAATGTATTTCGCAAACTCTTTTTCAAAATTAGCCACTGCCTTAGATGAGGCTCCAATAAAATCACATTCACTAAAGAGCTTCTGCACATCTTTGAAGAAAAGAGGCAAAAATGATTCATGTGAAGCAGCTAAGTTATTATACTTTATTGTCATTTTCTAATCCTAAACACTTTCTAAATCAGTCATAAGTACAATCAAAAGACTCAATCGTTTTGTCTGGTAATGTATTATTTTCGCCATTCACAGCTTCTCACAAAAGTCAGTTTGAAGTATATGGGTAAATTTGTATTGCGGAGTCCCGGTGAATGAATCCTTCCGAGCCGTTTGACAAAGAAATATGATTCCATTGCGGATCTGAGAATTTCTTGATTTGAACCTTTTCACCTGCGGGCAAAACCGTGATATTCTTAAAGTTCTCACCGGGGCCACTCTTCATCGCCGTATTTGGTGTTGATACGATGGCAAACTGTTGCCTTATGGTTGATGAGTAATTGTAAAGTAGTGCAGCGCCTAATAGTAGCGTAAGCGAAAGCGAGATCCATAATATGGTTTTCATGGGACCTGATGTGTTCGAGATAAAACACCGCATCAAGAAAAGAACTCCTGAAAGTATTATTGCAACGGAGAAGGCTATTGCCCATTCGCTGAATGAGAAATACATCAAGCCTTTGAAAAGAGGTTTTGTCAAAACCATATGTTCACCATCAATTTCATACGGTGCAACAAGCCTTAGATTGTTCCGAATGTCCTTGTCTCGCGGCATGAGCATACGTGCCCGCTCATACCAAAGAACGGCTTCGCCGCCCTTCTTGAGTTGGGAGCATGCATTCCCAAGATTATAAAACAAGTCTGCGGAGACAACGCCCTGTTGAGCTATTGTCAAATACAGATTATAGGACTCTTGATAGTTACCATCGCGATAAGCCAAGGCAGCCTGATTATATGTGTTCTGACGTGAGCTAAGAGTATCTGTTGTTGCTGATACGACCCCAGTCATACTGAAAAATATCGTCAGTATAAGACAAAAATTAACGGTGTGAGATATTGCTCCTAATAAGAGATTCTTCATAAGTACTTCTCCGCTACTTCAATGAGCTGTTTTGCGTCTATCAGGTCTTTCTTCATGGCATCTATAGACCGTCCTGAGCTATAGGAATATTTCATTCCGTCGCATACTTCAAGCAAATCAATAATCGCTGTAGCATTTTCATGCGGAAAATCGTATGTGTCTAGTAGCCGACGTTCAATTTCCTCAGTTGTTAGCCCCAAAGCCTCCGTCTGAAATTTGTTAGCGAAATACTGTCTGATAGTCTGTCCCATTGATTCATAGAAAGCCGTTGAGTCACCCAACTGCTTCTTAAGTCTGGACAAATCGCTTCGATACGAAGAAATTGCTGATTTCGATTTGCGTAGCTTTATATCACTATCTGACAGGGAATTCTTCCGCCGAATTACTTGCCCGATGACTGTCAACACAACAGCAAATAGTGATGAACACAGAATTATCACAATTGAAGTGCGTTGTGATGCTTTCTCGTTCTTCAGTTGTCCCTCGTGTAAGTAGGCAATATCGATTGCTGCAGTCTTGGCTGAGGCAGTTACTGGAGATGAAGTCGTCGCATTGTTATTGTTACTTGTGCTGATAGTCGTAGGCATTGCTGTAGCGAGCGTCCCCGTCGTAATCTCGAGAGGAAGAGGAGTCGTCTTTAAAATGTCATAGGCTTTCTTTTGCGTATTGAAAACGGAAAGCGATAATGCGGGAATCTCCGTCTTCCCGGGCGTTAATGGACGCAATAAGTAATCAAAAGTTTTGGAAGAAATGCGTTCATTATTTGCATTGATTGTCTTCTTTACGTTGTTTCTGGGTGGTTCCAAAAGCTTCAAATAAGGGGTGTCGTTGAATTCCGGAGCGGATATTGTGGCAGCATCACCTTTGCCTGAAATCACCAGTTGAAGATTGACAATATCATCATTTGACTTAACCATTGTCTTGTCTATTGTTGCCGAAATTGCAAAATCACCTACGGCACCAGAGAAATCTGCCGGCTTTTTGTCCGTAGGTAAAGGTTTTACTGTGTACTTAATCTCTGGTGAAAGTGCAACTAAATCAATTGCGTTGGTTCTGCCACCAAAACCAAAGTCGTCAAGGAGAGAAAACGGATCCGCATTATATGAACGAGCCATCCGTAAAAGTAAACGAATCTTGAACGGTTCGATTACTAACTCACCTGTTTTGGTAGGGGTTAGGGCAACTTGAAGAAGTGGAGCTACCTTGTATGTCTTGTTACCAAACTGCATATCAGTCAATTGCATGTTCTGCGGTACAGGAAAAATTTCATCTTTGATAAACTGTTTAAATTCAGGTTGCCCGATGTTGACGAGTTGGATTCCATTGATATTCAGATTCAACCGCTCAATCGTATTCTCATCGATTAGCAAGTGATAGGTAAGATAAGTTTGTTCTCCTTGATAAACATCAAGATTCTTGTAATCGGGTTTAATGATGATGCATCCTGTTAGGTTACGCTGTAACTCCGGATTTCCTTGCACAACCGGTGCCACAACAAAATCTTTGAGTTGAGGCGGAATCGAGTTCGTAGAACTCATTTGTGGTTGAGTAGGACTGTTCGTCTGTGTTTGCATCCCGGTGTTCCCAGAAATCTGGGGAACGGGCGAAACTGTCAGCGTTGTGGGAGCACTTTTATAAAGGACGTTTCCCACCGTAATGCTTGATGGCGGAATTGTAAATGTGCCTACTTTAGTGGGGACCAAAACATAGTTATAGTTGACAGTCGACTTCACAACACCGTTTACTATCGTTTGTTGACTTTGATAGTTGACATAATTGAAATCACGAATCCCTAAGTCTGGTGAAAGTTTAGGTGTTTCTGGAGCGACATTGCCAATCGTTCCATTTGATGTCACAGTTATCGTGTAAATTACCTTTTCTCCGGACATTACAGACGTGGGTTGTAATGTTGCCTTGACCGAGATTGTCTGAGCAAAGCCTGAGGTGCAAAAACCACAGGCTGTCAGCATCATTATTGTCAAGGCAAGAAAAGAGTTCTTTGCCGATGTTATGCTTCTGAATGATATCATGATCACTAAATCCTCACCAATCCTTCTCTACATCATTCTTCGTATTCGTTTTGGCATTTAGGAGTCTTCCAAGAATTTCTTCGTTATTATCCGGGAGTGAATTGAGCAACCGCTGCACATCATGTTCGGACATCTCACCAACTTTTACAGGTTTCGGTTGCTTATCTTTGTCATTTCCGGAGGATCCATTCTGCTTATCAGGTTTCTGCTGTTGATCTTGCTTATTTTCAGGAGACTGTTGATCTTGATTCTGCTTCTCATCATTCTTCTTTGACTCCTGTTCTTTTTGTTTATCCTGCTTATCTTGTTGATTCTGTTGTTGAGAGTCATCAGCTTTGTTCTGATCTTGCTGCTTTTGTTTCTCCTGCTCAGATTCCTTCTTGTCTTGTTTGTTTTCGTTTTGCTCCTGATTCTTAGAATCATTATTATTCTGCTGATCTTTTTGATCTTGCTGATTCTGCTGTTGGTCTTGCTGCTGTTGATTTTGTTGTTGATTCTGATTATTAGATTGGGGCGGAGGTTGCAGTTTCTTGAGCAATTCCTCCAATTGATTCTGCAACGTCTCTAGTTGATTCTGCGTTAACGCAGTCACTTCAGCATTATGTTGCGAATCACTTTCACCAGGGGATTCAATCAATGCTTCACGCCATGCTTTCGCAATAATTTTATTATTGCTACTGCTTTGAGTGACCGCATTCAATGTGTTCTTCACTTGCTCTGATGCCTGAGCCATGGCACCTTTCTGTTCTTCTGTCAATGTCGTCGATTTATCTGTGTTTGCAAGAGCTTGAATCGATGGATCCGACACTATTCTTTTTCCCTCACTAATGGAAGACTCAATAGCTAATGACTCAGAAGTAGCTAAACAAACCCCCATATTATACCGAGCGGCGGTATTCAGCTCAGGATTATTAGCAGAGTAAATCTGTGAGAAAGCTTCCAATGATTGTGTTGTCTTTCCGGCTTGCGCCTCGGAAGTCGCACCGTTGAACACGAGAGAAGGCTTCAGTTTCTCATCAGCTTTTTCTGCAGCAGAATTATAAAGCGTCGCGGCTTCATCATACTTTCCTTCTTGAAACTGATCATATGCCTTTTTACTTTGCCATTCAGTCATAAAAGGCACTGACCAAGATAGACTATGGCAACATAGTAGTAGGAAGCACAAGCTGACGATTTGTGTTTTATTCAACATTGAAGCTTCCTTTCTGGTAATACTTGTTCTTTCTGTTTGGTATCATCATCTCAATAATTAGGAGTATCAGTGCAAGCAGAACAAAGAGTTGAAACCGTTCTGTAAAGGTCCGCATAACTTTGTCTTGCTGCGTCGTCTTTTGAAGCTTTGAGATTTCGCTCATAATCTTGGACGAATCTGCGGTACCGTCATTGGATGCTTTGACGGCGATACCTCCGGTCTGTTCTGCAACTTTCTGCAACAAATCAAAGTTCAATTTCGAGTTGATAACTTTACCTTGATTATCACGCTTATAACTCTGATCATTCTCAAGCAGCGGGATACCCTCACTTGTACCAATACCGATTGTATAGATTTTGATGTTCTTTGATGCTGCCTTCTGTATCGCTTCATCAAGTCCTGGCTCATGGTCCTCGCCATCGGTTAATAAGACCAAAACTCTTTCTCCAGACGAACCAATGTCAAAAGCTTTAATTGCCGTATCAATAGCGTTTCCAATATTAGTCCCTTGCGAGCTAATACATCCGGCTTGTATGGATTGAAGTGTCGTTTTGGCCATTGAATAGTCCAACGTCAATGGACACTTGATTTGCGCTGTTCCGGCAAAAGCAACAACACCAATGCGGTCACCACGGGTTTCCCACAGTATGTTTTGTAGAATCTCCTTGGCTCTGTTTAGTCTGGAGGGACTATAATCCTGTGCAATCATGCTTTTAGACACATCGACCGCTATAATTAGGTCAAGTCCACGACTTAGAATCCGTTGTTCTTTCACACCCCATTGTGGACGAGCTGAGGCGAACACAAGAACAATTGCGATAGCCGAAATAAGCGTTGCATGAACGATGATATTGTGTGGAAGACGCTTGCCCAAGAGATGCCTAATGATATAAAGTCGTGCGAACAGTGATAGCATCCGCTGGTATTTCCTCTTGCCAAATATGCAGACAAGTACTATGATTGGGACGATATAGAGCAAGTATTGAAGATTATTAGGATTTGCGAATTTCATGGTAATCTAACCCAAATCAATGATTTAAGAGTGAACTCGATGAGTAAAAGAACAAGCGCCCAAAGAATCAAGTATGGCGCCAACTCGTTAAAGTTATCAATCTGTAGGGTCTCGACCCGACTCTTTTCTAGCTTGTCAATTTGCTTGTACACATCCGCCAATTGGAAATTGTCCGTGGCTCTAAAGTAGACGCCACCCGTCATCTTTGCAATCTCAGATAAGGACTCTTCGTCGATGCCGGGGAGTTGTTGCCGCCCAAAGGGAGTTGCCATTGTTCCTTCGCTACCGATTCCAATCGTATAAACTCTGACACCGCTTGACTTGGCTGCTTCTGCGGCAACAAGTGGATCAATATCACCGGCGTTGTTTTCACCGTCGGTCAATAATATCACTATCTTGGTCTTAGCATCACTTTCAAGAATCTTTTTGAGTGCCGTTGCTAAGCCCATACCAATGGCAGTGCTGTTACCATCGACAAGATTAAAATTTAGTTTGCCTATAAACGACTTGACTACATTATAGTCAAGTGTCATCGGAACGATTGGCGCCGCTTCCGTCGCGAAAACTGTCAAACCAATACGATCGCCAACACGACCATCAACGAATTTCTCCATCACGTTTTTGGATGCTTCGAGACGATTTGGAAAGAAATCGTTTGCCTGCATCGAAAAAGAAATATCCGATACTAACATGATGTCAATGCCATCACTAAAGGTTTTACGTTCAACATTTCCGTATTGAGGACGAGACATCGCAAATATCAGTAGAATAATAGCCCCATAGCGACAAAGATTTAGGATAAATGAACGCTTGTTTGTCGCTTGTAAACCCAATTTACATAGAATCGTTGTGCCTGGGAAAACAAGAGTCGGCGCAGTTTTCTTCTTGATATATGAACAAAGAATCGCAATAATGGGAACCAATAACAAAAGAAGGAGATAGACACCGGATTGAAGACGAAATTCGTTTGAATACGCATGAAACAAGGAGAGACCATTCATACGGTCAAGAAGACTGTTCAGTATTTCCATGACTTAACTCCTCTCCATACTCTCTGTAGCACGGCTCTCTTGCAAGATTGCAGAACTCGTCGAAATGAAGTTTCTCGCATTGTTTATTGCTCGATTGCAAAAAGGTCTGTCCGGCTCATATTTTGCAAACTTCACCAAATCTGCGCTATTTAAAGGCGCCGACAGCAAATCGATCAATTGTGAATCAACATTGTCTGATTTCAAATGGCTGATAAGTTCATCTGTCGTCATATCCATCGCCGAAACCATGAATTTCTTTCCGGTGTAGAGGCGTAGCGTTTCGCTCATTCTACTGAAGTATTCCTTGAAAAGCCTCGACTCAATCAGTTTTTCTGTCTCTATCTTGTCAAGTTCCTTATTTGCCCATTGCTCCAACGTTAACGGAGGCGCTATAATTGGAACGATTTTCTTTTGCGCAAAACGAATCACAAAGAAAATGACCATTCCCAAAATGAGTGCAGCAATGATGGCAATTGCAACATATATCCATTTCGGTAGGGGTATAACAAATGGAGATTTAATCGGTTGCATCTTCATGTCATCAGGCAATAACGTGGAGGCTATTGTAACTGATTGTTTAGGCAATACGACTGTTGTTGTCTCAGAATCGTTAATGCTATAGGTTAAGCTAACATCCGGTAGATCGAGTTTACCCAAAGCATAGGCAGAAATAAAGTATTGATGAGTTTCTTTTGTCAGATTATGTTCTGTTTCTTTTTGAACCGTCGGTTTTGACAACAGTGTCCATGTACTGCTATCATCTTCCCGACTTGATAATGGAGAAACCTCAACTTTAGGAGTTACGGTTGATGTTCCGCCTGTGTATGAAACAGTAATCATGAGAGACAGTTTATCACCAATTTTTACATTATTTGGACTAATACTGACTGTCGCAGTTGTCTCTGCATTTGAACCGCTGATAGACACAAGGAAGAATATTAGCGGTAACAGCATTCGCATTATATTTGTTGTTTTCTTGGACATATTATTGGAATTTATAGATTTTCGTGTTTTTATGAGAATCTAAACGCTTCAGTAAATCCTCGCGTATAGATGTCGATGTCGTAGTCCCTTCGGATGCGACGGAATCGAGATAGGCGTTTATAAGAGCCTGTCGTTTAGAACTGTATATTTTACTCTGGATTTGTTCGTTCTGATAAAAGCCACGATTGATGGATTCATGAAGCAAAACCTCGTCTTCTAGATAACGGCCGATGACGTCTGATGTGAGTTTATCAACACCCATAACTGTTTTTATTTCTATATCGGTGATTGGAATCCCATGACATGAGGCAACCGAAGCCCCCTTTGTATAGGAGGACGGTTTGGGTAGAATAAATTCATGCTCACTAAAAGACGACATTGAATCATTAGTGGAAGCGTATTTATCACGCTTCGCATTGGAACTCACTTGCGAACTGTAAACACGAGGCGAATGCTTCTTTGCATTCATGTACCAGTGATTGGCTTCGAAGTCGTTACCAAAATCATTGAGATAGATATCGGCTATTTGTAGTGCGAGCTCGCCCTTCTTACGATTTGACGCACGCTTATGCTCATAGGCCTTTTTATACAAGTCAATTGCTTCATGAGCATTCCCCTGCAAAAGTTGATTCTTTCCCGTGGTTTGCAGTTCGTGAACAGTTTGTATCCCACGATGGTCATAACTAAATACCAACACTAAAATGATAATAGCCAGTGCTGTCCAAAAGATATTGGCGTACAGACTGAAAAACCATTTCTCGCCGAAATTGCTGTTTGTTATATGTTTATTTTGCTTCATTGAACAGTCCTGTCACAAGGGATTAATATCGATTTGCTCTCTTTTTGAAGAGTCGGGCAATTGGAATAACATATGGCGCACCATTCTCAAGATCAACAGTGTCAATCCTGAGTTGTTTGAAGATAGTCTCCATATCCTTTCGTATATTGTTGACTCTCTTTTGATAAGCAGATCTAAGCCGAGCATCACTCGTATCTGCTAAAAACATCTCATGTGATTCAGGATCTTCGAGATAAATCTCACCGATGGCCGGTAATTCTAACTCCCTCTGATCTGTTACTCGAATGGCTATCAAATCGTGTTTTTTGTTCATGATTGAAAGTGAACGTCTCAATTTATTAGGTTGCATGAAATCGCTGACCATAAACACGATGCTTTTACTCGTCAGCATTCTCAAAGCATATTCAATCGCGACGTTACCATCTGTTGATGTTCCTGATGGCTCATGCGTAAGAACTTCTCGAATTACTCTCAAGACGTGATTTCTTCCCTTATGCGGAGGAATATACTTTTCGATTCTGTCAGTGTACAGAAGCAATCCTACTCTGTCGTTATTCCTAATTGCACTGAAAGCTAATAGTGCCGCAATGCGTGCAGCAAAATTACGCTTGATGATTTCGCTCGGCAGTGCTTTCTCACGTGAAAGGCCAGAGCCGAAGTACATCGAACCACTCAAATCAACCATCAACATAACCGTCAACTCACGTTCTTCGCGGAAAGTCTTGATGAATGGTTTCCTGGTTCGAGCGGTTACATTCCAGTCAATCAGTCTGACATCATCGCCAATGGCGTATTCCCGAACCTCTTGAAATTCCATTCCCTGACCCTTGAATACGCTATGATATGAACCGGCCATCGTTTCATTAACCAATCGATTCGTAATAATTTCGATTTGTCGGATTTCTCTTACTATGTCGGATGTTGTTGTCATGTGTCTTATCCTGTAAAAGTCTAGGGGACCTCGACGCCTTCGATGATTGCCTTGACGATTTCGTCAGCCGAAACCTCATCTGCTTCAGCTTCATAGCTTAATTTCAAACGGTGACGGAGCACCTCGAGTGCGATTGTCTTAACATCATCCGGTGTAACATGGGCACGTCTACGCAAATACGCATAAGCCTTAGCCGCCAACGTCAGGAAAATTGTTGCACGAGGACTTGCGCCAAATTGAATGTATCTGGCAAGTTGCGGACCATCCTTGATGAGTGTTTCTTGAGGTTGACGAGTTGCAAAAACCAGAGAGATGATATAATTACGAACCTTATCGTCAACATATATCTGACGAACAATCTGCCGTGCTTTCATGATATCATCGCATGTCGCAACTTTACGCATGTCAAAAGGATTCTCGTCTTCATTCAACCAAGCATCAACAACTCGATCCATGATATCACGCTCTTCGCGCTTACTTGGATAAGTTACACGCAGTTTCAGCATAAAGCGGTCAACTTGAGCTTCAGGAAGAGGATAGGTTCCTTCCTGTTCAATGGGGTTCTGCGTTGCCATAACCAAAAATGGTTCCGGTAATTTGTAAGTTGTGTCACCCAATGTAATTTGATGCTCTTGCATTGCTTCGAGTAATGCACTTTGGACTTTCGCAGGCGCTCTGTTGATTTCATCAGCAAGAACCAGATTCGCAAAAACAGGTCCGAGTTTCGGGACAAAAGTATGATCATGTTGATTATAAACGATTGTTCCGACAACATCAGCGGGCAGTAAATCCGGTGTAAACTGTATACGTGAGTATTTGCCATCGATGACAGTTGCCAATGATTTAACTGTCATTGTTTTGGCGAGTCCGGGTACACCTTCCAAAAGGACATGTCCATTGCTTAATAATCCGATGAGCAGACGCTCAACCATTTGTCGTTGGCCGACAATCATCTTATTTAATTCTTGTGTTATTGATTCGATAAAGACGCTCTGCTGACGGATTTCTTCTGACAGGGCTTCTAGTTCGCTGTTCATAAGGTTTTTCATATTCCTTTCAATTGTTATTTCTTAGTTGGTATTTGGACAAAAACTGATTGTTTGTTTCGTTCAAGATAGACTAAATGAGTTTCATTTGAAACTTGTTGAGAAAATGCGTTTCGTAACTCATCTTCACTATTTACGGGTGTTTTGTTCACTTCATAAATAATATCACCTACATTGATTCCGGCATCTGAACTTTGTGACTGAGGATCAACACTAACGACCAAAAGGCCTTTGCCGTCTGGTTGTCGCTTGACATCAAGCCCGAGCAATTGATTACTGGTTGATGTATTCAGTTTTTTTCCAATGATTGTCGGTTTTGCTACAGGTCGCTCTGAAAGTTGAATCTTGATGACTTCAGGAGCACTTGCTTGATTCTCATTCGTGCTTTTGTAGACTTCAAGTTCTACCGTATCACCGCTATTTTTGCCACCAACAATTTTCATGATGTCAGATGAATCCTTGATTTCTTGACCATCGACCTTAGCGATTATGTCGTAACGCTTCAACCCTGCACGATCAGCAGGTTCGCCCTTTGTTACATTCGTAATCATGATCCCATAGGGTTTTGTGTAGTTGATTTGTTTTGCAAGGTCAGTGTTAATCAGTGACATACCAATTCCGAGGAAACCGCGCGAAACATATCCTTTCGACATAATCTGATCAGAAACATTCTTTGCAATTCTGCTTGGAATGGCAAAACCAACTCCTGACCATAAGCCGGTATCAGTCGCGATTGCCATGTTAATGCCAATCACTTCGCCAGCAAGATTACATAGTGCCCCACCTGAATTCCCGGGATTAATCATTGCAGTAGTTTGAATCAGATCTTCAATCGGCGTCTTCTTGATAACTCTGTGCTTTGCACTAATGATGCCTTCCGAGATTGAATTGCTGAAATCAAGCGAATTACCAATTGCAACGACAAAGTCACCTGGTTCCAGACTATCAGAATCTCCCCAGACAGCCGATGACTTCATTTTCCCACCATCAATCTTGATGATTCCAATGTCTGTTAACTCATCATAGCCAATGATATCAGCCTTGTCATAGCGAGTTCCGTCGGCAAGCGTAACCTCGATATTGTCCGGCGAACAGTTTGCAATGACATGGTAACTTGTGATGATGTAGCCATCCTCGTGAATGATAACGCCCGAACCGCTGCCAACATAGCTCTTTTCCTTAGGTTCACCCGGGTAAAGATGCAAATATTGTTCGTCAAGCATTCTTTCGAGTTGTTCTCGTAACTCATCACTCATTCCAAAAGGAACTATAAGCTTTGGTCTATGAGCGGATTGTTGCCCGAATGAACTAACAATACTACGCTTAAGACGAATGCTTACTACATTTGGCGAAACCTTGCGTGCAACATCGCGAAATGATGTCGCGGTCAGTATATTGTTTTGTTTTATGGATTCCGTAGTAGTTTGTGAGTATAGACTCATGGAACAAACTAAGGACACAGTTAAAAGCAAACTAACATATAATCTTTTCATCGTATACATACTCCCATGCATATAGATTAGCAAGTAGTGTGCCTGATTTTGCAGTATTCATGCTATCTCTAAAGATATAGAGATGTGACAAAAGAAACAAAAAGACTATCTAACTGCGACATATTGACGCATTTGAGACAAACAAGTGTTTTTGAAATAGTGTGTATATGCTATTCATGCGAGTATTAATTACAGGTTCAAGCGGTTTTATCGGTCGGTCAGTATGTGGCCAGCTATCACAAACGGATATCATTATCAGAGCGTTACTCCGTCCCTGCCGGCGTTATGATGTTTACCCATATGCGGACGAAATTGTCTATGGTGAATTGCCATATAGTCTGCCTTCAAACATCATGGATGATATTGATACTGTTATCCATTTAGCTTGCCCAACCAAAGGGCAGAATGAGGCAGAAGCAAACTCGACAACAGTAGAAGGAACTTCTGTCTTACTAGATTTGTTCAAGGCACATAAGTGCAAAGGAAGTTTCATCTTTGTTTCGTCACAATCATCGAAGAAATCGGCGACTTCTGCTTATGGAAAGACTAAGTATCTCGCCGAAGATTTAGTTCGCAATGCAGGAATTCCGTATGTAATTCTTCGTCCTGGTTTGGTTATCGGTGGCAATAATACGGGGTTGTTCATCAGAATTGTCAACATTGTCAAGAAGCTTCCCTTTTTGCCTTTACCCAATCATGGCGATGCGATTGTACAGCCGATTGATGTCAACACCCTTTCTTTGGCTGTCGAGAGATGTCTTTCTTTACCGAAGCAACGAAACTATGAACTTAACCTCGGTGACCCCGATGGAATTACTTTCGGGGAGATGATGAGGATTGTTTCCTTATACTTTAGCGGCAAAGAGAAAATGGAGATTTCCTTTCCGATAACACCGATCAAGTATTTCGTTAAGTGTCTCAATGCGTTGCACATTTCATTTCCGATAAGCATTGACAATCTAAAGGGATTTGAGAATGTCGAGAAGATGCAGACTTATGACTCTCTTAAGACTTTAGGAATCAGTTTGCCACCTGTCGAGACGGTGATAAAAGATAGTATTAGTTCACGCTTTGTTACAGTTGATGGTTTAAAAACACTTAACATTTTGCTAATCGGAGCGGGGAAGATTGGAATAGTTCACGCGCTTGATTTGAAGATGCGTGAAGGGATCAATTTGTGCGGGATTGTCGACAGAAACAAGAACGCTCGGAGCATGTACAAAAGTATGGGGATTGAGACTGTTTATGAGAAAGATATAGATGTTGCCATAAAGCGGTTGCATCCGGATGGAATTATCATAGCAACACCAGTAACGACTCATTTTGAAATCGCGAAGAAATGCATTGAAGCCGGCATTCCTGTTTTGCTTGAAAAACCCGTTGCGCTAACTCTACCTTTTTTGCAGGAGTTTGCTGCTTTAGCAAGGAGATACGGTAATATCCCATTTCATGCGGGCTATATGGCTGCTCAATATCCCCACCTTGATACGCTCAAGAATATACTGGCCGATGGAACAATGGGTAAGATTCTTGGATTCCGTGCCCTCGCTTTGCAGTCACACATCATGTCATCGAAACCAGTTTCTTGGGAGATGATGATGAAAACATCAGGTGGTGGCGTTTTGTTGAATTATGCGGGGCACCTTATCGCGATTATTCGAAGGTTGTTTGATAATCCGAACGGTGTCATCTCACGTGCTTGGACTCGTTATTCGACCGAGGTGGAGGATGCCGCAGAAGTTGTCATGCAATACGACGGTTTTCAGGGGCGTGTCTTCGCTTCATGGTCAATTGAGGGATATGAAGCACCGATACAAAAGCTTATTATCGACTTCGAGTATGGTAAGGTTTTGTTTGACAATTCATGTCTTGTGCAGTACCGTGACAATAAACTTGTAGAATCCTTATCTGTTGCGGACTATGAGCGCTCGGTTCACTTTAATGTCGCATCTGACTATACCGGTGCCGGATTTTCAAGGGAACATATGAATTTTGCTCGTTCAATATATAACAGAGAATCAAATGTTGAATATGACGCTAAAAACAAACAGCATATGCCTTCGCGGTTTCCAGTATCGCTGCAAGAAGCCATTTCTTGCGAGGAAACAATTCATCATATTTACGCATCAATGAGCGATGATGAGCTGCCGGTAAACAGATATTCTGCGGCTGACGATTTGGACGATCAGATTGATGACATTATCAATGATAAGCAATTGAACTGGATGACATATCACAGGAGTGTAAAATGAAAATAGTTGATTTGCGAGACAACACGATTGATGATATTAGTTATGTCATACCGGAACTGAAAGATAACAGGCCACTCTTGACAGCATGGCAGGTAGCTGCTTTGAAAAAGGAATGCCCGAAGAATTGTTTTGTGACTGTTCCCGATTTTCTTAGGTATGCCAGAATCATCAAGTCTGGTCGTGGAGTTTCGATTATCGGGCTATCTGATAATCACTTCTCTTCATTTAAAGCATGTGGCACTGCAGGACTTGAGCTAATGAAATCCCCATTACGTTTACTCAAGATGGATTTTTGGCTTGTCGCACAGGCTTTGGTGAAATATGATTTGTCGCTTTTACCTAACGACTTTTCCGGCACAGTCATGTTGCATTCTTATCTTGCGGATTTTGCTCTATGCATGCAGCATGATGACTTTATAAAATCATACTTTCGGATGTCGAAACATTTTAGGTGTGGACTTCATACGCAACAGTCTCTATTGGCAATGAACTCGTTGATTAGGCAACAGCTTATACCGAGTGCTTTGACATACACAGAGAACAAGAATGAAGTTATGAAAATTGCTAAGAGTAATAAACTGTTTAGTCGTACAGCGTTCTTTGTTGACGTCGCACATTTTCCTCGGATAATGCAGAAAAAGTACAGAGATGCAGTTGTTTCTTTATAAGGCAAACCTACTTTAGGTATTTGCTCACGGATCGCCCTGCAATCCAACCACTTGACCATGCCCATTGAAGGTTAAAACCACCGACACGCCCATCGACATCTAAAATTTCGCCACAGAAGAACATTCCCTTGTCTCGCTTTGACTCGAGTGTTTTGGGATTTAGCTGATTCAAACAGATTCCACCCGATGTAACCTCGGCATGCTCCCAGTCGAGATTCGAATTGACAAACAGTCGGGTATCACTCAGTTTTAAGGCAAGTGAGTGCAAGTCCTCCTTACGAAAGGCTGATAGATTTTCGTCCGATTGCGTAAACAAGGTTGTTAATCGTTCCGGAAGAATCTCGCGTAGAATGGTTCTAGCAGAACGTTGTGGAAATTCATTACGTTTAGCGACTAACCATTTATAAGCATCTGCTTCATTGCAAAAATCCGACATTGAGAGTTGAATAGTATATTCCGGATTTTCAATGTGACGTAAAACTGTTCCCGATATGTCAAAAACACAGGGACCACTCACGCCTGTATGTGTTATCAGTATGTCACCATGTGACCGGAGAACAGTTGTCGTGTTCTTCTTTAGGGATAATGACCCCACGAAAGTAATTCCTGCGTAGCGGTGATAAGTTGACCAGAATCCTTCTCTGCGAAGTTTTAGTGCAACCAAAGCCGGTACTGGTGTTATGGATTCGAAACGTTTATCTTCGCACAAATATCTAAAGAATTGACCATCACTTCCTGTCGCTGGAAAACTGAGTCCACCGGTTGCGACAATAACACATCTTGTACATAGGTGAATGTTATTAGCCAATGTGATCACCCATCTTGATTCATTGTCCATGTTTACCGAAACAGCGGAATGATCACACAAAACTTGTATGTCATTATCATCAACAATCTGTAGTAAAGTTGACCGCACAGTTTCAGCTTTATACGATGACGGATAGGCCTTTCCTGACTCTTCATAAACAATATCAAGACCTAATTTTCTGAAGTAATCAACGGTTGCAGTGTTTGAGAAAGAAGACAAAATCGAGTTTACGATGTTAGGGGAACCCGTATGATAATCCTTAGGTGAGACATATGAATTGGTGATATTGCATCTTCCCCCGCCTGTTATCAAAAGCTTTGTACAAGGAGAGGACTTCTTTTCAATGATTAGGATTCTTGCATCAGGAACAGATTGTTTTGCGGAAAGAGCTGCAAAGATACCGGCTGGACCGGCACCAATAACACAAACATCATAATGATTACAGATTAATATCTCCATTTGTAACTACATACAGATAAACACCTTGAGCGATAAAGATAAGATATGAGATTAGAAAGCCGCCGACAATTATGGGGAGTATTTTTTGCAGCCCCGAATTTGATTCTGTTTTTGTTGTTCGTATTTATTCCTGTTCTTGGCGCTTTGATACTTGCATTCAAGGATTTTCAATTGGGCAAAGGTGTTTGGAACAGTCCATGGATTGGGTTCGATAATTTCCGTGACCTTTTGTTTTCTCCCGTTTTTGCCGAGGATTTCTGGCGTGGCTTGTGGAATACACTTGTAATTACTATTGCGCTTGTCCCTGTCAATATTTTGATTGCTCTTGTCATTTCCGCCATCATTTTCCCGTTGGGCTCAAAACTCCAAAGCTTCTTCAAATCTGCGTTTTATTTACCCGGAATTATCAGCGGTGTTATTATTGCAATCGTATGGCAATGGATGTTTGCCGAACATAACGGACTCATTAATCTATTTATGGAATTGCTTGGCCTCGACAAGGTCGCGTGGTTCAGTGAGAGATGGGCAGCTGTTGCAACAATCATTATCAGTAGTATCCCTTACGCGCCCGGAGCAGGCATTATTTTGTACTTAGCTGCACTAGGCAGAGTCCCACATGAGTTGGTTGAAGCAGCTTCGATTGATGGTGCAAACTGGTTTCAGAAATGGCGTTATATTATATGGCCGCTTTTGAAACCAACAACACTATATCTGGTTGTGATGAGCACAATCGAGGCTTTTAAAATCTTTACGCCCGTTTATGTAATGACACGAGGACGCCCTGCAAATCAGAGTACATCAATTGTCTACGAGATTTATCAAAACGCATTTGTTGCGAGCGAGTTTGGAATTGCAAGTGCAGAGGCAATCATTCTCTTTGGCTTGGTGATGATTTTCGCCATTATCCAATTCAAATGGCTTCAAAGCGACGAGCAATACTAATCTCAGATTTCGAACTGTTCACCCTGATTAGGAATAATGATATTTACCTTTGGCATGTCATCGGAGAGATATCCTTTGAGTGCCAATAACTGTTCCGATTCGCCATGAACGAGAAAGATTGTTTTCAAAGTGTCGTTGACATTGACTGACTTGGCAAATGCCCGCAAATCATGCGAATCAGCATGACCACTCATTCCGTGTAACTCAAAAACTTCAGCATTCACATCGTGAAACTTGTCGCGAATCTTGATCGGACTTTCGCCGTTTATTATCTTTCTTCCTAAAGTATCTTCGGCTTGATATCCGACAAAAACAATAGCATTGAGTGGGTTCGAAATGTTCTCTTCGAGATGATTGAGGATTCGCCCACCTTCGCACATGCCGGAAGCCGCAAGAATGATACAGGGACTTTTAGTTCTTGCGATTCGTTCGCTCATTTGCTGAGAACGGATATACTGCAAAGAGTCAAAGCCAAATGGATCTTGGTCCGTTAGCAATGAGTCGACAACATTGTCATTAAGTGAAGATAAATTCTTCAAAAATACGTCGGTAACATTGGCAGCCATTGGGCTATCCATAAATACGGAAATCTTCGGAAGTCGATTAGTGTTCCACAGAATGTTTAAGAAATAAAGAATCTCTTGTGCACGCTCTACGGCAAATGCAGGAATGATTACCTTACCGCCCCGGTCAACAACGCGATTGAGTAAGTCGCAGAACTCATCAAGTTGCGATTTTCCGTTGTCATGTAAGCGGTTGCCATATGTTCCTTCAATGATAAGAACTGCAGCGGGATTCGGTGTTTCCGGAGAACGGAGGATAGGACGGTTTGTTCTGCCAAGATCTCCCGAGAAAACAACTTTTGTCGAAGGCATTCCTTCTCGATGACATTCAACTTCTAAAAATGAAGAGCCCAAAATGTGGCCGGCGTCCTTATAGTTGACACTGAATGCGCCAGAAGCAATCTTCTTGGTTCGATGATAAGACAACGAGTAAAACTGTCTGAGAGCAACCAGTGAATCGTCTAAGGTGTAAAGTGGTTTGAGATTCTTGTGGGAAATGGCATTAATCTGTCTTACATCTTGCTCTTGAATCTTGCCGGAATCCATTAATACGTAGGTTGCAATATCAGTTGTTGCCCCAGTCGCGTACACGGCCTGTTTGAATCCCTTTGCAACCAATAGTGGTAATCTGCCGCAATGATCAAGATGCGCGTGTGACAGAAGGACTGCGTCAATCGATGATGGTTTAAAAGCAAATGTTTCGTTATTATGGATAGACTCATCCCGTTTGCCTTGAAACATACCGCAGTCAAGTAGAATATTCTTCCCTTCGTTACTAAGCATATGACAACTGCCGGTAACAGTGTTTGTTGCTCCCCAAAATTGGATTTGCATATGCATCTACTCCTTTAAGGTATTATTGGCAAAATGATAAGACTAACGATACAACTTATCAATTTCCTCTGCGTAACGTTTACTAATGGGATTCCGCTTTGGTTTTAAAGTTTGTGTTAACAGTCCATTTGCCTCGGTAAAAGGTTCATCTAAAAGAAGAATCTGCTGAATCATCTCATGTGCCTTGAAACCGCCATGTTCTTTCATCAACGCGACAATTTCTTGCTTCACTAACTGTGTTGCTTTGCTATTCGCGACGATATCCTTAGGTGAAGTCTCTGGTGGCAGATTCAGGGCCTCTGCTAAATAAGCCATGTCCGGAATCACAAGAGCGCTCAATGACTTCCGGTCTTGTCCAATGACGACCAAATCGGCAATCAATGGTGACTCTCTCAACATACCTTCGATTGGTTCAGGTTCAATGTTCTCACCACTTGACAAAACAATAGTATCCTTCGCTCTTCCGCTGATGACCAAATCTCCGGTACACGAAAGCCACCCTAAATCACCGGTATTGAACCAACCATCAACAAGAACTTTTCTTGTTTCTTCTTCATTTTTGTAATACCCCTTCATAACTTGGGGGCCTCTAATCCAAATCTGTCCGCTCTTTCCTTGAGGAAGAGCCACGCCATCCTCCGAGCGAATCTCGATATCAGTCTTTTCTGCCACACGTCCAACACTCCCACGCACATTGTGCTTTAGCGAGCGTACCGCAATGACAGGTGATGTTTCGGATAGTCCATAACCGTTAAGCAAAACAATACCTATGGTTTCGAAGAAATCATCAATGTAGGGCGACAAGCTTCCGCCACCACTAATGGCAGCAACTAGATGAGTGGCAATTGTATTACGAATCTTTTTGAAAACAATAACATCCGCAAACTTATATAGCGGATACAAGAGCATCACAAACAAAAGTTGAACCGCACGATCAAGAATACTGCGCTTTACTTTTCTAAGTTCCAGGTTGAAAGCTTTTCTGCGACAGTAGATGTACAGTTTTCCGAAATCAACAAAGAAATGGAACATCTTCTGTTTGAATGGTGATTGCTTTGAAACTTGCGTTCTGATATTCTCGAAAATCATTTCCCAAATTCTTGGTACGCAAGGTATCACTGCAGGTTGAATATCTACAATGTCACGTTTAAGATGCCGTTTGCTTGTGTAATACAGCGTTGGTATAATTTGATAGGTCAAGAAGTATTCCGCCATTCGCTCATAAGCATGCCATGCCGGCAACATGGCCAGTTGTTTAAGCCCGGGAGGATAGTCATCTCTCAGACCGGCATCAAGATAAATGAGCTGCGAAATAAGATTGCTATGTGTCAGCATCACACCCTTTGGAATCCCTGTCGTCCCAGAGGTATAAACGATTGTTGCTAAATCGTCGATGGAGACTTCTTCACGGATTTTATCAAAATCATAATCGGATATGTCAACATCCTCGGCAACTCGTATATCGTCGTAGAAATAGAGTTTGCAGGCGCCAAGATTGATTTGCGATATATCAACGTTTTGACTATTGCTACTTGACAACAAAACAACAGATTCGAGTGCATCCGAATGTCCCGCATCGAAAAGTCGTTTCGCTAAGTTGATGTCTTGAAGGATAGCAATTCTTGCTTCACTATGCTGAATGATATACCATAGTTCTGCAATGGCTGAATCTGTTCCTCTCGGTACGCTGATTGCGCCGATTGTCAACAAAGCATAATCGGTAAGTCTCCATAAAGGTTGGTTATCCGCAAACAATGCGACTCGATCACCACGTTTTATGCCAAGCTTTATGTAGCACAAAGCCAAACGGTCTGCTTCATCACAAACCTGTTGATAGGTCATTGATACAGGGGGATTACTGTGCCCATCAACAAGGGCAACAACATCCGCATGCTTTTTTGAAACGCTGTAGAGGTGCGAAACTAAATTCTTATAATCTGTCATTACTATTGTTTATTTCGAGCGGACTTGATAAACCATGAATTTGTCTGATGTGTACACTACAAATGATTTGCCATCGCCCAACGGGATAATCTCTTTGAGTCCGCCAACAGTATAACCGGTAATGGGTGCAACTTCGTATGAGGAATCATTTTGTCCCTGGACATTTGTTGCAACTGTTAGTTTGCCTGTGCTCAGGACGTTAAGGCAAAGGAGAATCGCGATTGCGATTATGGAAATCTTGAATATGCTGTCTAAATATTTCATTGGCGTTCCTTAATTAATCTTGATAAAAATATATACAGCTAAAAACAGATTACATGGCTCCATAGCCTGTCAGAACTACATAAACTGTTCGAATCATGATTTTAAAATCCAACCATAGTGACCAGTTATCAATGTACTGTAAGTCTAGCTTCATCCATGTTTCAAAAGACAGTTTATTTCTACCCATTACTTGCCAAAGACACGTAATACCGGGTTTCATGGACAACCTCCGACGCTGCCAGCGGTCGTATTTCGCGACTTCTTCAGGCAGGGGAGGGCGTGGACCGACAAAACTCATGTTACCAATAAAAACATTCCAGATTTGCGGAAGCTCGTCTAAACTGACTTTTCTCAGAAACTTACCTAAAGGTGTTATCCGAGGGTCATCCTTCATCTTAAAGGTCGGGCCCTCCATAATGTTATGTGACATTAAATCTTTCTTTTGTGCATCAGCATTGATGGTCATCGACCGAAACTTCCACAAAGTGAACAACTCACCATTTTTGCCACAACGCTTTTGCCCATAAAACGCAGGATCCTTAATGCTATCGGAAGTCAACTTAATAAGGAGATAGAGTAACAAGAACACAGGTGAGAATACAAGTAGCAGAAGTAGGGCAAGAATTCGGTCGATGATATATTTCAAAACAATCCCAAACTTAGCCTCACCTGTTGGCGAATAGGTAATCGATGGCGCATAGTTGTTTTCCGTAGTAAAATAACATGACCCTATCGTATTCTTATAAAAGTCGAGGAACAGCTGCGAACGTATTCCCATGATTTCCAGTTGTTCAAATATGTTGGTCAGACTCGAGGCGGGGATATTGTCGACAGCAAACAAAACTTCATCAACTGGATGCTGCTCAATGTAGTTCACAACATTGTTGATATCATCAATTTTCTCGCATGTGATATCAAGTGGGGTATTATCCGTGTTGCATATACCAACAACATTAATCTTTACAAAAGGATGCTCCCTTGTAAGCTTTACAATAGCGTCGATACTTCTGTCATTTCCGACGATAAAGACGGACTGCGCATAACGTCCTTTCGATTTCATTCGCCTTAAGTAAGAATGCAACAGAATGTCTTTAATGCTTAACAAAATCATTGTCACTATTGGTTGAAGCAACAAAACACCACGGCTGAATGTGGCAAATACGCTTGCTTCGTTAATTCTGTTGATTGAGAATCTCGCAGACAGAAGAAAGCTCAAAATCATAATAGCAAATGTTGCCTCAAACACCGAAAGAGTAAGTACCCACAGGCGGCGCTGGCTCTTGATTGCCATAAAATAAACGTAATAATGATTAAGAGCAAGAAAGGTCACAGCGACTATTGGGAAAAGTATGTAGAGAAACCAATGCGAGGTGGTGTCAGCCCTGTTGGACATCACAGAAGGAAAAACATACTGCGCAAAAAAAGCATTACGCAAATAATATGAAATTGGAAATGCCAAAAAACAAAGCAAAAAATCCAAAATTATATTAAAATGCTTCAGGGTGTATGATTGTTCTTTTAACATGGTTTTGTATACAAGAATCTACAAAACTTAATATCTATAATTGTTTTGCATGTGGCCAAGGTAAGATATAAATTTTGATATAATATCTGTTGAGGGAAGTTTGGTAAGAGATTAATAATGGCAGCACAAAAAGAAGTCATCCATTTTATTGGTATCGGTGGAATTGGTATGAGCGGAATTGCTCGCCTCTATTTGAAAGATACGAATTACGTTGTCACCGGTTCTGATGCTAATGATTCGGAGATAGTCACTGCACTAAGAGAATTTGGAGCAAAGGTACATATTGGGCACAATACCGAGAATGTCCACGGTGCGACAATGATTGTCAAAAGCTCGGCAATAAGAGACACAAACCCGGAGATTATGGAAGCGAATCGACTTAGTATTCCAATCTTGCATCGCTCGACCGCACTCGCAATCCTGTTCAATAAATCCTTTGGGATTTCTGTTGCGGGAACTCATGGAAAAACAACAACAAGCTCTATGATGTCAGAGATGTTAACGAACACAAATAGCTCACCTTCTTTTGTGGTTGGTGGAATTATCCGCAATCTTGGAACAAACGCCAGTGTTGGAGATTCTGATTTATTTGTGATAGAGGCCGACGAGAGTGACGGTAGCTTAGTTTCATATAATCCCAATATCGCCATCATCACCAATATTGACCTCGATCACATGGATCACTATGCGAATATCAATGCATTACACAGTGTTTTCCTCCGCCACATCGGCAATATCAAAAAGGGCGGATGTTTGATATGGTGCAAGGATTGTAAACAACTGAATGTCGTCATGGACAAGGTCGTTCGCAAGGATATGAAGATTGTCTCTTATGGAATTAACAAGGGTGATATTCAAGCCAAGAACATTGTTTATAATGGCGTGATATGTGGTTTTGACGTTGTGCGATATGGGGAAAAGATTGGACACTTCGAACTATCAATTCCGGGCCGACACAATGTGTTGAATACACTGGCGGTTATTGAGGCCGGATTGCAATTGAACAAGGGAATTGATGATATTAAGGCGTCGCTCGAGCATTGTCTTGGTTCAAAACGCCGCTTTCAGGTTTTGTACGCTGACGAGAATAATCAGCCGCTTCTTGTCGATGACTATGCGCATCATCCCACCGAGATTCGCGCAACACTGGCAGCAGCAAGAAGTGTCGCAAGAAATCGGAAGTTGATTGTTGCCTTCCAACCACATAGATATTCCCGAACTGTTGCGCTTGCCAATGAGTTTGGAAAAGCTTTTGATGTCGCGGATGAAATTATCGTATGCCCGATTTATGCGGCCGGCGAGACCCCAATTGATGGTGTTGACCATAATATGATTCTTTGCAAAATAGAATATGCAAATATTGGAAGGCATAAGGACATATATTCTGTAAAGGATTTATGTGAATTGGAAAACATCATCGTCAAGAAGATTAGTAGCAATGCACTTGTCATGACGTTAGGGGCTGGCAACATAAATCAAATTTCCAACAAAATTGCCGCGGAGATGAAGCTATAACACAATTAAGTTTATATATTTAAAAGCTTAATAAACGAGTGTAAATATGGCAAAGAAAATATCCGATGTTAGCAATGTTGAGAAGTTGACGACTAAGGCAAAGAAGACTCCTGCGAAATCGGTCAAGAAGGTTTCAAAATCTGATGCCGTAAAGGATGCCGAGCCAAAGGTGATGAAAAAGATTATGAAGACTTCGTCAGTTAATGTTGTTGCGACTCCTACTCCAATTGAGAAGACAAAGAAGAAAACGGCCAGTACAGTTACGGCCAAAGTAAAAGCGACGAAGGCTCTCGCCAAGGAAGCAAAAGAGAAAGTCGTTAAGTCTGTGAAGGCGACAGCGGTGAAGAAGACGGTTGCCATGAAGACTGATACTTCGGTGTCGAAAGCAACTGCTGCTAAGGCTGAAGTGTCTGCCACAAAGACTACAAAAAAGGTTGCGGCAACTAAAGTCAAGAAAGCTACCACAAATAAAACAAAAGCAACTGAAACTGAAGCGGAAGTCAAGGTAAAGAAGACTTTAGTAAAAGCGGCAGCAGCTAAGAAGACGACTGTCAAGAAAGCTACGACTGCTACGAAGAAGACAACAACGACCAAGAAGAGTAGCGCGACTAAAACAACGACGACTGCAAAAAAACGTACTAGCAAGAAAAGCGTTGCAATGGAAGTTGAGGCTGAAGTTATTGTTGAAAGCCCGAAGAGCGAAGTGGAAATCAACGCAAAGAGCGCTACAGATGTCTGGGAGAGCTATCATAAACCCGAGAAGGTTGGATTGCCTCCGCCTCCCGAGCCACCGCAAGTTCCGGATAATTATGGAGACACACGTGTCGTTTTGCTTGCAAGAGATCCGGAATGGATGTATTGCTATTGGGAAATCTCTGATGAGAAGAGAAACGAATTAGGCTTATCTGATTTCATTACCAGTAATCGTCTTGTTTTGAAGATATACAGAATCGAGTTCCGCAACAACAAGCCATTAACTCCTCAATTCGCTTTTGAGATTCCGGTTCCTGAATATGCCAAGGAGTGGTATGTTCGTGTTCCCAAAACAGGTGGTGTTTGGTGTGCGGAGTTGTGTGTTTACAATCGTAATAACAACAAATACGAAACAATCACTAAGTCTAATATCATGGAGACGCCGCGTAACGACATGAGCCCTGATGACACAGTGTTGTGGATGCATGTTGATGACGAAACATTTGACCAATTACTTGCATCTGGCGTCGATGACGGAATCTTGGAAAATGATGATTTCGAGAAGTATTCGAAGATAGACAGAGAAGGCTTGATCAATGAAAGTCGTATGTACACCATTAAGCTTTTGCATGGCAGCGAAGAATCTCTGTTGCGTGTGCCCATGACTTCAATTAACGCATTATCCAGTCTTGACTTGGTGTCGATTAACAAGGGAAAGTAATTTGATTCTCTGCTGATATGAGTCATTATTACTATCTTGGCAATGCACTAGAGAAGATAGACAAGGATTGCGTTGTTAGTTCTGTTGTTAAACTAGATGCGAACGAATCACACCATCTCTTGAATGTTTGTCGCACTCGTATAGGAGATACGATATTCGCTTTTGGCTCTAATCGGCGATTTCATGTTGAGGTTGTCTCGATTGAAAAGAAGTTTGTTTACGTTAAGATACTTGACGAAATCACAGACACAAAGGTAAAAAAACACTCTATTTGTTGTGCCATTCCTGTTTTGAAAGGTGGCAAGACAGAGTACCTAATTGAGAAGTTGACAGAATTGGATATCGATCGTATTGTCGTTTTCTCATCAGAACGCACAATAGTCAAGGATTTGGATACGGCCAAACTTGAACGTTATAATCGTGTTGCGCTTGAAGCTGCAAAGCAATCGGAACGGTTTTGCCTTCCTCTCCTGAAAGTTGCCAATTCGATTCCTAATGCCATAAGTGCCATGGAAATAAAACGAGACGAGACAGTTGTCGCAATCGAGCGGGAGAAAACTTCTCTCTTTAGTCATTGTCTAGAGTCACTAGGCACACAGAATTTTGGTCTCGTGAGTGGCCCGGAAGGTGGCTTTACCAGCCAGGAAATCGAGTTGTTGTCTAGCATGGGACACGCTGTTACGCTAGGTAAAAGTATTTTGAGAGCTGAAACAGCGGCTTTTGTTATGGCTGTTGGCGTAAAGATGCATCTTGGGGAGTTCTAAAGACTTCGCAGAATGGAGTGCCATCTTTCGATTCGAGAGCAAATACTGGCCGGTGAGTGAAGTGCAGTCTCTGTTCCCCACGATTCCAGAATCCCTGACGACATTGAAGTATACAGTAAGTGTTTTTATTATGACTGATATTAGTGTCTTCAATAATGATATCATCACGTAAGTTGCCCCATGATTGAAGGTTTCGAAGCGCAAGAATCTCGAAAGCGAGTGGTTGAAGTGTTGCGTTCTGCTCAAGATTTTGATTAATCCACGACAATGTTTCTCGATTTAGGCTTTGTCCCCAGTACGTCGTTTCAAATCCATGTTTGGTAGCTCCACGATGACCGCCTATAAGCGAATTATAGTAGTCAAGTTGCGTTGGCGAATCAGTAACCGTATAATATGCGCAGAATAGTATTATGAGAAGTGTTGTGGCAATGGCTAACACTCGTCTTCCCGTCAAAGAACAGGAGAAGGCTATGGCACATAAGACGGAAAATCTTTTGACACCATATGCAATTATGATTGCAGCAAAGGGAAATGCCACTAAAAACAATCGCTCGCCGTCATATCGTGGGGCATTCGGAATCATCGTCAAAAGTATAGGGATGAGAAACATAAAGAAAAACAATTTCATGATTGCGGACGACTGCTTGAATATCGAGCATGAACCAAGGATGAAAAAAGGTAGAAGTACTGCTGGTAGACTTAGACAGAAGATGACTACCGCGTAATACCAAGGTGCCGTTTGATTATACACATATCCGAACTTCTGTGATAAGAAGAAGACTGCTGTCCGTTGATGTTGCATATAGAAGTTAATGTACTCAGATAGTTGTGAAAATGACTCATGCCAAAATACCGGATACAGTGCAAAAGTTAACAGTAACGATAAGCCGGATGCCACGATAAAGCGAAATGTTTGTTGTCGGGTTGTACATATCGCTGTCCATAAAAAAAGGGGAACAAGGACAGATACAAGAGTGATCTTTGTCAGAAACAACGCAGCAATACAGCAAGCAAGAATGAAAATATTAGTCCGTTTTGTGGACAAGATATATGTTGTGAGAAGCAAAACGAAAAAAACAGATAGTGTTTCACTTGCAGCTATATGCGCATGGCCAAAGACTCTTGGGAGAAACATATATATTACGCCGGGAAGATATGACCCAATGTGTTGGATTCCCAATCTAGCTAACATAAAGACTGACATGGCAAAAGCGATCGCTATAGGTAACCGCATCAAAAACATCGGGTTTTGGTGGTCATCAAGAAACAGAGTTCCAAAGCCTGTGATTAGTTTGGGCAGAGGTGAAACTTCCGGATGCAATGGGTCATTGCCATCGAGGACACTTCCCCATGACAAGGCGATACTCTGTGGCGAAAGCAACGAAATATCCCATGAAATAACTAACTCATAAAGCCATTTGACAGACGCTTTCGCGCCAGCGTAGTAGAGCGCTTCGTCCCATGTATGGCCATAAAGGCCAGTAGTCAAAATTACAAGAAGCAACGCAATGACAGCAAAAATGGTTGGAATAATATATGTGTTTGAGAGATGTGTTCGTGACTTTATCATCGCACTTTAATGCCGGGTTACAACTTTGATGGACACAATCCTTTTATATCCATCTCAAGTTTTGGCTCACCAAAATAGTCACTGATGATGGGAGAAAAGGCAATGTCGACAGGAGCTTTATCGTTGGAATTCTTTTGTAAATCCTTGTAGATTGACGAGCAATTAAACAGCGTCGCATAAACTTCATGTGAACAACACTGAACACGAAACCGAATATGTTGATGATTGCTTGTAAGAGAAACCGAGGAAGGTGCGATATAGACATTTTTTAGTAAAAACACGGGCACCAAATTAGAGGGACCATATGGTTCAATACGAATCAAATCATTCATGAACTGTTGCGTGCACAACTCATACGGTGTTATTAGCGAATCAATATCCAAACTGTTTTTGGTGGAGTATTTGTTTTGCGTACACATCTGCGACGCATATCGATTCAGTTCCCTACGTAACATTGGAATCTCACCATTAGGAATCTGAAAACCGGCAGCAAAACTATGTCCTCCGAAAGACGTTAGCATATATTCCGTTTTCAGCAAAGCGTCGTGGATATTAAAGTCCTTTGTGCTCCGAGCACTTCCTTTTCCTACATCTCCGGTAACCGAAATGACGATGCAAGGTTTATGATACTTCTCCATTAGTCGCGAGGCAACAATCCCAATAACACCAACATGCCAATCATTTCCTGCAACCACTAAAATCTGATCATCTTCAAAATTACCATCTTCATCGATGATTTTCTGAGCCTGTTTCAAAATGGACAATTCCATGTCGCGACGACTCTGATTTAGGTTGCTCAACGTCCCCATGTATTTGACAGCTTTCTGTACATTATTGGCAGTCAAAAGTTCCACACATATTCCGGCATGATCGGTTCGCCCTGCGGCATTGAGGCGAGGAGCGATTTTAAAACCAACGACCTTTGTCGTAATCATTTTCGTGTCGAGAGACAGAGCTTTGCGTATTCCAACAATTCCAGGAAGCTTTGTCTTTTTGAGGTGTTCCAACCCATGAAAAACAATTGCTCTGTTTTCGGAAACTAATGGGGCATTATCCGCGATTGTCCCTAATGCGACAAGGCTCAACATATCCATGAGGAAAGCTTGCGCTCGGGTTCGTTCAACGTTTTTACTTCTTAAAAGAGCATGCGCGAATTTAAAAGCAACACCGACACCAGCTAACTGATCATTTGGGTATTTACAGTCTTTACGTTTGGGGTTGATGACCGCAATCGCTTGCGGTAATACTTCTTCGTCATTATGAATGTACGGAATATGATGGTCAGTGACTATGATGTCAATCCCCTTCTGGGTCGCATACGCGATTTCCTTATGTGCACTAATCCCAGTGTCAACCGTGATTATTAGATTGGCATGCTCGGTGGCGAGGAAATTGATAGCTTCAATGCTCACTCCATATCCTTCATCAAGGCGATGAGGAATGTAATATTTAACATCAATACCAAGCAGGTCGAAGGTAAGTTTAAGGAGCGATGTTGCTGTAATCCCGTCAGTGTCGTAGTCGCCATAGATGTAAATTTTCTCTTGTTTTTCAATTGCCTTGTCAATTCGGCTAATTGCTTTATCAATATCCGTCAAGAGAAATGGGTCATAAAGTTCTGAAAGCTGTGGTTCGAGAAAGTTCTTTAGTTCTTGCGAATCAGGTTTATATTCGCGTATTGCCATTAAGCGAGCGATGGGAGGTGACAGAGAATACGATGATTGAATTTGTGCGGCATCCTCCTTGTCGAAACTCTGCAGATACCATGTCTGTTTAAGATAATCATGTTTGTCGGTTAAGAGTAATCGTCGTTTAAACTGCTGTAATGCAATATTTGTGTTATTTGGTTCAGATGTCATTTAGGTTATGTATTCTACTATATATATTACATTACACCTTTGCTTTGACATACATATAAACATATCTAATTGAAAAACATCTACAAGAGTTTTGTAGTTAGTATATAAACATAAAGCTTAGGAGCGTACATAGTGAAGGATGAAAAAGCAGATAGTCTTTGCTCAGTCAAAGATGATTGTGCTGATGAACACAATATAGCTCCTAATGATACTGTAGGTTCGCCTACCGATAATTCAATCTCAAACGAAGACGATTTCTCTCCTGCACCCTTAACTTCATGGCAAAGGGTTTTGATTGCACGGCATCAAGATCGACCACATGCAATGGATTATGTGAATGAACTATTTGAGGAATTCATCGAACTCCATGGTGATCGTTGTTTTGGTGATGATCAGGCTATGCTTTGTGGGTTTGCTAAAATTGATGGGCAGAAAGTTGTTGTCATTGCACAACAAAAAGGCAAGGACACTCGTGACAATATCACTCGCAACTGGGGGATGAGTCATCCGGAAGGATATCGCAAGGCATTGCGTGTGATACAACTTGCGGAAAAATACAGAATGCCAGTCGTTGTTTTTATTGATACGCCCGGTGCATTTCCGGGAATTGGTGCCGAAGAACGCGGGCAGGCTGAGGCAATCGCCCATAACATCAGAGCCCTATTTATGGTTCGGATTCCGATTATTTGCATTATTATCGGTGAAGGCGCAAGTGGTGGGGCTCTTGGTGTTGGCGTTGGCGATGCAGTAATGATGCTGAAGAACTCATGGTACTGTGTTATTTCGCCTGAGGGTTGTGCTGCCATTCTCTGGAAAGACAGAGCACATGCGGAGATTGCATCGCAGACTTTGAAGCTAACCCCGGAAGATTTGTTGGAACTTAATGTGATTGATGGTATTATTGAGGAATCGAATTCGAAGAATGACTTTGATAAGGAAGTGATGTTTTGTAATGTGAAGAAGGTTATTATCGACAAGTTAGCCGAATTAAGCATCTTGTCAGTTGATGAACTTTTAGAAGCGCGTTATCAACGTTTTAGGAAATTAGGAAAGTATATAGAATCATAATAAGGACAGAAATGTGAAAATTTGGATTGATGGAAAACTCTACGAAAAAGAAGACGCTAAGATTAGTGTCTTTGACCATGGACTACTTTATGGTGATGGTATCTTTGAAGGGATTCGCGCATACAACGGAAATATCTTCAGACTTGACCAACATTTGAACCGCTTATGGGATGGAGCAAAGTTTATTTTGCTTGACATTCCTGTAACGAAGCAGGAAATGAAGGATGCTTTGAAGGAAACACTCAAAGCCAATAATTTGAAGGATGCTTATATCCGACTGGTCGTGACCCGTGGCGTTGGTGATTTGGGACTCGATCCACACAAGTGCAAAAAAGGAACTGTGATTATTATCACATCAAACATTTCGCTTTATCCTGCCGAAGTGTACGAGAAAGGTATGCAGCTTGCAACTGTACCGACACAAAGATTTAATGTTGCGTCATGGAATGCACGTGTAAAATCTCTCAATTATCTTAACAATATTATGGCTAAGCTTGAGGGACACCAAGCTGGCGTTCCGGAAGTCTTGATGCTCGATTCCAACGGATATGTTGTTGAATGCTCAGCAGACAACTTCTTTATCGTCAAGGACAACAAACTATTTGCTCCTCCGCAATATTTGGGCGCTCTTTGTGGTATTACCAGAGATGCAATTATTGATTTGGCAAAGAGGCGGAACATCGAAGTACGTGAAGAAGTCTTCACACGTTTTGAAGTTTGGACAGCAGATGAATGCTTCTTGTCAGGAACAGCAGCTGAAGTCTTGCCGGTCGTCAAAGTGGACAACCGTGTGATTGCTGATGGTATGCCCGGAAAGATGACAAAACAGTTAATCAGTGACTTCAAGGCTATCGCTCCTATTGAAGGCGAAAAGTTCTAGTAGATATTATTAGTGAGAACAAAAAGTGCCTGCCACAGAATCCCTCGGCAGGCACTTTATTTGTATCAGACGTTTTTAGAATTTCCAGAACCAATTCTTCTTATTGCAATAGAGGGTAATGCACCAACACATAAACACGAAAATGAGTCCCCACAAAACGCCATCCCATCCACTATGGCCGGTGAAGTATGTCCACAGACCAAGGCTTTTAAATGGAATACGAATCTGCTGAAGGAAAAATGCCAAAAGAGCATTTGCGCCGAATACAGTGAAAATAGGCGTCCATGCAACGAGTCCCCAAATGTCTACGACAATATAGAAAAACAAAAAGACAAAGGAGGCCATGCCCGAAGCCCAGAAAGCATACGCTGTGCTGACTACACCCTTATGGATTGGCTGATAGTAGGATAGCATATAGCCGGCAAACGAAAAGAAAATGCCCATAAGCAAGCATGTGAGGATAATCTTTCTACGTTCGGACGAGATAATGACATCACCCAAAAGTGTACCGGCCATAGTGCAAAGACCGAAACCAAGACTGCCCCAAGGTGTGCAGTGGATGTTCAACGGCAAAAGCATATCACCCTGCAGATTAGAGATTTTGAATGCCTTGGCTCCATACTCTCCTATATGTGTCCACCACGGACAATATCTCACTAATAACACATGAGCAAGACCCGCTATGATAATGATGAGTATACGTGGTTTCCATGAAAAGCCGACGACAAGCGCGCCAAGCAAATAAGCAATTCCGATTGCTTGCAAAATACCCCACCAATACGACAGTTCCAAGCTAAGTGACATATAAAGAATACCCGCCGCAATCAGCCAGAATGTCCTTGAGAAAACGTGCTTCCACCAGCCGGAATTCCTTCTTTTACGCCAACTGATGGGAATACATACACCGACGATAAAAACGAAAAAAGGAGCAACCCAGTCACATAAAGTACAACCGTTACCAGGATCTTGGAAACGCGAAGGTGTCTTTGTTCCTGTATCAACTTTTGCAATGACAGATGCACTGACACGAAGTGTTTTGGGCGTCGCTACAGAGACAGATTGAGCCACCGTCAAAGTGGTCTTATCGTCATCTTTATTATTCTTGTCATACACAACAATATCATATTTGTTGTCAGCAGTATTATAGCTCAAAACATCGCCGGCATAATAAACAACAGAAGTGTTTTTCTGCTCGTATATCGCCCATGAGCTTGTGCTATTAGATGATGCATGCTTAAACGCACTTACCGGTGCACTACCCAGCATTGTTGTGACAAAGGGCATATCTCTATACCCAGCTGTATGATTAACAAACAGCATAAGAAAAATCGTAAAGCCGCGAAAAACATCAACAGATAAGACACGCTTTCTGGTCTTTGCAGTTACTTCACTATGTTCCATTTATCTATCCTTAATGTTTTGAATATAAAGGGGATATAATCAAGGAACTAATTTCTGTTCAAGAAATTATCGCAGAAGCAAATAGGGATAATGAACTTCTGAAGCGATGTTCATAAACAGATTGTCAATAGCGGGATTATCATTGAGTATCTTGACAATCGAGTTCTTCCCCCAAAATGAAATCTCAACCATAGAGATGGCATTCATCAACGAATGCTTACTAGAGAAATGAGTATCCGGCTGTGACTGAAGAGAGAACGCTCCAGATAGAATCCTTAGCATCGATGCTGTGAGAATGAAAAAATCGATCCCTTTTTGTAAAGAGCCAAAAACCAACGCGTCTTTCCTGTGAATCAAATGCAAATAGTACGTTCGCAAAACTTTTTCGAAATTATAATCTTCCATGTCAAAGTATATGCTGTCGGCTTTATTATACTTACACTTGAAATTCATGTCAAAAACAGGTATTTGCCCCCAACCCAAGTAATACTTTAAAAAGATCCCTGTGCATCTGATACGTGAAAAAACCATCTCACTTAAGTCTGGACAATCTCGTGCTATGGAACAAATCGAAATGAAGTATCCCAGTAATACTCTCTTTGTTGTCTGCTTCAACCGAATGTCTTTTGTGGCCGCGGGGACAATCAACGTGTTGAAGTTGTGTCGTATCGTTACGAGCCACTTTTGCAGTAGGGTAATCCCTTCAGGGATACAACGATTTCTCTCCATGGGTTGGAATTTACCTGTGTACTCAGAAACCAGTGATTCAATAAACAAAACAACAATTCTAAGGGCGATTAGTCTGTTGAAAAACGATAGATTTGACAGACTAAGAATGTCCGTAAGAAAATCCTCAATAAGCTGATATTGTTCCCAAGTTAACTGAACTCGTTTTGTAAGTAAAGGATTTTCGGAAATACTTGTTCGTTCTGATATCGAAAAGTCAATGTCAGATGCAGTCATATCACGATCGATAAATCTGCGGACGATTTGTGGACATGACCATAATTGACCGGCAAATACCTCATCATCCGTATGCCGTTCGAACAAAACCGGAAGCCCACAAGGAGGTAAGTCATCGCTAGAAAATGACACTTTGTTTTGCATGGAGCAAAACTGCTGACATCTATCATCGCACTTATTCTTGCAAATACTTGGAATGACATCATACTTTATTTGTTGAGAATCATGGGCTTTCATGGGCATACTTAATATATAATTACATATATTGATGTTAGAATAAAGGCAAGAAGTAAAATGAAAAAAATAATTAAGTTGTTTTGTATCGCGACAGTGTCGGCATGCTCTGTTTTATTCATGGTTTCGTGTAAGACGGAGGAGGGGCCTGTCGATTTTGACCCAAAGTTCTCTGTTAATGTTGCGACACCAATGAAGGGATGGCCCATCGAGAAAAAATTGTCCGAAGTAAAGAAACAGGTCTATGCGAAATATGGTAAACCGGATGCTTTTCATATCTATTGGACTGCTGACGGGGCTATCCAACCTCGTGATGATGTGCGAAGGGAAGTAAAGCGCAGAGAAAGCAATAATGAAAAGGAACTGCCCGAACACAGTTGGGTTTATCTTGATAAAGGATTTGAAGTCTGCTTTAAGAATGATCGCGCGGTAGAAAAGAAGATTTCGGAGCAGCTTAAGATTGTCATTAAGTATGGTGATCCTGAAGAAGTAAGCAGAGTTGACAAGAATCAGTGGAAATACTATAGTAAGGGGAAAATGTATAAGTTCAGCAAATCTGGCGCATTACTTGAAGAGTCTGACTTCCCCGCGATGGGCGGAAATTTTGCTCGCTAATGTTGGACAATAACATACTTTCACAGCGCCAACCTGATGATGATGAAGGTTCTTTGCGTCCAAAGAATCTTGATGCGTTTGTCGGGCAGGAACGAGTTGTCGAGCATCTGAGGATTTTTATCGAAGCGGCGAAGCAAAGAGATGAACCATTGGATCATATCTTGTTCTTCGGCCCTCCCGGATTAGGAAAGACAACTTTGGCAAATATTATTGCGAACGAGATGGGGTGCAACATTCACCAAACAAGTGGCCCTATTATTGAGAGACGAGATGATCTCGCTGCGATTTTCACCAATTTGAAACGCCGTGATGTGCTCTTTATTGATGAAATTCATCGACTCAACAAGACTGTTGAAGAGTGGATTTATCCTGCGATTGAAGACTTCCGACTGGATATTCTCATTGGAGAAGGACCGCATGCAAGGAATGTCAGACTTGACCTAGAACATTTCTGTTTAGTCGGTGCAACCACCCGTGCCGGTACAATTTCTAGTCCTCTACGTAGTCGTTTCGGAATCATTGAACGCCTGAACATATACGACATTGGTGATATTATCAAGATTCTCAAACGCACCGCACGCATTTTGTCAGTACACATTGAGGAAGATGGGGCATTGGAGATTGCCCGTCGTGCTCGTGGAACTCCACGTATTGCCAACCGGTTATTGAAACGGGTTCGAGATTATGCGCAAGTGAAGGGGAATGGTGTTATTGATTCTCAGATTACAATCAAGGCCCTGAATTTGCTTGATATTGATCAACTCGGTCTGGATGTTGTGGATAGAAACTATTTGAGAATTTTGATTGAGTTGTTCAACGGAGGCCCTGTGGGACTCAATAACATTGCGGTTTCCATTGACGAAGATGACGAGACATTGGAAGATATGATTGAACCATATTTGATTCAAATTGGTTTCCTGAAGAGGACTCGTATGGGTCGCATGGTCACACCGGCAGCTTGTCGTCATCTGGGGCTGAAAGTCCCGAAAACATTAGTTATTTCGGAGGATGATTTGTTCGACGATGAATGGTCATCCGATTGAGGAATAGCATAAGTATATTTAGCTTATCCTCGTTATCTTATGGAGTTACTTTGATGCGATATCATCAATTAAGCGAGACTATTATGACTGTGCTTGGCGCAGTTACATTGGGATTGGCATGTGATACCGGGGCCGAGTGCACCAACGTATGTGATGGCATACTCGACAGACAGTTGTGCTTGCCGATGCTTACCGAAATTTTTGATGATTCTTCTACAAATCCTCGACTTTTGAAACCGATTCCCATTAACGATTGTTGGGATCTTCAGTTTGGCGGGCGAGCCGAGCTAAGGGCCGAACATCGCGTGAATTATCTTATGCAGCATCCCGCTGATGGTCCAACACACGATACCCCGTTATCTCTCTATACGCAGTTGAATGCGGCCCTGTCAAACAAAGATAAATCCATGACCTTTTTTGTTGAAGGCTTAACGGTTCAGACAGGCAACCATGAACCAATGTGGTATGGTTATGAAGATATCGAGTTTGATTTGTTTCAAGCATGGTTGGAGTATAAATTCCCGAATTCACCATGGTCGGTAAAGGCTGGTCGTCAACTGGCTCCGGATTTGGGGGATGGGCGCTTGATTTCGGCGCCTATGCACTATTGGCGCTATAACTCACAAGATGGCATAACTGTTCGTCGAGTGACACCAACAATGGAAACAACCTTCCTTGCACTTATGACAAATACTTTTATTGGGACTGACGATTATGGAAATAGATATGCGTCAGAAATGCGTCCAGCAAACCAGATTGTCTGGGGAATTTACAATACGTGGAAGCTCGCCAACAAAACACAATTTGACCTCTATAATCTGAACAAGAATTCCTTTAACAAAGAACCTTATGTGTCAGGAAGTGATGGTGTGGATGGACGCTTAGGAAACTACGGATTTGGATCACGTATTCGAGGCCCACTGTATGAGAAAAAAGGCCTTGGTGTTTGGGCTTATGGGCTTGAGGGAATGCTTCAAACAGGTCGCTATGGCGGCTCAAGTATTTTAGCGCATATGATACACTTTGACACGAGTTGGGAATGGGATAAAAACTGGAAACCAAAGGTTACACTGTTTGGAAATATCGCAAGCGGTAACAAAGACCCTTACTCAAACAAGTGGAATCGATTTGATAGTCTGTTAGGTCCTAGTCATTATGGTTATGGTTTGGCAGATGTAACACGCTTGAGCAATATGAATGAACTCGGCGTTAGTTTTCAGGTTAAGCCGACGAAAAAGACAACTGTCCTGACATCTGCACACCAGTTTTGGTTGAACTCCGCACATGACGCTTGGCTAGCAGCAGGTCCCGGAACACTTGCATGGGACAAAGATGGCAAAAGTGGGCGTGACCTTGGTCAAGAGATTGATTTGGACATTCGCTATAAGGTGAATGAGCATTGGACCATGGAGTTAGGATCGGCATATTTCTTTACTGGCGACTACGGGCAACAGATGGGGCATGGCGCAAATAGCGCACTTGTCTATCTTAATCAGGAATTCACGTTTTAGGTGTCGGAATGACACAAAAATAAATGGCGACCCTAACGGGATTCGAACCCGTGTCGCCGCCGTGAAAGGGCGGTGTCCTAGGCCACTAGACAATAGGGTCGCTACTGCTAAAATAAGCAAATCCTAAATACTTCATGAGAAGAGTTTAATTCAACCAAGATTATGTTTTGTCTTCTGGAGTGCTTCTCGCCAACCCAAACTCTCATCATATAGCAGTTTTAGCACTTTTCGTCCCTGGTCAGGATTTGTGTCCAAAGTGCTTTGTATCAAAGCTTCGATGAATGATGGAGGGCGAAAATCGATTCCACCTACCTTCATCAGTTCTTTTTTCAAAAGCTGTACTGACTGTTTGACAGCATTTTTCGGCGGACAAAATTCTCGTTTACAAAATAAAGGTGTCTTGGGCTTAGGAACAAACACTGACAAGTTAACAATGATTCTCCCCATCCGTGATGGCGATTGTTTAATCTGAAGTAAAACATCTCGACACTTTTTAACGAGTGTAACAATAGCAATAATATCATCCATTGTCTCATATGGCAGGCCAATCATGAAGTACAGCTTGACATTTGATAGTTTATATTGCTGACTTCGTGCGATGACATCAACCAAAACTTTTTCAGTAAGTGCTCCTTTCCCAAGTAGTTTACGCATCGTAGCACTTCCTGCCTCAGGTGCAAGAGTAATCGTATTGGTACCGCTTTGTGATAAAGTTTGCATCATAATGTCAGTAACATCTTCGGCTCTGACACTCGATAATGTGAGCGAAATATTCCTTTCAATAGCGGCGGCACAGATGCTGTCAATATCGGGATGCGCACCAACAGCTGCGGAAACAAGACCGGCTCGCCTGATATCAGTATGTTTCGCTATATGGTCTAGCGAATCAATAATTGTGTCTGTCGGGAAATAACGATAGGGTTTTCCATATTTACCGATATAGCAGAAAGTGCAATGATGTGGACAGCCTTCTGCAATGTTTATCAGAGCGGTATTGGGGAAGAGCGATGAAGACGAAATGATTGGCGAAAGAATACAACGTTTTGATGGTGCAAAAGAAATCTCATCCCTGACGACATCCGAAAAATTGATTCCATACTTTTCACAGATATACGGTGAAAGACAAACACCTGGAACATGACTCAAACTGGCAAACAAATCTTGGGGTGACAACTGATGATTCTCATAGAGTTCAATAAAGGCGAGAACTGCTTGATATGCATTCCCTTGAAAAACGACATCGACATAGTCTAGTAGCAATTCAGGAATTATGTCGGTAAGAGGTCCACCGGCAATCAGTAATTGTTTTCTTTCCGGGAAACGGTGGTTAGGACCAATCTGCGCAAACCTTAAAAAATCAATCATATGAATGAGATTTGTCTCATAATAAAGAGAAAACGCAATGATATTAAACTCGTGATGATACAGTTCTCGTTCCATTGAGTATCGAATTGCAGACCCATTTGTGTGATAGATTCTGTCGCACATCCATCTGTCACGGTCATTGATTGCCTTCCAGATAAGTTGATGTCCCAAATTTGAAATGCCAACAGTGTACTCTTCAGGGAAAACTAACAGACATGAATACTTATACTGTCGTCTGTTCAACCCAAATGGATATGATTCTGTTGCGATAAATGCTTTCCAATTATGCTGATTAGACTGTTTCAATCACTCGTTTTCCTTGAGAACTCGCATAAAGTTTTCGCCTAATATTTTACGAAGATCAGCATCGCTAAAGCCTGCTTTTTTCAAGGCCGAAACAAGATTCTGAAACTTGCCCGCATGATTCAATCCTCTCGCGGTCATCTCTATTCCATCCCAGTCCGAGCCAATACCAACATGATCAATCCCTGCAATACTTACAACATGCCTAATGTGCTGAACAACAGTATCAACATTGGCGGACTTAGTTTTTGATAAATGTGGCGGGTAAAAATTAATTCCGACAACACCGCCATGTGCAGCAATCTCTCGAATCAGCTCGTCCGAAATATTCCGTGGAACTGCGCACAGTGTCCGTGAGTTGCTATGTGAACAAATAATCGGTTTAGAACTGACCTTAAGTACATCTTGAATAGTCTGGTCAGAGGCATGTGAACAGTCAACAACAATACCATTATTATTGAGAGTCTTAACGACCTTAACGCCAAACTCATTAAGCCCCTTGCCAGTTGCCTTAGCGCTTCGATTATTAGGGTTTGCATAGGCAGCACCAGCCCAATCCAAATCGCCATTCCATGTTAGATTTAGTCGGCGTACACCAAGCTTTCTATACATACGAATATTGTCGAGATTGTCGTTTAAGCTGATTCCGCCCTCAATGCCTAACAAAATAGCGATCTTTCCACTTGCGACTGCATTTCGAACATCACTGGCTTTATCACAAAACACTAACTCACCACGTGACGCTTCAACCTCTTGATTCAATTTCTTTATCAGAGCTAACGTACGGGACTTTGCTGCTTCTCCCTGCTGACGTGCAGGATTAATCCATGCCGCAATCCAAATAGTATTTAGCCCACCGGATTTCCATTTTTTTATACCACCCTGCAAAATCGACGAATTAGACTGGTAACTCAAGCCTCGGTCATACAGTGTTCGCAACGATTCTTCGTGTGCATCGAGGACGACCATGTTCTCGCTCATAGGCGTGAAAAATGGAAGATTAATACTGTTCGCTTGTGCGCTTGAACAAAACAATGTTAGTAGGACACAAAAAAACAGCAAACGAGATAAATCAAAATCAAAATATTGCTTCATGAAAACTATTAGTGTGTTTTTTCATTTACAATGCCGGTGATACCAAAGAGCATCATGCTCGATGTCAGGTTCTTTGATGTTGTCACGATTTCCTTGATTGTCTTGTCCGGATGAGGATTTGTCCAAACATACGAATGTATGCCAAAAGGTTTGTCATTCCCGGCTGTTCGACCCTTATACAACATCGGCGATTTGCCACCGACACGCATATCATCAATTGAAAAAATATTATAGGCAACACGCCAATCAATCTTATCCGATGTTCCATCAGTATAACTGATGACGGTGTCAGCAATAGGGATATCAATCAAATAAGGTAGCGTCGCAGCCAATGCAAAAACAACAGTGTCAGAACGTTGATTGACCGGGATCACGAGTTTGTCAATTCCCTCAATGTCGTCCCCTAAAATACCATTAAAGAGCACACATTTGTCCTTGGGAATATTGAATAGAATCGAATTGTTCAACCATTGCTGTCCTGTCGGGAAGCTGCTGATGTTGTCATCTTTGGGGAATCCTAACCATTCTTGCCCTTTTTCGGCCTTTATCGACAGATTCGCGACCGAACTCAAATCGACTGTCCAACCTCCGGTTAGTTTCTCCGGAAGTTTGAAGCCACTTTGCCAATGGTCGAAAAAGACAGGAAGAATATCAAATGGAACTTCAGAGGGATCATTGTAGCCACCAACCCATGCTGATTCCGCTGTCAGAATATATACAGCGAGTTGCCGCATATTTTCGTCCATAGCTTTACGATTAAAGTTCCATCCTGCCCACGTTGTTGCCAATTGACCGAGTGTTTGTCCTCGAGTCGTACCATCATCATTCTTGCTCTTATAAGTCTTTGCCCCTATAGTCTCTTTTGCAGCGGCTTTGCCGAAAAGAAATATATTACGTAGGTCAAACCAATTAGAAGCTATTGTATCAAAGCCATCATTGTTGAAAATCGCCAGACTCTTGTAGTCAGTATTCATCGGGTCATAATGCCAATCAGTGATGATGATATCCTTGGGCAATTCCTTCCGTCTCGCTTCTGCAATCTCCTTAGTGGGAGCATTGTGAGCATCTGCGGCATCGCCTTTGGTCAAGAATAAATCACCCCAAATCATCGTCTTGACATTGCGGCTCTTCAACCATTTGTGCCAATATTTGATACTTGCAATCAAATCTTCACTTGACGCATCGTACAACTCGTCATGACCAATGTGAAGATAGCGAGGATGAAACTCATTGATGCATTCTGTGAAAATTGATTCAATCGCAGACATTTCATCGGGATCATTCCAGACACTTGACTTGAGATTGAGTGACTTGGGATGATTCGTCTTGAATCTCAACCATTCAAGCAACCCGTAAGCAGGGAAAAATGGGACATACTCAATATTTTGACGTAAACACTCATTAAAAACCATCTTTAGGTCATCTTTGCTCATGGCAATCTCGTCGCATCGTAGGTCAGGGCGTGACTTCCATTCCGCATAGTTGATATGATGAATGAGCATGTTCATCTTGAACCTTCCCATCAAATCACTCACAATTTGTTTCTGGTCTTTTCCTGCATCTTTTCCTGTATAGAACTCGACCGCGCGGATAGCCATAACAGGCCAGTCATCCACAGAACCCTTTCTGATGCTCCATTGTCTTTCATCGGTAGAATAACGTAACAACTGTAACAAAGTACGTGAGGCGTTCATCAATCCTACCGTTGTTTGTGCTTCCAACTCCGCGGAATCCTTGACATCAATGGTATAACCTTCAGGTTTCATTTCTTTATCCGGAGACAAAACCAATTTGATTTTGGATGTAGCATTTTTGTCACTTGTTGACGATAAGTCAAGTTTCGTATCACGTTTTATCTCGGAAAGAAGATACTGCACAACTGATTCAGATTGTGTGCTATTAGAGAAAACAATGTCTTTCTCGGACAAATCGATATTTCCATGATGCCACTTAATGCTCTTTGGTGTTGGGATAACTAAGTCATCTTTTGTCTTCGGCTTAAACACCTTATCGCACTTCTGAGCAGCATCAGAAGAAACCTCAGCTGGCTGTGATTTAAACTCTCGTTTCGCAGGGAATTGTATCCCGACACTCCAATTCAAATCCGAATCGGGAGGGAAATCGTACGATAACACACCCAACCATATCTGCGACTTTCCTTCAAGATAAGGTGCCATGCGATAATCCAATAAAGTAATAGGCGTATTACCCGTCACGTTAAAATTAATATCGCCGAGGCGACTCTTTAGCTTGAGGCTTGAGAATCCGGAAGCAACTTTGCAAGCTTCGCGTTCATTTGTGGTCATCGAGAAGGGGAGATGCTTCGTTTCCTTTTTGCCATCTTTGTCCACAATCTCGACTTGTCGCCCCGAGAACCATCCAGGAGTGATGTCACAAATATTATGTTCAAGTAGCGCCTGGCATGAACTCGTGTTTTTGGCGGTGTTCGAAATAATGACTTTTCTGTCAGGAGTCAGAGTGACACTCTGGGAGGCGACAACCACAGAGGTCTTCTTATCATTCATATGCAGCGTCGCGACGATAGATCCATCGGACTTGGTCTCCGACGTAAAGGTGTCGAAAAGTTGTGTATCAGTAGAGAAAGTATAGTATGAGCCCGCCCACGCTGGTTTCACTACAAAAAACTCAGATTTTTCACTGAAAGGATTACCGTCCACATTAATAGATGTGACACGGGAAGAATTCAAAATAACTTGAATCCCATTGTTTTCAAGCAAATATTCATGAGAGTCTGCCATTGCTACATTTGCAAGAAAAATAAACAGGAATAACGATAGCGTTTTCATGTGCTGATACACCTCATTTGTACATAGATATAGTTTCTAAATTGTAGTACAATTTAAATCATAAGATAGTAGAATTGTGAGTATTATGTATGCCTATTATTAACCATAGAACAAAGGAAATAAAATCTAAAATAGTTTATTGCGGTCCAAGTTTAGGAGGAAAAACTACAAATATCAAATGCTTGCATGGTGCTTTACCTGAGGACTTAAAGAGTGATTTACAGATTATTGATACCCACGAAGACAGAACACTTTTTTTTGATTACTTTTCTTTAGAAGTTGCCACCGTAAATGGGATGCGTACCCGATTCTTAGTCTACGGAGTGCCGGGGCAAGATTATTACCGAAGCATGCGCAAAATGGTGCTTCAAGGCGCTGATGGTATTGTCTTCGTCGCAGATTCTTCACGTGACAGATTGGAACAAAACATTCAGAGTTTGAATGATATGAAGGCTTTATTAGCAGAGCATGGGTATGATTATCAGTCAATGCCATTAGTTTTGCAGTTTAACAAGAGAGATCTTCCTGACATATGTACTCCGGAAGAATTGAATGCTGCCCTAAATGATCGTGATGATGTCAAGACTTATGATAGTGTCGCAATCGATGGAACGGGAGTGCGCGAGACTTTTCAAGGTGTGTGCTCGGCAGTCATTAATAAACTAAAGCATGACCTTTCGATGGATAGATAGAGAGCGCTTATATGGGAAATAACGTATATTTTGTCGATGCCGAAGTGCTTTCCGTCGTAGAGACTGAGTTACCTGATGTCATTAAGAAAACAGGTTGCTTATGTGTTATGTTGGTAGAGCGTTCCGGAGTCGTTTTGTCATCTGCCGGTGAACCTCCTCTACATCCAAACGAGTGTGGGGTTACAGCAGCAGGAATTTATGCAGCAATGAATCTTATGATAAAGGCTACGAGAGCCAACTCGTTCACAATCATCGTTCCTGCTAATGAGGCAATGTGGATGTTTAGATTTGTGAGCGATCAGATTTTCTTGTTAGCTTATCATCCTAACTATTCCGAAGAAACATCTCGGAATACGCATACCGTTCTGGATGAGCTCTCGAAGAAGGCCAAGTTGTCGCTGTCGCGAAAATCAACAGATCCAAAAGTTGTTGAGAATCTGCAATACATCAATGATCGACTTGATGAATTGCTAAGGTATTAATATTACGCAAAGAGAGAATATGAAGATTGTCGTACTAGGGGCCAATGGAATGTTAGGCCATTCTTTGGTTCCAAGGTTACTCAACTCCGGGCATAATGTGATGTCCTTGGATTTGCCTGTCTGCGATATCACTGACTATCAGAATCTAAAAGAGAATTTGTCAGCTGCTACTCCCGACTTAGTAGTCAATATTGCTGCGTATACAAATGTTGACGGAGCTGAAACAAATCGCGAATTGGCATATAGTGTTAACTCGACAGGTGCAGATAACGTTGCAAAAGCCTGTGCGGAACTTTCGGCACGTTGTTTTTATATAAGTACTGATTACGTTTTCGATGGCACAAAAACAGGCAAATATGAAGTCGACGATACCCCATGTCCTTTGAGTGTTTATGGTGACAGTAAGCATAAGGGGGAAATCGCGACTCTTGGAAGACTTCCAAAGACTGGGCTAGTTATAAGGACATCATGGCTTTATGGTCATGGTGGCAAGAATTTCCCTTTTACGATGCTTAAGTTGGCAAATGCCCACAAAGACCTCAAGGTTATTGACGATCAGATTGGTGCGCCGACATACACGGATGATTTGTCACAAGCAATTTCGAAACTCGCGATGATAAATGATGTATGCGGAATCGTTCACGCCACAAATTCTGACTGTTGCTCATGGTATGAGTTTGCAAAGACCATATTCGAGAAGACAAATCGTCACCCAAACAGCTTGATTCCTTGCAAAACTAGCGAGTATCCTGCTGCCGCAAAACGTCCCCTGAACTCAAGATTATCAGAGAGAAGATTGAGTGAATTTATTGGCCATCCATTACCCACATGGGACAATGCGATATCCAGATTCTTGATGACCATCGAAAACTATGATACATTGTAAATGCTCGGTTCAATATGCTGCGCCCATTAACAATATTTGATGCGCTCAATGTTGCATTTCGCATAATGCAAACAAATATGGTTAAGTTTGGAAGAATTGCACTTATCGCAATGCTTCCGAAAATAATCGCATATTTGCTACTATTCGCTCATGTGGGAAACGATGACCTGAACAGCATTATCATCATTTCAGACTTTTTTGTAAAAGCTTGGGCTGCATGCGCAATCATTGTTATCGTTGTCAATTACATGCAACAAGAAACGGACATATTGCTCCGTCCATTTACACCCAATGCCTATGGTTTGATATTCCGTTTCGCACAGCCAGTTCTTCTTATAATCGTTTTGGCGGGTTGTGTTTTTGGTTTACTATCGAGCTTACTGATTGCGATTCCTTCAGGAACATCAATTCTTTTCGCTGTCATCATCTCAGCACTGATGTGTTTGAAGTTTTTATATTGGATGTTAGCGCCGGTCATAATGATTTTTGAAAGTCACCTAACATTATTCGGTGGGTTGCGGAAATCGCAGTATTTGATGACCCGTAATAGGATACGTTATACGAAGGGGAGTGCTTTGGCATATGCCGTAGCAATCTGCTTTGTCTCAATTGTTGGGTTCATGGGCGCTAATGCATTAGCTTTATCGATGTCAATATGGGGTATAGGGCTTTCTTTCATTATCGAAATGTTTATTTTTGTCTGGATAACATGTAACATAGCGGTATTGTATATTAAACAGCTAATATCCGTTGAAGCTTTTGACCTATTCTGCAAATCACAAGTATTAGGAGATTCCAAGCCTGTAAAATGATGCGAGTATTCATATGCAGTATTCTGATGATTGTTATGACATGTAATGCGTTCTCTCAGCAAATCGACGAGAGAATACTGTTCATTGGTGAGAAACCTATTGTGTATTCCCTTGATAAGAAAACTAGCCAAGTCGTGAACATTCTTGAAGCATTTGAGAAGAGTCATACGCAAGATTTATTGTTGGATAATGAGTTATTGACTAAGACTCTCGAACGCCTAAAGTCAGTCGAATTTACGAGTACACCCCTGGCCGTTATTGTAACGGGGAGAACCAATCAAGATATGGAGCTACTCGGCGACTTTGACAAGAGCCTATTAGATTGTGTGAATGCAATTTACCAACGAGGTATTAAGAGAGTGTGTTTGTTGCAAGCGCTTAACTCGATGAATGCACGTAGCATTGGGGCTATGTTCGAAACTGCTGAGACAGCAAACTGTGTTTTCGTGCCTATGGACGCAAGTAATCCTTTACAGTATAGTCAAGAGCTTAAGAAGGCTATTGAGACACCTAACGTATCAGCAAGTGATAATGAGACCACAGATGGCTTTATTCTGAGTGATAATATAGATCTTGTCAGTGTTCCAGAAACGACGACAAGCCCAACTGAAATGACCGCTCAAAATGATGCTCAAAATACGAACTCGCTCCATCTGAAGATGGCAACACCCAAAGGCATTAAGTCTTTTGACTCGACAGATAAAGTTGGGATTACACGTAGGACAATCAAAAAGCATTTGTCTGTTGCAAGGTAACAGGAACGGTTTGTCATGAAAGTCACAGTCCTTGGTTCAGGAACATCTTCAGGAATCCCAACAATCGGTTGCTCTTGTGTTGTGTGCATGTCTACAAATCCTCACAATAAAAGACTTCGTTCAAGCATATTTGTCGAGAAAGGCAATACTCGTTTCGTAGTCGATTGCGGTCCGGACTTTCGATATCAGGCGCTTACCTACGGAATCAATGATATTGATACTGTGTTATTGACTCATGCTCATGCCGATCACACCGCAGGTATCGATGATTTACGTGCTTACTATATGATAAAACATCATCCTATTAACCTCTATGGTGATGCGGATACGATTGAGAATATAAGAGAACGATTCGCTTATTGTTTCATTCCGCCACCTGCACACACGACAGTTCCGCAACTGAATCTGCATGAGGTGATCCAAGGGAATTCATTTACAATTGGAACTGACGACAAAGTGGCAATTATGCCAATTAAGATTAGGCATAATTCCCAGTACATATTGGGCTATCGCATTGGCAATTTCGCTTATTTAAGTGATGTTAGCGAGATTCCTGAAGAGTCATTAATGTTGCTGAAGGATTTGGATGTGCTAATCACAACAGCACTGAGATTCCAAAAGCATCCTAGTCACATGTCTATAGATGAGGCAATTGGCATTTCGACTGTAATAAATGCTAAGAAAACATGGTTTATACATATGAATCATGACATCGAACATGAAACTGTTTGCAAAGCTTTACCAGCTAATATGTCCTTGTGTTACGATGGTCTTACATTTGATGTAAATGACTGAAAGGATGAGTCCTATGAAGATAGCATGTTACAGCACGAGACCTTATGACAAACAACAGTTTGACCAGGCAAATAAAGAGTTTTGTTTTGATATCGAATACTTTGACACGGCTCTCTCTGAGAACACATGCGCTCTTGCTTCCGGATGCGATGCGGTCTGTATTTTTGTAAATGATACCGCAAATGAAGGAGTTTTAAGATGTCTGGCAGCACATGGCGTAAAGATAATTGCGCTAAGATGTGCAGGATATAACAATGTAGATTTGGCTGTTGCTAAAGAATTGGGGCTGTCTGTTGCACGTGTGCCTGCCTACTCGCCCCATGCGGTTGCCGAGTATACGGTTGCCCTTTTATCATGTATCAATCGCAAAATTCATAAAAGTCATCTTCGAACAAAAGAAATGAATTTCAATTTGGAAGGGCTTTTGGGCGTTGATTTATATGAGAAAACAGTTGGCGTCATCGGCACTGGCATAATCGGACGATTGTTCGCGAAGATTATGCTTCAGGGATTTGGTTGTAAAGTGATTGCATATGATCCTTATCCGCATCAAGAGTTATTGGACCTCAATATCGAGTATATGACGCTTAATGAACTATTCGGACGAAGCGATATTATCAGTTTACACTGCCCGTTAACTGAAGAGACAAAACACATGATTAATGAACAGTCCATCAATATGATGAAATCTCAGGTCATTATCATTAATACTGGTCGTGGAGCGCTGATTGATACACAGGCTGCAATCGAAGGAATTAAGAACAAGAAGATTGGTGGTCTGGCTATAGATGTGTATGAAGAAGAGTCAAAGTTGTTCTACACAGATCGAAGTGATCAGATTATTAAGGACGATTTGTTTGTGCGCTTGATTAATTTCCCGAATGTTCTTGTGACAGGTCATCAGGGATTCTTCACGGAAGAAGCACTGAAAGCGATTGCCCAAACAACACTGAATAACATTGCCTTAATCTCTACCAAACAAGAGTGTAAGAATACTCTGTAGTTACTGAAACAGAGTTTTGATAGTCGTTCCGAACACCGCACAATAACCGCGAATTCTGTTTCGTGTCATTATGCTGTGCCAATTAGTAACTCTCAACACTGACAGAAAAAGAATGCGTAATGTCATGTCACAGATGATTTGCATGCGAATTGATATGCGGCCGCCGAGACTGTAATGAATTCGTATATATCTGGACAAGCCATCAAAAAAACGGATAATGCCTGATGCACGACCCTCAGCGGAAGGTTCGCCTTGCGTATGCAAGATTCGTAATTGTGTTGACTGCCAGATACTGTAGCCATGTTCTTGAAGACGCTTACACAGATCCTGATCTTCTGCATACATAAAGAACTTATCACTGAACCCTTGTACTGTGTTCCATGCCTCAGACTTTACAAGATATGCTGCCCCCATAGCCCAGTCTACTCGCAAAAACCTAGATGACTTCTTCTTTGTTTCGATCCTCACAGATTTTCTGAATTTCTTTAGACAACCGGCAATGAGTGAATGATAAGCCCAATAGTTCAAAGGCGACAAAAAATGATAGGTCGAGCGTTGCTCTGTCTCATTCTCATTGATAAGAGTTGGAGCAAGCAATGCTAAATCGGGTTGCGAGGCACTAAGTTCCCTGAAAGACTTAACCCAAAATTCAATTGTTTGAGGATTGACAACAGTGTCTGGGTTGAGTATACAGATATAGTCTCCGTGAGCACTCTTTCTGCCAAGATTGCAGGCAATGCCATAGCCGACGTTGCTGTCACTCGAAACCAGAATGTCAATTGGAAGGCTTCTAAGATTTTCGATGTCGTGTGCTTGTGAAGGATTGTCGACAACGATAATTTCAATATTAATCGATTCAGTAACACTATTCCGCAAAGAAGCGACGCATCTTGACACAAATGACGAAGTCTCATAGTTAACAATGATGCATGAAACTGTAGGATGTGTTGCTTCAGGATTCATGGTATGATGCAACGATACAGGACCATTCATCCATGTGTGTGACATTGATGGGAGAAAATCCTAATTCAGTGATACGGGACACAATCTGCGACTCTTCTGTAGTAAGCAGCCCTGACATAATCAAGACTGTACCGGGTTTCGAATAGTTCCCAAAAGAAGAAAGAATTGGAAGAAACTCGTGAGACAACATATTGCACACGATGTAATCATAGGGGGAGTGCGGAACGTCATCTAGAGAGCAGACACGCAAATCTAAAGCTGCCGGAGCAACAGCATTAATCTTGATATTGTCTCTGGCATTTTCCAAAACATCCGGGTCGAGATCAAAAGCTAATGCATTTTCGACTCCGAGCTTAACAGCCAGTATGGACAATATCGTTGTTCCACAGCCGATGTCCAAAAGTTTCGAATTTATTTTGCGGGAGTCGACGTGTTTTTCCAAAGCCTGCATACAGAGTATTGTTGTCGCATGAGTACCGGTCCCGAAAGCCATTCCGGGAGTAATAAGAATCTTATGCTTCTCTTGATAGCTATCGTCATTGAGCCATTCCGGAACAACAACGATGTTCTCCGTAATCTTGACGGGTTTGAAGTAATCTTTCCAATTTGATGCCCAATTATCTTTTAGTACAGTTTCAGGTTCCATGATTTCGAGCGGAAGATTTTGTTCAGAAATTGATTCTCTGAAGTACTGGATTAACGCTTCCGTACACAGTTCAGGTAAGTAATATATGTTCCAATAAGAGGATTCGCCGGAGAGCAAATAATCCTCGTCAATTCCCAAATACTCAGTATTCTCAATAATTGCAGAAACTTTTTCGTCCAGAGACTCACACTGAGAAGCCGTTCGTTTTAGGGTTACTTTTTTCCATGAAGTAGGTTTAGTCATTTACAGATCCAAAACTCGAATCATATTTGTTCCTCCACTAGAACCTAGCGAAGTGCTTCCAATTATTACTGCTCTCTGTCCATGATAAATCAGAGCACCATTCTGTGCCGTTTGAAGTGTTGCATTGATAAGTGCATCGCCCTCATTTATCACCATTTCTGGATCAATTCCGGCAAAGCCTCGTGCTGTCACACCCCAAGCAATGCATAACGCATTGACAACAGATTGATTGGATGAAAACGCAAATATTGGTATATTGGGACGGCAAGCCGATACACGCATTGCAGTCGCACCACTCCAAGTCGGAACCAACAGACAATCAGCATTTAGCTTTAATGCAACCTCAACAGCAGCTTTGCAGAGCGCCTCCGACACATTGCTTGTTGGTGTCGCCGAAAGTGGTTCATCGTTACTCTTTGGATCAAGAAGTAGCTCAGCCTGCCTTGCGACAGCATTCATCATCTTAACCGCCTCAACAGGATGAGCGCCGGCTGCCGTTTCCCCGGAAAGCATGACAGCGTCAGTCCCATCCAATATGGCGTTGAAAATATCTGTTACCTCAGCTCGTGTAGGTCTCGGTTGAGTCATCATTGATTCAAGCATTTGTGTCGCAGTAATCACAGGCTTAATTTGTTTGTTACACAAAGCAATCAAACTTTTTTGAATCAGTGGAACTTCCTCAAGTGGAATCTCGCACCCTAAGTCCCCACGAGCAACCATAATCCCATCACAAGTGGTCACAATTTCTTCGAGATTCTGTGTTGCTTCTGCCATTTCTATCTTTGCAAAAAGTGGGACACGTTTTCCTATTAAGCGCATCTCAGAATAAGCATCAATCAAATCATCAACACGCCGTACAAAGCTCAGTGCCAAAAGGTCTACGCCATTTTCAATTGCAAATCTCATGTCAGCCTTATCTTTATCAGTCAGGGCCGGAACAGGAAGAGGAGTCTCGGGGACATTCACACCTTTGCGACTCTTAAGGACGCCGTCGAATTCCATCTTGCAAAATACAATGCCATCACTTATCTTAACAACGGTCAATACGATGTTCCCGTCATCAATCAAAACACGATTGCCAATTTGGGCAGCTTCTTCAAAACAAGGAATACTCACAGAAAAGCGATTGTTTGTACCATCTGCTTGTGGGTCATTAACTAGTTCGATAATCGTTCCTGCCTTAACATAAACGCCTTCAGGAGGAAGAATGCCTAATCTCAGCTTTGGCCCGCACAAATCGCCTAAAATGCCAACCGGTTGTTCAAATTCTGCTGACACTTGACGGATATTCTTTATGACATTTAGGTGCGATTCGTGCGTTCCATGACTAAAATTCAGACGAAACACATTCACTCCGGCCTTAACAAGTTGTCGCAAAACATCAATGCTATCTGAAGCAGGCCCAATCGTGGCTACGATTTTAGTTCGTTTATGTGTCGAGAAATTATACTGTAGCATCGTATCTCTTCTCCTGTTTAGTCTTCGATTTTCTTGCTGAAATGCGGTAAAGAACTAGGGTCTCCGGCTTTCATATATCGTTTTTCGTCATCAGTTGCGGTCACGTTTTCGTAGACCCCTTTGTCCCGCTTGACAAGCTTTGTGAATCCCATTTCCTTGAGATGCGAATCGCCTGCGGGTGTTGATATTCCCGTTGGAAATACGAGTCGTTCCACTTTAGCATCCGGCGGAGTATCTCCAATCTCAATCTTTGCTTTATCGCATAGTTCGCCCCAAGTAGATATACTCTCTTTCATCGAATGTAGGGTTTCTACACTCTTTCCATTAGCAGAGCAATAATACTCATAAACAGGCATGATTTTACTCCAACTTATCCTTACGATGACTACTTTTCAGCAGGTTTGTCAATAATCATGAAACTCAGAGTTGCTTCGCAAATAAGTTCGTCATTGACAGTGATAGTGCCTTTGCACTTTCCGAAATTCTTTTTACGACCAATTTCAGTACAAGTTATGGTTAGTTTCGAACCGGGGATAACTTGTTTTCTAAACTTTGCCCCTTCAATGCCGACAAACAAACCGATGCTATTCTGACATTCCGGTTCTGACATTCTTGCGAAACATGCCGCTTGTGCCATCGCTTCAATCTGTATCACTCCGGGCATTATTGGCAATTCTGGGAAGTGTCCTTGGAAATATGGTTCATTAATCGTTACATACTTTTCTGCAACGATATAACCCTTCCGTACCTCGACCACTTTGTCGATAAGCAAAAATGGATACCTATGAGGAACAACCTTCATGATTCCATTGATGTCAACAGGAACCTCAAAGTGTATTTCTTCTTCATTACTCACTTTGCACATACCTCGAATAATTTATTAGCAAACTGTGCGTTTGCATTGTGTCCACCATTTACGATTGTATATCGGCCCGTAATCGGCAACCCAATAAGCGACATATCGCCGACGAAATCTAACACTTTGTGCCGCACTGGCTCGTTGTCAAAACGCAATGGCTCACTCGAAATAATGCTTTTACGGCCAATAACAACGGCGTTGTTCAGCGACCCTCCAAGAGACAATCCCATTTTCCAAGCCGTCTCAATGTCACTATAGAAACAGAAGGTTCTTGCTGGTGCAACCTCATTAACAAAAGAGTCAAGATCCATATTCAGGGTAATAAAAAGTGTGTTGTTTCCTCTCCATTTGGACCGATAAATATACGTAATTGTAAAGTCGTCAGAGGGGAGAACCGAAAATTCAGAATCTCCGCATTCATAGGTAAATGGTACATCTAGCTTCAGTGGAATTATCTCTGTGTCAGTCGTCATAATACCGCTCTTTGCAATCTCATTAGCAATTCTTTTAGCGCTTCCATCCAGAATCGGCATTTCCTCGGCAGTAACTTCTATCTCCGCATCATAAACACCAAAAGCGTAAAGAGCTGATAAAATATGCTCAACTGTGCAGACAGAGACACCATCACCATTTGACAGAGTCGTTCTGCGAAGCAACTTATCGGCTTGGATGCTCTTCATGTCGGCATGAACACAGTTGTTCCCTGAAACAACATCTTTCCGGTAAAAGTTGATTCCCTGAGAGGTTTTCCCTGGGTTCACTGTAACCTCACAGTATTTACCGGAATGAATGCCCTCTCCACATAAAGTGAATGGTTTTTCTATTGTTTTTCTATATTGTGGCAAAATATCCCTGAACCTGTTATTACTGCTTTTTATAATACCACATTTAGGGCCACTGTATTGTATTATTTGACTACATGAACAAATGAAACAGGAAGCAAGAGATTAAACAAAAAGTGCAATTTGCGGTCATTTTTGACAACGACGGAGTCTTGTGTGACACAGAACAATTGAGCGGTAAAGCTTTTCAGATTTGCCTTAAGTCATTTGGGTTTGATTTGCCTGATGGTGATTTGGAACGGTATTGTGGGCTTGATGCAAAGAGCGCATTCGAAACGCTAAAGCTGACATTCGGTAACACGCCGAATTATGATGAGTTTTGGGTGAAGAAATCAGGCATTTATACGGAATTGACAGAAGTTGAACCGATATTACCTATCAATGGCGCTGAGAGTTTCATTGACACACTGAGGAGTCATGACATTCCCATAGCGGTGGCAAGTTCCGCTGGGAAGACGCGTATTGTCTACAACCTGACCAAAGCAGGACTAATAAAATATTTCCCCGATGATTGCATCTTTTCTCCCAACGAGCAAATGCGTGGAAAACCGGCTCCGGATTTATTTTTATATGCAGCCAAGTATTTGGAGATTTCTCCTAATGCATGTATAGGAATCGAGGACAGTACGAATGGATTAACGGCAATAAAAGCAGCAGGGATGAAGCCAATCGCAATTGCGACAACTTTCCCGTACGAGACACTTTACGAATACACGCCCTATGTGTACCCCGATTTATCTGGTATAACGATTCCTCACTTACTTGAAATTCTAAAGGATGGTGAATGACATGCCGACACCGGAGTTTGTTCATCTTCATTTGCACAGTGAGTATAGTTTGCTTGATGGCGCTTGCAGAGTCAACAAGCTCTCTAAAGTCATCGAATCCTTAGGAATGAATGCTGTTGCAATTACCGACCATGGTAACATGTTTGCCGCTTTCACTTTTGCGGACTGCTTTGCAAAATCTAACGTTCGTCCAATACTAGGTTGTGAGATTTACGTTGCCCCTCCTAATATGTCACATAAGACACGTGCTAAAGACGAGTATAACCGCAGCTACTATCACTTGGTTCTTCTGGCAGAGAGTTTTGAAGGCTATATCAATTTATGCCAAATATCATCGATTGGCTATATTGAAGGCTTTTACAACAAACCACGCGTCGATTATGAGACTCTGGCAAAGCACAGCAAAGGACTGATTTGTTTGAGTGCGTGTCTGGCTGGTATTGTGCCTAAGGCCATTGTTTACGATGACTTACAGCGGGCACGCGAATTGGCTGATTTGCACATTCAGATTTTTGGTAAAGAAAACTACTTTTTTGAGATTGAGAACCACAGTATTCCCGACGAAATTAAAGTCATCAGGAACTTGACTCAATTATCCAAGGAAATGGGTATTCCATTGGTTGCTACCAATGATGCTCACTACCTCAAAAAAGAAGATGCGACATTCCATGATATCATGTTATGTATTCAAACGGGACAACTGAGGAACGAAGAGAATAGAAAACTGAAATTCTATAACGACTCGTTCTACGTCAAATCTCCATTGGAGATGGCGGAAGCGTTCCCTGAGCATCCTGAGGCGTTGGCACAAACAGTCGCTATTGCGGAACGTTGCCAAGGTAGGATAAAGCTATCGAAGGATTATAAGAACGAAGGAATTGCGTTAATGCCTGCTTATAAACCTGAAGATGGCTCTACGGATAAAGAGTATTTACGCAAACTAACACATGATGGCCTAATTGAGCGTTATGGCGAGATTACGGAAGAAGTTCGTTCTCGAGCCGAATTCGAGTTAAGGACAATTGAAGGCATGGGTTTCGTATCATATTTTCTCGTTGTCTGGGACTTTATCAATTACGCTAAGAGCAATTGCATTCCGGTTGGTCCTGGGCGTGGTAGCGTGGCAGGTTCTATCGTCGCATATGCACTGAAAATCACAGATGTCAATCCGTTACAACACTCGCTGTTTTTCGAACGTTTTCTCAATCCGGAGCGTGTCAGTATGCCTGATATTGATATTGACTTTTGTTTCGAAAATCGCTGGCGTATTATCGAATATGTCAAGAGAAAATATGGGACCAAGAATGTAGGTCAGATCATAACTTTTGGAACTCTCAAGGCGAAAAATGCCATTGCTGACGTCGGTCGTGTTTTGGGAGTCCCACTGGCCGAGGTCAAAAGAATCAAGTCACTTATTCCTACTGATGCTGCCCCGGACAAAGAGAATGGCTTGACATCGATTCAAGCAGTTATTGCGCAATCCCGAAACAGCGCTTCAAGTGAGACTCAAGAATTAAGCCGGTTATTTGATACTGATGCTGAGATAAGAGAATTGCTTCAATTTGCGAGTGATGTCGAGGGTATGCCACGAAACACCGGCACACATGCGGCAGGCGTTGTTATTTCCGCAGTTCCATTAGGCGATGTGATTCCACTTTACAAACCATCAGATCGAGATGATATTGCCGTACAGTATACGATGACACAAGTTGAGCGAATCGGTTTGTTGAAAATGGATTTCCTTGGATTGCAGAACTTGACGATTATCGAAAATACGCTTAAAAGCATTAAAAGGCTCATGGGCATTGACGTTAAGTGGGAAAACATCAGTTTGAATGATCCAGATACTTACGAGATGTTGCGCGAGGGGAAAACGTTCGGTGTCTTCCAGTTGGAATCTGACGGCATGACGAAACTGGTTGTTGACCTTGCCCCGACGGAATTTAGTGAATTAGTTGCATTGCTTGCCTTATACAGACCAGGTCCACTTGGCTCAAACATGCACACGAATTTTGTTGCCTGTAAACACGGTCAGCAAGAGGTCACCTACGACCATCCAAAGTTGGAGCCAATCCTCAAGGAAACACACGGCATGATCCTTTATCAGGAACAAGTCATGCAAATTGTACAGGCATTAGCAGGCTTCTCTCTTGGAAAAGCAGATGAGCTACGCAGGGCGATGGGCAAAAAGAAACATGAAGGAATTCTCGTCCTGAAAGAGGAGTTTATTACCGGTTGTAAAACGCTCAGTGACATTGACAGAGATTTGGCAAACTCAATCTATGAAAAGATTGAACGATTCGCGTTTTATGGCTTTAACAAATCACATTCGGCGGCCTATTCAATCATATCATTTCGAACAGCCTATCTCAAGAAGCACTATACCATTCACTATTTGGCAGCTTTAATGACTAATGCCATTGGTCAAAAACTTGAAGTCATGTCGACTTATTTCGCCGAGGCAAAGAACTATGGCATTAAGATGTTACCACCCAGTGTTAATTCTTCGAACATGAACTTCACCGTTGATGGCAAATCAATACGTTTTGGTCTCGCAGCGATTAAGAATGTTGGTCGAAGCGCAGTGGAAAACATCATCGAAGCACGAGATAAAGGCGGAATGTTCAAAAGTTTTGAGGATTTTTGTTTCCGCGTTGACTTATCGGCAGTCAACTCCGCCTCTGTTGAGGCTTTGATAAAGGTTGGAGCATTTGACCTCATACACCAAAATCGTGCTCAACTTTTGGCAATGTCACAAATGGTCATATCAGATGTGAAGTCGAGACTACAGGATAGGGCACAAGGTCAGGATAGTCTGTTTGATGTGGGGATGTCCAGCGAGGAACCGATTGTCGAAACTTCAATTCCAGACTGGTCAATACAAAAGAAACTCGCCTATGAGAATGAGTATTTAGGATTCTTTGTTTCGGGTAATCCCTTCGGGTATTCATTCATGTTGGCTGATGCTCTTTGTGATAACAATTTCGATTCATATTTGCATTCGGATGCAAGTTCGATGATTACGATTGGCGGAATGATAACCAATCTTAGAGTGAGGACAACTAAAAGTAGTACACAAATGGCATTATTTAGTCTTAAGGATAGAGATGATAACGTCATTCCCGTCACTGTATTTTCCGAAGCATATGAAAAATACCGTCCGATTTTGCTTGAAGATACATTTATCTCTTTGACAGGTCGTATACAAGACTCGGAAAAGTGGGGACGACAGCTGATTACTGATAAAATTTTATTGCTTAAGAAACTGGGAGCAGAAAAAATTAATGCCATTTCGCTTGAGATATCGGAAATCAAACCTTTCATGGAGAAAATTGAAGAACTTGAAACTTTATTGAGAAAATACCCTGGCCCTAACACGGTTGAATATCTCATTCATGATGCGACTGGTATGCTTAGAGTTGTCATCAAGAACAAGTTTGAAGTTGATGTAAAAGAAAACTTGATTAACGAATTGGGCGAGCTAGATTACATTGACCGCTTGAGTCTTAACGTAAAGTAATGTGTGACGCTGAAGAATTATTATTGTTCAGTGTAGTTCAAAAAGCTAATGTGGTTTTGTGCCACAGGTATGCTTTGCGTTTATGATTAAACGTTGAGCCGATGCCGAATATACGAAAGGCCCTGATTGAAATGGCTGATAATAAAATCGTCAAGGAATATGAGCAGAAGTTTTTGAAAACTGATATTCCTAATTTTAAACCTGGTGATACCGTAAGAGTATCCGTCAAGATTATTGAAGGTGACAAAGAGCGTCTTCAGGATTTTGAAGGTGTCGTGATTCGCAGAAAGAATTCTGGGATTTCTGAGACCATCACTGTTCGCCGTATGAGTTACGGTATTGGGATGGAGCGTGTGTTCCCGATTCATTCTCCCAAGGTTGACAAGATTAAGGTTGTGCGCCGTGGTAAGGTTCGCAGATCTAAATTGTACTACCTGAGAGACTTGCGTGGCAAGGCAGCAAGAATTACAGAGATTAAATCGTTTGACAAAAAAGAGAACTAAATCTCAACGACAATTCGTTATGAATGCGGCAGAAGCACTAATGCTTTTGCCGTTTCTTTTATGGTAGAGTTACTGTTGCTGTTGTCGTCGGACTAGCAGTCAAAACAATACGAACCTTTGCATTTCGATTCTTCGACGAAAGTGGCGAGTTTAACTCTGCTTCCATTTCAACCTTCACAGGTTTGACTTCAGTTTTTTTACTACGGTAAAGTTTTACTTTGTTAAGATAAAGATGAGGCCCAGATATTTCGAACGATGAATTGGAACCAAATCCGGTGCCATCTCGCTTGATATCAATATAGTTCAGACGTGGCTTCTCTGTTTTACCTGCTGGAATGATACGCAAAAGCAAGTTTGTCTCATACATTGTCGCGCCGGAAAAGAAGTCTTCCCATTTGGTTGCTTTTAGATTCATGTCATTCTCATTGTTCTGATCAAGGCTCAACACTTGAACATCGTGTAACTTGAATTTGTTCTCATAATGAAATGGTGCATAGGATTGGGCAAAGGCACTGCCTCCCAAGATGACGGTATAAACTAATATGGCGATATATTGTTTCATAATTAGCTCAAAAATGTTTTCAGTTTTGTGGCGATAAAGTCAATAGCAATCGAGTTATAGCCACCTTCGGGAATAATGATATCCGCATATCGTTTGGATGGTTCAACAAACTCCATATGCATTGGCCGTACAGTAGACAGATACTGATGAATGATCGATTCGGGAGTTCTTCCACGCTCCGCAATATCGCGTTTAAGTCGCCGTATAAACCTAATATCAGCATCTGTATCAACAAACAGTTTAACATCGAGAACCTCTCGCAGTTCAGGAATAGCCAACGCCAAGATTCCCTCAACAATTATTACGGGAGCAGGCTCGATCGTTTTAAACTCGGGTTTTCTTCCATGAATCGTGTAATCATAAATTGGTTCGGACGCAGGCTTATTGTGACGCAATTTGTCCAACTCATTTAAAATCAGTGGAATATCAAATGCGTTGGGATGATCGAAGTTGATAGCATTTCTTTCCTCCAATGGCAAATGCTTGAAATCGATATAGTAATTGTCCAGACCAAGAAGGGACGCCCGTTGTTCAAGATGTTCCATAACCAAGTTTGCAACAGCTGTTTTCCCGGATCCACTACCGCCTGCGATACCAACAATAATACTTTTCATCGGAGCGACGCCTCACTATGATTTGTATACTCTAGGCCATCTCTTGGAGAATTGCCCAAGAGACCAAACACATATCCTTCAATACACATATCTGATTTAATTGAAGAAAAAGACGGATCTACAAGATGTAACGCTTCTGACATTTTTCCAACACCCCAACCGGAAATAGGCCCTTTATTACACGACCCACCAATAAGTTTGGGAGCAACAAAAGCGACTAGTTTATCACAAAATCCATTTTCGAAAAGCGAACCATTCAGACTACTGCCGCCCTCACACAAAACGGATTGAATCTTTAGGTCATACAACTGATCAAAAAGATAACGTAGGTTGATAAACCCTTTGTTTCCGTCAATCATCAATACTTTATATCCTGCATCAAGAAGCCTATTTTTCTTGTCTTTAGGGGCGCCCTCAGTTGTCGCGATGATAACCTTATCCGGAGAAATATCCTTAAGACAATTTGCATACAAAGGAATACGGAGATGCCCATCACATATGATTCGCATGGGCTGTGTGCCGGTATAGTTGTGAAGTCGTACATTGAGTTGCGGATCGTCATTGATGACGGTCCCAATTCCAACCATAATGGCATCGTGATAAGACCTGAGATGATGCGAATAGCGCCGACTCTCTTCGTTGCTAATCCATTTGGATTGCCCGGAATCTGTCGCGATTCGACCATCTAGCGTCATAGCCCATTTACAAGTGATAAAGGGGCGCTTGAGGCGATGATAAGTGGCAAACTGTTCATTTAGCCGCAACGATTCTTTTTCTAATGCAGAAAGAAAGTCGACTTTTATGCCAGCCTTGGCGAGTGCCCTAAACCCTTTTCCACACACCGCAGGATTTGGATCCTCCATAGAACACACAACACGGGCAATTTTTTTCGAGATGATAAGTTTTATACACGGAGGCGTAGCCCCTTGATGGCAGCACGGCTCAAGATTAACATAAAGTGTACTCCCTTCTACGGATTCTTCTGCGTTCTGGATTGCAATCACCTCAGCATGAGGAGTGCCGGCTTTTTCATGCCATCCTTCACCAATAATTCTGTCGTCTTTGACTATTACTGCTCCCACCATAGGGTTGGGACGTGTTTTGCCATAGGCATTTCTCGCAAGGCTTATAGCCCGCTCCATGTAAAATTTATCGTCGTGTTTGCGCATCTCTGATGATTCCTACAGATATTTACAATTCTTTTGTCTTATTAAAAGAGACAGAAACATTATTGCACCGATGATCGATGTAATGATACCGACAGGAATGTCAATTTGAAATGTTGTCGGAACTAATAAGCGAATCAAATGGTGTGACACCTGTCCAAGATAGTCTGCGGTAGCAAGGAAGATTCCCCCGTAAAACAGTGACAAGGATATAAGAAATCGATTGTCTGCGCCAATAAGTATTCTCAACACATGAGGCACAATCAGCCCGACAAACGCAATAGGGCCCGCCATGGAAACAGACAATGCAGCTAATACTGTCGCAATTGTCAGAAAGTAAAATGCAGTAGTCTGAGGGTTAACTCCTAGGTGTTTACATGTATCAAAATCCAAAGACAAGATATTAAGCTTGGGACTCGTAAATATTAGGATTATCCAAGTGAGCACAATCAATGGTGCTATAATGACTAATTTCCCGTAACCAATCACATCAAGGGAGCCAAGCCACCAAATCTGCATCTGTTTCATGTTTGTAAAATCAGCAAGGTATTGAAAAAGCATGATGCCTGACATGAACAGAACATTCAGCATAAGACCTGTCAGTATGAGCGAAACCGGTGTAATCTGAATTCGGAAGTAAATCAATGCCATGATTGTGATGGGAATAATTCCGCCAATGAAGCAAGCAATCGGATTCAGAATGTTGGTCATTTGTGGGGTAAGGGTAACAGCCGAGTAAAGCAAAATAACAGTAAAGACGATTTTACCAAATGCTGCGCCGGCAGACACCCCAAGAAGATACGGTTCTGACAAAGGATTTCGTAGGACAGATTGAAATACAACGCCGCTAAGTGTCAGAGCACCACCCGTAAACAATGCCATCAAAACACGTGGAACTCGCGACTGCCAAAAAATAAAAGTGTTGGGAGAGATGTCTGATTTTTCACTGTCAAATATCGCGAGAATATCCGTAAGCGAAATATTCCCCAATATAATTGGGAATAGTATTATCAACGAACCGAACATCAAGAAGGAGATGAGAAGGTGTAGCTTTAGGCGGTGTCTTATGTTAATCATCAAACACAACTCTCATCTTGTCATTATTTGACAGTTTAACCAACTTTAGTTTTGTGTCAAAGCAGGCACTAAGAGCATCATTATTGACAACATCTGATGATTTCCCAGCTGCCAATATTCGACCTTGCTTTAGGAACACCATTTGATCTGCCCAGTCCAAAGCTAAGCCAATGTCATGCATCACAATGATTATGCATTTCTTTTTCAATTTGTACTTCTGCAGAACCTTCATAATGACTTGTTGGTACTTCAAATCAACAAAAGCCGTCGGTTCATCCAAAACAATATGCTTTGTATCTTGTGCTATCGCACGAGCAATAAGAGTCAGTTGTTGTTCGCCACCACTGATATTCGAATACACTTCATCCTTTAGATGTTCAATCCCCAACTGCGTCAATGCATGACTCGCACATTCATGATCATGTTCATTGAAGAACAAAGAAAGCGGCTTAAGATAGGGACTCCGGCCCATCATAACCATATCCATCACAGTATATGGGAATAACTGATTTACTTTCTGAGGAACATAGGAAATCATACGCGCCAAATGCTTTGAGTATACCTTCGTCATGATACTGTTGTCTATACGAATAGTTCCGGAAGTCGGGGTCAGTATCCCGGTCAACAGTTTTAATAATGTACTTTTTCCTGAGCCATTAGATCCAACAATAACATGAATCATTCCATCATCGAATGTATGGCAAACACTGTCAATCACAAGACGATTTGGAACATAATGAAACAATAACTCTTCGGCACGAATCATTTATGTTCCTCTTCCTTATGATTTAATACCGCAGAAATTGAAGAAACAGCATCTATCGCTGAGAATCCTGGGGTTTCCATACCATATGATTTCATTCCATATACTTGTCCGTATTTTACGGCGTTGACTGTTGAAAGCGAATGATAGCAAGCATGAGCCTTATCATCATCGAAAAACGAGATGTCAATGATGGCATCAGGATTAAGTCTGATAATCTGTTCCACAGAAAGTGGAATGCTTGATAATTCCCCATCATCCTTCAAAGCATTTGCAGCCCCAGCAAGTTTTAGCAAAGCTCCGTGATAACTTCGAGGGGTCGCAACAAACACTGGATATGAATGTTGGTCATTGGCAACGACAAATAAAACCTTCGGAGCCTCGTCACTTGATGCCCCAAACTTTTGGGTCTTTGTCAACTTCTCTAGTGATAGCAGCTTTTCGTATAGCGATTTCCCTTTGGGTGACGCTGGTACGTTAACCATGCATTCTCTTATCATCTGCATTACATCAGAGAAAGTGGCCGTTTGTACAGCCACGGACTTTATTTTCAACTCTTTTAGTTGAAGTATAAGTTCGGTTTGCGATGGATGTAAAAAGACGATATCAGGCTTACACCTTATGATTCGTTCCAAATTCGGATTGTACAGCCCACCAACTCTTGGAATGGAAGCGGTTGTTTGACAATAATCACTTATCCCGACAAGATAATCTTCACGACCTAATTGGCACAATGTTTCGGTAACAGCGGGTTGAAGCGAAAGAACACGAGTGGTATGAGCATCATCACTCGCGTTTGTAATCGATACAAACACGAACAAGAACAAACAAAACAAACAATAAGAAAACATCTTAGCCAAACTAGTACTTTGGAACTTCAAGTGTGCCTCCGATAACGGTCCTTACAGACATATCTGAATACATAACATGCTCTAACTTGTTTTGGTAATTTCCCTCGCCCCACGGATACTGATAGTCAGCCGGAGCCTTGGGATATTTGGCAGCATAAAAACCATCTCGCGGCCCCAAGTAAAGATTCCGTATTAACCATACATTGTCAGTCGTTATATTTCCATCGCCACCCAAGTGCCCGCCAGTAGATACTGCCGAACTGTTATAAGCATACCGAAAGTTGTGATATCTGGGATATGAACCCCTTATCGTTAACTGATCTGAATATCTTTTTACGTAATAGTTTGTAAACAAACACTTCGTATCCGTTATGTAGTGTAAGTCATAGAGCAACCAAGGAACGCCATCCCAGCTCCCACCTGCTGCAGGAGCATTGCCATATCCCGTGTATGAACCATCAGAAGACGAGAATGGCCCTGCTTCATGATCAGCATATGGTAATGTGTTGTTGTCAACCACATACTGTTGCAATGCCATTCCGACAACTCGTATATTAGCGGCATCCGCACTTTTATATGCTCGCCGTGCTGCTAAAAAATAGTTTTGTGCAGCGATTGTCGCAAGTATCGAAATGATTGATACTACAATCAAAAGTTCTATGAGAGTGAATGCAAATATGGATTTAGTTCTAACTATTTTGTTTTCAAAAAGATGCATAACTGTAGGATATATATACACTAGAAATTGGAGGTATTTATATGCTCAGTAGAGTGGATTTGGAACATCAGGAAGATAGTGAGCTAGCGCCTTTTGCAATAAGAAGTTCCAACTCACGTGGGCGAGAATACGCGCTAGCTGAAGATAAGTACCGTACTGCATTTCAAAGAGATCGCGACCGGATATTGCACTGTGCCGCCTTTAGGAAACTCGAGTTCAAAACACAGGTTTACATGGTCAATATCGGTGATTACTTCAGAACTCGCTTGACGCATTCGATGGAGGTTGCTCAAATCGCCAGAACGATCGCTCGTACATTGCGACTGAACAGTGATCTTGTCGAAGCAATAGCGTTGGCACATGATATTGGTCACACACCATTCGGGCACAGTGGCGAAGTGGCAATGAAACAGCTACTCAAGGATGAGGGCGGTTTTGAACATAATGAACAAGGTTTGAGAGTGGTCGAAGTTTTGGAGGAGCGCTATACTGAACATCCCGGGCTGAACTTGACTTATGAAGTCCGTGAAGGCATCATCAAACACGATACGGATTATGATAGCCCATGTGTCGACAGTAGGTTTTGTCCTAACGAGAGCTCGAGCCTTGAATCACAAATTGTAGATCTTGCCGATGAGATGGCATATAACAGCCATGACCTTGATGACGCAATCAAGATGGGATTACTATGCATTTCTGACTTGGAAAAGATTGACTGGATTCGAGATTTGTCCAAAAGTGCCCGGCTGACTTGCAAAGAATCTGAATCAAAATTCATTACATACCGCATCATCGGCGGCATGATGGATATGCAGATAGAAGATGCTCTCAAGGAATTCGAGGCAAATATCGCACGCTATAAGATTGAAACCGTTGCTGATGTTAGAAATTGTCCACATAAAATCGCATGTGCATCTGATGAAATGAAGACGCTCAATAAGCAATTGAAGGATTTATTGATGGATAAGGTGTATTGCCATCCCAACGTTTTGAGGATGAACATAAAGGCACGCATGTATATCGAGCGACTTTTCAAACTGTATTACGATTATCCAAAGCAATTGCCTCTGAAATATCAAGAGAGGATTAATCGTGACGGCATAAAACGTGTCATCACGGATTATTTGAGTGGCATGACAGATCGGTACTTGCTAAAGGACTATCGGCGAGCGTTTGAACCGGATGACCCGCTAAACTAAAGGGTTAATTCGCTTGTTTCGATAAACAATCCGAAACGGCCTTAATATGGGAACTGAGTTCTTCGTCGTCCTTAAGCGAATACTTCTGGGCAAGTTTAAGCCATATCATTGCTTCCTTGCATTGGTTTTTCTTGTACAAAACCCAACCTTTGCTATCGAGAATGTGCGGACTGAGAGGACTATATTGTAAGGCTTTATTAATCAATATTTCAGCCTCATCAAGGTTCATATCATGCTCGGCCCACAAATAGCCTAATCCGTTAAGAGCACTGTCATTCTCGGGGGATAGCTCTATCGCTTTCTTAAAGTGGCTTGTGGCCTCGGTAAGCATGTCAGTATCCGAGTACACGCACCCTAACAAATAGTTAATCATACTCTGTTGCTTTTCAGACGAAGATGAATCTTCGATTCCCTTCTTGAGAGCCGCTATGGCCTGTTTATAGTTCTTCTGTTTCATGTAATAATATGATTTCATGATAGCAACATCTGAACTACCAATACCAAGCTTTTGTTCAACTTCGTTAATCACATGCATGGCTTCTTGTTTGTTGTTATTGTCCAGTGCGAAATCGAGTTGGAGTTGCCACACGGGAACAAGATTATCAGTATGTTTAGCCTTATACTCTTCAAGTAATTGTTGGGCTTCTTGATGCTTTCCACCATACCAATAGGACGAGGCTAATAACAAGGCGCCGGATAAATCAGAGAGATAATCCTGACCTTTACTTGAAGAAAGGAACTCAATGCTTTTTTCGTATTCCGACATCATATTCCACATCGAAATTAGCTTGACAATGAGCATCGGCTGATTGGGTGTTATTGCAAGCGAATTCTGTGCATATTGGCAAGCATTTTCAAAGCTATAGCACTCAATCGCAGAATCTGTCATGATATTCCAGAACTCATCTTTGCTCTTTGTGATACGTTTAGCTGCCTCATCGACAAATTCCTGAGCCTTTGCCAACTCATTATTCCGCAGCATAAACTCATGATAACGCAAAATGACGGAAATACTTTTGCGATCCTTCTGCAACGCTCCCTCAAATGCGGTCAGCGCTTTACTTGTGTCGCCATCTTTTGAAAGTATCTCACCATAGGCGGCGAGTAAGTCAGCACTCGGATTTGCGGCATTCGCACCACTAATAATTGTACTCCTTGATTCCGATGTACGTCCTTCCGATTCCTGCAACTTTGCAAGTAGATAATATGTGGCTCCGTCGCCAGGATTTAAGCGAATGGCTTTTTCAACAATTTTGTTTGCCTCATCAGCCATGTTGAGTTGCTTAAGAATGATAACCGCCAAAACTAAAGATTGATAATTGGCTGCGTCAAGGTCAAGAGACTTTCTTACATAATCAAGCGCTTTTTTGTATTGTTTCTGATCAGTATAAAGAGAAGCTATGTGGTTCAGATTCTCGGTGTTATACGGGTCTGCCGACAACACATTCTCCCACTGGGCGATAATCTTCTCAAAAGGCTGTTTTGTATCTTCCAACTTCATTGCATAAAGCTTCTGAATAGACACCGCATGCGGATAGTCATCGGCGAACTTTTTGTACTGTTGGATTGCAGACTGCTTTCCTGATTTTGAAATCAAGGTTGAACAGGTGTCAAATAGTTTTTGTAAAGTCGAATTATTAGGTTCGATAAGAAGTGCATTTTTTACCCACTTGAGAGCGGCCCGTGGCTGATACAATTGTATGTTGGCTTCCGCGAGCATGATATATCCTTGAATGAAACTCCTGCGTTGTGAAACAACATCTTCCAGGTGCGTTATTGCTTCCTTGGGATTGTTTGTACGAAGGAGCAAATTCGCTAGAACCATTCGATAGTTCAAGTCACGTGGCATGATTTTTGCGATGCTTCTATAACAATCGAGCAACTTGGTGATATCCTGTTTTTCAAGATAGACTTTCCCAAGCGATTCATAAATCAACGTGTTGCTCGTCTGCAGCTCTTTTGCTGTATTCAGGGCCTGCAATGCTTCATTGAGTAGTGCATCGACCACATTTTTGTCTTTTTCCGCCTCTGACTGAGCAATCAGTAGCTTTGATTTCAGCACCAAGCTCTCGATGTCTTTGTCGGAAGAAGACAGCGCATCAGTAACATACTTAAGGGCAGGCTTAATGTTATTGGCCTCTGCCTCAAGCATTGCAAGGGAACGAAGGACATTCGCCTTTGACAACTGAGATAAATCATTCGACAACAGTTTGAGATACACTTCTTTTGCTTGCTCATATCGTTCATATTCCGAAAAGTAATGCGCATATAAATTATTAGATATAACTAATTGTTGCTGTAGCGTTTGTGACGATTCATCGGGTTGAATGCGGTAGACGTACAAATCTTCGTTAGTTAGCCCAAAATTGTTCAGTCGTTTTGTGAAATCATCGCTTGCGGAACTATACGAGCAAGCAAACAATAATAGAAAGAACACTACAGATGTGAGACCTGCATTTGCTACAACATTCGAAAGTCGATTCATTCTCTTCCCCAAGCAAGTTTTGTCCGAAGCCGGACATAATAGTCATTTTGGAATTCAATCAGTTTTAAGTACATGGATGAGCTTGCTATGTTTAACACATTATCTTCATTCAGTCGGCAAAGATTCTGACCATCAATGATAATGTGAATGTGCTCGTTCACTTCCTTTTTAAAGGGATATATCTTGATGTGAGAATGTGGCGAAACGATAATAGGAGAGATGCCACGTCTGTGCGGGCAAACGCCTACAATCGAAATCGCTTCTACACCAGGCGCGATGATTGCGCCACCGGCCGCGTAATTATATGCGGTACTTCCAATTGGTGTACTGATGACAAGTGCATCGGCAGAAACCTTGGTCACAAACCGACCATCAATCTCTATGCCAAGATGTATCATGTGTCCCATCATTTCCTTGGCAATCACAATATCATTGATAGCTATTTGTCGTGAAGAATTGTCAAGATTCGTTTCAAGCATCAAGTATGACTTTGTGATAAAATCGTTTGTTTTAATCTTGTCGAGAGCCATTTCGATATCGTCGAAATCGGCTTGAGTGTGAAAGCCTAAGTTGCCAAGATTAATCGCCAAGATAGGCTTCATCAACTGCGAAAACACCTTGGCGACACGCATCAATGTACCATCCCCACCAAGGGAGATGCAAAAGTCACAATTCTTGATAGCGTTGAGTTCCATAACAGGAGTCGCCTTGCCAGCGATATAATCATCCATGTATTGTGCGGTGACAATATGGGTCGAAAAGCCGTTCGCATCAGACCAGTTCTGTATGTTTCGAATGGCATCAACTGCCAGTTGTTTGATATCGTTTTGTACGATTGCAATCTTTTTATAAGTCATGATCTTTTACAGAAAAACGGTATTCCTCAGCCACCTTGTCAAAATTGGTGTCATTCCATCTCAAACGACAAGCTTCCTTGCATTTATCTACAATGGAATCCATGATTATCTGTTCTGTTTGAGCAATGCCCATATAAATAAACCATTCATGATTCCCTCGCGACCCTTTAATCTTGCACGAGTATAGTGCTATCGGTACAAATCCGTTGTCGCAAGCGGAACGCACAACATTACACAGTATCTTGAAGTGACTCAGAGGATTGATAATAATACCTTTATTCTTACCAACTTCCTGAATAGTGGCTTCAAATTGCGGTTTGACTAATGCAAGAATACGAGTATCTGGATGACAAATCCTGTAAACGCCATGCAGAATCTTTGTTAATGAGATAAACGAAACATCAATTACGATGACATCCGGCTTGTCAGGCAATGTGGTTTCCGTTAGAAACTTAGCATTCGTATTTTCGCACAAAATGACTTGCGGATTATCCCGTAACTTTTCATGAATCTGTGTTTTCCCAACATCAACGGCATACACCAGTCTCGCTCCGTGTTGCAGAAGGCAATCAGTAAAGCCACCAGTTGAAGTTCCAATATCCGCACAGATTTTGTTTTCCACGTTGAGTTGACTATTCTCTAAAGCACCCTCCAGTTTGAGCCCACCGCGACTGACATATCTCTCCTTATCGACAACTCTAATAGCCACATCATCGTTGACTTTGTGACCGGCTTTTATGTTGTTTGAGTTGTTAATATATACGGATCCAGCCATTATTAGGCGTTGAGCCTGTTCACGGGATTCGGCAAATCCGTGTTCCACGAGAAGCGTATCTATTCTAAGTTTCATTGTTTTTTTCAGATTTTACCTGAAATATACATTTTATTTGATTTTTTGCTTGAACAAGCCTATTTCAAAGTGTAATAGCTTATAAAGGCAAAGCCTTAATTAGATAAATATAAAGGAGTGTCGTCAATGACGAAACAAGAACTCATTGCTGTTACTGCTGAGAAAGCAGAAATCAGTCAAGCAAAGGCAAAAGAAGCAGTTGAGGCTGCTTTCGACGCGATTAAAGAAGCTTTAAAAAGTGAAGGACGTTTCCTTGTTCCTCAATTTGGTACTTTTACTGTTCGTGAGCGCAGTAAACGCAAAGGTAAGAATCCTCAGACTGGTGAAACCATTGAGATCGCTGCAAGCAAAACAGTTGGTTTCAAACCAGCTCCTTGCCTAAAAGAATCCCTCATGAAGAAGAAATGCTGCAAGAAGAAATAACTTGTTGCTCATGTTTTATAAAAGAGGGTGAAGACATTATCTTCACCCTTTTTTGTTTGGACCATAAAATTTAGTTGAGGCATGGAAATGAACGAATATATTGCGAACCGGATGAATGGCATTGATGCCAGTGGAATTAGAAAAGTATTTGATTTGGCAGCGAAAATGGAACATCCTATCAATTTGTCGATTGGGCAACCACACTTTGATGTCCCAGATCCAGTTAAGAAGGCTGCAAATGAAGCGGTCCTTGCAGGAAAGAATAGATACACCCCTACTCAAGGCATCGAACCTCTGAGAAACGCTTTGCGTAAGGAACTTTTGAGCGAATTTGGATGGAGCGATGCCATGGAACGCCCCATGCTCATTACGAGTGGTGTTTCCGGCGCTCTTAAGCTTGCGTTCGCTGTGACCATTAATCCGGGCGATGAAGTGATTTTATTCGATCCATACTTTGTGATGTACAAGCACCTAACGGCATTATACGGTGGAGTGCCTGTGCTTGTCGACACGTATCCTGATTTTACTCCAAAGTCTGAGGATATTGAAAAGGCTATCACAAGCAAAACAAAGATTATTTGTCTAAACACTCCTTGCAACCCAACAGGTCAGATCTACACAAAAGAATGCCTGAAAGCAATTGCAGATATCGCACGCAAACACAATATTTTGGTGATTAGCGACGAAATCTACAATTTCTACTGCTATGATAACAAATTTGAGAGCATGGCTAAATACTATGAGAAGACGCTGCTTATGCGTGGCTTCAGCAAGAGCCACTCCATGACGGGTTGGAGAATGGGTTGGGTGACAGGTCCCAAGAATGTCGTGGAGAAAATGACAATTCTTCAACAGTATTCCTTTGTTTGCGCTCCAAGTGTTGCGCAAGAAGCAACATTGGTTGCGCTCAAAACAAACATGGATGACAAGATTGCCGATTATAAAGTAAAACGTGATTTGGTCTATAATGGCTTGAAGGACAAGTTCAACTTGGTTTGCCCACATGGCGCGTTCTATGCGTTTGTGCCTGTACCAGAGAGTATGACTGCGACAGATTTTGTCACGAAGGCCATCCAGAACAATGTTCTTCTGATTCCGGGAAATGTCTTCAGTAGCAAGGATACACATTTCCGCTTGTCATTTGCCGCCAAGGATGAAGACATCAAACAAGGCATTGACATTCTCAATTCGTTAGTGTAGAAAGGTAGCCCTGTGCCACACATACTGTTTAAGGGACAATGTGATTTCGAGAATATCAAGAATAACTTCACGAAGTGCACTAAAATGGCAGATGATAGTTGGATTGTCAAATACAATACCATTTATCTGTCTGCTGATGGGAAGCAAGCATTGATTGAAACCGCATCAATTCGGTCCGGTTTTATACAAACCTATTATGTCATGATTGAACAGAAGCAGGAAAAGGTCACAATTCGGGTATGTCCTTTGACTAATGTCGAGAAGACCTTTGGAGTGAAACGAAGTATTGTTTATGTCGCCAATTATGTTTTTGAACAATGTCCGGATTTGGTCTTCGACAAATCCAATCTCGAAAAGGAAATTCTTCCTGAGTACAAGAGAGATGGCAATGACCGATAAAGTGATTGAATCACCGAATCAGTACTTCACGACTGCAAATATAGACACAATCGATTTCGCAAAGTATGACAAGGTTGAATTAGAGATAGGCTGCGGACGAGGAGATTTTCTTGCAGCCTATTCACCTTTATATCCTGATACAGTCTTTATCGGTGTCGAAAGACATCTTGTGAGTCTTAGGAAAGCAGTAAAGAAAGTTCGGAGTACTGAGGCGCACAACAACACGATTCTCATAAACGCCGACATTCTTTATCTGTTTGAAAGTCAGCAATTTCCGCCAAATACTTTTGACGCTATACATCTGTATTTTCCAGACCCGTGGCCGAAGAAGAAACATCAGAAACGGAGACTTGTAACCTTGCCTTTTTTGGGCACCCTCAAAGAGATAATGAAAGTTGATTCCTTTCTCCACTTAAGAAGTGACAATGAAGGAATATATAGCGAAATCTGTGATAGAATTGGAGAATCAAATCTCTTTAGTCCGATTGATGTCCCGCTTGATTTGATTGATTGCAAAACATCATTTGAAAAACGATTTCTTACGCAAGGGAAAGAGATTTTTCGATCAAGTTACCGGATTAGGAAATAATGAACCTGATTAAGTCCGCGACATATTATCTGCTTTTAGCGGTCTCAAATGCAACAGTTGTCCCTCTCCGGTTTCTTTATGTTTTACTCTGGTCTTTGTGTTACGGGGCAGCGGCAAAACGTTGTGTTCTTTATTTATCACAAGTTGTTTGGGGAGATGTCTGGCAGAGACCTCAAGAACTTGCCTCGTACATTTCGCGTCAGCGACCTGTAATATATATATCGGGCATTCAGATGCATCACCTCTTGCAGCTTCGCAGATACTTACCTCCGGTGGAAAGACATCAACAATGCATCGTCATTACTCCAGTATTTTTTTCTGGCCATTATAAGTATAAACCGGTTTATTCCCTCAATCTGTTCCTGACAAAAGTTATTGTGAAATTGTTAACCAGAACAGTATCCGGTATTGATATTATTACGGACTCTCCATTTTTTATGCCAGTTATCAATTCTATTCCCGTCAACAAAATCGCAGCATATCATTACGATATCATTGATGACTTTACGGTCTTCAACTGGTCACCGGCATGGGGGGAGACCTTAAATCGTAGTCTTTTATCACAAGCAAAATCCATAACGACAGGCACTCTTTCGTTGGCAAAGAAGTATAAAGAAATTGTTGGTGAGAAGAGTATTGTGTTTGTCCCGGTTGGCATTGACACCTCTCTGTTTTCGAATTTGGAACATATATCATGTCCCCGTGATATCGAGACGTTCAAGCATAAGAAGATTATCGGGTATGTTGGCTCCATCAATGATCGCCTTGACTTTAAACTCATTCAGATGATTGCAGATCAATTTAGTAATACCATCATACTGATGATTGGCCCTATTAGGATTTCGAGCGACAAACTGCCCAAAGGGGAGAATATTGTCTGGCTAGGGTCTAAAGCGCATAAAGACTTGCCCGCGTATATATCTCAGTTCTCCGTCGCCATCATCCCCTTCGTACTAGATGATGCTTCGAAGAAACTATTCCCCGTCAAAACAATGGAATACCTTTCATGCGGCGTCCCGGTTGTATCTGTCGCCCTACCTGATGTAGAGGTATTCTTTGGCGACTTGGTTTACACTTCAACTTCTGCTGAAGAAATCTGTCTGCATATAAAAGATTTATTAGCTGGAAAAGCAAATCACCCAATCGCACAAGGCATCGAGTTTTCCATGGGACATACATGGGATAATATGGCGAAAAACATAATTGAAAATATCAGAGAATTTTGAGTTATATTAAGCATGAAAACTATTGCAATAGATGCTCGTTATATATCGAACGAATACTCAGGGATTGGAACCTATTCGCTCAACTTGATAAAGGGTTTGGCTGCGGCCAAGACTGATTTCAATTTCATTGTCATCGTGCATAAGAATTTTCAGGGAGGACTTGATCTCCCATCAAATTTTAAATTGATAAAGCACTCCGCCAGACCAGTATCGCTAACATCCGTTTTCTTTTTCGACCGTTTTCTAGAGAGATACAAACCGGATATTTTACATACATTAGCTCCGATTGTGCCGATATTTGGGAAACGACGTCTGAAAATCATATCGAGTGTTTATGACTTACAGCCATTGCAAGACCCTGATTTTACGTGGCGAAAGAGTAAATTGTTGACTTTGTTCTATAAACAGTTTTATCGTTGTGTTTATCCCGCAAGCATGAAGCGTTCTGACTGGATTGTCAGCCCATCGTATGCCACAAAAAGATTCATTAACAAGAATGTTCCAAGTGTTTCCGACAAGGTTATCGTCATTCCGATGGCAGTTCCACAAGACATCAACGAAAATATTTCGGATGAAACCACCAATGCCATCGTAAATGAATTTGCCATTCCCAAGCGGTTCTTACTTTATGTCGGCAGTACACGTCCAAACAAGAATCTGAAAGCAATGGTTGAAGCCTTTGGTTTGTTCATCACGAGGAATATTGGCTTTGAAGACTTACAATGGGTTATGATTGTCAAACCGGACCGTTTTTGGGATTCGGTATCCGCAAAAATCCGTGAACTCAATTTGACTGAAAGAATCCACATTCATATGCAAGTGTCTTCATTGGCCAAGAAGGTTTTCTTTGAACGCGCTGATTTACTATACTTCGTTACTAAATACGAAGGGTTCGGCCTTCCGGTTCTAGAAGCACAAGCACTACGTGTTCCTGTCCTCGCTTCGACTCATGCATCTCTCCCTGAAGTTGCGGGGAGTGCTGCGCTTTTGGCAAACCCTGACAGCCCTGAAGACATTTGCCAAAAACTTGAGTACTTCTATAACAATGATTATGTCAAGGAGCAACTGATTAACGATGGAATCGCAAATGTAAAGCGGTTTACATGGGACGCCGTCATAAAAGATCACATTGATTTGTACACGATACTATGTTCCGATTCTGATGACCAAAATGGCAGAGGATAATCAACTGACGTAATGAACATTTATGATTTGGCATATCTGACTTTCTCTCCGTTTATTGCACCTGTGATTGCGTGGAAGATGTTCAAACACAACAAGTACAAGAAGAGTATCCCCGGAATGTTTTACTTCAGGGAGCATCAGGATGAAGTTATTCCGGACTCACAGACAATTTGGATACATGCTGTCAGTGTTGGTGAAATCAGTGGTGCAAAGGCTCTCATTCCACACCTTAGGAAGTTATTTCCCAATTACCCCATTATACTGACTGTCACAACAGAAACCGGGTTTAGTATTGCCAAACAGTTGGAGGGAAAAGACATCGATTTCGTTCGTTTTTTCCCATTTGATTTGTCGTTGAATGTAAGACGATTCATCACGTTGTACCAGCCAGCTATGTACATTGGTCTTGAAACGGAACTATGGCCAAATCTGTTTATCGAACTACAGAATGCAGGAACAGAAATCTTTATCCTTAATGGTCGTATCAGCCGCTCAGCAATGAAGAAGTATCGTATGGCCGCATGCTTGTTTAGTAAAATACTGCGTCCGGTAAAGGCGTTTGGGATGCAGACTTCTGTTGATGCCCAAAACATGTCTACTTTGATAGGAAGAAGTGACAACATCATTGTCACCGGAAACATCAAGTTGGACATTGCACCCACGCAATATCTCAAACAAGAACTTACAGACTTTCGGCATACTTGCAATATCAAAGATAAAAGCTTAATCGTCACATGGGGCAGTACTCATGAAGGCGAAGAAGAAATTGCCATTCGTGTTCTTTTGGATTCTGATTGTTTTGAGAATGAAGAAAGTATCGCCATCATCGTACCGCGTCATCCTGAAAGATTTCAAACCGTTTACAAATTACTTGTTGAATCTGGCGTAACGGTTGTTCGTTATTCTGACCAATCTGTCACTTTGGGAAAGCTTAAGCGTAAAGCCGTACTTATTGACGCGATGGGATTACTCAACAAAGTTTATGCCATGTCCGACATTGGTATTGTCGCAGGAAGCTTTGTTGACAACATAGGAGGACATAATATCCTTGAACCGGCCGTCTACAAAATTCCTGTTCTTTATGGGAAGAACATGTGGGGGCAACCGGATATGCTTCGAATTTTGGATGGTTTCGGTGGAATCATGTGTTCAAATGAGAGAATTGGTGATACCATCACGGATTTGCTCAACGACAGCACAAGACGACATGATGTCGGGGAAAAGGTATTTGCTGCTGTTGATAACAATCGAGGGGCAGTCGTCAAAAGTATTAAGATAATACAAAACCATATGCAATGTAGATAATAGTATCTTTTACGGAGGGTTTTTATTAGTGCCCAAACTCAAATATTTTGTTCAATGCGACAGTGTCGAGAAGAAAGACGGCAAATTTAGCGCAATCGGTATTTTCGATACCATTTATTCTCGTATTTTCCCAATTCAACACGAAAAGTTTTCCTTGTTACTTGGGTTTACCGATGCCGTACCGGGCAAGTATGAAGTCGAGATGGAGATTGTTTCACCAAGTGGTCAGTCTATTTGCAAAACACAAGGAGAGTTTCAAGCAACCTCAACGGAACAAGTTATCAACCTGATTTTTAATTACGAGAAATTTCCTTTGCCTGAAGCTGGGCGTTATGGCATCACGGTTTATGTTCAGGGTGATGCTTGCGGAGAGTATTGTTTTTCTGCAACACAGCCATCGGAAATGCAGATTTCGCTTACCGAAGAAGAAAAAGAAAAACGGATTGGGGACAAAACCTATGTCCAAACAATCAGTATAAAAATTAACTGCCACAAGTGCAATAATGAATTCAAACTTCAACTGAACTTAGATAAAAACAAGTTGCCGGATGCTGGTTACCTTCCGTTCCCTCCGGGAGATGTGCTGTCATGTCCATGTGGAGAGAAAATCGATTTGTCCACAGCTCGCAAGCAGTTTGGCTCGATGTTGGGGATGCCTCATGAAATGATTGAAAGAATGCAAAAGAATAAGAAAGGAACAAATAACAATGACTAAATGCTCTTGCAACAAACGAATTGGATTGATCAGCTTTGAACATATGCATGCAATGTCCTATGCTTCTTGCATGAAGAGTGCTGTTGGAGGAACCTTGGTTTGCGTCTCTGATGATAATCCGGAACGCATGGAGAAATGCACAACCGAGTTAGGGATGACCCTCAATAAATATACCGATTGGCGAAAGATGATTACCGAAGAAAAGCTTGACGGTGTCATTATTTGTACTGCGAATGCTAAACACGCCGACATCTCAATGACATGTGCGGACGCAGGCTTGCACATTCTTTGCGAAAAGCCACTTGCGACAACAATGGATGATTGCTATAGGATGCTTGATAGCGCAAAGAAGAATAATGTCATCTTAATGACAGCTTTCCCCGTTCGTTACGCTCCGGAGGTGAAGGTCGCCCGCGATATGATTCGCAAGGGAGAATTGGGTGAAGTTATTTCTTGCGTGACCAGTAATCACGGAAGTATGCCTGGCGGTTGGTTTGTCGAAGCAGAACTCTCCGGTGGTGGGGCTGTCATTGATCACACTGTACATGTCATTGATATTTTGCGTTGGATTCTTGATGACGAAGTTGAATCTGTCTATGCCGAGTATGCGAACAGATTACACAAAGAAATTTCTTGCGAGGACTGTGGCCAGTTACTTATTCGTTTCAAGAAGGGGACGGCTGTCAGTTTAGATACAAGTTGGTCTCGTCCTGCCGCTTACAGTGCGTGGGGTGATGTTAAGATAGACATCAAAGGTGCCGCAGGAAATCTCTCATTGAGTTGTTTCCCACGTGCGATTAATTTCTACGACAACAAAACGATGCGCCACTATAGTTCAAGCCCCGTTGCGGAAATGGATTTGCTTTTAGTTCAAGAGTTTATCAATTGCATAATCGAGAACCGTACACCATTGACAACAGGCTATGACGGTCTCAAAGCTACAGAAGTTGCTCTTGCCGCCTACAAAGCTGGCCAATCCATGACGCCTGTCGTACTATAAGCAGATTTATCCCATGAACAGACAAACATTATCAATACTTTTCTGCTGGCTTTTTTGCTGCATAGCAAATATAACATATTGCGATGACAACACGACAAAGAGCGTGACGATTTCGAAAGACGGAATTTCGCTTACATTTGGTGGTCAGAATTGGCTCGCTGTCGATGTAGACTCAATTCCATTCAGTTCATACTCTGAGATGTGGTTTGTAAACCAAAGTTGGAGTGCATACCTTTTTGGCTATGACAATAGCAAAGGACTTCGCTCATCAATTGTTGCTACTGAAGATAAAATCACTTTTGATCTCATTGGCGAACACGAGGATTTTGTCGGGAAACAATCTTTCGAGTTATTACCCGGTAGAATACTTCGTAACACTGTAATAGGACATGTTACTTCTGACACGATGACACGATTGAATTACAACTATCTATCGATTCATCCCGGGTGGTTGGCAGGCTGCCATTATACCGTCGTCGGGAAAGATGGTCAGACGACTTCAGCGGTCTTCCCGAAGATTCCCAAGAAGCTCAATCTTGAAACCGCTAACATTTGCAAAGGTATTGATAAGCTTAATATTGACAGCGTTTTTGGTCCAATCGAGATTAGCGTAACCGGGAACGATTTCCCAATATCATGTCTTGACTATCGAAACAATACTTGGGACAACTTTGACTATTTCGTTCTTCTCGGAATTTCTGATTACTGGTACAAGACGCAAGAAGAAACGAGCTTAACTATCGATATTAAATTCCCCGATAAAATTGATACTAAGACAGTGAATGATAAAAAGCTTGCGTCAAACATTATCAAGGATGACAATGTCCTACTTGAGGATCGAGGTTGGGATGTTATCATTCCAACACCCAAGCATGTCGATTGGATTAATGGCGAATTCCCCATCACAAACAAAACGGTCGTTGTTTACTCGTCTGATAAAGATGTTGACCTAAATGCTTGCAAGAGAATTGCAACCCGTTTTGCGAAAGATGCGATTAGTACCACAAAGATTCGCAAGGCTAACGATGCCGCAAAGAGTAAAGGCAGTATTCATTTTTCTTTGGATTCCACACTTCAGGTTGAGAATGACAGTGAGTATCAAGTAAATATTACTACAGCCTTGTGTACGATTACAGCAAAAACGACGGATGGATTAAGTTTAGCGGAAAAGACTTTGAGACAACTTATTCGCAAAGATAAGAATTATGTTGCACTAAAGTGTGTTTCGATAAAGGATTATCCCTCATTACCTTTCCGTGGTATTCATTGCTTTTCGGGCAAGAATGCACTGAAAATGCAGCTGAGGTTTTTTAGCAAAATCTTTCCCATCTTGAAGGTTAATAAGATTGTTTACGAGTGCTCCTATTTAAAATGGGATTGTAACAAATTCCTTAGGAATGAACTCTATGGAATGGATATTGCCGATGTTAAGAAGGTAATTGCCGCTGCCGAAAAGCAAGACATTGAAATGATTCCCATGATTAATACATATGGGCACAGCGAATGGTTGCTTAACTATCCTGAAATGAAACAGTATGCGGATGACCCGCAGAATATCTATGCCTACGACGCAACAAACCCGGAAATATACAAGATTTGTTCTGCCATTTATGATGAGTGTATCAGACTGTTTTCTCCGAAAATCATCCATATTGGCCATGATGAGATACAGGGTCGTGACTTTCCCAAACGAGAAAAGGGCAAAGCCATCGGCAGTGCAAATCTGATTTTGAAGGATATTCTGTATTGGCACAAGTTCCTGAAAGATAAAGGCATTCGCACAATGATGTGGGGTGATATGCTTTTATACCTAAAAGAATCACCAGATGCTACGAATGCATTGACACAGGAATCGGCTAAAAAACTGCGGGATACTCTGCCAAAAGATATCATGATGACAGATTGGCATTATGCGCCGGCAGCACCAAATCTCTATAAGAGTCTCGAAATTTTCAACAAGAGTGGTTTTGATGCGATTGCAGCAACTTGGTATACTCCGGAAAATGTTACGAATTTCGCTCGTGAAGCCTATAATCAGTATTCTGCGCCACGTAAGGATAATGAGGGCAAAACGCTTGGCTTGCTTCAAACGACATGGGCCGGTTATAATTTCAACGATGAGGCAATTAAAGGAGCTCGTCATCAATTTAGCTGTTATGTTTTGGCAGCGGAGACAGCATGGAATGGCGGCCTCATAGATAGTGACAAAACTCCATATAGCTTCAATGAAGCCTTTACTAGGCTATACGGTGACTCTGCTGTTCCGACGAAATCTTCCAAAGGTTGGAGAGCAGATCTAAACTATGAAAACAAAGTACGTTTAGAACAACTTGGCGTTCAGAATACGCAACCGACCTCCGGTAGCTTAATCTACCGTTTTGGTCACTTCAACGACTCAACGACTCTATCTGCCATTCCGCTTGTTGGTTGCTACGGAAAAACAGACAATGCCGTAAGCTCATTGAATGTTAACGTTGGGGGAGAGCTGTCTGACAAAATTCTTTTTGTGGTATCGACTCCCTACAGCGGATCGCCGTCAAGGGCAATTGCACAAACGACTGTTACGTATAATGATTCCACATCTGACACTATAGATTGGGTTCTCGGAAAGAATGTCTTATCCCTCAACGATCATCGTGATTTCCCATCCGTTCCAACAGTAGCAAGATTTGTGAGTAGTGGCGACACACCAACAGTATCGATACATGGATACTTGTTTGAACCGAAACATAAACCGATTAAAGGGATTAGCTTTAAGTCCTGTGAGAGCGGACCCGAATTGCTGATATTTGATATCTTGGGATTGAAATAAAAAAAGAGCCTCTTCAACGGAGGCTCTTTTTTTAACAGAATGTTTCTACTTCTTTTTCTTTTCTTTCTGTTCTTTTTCAACCTTCTTGCGATACATCTGTTTCAAAGACTCGTTGATATCATCAGCGGCCTTCTTGGGATCTTCTTCGTTTCTGACCCATGCAATCTCATCTCTAAGGAAATTGAACGCTTGTTCCTTCATTTCCCTTTCCTTGCCCTTCAGGTCATTATTCAATTCCAGCGAATGTAAGTCTCTCAGCATCTTGCTGATTCGTTCAGGATCACCACTCAAAAGAATTTCGCGATAGACATTATATTGCATCCTTGCTTCTTGACGATCAGGTTTGGTCGGCTGTTTCAATTGGCGGAAGAGACTCTTGACCATTTCCAACGTCATCGGTCGACGAACACCACGGCGAGTCAACTGGCTCCGAGGGACCAAAACATTTGTGTTGTTAGTAGCGTAGAATACAAAAAAGTCGTCTTCTACAGATCCAACCTTCAAAGAGCGAATGCCCTGAATCTGACAAATACCAATAGTTGGTTCAACAACCCAGTCACCAATATTAAGATCATCTTTCTCCGATTGAGAAGTTAAATTAGATTTTTTCATGTCGTCTCCTTATTAAATTATATACTAAAACTTTTTGGCGACCATTGTATCTCGCGAGCATCGCCCCATAGGCGTTCAATTGCATAAAACTGACGGCTGTCGTCAACCATTATGTGAACAATGACGTCTCCATAATCATAAACGCGCCAAGACGCCGAAGTGGCGCCATCAATACGCAATGGTTTCTCGCCAGCTTCACTCCTGACATACTTCTCGATTTGTGCACCGATAGCTTTGAGATGGTTCTGCGTTGTGCCTGTAATAATCACAAAACTACCCGTAATCGAAGATAAATCCTGGACATCATAGATACGGATATCTTGCCCTTTTGCATTGTCTGCAACTTGAGCAATTAGTACAGCTTTATCAAAGGTATTTAACACTGTTATAGATCACTTCCTAATCCAAATAGATGATTGTGCTACAGACTACTGAGCATTTCTTTTGTTAAATGATGGATTGATTTCTTCTTTACTTCAATCAGGTGGTTTGCCTTACTTTCAAGCATGGAAACCAAAGATGTATCTAAATCATATTTAGCAGTTTGAACTAAATTCTTCCGCTGAGCGGAATACTCTCTTGTTGGCTCCAAATAGTCCGAAATCATTAGAATCTTTAGCAACATTGAGGGATGTGCGTGACCGGTTGTGTGAAAGGTAATTGCATCAATCACATCCGGATCCATAATGCCATACTTCTTTTGGGCTAATACACCACCGGCGGGGGCATGTTTGATGCCTTGATGGTCGGGCAAAGAACAATCAGCGGGATTCCACAAATTTGATTCTTTGACGAGCATGTCCAGTTCTTCCGGCGGCAGTTCCTTGGCACAATCATGGAGCAAACCTGCTAATGCTACCTTTTCGAGATTGATGTCATAATGAGAGCCTATTAGCGTTGCAGTATGTGCGACTCCGAGTGTATGTATATAACGACGATAATTAAGTGCTTTCAGTAGATCACCTAAGATGCTATCAACATTTTGAGAAAACATATAAGTGATTTCCCTCTCGCTACCCAATTTAGTTTAGTTATATTTGTAATAAAATACAAACAAAAGAGCCTCGAATTCTCCTGAGAATCCTTGGCTGCTTTATGATGAATATTGATGACTTTAACACTAAATAGAGAATTTAGTCATGCCTATATGGGGAAGGATTTTCTTCGTATAGCATTAATATTGTGTGTGTTACTCTTTGGTGGTTACTTGAGGGCAGCATCTATCATTGGTTTAGAATGGGATTCACAAAACTACTTTACGCGTCTTGTATTAACAACTGATGATACGTCTCCCGTTGTCCATAAGGTGAATAACAGAATTGCCAATGATGGCTACTTCTATATTGACGTCTACAACATTACAACACCATATCTACATCGTGTTATTGATGTTAGCGACAAATCTATCATGAAGATTGATGCGATACCATATGTGGAACACGGAGTGCTCAGGCTCGTTGTTTATGTAAGGAATCAGAGTACGACTTACGACGTAAAGACGGTATCGAATCCGGAAAGATTGGTCATTGATGTTGTTCCGCCGGATAATGTCGGACAAATTGCAGGAATGCCAATTGGTAAGAATCAGGCCTACCTGATTCGAGATAACACGGACACAAGCATGGAGAGCATATACATCGGTAATTCGGGTGTAAAAGAGTTCTCACTGCCTGACATCCCACAAGTGCAGAATTCGCTTCAATCGAAGAACAACTCAACAGGAAAACGCAAAGTTGTCATCATTGATGCCGGGCACGGTGGTGGAGACCCTGGAGCTGTAGGCTCGATGCCAAACAGAAGCCAACAGGTCCTAGAAAAGGATTTGACGCTTCAGTTTGCATATGCGCTCAAGAAGTGTATCGATGCTTCACCTAATATGGTCGGCATTATGACTCGCACCAATGATAAGCGTATGGCTCTTTCGGATCGTGTCAAGTTTGCTGAAGAAAAACAGGGGGATTTGTTCATCTCTGTGCACATGAACGATGCCTCCAATAGCTATGCCCGAGGAATGGAGATTTATTTCCTGAGTGAAAAGGGTACCGCTCAATCGAATCTCGAATTAGAGAAGAAGGAAAATGAAGAAATTGGCGATGTGAATTTCTTCAGAAACACCCGCTCCGGTATTCTTAACAATATCTTATCAGACCTTCGGAAGGCCAGTCTGGAATCATTGCAATGGGAAAGTTTTGAAGTTTGCAAGCAAATCATCACAAAACTGCAAAAGGTCTCATTCTACAGGCTTAATAACAGAGGAATCAAAAGTGCAAACTTCTATGTTTTGAAGAATAAACAGATGCCTGCAGTTTTATTGGAAGTCGGATTTATATCCAACCGTGATGACATTATGTATTTGGTCAATCCGCGCTTTCAGGCGCTTACTGCTCAAGTATTGACGAAGTCAATTTCTTCATATTTTTCACAAACCGAGACTAAGAAGTAAACGACATTATGGGAATCAACATGAACAACAAAAGAAGACAGGCGCGAATACGGGCACTGGAATTTTTATTCGCGTCAGATTTCGGCGATGATTTGCAAGAGACAATAAAGAATATGACGCAAGCAATGCGCCATTCTTCGGAAGAGGGGTTCCCGCAATTCTCACATGAACTGTTGGAAATGGAGCAACTACATAATGCAGAGATCTTGCAAGATATCGAAAGCTGCCTAGAGAAGTGGGATATTAGCCGAGTTGGCAAGATAGAAAAAGCGCTTTTAAGATTGGGCATCACAGAGATTAAGTACTTCGATGATATTCCTACAAGGGTCTCCATAAACGAGTACATTGAACTGTCCAAGATTTATTGCGACCCAGACGCAAAGAGATTCATTAACGGGATTTTGGACACAATCTCTCGTCGATATAGATAGCCTACCAATAAAAAGGATGCGAAATCGTTCAATCTCGCATCCCCAAAATACTCGTTATTGGTCAATTACTTGACTTCAACAACGGCACCAGCTTCTTCAAGCTGCTTCTTAACTTTTTCGCTCTCGTCCTTAGCAACGTCCTTGACGATTTCTTTAGGAGCGGCTTCAACCATATCCTTAGCCTCTTTCAGACCAAGACCTGTGATTGCGCGAACTGCCTTGATGCAATTAAGTTTTGCAGCAGCAGGGACTTCCTTAAGAACGACTGTGAACTCAGTCTTCTCTTCGGCGGCGGCAGCAGCGGCCGGTGCAGCGGCAACAGCGGCGGCAACGGGAGCAGCGCTCACGCCAAATTTGTCTTCGACGGCCTTAACAAGTTCGTTGACTTGCATAAGGGTCATGCTTTCGAGTGTCTCGATGATTTCTTCAATGGTAACTGCCATTTTTCTAATTCCTTTATATTTACTTTATTTTTTTGTTTCTGCCACCGCATTGAAAGCGTAGGCGACTTTTGATACACATTGATTAATCGCATACGCGAATTTCTGTGTGGGGGATTGCAAACTGCCAAGGAAGCGAGAGAGAAGCTCTTCGCGCGAAGGCATTTTCGACAAATCTAAGACCTGCTCCTTTGTGAGCAACTCTTTATCCATTTGTCCACCGACAATCTGAAGCTTGTCAAAATCTTTTGTGAGAGCGACAAGAACCTTAGCCGGGGATACGGGATCTTTCATTCCAAACGCGATTGCTTTTGTACCCTTAAGATATTCATCCATGGGATTCATCTCAAGTTCTTGCAATGCGATTTTCGCCAATCTGTTCTTAACAACCTTGAATTCAACGCCTTCTGCGCGAAGCTTATCACGAAGAATAGTCATCTGTTCAACGGTAATGCCGCGATAGTCAACAACGACCATAGACTGGGCTTTGGAAATCTTTTCCTTCATCATGCTGACGAAGTCAAGTTTATACTGTTTTACAGCCAAATATTTCACCTCCTGTTCATTACAATTTTTGCAGCCAATTGTGAGTTACGACAACTGAATTGCAAATCAATCGTAATGAAACTCGACTGAAGCAAAACCTATTTGTCTTGGTAGGATTTATGTTCGCACAACCTACTGTCTTCGACATTTTGGCAACTTTTAATTTTATTTCTTTATAGAAAATCTATTCACGCTCAAAGAACGATGTTAACCAGTTTACCGGGAACGACAATAACTTTTCTCAAATCTCTTCCTGCAATAGTGCTGCTCACCTTTGGTAATGCTAGGACTGCAGCCTGAACCTCATCTTTTGTGGCATTCTTGGAAATGACAGTCCGAGTACAAAGCTTGCCATTAATCTGAATGACAATCTCAATGTCCGTTTTTTCCATGTCCGCCGAATTATACACTGGGAAAGAGATCTTCTCTATCGTAGGTTTCATCTCAGCCTGATCCCATAACTCCGAAGTGATATGAGGCGCAAATGGCGACAATAAGATCAGTAATATCCGCAGCCCATAACCAAAGATAGAACCATTATGCTCTTTTGATGAGTAGTTCTGCAGTGCGTTGAACAACTCCATGATAGACGAAATCGCGGTGTTGAAGTGATGACGCTCACCAAGATCAACCTTGATACGTAAAATAGTCGTATTGATGGAGTAAAGCATCTCTTTATCATCAGCAGTCAAGTTCGTCGGATGCAGTTCATTAGCAAAAGCATCGTCAGGCGAATTCTTAAGCAATTCCATATTCGATTGAACCATACGCCAAATTCTGTTGAGGAATCGATAAGCTCCCTCGACACCAGAATTACTCCACTGAATTTCTTTCTCGGGCGGGGCCGCAAACAAAATAAACAAACGCGCTGTGTCGGCACCATACTTATTGATAATCTCCATGGGGTCAACGCCGTTACCAAGCGATTTGCTCATCTTCGCATACTTCAGATTCCCTTTTTCGTCGACGGCAAGCTTACCGGTATTCTTATCAATAAACGAGTTGGTCACCATTCCTTGGGCCAGTAGTCTGCGGAAAGGTTCATCACAGTTTACTAATCCAAGATCACGCATCACCTTTGTAAAGAATCGCGCATACAGCAGATGTAGAATCGCGTGCTCAATACCACCGATATACTGATCAACATTCATCCATGTATTGGTCTGTTTACTGTCATTTCCAAATGGTAACGAATTGTTGTGAGGGTCACAATAACGCAAGAAGTACCATGAACTGTCAAAGAATGTATCCATTGTATCAGTTTCACGAGAAGCTTTCTTCCCACATTTCGGACACACAGTATTCTTAAAGCTCTCACTGGTCGAAAGCGGGTTGCCATGTCCTGTGAATTCAATGTCATTAGGTAATAACACGGGCAAATCTTCGTAAGGAACAGGTACCTTCCCACAATCTTTGCAGTAGATGAAGGGGATAGGTGTTCCCCAATACCGCTGTCTGGAAATCAACCAGTCACGAAGACGATACTGCGTGGTTCTTTTGCCCCAATGTTTCTCTTCAATCCAGTCAATAATGTTCTCTTTTACAGTGGCACTGTTCCGTCCGGAAAACACACTGCTGTTCACCATGACTCCAGGTTCAACATAGGCAGAATCCATCGTTGTCGCATCTAATGAGTGAGTCTCGTCCGGTTGAATGACAACCTTAATAGGAATGTCATACTTCTTGGCAAATTCGAAATCTCGCTGATCATGGGCAGGAACTGCCATAATTGCGCCGGTGCCATAGTCCATAAGAACAAAGTTTGCAAGATAGATAGGAATCACTTGTCCGGTCAACTGATTGACAGCCAAACGACCTGTATATATACCTTCTTTTGTCGTATCAGCGGCGGAACGCAAGAACCGGTCTTGCAAACCAATCTTTTCGACAAACTGCCCAACCTCATTTTCATATTTCGTGTTCGCAACTAACTGTGCGACTCTGGGATGTTCAGGTGCCATCACCATAAAGGTAACGCCAAACAACGTGTCAGGACGAGTCGTGAAAACTTCCAGAATTTCGCAGTCTTTGTAGTCATCCAATTCGGCGACATCTCCAACCTTCAGAGAAGTGTCAACCGGAAGCAGCTTGAAATTCACCAAAGCTCCAAAGCTCTGTCCAATCCAGTTCCGTTGCATAATCTTGACAGACTCGGGCCACTCTTCAAGGATATCCAAATCTTTCAAAAGTTCGTCTGCATATTCAGTAATCTTGATGAACCATTGCTCAAGATTCTTAAGCTTGACATGAGACCCACATCTCCAGCAGCACCCGTCCTCGACTTGTTCATTTGCCAAAACCGTCTCGCACTGCTCGCACCAGTTAATTGCAGATTCCTTGCGATAAATCAGGCCTTTCTCATACATCTTCAGGAAAAGCCATTGATTCCAACGGTAATACTCTTTCCGACAGGTAATGGCTTCTCTGTTCCAATCCAGACCAAAACCCATCAGCTCAAATTGAGCCTTCATATCCGCTATACATTTCTCAGTCCAAGTCCCGGGATGAATCTTGTGCTTGATAGCCGCATTCTCTGCCGGCAACCCAAAAGCATCAAAACCCATTGGATGCAATACGGTCTTCCCTTGCATACGTTGAAAACGTGCTAAGGCATCACCAATTGTATAAACACGACAATGTCCCATGTGAAGTTTTCCGCTTGGGTACGGAAACATTTCCAAGACATAATACTTGTTGCCTTCATCAGGTGAAAGGGTTTGATATGCATTGTTTTCCTTCCACTTCATCTGCTGGCGTTTTTCGATTTCTTGATGTGGATACTTATCCACACCGATATTATCAGTGTTCATACTATTGTTGTTGTCCATAATTGCACCAATTTAAACTATAAAATGATAATATGAGCCGAGATGATGTTTGAATTCTCGACGAGTTCGTCGATAAGTCCGGACGGAACTTCAGAATCAGCATTAATCACTGTAATTGCCTTGTCAGAGCTTTCATCTTTACCCCATGTCATCTGGTCGATATTGACATGATACTTGCCGAAGAGCGTTCCAACCTGACCAACGACACCGGGAACATCATGGTTCTCGATGACAAGAAGAATTCCTTCCGGTCTGATATCAAAGAACTTTTCATTCATCGAAACAATTCTTGGCTGTTTGCCAAACACAACAGAACCACCCAAGCTAACTTTTTGATTATCTTCGGTGATAACTGTCAACGTTACAAGACTGGACAAATCATAAAGCTTGCTCGAGGTCTTCTCGACAAGTTCAACGCCTCTTTCTTTGGCAATCACATGCGCATTAACAAAGTTGACTGCACCTTCCGTATTTGTCTCAAGCAGACCAACCAATGCGCCACTGCTTATCGGTTTTGTTGGATACTCGAGAATTGTTCCGCTATAGTTCAAACGCAATTCGCAAACTCTGCTTGTCACATATTGCGACAAGAAACGCCCCATCTTTCTCGCGAGATCGATATAGGGAGAAATCTTCTCTAGAACAGCTGGGTCAGTAGTCGGAGCGTTAACGGCGTTATGAATCATTTCGCCACGTAACATCTCAACAATCTGATTTGCTATATCACGGGCGACACCTTCTTGTGCTTCTGTTGTGGCTGCTCCCAAGTGAGGAGTCAAATTCACATTCGGAAATTTACGCAATGGGCTGTTGGGATCAAGTGGTTCTTTGGTGAACACATCAATGGCAGCACCGGCAATCTTACCTGTTTCGAGTGCCTTGCATAATGCATCTTCATTAATGATTCCGCCACGCGCGCAGTTTACGACACGAACTGTGGGCTTCATCAAATTAAACTGATCTGTGCTAATGATATTGCGTGTCGCATCGTTTAAAGGTGTGTGAACAGTGATGAAGTCTGCTTTGCTGCAAATCTCGTTAACTGTTGCAAGTGTGACGCCTAATCTGCGAGCAGCATCGTCACTAATAAACGGATCGTAAGCAATCACACGCATACCAAAAGCCAATGCTTTTTTCGCAACGTTACCACCGATTCTGCCTAAGCCAACAATTCCCAAAACCTTGTTATAAAGCTCGACACCAACGATTTTCTTCTTATCCCAGCGACCTTCTCTCATGGATTGAACTGCTTGCGGAATTGAACGTGCAAGTGCGCACAGCATCGTAAATGTATGTTCGGCTGTCGAGATGGTGTTACCGTCAGGAGTGTTCATAACGATAATACCCTTCTTTGTCGCAGCAGGAACATCAACATTATCAACGCCAACACCTGCGCGACCAATAACACGCAAGCGATTAGCCTTAGCGATAATAGACGATGTTACAGTCGTACGACTGCGAATGACAAGGGCATCATACTGTTCGATTGTGCTTTCAATTTCCTCGGGAGTAATCTCGGGTTTATAGTCAACTTCGAATTGCCCGCCATTTGATAAAATGGCCAAACCATCGGAAGAGAGTTTATCACTAACCAAGATCTTTATCATATCAATCCATCCATAAATCTAAAGAAATTCTGTAATTACTACAGAGGATATTATTATAAATCTGCGTCGTGTTTATTGAGAATTTGTGGTGCAGTTGTCGGAATTTTGGGATTTTTCCCCGTTGTGTCACGAACACCCTGTGATTTTGTATCAACAATCGAATCCAATTCGACCAAACCGGTAGTAATCCCGGAAAGTTCGAGAGCAGGCACACCTTTGTCGATTTCAATAAAGCGATAGTACCAATTCTCATTCAGTATTGCTTTTTGATTTTCGTCAAAGACATAGCATTCCATCTTGGCAGGTATGAAGAGCTTATTTGGAAGCTGTCCTATCGTTATCTTCGCGGACTTTGAAACCATCCCATTTCTATACTCTATAATCGACTCCGCCAAGTACGCCTTTTGCGGATCCAAAACAAATCTTAATCCGGAAAATGACTTATCGCTAGCCGAGAAATCGACTACAATTGTCTCCCTTTTATCTGATTCAACTTGCTTCGTTATCAGGCAACCACATTCATTCCTAAACAATTCATTCAAGCTTGGGAGCATATCGCCCAAAAGCTTGGGATGGAATCTCAAAGAGAACTTATTGGCTTCCTTTATCTTCGAATTAACAGTAACGGTCTTCAACTCCGGTTTGTCGGTACTGTTCTTCTTCACCGGAAGATTATACGTCAAATTCCCATTGCTTATGATTGAGATGCTGCTCCTTGACCAATCTGTCTGCTTATTCCACCGATCCGGAATAACAGTGCCAAAATCCCACGGTTGGCACATCGTAATTGAATCCTGTCCGTCAAATGCAAAAAAGACAACAATGCGCATTTCTTTTGTTTGCGTCGTCGATAAATCAAGAATCGACCCAACAACATCGCCACGCCCATTATGCATCATGTCATAATTCTTGTTTTGCTCCGAAACGATTTCCGCAAGTGTCAATGAAGTCTGTTCGACCTTTAACGAAACGGTATTGGTGGATACCGTCGAATCTGCCGACAGCGAATTAGCTGAACATGTCACAGCAAAAAGTAGAGACAGAAAACAGAATTTGATCAGGTGTGACATTATTTACAGTTCTCTCGGTACCAGTCGATACTCTTCTCTAGCCCAGATTTGAAATCAACTTTTACATCATAACCCAACAAGTTTTTGGCTTTATCAATTTTCGCAAGTGAATGCTTAACATCGCCCTTACGCGCCGGTGCGAATATCGGCTCTATATCTGTCTTGAGTGCAGCATTAATGTCGCGTAGTAAATCAAGAAGAGAAAACGATGTCCCACATGCAATGTTGAAAACTTCGCCAGCAACATTTTTCGTAGTCGTCGCAGCCAGAATGTTTGCGGTTACGTTGTTAAGGACATAGGTAAAATCACGACTCTGTGTACCATCACCATAAATGGTCGGGCGTTCGCCACGCAAGCACTTCGTGATAAACAGGGGGATAACCGCACTGTATTCACTGTTGGGGTCTTGATTACTTCCGAAAACATTGAAATATCTCAAGCATACGGTTTCCAGCCCATAGCACTGATAGTAACACTGCATATAATACTCGCCAGTCAATTTGCTAACCGCATATGGCGACAGAGGCATCGGGCGCATTTCTTCGTGTTTATACATCTCGGGCTGATTGCCATAAGCTGAAGAAGAAGCTGCATATACAACACGCTTGACTTTCGCTTTGCGGGCAGCCTCAAGAACCGATAATGTTCCGGTGACATTTTGTTCATTTGAAGTTAATGGTGCCTCAACGCTTCTTTGAACACTCGGCATGGCGGCATGATGCAAAACATAATCGCAACCGGAAATGGACTCGTCGAGAGCCGTTGTCTCCAAAATGCTGTTCTTGTAAAACTTAAACTTATCCTCAAGACCTGAAAGATTTACCAATCGCCCTGTACGGAGATTATCAATGACCCTGACGTTCTCGCCTCTCGCAATAAGTTCCTTGACAATATTCGATCCAATAAAACCGTAACCACCGGTCACTAACCATGTTGACATAATTTATATAATCCTTTCTGTTTGAAATAAATAGCATTGCCTTTGTCATTCAAGCTTTAGTGTTTTTCGTAAAAAGCAACTCAGAAATACAATTGCCACCAAGACAAATGATACAAGCGAGATAAACAGCCCTAATCGGAACGAAAATGGCATATACGACAGTACTATTTGCCCCGACTGACACCCCTCATTTCGCTTAAATACACTCATGAGTGCATTGAGGGTCGTAAGATTTCCATTCTTTGATTTCCACCCCGGATAATTCGGGATTGGCAAAAGCAAGCAATCCGTAGAAATGTCATGTAAATCCGATATTAAAATGTGATTTCCAAACATGTTTGCGTTTAGTTTATCGCCGGCTTTTGATAATGTTTCCGTTGTCATAGTCAAAAACATGTGTTGGGATAAGGCACTGTTTCTGGCAATATACTCTCTTTCTTCTGGTACCGAGAATTGCCTGTTTACCCCTAATATCCTCGCATCATAAACAAGCCCAGAATCCTTCCGAAAAACGTTATTGTAAAATGACAGACCATCACTCGCAGAAGACGATGCCAAAGTCCATTCGTTTCCGTTTTTGATGTTAAAAAATGGAAAATCAGTCAGCATCTGTTTTACGCCTAGAACTGCCAGTAACTTCGCATCAGGTTCTGCATTGCGAAGATTCCGGTTGTATTGTCTCATAAAATTCGCTACAGGAAGCGTCGGCAACAAGCCTTCTTCGTAACCATCAATTGTTGCAACGCCATAATGATAATTCAGATTTGGTTGAAGTCTTTTGTATTTTATCTCCATAGCAGTCGCCGAATAGTCCAAATAATAATCACTATCATCCTTGGCAAAGCGATATGTGCGTGAATCTATGTTCTGTAATGGAATCATTCCATACGTCGAATTGATGATTGGATTGGCTCGTGAATCAACCATTCGCTGTGATAATTCTTCATGATGTGCCCAAGTGTAATCCAACACTATCAAACCAAATGTGGCTGATAACAAAAGTAGTCCTCTTTTGTGTGGGAAATGCAAAAGGATATGTCGCATCCCATATGCTGACATAACTGCAAGAAACAATACAGAGATTGACAAGGCTCTTGCAGAACCCCGGGAATTCCTGAAATATGAAAAAAGTTCCTGGGGTATCCAACTGATACCACCTTCTCTGCCGAAAGAATACAGAAGCGTCAACGTAAAAAGAATGATTAACACGTATCCTTGAAGTGATTTCTGTCTAATCAGGCAAATCAGTCCCCAGATTGCCAACAGTATTCCAGCAATACTCGAGTAATTGTACATCTCGGTAAATTCAATGGGAATGCCTTTTGCCCCCGCGAGATGCTGATAGAAAAAAGGACTAAAGAAGGACTGAATATAAGACCATCGATAAGCAGGGGCATCTGGATCCGGATAAGGAAATACTCTCTCGCTTAGCTTTGACAATTCGTGTGTTGGTAAAACTTGCACTGCCGCCAAGACAATACCCAAGAACATAACTCCGCAACATAACGCAATCGCTCGGCCATGTTGCCTAATCGTAAACTTCTGCGAAATGCAATAGAGGATAACGAAGGGAAATCCAAACAGGAAAGATAACGCTAAATAGTGTGGATGTCCACAAGTTATACCGCAAGCTACAAGTAAGCCAAACAAGAGAATCGAAGAGCGACAAATCGTTTTTTGTGTCGACGAGACAACTACGGTCATCGCATAGAAATACCAAGGGATGAGCGAGATGGCAGCGATGGAATTCAGTTGTTCAATGTGTCCAAGCAGAAAGCTGTTGCCTGCGAATATAATGCCCGCGATAATTCCCTCTGACGTACATGAATGGAAATATGACTTGTAAAACAATGTCGCGCCTATGGCACCCAACATGATGTACACGATGGTCATGATTTGAAAGGCATAAATGTTATTTGATTGGAAACTGTTCAACGCAAAATGAAGCACATAGAAAACCCATGTTCCCGGGAAGGCTTGCGCCGACTGCATCGCGGCAAATAGTGGAACACCACAATATTCAAATGGACACCACAGTCCGAATTCGCCGGAGAGCAACATGTCGTAAGAAAATAATGTCTGCGGTAAAATGAGACATAGAAAGTCCATCCCGCTAAAGAGATACCGAAAATTGAGTATATGATACCAGCATATCACACACCCTAACAGCAGTAATGCCCAAATAAAACATTTCTTCATGTTAGCTTTAATTACAATGAGTAAAGTTATGTATACTTAATTTAGTCACTATTAACTGGTGTGTGAGAGGTTAGCAATGGAACATGTAATTTCAGTGTTGGTAGAAAATCGTTTTGGAGTCCTAGCACATATTGCGGGTGTTTTCTCCGGACGTGGTTATAACATTGAGAGTCTGACTGTTGGTGTCACAAAGAATCCCGAAGTTTCCCGTATGACAATTGTTGTTAATGGCGACAAGCGCATTATTGACCAAATTGTTAAACAACTTAATCGTCAAATCGATGTGATTGAAGTGAGTGATCTCACAAAAGCTTCGTACATTGACAGAGAACTAATTTTGGTTAAACTCAGTGTTACTCACGAACAGAGGGCAGAGGTCATTGAAATTGCCAACTTGTTTAGAGCAAAAATCGTTGATGTTCAAATCGAATCATTAACCATCGAGGCTGAAGGCGATAATAAAAAGTTATCTGCCCTCATCAATTTGCTTGACCAGTATTCAATCAGTGACATTGTCAGAACAGGTCGCGTTGGTCTTCCACGCGGGTAGAGGAAAGGATTAATCATGATAGGTGACGATAAAGTTGCAATTGTTTCCGTTAAGGCTCCTGCTGCAATCGGACCATATAGTCAAGGCATTAAGGCAGGCGATTTCATATATTTGAGTGGTCAAATCCCAATTGATCCGGCGACAGGTCAAGTTGTTCCCGGAGGAATTGAAGAACAAACGCATCAGGTGTTGAAGAACATCAGCAATGTGCTTGAGGTGACGGGAAGTGGTTTATTTCAGGTTATCAAGACAACAGTGTTCATGAAGTCTCTTGCAGACTTTGATAAGATGAACGCTGTTTACAAAGAATACTTTCCAGTAACACCACCGGCACGCACAACCGTTGAGATTTCTCGTTTGCCCAAAGATGTACTCATCGAAATTGAATCTGTCGTTTATTCTCCACGCAAGGGAAATGCCTCCTTTTAGGGCTTCTTAACCAAACTATGTTTAAATTCATTCTCGAAGGCGGGCATCGTCTTGATGGAACCATTGCGATTAGTGGTTCAAAGAACGCAACTTTGCCCCTCATGGCGGCTGCTTTATTGGCAGACTCGCCGACGATTTTACGTAATGTCCCTGAGTTGAGGGATATTCGGACGATGATATCCGTGATTGAGTCACTTGGCGTAAAGATTGAACTCAATGACGGCATAATGAAGATTGATCCTGCTGAGTTCTATAACACCGAAGCCCCCTATGACATGGTTCGCAAGATGCGGGCTTCTGTCTATGTGATGGGGCCAATGCTTGCTAAGCTCGGCAAGGCAACTGTATCGTTGCCCGGAGGCTGTGCGATAGGCCCACGACCAATCGATTTACATCTCAAAGGATTCGAGAATTTGGGAGCGACTGTTTCACTGTCGCAAGGCAATATTATCGCCAGTGTTGATGATAAGCTTAAGGGCAAAACGTTCGATTTGGCAGGTACTTCTGGTTCGAGTGTCGGTGCAACATGTAACACGTTGATGGCTGCAGTATTGGCGGAAGGCACCACTGTCATCACATCGGCGGCGACTGAACCCGATGTTTCGGAATTGGTGAATTTCCTAATCAAAATGGGTGCCAATATTGAGGGCATTGGAACAACAACGCTGACCATTCACGGTGTAAATTCTCTTGAAGGTATCGTTCATACTGTTGTTACGGACCGAATCGAAGCCGGAACATTTATGATAGCAGCCGGAATCACTCATGGATACCTAAAACTCCTGAATGTACCTTTTGAACATATGGAGTCGACGATTTCGAAGCTACGAGAGATTGGCCTAGTCATCAAGAAAGAATCGGATTACATAGAAGTTTATGGTGACGCCAATACTTTCTCGCCGGTCATGACAACAACAGCGGTCTTCCCGGGTTTTCCAACGGATATGCAGGCCCAATTGACCGCTTTGCTATCCACAGTCAAAGGCACAAGTATTGTCAGGGAGACAATATATCCGGATCGCTTTATGCATGTTCCGGAACTGTTGCGTTTGGGAGCAAACATCAATGTGATGTCGCCCACTGCCACAATACAGGGAGTTGACCATTTGTGTGGAGCTCCGATAATGGCGAGCGATTTACGTGCTTCGGCGGCTCTGGTTTTGGCCGGATTAGCCGCAGAGGGAACGACCACCATTCGACGGATTTATCATATTGATCGCGGATACGAATCAATTGAGACAAAACTCAAAAATGCAGGTGCAGTTATTAGTCGCGTTCAAGATGAACATTCTTTCTAAGGCAGACGAGTAATGTTCGCAAGATATCTCGAATCTTCTTTTTGGCATTTTTATGATTCCTTAGGGTTGTATACTGTGCTAACAATTGTTTTTGAAATTCTTGTTTTGGCCGTTGGCTCAGCAATGGAGCTGGTTTCTCCTGTCGGGTTGCCAGTATTCGTCGTCGCGGCAGTTATATTGCTTCTTTTAGTCTGCGTTTCGTCTGCCGCTCAGAACTACTTTTGCCGGGAAGAACTGGCATACCGAGGCAAGAGGTATTCAACCGTATGGGTCGGAATCAAGAAGTTCTCCTTAACATATTTACTTTTCATTGGTTGCTATCTTGGCATTAATGCAATTTTGATTGTGAACACAGTTTTCTACTTTTCGATTGGCAATAGTGGTCAATACACCCTAGTCATGTTTTGCTTATTTGCCCTGATGCTCTTCATCGCTATTATGTTCAACATACTTAGTTTGATTGCCTTTTCGCTGCCCGTTTACTGTAAGGAAAACAACCTAAGAGCAAAGGATATTGTCCGTCTGACTTTACAGTCCTTTTTTATCTGGCCGACATTCTGGTTTTTTGTTGCCATCTTCGTAGCGCTCATTTCGCTGTTGTTAATCGTTTCAATCGTTGGCATCCCGATGATAATTACATTGTTTTCTGTCACGAGTTCTGTTGGATTTGATTGTACATTAAAGAAGAATGAGAAATTGATTGCAGCCAGAGATTTATTGGGTGTTGATGTTTCCGTTAGTGTCTTGAAAAAGAAAGCCGAACAGCTTGCTGCTGATGATTATATGAACACCAATAAAAGATCTTTTCGAGAATTGCTTAAGCCTTGGGAGTAGATTGCAGAAAGTAAGGAGACGCTATGGGGTCTGTATATGACAAAAAGTTATGTGACATCTTAGTCAGTCAGGGGGTATTGACAAATGAGCAGGAAGACCAAGCTCTTAAGATGCAGGAAACAACCGGTGGTAGTCTGAGCAGTATACTACTAGACAACGAATTCACGGACGAATTCACGTTAGCAGCCAAGCTCGGTGGCGCCCTCAATGTTCCATTCATGACCTTAGGTCAATTTGAGTTGTCTCCTGAAGCACTCGCGACTCTACCCGAAGATATCATCCGGAAATATAAAATAATTCCTGTGGACAATACCAATGGCGAACTCACCATTGCTCTACCGGATCCTTCGAACATTTATCTTCTTGATGACCTGATGAAAATTACGAAGTGCACCATCCGTCCTGTCATCGCATTTGAGTCGGATATTCAGGCAACAATCGACAGATATCTTAGTAGCGATTCCAACGCAGAAGAAGACGCACTTCAAGAAATCGACGAATCCAACATTGATTATGAAGGATTAGAGTTTTCTGAAGGAAGTAGCATTGAACAAGCTGATGTCGTTAATGATTTGTCCGCACAACCAGATGACGCGCCGGTAGTCACAATGGTCAACAAAATCATTGAAGATGCTGTTCGGCTACGTGCCAGTGATATTCATATTGAGCCGTTCGAGAAAGATGTGCGTTTGCGCTATCGTGTTGATGGACACTGCCAAGAAGTCAAACCGCCGCCCAAGTCGTTTCAAAATGCAATTATCTCCCGACTAAAGATTATCAGCGGTCTTGACATCGCGGAACGTCGTGTTCCTCAAGATGGTCGCTTCAATGCAAACTATCAGGGAAAGAAAATCGACTTTCGTATCTCGACCTGTCCAACTGTTTTCGGTGAGAAGGTCGTTATTCGTCTACTCGATAGCTCGAACCTTAGTTTGTCTATTGGACAACTCGGTATGTCCAAGTCTGTAGAAGAGAAGTTTATGCGCAATATTTTCGCTCCATGGGGCATGGTCTTGGTTACCGGCCCAACAGGATCGGGGAAATCTACATCTCTTTACACTGCATTGACGGCAATTAATGATCCTGCCAAGAACATTATGACTGCCGAAGACCCTGTCGAATATCAGGTGACCGGCATCAATCAGGTACTGGTCAAACCACATATTGGTCTGACATTTGCGGCGGCCCTCAAGAGCTTCTTGCGTCAGGACCCCGACATCATTATGGTTGGCGAAATTCGAGATTTAGAAACCGCAGAAATTGCCATCAAGGCTGCAATGACCGGTCACTTGGTGATGAGTACACTTCACACAAATGATGCGCCAAGCACGATTAACAGACTTGTCAATATGGGCGTTGAACCATTCCTGATAACGGCATCACTCAATCTGATTGTGGCTCAGCGCTTAACGAGACGTATATGTCCCAAGTGCAAAACGCCTACAACCGCTACACCAGAAGTTTTACGCTCTGTCTATTTGGAGGAGGGGGACACCCCTTACATCGGCGTAGGTTGCGAAGCTTGTGGCTTCCGAGGTTTGAAGGGACGTGTTGCTCTTTATGAGTTATTGGAAATGAGTGACACATTACGTGAAATGATTATTGGTGGGGCAACAACCATCCCCATCAAAAAACAGGCTGTCGAAGAGGGTATGATGACTCTGAGAATGGCAGGTGGCGAGAAAATCAAAAACGGTATAACTACGATTGATGAGGTTCTTGCTGTAACTGCCGCTGATGAAAGATAGCATATGCGAATTCTATTGCTGCTGAATTCCTATCTCAAAGACGCGCCAAACTGTGTCATGTTATCTATTGCACAGTATCTTAACAACAATGCCTGGGATGTTTCCGTCTGTTCAATGACATCGGAAGACGGCTACATCTCTGACATGTTGCGAGAAGCCGGAATTTCAAAGATATATGCATTGAACATGTCATCGCCATTTTTTGTCCGAAAAGCTTGTGCGGATTTGTCGAGAATTATTGACAATGTGAAACCTGATATCGTACATGCAGGTCTTGCCAGACCATCTGTGATTGCGTCATTGCTTGCATACTTTAGAGACATTGGCATTCTTACGTGGACACAATCGGGGATTCATGAGTGGAGCGAATGCCCGCCTATCCCACGCATAATCATGAAGTACATTATTCGACTCATGAGTCACAAAGCAGAAAGAATTGTCGCCGTGTCTGATGGGTTATGCAATGTTTTAATTGACAATGAGTTCTTAGCATCTAGGGTTATCGCAATTCCTAATGGAGTCGATACGAATCGGTATCAACCCGACACGTCAAAATGCACACAGTTGCGTGAAATTCTCAGTATTAATAGTACATCGCCGCTGTTCGGTTCGGCAGGAAATCTGCGTTTTGTAAAAGGGTATGACTTGCTCATTAAAGCCTTTTCTTGTCTCAAACAAAATCTCAAGAGCGCTCATTTAGTTATCTGGGGGGATGGCCCCGAGATGGAAAATTTGAAAAGTATGACACAGAAACAGCATCTCTCTGAGTGTGTTCATTTCCTTGGGCACTCGAATCAGTTGCCAGACTTTCTCCCTCAATTGGATGTCTACGTACAACCATCAAGACAAGAGGCTTTTGGACTTGCAACCGCTGAAGCTTTAGCTTCCAACGTCCCTGTCGTCGTTAATGATACTCCCGGCTTGTCTGATTTGTCGAAACCTGGTGTTACCGGCGAGAGAACAAACTGTTTTTCACCTAACGATTTCGCATCGACAATGGCCAGTGTTTATCAAAATCGCACTGTATATGCGGACAAGTGTCGTCAATTTATCTGTGACAATTTCTCAGAAACCAGAATGCTCACTGCATACGAAAAACTGTTCAGGGAGTTGGTTCGAGGTCATGCCAATGTCTGATAAAGAGATAACTGTTTGCGAACCTGAAATCGGCGAATGGGATTCTTTCGTTGCGAACGACGAATCAACTGCGAACCTTTTTCATTCCTCGATGTGGATGAGTCTGTTCGACAATCCGGAAGCCGCTGGCGTTACAAGGATTATCGCTTTTCGGCACAATGATCAGATTATCGGCGGCGTCACTTACTTATTGAAGTCTCTTAAAAGAGCGCTGATTCCGTTGCTTTCTTCATACTCGGGAATTGTTTATGACAAACACTTTGCGACCGATGTTGTGACTGAGTTTCTCAACTGGGCAAAAGAGAGCAAGTTTTCCGAAATCATCCTTTGTATCCCGGATTCTTCGCTCAATATTGAACTATTGAAGAATCAAGGTTTCACATGCGAAAAACGTCAAACCTATATTGTCGACGTTAGTGAAAGCGTCGAATCGCTATGGGCAAAACTCGATAATTCCAAAAAGAGGCAGATTAGAAAAGCTGAACGTTCAAACATTACGATTAGTTTCGAGTCACCTAACGAAGACGAGGCTTTTGCTCTTTTTGAGAACACTTTCCTGAAGCATGGCGAGAATTGCCCCATCACGCAATCACTCTTCAGGTCTGTTCTGAATCATACAAATGCACAATTCCATTGCGCCTACAAGGATACGCAACTCATGGGATTTGTGATATCGCATCTTTATAAAAAGGTTGCGTACTACACGGTAGCCTCAGCGTCGGAAGAAGCGAAACATCTTGGCATCCCTTCGCTCTTGGTCTGGCAGACACTTTGCCATTATGCCAAACGAGAAGATGCCGATACATTCGATTTCATGGGAGCAAACATACCATCCATCGCGAAGTTCAAGGAGGGGTTTTCCCCCACTCTGAAGAATTACTATATTATCAAGAAGTCTGATACTTGTATAAAATTGTCAAAGACTGCGTTAGCATTAGCAAGGAGATTACGTTTATGGAAATAGAGAAGGCCAAGAAGTTCAGAATTCAGCATTTTGCTGAACATAAAAAGAACAATCAAAAGATTGTGATGATTACAGCTTATGATTACCCAACAGCGTTGATTGCTGATGCCGCTGGCTGTGATTGCGTTCTTGTAGGGGATAGCTTGGGTATGGTCGCCTTAGGTTTTGATTCAACGATTCCTGTGACAATGGACATGATGATTCATCACACGGCCGCTGTCCATAGAGGCCTGAAGTCCGCCTTTCTCATTACTGACATGCCCTTTATGGCGTCGAGTATTTCGGATGAAAATACCTTGAGAAACGCAGCGGATTTGATTCAGTCGGGTGGTGCTGAAGCAGTAAAAATCGAAGGCGGTGTCTCTTCTGCACATATCGTTGAAAAGATTGTCAACGCCGGCATTCCCGTCATGGGACACATTGGCCTCACGCCGCAATCGGTCAACCAGCTCGGCGGTTATCGTGTTCAGGGGCGCAATGACGATTCCCTAAATCGTCTCATCGCTGATGCCCGTGCCATACAAGATGCAGGAGCTTTTGCCATTGTCCTCGAAGCGATTGAATCTCACGCAGTAAAAGCGATTATCGATTCCATCAACATTCCAACAATCGGAATTGGCGCAAATGCTGATTGTGATGGGCAAGTCATTGTTTTATCTGATTTGCTCGGATTGCAGTTGAATGGCCGAATTCCGAAATTTGCGAAGCAATACAGCAACGCTGCACAGCTCTGTGTTTCGGGACTAAAAGAATACTGTCAGGATGTTCGCAACGGCATTTTCCCTGATAAATCAAATGAGTATTAAAACCTATTCTTCCATGATGATACTGCTGAATGATGTCCGATTCAATCGGGCATTAATGCTCACTTTCTGCGCAATTATCTTTACTTTATCAAGCATCCCAGGAACAAGCTATCCGGAAATTGATATTCCCAGTATTGACAAGTCGATTCATATTCTGCTCTATATGCCCTTTGGCCTACTGATTCAGAATATGGCGCGGTTGACACATGGTCGACTTCCATTCTATATCAAATGGTTAACTGTAATGACGCTGTTTGCGGCTCTTGATGAAGTTCATCAATACTTTGTGCCTAATCGCAGCTGCGATATTGTCGACTATATTTTTGATAATATGGGGATGTTGCTTGGCATATTTTTATTGAAATACTTTATATTCTACACAAAACATTATCAGGCGACACATAACAATGGAATTTAGCTTAGTTAATAACAAAGGAATGCTCATCATTCTCTCTTCTCCATCTGGCGGAGGAAAAAGTTCTGTGGCCAAGGCGTTACTAAATGCCGACACGAATTTGTCCTATTCTGTTTCATATACGAGCCGCCCACCAAGAGGCGACGAAGTCAACGGTAAGGATTATGTTTTTGTCAGCGAAGAGGACTTCTTCATCAAGATACATGAAGCAGCATTCTATGAATGGGCAAAGGTTCATGATAACTATTACGGTACCTTACGTGAAACGGTTGACAAGCAACTGGATTCGGGCAAAGATGTCGTCTTGGATTTAGATGTTGTTGGTGGATTAAACATAAAGAAAGCAAATCCTGACGCTGTTTTGATTTATATCGTTCCACCATCGTTCGAAGTGCTTGAAGCCAGACTGAGGAATCGACAGACTGATTCGGAAGAAGAAATTCAGAAACGCCTGACAAACGCCAAATCGGAGTTAAACTTTGTTGGCAAGTACGATTATGCTGTTCTTAATCTGGACTTAGATGAAACAATCGTTTCTATTAGACGCATCATCGAGTCTGAGAGACACAGCACAAAACACATTCATATGCTGTCAATCGATAATAATGCGTGATCAGATTCCACCGAGCATTCTCGAACAGAGGCTGTCTTCATTTCGAAAACAACTGGAACAGTCAGGAATTGAATCTGCAATCATCACTGACGAGATTAATGGCTTCTATTTCACGGGATTCAACAGTTCCAATAGTATTATCATTGTCACTAAAGACCAGGCCATTTACCTGACAGACTTTAGATACTATTACATCGCAAAAAACAGTATCAAACACTTTGATGTTAGGGAATTACATGGGGGAGAGGTTTGGGATCTTGTGATGGATATCTGTAAAAGCCATCAATTAGGTCTCCCCTTTTATAGCTTAACTTATGAGTATTTTCTGAAGGTTTCCGAGAAATTACATCCTGCTGATTATTATTTTGTTGATATTGGAAATATCATTAAATCAATGCGAGCGATCAAAGATAATTACGAGATTGCGCTGATGACTAAAGCTCTCAGAAACACCGAAGATATTGTCATATCCGCCTTCAGAAGCATCAAACCTTCGATTTCTGAAAAGACAATATCGAACAACATTATCAAGAGTTTTATTGACTCAGACACATGCGAGGCTTTCGAGACGATTGTTGCCTTCTCTGAAAACGCCGCCAACTGCCACGCAGTCCCACAGTCTCATAGAATAATGTCTGAGGAATTGTCAAATGAAAACTGTTGTCTGATTGACATGGGATGCAAATTCCAAAACTATTGTAGCGATTTGACTCGAACAGTTCTTTACAATAATTCGAATTCAAAACTCCGCAGCTGTTTTGAAATCGTAAACGAAGCCAATCTCGCCGCGACTGAGGCCGTTAAGCCCGGAGTGCTTTGTTCTGATATTGATCTAGCCGGAAGAAAGATAATTGATTTAAGTGGCTATGGTGACTGTTTCGGTCACAGTATTGGGCACGGAGTCGGAATTCAGACACACGAAGAACCATTTGTTTCTAAAACTTCAAGTACGGTTTTGAAACCGGGCATGGTCATTACCATTGAACCCGGTATATATATAAAGGATGAGTTTGGCATTAGAATTGAGAACATGGTGCTCGTAACTGAAACCGGATATGAAGTTATGACAAAACTTCAAAATAACATTTTACCTCTACTGTAATAGTTAAAATGCACTACTTCCTTAAATGCCAATTTAAGGAAGTTTATTACGGATTATCTAACAAGACCAATACCCTATGAAACGAAAGAATAACTTTTATAACTTAATCGCCGTTTTTGACAAGTATCTGGAGGTAGAAAAGAATCTATCACGTAAAACCAGAGAAGCTTACTGTTATGATCTGCAACGATTCATTAACTATTGTGGAAAGATATCCGATACTGACCCAAGACAGATTTCCGTCGATAGTATACAGACTGACGAAATAAAAGGTTATATGACATACCTTCAGAGCGAAAAGAAATATAAAAGCACTACGCTTAGTAGGTGTTTAGTTTCGATTCGTGTGTTTTTGGATTATTGCCTCATGGAAAAGTATATCGACGCCAGCCCGGCTCAGTTTATCCATAATCCAAAGTTAGCCAAACGCCTGCCAATTTACCTTATTGAGTCGGAGCTTAAGGCGATTCTCATGGCTCCGGACAGGTCAACCGTATGGGGGAAACGCGATTTTGCCATTTTGCTTTTGTTAGGAATGACAGGAATTCGCCGACAGGAACTTGTCGGCCTGAACATAGAAAGCATCGATTTTGTAAGTAAAACGATTAAAGTTCTTGGAAAAGGCTCGAAGGAACGGCTAATTCCGATGAACGAGATTGTAGAGAATACACTATCTGAATGGGTGAATGCAAAGCCTATTTCGGGTGATTATGAGGCTGTTTTTATCAATCAGCGAGGCGGGAAAAGACTTACAGGTCGAGCAATTCTTGACCTTGTAAAGAAGTATCTGATGTTGGCAGGCATTCCTAAGGATAAGATTAGTCCGCACAAGCTTAGGCATACTTTTGCAACATTATTGCACCTAAACAATGTTGAATTAGTGGAAATCCAGAAGCTCCTTGGCCATGCCAATATTGCATCAACTCAGATATATACTCATACTAATGTTGACAGACTTCGTCATGCCGTCAATAGTTTGAATTCAGTAATGGAAGAAGATATTAGCAAGTGAAGATTCTTTTGACAGGAGCTTCCGGTTTTTTAGGGAATCATTTACTCGAACACATGGGATTAAATACCAACATGTGCTCCATCCTTGCGCTAACCCATCATAGAAGTATTTCTTCGCCCATTATCCATGACGCAAACAAGATTCGAATCGCCAATCTTGATGTGAGCAATTACGAGTCGATATATGAAACAATACGTAATTTCCGGCCCGATGTTATATGCAATTGTTGCGCCTTGACGAGTACAAGCATCTGCGAATCGGACCACGAATCCGCTGAGATTGCTAACACTGTAACCGTAAAGAATTTGCTTGAAAGCATCAATGGGTGCCATCTTACAAGCAGCTGTCGCCTTATTCACATTTCGACCGATATGGTCTTCGACGGCAATAAACCAGGCGGAATGTATCAAGAAACGGATGACATGTCCCCTATTAATTATTATGGTGTGACAAAAGCCAAAGCAGAACAACTTATTCGAGAATACTCCGTCAAGTACGATATCAAAGCTTGTATTCTTCGCAGTTCCCTCATCTACGGTGTTTCGAGCCAGAACACAACATGCTTTCTTGACTGGATTGAGAATTCGTTATCTATGCATAAACCGTGTTCACTTTTTGTCGATGAGTACCGCTCGCCAGTCTATGTTGATGACCTGTGCGCCATTATCCAGCGACTGTGCCAGACGATTACAACAAACGAAAACGCATGTGAGACTTATCACATCTGCGGTCAATTGCGAGTTAGCCGCTACGATTTTGGACTAGAGTATGCAAAACTATGCAAATACGACCCCGATTTGATTATTCCGGCGTACTCGGCGAAAACGGTTTCTAACTGTCAAAGGCCTCTAGATGTTTCGATGTCATATAAGGAAGCAAAAGAATTGTTAAACTATCAGCCACTCTCATACACTGATGGAATTTGTAATATAATTAAGTTAAGAGAAATTGGATGATAAGTATTGAAGGGCCTAAAATAGAAAGCGTTGCGCAAGATTCGCCGGCAATGAATCTGGGAATCCGAGAGGGTGACTATATTCTTTCCGTTGATGACAAACCAATTAACGATTTCCTCGATTTGCAGTTTTATGCGCCATCCAATAACTCTGTGATTACATGGTTTGACTCCGCAAATCAGTGTCAAAGAAGTGGGCGAATTTGTCTTCGATTTAGTGAGCCTCACGGCATTGAGTTATACCCCTTTAGAATCAAGCAATGCAAGAACAACTGTGTGTTTTGTTTTGTCAGACAACTCCCCCGTGGAATGCGCAAAGAGCTGTATATTAAGGACGAAGATTTCCGACTTTCGTTTCTCTTTGGCAACTACATTACCGGGTCAAACCTTAACGATAAAGATATTGAGAGAATCATCGCCGAAAAGCTCTCCCCCATCTATATTAGTATTCACGCTACTGACAGAGCAACACGATCTAGATTGTTAGGGAATAACGATTGCATCGATATTATTGAACTGCTGACACGCCTGAAAAAAGGGAATATAAGTTATCATGGGCAGATTGTCCTCTGTCCAAACTATAATGACGGCGACATTTTGTCAAAGACCATGAGCGATTTGTCCGAATTCTATCCTAATCTTCTGTCCGTTGCAATTGTTCCGGTTGGGCTTACCGATCACAGAAGCAATCTGCCTCATATTGAAAGAATCGACAGCAACTATTCGAAAGCCCTGATTTCGTCATTTAGGAAAATGAAAGGGCAACTCAAGCATCCGGAGATATTCTACTTAAGCGATGAGTTCTACCTTCAAGCCGGTATAAAACCGCCGATGTATTCTACTGAGAAAAGCCTGCCACAGTTTGATAACGGTATTGGGATGTATGCAGAATTCTACAAGAATTATAAGAAACATCTCGCTTTTTTTGCCCAAAAGCATTCGTCAACAAATAATCAGATTAGCATTGCAGTACTGACTTCGATTCTTGGTGCTTCATTAGTCAAGAGGTTCAGGGATGACTTTTCAAAAGCCTGCCCAAACATAAGTTTGAATCTTATTCCTGTCATCAACACAGTATTCGGCAAGAACATCACTGTTAGCGGTCTGCTTTGCGGAAGAGATTTCATCGACACTATCAGAGCTAACCCAAGCTATGATTATTACATTATCCCACGTAACAGCTTACGCACGGACGATAACGTATTCCTTGATGATATGAGTTTATCTGACGTTGAATCCTTTATTTTCCAACTCAAGAAAAATGATAATAATATTGTTCTCGTTGCTGATGACACCGCAAAGAGTTTTCTTGATGTCATATCGGGAGCACTAATAGAAAGACAATTACATGAACACTGAACATAGAAACAACCAACCCAAACTTGCTCGTAACATTGCTTGTAGGCTGACCGATATAGCCCGTCTGATGCCACACAAAAGAGCTATTGTCCAAGCCATGTCCTGTGATAACCATGGAATGTGGTCTTATCAGCAAGTTACATTTCAGCAATTGGAAAGATTAACTGACCTTATTGCACGTGGACTAGAGGACATCGGAATCGCCGCTAAAGTCAAGACAATTGTTATGATTCCTCCTTCGATTGAGTTTTTCGCCATTACCTATGCACTACTCAAAGTCGGCGCAATACCGGTGTTTATTGACCCAGGAATGAAGCGTTCGGCGCTTTTGCAATGCATTTCCGAGATTGAGGCCGAGGCTTTTATCAGTATTCCCCTTGGTCATGTCTACCGCTTATTGCACCGCAGAAAACTTTCAACAATCAAGTATTTTGTCAACATAGGACGCCGGTTGCCAATGACATCCTCATGGCTAACCAATCTTGAGGATTTGTGTCTTGGCACATGGCAACCCTATCCACCCTATGAACCGACAGCGGAAGATATATCCGCCATTCTTTTTACATCTGGAAGTACCGGAATCCCCAAGGGGACAATATATACAAACGAAATGTTTGATGGACAGATTGTCGCGTTAGAAAAGGTTTTCAAATACGACAAAGATGAAATCGATATTCCGACATTCCCCTTGTTCGCTTTGTTTGATACCGCACTCGGCATGACCGCAGTCATTCCCAAGATGGATTTCACGAAGCCGGGACACGTTTATCCACCCAATGTCCTCAAGCTTATCGAGGACCAAGGCGCAACTCATCTGTTTGGTTCGCCGGCATTGCTCGACAGAGTCAGTAAATGGTGCATAGCAAATCAGATAATTTTGCCAACAATCAAACGTATTGTAACGGCCGGAGCACCTGTTCGTCCCGATATTCTAAAGAATATGAAAAGTATTCTTTCCCAAGATGCAGATATCTATACAGCTTATGGAGCGACGGAATCTCTGCCCGTAGCAATTGAAAGTGCAACTTCTATACTCCAAGGTAAAGCGACGAAATACTATCAAGGCTGGGGAACTTGCGTTGGAAAACCAGTTAGTACAATTGACGCGAAGATTGCTCGGTTAACTGATGAAGCGTATGATTCTATCGAAACAACGCCAATGTGTGACACGAATGAGATTGGTGAAATCATTGTTCATGGAAAGGTCACTACACAGTCGTATTACAGAAAAGACAACGAAACGCGTTTGTCGAAAATATATGACGCGCAGAATCAATGGTACTGGCATCGTATGGGCGATTGCGGATACTTTGATGCAGAGGATAATTTGTGGTTTTGTGGGCGAAAGTCTCAACGTGTGAGAACACAAGAAGGAGATATCTTTACCGAAAACGTTGAAGGGATTTTTAATGATCATCCTCAAGTTTTTAGATCAGCGCTTGTTGGAATAAGGATGGAAAACACAGAAATCCCCGTCATATGGATTGAACCGAAAAAAACACTGACGCCTGAAGAAGAAGCGAAATTGAAAAATGAATTGTTGGCTTTCTCTGCACAAAGTCCAATTACGCAAGTCGTCAAAGATGTTCTGTTCAGCAAGGGATTTCCTGTTGATATTAGACATAACGCAAAGATATATCGTGAAGAATTACGTCATAATGCAGAAGTACTGTATTCAAAAAGGTCTCGCAGTAAATAATGTCAGAAAGAACAGTACTTGTCACTGGTGGAAGCGGATTCCTTGGGAAAGAGATTGTCAGAACATTTCTTTCGCATCAGTGGCATGTACGCTCAATTTCGAGACACACGAATTCTGACTTACAGTTGATGGGCGTCGAGTGTTTCTGTGGGGATCTTTCTGCTGATAAAGCAGTTGTGATGCAAGCCACAAAAGATTGCGAGGTGGTTATTCACTGCGCAGCAAAAGCCGGTGTTTGGGGAACGCGAGATGAGTTTTATCAATCAAATGTCCTTACGACAAAACTCATCCTTGAATGTTGCGAAAAGAATAATGTTGCGGCACTGGTATTCACAAGTTCTCCAAGTGTCGTTTTTAGTGGTAAAGATGATAACGGCTGCAACGAAGCGCTTCCGTATCCAAAGAAGTTTCATAGTTTTTATAGCGAGACGAAAGCGATTGCTGAACAAATGGTTCTATGCAATAAGTATATCCGTTGTTGCGCACTGCGACCACACCTAATCTGGGGACCCAACGAGCCACACATGTTACCACGTATATGGGCAAACGCTGACAAGTTGCGAATCATTGGCAACGGAAAGAATGTTGTTGATTGTGTCTACGTGACGAATGCTGCCGAGGCTCATTATCTTGCAGCAAATGAGCTCCTCTCTTCTACATCAAGATGCAAAGGGAATGCTTATTTCGTCACAAACAATGAGCCTGTTGTTTTGTGGGATTTCATTAATCGAATTCTGAAAATGAAAGGCATGAAGCCAATAACGCGCCATGTCCCCAAACATTTAGCCATTGCCATCGGCACTTTTTTGGAACAGTATTACCGGATGTTTCCACCCAAATTTGAGCCATATATTACGGGCTTTGTCGCACGCGAATTATCCTCTTCTCACTGGTATGATTGCAGTGCCGCTCGAAGAGACTTTGGCTATATCCCTCGGATTACAATTGAAGAAGGATTGAGATTAACAGCGGATGCTTTATGAGTGGGACAATCTACCCTATTACAAGCTTACGGAACTGAACTATAGTCACCATAGTAATGAAACGCTTGTCCTTTTTGCGGATGTTAATTTGCTGAACGAGACGCTAAAGTTGGATCAAAAGAGATGTTTGTCCGATGATGAAATGGAACGCTATCAAAGGTTCAAGATTCCTCAATTTGCAAGTAACTTCTTTCTCTTTCACACACTCAAGCGGCAAATTCTCGGAGCTATTCTTGGCATAGAACCTGCGAGAGTACAGTTTTCGGTAACGAAATATGGGAAACCCTATCTTACAAATTCGACGCCAGATTTGCGAATCAACTATTCGCACTCGTCACACTATTTTGCGCTTGCGGCTTCTCAAGTCGAAGTTGGAATCGACATTGAATCACATGAGAAAGTGATGTCAGATTGCCTTACAATAGCTAAACGTTACCTCGTGAATTCCGATTACGAATCACTTCAGATGATTCAAGACACTAAGCAACGTTCACGGGAATTCTATGCCATGTGGAATCGCTATGAATCTACAGCAAAACTTCTTGGTATAAATCTCGCAGATGTCTTACATCACGAACACTCACACATTTCCGATAATGTTCGTATTATTCCTTTTACCTTCCCGCCAGAAACGCAATTTGGTACAGGCTCATTGGCTGTCAATAAGAATGATAATTCAACGCTAAAATTTCTTAGAATTTGCTGATTTTTGATGAATAGCTGTTTTTCTTTTTTATATATAATTTGGCTTATAAATTAGCAAGAGCGAGAATAGCTCAGTTGGTAGAGCGCCACCTTGCCAAGGTGGATGTCGCGGGTTCGAGTCCCGTTTCTCGCTCCATTTCTTTAGTATAGTATGAATACTTACTTGCGAAATGTGTTAAATTATTTGCTAAATGCAAATGCTGTATATTTTTCCGAGGTTAGAATGCCTACAATAAATCAATTAGTACGCAAAGAGCGTCAATTACAAAAGAAGAAGATAAACACACCGGCTCTGAAGGCTTCCCCTTTCAAGAGAGGAACTTGCACGCGTGTTTACATTGCGTCGCCCAAGAAGCCCAATTCGGCCCAAAGAAAAGTGGCTCGTGTTCGCTTAACGAATGGCATGGAAGTCACCGCTTATATTCCTGGTGAAAGCCACAACTTACAAGAGCACTCAATCGTCGTCATCCGTGGCGGTCGTGTCAAGGATCTGCCCGGTGTTCGTTACCACATCGTTCGTGGCGTTTTGGATGCCAAGGGTGTTGATAATAGACATTGCAGTCGTTCCAAATATGGAACAAAGAGACCAAAGGCTGCAAAGAAATAACTCTTACGTTTTTCCTACACTTTGACATCATTCTCTGAATGATGTCTTTTTTTATTATAAAAGTCTTTTCACTCATATCTGTAATGACATTTTGCACTATATAACCATCAACAAAGTCGAGATAATATTTTGCCCGCGGAAATACCACAACCTTATAACGAAGAAGCTGAACGTCTTGCACTCGGAGCGATGATTCTTTCGCCTGATTCTATCGCTCAGATACGTACTTTTCTTGCTCCAAGTGATTTCTTCATCAAGCGGAACGAAATCATCTGCAGTGTTATTTACGGGCTTGAAGATAAAAATCTGCATATCGACTTCGATTCGGTCATCGCTGAATTGGGAACTAAGAATTTACTTGAGAGTGTCGGTGGTTATGATGCGATTATAGCTCTGGAAGAATTAGTCTTTGACTCCTCGCTTGGGGAGCAACACGCCCGTCAAGTTCAGGAAAAAGCAAAGTTACGCGAGATTATTACCATCCTCAACAACTCGATTAAAAATGCTAATTCCGGTGAGGAATCTGCTTCCGACATTGTTAAGCTTGCGCAGGAAGCGCTGCATAGAATTTCTATCGAACGCAATGAGAAAGACTTCCAGGCAATCGCGGATATTTCTGAACGAGTTATCGAAGATATCATATCACGGCGTGGCCAGTTACATGGAGTGAGTGGAGTTCGCACAGGCTATAAGGTCTTCGATGAGAAAACCGGTGGCTTGCAAAACTCCGATTTGATTATTTTGGCTGCACGTCCCTCTGTAGGAAAAACAGCATTTGCATTGAATCTGGCTGTAAACATTGGGACCGGGCGGGCTTATTCGAACGACTGCCGCAAGTTCATGCCAAATGAAGCAAGAGCAGTTGGAGTCTTTAGCCTTGAGATGTCGGATATTCAGGTCACTCAGAGAATGTTATCCACGCTGTCTGAAGTCCCGATGTATCAAATGCGAACCGGACAATATACGAATTCTGATTTGGAAATCATTTCCAGTAATTCCAATGAGTTGTCAGCATGCCCTATATATATTGATGACACCGCAGGCATTTCCGTGACCGAGTTTCGCGCAAAAGCTTTGCGTCTATTGCATCGCTGCAAGTATGATGCCGACTTGACGGGAAATCCCAATCGAGAGCTTTCCCTAATCATTATTGACTACTTGCAATTAATGCGTGGGCGTACAGACAAAAAAAACGAAAGCAGACAGCAGGAAGTTTCGGAGATTTCTCGTTCTATCAAGGAATTGGCAAGGGAACTGAATATCCCTATTATTGCTTTGTCTCAGCTTTCTCGTGCCATCGAACAACGTAAAGGGAAAAACGCCTTACCACAACTGAGCGACTTGAGAGAATCCGGCGCAATTGAACAGGATGCGGATGTCGTGCTGTTTCTACACAGAGAAAAAGACATTAATGGGGCTTCGTCGCAACAAAATGGATCGTCGAATCAACGGTCATCTCAGTCGCATGAACCGGAATCCGAAGAGGCCAACCTCATCATCTCAAAACAAAGAAATGGCCCTATCGGGAAAATTAACCTGATATTCCACAAGAGCACAGCGACTTTCTTCTCTGGGCTTACAAACGATTTTTAGTAGACATCTTCTGAAAGGATTAAGTATGGACTCTTTTACCCATGACTTGATAGATAACTCAATCCCCAAAAGGGACTCTTTTATTGCGAGAATCGATGTTCTGGAGCGACATGCGGATGGAGCCAACAGGAAGTTTACTCTCACACGAAGTGTCCCCGGTAACATGACAATTGCCGAGCTTTTCGAATGGCGTGAACTCAAAATACATGATCCGGTGAATGGCGAAGTTGCGTCGCGTGAAATCAAAATAACGCCGGATGAAGCATTCTCGGATTTCTAATTCTTTAGGTAATCCTCGATACCCGTTGCCGCGATTTTACCCATACGCATAGCGGCAATGACAGTCGCCTCTCCCCCGGCAATGTCGCCGCCGGCGAAAACTCCCTTTCGAGTCGTCATCATTGTCTGCGGTTCAACAACAATTCGTCCATACTTATCCGTCTCAACGCCAATTGTCGTTTCCGAAATAAGCATATTAGGTCTTGTTCCGATAGCCAAAATGAGAGTATCGGCACAGATAATTTCTTCCGTATCCGGGATTTTCTCGATTTCGTGTTTCCCATTCTTAGTTACATCTGTCGCTTTCATCCGGCAAATGCGAATCCCTTTTAGCCATCCATTTTTATCGCCGATATACTCGATGGGAGCAGTCAAAGTCCGCACCGTTATGCCTTCCTCTGTAGCCTGTTTGATTTCGTCAGGCCTAGCAGGCATATCCTCAAAAGGTCTACGATAAATAACAGTCACCGTTTCCGGAAACAGTCTCAATGCGGTTCTCGCTGCATCGAATGCAGTATTACCACCCCCGATTACAGCAACATGTTTACCGCACCAAATCGGCGTTTTTGATCCCGGTAAATGGGCACGCATAAGGTTCACACGAGTAAGGAATTCGTTTGCGGTAAAGACACCACACAGTGTCTCTCCCTTAATGTTTGAAAATAATGGAGTGCCAGCTCCGGGTGCTGCAAACACAGCAGAATAACCCTCGCCAAATAAAGCATCAATTGTAACAGTCCGACCAACTAAAGTATTACACTCAAAATTGATACCAGCCGTTTTGAACTTATTGAGCTCTCGTCGCACGATATCTTTGGGCAATCTGAATTCGGGTATTCCATAAAGCAAAACTCCACCCAATTCGTGCAATGCTTCAAAGACTGTAACATTAAAACCATGAGAAGCTAAGATACCCGCACAGCTCAATCCTGCAGGCCCACTGCCGATAATGGCGATTTTCTTATCTGCAGAAGTATGACGAGGAACAAGTTTTGCCAAACTATTTTTACGACCAAAATCACCAACAAAACGCTCACATGCACCAATCGCAACCGGTTTCCCTTTACGTCCTAATACGCAATGACCTTCGCATTGCAACTCCTGAGGGCAAACGCGACCACAGACAGAAGGTAAAATATGAGTTGTTAATATGGAATTGAGCGCTTCAGAAAAACGACCTTTGGCAACCTTGGATAAGAACTCCGGAATGCAATTGTTGACAGGGCAACCCTTGACACATGGTGGGTTCTTGCATTGCAAGCAACGCATTGCCTCCGCACGTACAGCACGCTCATCGAAACCAACGGTTACCTCGTTGAAACAGTTTCGCCTCACATCTGCCGGCAAAGTCGGAATCTCGTTCCGATCTATTCGTAATGGATGCATCTACTTGTTCTCTTTCCGATACAAAAGACAATTATCCCGGTTTTCAAACGACTTGTACATCTTGTTCCGATTAATCAAATCGACAAAATCAACATGATGCGCATCGAACTCTGGACCATCAACGCAGGCAAAACGGATTTTTCCATCCACCACGACTCTGCACCCACCGCATAGGCCTGCTCCATCCATCATGATAGGATTGAGGCTGACATACGTTTTGATGCCATAGTCCTTTGTGATATCCGAAACAGCCTTCATCATCGCCAGAGGACCAATCGCGAAAATACAATGGGGCTTTTTCTCGTCATCACGAATCGCATTTTCAAGTAACGGAATCACGGAGCCATGAAAACCAAAACTGCCATCATCGGTACAGAACTCTACCGAGTTACAGAATTTCTTTATGCTGTCGTCAAAGATAATCAAGCCTTCGCTTTTTGCACCGACAATAATGCTTAACTCATTCTGACTCGCAAACAAATCGCGAACCATCATCTTCAGCGTAGCAGCGCCATATCCTCCACACACAAGCAATACACGACCGTAATGCTCAATATGCGATGGGTTCCCAAGCGGACCCAGCAAATCCGCTATATTGTCACCTGGAATTAAACTCTGTAATATTGTACTCGTTTCGCCAACAGATTGAATAATGATTTCAATCGTACCATCGGTATCATTCGCATTCGCAATGGTGAAAGGGACACGCTCGCCTTCTTCATCGAGTCGCAAAATAACAAACTGGCCTGCCTTAGCTGTCATAGCAACACGAGGAGCCTTAATAACTAGACGATAGGTTCCGTTGCCAATCATATCATTTTTCAGTATCTCATTCATTGTGTCTTGCTCTATTCAATCTTAAAGTTGGTCGCGACAATAATAGTCCATTTCACATTATTCGGCATCTCAATTGTATGCCAAGCACATTGCCTATCTGTGACAGAACCGTCAGGATTATAGTAATTATACTGAGCGATTCCAATTTTTTCTTGAGGAAATCTTTTCCCCAGTGTTAACAGTTCGGCGTTATTCTTAAAGCGGTAGTCTGTCAAGAGATTCGCATTCACAAGGGTACGATCTTTATCATACAGAATGATGCCGTCTGATTGCATTACCCACATGAAATCTCCATCTTCTGTTTTCATCTTAATCGCTTCCGAGAATATCGTTTCAGGCGTAAACGAAATGACGAGGAAGTAACCGGACTTGCCTTTATCTGACTTCAATGGATAAACATAGTGCGCATAATTTCGCTCATTTGTTATCGGTATGATAAAAGGCGTCTCGGAATTACCGGCGGCCAGATTGACATCTATTTCCTGCCAGGAGGGAAGTGACGATGGGATGTCTTGTGGATACGTAAATATGCTATTATGATGCTCATCAATGATTGTACACGACATCATGGACGGATATGACCTAATGATACGCTGACAATAGGTAACCAAGCTATTTGTCGTGGTTCCTTGTGTATCATGTAAATCGATGGAGTTCACATTAAACGTGGCACACGACTGTGCAAAATCGGCAAAGTATTTCTCCGTCTCACCCGAAATCGTGTTCACCGTCTTGAGCAAATTATCACTTTTCGAAGAAATGTTTCGTAGTTCTTCATGAAACTTCTTCTTGGTCTCCTCGGCACTTACGATTGCGGACTTCGATTTTTCCCTCTCACTAATCGCGATTTGTTCAGCATTAAGCGCATCCTTCTGCGTCTGTGATGAGAGTGAGGCATAATACTTGATTTCATATGTGGCGGCTAATATTGAGACGCAAATCAAAAGTGCAGCAATCAAGGCATACCGATTTCGCTTAAGGTACCGCTGCAAAATCTCTTTCTGCGTATACTCATAGATACTAACGGTACGTCCATCACGATAGGCTTCTAATTCTTCTGACATCTCAAGAGCGTTTGCAAAACGTTCACTCTTCTGCTTGGACATGGCTTTCCGACAGATAACAACCAATTCGGGTGGCAACTTATGATAGTACTTTGCCGGGTCAGGAATAGGCATATCTTCCTTAGCAATAAGATCCAACAATGCAGGAATGTTCTCGGCTACATAAGGCATCCGCCCCGTCAAAATCCTAAACAAAATAACGCCAAGGGCATACACATCAGCCCGTTGATCCACATTGCCATAGCTGTCATCCACTTGTTCAGGCGCCATGTAAGCAGGCGTGCCAACCAGTTCATCAGCGTGCGTCAATTCGGCATCCTTGATAAAAGTTGGATTCAGAGATACAGTTTTGATGAGTTCTTCCTGACGATTGGGGATAACAGACCTATCCTCCTGTTGCCCGACGTATTTGGACAAGCCCCAATCAAGAATAACTGTTTCACCAAACTTCCCCATAATAATGTTAGCAGGCTTTAGGTCTCTGTGAATAACGCCTTTTTCGTGAGCATAAGCGATAGCCTCACAAATGCTGATCAATGGTTCAAGCAGCTTCATTCTGGCGGCGAATCTGGCATCTTCAGATTCGAGACTCTGAGTTTTCTTAAGCGCATCTTCCATCGATAGCCCCTGAACATACTTCATGACAAAATAGGGTTTGCCGTTGGGTTTGATACTCAGTTCATAAATGGGAACAATAGCCGGATGCTGTAACTGACCGGTGATTCTCGCCTCTTGAATAAACCGCATGAGTTGCCTCAAATCATTCTGTTCAAGCAATTCCTTACGGATTTCTTTGATGGCGACATCTCGATCCAAAGCATTGTCATGATATAAATTGACAAGTCCCAAACCACCATGACCAATGTTTTTTTTGATATAATACGAACGAAAATCGGCATCATCCTTCGTCTCTGCAAAGGCATCGTGCGGTTTGCTATCCGTCTCAGACTTATATAAATCAGATGCGTAAGTCTTGTAGACGATCTGAGACTTCTTTGATGTCATAAGTTCATCAGCATAAAAGCCCAGTGAAAGCAAAGTTGTCAGAGTGCTCAACTGCTCTTCGGTAATGTAATTCTCGTTCACCATCAATTCAGCAATTGGTGTCGATGAATTACGACTCCAATCAGAGATGATGGCTTCACGCTGCTTTGTGTCAATCAGTCTCATTGCCAAAGCGGCTCGAACAAGAGCCATCGGAGAAATCACGTTTTCGTTATCTTCTGTCATTACTTCTCATAGTTACATTCAAATGAATGTCTTCTTATGCTGTCTAAATATTCCTTTTGATATGTACTTACATTAAACAAAAAATAAGGATATAAAATGTCTACTTTTCTGATTACCGGTGGTTGTGGTTTTGTTGGAAGCAACCTCACGAATTCTTTGATTTCTGACGGCCATACCGTTGTCGCCTTTGACAATTTGCATCGTTCGGGAGCAGAACGTAACCTTAAATGGTTGCAATCTTTGAACAACGAGCACTTTATTTATGTCAATGGAGACGTAACAAAACCAGAAGATTGCATCAACGTACTTAAGAAGTACTCTTTTGATGCTGTCTATCATTTCGCCGGACAGGTCGCCGTTACAACTTCCGTAGACAATCCACGTGAAGACTTCAATATTAATGCCTTTGGAACTTTCAATATGCTCGAAGCCGTTCGACTTTCGGGTAAAAAGATTCCATTCTTCATCACCTCTACGAACAAAGTTTATGGCGAGATGACTCATATCAATGTTGTCGAGCACAATGGCTGTTGGGATTATGAGAATCTCCCCTATGGTGCGGGCGAAGATCAGCCACTTGACTTTCATTCCCCTTATGGTTGTAGCAAAGGAACGGCCGACCAATATGTCCGTGATTATGGCCGCATCTATGATATTCCGACAGTAGTCTTTAGAATGAGTTGCCAATTCGGTCCAAGGCAATTCGGTAATGAGGACCAAGGATGGGTCGCCCATTTTGTTATCGCAGCCAGTAAAGGAAATGATATCAACATTTATGGCGATGGAAAACAAGTCCGAGACATTCTCTACATTGAAGATTTAGTACGTGCGTTCCGAATGGCCTATACTTCCATTGACAAAACCAAAGGACAGATTTTCAACATTGGAGGCGGACGCAACAATGTCATTAGCCTGTTGGAACTGATTGAGATTATCGAGAAGTTAACCGGACGAAAGATTAATGTAAAGTATGGCGATTGGCGTCCCGGCGATCAAAAGGTTTACATCAGTGACATTCGTAAAGCTGAACGTGTATTCGGATGGAAACCCCAAAATGATAAGTTGCAAGGCGTAACCAAATTGTTTTATTGGGTCAAGGAAAATCATCAACTATTTAATGAGAGGAGCTAATTATGAGCACTATGGCTTCATATGACATCGTTATTATTGGCGCAGGCCCTGGAGGTTTTACGGCAGCCATTAGTGCATCACAATTAGGTTATCGAGTTGCCCTTGTTGACAGCCGTGACAAATTGGGCGGCACTTGTCTCAATGAAGGATGCATTCCTAGTAAGTGTTTGCTAAATGACACAGAGCTACTGACCGAAGCCAAAAAGTCGTTTCGGAATCATGGAGTCTTATGCGACAACGTAAGCGCTGATCTTGCAATAATGTCAAAGCGTAAATCGCAAGTCATCAACGACTTAGCGAGTGGTATGAAGAAATCGTGTGATGCCCTTGGCGTTACTGTTTATTGTGGGACTGCCTCATTTGTCTCCAATAATGAGGTTTCTGTCAAGAATGCCGAGACAGAAGAGACATTTATTCTGCAAGCAAACACAGGTATCGTCATTGCAGTTGGGGGAAAATCATCATCATTACCCAGTCTGCCCTTCGATGGCACTGAGGTTTTATCTTCGAAAGAAATCCTTGAATTATCGTCAGTCCCGACATCAATGGTGTGCATCGGAAGCGGTGCCATAGGACTTGAATTAGGCTGCATTTTGTTGCGGTTGGGAACAAAGATAACCGTTGTTGAATACCTCCCGCAAATTCTTCCTGCAGCAGATGCAGAAATTTCGGCAGGAATAACAAGAATTCTGCAGCGCCAAGGGATTCGTTTTTACACCAATAGTAATGTCATATCACGAGAGTCTCAAGATGGACTTATCCATCTTACGATGGAAGACAATACGACAAAGCAAACAACCGACCTAACAACAGAGAAGATTCTTGTTTCAGTCGGTAGAGTTCCGGCAACATCGGCTTTAGGTGTCGAGAAGTTAGGGATGTCACTAACAAAGCGTGGACAGATTATCGTCGACAACAGGTTTCGTTCATCCATTTCGAACATCTGGGCTATTGGTGACGTCATCGAAGGACCGATGCTTGCTCATAAGGCGGAGTATGATGCAAAGTTATGGGCTAAGACACTGGTGGACGACGAATATACTTTCGACCAGAAGGCCGAGTATTCTCATATACCTTCAGTTGTGTACTCATCACCTGAAGTTGCTTCAGTCGGTTTGACTGAGACACAGGCAAGAGTTCAATATTTTGACAAAATCAAGATTGGAAAATCAGCATACGTCACAATTGGACGTGCCAAAGCGATGGGAATAAGAGATGGCTTTGTCAAGGTTATTTCAGACAACAATGGCACGCTCCTTGGTTTGCACATATTAGGCAATGGAGCCGATGCTCACATCAATCTTGGCGGCTTAGTATTGCAACAAAAAGGAACTGTCATGGATTTGGATAGAATGGTATTTCCGCATCCATCAATCTCTGAAGTACTCAAAGATGCTTGCCATGACTTGTTGAGTCAGCTCACGAAACACTAAATAAGCGTTGTGGTTCGTTTTTGGTATGCTTTTGCCTCTTCCGAAATTGTAGACAAACCACCCGTCGGAAACATGATTGCGCGGCTGACATTGATGATGTAATTGTGGTTGTTCTTTGCGTCTAACGCATCCATCAATTCGTCAAGATTTCCACCCTGAGCACCAATTCCGGGAATCAAGAGTGGTAAATTCGGTGCAACCTCGCGCACTTTGTTGATATATTGAGGACGAGTCGCCCCAACAACTAAACCGACATTATTGTTCTTGTTCCACTTATTAGCTGCCATCTCGGCGATATGCAAATATAAATCATTTTTCAGCAAAATCTCATCAGCACTTTGATTGGAAGTCAAACATAAAACAAAAGCCCCGTAACAAGGATCCTCGAGAAAAGGCAACACGCCATCCGAACCCATCAGCGGATTGATAGTAAGCGCATCATACTTACCCTTGCACAAATAGTTCTTTGCGTATTGACGGCTTGTGTTCAAAATATCACCACGTTTTCCATCGAAAATAAGGAGCGGACGTGTTGAGCCCAAAGAACTCTTTATCGAGCGAATATGATTAATCAGCATTGTTTCTGACATCAAATCTGTTTCCCAGAAAGCGGCATTTGGCTTGTAGGCAACAGCATAGGCAAAAGTTTTGTCGACCGTCAGACAAGCCAGAGCACTCCGAGATAACTCTTTTGAAAAGCCATTAACATGCGTTGCGGCATACTGAGCAATCCTTTCGGAATCCGGATCAAGCCCAACACACAGATTTGACTGTCTCTTTGTTATTGCTTCATTCAATTTCTCGTTAAAGGTTTCCATGTCACACCCATTATTGGTTAGCCAAAACTATGATGATGCTTTTTTATCTTTTATTCCCGCTTCAGCGGTATTATAGATTGAAATCGCTATGATAACTATATAACAGCGATTACAGGTTTTATGATTTATAGTATTAAGGTAATTATATGAAAAAAGAACAGATAGCTCTGCAACTCTACAGTATACGAAAGCAATGTGAGCAAAATTTGGCACAGACATTGAAAACTGTTTCTGACATCGGTATCAAACGTCTTGAGTTGGCTGGTCTGAATAACCATACTGCTGAAGATTTCCGGAACATAATTGATAGTTTTGGCCAAGTAGCAATTGCTGCTCACATTTCCCTAGACGACTTACTTTATAAATATGAGCAAACTGTTTCTGACTACAAAACTTTAGGCACTAAGTATCTCATCGTTCCGTGGATTAATCCTGAGCAATCGGCGACAGCGCTACTATGTCAGAAAAATGCAGAAATCATGATGCTGCTAAACGAAAAGCTTGCGAGAGATGGTTTTGCATTAGGATTTCATAACCACTGGATAGAGTTTGACCCACATTTTGAAGATGGTTCTTATCCTTGGACAATCTACACAAAAACCGGTATTGTTGCCGAGTTGGATATCGCATGGTGTCATCGCGGAAAACATCTCGCGACGGAAGAGATTGCCAAATTGCCAAACACCTGCAAACTGCTTCATGTAAAAGATATATCGTTTTCGGATTTGAAAGCACAAGTTGTTGGCGAGGGCGATTTGAATTGGTCGGAGATAATCTCTTGTGCGGACAGTAATAATGTAGAGTATTTTGTAATTGAAGTAGAAAGTTGGGACGATGACAGATTAGGTGGCGTAATAAGGTCATATACTAATCTTCTCAAGTATGTCTCATAATCACAAACGATGTTAGAAACACAAATACTACATAACCGTCACCTGTTGTTTTCGCTGGTTACGAGAGACATCAAGCTGAAATATGCCGGTTCATCTCTTGGAGTGTTCTGGTCTGTCGTTCAGCCTCTGATACTATTAATCCTCTATATCATTGTTTTCTCGACATTGATGGGCACGACAAGAATTCTCCTGAAGAACAATGAAGTAAATTACGCTGTCTTTCTGTGTCCCTGCCTGTTGGCATGGAATTGGTTTACGGAGTCCGTCTCCTCCTCATGCTACTCAATTATCTCCGGCGCACCACTCATCCGACGAGTTGCGTTTCCAACGGGAATTCTTCCGTGTGTTCCGGTTTTATCGGGCTTTCTGCCATTTGTTGTTGTCCTAATCATATTCTTTCTTTACCAAGGAATCTTTACACCGACCTTTAGACCGATAGAGTTGTTACTTGTTTTGCTCGTCATATGTATCCAGTTCTTCTTGACGATTGGGTTGTGTTTCTTTGTTTCGGCGCTCAATGTTGTAATAAGAGACACCGCACAAGTGACGATGGCACTACTACAAATCCTGTTTTGGGCAACACCCATTGTTTACATGGAAGACATTCTTGTCAAACAGTTTTCATATGCTGCGACTTGGTTCATGATAAACCCCTTCGCGCATCTTATGAAAATATGGCGCGAGGCAATCGGAGCACATTGTCTCCCCAATTGGCAATCCACCGCCATACTGCTTTTGTGGGCAATCATATTTTACATCGCCGGAAGATACCTTTTCACGAAGTCATCCGACAGCTTCATTGAGCAGGTGTAGCTGTGAACAGAATAGTAAATGCGACTGATACAAACAGCAATGACGCAATTGTTCTGAAAGATGTTAACAAACATTATCGGACGGCAGCAACGCCATTTTTGAGACTCAAAGAAATCATTTTCCCAAATTCAGTTAAGAATGCCCGAGAGTTCGTCGCCCTAGAGAATGTGTCTCTCACAATCTCGAAAGGAGAATGTGTAGGAATTATCGGACCAAATGGAGCCGGTAAGAGTACCCTGCTGAAACTGATTGCAGGCATTCTTAAGCCCAGTGATGGTGATGTCATCGTCAATGGCAGGATTTCTTCAATTATCGAATTGGGAAGTGGTTTTCATCCTGACTTTACGGGGACTGAAAACATTATTCTCAATGCATCATTGCACAACATCCCACAAGAGAATGTCCCGTCACTATTAGAAGAGATTCGCGCCTTTACCCATCTGGGGAAGTATATGGATTTGCCGGTAAAAACATACTCATCAGGAATGTTTGTTCGATTGGCATTTGCTTTGGCCATCAGTGTTAAGCCGGAAATACTGCTAATAGATGAGGCACTTGCTGTAGGCGATGCCGTCTTCTCATACAAGTGTTTGCGGCGGATTACAGAACTTCACAAATCGGGAGTGACAATCGTTTTTGTCAGTCACGACACTGGGGCTGTCTCTCAAATCTGTACACGTAGTATTCTCATTGACCACGGAAAGATCCTTGCTGATGGAGAAACGCAAAATGTTGTCAATCTCTATTTGCAAAAGATTGCGGAAGAGTTGACTAATCAAAATTCGAGCGCTGATGATGGTAAACTGGCTCAGCATTTTCACCAGATTGGAGCATCGGAAGTGTCAAGCAATAATGAGATTGAAACACGCTTTGGTTCATTCGATACGATTATCACCGATATGTTCATGACGGATGAGTCAGGAAACAACACAACCAAGTTTCGTGCAGGTGATGTTGCAATCATCAAAATGTTTGTGAGATTCGATGTGAAGATTGATAAGCCAATTTTTGGTGTTATGCTCAAAAATCGTCTTGGGATAGAAGTTTTTGGCACGAATACACAACTACAAAAGATTGACACCGGATCGTACACTCCGGGACAGGCAATTGAAGTTTCGTTTGCCATCCCTCTGCACATCGGTGGCGGAAGCTACGCAGTTTCGCTTGCTGTTCATTCAGTAAACGGTGTTTACTTTGATTATCGAATTGACGCTCTCGTTTTTGAAGTCGTTCAATCGCTCAAGAGTGGCGGCACTTCTCATCTTCCCATCAAGTTTGACATGGAATCAAAGGAACTGTCAGACCTATCCCCTGTTGACAAATTCTCTTTAGCGTATCACGATGCTCCCGAGACTTTATATCCGGTAAAAGAAGAATCCATCAAGTTCCTCGCAGAACAATGGTACGAGGTTCTTGAACACGAACGCAAATCTTGTCGATGGGTAGGCAAACAAGCAGCGGCCTTTGTCTCCTTAAACGACTCAAAATCAATTGAAATCGAATTTGGGTCAACCTATCCACTTGTCAAAGATAAAGGACTAAAAGTTGAATTCGTCATCAATGATGTGTCCATCGGTGATTACCTGTTGAAAACGAACGAACTGGTCGTTAAGGAGTTGAGTTTGCCAGAAGAATTACAGAACTTGAAATGCGTGTCGAAAGTGGAAATTCGTTCCGATGTTTGGTCCCCTAAAGATTTTGGGGCCAATGATATACGAGAATTGTCGATTTTCGTTTATCGTATAAAGACTAAAGCATAGTAAAGAAGCCATGAATCCTGAACTAAACACATTAAGACAACGCTATTCCGACGAGGCCTTGACCTATATTCCTCGGCTATTTTTGATGATTGACAGAAATCAATATAGTCCTACGTATGGGTGTTTTGATCGTTCCTACTGGCATTATCGTACTATGGATTTCCCATGTGGAATGTCACAAGAGTTCGTTCTTCCGCTTGCATTAGCCTATTCGTATCCATTTCCCAATAACCCTTATTATCATGTTGAACGTGTGAAAGAGCTTGCCCTTGCAGGAATACGCTATGCGATGCAAAGTTCACACAAGAATGGAACCTGTGACGATTACTTCCCCAATGAACGTGCTCTCGGCGCACTTGTCTTCTCGCTAAATGCGTTCTGTGAATCACTGTCGGTATTGAACGAAAAACCAGATGATTTATTGGAGTTCGTTCATAGACGTGCTAGTTATTTGAAATCACATAACGAGTCGGGGAAACTCACAAATCATCAAGCTTTGGCGGCATTGGCTTTACATGGAGCCTATGATTTGACCGGCGACACCTCTTTACTTGATGCCTCCAAGCATTTTGTTAGTATTGTGCAATCGTGGCAATCAAGCGAGGGTTGGTTTCAGGAATATGAAGGAGCGGATCCCGGATATCATTCTTGCACGATATCTTTCCTTGCACGTCTTTTTAAAAAGAATCACGACACTTCGCTCTTAGACATTCTTAATCCTGCGGTTGATTTTGCATGGTACTTCATGCATCCGGATGGCAGTTACGCAGGCGAGTATGGCAGCCGTAACACCTACCATTTCTATCCATACGGCTTCGAGATTATGGCTCCATACAATGAGAAAGCGGCACAGATTGCTGACCATTTTCTCCAACAATCAATTCCACATCGCACACGATACTATAACGATGATGACCGGATGTGTGCTCATTACCTCTATGACTGGCTCCAATCATACATAGACTTTTCTGAAACACGGTCTTCCTCGTCAATTCTTAAAACGCCATCTTATCATAAATGGTTTGAGCAAGCTAAGATTTTTGTCAATCACACAGATACATATCATGCTGTGGCAAATCTCTCTAAAGGAGGCGTGATTAAGGTTTTTGGTAAAGATGGCCCAATATACAGTGATACCGGTGTCATCGCAAAGCAGACGGATGGGAAAGTCATCGTGTCCCATCTCATTCATGAAAACAATAGAGTATCGTTCGATGAAAACACAAAACGTCTCGTTGTTTTCGGTCAACTTGATGTTAGGGGGGCGAAGTATTCTTCGCCGACGCGACAAATACTATTCAGAGTTCTAAACATATCAATGGGGCTCTTCAACGAGAATTTACTCAGGAAATTCTTACAAAAAGTTCTCATCACTGGCAAAAAGAAAACAAGTGTTGAATTTAAACGTGAACTTACTTTTCGCGACGACGACATCGAGATTGTGACTGAGTTTCATTCGGATAAAGTGCAAACAAAGTTACTCTCGGCTCACATAGCTTCTGACGCTACTTCCATTTATGTTGCCAACAGCAATGTTTTTCAGCAAAGCGTTTTGCTTCCTTGGATTCCGCTTGACAAGTTTTGCATGACTTTCAACGAAAAAGGCCAAGCTTGCGTCAGAGTCAATATCAAGCCCGGCGATATTTCCGTTAAGGAATCATGATGAAGAAAATTCTCCTCCTCTTCATCACTTTACTTGTCTTTGTTCTGCTTTATCAAAAGGTTAATTATTTAACAATCATTGATTGCATCCGTCAGACGAATCCATGGATTTTTACAATAGCACTGTTGCTGTTTATCCCACAATTCGTCGTCATTGCCATTCGCTGGAAGTTCTTCGTCTCGCTGTTTCAAGAAGTATCATTTGTGGAATCCCTAAAGGTTACGCTTGGTTCGCAACCAATGAATCTGTTCCTTCCGAGCAAAACAGGGGACTTCGCGAAAATCGCCATTATCGACAAAGAGTACGCAACAGTTTCTCAGGGAATCGGATTGGTTGTTATTGAGAAACTTCTTGATGTCGCAGCCTTAGCTTGCGTGATGATTGTTGGACAAATTGCATATCTTCTTCTCGTTCATGGAAACATAACCAGCTATATAAGCATCCCAATATACAGTTTCTTGTGCGTTCTTGTGATTGGCTTGGTGATTATCGGTCTTACGCTTGCATTATTAGCGATTCACGTCAATAGTAAACTGAAAATGCCAAACACATGGTTCTCGAAAATGGGCAAACTCCCATTAGCTGGCAAGCTAGTCAAAAGTCTTTACAATGGCATCTCCGTTATTTCATTGATGCGTTCCAAACCGTACTTTAGACTCAAAGCAATCTCGTACACGTTTTGCCTTTGGGGTCTGCATCTTCTCCAAATTTATCTGTTTTTTTATTCGCTCAAAGAAGCAAATAACATTATGCCATCGATTCTTCAGTTTTCCGTATTTGTACCACTGGCCATCTTCGTTGGGCTCATCCCCATCACCATTGCAGGCTTTGGGACACGTGATGCCTCCCTGTTACTGTTCTTTCCGGAACTGCCACAACAAGGCATTCTTGCGATTGCGCTTTTCATCAATCTCCGCTACATCGTACCTGCACTTGTTGGGCTTCCGTTTGTCTCGACGATACTAAAAAGGCTGACGAAGTCATCCCCTAAGAAACAGTCTTAGCGGTTCTCGTACATCGATTTGTAGTAGTTCAGATAATCGCCGGAAACAATCTCTTTCCACCAAGGCTGATTTTCCACATACCAACGCACAGTCCGCTCAATACCCACTTCAAATGTTGTCTGTGGGTACCAGCCAAGTTCACGACGTATTTTACTTGAATCAATGCTGTAGCGTTTGTCATGCCCAAGGCGATCTGTGACGTGACGAATCAGACTCTCCGGCTTACCCAGAATGGATAGAATCATACGAATGACCTCGATATTCTCTTTCTCATTCTCACCGCCGATATTGTAAACATTCCCTGATTTCCCTTGATGCAGTGCCAGTTCGATAGCGTTACAATGGTCTTCGACAAACAACCATTCGCGACGTTGCAAACCATCGCCATAAACTGGAAGTTCCTTATCCTGCAACGCATTGATGGTCATCAAAGGAAGCATTTTTTCGGGGAATTGGAATGAGCCATAGTTGTTACTGCAACGAGTAATAACCGTATCCATCCCATAAGTTTCATGATAAGCCATGACCAAATGATCTGCCGATGCCTTGCTTGCCGAATAAGGACTTCTCGGTGCCAGTGGAGTTGTTTCGCGGAACGCCCCCTCAGGAGGCAATGAACCATAAACTTCATCCGTGCTTACCTGAAGATATCGGCGAACACCGGTATTTTTGGCTGCATCCAAAAGGGCCAAAGTCCCCATAGCATTGGTACGTAAGAACAGTGACGGGTTTTTAATCGAACGATCGACATGACTTTCCGCTGCAAAATTCACAACATAATCAAATTGATTCTCTTTGAACAATTCGTCAATCCGCGAAGAATCAGCGATGTCAATCTTCGCGAAACGATAACGTTGGTCTTTCTCAATCATCGAAAGATTCTTTGGATTTCCTGCATAGGTAAGCACATCGATGTTAACAATCGTGTCGTCTGGATAAAGCTCTAAGTGCTTTCGAACATAACATGACCCAATAAAACCGCATCCGCCGGTTACACAAATCTTCATATTGCCATACCTATCTCAAATCGTTATAACAACAAACATTACACACCTTTAATTTAATCATTTTGATTCTATGTTGTCCCGAATTTGACGAGTAATACTATCAACAATCATGTATAAAGTATAAACGACTTATACTAAATAATTATAAGGTGATGGATATGGCGCTTTGGAAGTCCAAAAAGAGCAAAGACTCGAACAATGATAACCCTTTGGGAAATAGTCCTTTACAGCCAGACTCACCACAAATACGCCAACAAGTCGGCAATATGCCTGTCGAAAACTCCGAACTTGCGACTCGTTCAGGTTTGAGAAGCGCAGGTGCGGCTTTGGCTCCCGATGAAGAAGCCGGAGCAAAACCTCTTGCCTCTGATGCATGGCGTGGCGGACAGTCTCTACAAATTGATGATAACGTAGACATGCTACGAATTCTTGCCGAACAAGCAGGTCTTGAGTATGTCAAGTTAGCTGACTATAAGAACAAAATTACTCCGGAATTACTGGCGCTGATACCTGCTCCAATCGCACGTGCTTATAAAGTTTTCCCACTGGACATTTCCGATGTAGGGACGCTTACAATAGCAATCAGTGACCCCATCAATGTTCGCATTGTTGATGATATTCGTCTGCAAATGCAAGGATCGCAAATCACATCTATTGTTGCGGTCGTTGCAAACGAAGAAGAAATCATCGACTATATCAACATCAACTATGGCATTGGTGATCAAACGTTGGATGACATGGTTGACAGCTTGCGTGGTGACAGTGCCGACATTGATGAAGGAGCCGCCAGATCTGATATCGCTTTGGATTTGTCAGATATGGATGCCATTGCGCAAGAAGCTCCTGTCATTCGTTTTTGTTCGGTGTTACTCTTGCAAGCAATCAAAGACAGAGCCAGTGACTTGCACATCGAACCATTCTCAAATGTTCTTCGCATTCGGTATCGTGTTGATGGTGTTTTGAGAGAGATTCCCTCTCCACCAAAATCATGGCAGGTGGGCATCATTTCACGCTTCAAGGTTATTGCAAATCTTGATATCGCTGAAAGCCGTCGTCCGCAAGATGGTCGTATCAAATTATCGCTCGATGGAAGAGAAGTTGACCTTCGTATCTCTACACTTCCTGTTGTTCATGGCGAGTGCGTTGTGATGAGATTGCTCGACAAAAGCACGATGATGTTAGGTGTTGAGCATATCGGTATGAGTCAGGATGTTCTTGAGGTATTCCTTCGACTGATTCAGCGCCCCAACGGCATTATTCTAGTCACAGGACCAACAGGCTGCGGCAAGACAACAACGCTCTATGCGGCTATCCATGAAATCAATGACCCCACAGAGAAAATTATCACCACTGAGGATCCCGTCGAATATCAGGTTGACGGATTGATTCAGGTTAACATTAACTCAAGCGTTGGTCTTACGTTTGAAAGATGTTTGCGCGCTATCTTGAGACAAGACCCTGACATCATCCTGGTCGGTGAAATCCGTGATATCGAAACCGCTCAGATTTCCATTCAGGCATCACTGACAGGTCACCTTGTGTTTAGTACATTGCACACGAACAGCGCTGCATTGACGGTTACAAGACTTATCGATATGGGTGTTGAGCCGTTTCTGATTACCTCGACTCTTGAAGGCATTGTCGGACAGCGTTTAGTGAGAATGATTTGCAGCAATTGCAAGGAACCCTATCAGCCGACAGATTCTGAACTGGCTGACTTTGGAACAAACAGCAAAGAAACCGCAGGTGTTACTTTCTACAAAGGAACCGGATGCGAGGAGTGCGCACATAGCGGCTATAAAGGTCGTATCGGTATCTTCGAACTTTTGTCAATCAACGAGAAGATTCGCGATCTCATTCTTGACAAGGCAACATCGGATGAAATTCATGATTGTGCCGTCGAGAGTGGAATGAAAACGATGCGACAAGACGGTTGGCTTAAGATTCTTTTAGGTATCACAACATTCGAGGAAGTCTCAAGACATACACCAAAAGAATCGTCTGAAACGATTCGTAAAGAGATGAAGACAATTCTCATCGAAACTTTGGGTGATGCTGTCAACACGACCGATAATACCGGAATAATCGAGGCAACACCAGAAACAACCACGGAACCCGAAGAAGCGGAAGATAACAACGCAACACCTGCTGAGCCTACAGTCAGTAAAACAGAACAGCAAGAGATGTCGATTCGTGACAGTCTTGTTTTCCCAATGTCTACAGATGACGAGTCAGAAAACTGAGCCATTGTTTATGAGATTTATGATTGCTCCTTTCGTTGATTCACAGACTGATCAGTTGCTTGATTGTTGGAGAAGTGCATTACCTTTTGACGAAATTGGCAAGCAAGAGTTTCAACGGCGCGTTCTCCTCGATGATAACTTCGACAACCAAGGTTTGATTGTTGCCAAGAATGACAACAATGTCGTTGTTGGATTCATCTCGTGCTTTATCCTCAGAAAACCCATTGATGGTATTGGCACGATGCCTGATCGCGGATTTATACAGGCGTTCGGGGTTTCTAATAATTATACCAACCAAGGTTGCGGCAGTTTGTTGCTTGAATCCGCAGAAAAGTATTTCGCGGACAACGACAGGAAAATGATTGTTCTTGCTCCATATACGCCCAATTATTTCGTTCCGGGTGTTGATAAAGAACATTATCAAACAGGTCTACATTGGTTACAGAAACATGGATTTCAAGAGTATAGTGAGGCACTTGCTGCCGATGCTAATATTGCGACATTTATGATTCCGGATGCACTGCAACAAAAAGAAAAAGCTTTAATGCAAGAGGGTATCACCATAAGGCACCTTTGCGATACCGACATATGCTCATATATGAATTTCCAAAAGGCATATATGCCGGGTCCGTGGGTTGAGGATTCGCGTCGCAATCTGAAAGAAATGACATTTGGAAGATTCTCGCCAACGGCCATTTGGATTGCAATCAAAGATGGCAAAATTGTTGGTTTTTGCCAGCACGAAGATGAACACTTTGGTCCATTCGGCGTTTGTGATGAGCTTCAGGGAAAAGGAATTGGCTCCCTACTGTTAGCCAAAACTCTTCACCAGATGAGAATTGAAGGATGCCACAGTGCTTGGGTACTTTGGACCGGTGAACGAGCACTTAATGGTGTATACAGAAGACTTGGTTTCAAATTGACCAGACGGTTTGCAATCATGAAAAAGGAATTAGCCAAATAATACAAACTATGGGAAATCATTATGACAGATAAAACATGGCGTATTTTAGTTGTAGACGATGACGAAGACATTCGCCTCATCATCAGAGCTTCACTTGAACAAGATTACGATATTGTTGATGCAAATGATGGTTTAACTGCATTAGAGTTGCTTGACATTGCAGAACCGGATTTTGTTATTTTGGATATCATGATGCCAATGATGAACGGATATGATTTGTGCAAGGCCATTCGCAAGAATGAACGCTTTTCGAAATTGCCCGTACTGTTCTTATCGGCACTTGCCGAAAAAAACGATATTATTCAAGGCTACGAAGCAGGTGCCAATCTCTATCTGACCAAGCCATTTGATTCATCACGGTTGCAAAAGAATGTCAATTTGTTCTTCCAGACAGATCCGCCCCCACGTTATCCCAAGCGTTACACCATCAATGAAGTCAAAAACATCGCTCGGAATAGCGATGCAATCGCAAATGCAAGAATGTCTGTTTCTTCGAAAGCCCCTACTCAGACAAGCAACAATGAACAATTCACAGCAATCTCGACAACCAAATCGATTTCTTCACCACGTCCGAGAGTTTTGATTATCGACGATGATAGTATGTTTATCGAGTTAATCAAATTATGGTGCGACCAACTACCCATCGAGTATTGCTTTGCGGTTGATGGCGTAGATGCAATCGAGAAGATTCCAAAGTATCAGCCGGATTTGGCCTTCCTTGATATTATGTTACCCAAGATGAGTGGCTATCAGATTTTGAAATCATTAAGAGCTAACCCTAGGTATGCGCAATTGCCCGTAGTTGTTGTCACCGGGAAATCTTCTGACAAGGATAAAGATTATGCTATTCGTGTAGGAGCTACTGACTATCTTTCGAAACCCATTAGTCAATTTGATTTCTCGGATGTTGTTAAAAAGATTATAAGCGCGAAAAGTTTCCGTATTTATCCGAAGGCAATTCCTATTGAGGCAATCACTGCGCAAGATAATGTCAAGGTGTTAGACCCATTTACGACCGGTAAAAATGAGTTTAATCTCCCATCACAAGCGACTTCGCAATTCACACAAAATGAACAAGACCCTAAAACAAGCAAATAGAGGTGTCAGAGTTCTTTACTCATTTCTGATTCCATTTAAAGCGATTTCGTTCATATTGTGTCATCCAACGCTTTGGCCAATGTGTTTGTTACCCGTCATTATCAATGTTATTGCGGTTTACTTCACATGGAAATACACGAAGGGGTTTATTGACCATAAGACGGCCTTAATGATTGATGCGATTACCATTCATTGGATTTCGACAACACTTCATTGGGTGTTCACTGTTCTCAATGTGATTTTTGCATTAATTGCGTCTATCATTGCCAGTGTATTTGTTGGAAACCTTGCGACAATCCCTTTTAACGATTTCCTTAGTGAGAGAACGGAAATACTAAATCATTCATGGAAGAACGATTCCTCTTTTTCCATGTCTGTTTTTATTCGTCAGACGTTTGTATTGCTCTGGCAAGAAATGATACGCATTTTTATTTTCGGTTTTGTGAGCATGGCATTGCTTATTATGTCCCTACTACCCGGGATTTGCCTTCTCTCTTTTCCCGCCATTTGGATCTCTGGCTGCTATTATTTGTCATTTGATTACTTTGCCTATCCGCTTGAGCGACGTGGAATACTCAATTTCCGCCACAAAGTTGACTGGATGAACCAGCATGTTGACTATTTTATTGGCTTTGGCAGCACAATGAATTTATTCGCGATGGTGCCTTTAGTTAGATATCTGTTTATTCCTATAGGTGTGGTTGGTGCCGCACTCCTTTTTGGAGAGAGAAAAGATGATTCGGACATATGATGTTGTAGTAGTTGGCGGTGGTCATGCAGGTTGCGAAGCGGCCGGTGCATCTGCCCGTTTGGGGGCATCTACTCTTCTCGTATCTATGAATCTTGATACAATTGCTATGGCCAGTTGTAATCCCGCCATTGGTGGTTTGGGCAAAGGACAATTAGTCTACGAAATTGACGCTTTCGGGGGCATCATTCCACAAGCAGCGGATGCCAATGCTATCCATTGTAGAATGCTCAACGAATCAAAAGGAATTGCCGTTCAGGGGCTCAGAGTTCAAATTGACAAATGGCGCTACTCGAAATGGATGCAACATCATCTTGAACATATGCCCAATCTTGACTTGCTCATGGGAATGGTTACACAAATCCTATACGAGTCTGATGGAAAGCATTACTATGTCACCGGCATTAAGCTTGAAAATGATGTGACTGTCAATTGTAAAGCTGTGATTCTCACAACCGGTACTTTCCTTGACGGAATAATATACAACGGGCATAAGTTCTTTCCCGGAGGTAGAGCCGGTGAGAGAAGTGCTGATTTACTATCGAAGTCATTTGACGAATTAGGGATACTAAAAGGTCGCCTTAAGACAGGCACTCCCCCACGCTTACACAGAAACTCCATTGATTGGGATTGTCTCGAGAAACAAAATGGAGATAAAGTTCCAACCTTTTTTCACTACAAAACAACTCATCATGTTTTGCCTCAGGTCCCCTGTTATCTGACCGAAACGAATTCGAAAACGCATGATATCATTCGAAAAAACCTAAAGTCAAGTGCGATGTATGGTGGGGTGATTAGCAGTGTTGGGCCGCGCTATTGCCCATCAATCGAAGATAAGGTCGTTCGCTTTGCCTCAAGAGATTCTCACCATATTTTCCTCGAACCTGAAGGTCTTGATTCCCAAGAGATCTATGCGAACGGTCTTAGTTCTAGCCTTCCGCCAGATGTGCAAATCGATTTACTTCATACGATGCATGGGCTGTCTCATGTCCATGTTATAAGATTTGCATATGCAATCGAATACACTTATGTTCCGCCGTCTCAAATCAAATCGACACTTGAAGCCATTAACGTAAACGGTTTGTTCATGGCTGGGCAGATTAATGGAACAACCGGTTACGAGGAAGCTGCCGGTTTAGGCGTTATTGCGGGGACAAATGCGGCATTACTTGCGCAAGGAAATCCAAACTCGTTAGTGTTCAAGAGAGACGAAGCGTACTTGGGTGTCATGATTGACGACTTACGCACACGTGAACACAAAGAACCTTATCGAATGCTAACTTCAAGAGCGGAGTTTCGTCTTTTCTTGAGGCAAGACAATGCCAACTTAAGACTATTGGATAAAGCTCATAGCATCGGCTTGGTGGACGATGAAAGATACGAACATTTCCTTACCTACAAAACAATTGTTGATAACGAGATTAAGCGTTTTAAAAGCACTTCCATTCATGTGCGTTCCATCTCACCTGACCTCCAGGCCAAATACAATTTGGACACACTCACACATGGATTGAAAATCAGTTCATTCCTCGCCAGACAAGGCAACACCTATGAAGATCTCGTGCTTCTTGGATTGGCCTCACAACAGCTCATGGATAATCCTACGGAAAGCAAGAAGGCTATCGAAGAGATTGAGTTATCTCTTAAGTATGAACCTTATATCGAGAGAGCTCGTAAGTTGTCACAACATGTCAAGGAACTAGACAATAAACACATCCCTGACTGTATCGACTATGCATCAATTCATGGGTTGCGCCATGAGGCATTGCAAAAACTCACTGCCATGCATCCTGAAACAATTGGACAAGCATCACGCATTCCGGGTGTCAATCCGACTGACATCCAACAGATACTCATTCATCTCAAATCGCTTTCCAATAACGGATAAGGCTTTATTGCACAGTTTCCGTTTCTGTTGTGGCGACATCCTCACTAGGCGATACAACCAAACTCATGCTCTTATCTCCGATTTTTCCATCTCCATCCTCATCGAGGAATAACGGGCTAGTCCACGCAATCGGGAAAACACCGGTGTTTCCGAATTCGGGTCGAGTAGACACAATGGGATAAAGAGCCTTGCGCTCGCTGAAAGCCATTACTTCGACAAATGTATCTTTGCGTTCGGGTTCATTCCACGAATAGGTTATACGTCCAGAATCTTCCTTTTTTGTGACTCGTGGGTCAGGAAATTTGATAATCGTTTCACGGGGAGACAATTGAATTGAGCGAACCATACGTCCATCGTAATAGACATTGAAATCACTTACATCTATCCACGAAGCAGACATAATCTGTAACTTCAAACTCATACTGTTTGTCGTCGACAAATCATCAATATCACCTGGTAAGCGATCATATTGATTTGTCTGAGGAGATAAGGCTTTTACAGAGATAATAGGGCCATTCGTGACCAAATAACGCTGACGTTTCAGAGCATCATAGATACCCTTTTCAGTCAACGAATCAATCGACGTATCCGGCGTGCGAATATAAACTCGTGGGAATCCAATCTCGTTTCCAAATGGAAGTTTGGTGCTGCTAAAGGCAAGTGCCGAAATTGACTGAGCATTCGACATCTCTAGGCGCCTACGCTGTAAATCAAAATAGCGATCCTTCATTGCGAAGTAATATGCCTGTGATGATTTCTCCATGATTTGAATACCATCAAAGTCAGGAGGCGGTACCGACGAATCATTGTACGTCAAATGCACATCATCAAAATCGGCTGAGGATAAATAACCACGACGTGCCTCGAGCACATCTTCAATCTGAACATAAAGTTCAGGATATGTGCTCTTCAGTTTCTGCAAGAATAAATCCGGAGCAATCTGAGCATTCGCCAAATAGAACTCCTTCAGTTCCTTTTCACGCTGATAAGATGACACGGGATACACCCAAACGTCCGCTTTTATCTCATTATAGCCGCCAACTAAAAACCGCATTCCACTATAAGACTTCAGACGTGACCTGAAATCATACGCATCAATATATGGTTGCAAATCTGTGGCGACACCATAATCACCACTAATGATACCATGAACACCTTCGCAAGCCGCCATCACAACAGCGTTTGCTTTTGATAGTAAACTTCTCGAACTAGCTGAAGTCATAACTGTATCGACACTCAACATCCCTTCGATGGGGACTTCCCGTTTCAAGCGATAGAGTAACTTCGTCGGCTTCTGTGGTTCAATAACGACATCTTTCGTCTCTATACCGTATTCGATTCCATGCGATGCAATAATCTGATAACTGCCCGGTGTCAGTGCAAAACGTGCAGCTCCATCAGGCATATAAATCACATTCCTTACGCCTTGTTCAATATTGCCCGTATATGGAAACTCAAATGGTCTAAAAGAAGACTTGGTCAATATTGTCAGTTTAGAAGGAATACCCGTCTTTACAGGCTTATCGCCATCAGCAACGGCAACACTTACAATGCTCTCTTTGCTCAGCGTCAAGCTAAACATTTTGGGATCTGTCGAATCTGTGAGCTTCAGCACAGGAGGAACATTAACCGCAATACGTCCCGGTTTTGCGGGAAGAATCTCATAGCGGCCTGCCGGAAGACGAACAGCAAATGTGCCATCTTCTTTTGTCTTTATTTGCAAATATGGCACCGGTGCCCCTTTGCCGTCCCACCCCGGACCACCGGAGATAAGCACATCCGAGTTTCCTACTGCAAGATTTGTATCCATCTCAACGACAGCACCGGCCACGATGCCAGTCTTGGTGGTAATGCCTGTTCTAATCAATTCATGAGGAATACGCTTCATGTCGCTGTCACTAACAATCAATCCACGCGAATAAGTATAACTCTCACCGGGAGCAAGCATCAACCGTGACTGCGTACTATTGGGGTCGCTCTCACTAATGCTGTTGCCCCCACCCTTAGTTTCGTAGTTCGATTCCGTAGATGGCGGAGTACTCGTCCGAGACTTGATAGACTCGATAATACCTTTCAACTCATTCTCATGTAACCGATTAGCGGGTGCAACGCCAGTACCCTCGGAAGTTTTATTGACATGGGGCGTCGACTCAGATTTTTTGCTAAGTGTTTCTGTGCCACTCTTCGTAAAATCTGCATATGGAGATTGAAAATCGCCCTCACCATATTGTCTCACAAACCATACTTTTGAACTGAATATGCCCTCGAGTTTTTTCTGCGTGTAATTGACTAATCCAAGCGAAAAATCATCCAAAGTCGCTAAAGCCCAGTCGGTCTTTGTGAAGATACCGGAATTGATAAAACCACAATCGTTGACGAATGTCGTCAATTCTCCGGGACGAAAAACATCGCCCGGCAGCAACGACACAGGGTCCGATGTATTATTTGTGATTTTTGTGGTTAACATCACAACATTGGAACAGGCATGTAGTGACCACGATGTTACAACGTTGACCCCATCTTCAACTTTCAAAGTCAAAGAGGTATACTCGTCACCACCGAGATATCGCCCCAAATTACCCTTCATCACGATGGACGAAGCAAATTTAGGATTGTTATTGACAACATAGTCTTTCCAAACAAAAAGGGTTTCGGTGGACTCCAAGTCCGGAACCATCGAGTAGGATTCGATATAATCCGGAGACGGAACAGACTTTAAATGTACAATATCAATCAGCTTGTTTCCACTGTTCGCGTTTTCAACATTAATCTCTTGACTTGGCGGAGTCGTGATTGCAAAACGTATTTGGTCATTCTGAATAGCTAAATCACCAATCGAGGAATTGGCCAATGCCCCGGGGAATAACTCGGAATCTCTTACGATACGATAAGCGTTAACTTCCTTTGTTATGCAATCCGTTAGAGGATCTGGAACCGTCGAAATACGAACACTGTCCGGGACAACAACAGGGGTCTCAGTGGGAGTAATATCCTTTTTCTGGGTGGTTCCATCCTTACTCTTGTCATCAATTCCTTCTTGCTCGTGCTTCGGACGAAAATAATCACAGCCGGAAAACGCCAAAACAACCACGCAAAGTAAACTGCACGCGAAAACATTCTTTTTGAACATACATTTCTCCAAGAGCTATATAATCTTATAAATTGATGACACTTCGCGGCGCGTGGTACGCTCCGGGCTTTCATCCGCAATACCTACACACAAAACAGCAACCGTTTTCCATTCGGTTGGCAAATCTAATAGGCGGTGAATGCCATCATCATCCCCTCCACCAATCCAACAAGCGGCATAACCCATATTCGTTACCGTCAACTCCGCATATGCACATGCAATGGTCGCATCTTGACAAGCAAAAAGGCTGTCTGCTAAATCACCATACACTGCACGTGAGCGCGATGGATTAGACAAGAAGACAAACACAACGGGAGCGCTCGCGATAAAGGCTTGATTAAAACATAGTTTTGCTAACTGCTGACGCTTCGCAGAATCCTTGACTGCAACGATTTCATAATCTTGCAGATTTCCGGCGGAAGGCGCCTTATTTATGACTTCACAAATCTCTAATATCTGTTCGTCCGCAATATCAGTATGCTTATACTTTCGCGTCGATTGTCGTTTATTTACCAAATCCTCAAATTGCATTATTGTACTCTCTTCTTCATGAAGAAGCCAACACAATATGCGAACAGGGCTTACTCATCGTCTTCTTCATCAACTTCGTCATCATCGTCATCGCCTGAAAAGGCCTCAAATAATGAACAACCGCTATCCCCTGAAACGTACAATTCATATTCTTCAAGATCTGGATGTATGCACATACACAGGAAGTCTTCAGCTGGCTGACCAGCTTCACGGTCAACATCAAAATACTTACAATCCTTGCAAGAATTCTGCGGTGCTTCAAGATCATCATCTTCGAAATTGTTTGGATTCTTTCCCATTTTTAGCGTCCTTTCTTATTGTTCTGTCTTTCTATAGTCACTCATGATTACGCTTTCTTTGGAAAATGCTATTACGTAGTATTAACTTAATTCATCGAAAATATAGCGTCGCCTTTCTTAACTAAATTTCTTCTTCAACACCACTGTAAATGATAGGCATGAAGCTAAGCATCATCATTCCGGTTTATAACGAACGACACACACTTTTCAAGCTAATTGAAAGAGTGCGAAAAGTCAACATTGATAAAGAGATTATCATCGTCGATGACTGCTCAACCGACGGCACTGCCGAAATCTATCCCGATGTGAAAGACATGGTAGACAAGATTGTCTTTCATGAAAAGAACATGGGTAAGGGAGCTGCAATCAGAACCGGCATTCAGTATGTCACCGGAGATGTCACTATCATACAAGATGCGGACTTGGAATACGACCCCGAAGAATATCACACACTGATTCGCCCTATTCAGGATGGGAATGCTGATGTTGTTTATGGCTCGAGATTTCTGGGCGGAAATGCCCACCGAGTTCTGTTCTTCTGGCATATGGTTGGAAACCGGTTTTTGACACTGCTCTCCAACATGTTTACAAATCTCACGCTAACCGACATGGAAACATGCTACAAGATGTTTCGAACGGACATCATTAAGCAAATCACAATCGAACAGAATCGATTCGGCTTCGAACCTGAGATTACTGCCAAATTAGCCAAAATCAAGGGAATACGCTTTTTTGAGGTTGGCATTAGTTACAATGGCAGAGGATATGAAGACGGTAAGAAAATCGGCTACAAGGACGGTTTTAACGCCATTTGGTGCATTCTTAAGTATGCGTCACGTAGACCCAAAGATACAGGCAAGAGAACACTATGTCTGCTAAAGGATTTCTCCGCCTATACGCAATTGATTTTTAGCAAGTTTGAAGGACATATTGGCTCAAAGGTTCTCGAAGTCGGTAGTGGCATCGGTAACAATCTGCCATACTTCAATGACCCTAACCGAACAATCATTCTCTCTGACTGTCGCGAAGACTATCTCGAGATGCTCGAGAACACAACTGCCAAAGAAGAGAATATATCAACTCACATGATTGATCTGGAAAAACCTCTACCGGATTGCTGTGAACAGTTGAACGGAATTGATACAATCATCTGTTTCAATGTTTTGGAACACGTTAAGAATGATTCGGCGGCTCTCTCCACGGTGCATGATTTGCTATCAGAAAACGGGATACTACTTCTGCTTGTTCCTGCTCATCAAGCGCTTTTCTGCCGTATTGACAAGGAACTTGAGCATCATCGCCGTTATGTTAGAAAACAGTTAGAAAACGCCCTCATTGATCACGGTTTTGAAATCATTCAAACATCCTATTTCAATTCGTTAGGGGCAATCGGCTGGTTCATATTCGGGAAGATATTCCGATTAAGCAGCGTGTCTCCATTATGTGTGCGGCTTCAAAGCAAAACACTTTGTTTCTCAAAACTGCTAGATTGTCTCAGACTCCCGTTCGGTCTGTCCATTTGCTGTATCGCAAAAAAAAAGAGAACTTTATAGTTCTCTTTTCCATACTTCAATATTTTCTCTGACAAAATCATCATCTGTCAGCCATGGATACCGTCTTGAGACCCTGTCAATCTCTTCGGCCTGACCTTCGGACAATACTTCGCAAGGGTTAAGACATAAATTAGTTGCCATTAAGCCCTGACGCTTCAACACTTCATGAATTCCGGGAATGCAGCCTGCAAAAGCATTACGTGCATCAAAAACAGCAGCATTTGCGTCTGTCAGTTGCATGGCCTTCTTATACATCTCAACCGGAATTGCCTGCCCGGACAAACGAATCTGTTTGATTGTATTCAGCAATTCAACTGCTTTAGATGTCCAGACACACCATTGACCAAGCAATCCGCCTACAAAGTTCACGGGAGCATCGTGTTCATCAAACACAAATGGCGTCAACAAATCATTGATGATATTATCATCGTTGCCCGTATATAGCGTAATCTCATCTCTACGTGACGACCCAGCCACAGCTCGCACCGCATCAATAGTTCTGTAGCGGTTGAAAGGAGCCAGTTTGATGGCGATGACATTTTTAATCTCAGCAAACTCTTTCCAAAACTCGTAAGGTAAAACACGACCACCGACATCAGGCTGCAGATAAAACCCAATGACCGGCATTACCTCAGCCACTTGACGACAATGCGATAGCAAGGCATCAACGGATTCATCTTTACAAGCACCCAAACTCAAAAGAACAGCATCATAATCCAATTTTAAGGCTGTTTGAGCTTCTGCCAAAGCCTGTTCTGTCTTTCCACAAACACCAGCGATTCTCAAAATCGGAGAATTCCGCAGCGATTCTAAACGCTTAAGTTCCTCGGAGGCCAAACTCAAAACGGGTTCAAACAACCCATACTGCTTATCGCGAATCTCAAACTGAGTGCTATGCACGGCAACAGCAACACCACCCGTACCGGACTCACAATAATAACGATACAGCAACTTTTGATGAAACTGATCCCATTTTCTGTTTTCGTCCAAAGCTAACGGTGAAGCCGGAATGACCACACCCTCACGCAAAACAGCTAATCTGTCCTGAGATAGGATTTTCTTCATGCCAGTATCCAGTTATCTTCTCGACTCAGCTGAAGGAGGCGCTGAGGTAATACGAAAGCTAGGACTATTCCCAGAGTTATTCCTACTACGATCAGACGATTGTTGTATTTGGATTTGTGGACCTGCATTACCACGATTCAGAGGAGGTGTCATCATCTCAGGAGGTGCCCAATTTCTGTTAGTCGTCGAAGATGCGTTTTGTTGCTGAGTGCTAGTATCTGTGCTCGTGAGACTTCCGGATGGTCCCTTAATAGCAGATTGATAAGCAGATAGCGCACCAGAAGTCGAACCATCCGCAACGTTGACACGAGGCAAACTCTCGAATGATGATAAACCACTCTGGAAGTCGTCAATGCTCTCCGAACTGTCAATTGATTTCAGACTATTCTCATCAGGAGACCATTCTTTCTCATTTGAAGTAGGAACATCAGTTGAGGTCATTCCTGTATCATCTTGTTGTGAAGAATCAAACTGCATCGGAACTTGCATCGGGACAACATCTGTCTCCGTATAGCCATTCAACGAATCGGCGTATGGAGCAAGCTCTGCACTAATATCCTCATTTTCTCCGGACAGAACCCGACCTTTATAACGCATCAAATCACCGGGCTTATCAACCACCACAGTAGGCGTAATGAAAATCAACAAATTTTTTCTCATATTATCAGACAAGGGCTTTTTGACACTTCCAAACAAAAGCGGACCAATTTTCGGAATCTTATACAGATATGGAATCCCACCACGAGCTTCAGCCTCTGTTTCCGTAATCAAACCGCCTATAACACGTGTCTCACCACTTGGAACCATAAGTGTCGTTCCCAGTTCTTGAGTCTTTGTTTCGGGAGCAGTGTTCTCATCACCTTGATACTTAATTGTTGTCAATGTAGCCTTGCGGTTATTGACAGTGACATCAATTTCAATCATTCCATTGTTGGTGATTGTTGGGGTGACTTCAAGTTCAAGACCATCATCAATGAACTGAACATTTCCGCCGCTGCTGTTCACCCATTGACCACTGCTGTTAGTGTATCCACTACCATAACCACCCGTCATGTACGGCAAACGGTTACCAACGCGGAAGGTAACGGTGTTTTTATTCTTAATCAACACACGAGGTTGTTGCAAGATGCGTGCTTTGCCATCTTGCTGCAATGCATGTAGTTTGATAAACCAATGTGACGATAAATGGTTTACATCAAGACCAGTCGAGCCACCACTTGCGTAGGGAAACTCTTGGGAAAGATTTCTATAACCCAAAATGGAATTAGAATCTGTTGATTTTCCCTGAGGCACAGTAATCAAACCATCCAATACCGAAGCAAACATATCTTGCGAAAAGTTATAGTCAATCGAGTATTCGAACCCTTCCTGCAAATATGTTTCCACGACTTCCATCTCAACATTAACCTGCTTTTGAGGTTGGTCAAACGCAGCAAGGACGGCTTCAATTTTCTCATGGACACTCGGAACATCCTGCACAATCATTCGTGCGGACGCCTCATTAATTTTCAAATAGGCGCCTTCAGTAATCAATTCTTCGACAGCCTCTTGAATTGCTTCAATATGTTCACTCTCAACGCCAATATTGTTCAAGTCATAAACACGCATCTCAGGACCAATATCCAAGGTCTCAACCAAGGACGCCATCTGACTGACAATTTCCAAACGATCTCTGACAATAATCTGACGCGTTCTCTCATCAACCTCGGGGTTCGGCGCTGCCGCACTCTTCAGATTCGTTAACTTTTCTGCAATAGTGTTGACATCAGCATGTTCGATACTAAAAACACGCGTATACAACTTAACGTCAATCTGATCAATCAAGCGTTGGATGATTTCAAGAACTGTTGGCAAATCAGTCACAATCACCTTGTTTGAACGAGGGTCGAAACTTGATGTGCCAATTCCTTCTGTCAACATTCCGGCAATAGCCTTGTTCACTTCCTCGGCAGGAATATCACGAGGTTGAAAAACTTTCTGGCGCACTTCCTTGGGCAAAACCTCAACCTTGTACGATTCTGTATCCCAGATTTCATACGAGTTGCTTCTACCCTTCGTTTTCTGCCACAACCAGTTTGCCTGACTATTAACAAGTTTATCCAAAACTCTCTCAACCGATTCGTTTCGGGCATTAACAGACACACGTTGACCAGCAGTTTTACCTCTGCCGATGACAGAAGCTTGGCTCTTCTTCGAGATATCAGCAACAACTCTTTCGATTGGCGTAGAGATAAAATTAACACTTATCAAAAGTTCACCGTTGGGACCATACTTCGGTGCTGGCGGTGTATCCTCTGATGGCGCCGAGGCAGCATCCTCAACAACAATCGAGCCAGCCGTGGCCGGTGCAGCAGCGGCATTCTCGGGAGCTGCAGCTGGTGCGGCGGCCGGAGGTGGTGCTGGCGCATCCTGAGCGATTGCGTCTTGTTGCAACGAACCAATCAAGAGAAGCAATAATGATATCGCGATAGAAAACAAATAATGTTCAATTCTTCCCTTGACAGATCCAACTTTTTTCATTTCGACCATGATCGAAATATTTCCTTTCGACTAAATCAGAACTTCGATTTTCACTTCAATATATATACTTCAGAAAAGCCCTAAACTTATAAACTGATTTCTCTTATTGAGGTTGTTCCGCCGTTTCCTCAAACTGTTTGATGGTATGTTCATCCCCAGAACCTTCCAAGCTGAAGACTACATAAGGATTCTCGGCGTACTCAGCCAACTTGACAATTCTAAGTTTCTTGGGCACATCAGCGCCCTTAGAATCCTTAACGTATAATGTCACTACCTGAGTCTTTCCAATATCAACAAACTGTTTATCCGGATCCTTCTCGGCTTTATTCTCAATAGACACAACCCCATCACTGATACCCATCAATGCCCAGTTTTGCAATGCAGCATGAATATCCGGTGTTGGTTCCGGTGGTGGCGGTGTCGGAGTTGGTGTAGGAGTCGGAGTCATAATTGCCTGAAACAAAGGTGTCTTGCCCCAGTTTGGGAACTTCCGGCGAGCCTCTTCAGCATTATAGGCCGTTTCCGGCGCCTTACTATCCTTGTCGCTAACCGCAATAATCTCATTCTTGTAATTTGGAGGATCCTCTTCATTGTTGTAACCCTGATAAAGGAAATAAGCAACAGCGAAAATACCAACCATAAGTGTCAGATTAAGCAGCAGCATCTGTCTTTCGACACTATCCATTATCGATATCCTCCAAGACTTCCTGTCCGTTTTCTGCTGGACTCATTTGTACTCTCTTCATCTTCGTTAATCTTCACAATACGTAGCAATTGGATGTCCATACTCAATTCAGGACTATCAATACCATAAGGTTGCGACAGACGCAGTTGAGCAATCAAAAAGCCCTTTTGGTCAAAACTCTTGAGCAATTGGCTCAACCCGGCTAACTGACCGGATGTTTTCATATTCAATTCTAATTGCGCATAATCATTTACTCCCTTAATCTCTTTCCATTGAACAGGGTCAAAAATGGGAGGTTGTTGATCAGGCAAAATCTCTTTAGTGGCAGCTTCCACATCCTCAATAAAAGCATCACTTGGCTTTCTTTCATCCGACGCAGGAAAAGTCGCTTCGACCTTTCTGTAGGAAGCTTCAATTTCGGAACGACGATTCAGCAACTCAATATTCTCTTCATACTTGCTAATTTGCTTCTCAAGGTTCTCGTTGAGTTCACTGTACTTCTCGATAATAGGCTTGACACCAAAACTCCAAATAACACTGCCCAAAATCAGAGTAACGGTCACCGATAATACTTTTATGTCTTTGTTTGTTAATTTCATCGTTAGCGCTTCTTGGCCCCCTTCGGCTGTACAAAGGACGCGGTGATAACATACTCAAAGCAAGACTCACTTCTGTTAGGCAGTAGAGTTTGCTTCATGCTACCACTTTCCTGAACCACTTTATCAAAGAAACCTGTCCCCTCTAGTTCGTTCGCATAGCGGTTGATTCCTGCAATCGATCGGGCATTGCCTTTCAATTTAACCGAATCACCTTTCTTGAAATCGAACTCTGACATTGTTATCTCTGTTGGGAACATTGACGAAGAACTCAAGAACTCAAGAATCTCCAAAGCGCCATGCTCATCTTTCGTGAATTCCTTAATGATTTTGAGACGATTATTCTTGTTGTTAAGGTCATCAACTTCAGACTTCATCGCCTTATTCTGACTTGTATAGACCGACAGTAATTCCGTCTTTTGGTTAAACTGCATTGAAACCAGTACGTAGAGTCCAACAAGAAGAATGACGGCCATAATACCAGTCACAATCCATGATTTCTTCTGGCGCTGCTTCCGTCCCGCTTCGATATACTCTTTGGGGATCATGTTAATACTGATTGTCTCAGTATTGTACGCAGCACATATTGGCATCGAAAACGCCAAACGATCAGTATCCGCAATGCTCAAGTTCTTATCCTCGGTCTTCAGATATGGATTGAAAACCTCCACCTTGATGCCTAATGAATTCCTGAGATAATTAGATATTCTCGGAATTCCGGCTCCCCGACCGGTGATGTAAATGTTAGTGATTGCGGGCGTCGCAAATTCCCGTTTAGCGAAATCGGATGTCCGGTTGACATCCTTGACAATCGCCGAAAGCCAACGTCCCAAAAGGTGCTTTATAGTACCATTTGTGTCATTTATTTCGGTATCTGATTCGCCTGTTTCCGAGAAGCTTGGATAATAATATGAATCTAAAACCGACTGTTCTTGGCTCTCCAAAGAGGATAGCGCATCGTCAGGAATACTGCCAATTGCGTCAAGTTCATTAATTGCAAAACTCGAGTCAGGCAATCCTTTTCTCTTGAACTCTTCAAACAAACGTGAAAGCGTGATCCCGGTTCCACGTGTCATAACGAACTGACCATTACTGTAAATCGAAAAATCCGAATTGTCATAGCCAAGATTGAGCGACATGATTGCTTCTTTGGTTTCAAAGTCATCAACGGTTTGTTTCATACTGTTGAACAACGCCAAGGGACTAATCCAAACGGCTTCGAGCTGAAGGCTACATTGCCGAACAATCTCGACACAGCCGGTAATAAAGCTGTGTTCCGCAGAAGCCAACAAAACCTCGCTGCCTTCCATACCGTTTTTGGACATGACTGCATATCCAAAAATCTGCTTATCGGCATTCATTGGGATATGGCGTTCGGCCTCGAAACGGGCCATCCCCTCAAGTTCCTCATCGACAACTGACGGTAGGACGACCTTACGCAACAGCACTTTACTTTTGGGGAGGATAATACGAGTAGGACATTGTGCCTTAATCTTTGACTTTTTTAAGAATTCTTTCAGTCCGGAAAGAACAGTATCACCCTCTTGTGCATCGTCATCAGACTGCTTATCACAGTTGATGATAGTTGCGGCTTTGATAGACAACTTTTCTTTGACATTGTCCACAATCAGAGCAGAAACTTGCGTGTCTGTAAATTCTATTATTGTCAGTATACTCATAATATGTCCGAACTAATCCTAGGATTGTTAAGCATAAACTATGCCACATTCCTTATCCCTGTTCACCTGTTGGCTCCCCCTCTGGAAGTTTCAAATCCGAATGTGTCGATGACTTGACAACGCCTGTCTTATTATCATACAACCATTCACCACCATATGGTTCGGGAGTAACAAATTTTGTGTCAAATATTTCATCCAGATTATTCGGAAGCCGATTCTCACGGGTCTTGAAATTCTTGATTTCATCATTAAATGACTGCAACATAGATGTCAAGGTCTCAAGTCGTTTTGCTTCGTTCATAATAGGTTGTTCGGGCATTCCAGACCTTGGTTTGGCAAACATAGGATTCCATACATACGCAGAAGGATAAGGACTATTGGGCAAATCGTTCTTTGTAATAATTGACAGATTGAAAATCTCATTTTGCAAATCAGTCAGTCTGGTCTTGAGAACAAACGATTTTGTAGTCACACTATTGGCCCAGTCAAAATCAGCCTTTGTCGGGATGGCATAATTTTTTATCAAATCGGCCGAGAGTCCATCCTTTTTCAGTCTTCTTTGAATAGTATCGACAAGTGCCAACATACGCCTTGAATCAATAATCTTATATCCGGATTTGATTGTATCAGTCTGCGCCAAGTCCTCGATTTGTTTGGGTTCCATCCCCGGATGCGCAGTCTCAAACTCCGTTAATGCCTTATCCATGACAGACAAATTCCATTTGTCTATTGCGTCAATCAAACGGGAAAGTCCCAAAGTCAGAATATGGTCTTGCTCTGTTGCCAATCCCTGAAGGAAATTGCCTAAGTACTGGTCAACACCGACAAAATACTGACCGGCTTCGATATCCAAATAAGCGACCATACGTGGAAGCCAATCGGGCGCATTAAGAGCTTTAACAGCCACTCTGCCGTACCAACGTGCTTGGTCTCTATTATTCAGAGTCCAGTTTGAGACATACATCCCCTCAAACGGGACACGATAGCGATAAGGCAAGTTCTTCATGCCTTTGTTGATTAGGTCAAGACCCTCTTTTTGATGCCCACCCTCATCACCAATAACCATGTTACCAAACGAATAAGCACTCTCCATTGAGGGGTCAATATCGGTCAATGCATCAAATTGGTAATAGACCGGTTTCCAATCACGTTGACTCATGCCTCGGCCGCCAAAGCTCTGGATAGTACGAAGCCAGAGGATGTCCGCGAGAACCAAATCATATCCCAATGACATTTTCTTGAGCATATCTGCACTACGACCGGAGAAAGCCCACTTATCAAAGAAAACAGTTGTCAGGGAAACCTTTTTCATTTCCTTGAGCTGCTGAGTGACTGTGAACCCAATGCAGCAAAAGAAGACCACGAGATATACGATGTTCCGCCAAGATAAAAACTTCATAAATCGTCCTCGATAGTATTACTTAAAATTTCTTCTGTTAAACACTAAACAAGCCAAGCACATGACGCCAATGGCATAAACAATGCCATAAGCAATGGTAACACCATCAATGGGAACATTAGGAATCGGATTCTCCATGACATCCCACATACCATAAACTGCGTCTCTTCTCTTGTTAAACAACTCAAGATTCGGAACAAGCAAAGCACCAAGCCATACTAATTTGTATTTCAAATACGCAACACCAACAAGATTCTCGACGCCATTTGCGTTTTTAGCGATTGTGTCAGCATATCTGACAATGTCATTGCACATGGTACCAATGATAAAGGTCAGGAATGTATAAACAGCGCTAAGTGTCGGTGTTGCAAAGGTGCTATACAGAATGGCGAATGCCGTGATGACTGCAAGGCTTATCATGCTCATCCCAACAACACGCATCAGATGATGAGTGATTTGCTCACTATAGCCAAATATCGTCGCAATGCCTTTGCCCGCGGAGATAAACAATGCCTTAACATGGAACCAATAATAGGCGAATGAAGAAGATGTTACGGTTTCGCCGGCATCTTGAAAATGCTTCTGAATCGCGTCTGGCGCCGTCGAGTCCCTGAAGTACAAGACAGAAAAGAAAACAATGCTCATGATAAGCACATTGACATAAACCGTTATCAGCAACCCGATGTATTTGCCCCAGATAAACTGTGGACGATCAATGGGTTTGCTGACAATTGTATAAATCGTGCGCCGTTCAATCTCGTTGTAAATCAGGTTGATGCCCACAAGGACAGCAATCAAAAAACCAATGAAATCAATCGAGGAAAGACCGATATCCTTGATAAGTTTGTTCTGAGCCTCGTTGATAGATAAATCGCTAAGGAAGGTGCTAAAGCCGATGATAAGCATCGAAAACAAAAGCAAAAAATACAGAATCTTGTTACGAACAGCTTCTCTAAATGTGTTCAGCGCTACTGCTAATACTTTGTTCATTCTCTTTCTCCTACTTCTTTGTAGCCTTCACTTTTGTCGTTTGTTTTTCAGACCGATTGGTAACCTTCCGGATAAAGAACTCTTCCAAACTATCTCGACGTGGTGTCAGACTTATCAGCCTTCCATCACCTGCCGCAACAGTCTGAAGCAAAACACGGACGGCCTCCTCGCTATTCAAACGCAGTAAAACTTCACTTTCATGGAAAACGACATTCGTTGCGGATTTTTTGAGTTTATCAACTCCCGCCGGAGAAATCTCCGTTACAACCGCCTCATAATCTCTAACCTTATTGCTGAGCAGTTCCTTAAGCTCACCGCAAGCAACCAACTCACCCTTGTTCAAAATAGCGACTTTGTCACAAATCATCTCAGCATCACTCAAAATATGAGAAGAGAAGAAAACCGTCTTACCTTGGGATTTCAGGCTCAAAATAATATCACGAATTTCCTTTCGACCCAATGGGTCAAGACCTGATTGTGGTTCATCCAAGATAACAAGCTGCGGGTTATTGAGCAATGCCTGCGCCAGACCTATACGCTGTAGCATACCTTTCGAATAGCCTTTTAGAGGCAGATTTGAGGCGTGTGCGGGCAAACGAACCAAATCAAACAATTCTTCAATCTTTTGTCTTCTCTGTTTTTTGGGCATTCCATAAAGTCTGCCATAAAAATCAAGAAATTCCCATCCCTTTAGGTAATCATAAAAAAAGGGATTCTCGGGCAGGAAACCGATTTTACTCTTTACTTGTGTATTGCCAAGAGGTTTTCCCATCAACATCGCGCTGCCACTGGTAGGAAAAAGAATCCCCATCAAAATCTTGATTGTTGTGCTTTTCCCGGCGCCGTTAGGGCCTAATAGACCAAAACTCTCACCTTCATGAACCTGAAGATCCAGTTTGTTTAACGCTATCGTATTCCTCATAAAGTTGAACTTTAGTCTGCCATGTTCGATATCAATAAAATCATGGGTATAAATTTTTGACAGTTTATTTGTTTCAACAATTATCATTGTCAATACCTTTCACTAATGCTTGAATTATCTTATACAACGAGAACACACACATATATTTATTACAACAGTGTGTACAAATCAGGATTTCGTACTCTTTGCACGCAAAACAAATCGAACGCCGACACCCTCAAAACCGAATGATTCACGGAACTGATTCATCAGATATCGTTCGTAGCTGAAATGAATCAATTTGGGGTCATTGACAAACAGAGCAACCGTTGGAGGCGCAGATGCAACCTGAACCGCATATTTGATTTTCAGCTGTCGCCCACTATGTATTGGCGGAGACAACTTGAGAATTGTCGCTTGCAACCATTCATTCAAGACACTTGTGTCGATTTGTTTTGTATACTCGTCATAGACTTTATCAATCATGCCAAACAGTTTCACAACTCTTTGTCCGGTCAAAGCCGAAACAAATATCATGGGGACATACTTCAGGAAACCCCATTCGTATCGGATGTTTTTCGCAAACTCGTCTGCAGTATGATGATCCTTCTCCAGAGCATCCCATTTATTAACCACAATGATACACCCGCACCCATTATCGACCGCATAGCCGGCCACATGGGCGTCTTGCTCAGTCAGCCCCTGTACAGCATCAACAACAATCAAGGCGATATCGCATCGCTCAAGACTCATGACTGCTGCCGTAACGGTCATCTTCTCAACGCCAACCTTTACCTTACCACGCCGTCTTATCCCGGCAGTATCAATAATGGTATATGTTCTTCCATCACGCACAAAAGTGGTATCTACCGCATCACGGGTAGTCCCGGCAATGCTGCTCGCCACGCAACGATCAAAACCGAGAATGGAGTTTACGAGGGTACTCTTGCCAACATTGGGGCGTCCAACCACTGCCACGCGAATGCCCATATCATAGTCTTCGCTCACGGAACCCGTTTCGGGCAAGGCATTAACAACTTCGTCAAGTAAATCGCCTGTTCCAAGGCTCTGCGTCGCACTCAAACCACAAATCTTATGCGACCCAAAACGTGCATACTCCGCTGTCGTTTGTGCTTTCAGCATTTCATTGTCACATTTATTTACGGCAATAATAACAGGTTTTGCCGTCCGGCGTAAAATCTCTATGATAACATCATCATTGGGGTTATTAGGCTCGCGTATATCTGTCAGAAAAACAATGACATCAGCTTCATCGACAGCCAGCATCGTTTGTTCCCGCATATGTTTCAAGATAGGCTCATTATCGTCAAGTTCGTAACCGCCGGTATCAATCAATAAAAACTCACGACCAAGCCAACTCGCTTTGCCATAATTTCGATCACGAGTCAACCCAGGAGTGTTATGCACGACTGCTTTTTGCGTTCCGGTAATCCTGTTAAATAGAGTCGATTTCCCAACATTAGGCCGACCAACAAGCGCCACAATGGGAATATTGTGCCCTACCAAGTAATTCTTTTCTGTCATATTCTTCCAATACTAACTTAAGTTAACACTTTTTCTCTTACTACCAATTATGACAAATCATGAAATAGCAGACATCAAGAGGAATGCACAATAGCACTCAAAGTAATTTCTTCGTATTACACTACAAGGTTTCTATATGTCAACTTTTGAAATTACTCCTAAAATTATTCAGGACCACGGTCTTTCGCAGGAAGAATACGATAACATTCTCAAGATTTTAGGACGAACGCCAACCATCACCGAATTAGGTATCTTTTCGGTTATGTGGAGCGAGCATTGTTCATACAAGAATAGCAAACCCTTACTCAAGACCTATCCGACAACTGGCGAGCAGATACTGCAAGGCCCCGGCGAGAACGCAGGAATTGTTGACTTTGATGACAAACACGCTATTGTTTTCAAGATTGAAAGCCATAATCACCCCTCGGCTCTTGAACCTTATCAAGGTGCTGCAACCGGTATTGGCGGGATTCTACGTGACATTTTCACCATGGGTGCAAGACCGATAGCATTGCTTGACCCACTGCGTTTTGGCAATCCTGAGGATCCGGCAACGAAGCATATTATCTCCGGTGTCATTGAGGGCATTTCCGACTACGGGAATTCGGTCGGTGTACCAACCGTTGGCGGTGAAGCCTATTTCTATGATGCTTACAACGGGAATCCTCTTGTTGACGTCATGTGTGTTGGTATCATAGAAAAAGACAAAATCACCCGTGCGGTTGCTAGCGGTGAAGGAAACCTTGTCGTCTATTTTGGCAATTCGACCGGACGCGACGGAATTCACGGAGCGACTTTTGCCAGTACCGAATTGTCAGAAGAAAGTGAAGAAAAACGCAGCGCCGTTCAGGTTGGCGATCCATTTATGGAAAAGAAAATCATCGAGGCGACTCTTGAACTCATCGAAAAGCAAGCTTGCGTCGCGATTCAGGACATGGGCGCCGCTGGGTTAACTTGCTCAACGGCTGAGATGGCAGGCCGAGGCAACATGGGAATCACTGTCGATTTGGACAAGGTACCGCAACGCGCTAAGAATTTGACTGCATATGAGATTATGCTCAGCGAAAGTCAGGAAAGAATGCTTTGCATTGTTGCCCCCGAGAAACTACCACTGGTGACCGAGATTTTGAACAAATGGGATTTGGAGCCCTACACCCTTGGCAAACTGGATAACTCGGGAATCATGCGTGTCTATCATCATGGCGAACTCGTCGCGGAATTGCCTGCGGATAAAGTCAGCGACAACTCCCCTTTGTACTACAGAGAGGCAACTCGCCCGGAATATATCGACACATTGCCGGACGCCAGAAAAGTCAATTTCGCGGATGACAATAAGCACAAAGAAGAGATTCTGTCCTTCTTGGCATCACCGAACATTTCGAGCAAAGCTTGGGTCTACACTCAATATGACCATATGGTCCAAACACAAACAGTGACTCCTCCTGGAGAAAATGCAGCTGTTCTCAAAATTCATAATTCGAAGAACTATTGCTCTATTGCGACCGATGGCAACGGGATGCATTGTTACATTGACCCTTACGAAGGCGGAAAGTCCGCTGTCGCAGAATCCGCTATCAACGTTGCAATCACGGGAGCACAACCACTTGCAATCACGAACTGCCTGAATTTCGGTAATCCAATGAAACCGGAAAACTTCTACCAACTCTCCGAAGCAGTCCGGGGAATCGCCGAAGCATGCACAGCATTGAACACTCCGGTAACAGGCGGTAATGTCTCTTTATACAATGAAAACCCCTCCGGAGCCATTTGGCCAACACCTGTCATTGGCATGATTGGCCGAATCGCCCCACCGTCAAAACCTGTCAAAGGCGCATTTGACACAGCAGGACGCAAAATCTATCTTCTGGGAAGATGCGAAAATGAACACCTTGGCGGGTCCGAGTACCTGTGGTGGCGTGACAAGAAGGTCTACGCTCCTTGTCCAACTTGCAACTTAACTAAGATTCAGAAATTGATTGCTCTTCTTAATGAAGCAAGCAACGAAAACTTGTTGAAATCAGCGCACGATTGCAGTGTTGGTGGTACGATTGTTACCCTTTGTGAATCCGTTATGTGGGGCAACACGGGGGCAAATGTTTCGTTACCCGTAGAAAATGACGACCTGACAACGGCTCTCTTCTCCGAGGCCAAGGGCAAAGTTATTGTTTCCATTGCTTGCGAAAACTCAGAGCGCTTTGAGAGCTTATGCAAGAAATGGAACACAAGCTGCGAGAACATTGGCGAAACGACCAATCAATCAAGGCTCGTCATTAATGGAATTCGCTTGGATATCGACGAACTCAAAATAGCTTACCAACAATCTAATTAAATGCTTTTTCGTAGAAGCACTTGATAATCAATTGTAGTTGTTAGTTAATGATAATCAAAACATCTAAAACCATACGAACAAAGCTTATGATATGGGCTTCTTCCAAAAAGGATAAAGCTATATGTCAATAAGCACTACAGCAGCCAGTTCTAATCCCCAAAGCATGGGGAACAAAAGAAATGACATCAAAGGTTTTTGGCCATTAATATATGCTCAGTTTCAAGGAGCCTTTAATGACAACGCATACAAGCAGCTTTTGATTGTCATCCTCGTTGCATTATCCGCAAATCCAACCGTTGAGAAGACTCACACGACTCTTGTGACATTTATCTTCACGGTTCCATTCCTGCTGTTTTCAATGTATGGCGGTGTTTTGGCGGAACGCTTTAGTAAACGCAGTATTACAATCGGGATTAAAATCTTTGAGATTTTAATAATGTTGAGTGCCATCTTTGGCTTCTGGACAACCAACCACTATATTTGGCTTGTGGTGCTGTTCAGTTTAGGTGTCCATTCATCATTCTTTGGTCCTACAAAATACGGTATTCTTCCTGAAATCGTACCTTACGAGAAACTCAGTTGGGCAAACGGTATCCTTGAACTAACGACCTTTATCGGCATCATCATGGGGACTTTTGTCGGTTCGGAGATTGTTGGTATCTGGAAGAATACCATGGACCTGAACACTGACAATAAAATTGCTGTGCTTCATCAGAATATTCACTGGCTCTCTTATCCGACAATCGTTCTTTTGCTATTGACCATTACAGGTTTATTCTCTGCTTTCTACATCAAGAAGGTACCTGCATCGAATCCAAGCAAAAAGTTCGATTGGAACTTCTTTAGAGACCTGAAGTATTACTGGAAATTTGTTAAGGCCGACTGCCAGTTGTTTTACGCGATTATCGGCTTTATGTTCTTCTGGTGTGTATCTTCCGTCGCCTACATGAACATAATCGCTTTCACAACGGAAAGCCTTCAGCTCCCTGTGGAACGTGTCTCATGGCTTTTGGTTTCGCTTATCCTTGGAATTGGAAGTGGTAGCTACCTAGCTGGCGTTTTATCTCGAGGCCGCATCGAATTGGGATTGGTATCGATTGGTGGCATACTCATGGTCGTTTGTGCCAGTTTTCTATCTCTGCCCGGACTGAGTGTTTTCGGCGCATTATTGAACCTGTGTCTTTTGGGATTTGGCGCCGGATTCTATATCGTCCCCATTCAAGCACTTATACAGCATTTGCCTCATCCGACAGTCAAGGGCGGAATTCAGGGCTTAGCTTACTGGCTCTCAAATGTTGGTTCCACATCCTCAACACTTGTTTACATGTTTTTGTTTGGATCACTGGGATTCAGCCCGAGACTTATCTGGTTGACGGTTGCTTTCTTCGTTCTTCTCATCACGGTCATCGCCATTTATAAGCAGCCGGTCATTCTTTTCAGAACAATCATGTGGATTCTAAATGGGACATTGTACCGACTAAATGTTCTCGGCAAAGATAACATCCCACTCTATGGCGGAGCTTTAATCGTTTCGAATCCAATTTCGTTTACCGACGCGCTGTTTTTGGCAACAGCTAGCCCACGCCCAATTCGATTCCTGATACATGAACACTACCTAAAGAAGTGGTATATTTCGCATTTTGCCAAAGGAATGGGAGTCATTCCCGTTGGGGACAACCTGTCACCACGCAAACTGATTGAAACGTTGAAAGTTGCCCGTCAGGCCATCGCCAACGGAGATTTGGTCTGTATCGTTCCAGAGCGTTCCACTGCAACAAAAGGTGTTGCGCGGAGAGCATCGCAAAAAGGATTCGAGCGTATCATGGAAGGATTAGAAGGGTCTATTGTTCCCGTCTATCTTGATAATATCTGGGGCAACATCATCAAGATTTCTCACAGCAAATTTTTCTTTTACAAACCCTTGAGGATTCCGTATCCGATAACGATTTCCTTTGGAGAACACTTACCGCCAACTGTCAATCATGACGGCATCGTCTCATCCTTGAAAAGTCTTGAAACTTCGGTGTGCTCCGACCTGCCACCAAAGACTCGCATTGTCCCATATGAATTCATCAGAATCGCGAAATTGGCACCTTTTAGGCAAGCGGTCGTCGATGCATCAGGAACCAGCTACAACTATCTTGCGGTACTCGCCTTGGCTAGAAACTTTATGGAAAAGAACAAGAGTGTATGGTCGCATCACAATATTATCGCAATTGTTTTACCTCAGGGAATTCATGCAATTGTAGCGCTCTTGGCTATTTTGATGTATGGACGCATTCCCCTAGTCCTGTCCCCCTACACAAAAGGCAACAACGATATCCTCCAGAAGTATAACATCAATATTGTGATTGACAACCCAGATGAGATTAATGTTTCGTACCCAAGCATTCTTTCTCAACTGTTTGTTCTCTCAATCCCGTCGGCATTATTGTTCAGTTCTGCAAGATCTAAAGTCATCGACAGACCTGCCATAATAGCACTCAATGAGGCACAACAGAGTCTATGTATTCCGCTCGTATACAGCCACCGAGCGGTTCTCTCCCTTGTCAATTCCTTCGGGCGTATTTCGAGCCCACAATCAGACAACCGTTATCTTGCGGTAGAGCCATTTGACAGTTCTATTCCTCTTTTTGTCCAGATTCTATACCCACTGCTAAAAGGACTAACTGTCATATGTGCCCATAAGTCCGCCACAGCAGAACAAATTGCGATTACGTGCGAAGAACAGTTGGTGACACATTTAGTCGTTGATATCCGCACCTTACAATCTCTTGTCAACCAGAACAAACCCGCTGCCTTTACAACCATTCAAAAGGTATATTGCTATGGTGACCTTTTGCCAAAATCACTCAAGATGAGATGTGTTGAAGCAATCGGCAAAATTCCTTGTGAACTGTTTGGAACTGCTGAAATGGGTGGGCTGATATCCTACCTTAATCCTACAACTGTTACAAAACCGATTTCGGACAGACTACATTCTGTGGGCAAACTTTTCCGTGGAACGGAAGTCAAAATCATTGATCGAAACTCTGGCGAAGAACTCTCAAACGGGCGATTTGGATACCTTTTTGTGCATTCTCCGCACATGACAATAGGATATCTGAACAACATCGAACTAACCAAAACAATCATCGCAGACAATTGGATCAACACCGGATATATTGCAGCCATTAGCAAAGATGGCATTTTGACAATAGATACGCTGCCAATACAGTCAATTAACAAGTAGGATTAGTAGAATGAAAATACGACAGATTCAAGCAATTAAAGGTATGGAAGACATCTTGCCACAGGATGTTGACTACTTTCAGTTTGTAGAGAAAACGGCAAAAATACTATTTGCACAATATGGATTTTCAGAGATTCGCACGCCGATTCTCGAACCGACTGAACTATTTGCGAGAAGCGTTGGGGATTCAAGTGATATCGTCGTTAGCAAGCAAATGTACACCTTCCTAGACAATGGAAATCGCAGCAATACTATGCGCCCGGAAGGTACTGCCGGTGTTGTTCGCAGCATTATTGAACACGGCTTGCTCAAGGAACAACCGATTCAAAAACTGTGGTATTGTGGGCCCATGTTTAGGTATGAAAAACCACAGAAAGGCAGATTGCGCCAATTCAATCAAATTGGTGTTGAGAGCTTTGGCGTTCAAAATCCGGCAGCTGACGCCGAAATCATCATTATGTGTGTTCGATTGCTCGGCAAGCTTGGATTCAAAGATATTTGTGTCGACCTGAACAATCTGGGTGACAAAGATGACCGCAGACGCTATAACGAAGAATTGCGTCGGATATTGCAGGAAGATATCGCTAAGGGTAGCCAATGGTGCGAACAATGCCGCAACAGAGCTACTGTAAACCCAATGCGGGTTTTTGACTGCAAAGAGCCAGGATGCCGTGAATTGTTATCAACACTGCCACAAATCAGCGACTTCATTAACGATGAAGCAAAACAGCATTTTGATACTGTCACAAAAATACTTGACCAGTGTCAAATCAAATGGTCATTGAATCCGGATTTGGTTCGTGGACTAGATTATTACTGCAGAACAGTATTCGAAATCGTGCAAACCGGAACCGGAGCTCAGAGCGCTGTCGCTGGAGGCGGTCGTTATGATGGATTAATCGAAGAGTTGGGTGGCCCTGCAACTTGTGGTATTGGTTGGGCAATCGGAATGGAACGCCTAATCATCGCAATGAAAGCACAACAGTTAGCCCCTGAACTTCAGGCGCCATCGCAAATTCATGGCTTTGCACTTGACCAAACATCGTTGCTCTATATGTTTTCCATTGTTGAAAAGTTACGTGCTGACGGCAAAACAATCCGCTTTGACTTGACACCGAAATCTGTCAAAGCAGGGCTTAAGGCCGCAAGTAAAGGTGGCAATACATTAGCAATCTTTGCCGGCGAGAATGAAGTCTCAAATCAACAGATTGTTGTCAAACATCTTACTAGCGGCGAACAAGAAACCATCACTCCAGAGGACTTTTTCAAAAGTCTCTGCTAATCAATAGAGTCGTTCACCGCTCACAATATCTACTTTATACGCCATGCATTGGCAATAATGTCGTTAAAGGTCAGCAAGATTGCCAGCGCAATCAAAAGCCACATAAAGACATTGAAAACAATCGCCATGAACTTGGCAGGTAATGGGCGACGAATGATACTTTCTATCGTCGAAAACATGATATGCCCACCGTCAAGAATAGGAAGTGGCAACAAGTTGGTCACTGCCAATATGATGTTAAAGAGGGCAAACATCTCAAAGAACCATTGCCATCCACGGTCGGCGGCTTTTTTTGCCATGACACCTATCATCAGTGGCCCACCAAGGTTCTCACGGACTGTCTGAAAACTATGCGTAAACAATTCGCCAACCGCGATGAGGTAATTTTTGGAGATAAGATAGACTCTCGTCAACGAATATGAAGCGCTCTTGAGCGGCGAGTATTTTGTAAACTGAGAGAGAGGCATCCCCCAAACAATACCGATTTGGCCGATTGTCTCGTTATCCGGATTGGGACGTATCTCACAATTCAACACTAAATCCTCAATCTCATCAGTCTTCTTGTTATGACGCTCAATCGAGAACTCGACTGTTTCTCCTGGCAAAGAACGAATAACTTTCATGGCTTCGCGGCGTGTAGCAACATCTTCGCCATTAATCGAAGTGATAAGATCGCCGCCCTTCAACCCACTTTTCTCGGCCGAAAGATTTGGCATCACACCACCAATATAAGACGGCGCTTTGAAATCAATACCGCCCTTTACAAACCAAAGATTTCCAACGGTTGCAAGAACAGGAATCTCTTTGTTCCAGTTCTCAACTCTTCCGTCAGCCTTAAAACTCGTGCCGTATTTGAACTTAAACTTATCATTGTCAAGGGCATCATAAACAATTTTCGAAATCTTGCGCATATTACCCGCAACCGGACTGCCTTCAATCTCTGCGACGACAGCATTTTTCCCACCGGGCAAGCCATCCTTGCCGTACAGCAAAGCAGGGAAGTTCAAGGATGTTGTGGTTTCGCCACGCTTCACACAAACGGTCACAGTCGCAGCCGAATCCTTTTCGAAAATGTTCAGGAGTGTGTCATAAAACTCATCCGTATCATTAACGAGTTTGCCATCTACTGATAAGATTCTGTCACCTGCTTGCAAACCAACGATTTCCTGAACATCAGGGACAACGTAATCAACGACTGGGGACACCTTCTCCGGCGCCATGAAACCAAATACTCCGATGAAAAAGAAAACAACAGCTGCTGTGATAAAGTTGTTTATGCACCCGGCACTCATAATAAGAACCCGTTGCAACCAAGACTTCGAGCGTAAAGCATTCAACTCTTCCATCACGCCATCAATTGTATCCGGGGAAGCGGCATCAGCCTTTTTTTCATTAGCGCTATCCCCTTTCCCCTCGGCCTTGTTGTCAGCTTCACTCTTGGCAAACTCTTCCTCAAGCTCCTTTGACACAATACCGGACATACTAACGTATCCACCAAAAGGAATGACAGCTATTTGATAGTTCGTGTCGCCCCATTTCCTCTGCCAAAACGCCCTACCAAAACCAATTGAAAAGGTTTCCACATGAACATGGAATAACTTGGCAAACATGAAGTGACCCAATTCATGAACAAAAATACTCACCGAAAATGTGAAAAGTATTGCTACAATTGCTCTAATTGTTTCCCAGAAGACATCCATAAGTGTTCCATTAATCCCTATTACTGTATCGTTTCGCTTTACAAATTACATAAAACTACAATGCAACTTTGCTATAAACATCTTCTTGATGATAAAAATGCTAAAATAATCCATTCATTTCACATTTTACTTGACATTTTATTATTTTCGTGTATAATAGAAGAGTGGCTTAGCCACATATTTTTAAGTTTAGCCTCAAGGCTGAAGGGTTGTTTATGTCAGAAGATTTCAATGGGAGTCAATTCATCATTCTTTTTGTTGACACAGGGGATATTTGTCGTAGCCCTATGGCAAGAGGATACCTTTATAAATTATTAAAGTCGAAGGATATTTCACACATCTCTATTAAGACTTGTGGCGTGATGACTCCGACTGGTTTACATCCTACTCCGGAAACGGTTCAACTTCTGGGAGAAGACAACATTGATATACGAAATCATCGCAGCAAGCCCTTAACGTCTCAGATGCTTGATGAAGCGGATTTGGTACTTGGAATGACTCCTTTCCATGTTCAAACCGCGATTCGCAAGAATAAAGCTTGCGAAGAGAAAACTCACCTTCTAAAGGAATATATTTCTGGCCAAACAGAAACTCCCAAACGTAGGAGTGAGGAAGATATTAATAAAGAGGTCATCATTCACGACCCCATGGGCGGAACAATTGATATCTACAGAAAAGCGTTTAAGGAGATTAAAGACGCACTCAGCAATTTGGTCTTGATGGATATCATAACGACGCCGCCACCCGCGAAAAAGAAAGTCATCGAAACACCATTCCAATCGCAAGTTCTGATTGACGCATTGGAAAAGGAAAAACTTGACGAGATGAAGCAAAAGGAAGAAAAGCTTCTCGCAAAAAAAGCTCGGAACGAACAACTCGTTAGCATTCTTTCACGGCCAGGCCATACTCAAATAGTAAAAGAGGAAGCGCCCAAGAAGCCGAAAACGACACTCAGCAAAACGAAGTCTAAAAAGGCGCCCAAAAACGAGCACGAAGAAAAGAAGGTTGCCCAAGCAAAGACGAAGCCCGCAGCTCTTAAAGAGAAAAAGAAGACCGTTGCGCTTAAAAAGGTTGCTGCTGCCTCAACGAAGAAATTGGCTTCGGCGACAAAGAAAACTGAGACAAAGAAGAAAGTGGTAAAAACTTCAGCGACCACCAAAGCGGCCAAACCTACTCTTGCGAAAGCAAAAGCAATCGGTAAAGCCCCAGCCAAGAAGAGTGTCGCACTAAAGACAAAGATCGCTCCCAAAACGGCAAGTAAAAAGTCACCGACGAAGGCTGTCGCACCAAAGGCTAAAAAAACAGCAAAGGTAGCAAAGGTAGCAAAGCCTGTAAAAGCAATTGCAGTTAATAAAAAAGCAAAATCGAAAAATAGTAAGTAATCATAAACAGGAAAGAAGTAATTATGTTTCAAATATCTAAATCAATGAAATTCTTGAATTTCTCTATCATCACTTCAATTTGCGTTCTGTCCGCAATTAACGCCAATGCGCAAAAAGAAGACAATGCGACAACACCCATCCTTACGTTCAAATCAGGTGCAACACTCAATATGGGTGATTTTCGTACATATCAGGATTTTATCATGGACGTAAAAGGGCCGAGTGGTTCGCCATTGGAGTCCTTACAGGATATCGTCTTGGCTGAGTGCACCAAGGACTTATACACGACAGGCCCCAAAATGAAGATATCCAACGAGCTTACAGAACAGGCTCGCATGTTCCTGAACAGAAAACTACATCAAGCCATTGTAAAGGAAACGACTGTAACTCAGGAAGGATTAGAGAAATGGGCAAAGGAAAACGCGGAGAAATATACTGAACGTGAATCTGTCAAAGCAAGACATTTCTTTTTGCAAGTCGATGACAATACCCCAACTAGTTCGACCAAGGTAGTCGCAGACAGAATAGAGAAAATCCGTTCCGAAATCACTGACGAAAAATCATTCATAGATGCTGTTAAGAAGTACAGTGAATCCGGCACAAGAAGCAATGACGGTGATATGGGTGAAAGATATTTCGGGCAACACCTTGGAGATTCCAATCGCCCAATGAATCCCATCTTAGACACGGCTATGTTCAAACTCCAAAAAGGAGAACTCTCACCTGTTTTGAAAACTAAAACCGGAATGCATCTGATTTTCTGTATCGATCACAAAACAACAAAAGTGCCGACTTTACAGAACTTCCTTGACCGCAAGATTCTTCCCAATGCCGCTTTGTCAACTGCCTTTAGCGACAAAATGAAGAGTATTATTGAAAAGGAAAAAGCCGACAAAAATATCAAACCGGCCGAACTAAAAAAAGACGAAAAGGTAACAACTGACACTGTTTTGTTTACCATCGGTGATAAGGCATTCTCTGCAAAAGAAGTCGGCGATATTTACGGGGATTCTTTCCTACAGTACTTCGCGACTATTACCGCCGATTCTCGTGATCAAGATTTGAAGAAATCCAATACCAAGATGCCTGTAAAATCACAAGCCGAAGAAATCGCACAGTTACAGAACAGACTTTGCGATATGTTTGCGCAAAACGAGCTTGCTATCGACATGGGCTTGGATAAAGATAACGCAGCGATGATTTCCATTTTGACAAAACAGAAAGCATTCGAAGCATACTTTGCGGAACTGGTGAAAACACTTCCCCCGGTAAAAGATGATGAGGTTGAAAAGTTCTTTAACGATAATCTCGACAATCCCAAGTATCGCTTCAGAATCCCAGAATATGCCGGATATGTAGCAACCGTAGAAGGAACAGAAGAACAAGCTCAGGAGATTTTGAATCGTCTAAAGTCTCTTGATGACAAAGCTCTCTCTGAAGAAATTGCAAAGATCTCGACCGATGACCGCAAAACAAGTGGTGGGTTTGTTCAACTTCACCCCGTCAATACACTGACGGATACACCGGCTCGACAGCTCGACAATTTTGCCAGCAGAATTGACGCAGGCAACTGGTGCGAAAAGCCAAACAAAATGGCTAACGGTAGATGGTTTCTCGTAAAGATTACGCAGAAAGAAAAAGGCAATCCTATCAAGTTTGACAATAAAGTCAAGTCCGGACTCAAACAGTTCTTAGCAAACAAAGCCGAGCAAGAACTGAGAAAACAGATACTCTTTGATATCAAAGCCAAAGGGCTCTATACTCTCGACGAAGATGCTAAGAAAATGGGATTTACTGACTTAGTCGATAACTCAACAAATTAAATAGTAGAATTTAGGTAGTTTTATCCCCTAAGCCTATGGTTTAGGGGATTTTTCGTTAGGACAAAAGACATTCAATGCGGACTCAAATGAACACAACAGACTATATTAATCTTTCGGAAAAGGTGTTGACTCCGAATTACGGGCCACGTGAGACGATTATGGTACGCGGGGAGAAGGAATTCATCTGGGATTCCGAAGGAAATAAGTATCTTGATTTTCTCTCCGGAATCGCTGTCGTCAATCTAGGACACTGTCACCCAAAAGTAACCGAGGCTATTTGCAAACAGGCACAATTACTGCCACATTGCTCCAACTATTTTCTTGTTCAATCGCAGATTGAATTGGCATCATTGCTGTGCGAACATTCGTTTGCCGGTAAGGCATTCTTCTGTAACAGTGGAGCTGAAGCCAATGAAGCGGCAATCAAAATCGCAAGAAGATATAGCGTCTTAACAACGAACCGTACCGATCGATTTGAAATTATAACCATGAAAAACAGTTTTCATGGACGTACCATTGCCACTGCTTCTGCAACCGGACAAGAGAAAATCCAAAAGACTTTTGAACCGCTTTTGGAGGGTTTCCGGTATGCGACTTATAACGACATAAAAAGCGTTGAGTCTTTGGTGTCTGACAAGACATGCGCAATTATGCTTGAGCCCATTCAGGGCGAAGGCGGTGTTATTCCCGCAACAAAGGAATTCATGATTCAATTAAGAGAACTTTGCGACAGGAAAAAGATTTTGCTCATTTTTGACGAAGTACAATGCGGCATGGGACGAAGCGGGAAGCTCTTTGCTCACGAACACTTTGGCGTCACCCCCGACATTATGTCACTTGCAAAAGCGCTAGCAAACGGATTCCCCATCGGCGCTATGTTGTCACGTACTGAGATTGGCGAGGTCTTGACCAAGGGAAGCCACGGAACAACCTTTGGCGGGAATCCGATGGCATGCGCTGCGGGTGTCGCCGTTATGAAAGCCATATATGATGAAGACATTTTGCAGAATGCCACAGAGAAAAGCGATTATTTGAGGGACGGATTATCAAAAAGTTTATCAGGCAACAAGCACGTGTCGCAGATAACCGGCATCGGTATGATTCTTGGCATTCATCTAGACAAGACAGGGTTTGGTATTGTTCATGATTGCGCAAAGCATGGGCTGATTATCAACTGCACAGCGAACACCGTTATCAGACTTTTGCCACCACTCATTGCCACATTTGAAGACTGTGATTACGCAATTGAAATGATTACGAAAGCAATCAACACAGAAAGTAATTTCGAATAAGAGGGACTAAAAATGACACACGATTACCTAAAATCAAATTATTATACCAAAGACAAGATTTTATCGCTTTTCGAAGTCGCAAAAAAAGTGAAGAATGAAGTCAAGCAGAGACAATTGCGTCATGTACTGGATGGCTATGTTAGTGCGATGATTTTCCAAAAGCCTTCCTTAAGAACTCGTTGCACTTTCGACATCGGTATGTATCAACTCGGCGGCAAAGCAATTTATCTTGGGCCTTCTGAAATCAGTTTGGGAGTTCGCGAGAGTGCCTATGATATCGCCAAGAATCTTGAGCGCTGGTGTGATATTATTGTCGCCCGTGTGTTTGCGCAGAAATATGTTGAAGATCTTGCTCAAGCAAGCTCTATTCCCGTTATCAATGCACTCAGCGATGATGAACATCCATGCCAAGCAATGGCAGATTACTTCACATTGTGGGAGAACGGCCTCTCCTCATCAAACTTAGCCTTGGCATACATTGGTGATGGAAACAATGTTTGTGTTTCCCTCATGCTCATCGGCGCGATTTTGGGCTGTGACTTCCGAGCGGTATGCCCCAAAGGATATGAGCCAGATGCAAAGTATGTGGACGAAGCCAATGAGTATGCAAAACTCTCGGGAGGCAAAGTCACAGTTACTTCTGACATTCAAGAAGGCATCACAGGGACAGACGCCATCTATACGGATACTTGGGCAAGTATGCACCATACCGAAGAAGAGGCACGTGAACGATTCTCAATATTTTTGCCCTATCAGGTCAACAAAAAGTTACTTGAAATCGCAAAGCCCGGAGCCTTTGCCATGCACTGCCTACCGGCTCATCGTAACGAAGAAATCACGGATGAAGTCATGGATAGCAAACAATCCATCGTTTTTGACGAGGCCGAGAACAGACTGCATATGCAAAAGATGATTTTGCTTGATTGTCTGGATAAGATCGATTCACTATAGTTCTACTTGAAGGGAAGGGATATGGACACGAACACTTCTTTGACGAGACACGCAGGAATACTACTACACATCACCAGTTTGCCTGGCAATAGCTTGATTGGTGAAATGGGGCAGTCAGCCTTCGACTTCATCAAATGGCTGCATAAGGCTGGGATGGCCTACTGGCAAGTATTACCATTGGGACACACTGGATACGGGGATTCTCCCTATCAGTGTTTTTCAGCGTTCGCAGGCAATCCTTTGCTTATCAGTCTTACAAATCTGTCAAAGTTAGGTTTGCTTGATGCGGAACAAATCGTTCTCCCTGACAGCGATGACAAGAACAATGTCAACTACGGTAGGGTCTATACCCAGAAAATGCCATTACTGAATCAGGCATGGCAACGCTTTTTCAAAGGCGACGGTGACAAAAGTCTGCACAAAGAATTCGACGCATTTATCTCTGACTCGGACAACGCAATCTGGCTTGAAGACTATGCGATGTTCATGTCGCTAAAGGAATCGTTCAACGGACAATCTTGGATTCAATGGCCAAAACCAATTAGGACAAGAACCAAGGCTGCTCTGGCCGAGGCCGCTGACAAGCTATCGGAAAGGATTCTTTATTTCAAGTTCTTGCAGTTCATTTTCTTTAGGCAATGGACAGCCATCAAAGCATCATGCTTGGAGAACAAAATACAGATTATTGGGGATTTGCCTATCTATGTTTCGTATGACAGTGCTGACACTTGGGCGAATCAACAATTATTCCTCTTAACAAAAGACGGCCATCCCCTACAAGTCGCAGGAGTCCCCCCCGATTACTTCAGCGAGACGGGGCAGTTATGGGGAAATCCCATTTACGACTGGAAGAAAATGGCCAAAGACCAGTATGCATGGTGGAAACTTCGCATCAAGAATTGCCTGAAACTATATGACTATATCCGACTTGACCATTTCAGAGGATTCTTCGGATATTGGTCTGTACCGGCTACGGCAGAAACCGCAATCGATGGGAAATGGGTTGCGGGGCCGGGACTGGCGTTCTTTGAAGCATTACAAAAAGACTTTGGTGAGAACTTGCCCATCATCGCAGAAGACTTAGGCGAAATTACTTCGGATATTGTTTCTGCCCGTAAATCTCTCAATCTACCGGGAATGTCTGTTCTGCAGTTTGCTTGGGGAACTAACTCCTTAGAACCACTTATCCCAAATCCAAACAGCAATTATTTGCCTTATCAGATTGAGCAAAATTCCATCGTGTATACGGGAACACATGACAACAACACAACACGAGGCTGGTGGGATTCCGCGCCAAAGAATGAGAAAACGTGTTTGCAAGTCTACTTGTCTGTAGATGGCAATTGTATTCATCATGACCTCATTAGGTGCGCGTTTTCAACAGTTGCGCATACAGTGATTATCCCAATGCAAGACCTACTAGGTTTGGGTTCCGAAGCTCGTATGAATATGCCTGGACGATCTGTCGGTAATTGGTCATGGCGTGTCACTCAAGAACAATTGTCAGATAACAACGCAGAGTGGTTGTATAACCTTTCTCTCGTTTATGGACGTTGCAATACACCTCCGGAAATCGCTATAAAAGAATCCTGTAAAGAGCCGGAGTATTAGAATATGAATTCAGACAGAATACTTGTTATTGGCAGTTTCAATGCGGATATGGTAACAACATCACCAAAGTTACCTGCACCCGGCGAGACCATTTTGGCAAAAGATTTTACGCTGCTTCCAGGAGGCAAAGGAGCGAATCAGGCTATTGCGACCAAGAGAGCTGGTGGAAACATCGATTACATGGGCGGCTTAGGAAAAGACCGTTTTGCGGAAATAGCCTTGAACGCGATGCAACAGGACAAGATTAACACAGATCTTTGCGTCCAGACAGACCAGTATCCATCCGGAGTTGCGTTTGTTCTTGTTGATGCGAACAGTGGCGAAAACATGATTGTAGTCGCACCCGGAGCAAACCTTTTTCTTTCCTCTGAACATCTCGACAAAATCGACTTCGGCGACTATGGCGTTGTGCTTTGCCAACTGGAAAATAGAGCGGACACTGTCGAATATGCTCTGAAGAAAGCCAAAGCATCGGGATGTGTTACAATCCTCAATCCGGCACCGGCGCAAAAACTCTCAGTCTCTATGCTCAATGTCTGTGACATCATCACACCAAACGAACATGAATTGAAGACTCTTGTCGGCCTGAACGATTCTTGTACAATGGAAGAGGCTGTTAAACAGGTTTTAGCGATGGGAGTCAAACATATTATTGTCACTTGTGGTGACAAAGGCGCTATTGACTTTTCCGCCGATGAAACAAAGAAGTATCCAGCCATCAAGGTCACAGCTGTTGACACCGTAGGCGCCGGAGACTGCTTCAATGGATGTTTAGCGGCAGCATTGTCACAAGGCGAACCATTAGACAAAGCGATTACCTATGCGGTTTGCGGAGCGTCACTCTCTGTCACATGCAAGGGAGCGCAGCCATCAATGCCAACACGCCAAATGATTCTTCAAAAACTACAGGGTTAATGGTTCACACGGAAGGATCCGACAAGTCCGCCCCATTTACTTCCTAACGGAACGACTCGCATGTTTGCCAAATAGCGTTCATTTGGTGCTAATTTGAGTTTCCAGACGTGCAACCGATTATTCTTGACGATTGCCGGAGCATCACGTTCGACGACCTTTTCGTTCATCCACACACCAACATAAGTATTAACGCCAAAGACATCATTGGATGACAACAAGAACTCGATTTCGACAGGACAATCTAAATCATTGAACAGCGGCAAATCAAAACTATACACAATCGGATAGTTTCCGCCAAAGAACACATGTTTTTTCTTACTGACCGGATCTAGAACCATGCAAATATCATCCGCGAAGGAAGGGGCAACCGCATTATATAAACATAAGTTCGTAATGGGACCACCCGGCGAATAGCCAAAAGCAACAGAATTCACTTTGTCACCAAAAGCCGATACGGGAATATCGCCGGTTTGTGTTCGATTCTGAGGGAAGAGTTTTATCATTCCGGTAAACCATGGAGCGGTTCCCCTGATAAATGCGGGATCATACTTCGGCGCCCATGTCAAATCTGAAACCGGTTGGCAACCATCAATCCCTGGGTCATCACCAGTATAGCAATAATCATACACATGAAGGTCGCCGCCTTTTACTGTTCCTAACATAACTCCACTATAGGGTAAACCATCCTGCAAACCCTTTTGAGACCAAACAGTATACTGTTGCTTGGGAGACAAAGTAACAATGGCGGCTTTTGCGCCGGAAAGCGCACCGTCCCAAGGCCTCCAGTGAGCCCAACCGGTAACGGTTCCAATCCCTGATAAACATAACGTAGCCGTGCTATCCCCCTCATTACGAACAATGAGATGATAATTCAGCATCTCCTTTGTCTTCTTGACATAATCCTTTTCAACATAATGATATGGGAATAGTTCAAATCGGTTTCCTGCACGAATCACGCCACTGCCCATGAGAAGCTTATGAGGACTATTGGCGATCAGCAACTGCTCATTCTTATTCTCATCGACGAAGGCGATTTCTTCAATATCACTAATCCACACTGTTTCGCTTGTTCCGCGAGTCAGTGTCACCATTGGCGGAGCAAGAAACACCTCCGAGGCATCATTGAACGGAACGGATGTCAATGGGTCGTCATAATTTGTGCTCCATGTAGCGGCATAGAGGCTTCCGGTTTCTAGCACGAATAAACTTAGTAGCGTTAAGCAAACTTTCAACATTTTCTCTCCTGACAAAGAACAACTCTTTTCTATGCAATCGTAACACTTTTTGTACATAAATAAGGATTTACTTGTTAGAATTTAGTATATGTCGACATACAATATTAATCAAAATAGTCGCTTGCCAGCCAAGTTGGGATATCTACTCTATACTATAGCTGTTTTTATTCTGCTTGCGATTTCCTTTTATCAATTGCGTGGTTTGGTTGAGTTCAATGTCTATAACAATACCTTGCCACACATTTTGATTGCATCAGCATTTATTTTTGTTTTGATTGTCAACAACCTATTTTCGTCTCTACCATTCATCGGCAATAAGCACGACACACGAGTGCTCGTTGTCTTTGCCCTTTTATGCCTAAACATCTACTATAGCGAAATGCGTGGATTGTCGTGGCAGATAGTAGCCTATTTTTTTGATGCAATCTGTCTTTACTATATTGCTCGGCTATTTCTATGTCATCACCTGAAGTTCTTTTTCCTGTTTATTACCACGTTCTTTTTTCTCTCCTATATCTATCCCTTCGCATATTCTTCGGAGTCTTCATCGCCCTTCTCAGTCTACGGCAGCACCAAATCCTTTATGGGACTGTTCTTCCTGTACAGTCTTTTGTCATGTGTTTTCATATTTTGGCGGAGAATAACAGCAGTTCATGTATTTTTGTTTGTCATGGTTTTCATGTTTGCGTTCTCACTCGTTTTTTATCGGGTCTTTTCTCCATACTTCAGTTATCTCTTCAACACGGACTCCTACAGTTTGGTTCAGCAGTCTGTCAAATCTTTTGAAACATCCCTTTTCATTTTCAAAGATTTCCCATTATTTGGATCAGGCCTTGGCACCTATCCTTTTGCGTATGAAGCGTATAGAAGTGGTCCGCCTCTTAGCTTGGCTTACGTTCAGAGTTCCTTATTAGTCGCATTGGCTGACCTCGGAGCGATTGGGTTATTGACTTTTCTCTGGATGGCTCTTTTACTTCTCAAGAGTTCATTTGATGTTTGGCACAAGATTCAGCATTCCGGCATACGCATTTGGATTTGTGTCTTTTCGTTCGCTGAAGTCATCTGGCTTTGCTTTTTTTTGCTATCTCCCCACACATTACATCCGATTACTTGGCTCACGTTTTTCACATTCCATGGTGTTCTCGCTTCGTTAGTATCTGACATCGAGTACAGCCGCAAGGCAATTGATGGGGCTCCCATCACCTCACAATTGACCTCCAATTATTACCTTTCATTTACGAATTCAGTAAAACTTGGTCTTTCGATTTCGCTTATACTCGCAGGCATTGTCTTGTCCTGTACGCCTTCACTTACCTATCGTGCAATCGACAAGATATCGTCCGAGAAAACAACGGTTGATACAGTAAAAGAACTGGTCCGAATTAATGCTCGATTCCCATTCTGCGCCGAAGCATGGGACTTGTATGCAAAGCAATTAGATTATCTCCAAAAATACAAGTTAACTAACACAAAGGATGCCCTCTCACGTATACAAGAGAGTCTCACTCATGCGAAATCTCTGTCGCCTTATACTCCTGCATACTACACACGTCTGGCTCAGACATACAACTTTGAGCAAAAGAAGCCGCAAGTGTTGGAAATCCTGTCCCAGGGCGTTGCTAATAACCCCAACGATTCGACCTTACGTTTGTTGTTTGCTCGGGAACTCGCTCTCAACGGCAATAACCTAGGCGCCATCGATGCCGCTAAAGCTGCGTTATTTGGTTACTATCGAGGAAAGGCTGATTTGCATATGATTGTCTCGGAGTATATGATAAGAAACTCGGTTACTCCTGCGGCATCTCGGTATCTTCAATACTCGCTCCAGCACATGCCAGACCCAAACATTAACAAGGACAAATTGTATAATTTAGGTAGTCAAGTAGGAATTCCTACTATCGTCCTTAAGCACAGTCTGTAACTAAAAACCATGCTCTATAAAAAACATATTATCTTGGGAATCACAGGTGGCATCGCAGCCTATAAGTCCGCCGTGTTATGCTCGTTGCTGAAACAAATGGGCGCCGAAGTTCGCGTTGTTATGTCAGATAATGCGACAAAGTTCATCACGCCATTGACTCTCGAGACACTTTCGGGTTATCCCGTCTACACTGATATGTTTGCATCCAACGGGAATGCGCATGAGATTAAACACATTAGTTGGTCAGAATGGGCAGATTTCGTTATCGTTGCACCGGCAACAGCCAATATTCTCGCCAAGGTTGCGAACGGTATCGCCGATGATGCCTTAAGCACATTGTTGCTTGCGACAACGAGCCCGATTCTGTTTGCTCCTGCTATGAATAGCAAAATGTGGAATAATATTGTTACACAAGAGAATTTGGCTAAACTCATTTTACGCAAACATCTATTTGCTATGCCGGACAGCGGGCATCTTGCTTGTGGACAGAGTGGCACAGGACGAATGCAAGACCCCAGAGACATCGCATCTTTTGTTGAGAGCTTTTTTGAGCAGAATGCTCCTTTGAAAGGCAAACGGGTTCTCATTACGAGTGGCCCGACACGTGAGTATATTGACCCAGTCAGATTCATGAGCAATCCGTCTTCAGGAAAAATGGGAAAAGCAATCGCCGAGCAGGCCATTTCGATGGGAGCGGCTGATGTTGCTTTTGTGACAGGCCCAGTGAACGAAGAGTTCTTGCCGACGCCACATGATAACCTAGCGATTTATTCCATTATTTCTGCGGATGATATGCTGAAGGCGGTTGAGAGTCTTTATCAGGAATACGATTTGATGATTTTTGTCGCAGCTGTCAGTGACTATAAACCGGCCCAATTCCACACTGAGAAGATAAAAAAAGAATCGACTGATATGAGCGCCATTCCGCTTGTTCGGAATCCCGACATTGCCTCTATCATCAATGCAAAGAAACGGCCTGAACAAATCTCGATTGGGTTTGCAGCGGAAACAAATTGTGTTGAAGAATATGCACAAGCCAAGATGAATTCGAAACACTTCAATGCGATTGTCGCAAATAACGTTTCCGACAAATCAATTGGTTTTGGAAGCGATGATAATGCGGTAACGATTTATCAGGCAAATGGAGCACAACCTATTGTTATTGATAAAGTGGACAAGCTCCTAATCGCTAAACGAATTCTTGAATGTGCCTCATCACTGTTCGTCAAATAGACGTTTGGCAATGAATTCGGCAAAGGGCAAATCATCCTGAGTCGTCATCTTTAGATTATCGCGGCTCCCCACCACAAAATCCAAGCGACAACCAATCGCATGCATTGCGGCAACATCATCAGTTACGATAATCTTATTTTCTTTACAGTAATGCAAAGCCTTAATCAACTGAGAGCGATACATAAGCTGTGGAGTCTGCATCTTCCATAACTCGTCGCGGTTAATCGTATCGTACGTTTTTGCGTTTCTTAGGGTATCAGTAACAGGCAACCCCATTGCAACACAATAGTTCTCGTCTGTGCTATCCGAAATCAACCGGATTGCTTTTGCGATGCTCTTTGGAACGAAAGGTCTAGCTCCATCGTGAATGATAACAATATCACCTGTTGCGGCCAAACACCCGTTCAGAACGGAATCCTGACGCGTTGCCCCGCCTCCTGTCAGGTGAGTTCGTTCTGCCAACCCATACTTTTCGACATCACTCAAAACAGTGTCACAAAATGCCAAATCGCACACAACAATCAACTCATCAATCCCATCTGTTGCGTACAGCGTTTGTGCAGCCCAAATCCAAACTGGTTTATCCACCAGTAATTGGTATTGTTTGGGCGATGCTGTTCCGAAGCGTTTCCCGGAGCCACCAATCAGTAATATCGCACTAAGCTTTTTCTTAATCATTGAGCAATTCTTCAATCACATTTCCTAATTGTATCGCAGAGTTCTCCCACGAGAACTGTTTGACGATTGACAGACCCTTCTCAATCATCGTCTGTCGCATATTCTCATCGCAATCAAGTTCAACTATTTTTTCTGCCAACTCTTTCTCATTCTTTGGGTCGAAATATTGCGCGATATTACCGGAAACTTCACGTAAGACATCGATGTCAGACAGAAGCACCGGACAACGGCAAGCCAAGGCTTCAATAACTGGGATGCCAAAACCTTCTTCCGTAGATGGAAAGACAAGCATTCGCGCTGATTTGTATATTTGCGCCAATTGTTGATGCTTCAGATGCGGCAATTTGACGACCCTGTCATTAACTATCATCTTATCCACTTTGTTGTCAATGGTCACCAAGGACAAGTCCGTATTTTCTCTTATCAGGTCAAATGCCTGCCGAACTAATTCGATATTTTTGCGAGGAAAACCATCACCTAAGGCAAATAGATATCGTTCCGGCAAAGCGAACGGCAACGTCTCACCGCTGTTTGTGTTCGCAAAATCACCGGACACGCCACATGATACGACTCGACATTTGTCATAGACGAGTGGGAAAAGCGACTTTATGGACGCCCTAACACTATTTGACGGAACAGTAATCGCAGTACTGCTTCTTGTTGACAATCGGATATACCATGACATCAGGGCGACAAAAGCTCTCGAATACTCCTCCGGATACGTGATGATTGTGAGGTCATGAATAGTGACGATTTTGGGACAACCAATATCAACCCATGGAATCAAGAATGCCGGTCCCCAATAGACATCGATTCTCTCTCGTTTGACAATCGATTTTACCTTCGTATTGAGCCAGATCTCACTCCCCGGATGTCGTTCCATGCCGGGAGCGTCATAAAAGTCTACATTCTTTCCGAGAACTGAGCGCAAATAATCAGGGCATTCTGTCAAGTATACTAACTCAAATTTGTCAACATTTTCGAGCGCTCTCACAACTTCGAGCACAAAAACGCCAACACCTGTAGAGTTCGCTTTTATGACCCTTGCGTCAACAAGAATACGGCATTTCTTTGCGCACATATTATCCTCTGAGATTTCCAGCACTGCCTCATTTTTAAATCAAAATAAAATTGTATACTGTATAACATATGATTTGAAATACAGTTTAGGTGAAAGATTTGCAGACACAATTGGATAGGGCAACATGGAGTTTGGTCCTCGATGCCGTAAAGTCGGCGATGAATGATGAGAACGCTTTTAATTCCTATATCGCTCCACTAACATACAGGTATGAGAATGATTTTCTCGTGTTGTCAACCTCGAGTTCTTTGGGAATGCAACTTATCAACTCAAATTATATCGCAACACTCAAGCTTGCACTTTCGAAGTTTGGCATCTTTGATAATGTGAAGGTTGTTTATGAAGACTTTTCCACATACCCCGAATCATTAACGGTTGCCAATGACTCACCTCAGATTATTACCTCATTCGAAACAATTAGCCATAATGGGCTGATTGCCCGCTACAAATTTGATAATTTCATTATTGGAGAATGCAACAAGGTTGCTTATCTCAATGCCTACGATATCGCAATCTCAGACAATAAATCGAATACGTCTCCCAATCAGGCATCCCTAAGGAAATCGTTGCTTTTTATCTATGGTCGTTCCGGCGTCGGCAAAACGCACCTAATGCACGCGATTGGGAATGAGTTTATCGCACGTAATCCTGATGCCAAGGTTCTCTGCGTCACCTGTGAACAATTCATCAACACCTTTATCGATAGCATTCGCGACCGTTCAACCTCCACCTTCCGTGAAGTTTATCGCTCTGTCAATCTTCTTATGATTGATGATGTCCAAATGATTGCCAAAACCGACGCGATTCAACAGGAATTGTTTAATGTCTTCAACAGTTTGTATGAAGCTGGGCAGAGAATTGTTTTTACAAGCGACCGCCCACCAAAGGATCTTAACACCTTATTTGAACGCCTTAGAACACGTTTAGCTTGGGGCTTGACCGTTGATATTCAGACGCCCGAACTCGAGACTCGTGTTGCCATTCTCATGCAAATCGCCGAACGGGAGCATATCAACGTCTCACGTGACATCATTATGTTTATTGCAGAGAATGTTGTTAGTAATGTTCGAGAGCTTGAGGGCGCAATGTCACGCATTCTTGCCTATGCACGACTTGATTCCATGGCCACTTGCGACCTTGAAGTGGCTAAGAAGATTCTACTACCGACGATGGGTGAAATAGCATCCACGCCTCAGAAAATGAATGCTCAAATCATTATGGATACGGTGAGTGAGCATTTTAAGATTTCTAATGATGATTTGGTAGGCAATTCCCGAATCAAGCGCATCGCAGCCGCCAGACATATTGCACAGTATATTATTCGCGAATATGCCGGTATGCCTTTTCCGAAAATTGCTGAGAAATTTGGCGGAAGAGATCACACATCAGTCATCTATGCTTGTCGCAAAATTGCGAAGGAAATGGAAACCGACGAAAATCTTAAAGCGACTGTATTAGACATATTGAAGAAGATTAAGGACGGCAGAAACCTTTAGATTAGGAGTTTTATAGAACAGTCATGTTACAAACTAATTACCATCGTCACCTTCAGCGTGGTTTCACGCTTATCGAGCTTATGCTTGTTGTTACCATCCTTGGAATTTTGATGGCAGTTGTCATGCCGAATATCACAGGAAAAACGAAGGAAGTGCAAATCAAAGCATGCAGAACATCAATCAGTAACTTGTCAACAGCTCTCGGTATGTTCGAAGTCAAAAGCGGACGTTTTCCGACGACTGAAGAAGGTTTGGACGCATTGGTGACAAAGCCTAGCGATTTGGATGATGATGAATGGTCAGGCCCCTATTTAAAAGATGGAATTTTACCTCAAGATCCATGGAAACAAGATTATATTTACCGTTGCCCGGGCGAGTTGGGTGGCGATTTTGATTTGATTTCTAAAGGGCCCGACAAGCAAGAAAACACTGAGGACGACATTACCAATATCAAGAAAAAGGCGAATTAGTTGTCACGCTCTCGTTCACGGATTTCTTGTGTGACTTATAAGGTTCAAATGGCCTTCACCGTGATTGTAGCGTTTTTGCTATTTTTACCTTTTAGCTTTGCCCATACCGCAATAGCTCAAGAAAGCACACAAGTTCAAAATGAGGGACAATGCAGCGTTGCCAATAATCGTGACTATGCTCAATTAGTTAGAAAGCTGATTCAAAATGCAAATTCTTCTGTTTGCATTTTGCTGTATCAGGCAAGGTTTTACGAAGAACATCCGAACTCGATGACAAACTATTTTCTGACGGATTTGATTGACGCCCGTAAACGGAATGTCGATGTGAGGATTGTTGCCGACACCGGCGACTGGAATCCACAAAACGGTCTTAAGAATGATTATCTTCTCAACTTTATTGATATGCTTACTACTTCCGGTTGCATGATTTGGGAAGACAATCAATCCATTGTCAGTCATGAGAAAGTGATTCTTATTGATGATAACTTAAGTCTTGTTTCATCTCATAACTGGGCGTTTTACTCGACAGACCTGAACAACGAAGTTTCGGTTCTGGTTGACAACAAAGACTTCAACAAAAAACTACGTGATTATTTCATTGCGAGAGCAGACGAAGGTGTCCCCCGTGCCAATGTCACATGTGATTCTCTACAGTGGGAACCTACCCCCGGTAAAGCAATTAGTGATTTATGTACGAATGTCTTGCCATTGGATACACCACCTCAGTTGCTAGACAATAGAGATTTTTATACGAAGCTTGCCCAAGAAATCCTCGACTCATCCAAACAAATCACTGTTGTTCAGAGAAGCCTCAACCTGTATGATAGCCGTCCGAGATTTGATGGACAGGATTATCCGGAAGCTTGCCCCGGTGAACCGGCGAGTCCAACAAATGTCCTGACGGAATTGATTGCCGCAGCCAAGCATCGAGGTGTCGATACAAAAGTCATTCTCGATATCGGTGAGGGTGATACGGGCGGAGATAATCTCTCGAATGCCAAGAAACTCGATACGATGGGAATCACTGTGCTTGAGGATTCTAAAACGGTTCAGACACACGCAAAACTGGTCTTGATTGATGATGATACAGTTGTTCTTGGGTCCACGAATTGGACATGGCCTGCCCTTGAAACCGGAAATGAAACAAGTGTCATGCTAAAGAATTCTGTTTTGAACAATACTTATTTGAAGTATGTAGACAATACAGTAACCTCAGGAACTGTTTATACAGGTTTAAACGACAGTATTTGGCGCGACGCTGAGTTTAAATAGTTAGTCTTTTGTTACACACATTGTGGTTATAAGGGCAATCACATTTTGTGTTGTATGAGGATTCTCCTCACATATTGGTCCTATTATTTTTCAGGAGAGCATGTTATGCACTCGGATATAAACGCTTCGAATCTGCCTGGTGGCAATGAAGAAAGCAAAATTGATACATCGACATCTAGTGATGAGATTGGTCACGATGAAATGGCGGAGTTTGACAAAGCCATGTCTGAGGGAGTTGTGGAAGTTCCTGACCTCAATATTGGCCAGCTTGTCGACGCAAAAGTCATCGATGTTAAAAAGGATTATGTCTTGCTTGATATTGGAGACAAGGCAGAAGGCGTTGTCGAAACACGGGAATTCTCTGACATTCACGATAATATCGATGTGAAGGCCGGTGATACGGTTTCGGTGGTCCTTGTTGGCCGTGACAGTGAGACAGGTCAGTTGAAGTTGTCCCGCCGTCAGGCACGTTTAGCTTCCGAAAAAGAGCGTCTCAAAGGAATATTCAAAGCGAATCAACCTGTTGTCGGACGTGTCAAGAAAGCAGTCAAAGAAGGACTGATTGTTGATATCGGTTTGGACGCATTTTTGCATCGTTCACAAATCGAATCTGGCAAAGTTGATCGTGAAGTTCCTCTGGACAAATGGGTTGGCGAAGAGATTACCGCATTCATTACCTCGATTGCTCCTGATAGTCGTGATGAGAAGCGTACCAAAATCAGCATTTCGCGTAGAAGATATTTAGATTCCGTTGCTGAAGAAAAAGCCGCCGAGATTATGGCCTCGCTTGAAATCGACTCGATTATCACGGCAAAAGTTAAGCAGTTCGCAAAATTTGGCGTATTCGTTGACTTGGGTGGAATCGATGGTTTGGTTCCTATGTCGGAAATCGCATGGGAAAGAGGCGCCAAGGCCGAAGATGTTTTAAAGCTTGGATATAGCTATAAGTTTAAGGTGATTGCTGTCGAGACCAGAGAAGACGAGAAAGGTCGCAAGAATCGCAGAATCACATTGAGCCGCAAGCAAATCAAACCGGATCCATGGCTGAAGATTCAAGAAGTTTATCCGCTTGACACAACCGTAAATGTCACAATTACGGGACTTGCATACAACTGCGCTTATGCCTCTCTTGACGATTTCACGGATGGTGTTATTCCTCGTGAAGAATTGAGCTGGGGAACATCCTTGAAGAATGTTTCCGATGTTTTGAAGAAAGGGACGAAAGTCGATTGCAAAGTTATTGGCTACAACGACGTTAAGCATCAACTTCGTCTTAGCTTCAGAGCAATCACTCAAGACCCATGGGATACCATTGAGGAACGCTTCCCGGTTAACACAAAGCACAAAGGTAAGGTTCTTGAAACCTTGGACTACGGTGCGTTTGTCGAGTTGGATGAGTTTACCAAAGGCTTAGTCCATCATTCGGATTTCTCGTATGACAGACAAAAACGAATTGTCCCTTCCGAAATCCTGAAGGTTGGCGATGAGATTGAAGTCGTCGTGCTTAACATCGAGAAACAACAACGACGCATTAACCTTGGCATCAAACAGATTAACGGCGATCCTTTCAAGCAGTATATTGCTGACCACAAAGAGAAATCGACCGTTACCGGCACCGTTTCCGAAATCGTTGATTCGGGCGCACGTATTTTGCTGGCTGAGAATGTTCTAGGATTCCTCAGAATTAAAGATTGGGATATGACCCGTACAGAAACCCTTAAGGGGATTCTCAATGTTGGTGATTCTGTCACAGCACTTATCTCGAACATCGATCGCAAGAAGCGTGACATCTCGCTGAGCCGTCGCGACTATTTGAGAGAAGAAGAAAAGAAAGACAGAGAGGCTTATTCTGGCCAAAAAACAGAAAAGGCTGTTACAAACTTGGGAAATCTGATGGAAAATTTGAACTTCGATTTACCTAAAGAAAACTAGTTGTTCGAACAGACTTGGATAAATGAACACTGCATCCGGTGATAAACCGAATGCAGTGTTCTTCTTTGCTAAAGAAGTGACGATTTCATGCACTGTTGTGCGAAAGGTATCGATTCCTTTGCGTCATCGATTATTTTCAGATGCGGACGCAATACAGACCTAACCGCACTCTTGACGCCCTCAATCGTTTTTTGACTCAAGACTTGATAGGCAAGATTCTTTGCCTCTTTTAGTGTTATCGCACGGATAAAACCTTTAACGAATGGAGCACTGACGGCAGTCATACTGAGTTCGCTGACTCCCATCCCCAGCAGTAACATAGCATAAACCGGATCAGCGGCAACCTCGCCACACACTCCAACCGGAATTCCAATCTGTTGAGCAGAATCAACGATTATGTTAATCAGTTTTAGGACAGCAGGATTAGCCGGTTCGTATAGGTGAGCGACTGACTCATTGCTCCGATCAACGGCCAATGTATATTGAATCAAGTCGTTCGTTCCGATAGAAAAGAAATCGCATTCTTTTGCCAGTTCACAAGCCACCAACGCAGCGCCGGGAACTTCAATCATTGTACCAAGTGGTATGTTTTTGTCATACGGAATTCCTTGATGGTCAAGTTCATCCTTGACCACACGCAAGTGTTCTTTAACTTCAAGGAACTCATCCAAACCAGAAATCATTGGAATCAAAAGCTTTGCCTTTCCATGTGCTGAAGCTCTCAATATCGCTCGTAGCTGGCTGTGAAATATTTTAGGCTGTTTCATGCACAATCGCACCGCACGTTGCCCAAGATATGGATTGAGTTCTTTTGCGAAGACGACATGACTGAAGAATTTATCGCCACCAATATCCAGTGTTCTGAAAACAATCGAATCCGGAGAAACACCTTCAATTGCCTTTTTGTACACACGATACTGTTCCTCTTCGGTCGGGAGGTCAAGACGATTCATGAACAAAAACTCTGTTCTGTAAAGTCCGACACCTTTGCATCCATGTTTGGCGATGTTCTTCACTTCCTCTGGAAGCTCGATATTGGCACGAATCGAGATGCCATATCCATCCTTCGTTTCCGGCTCACAATGCGACAAGCTCTTATTCTTTTTTAGCCAAGCACTATAAACTTTTTGCTGATTCTTGTAATGCTCAAGGAGCACTGTATCCGGGTTCACGATAAGCAATCCGTTATAGCCGTCGACAACCAATGTGTCGCCATTTTTCACAATTGCAGTCGCATTGGGCAACGCAACGACAGCCGGAAGTTCAACAGCTTTAGCAATAATTGCCGTGTGCGAAGTCGGGCCACCTTTATCTAAGACAAAAGCCTTAATGTTTTTTGTAAACAAAGTTGGTGTCTCGCTAGGCGGAATATCATGCGCAACAATAATCACGCCATCCGGTGCGAGCACAAGGTTATTGTGTGTCTTGTAGCCAAGATTCGCCAATACTCGACAGGACACATCCATCACATCCTTATCACGTGCCTGAAACAGAGGGTCTTCAATCGCATGGAATCGTTCCACAATCGCAGAAACACGACGCTCAAACAAAAATGCGGCATTCAAATGTGTTTCCTTAACCTCTTCTATCGTTGCGTCGGTCAGAGCAACATCATCAAGAAACATCGCTTGGGCTTCAAGTATCGAGGCATACTCCGGATCTGTTACTTTTGAGAGCATCGATGATGCTTGTTGCAACTGCTCACGAGAAGATTGCAAGGCTTCATTAAATCTTCTTATTTCGCCATCGACTTCTTCATCAGACAATTCATATTGCTCAACTGCCTTACGCTTTTTATCCGTCAAGACATAAGCCACACCAATAGCAATTCCGGGAGATGCTGCGGTTCCATTCAGTTTTATGCTCATATCCCTATCCTCTACGTTCTCCAATAATACCGATGCTTGGTGAAATATGCGACACTAAGCATCACCGCTAATGTCTTTAGCACTGCCACTAATAATAAACCAGCGGTCATTCCAAATATTGACGATAATCCATTTGTTATAGACTCATTAAGATTACTTTGACCAATCGGAATCATAATCAGAATAGGCCAAAGCAAATGTCTGCCGATAACATAAGCTATCATTGGGTTTTGCCCATTAGCTTGGAGCAAGCGCAATCCCTTTTCGATTTTGAATTTCTCTGTTAGTATTGCCATCAGGAGAATTGCGAAAAAGGCAAGCCCCGCCGAACAATACAGATAACCGATTGTGGAAGGAGAATCTTTGTGGACACCATCATTAGCGGGACCAAAAAGAAGCCCAACTAAGATAAGAATCCATCCCGTCAATGCAAAACGGCGAATCAATACCTCAAGTGCTGTGTGCGGCTTGTGCATCAGCAAAGTCAGTAGTACGACGCTTGCAAGCACACACACGAATAGCTCCATATCTCTATTGATAAATAATGCATAACAAGTGAAGACAACATATGCTAAGGATATGAAAGCACTACCCCAATAGCGCCAGTTTGCCCAAGGGGCACTATCTTTGCCACTAACGACGCCATCATTCTCTATCGTTTTCCCTGCCAAATAGCACAGAATGTATTCGCCGGCGATACTGCCCATAATGGCTATGTGCGAGAACTGCATCAGGGAAATGTTAATCAAGTCACCCAAGAAAGTAGTGTGATTCGTAGTGTTCAGAGCTTGTATTCCATCAGCAACCCATCCACTGTGTTCTGAGCTGAATCTCAATGCAACCAAACCAATAAGAACTAAGAAACGCATTGGAATGTTCTCTCGTGTAAAGAGCCATGACAACCCGGTCAAAAGATAGGTGTTGGCAAGAATCATCAAGATAATATTCTGTTTGGACCAGCTAAACGCTTTAGCATCGAAAAGCCCTTTTGACGCTAACAGTAATACGACTCCGGCAAACCCAACGATGTTAATGATTAATTGCCACTTAACAAAGCGACTCTCCTTGGGTAAGCGAACGAAAAAACCAAACATCATGGCAAAGCCAATGATAGTCAATATCTGCGTACAAGTGACACCCGCATTGCCCCAAGACAAATTATCAATTTGTGGGAGAAACACGGCAAAGAACGCTAATAGCAGAAAGCGGGTGATGATGTTGAATATCGTCATCACGACACCATTCTTCACAACACGCTTTTTCAGTGCGAAGGGTATGGCTGCCCCCAATGAAAACAAGAAAAAGGGCAACACAAGATCAACCCATGTAATCCCCATGATTGTGGGATCGAATTTCATGGAAGGCGGCGGAGTTCTCGCATGGAACATCCATGCAGGCAATGTTGATGGTAGCATAGAGGAAAATACCATGCCAATAATGGCAAGGCCTCTCACGATATCGAGAGCCTTGAATCGATTTACAGTGGACGATGCAGCGACTTTTTGCAATTTCTGCTCCTAGCTAATTGTTTTTCGTATTTGTCAAAACCTCAAGATTAATGGCTAGTCCGCACAGTTCTTTTTGTAAAATCTTCAATCCTTCCGGGATGCCGGTTCTCAGTGCGTTATATCCATTTATCAAATTCCTATACATCAATTTTCGACCTTCAACGTCATCGCTCTTGACAGTTATCATCTCTTGCAAAATGTTTGCGGCGCCATATGCTTCCAATGCCCAGACTTCCATCTCGCCTAGACGCTGTCCGCCGTTCCTAGCACGACCCGACAATGGCTGTTGGGTTATCGTCGAATACGTTCCCGTGCTTCGAGCGTGCATTTTGTCATCAACCATATGATTGAGTTTCAACATATACATCACTCCAACGGTGACAACATTATCGAATCTATCGCCAGTTCTCCCGTCATACAACCAGACCTGACCGGTGTGATTGATGTCACGATGCAATTCCTCATATGATAAATCATCATACGAATCATGGCACTTCGCTGCAGCCATTTTCTTTTTACGCGCCAGCTTCAGTTTTTCTTTTACTACCTCTTCGTTACAACCGGAAAATGCGGGAACAGCATAAGTTTCGCCGAGTTCCTCCCCAGCCCAACCAAGGATAGTTTCTAATATCTGTCCGATGTTCATACGTGAAGGCACACCCAAGGGATTCAACACAACATCAATCGGAGTTCCATCGGCAAGATATGGCATATCTTCTTCAGGCAAAATCGTTGAGACAACACCTTTGTTGCCATGTCGGCCTGACATCTTGTCGCCAATCGATAACTGACGTGCCACGGCAACCTTGACGACAACGGTTTTCAATACACCCGGTTCGAGAGGAGCACCCTCCTCCAATTCTTGTTTTGCCCACTTCAATCGATCGTCAATCTCCATAAGTTCCTTTGTGTGTTTCTGAAAGATTGCTTTGATTTCCCGATTCTCGTCGCCATTTGTTGGAATCATTCCGGAACGAATGGTCTTGATAAGTCTCTCCACTCGAATATCATCACTAACTGGCGTAGCGTCCTTTTCTCCGACATCCTCAATATAGTGATCTTTTTTGACAATAGCGGAAGCCACTTCATACAGTTTGCAATCGAATTCGTGGCAAAGCCGTTCTCGCTCATTCACCAGTTCATTATAGCCTATTGACTTTGGCTCAAGTTTCCGCAACGAATTGAGATACTCCGTTTCAATTTGTTGCAGATTGGACTCCAGCTCAGTTTTCTCAGACTCCTTAAGCTCTTTTTGCGCAAGTAGGCGGGCATTTATCAACTGATCATCCACCATCTCAAGGGCCGGCGAATAGATTGCATCAAAGTTTTCCCATTCGTTGTTCTGCCCACAACCGATGAGATACTCTTTCAGTTGCATATAATCGTCAGAAAGTTCCGAAGAGGTCTCCGCTGACTCCATATGTTCTGCAATCTTTTGAGCATCTACCGCCGAAAATTTCGCCTTAACCTCACGAGCGATTACCTTTGCCGTATATGAAAGCTTGCCACGAAGTTCTTTCTCTTTGGATTCTATCTTTCGCAATTCGGCTTCATAATCAGAATTCAGTTTATCCTTTGTTTTCTGATATTCAGAATTCAGTTCATTGAGTGCGCGATGATACTCTACGGGATTCTTTCTCTCAAAGATCTCGACATCAACAACAACTCCTTCGTCACTCTCCCTATATCGCAAGGAAGTATCGATGAACGGAGCCGCCTTTCTCCCGAAAATCGCACGAATCAATTTGTCTTCGTTTGCATCCATATCAGCGTTCGATTTGTCGGCGTCATCCAGCTTTGGGGTAATCTTTCCGACCAAAATGTCGCCATGCTTGATTCGCGTACCAATCTTAATAATGCCCTCGGAGTTGAGCTTCTCCAGTATTTCCATTGACACATTTGGAATCTCATTCGACAGTTCTTCATCACCTTGACTGGTGTGCATGATGTTGATTTGAAACTCTTGAACCGTAATCGATTTGAAGGCATTTTGTTTTATCAAACGTTCACTAATTACAATCGCGTCCTCGTAGTTCCAACCCTCAAAGGGCATAAAGGCAACGTGAACGTTTCGTCCTAATGACAATTCGCCGCCGAAACAAGCCTGTGCATCCGCAAGCAGTTGTCCCTTATCAACGTGCTCACCGACAACAACCCTTGGCGTGTACTTTATCAGCGTTCCTTGATTGCTCGCCTTGAAATAGGGATGCTCGTAGGTGATTGTGTTGTCACTCTTTGAGTAATCGAGTGCTATTTCAGTTGACGTCAATTTACTTACGATGCCATCCGCATCCGATTTGAGACATGCAATGTCGGCACAAATGTTTTCCTTCCCTGTACCAACGATTGGTGGAACCGGATACATCAATGGCAAGGCCTGCCGTTGCATATTGGCGCCCATCAAAGCACGGTTTGCATCATCATGTTTAATAAAGGGAATCAGTGCTGCACTCAACGAAAGCATTTGTTCCGTTGATACACAAATCAACTGGATTTTCTCTCGATTGACAACGACAACATCGTCGCCATATTTGCAGGACACCTCTTTTGGGACGATATGTCCTTGCGCATCTGTCTCGGTATCCGCAGAAACAATGAGACACTTCTCGTCTTCAAAAGCATCCAACCAAACAATCTGAGGCTGCACCACGCCGTTTATTACGTTATGATATGGGGTGAGTATTTTCCCTGCATCATTGATTCTTGCGTACATCGCTAATGACGATATTAGGCCAATGTTTCCACCTTCCGGCGTTTCAATTGGGCAAATGCGCCCAAAGTAGGAATGATGAACATCACGTACTTCAAACCCTGCATTCTCACGTGAGATACCACCATGTCCCAAGACGGTAACTCGTCTCTCATGAGTCAGTGAGGACAAAGGATTGACCTGATCCATATATTGGCTTGTCGCCGTGACCTCGCTCTTTGCATGAAAAAAGCTGTTTATGTTCTTCTGAATTCGCTCAAATGACAAGAGTTGCGGGGGAAACAACTCAATTCGAGTTAATAAGTCAAGGGAAACCAACATATTGAACGCATCCGACCGCATTCCTGCAATCTCCGGAATGAGAACAAAATCAAGTAACTGTTCAGCAGCGCAACGAATTCGCCGATTGCCAAGATGATCGATATCATCAGGATAGACAACATGATCTACCGCTTTTGCGAAAAGATCCGCAGCAGCAAACAGATCATCAGCCTCAAGAAAATCGGAATCGCTCTCTTTCGCTAATCTCTCATTCATCTGCGAGCGGCCGGATTTTCCTAAACTATAGTTTAGCGATTGATGAAACATCATCTCATGAAGTTGTCTGGCATACTCGCGGTTACGTGTATTCGACCGAAAGCACATTTGGAACTGTATAAGAGCGTCTTGTTCATCGTCATCGGAAGCAGACTGTTCCTCAATCAACGATTGAATCAGAGCTGAATCTTTCAACACCTTTACGCTGTGTTGCAATTGATGCTTACTCAAAACCTCAAGGACATTCTCGGTCACCTTTGTCATGCGAGGAAGCAAAGGCTGCTGAGTTTCAGGATTCATGATATCCTGCGACAGATAGACAACATGTTTTCCCATGTCCCAATGATCTAAATCAATCACAGTCTCGTAGTGAGCAATAATGTCCTCATGACTAATTCCCCACAGACTCATGAAAGAAGTAAAAAGCATCTGCTTTTTGTTCTTCCCGAACGACACAATAAGCGCTCCATGTTTTTTGGCGCTCAGTTCAATCTTCATTCCGCGATTTGGTTGTATTCGAACTATTGGAGCGTCATGATCATCGGCGTTTTTTTCTGTCAGAACATAAACGCCCGGTGAGCGTGTCATTTGCATCAAGATAACACGTTCAATGCCACTAATGACGAACGTGCCATTCGGCGTCATTTCCGGATACGAAAACAACTCGACTGTCTTTCCAAAATCCTCGACAAGTGTCGCGCTTTCCTCAGTACTCCCCGCATCACGTTCATTGACAACAAGCCTTACCGTGCCAATAACTGTCCGAGCATAGTCTAAACCGCTTCGCCCGACATACTCTTTCCAATTACTGTAACGTGTCCCGGACAACCGATAGCCATCCAAATACAGAATTCCCTGTATTTCTTTGTTTTTCTTGGTGGCAATCCATGGCCCTTTTATCGGGAACAGCAAATCGAAAAATGTATTAAGTGCTTTGGGGGCATCTTCAAATGAGTCATCTGATTTTTTGCCCATCAGATTTTTCCAATTGTTCAACTGAACATCAATCGGTTTTATGGTAAGCAAATCATCACTAAATACTCGATCGTTTCCTAACCGAATTCTTTGCTTTTTTACCATATACTCATTTCTCAAATTATTAAACTTGTACTATTAATGATAAGTACATAGAAGACCCAAGTATTCTGCAGACTACTTAGGATAAAGTACAACGAATTAAGTTATAGTATAGTTTATGAAAAATACTCAAGTAGCGATTATTGGCGGAGGACCATGCGGTTTAGGAGCGGCACGCCGCCTAAACGATTTGGGCTTTTCTGACTGGGTTCTCCTCGAGAAGAATTCTCACGTTGGAGGGCTGGCAGCCTCCTTTATCGATGACAAAGACTTTACGTGGGATCTTGGCGGACATGTGATGTTCTCTCACTATAAAGTCTTTGACGACTTGATGCAGTCACTGTTTCCGGAGAACGGTTGGCAACATCATCAGAGAGAGAGTTGGATACAAATCTGTAATCGCTTCATCCCCTATCCGATTCAAAACAACATACGGTTGTTACCGGAAGACAAACTGATTGATTGTCTGATTGGGATTCTTCGTGTTCTTGCTCAACCCAATACTGCGGTGCCACGGCTGTTTTCTGAATGGGCAATGCAATCATTCGGCAAGGGAATTTACGACTTGTTTATGCAACCATATAATGAGAAAGTTTGGGCGTGGCCGCTCAGCGAAATGGGATGCAAATGGGTTGGCGAACGAGTTTCCAAGGTTAATATCGGTCGACTTTTGGAACATATTTATGCAAATCGTGATGATGTTTCTTGGGGACCGAATAACACCTTTATGTTCCCGTCGCACGGCGGAACTGGCGCAATCTGGAAAAAGACAGCATCTTCTCTTCCTCAAGATAAACTTTTTCTATCAACTTACGTTACGCGAATAGACCTTGACCGGCATATTGTTTACCTTAACGATGGGCAAGAACTGATGTATGAGAAGCTCGTTTCCACTGTTCCAATTACGATATTGTCTTGCCTTTGTGGAGTGGAGTCGTCAATGAAATCACTTCAGGAATTGAAGCATAGCTCGACACATGTCATCGGTGTTGGACTATCAGGAAAACCATCAGAAGAACTGTCACGCAAGTGCTGGATGTACTTCCCGGAAAACAATGTGCCATTTTACCGTGTGACCCATTTTAGCCATTATTCTCCGTACAATGTTCCAATGCCCGAAACACAATGGTCGTTGATGGCTGAGATTAGCGAATCGGCTTATAAACCTGCGATTGCGCCAACAAGCCAAAAAATCATACAAAAAACGATAGACGGATTCATCGACGCTCAACTGATTTCGCGACAGGACACCATTCTTTCGAAATGGTATTGCCGCATTGAACACAGCTATCCCACACCAACCCCAAATCGAGATGATATCGTTTCATCGGCCAATGACTATTTTGAGTCGCAGTCGGTGTACTCTCGTGGTAGATTTGGGAGTTGGAAATACGAAGTTGCCAATATGGATCACTCATTTATGCAGGGTTATGAAGTGATTGATTTTCTTGTCAATGGAACAAAAGAAATGACATATTTCCATCCAGAAACCGTTAATTCACTCAAATTTAAGTGATGGATAGTATAATATATTAATGTAAAGGATTGACCATGGAAGAAACTGTAATGAATATACCTGAAGTCGTATTGGACATCGCAAATCGGGCAAGGACTGCCTCGTATAATCTTGTACAGTTAAAACCACAGATAAAGAATCAGGCATTATTGGCAGTAGCAGATGCCTTGATTGCGGCAACTTCTTCTATCCTTGAGAAGAATAAGATTGACACTGAAAAAGCAAAACAGCGTGGAATCAGCGATGCTTTACTTGATCGTCTCACTCTGACGCCCAAACGCATTGATCTTATGGCCACCTCTTTGCGTGAAGTGGCCGCACTTCCTGACCCAGTTGGCGAAGTGTATGACATGAAAACACGCCCCAATGGTTTGAAAGTCGGACGGATGCGTGTGCCTTTTGGCGTTATTGGTTTCATTTATGAATCCCGTCCCAATGTGACAAGCGATGCCGGTGCCCTCTGCATCAAGAGCGGCAATGCGGTTATTCTTCGTGGTGGCAGTGAAGCATTCAATAGCAACCGCATTATTGCCCAGATTATGGACGATGCCTTTTCCCAGAACGGCCTGCCAAAGAATTGCGTACAGTTGATTCCAACCACCAACAGAGAAGCCGTTTACGAATTGTTGAAACTGGACAAGTACGTCAACCTTATCATCCCAAGAGGAGGTCGCTCACTGATTGAAATGGTCATGGAAAATTCGCGCATTCCGGTCATCAAACACTATGATGGCATTTGTCATGTGTTCGTTGACGCCGACGCCGATTTGGATATGGCCGCTGAAATTGTCGTCAACTCTAAATGTCAACGTACCGGCGTCTGCAATGCGATGGAGACCTTACTCATTCATAAAGATGTGGCCGGTCAATTTGCGCCAAAAGTTGCGGAGGTTTTCCGTTCTAAAGGCGTCACGGTTTATGCGAACAAAACATTCAAACCGTATATGCCCGAAGCCATTGACGCGACGGAAAAGAATTTTAGGACTGAGTATCTCGCGATGAAGTGCAACTGTGCGATTGTTGATTCTATTGAAGATGCGATTGCCCATATCAACAAGTATGGATCGCACCACACCGACTCTATTGTCACGACAAACTACAACGCATCGATGAAATTCGTAACCGAGGTCGACTCGGCTTGCTGTCATGTAAATTGCTCGACACGCTTCAGCGATGGCGGCGAATACGGAATGGGTTGCGAAATTGGTATTTCAACAGACAAACTCCATGCACGAGGCCCGATGGGATTGACAGAATTGACAACATCCAAATTTGTCGTTCTTGGAAATGGGCAGGTTAGAGGCTGATACTTTTGTTAATCAAAATGACAGATATCATCGATTTCATCTCGAGATATTTACTCGCCAAGGCCTGTTTGGTCGTTTGGCTACTATTGTGTTTTTTCGCCTCGACTATTGCACAAGCAGAGACCGTAACGCAGTATCCGTCGAATGGCTTAACGATTAAAACGAATCAAGCAACTTCCGGGATACTTGAGCTTGAATTCACCTGTGATGAACCCATTACTCTTCCTGAAACCAAGAATACACTCTCAGCGATTTATCAACTGGCAGGCGACCCGAACCAGATTCCAACGTTCAAAGTAAAGTCAATTGAATTCGCACGTTTTGCCAATGATGACACATTTCGCGGGGTAGACAAGTATACTCCGGTAAACAATGAATTTCCAGCCAATACGATACGACTTACAAAAAGCGGAGTTCTTCGGCAGTTTCAGTTATACACGCTCGCGCTTCCACTACAATATATCAAAAGTGTTGCCGGTCAGTCCGAGCAAGAGCTGTTATCACTTCGTTCTCTCCGTTTGGAAATAAACATTGGAATGCCTTCGCAACAAACTGAGGATTATCTCAGCAAGGCCAAGGAGTTTTCCGACACGGAAGGCGCTCATCCTGACAGTATCTTAGGATCACAAGTACTCAACCCAAATATCGATTCAGCTTTTGCGCTCATCGATTCAAACCTCAATAATTGGAACAAACAGAAACTATGGGCACAAACGGTTAATGACGCTATTGACGCAAACTCAACTGTCTTGAAGTATAAGATTGAGAAGCCCGGGTTGTATCAGTTCTCTCCTAAAACGACCCAAGCAAAAGTCAAACAAGAAGATGTTGAGACTTGGGGTTTCTATTGCGATGGAGAAAGACTCCCGGCATATCGACTCGGAGACAAAAGCCTTGTTGTACAAGTATCAGATTTTGATGTGGTACAAGAAGGCTACAAAACTCTATGGCTTATTAGCCCAGATGGTGCTAAAACGACAACGAGTAGTGCCACGAAGTTCATCTCGCCATACTCTGCACCCACGTCAGCAGACTTGAGAACAACGACATCTTCCTCCGTGTTTACTGATTTCGCGTATGAAAAGCTTCATGGCTACCATCCGCGGCTCACTGCCAACTCGGATGTCTGCCGATGGTTCTGGCAGGCAGTGAATGATGAGAAAACATCTGTCTTTACATTTGATTTGCCGGTTGGATTTGCCGCCAACGGTAACACAACGACGACTCTTACCGTTTATGCCCAAGCACCTGATCCATTATCCGAAAGCGCTTCGATTCGCATCTCGCTTAACGGTCATTATCTACCCAATAAAGTTTTCTCCTCCTCGACGCGTACCATCGATTTGGCCATACCATCGGACTACCTTACGAGTGGCAAAAATACGTTGACAATGAGGCTCAATTTCTCTGTTGCTCCCACAAACAAAAGCGATATGTTGGTTCAGAAGATGATTGTTCATTGTTCTCAATTCTGCGATCAACTGCTCCACGCCTCAAAAGAGCAAATTCCTTTTACTTTGGAACCGCAAAGCACCACATTTACGTTATCAACCAAATCGCTTGATGCTATTGACACATCTTCATTAGTCATTGCATCGCTCGAAAAACCATTCCGAATCTTTGCTCCGACTCAAACGACGAACACGTTGCTTTTCGATATTGGTGCGCCGACAAACAACAAATACTGTTTCATTAATGATAACCTTTATCTCCCTCCGGTTCCGACATCAGTTAACCGCTTGTCATTATTCGATTTGTCAACCGGTTTTGATACAATCTACATATCGCCACTGGATTTGCAGGCAGAACTCAAAACCTTAGCTAATCAACGTATGCAACAAGGTTGGAAGATTTTGATGGTTGACTGCGAAACAGTTTATGATCATTTCTCTTACGGAAATCGCTCCCCCGAAGGCATTCATGAATTCCTTAAATGGTGCTATCTTAATTTACCCGCGCCAAAAGTACAGAATGTTTTGCTAGCTGGCGAAGCAAGCGACTTCAAGCTTTTGTCCCGTGACAAAGAACAAAGCGCTTTCGGGTCAGATAACTTACCGGTTGCCGGTGGGCCTCGTTCAATTGAAGCTCGTGGGGACCACGAATATGGTCTTGTCTCAGGCAATGACATGTTTACGGATTTGTGTGTTGGCCGAATCTCCGTGAACAATTCGGAAGAATTACGAAATGTCATTGAGAAAATTCTACATTATGAAATGATTCCGCCCAAGCCATGGCTTTTGAACACTATCTTCACTTACGATGACAATGACGAATTTCCACAAATAGTCAGTGATGTTATGAAGTTTGGAACAATCCCATACGAAAACTGCATCCGTATTCCGCAATCAGATTACTACTATCTGCCGAACTCAAAGGTCACCTATAGAAAGAGAGCATATGGCGCAACTGAAGCTATCATCAAAGCTTTCAATAATGGCGCTAGCCTCATCAACTATTTTGGTCACGGAGCACCAAATCTGTGGTCACACGAGCGAATGCTTCAGTTGAGTGACCTCAAGCTTTTGACAAATCGTGAAGAACTGCCGTTTATTACCTGTTCAAGTTGCGACAACGCATGGCTAGATTATCCGATGGCACCCGTTCAATCCTCGATGGGCGAAGAGTTTCTCAAGTGTACCAATGGAGGTGGCATCAGTGTGTTTGCACCTGTCAGCGGCGCAAGTCCATATGAGCATAAGGTGCTTATGTCACACCTCAATGACGCTGTTTGGCATCAGGGAATTCGGTCTTTTGGGCATATCATAGCCTACGCGAAAAACCTTTATCATGCGCAATCGAATTCGTCATCACTGCCCAGACAGTACATTCTCATTGGCGACCCAGAGTTATCGCTGAAATTGCCAACGCCGCAAATCGACCAACAGAAGTTTTCGATTGAGCCGTCGATAGTTCTTGCCAACACAACAACGACCATCAATGTTCATGCGAATCTGGCAAATGATCAACCATTCCACATAAAAGTTTCCTCGAATAGTGGTCAAATAATCAAAGATATCGTCATCCCTAAATCGTTTCCCAATTACGATTTTGAGATTACCTTACCACCATTACCCGCAGGGAAACACGGAATTACATTAATTCAAACCCAGCCCTCGGGAGAAATCAATGAGTTTCTTTTGGCGCCACTTTGTTCGGATAACGCTTATGTTCATTTGTCTGTTGACACCAATGATGATGCTCCTAAGCCGATTTGCCTTGGTGATGGCGAGGTCTCCTCATTTACTCTATGCATCACGAACCATTCCAATCTTCCTATATCACAAGGTATACTTCATGTCACAAGGTCATCACTGGAAAACGAAACGAATGGCAATATCACCGAGATTGGTTCTGCGGACATTTCTCTCGCACCTGATGAGACCATAAAGGTCAATATCCCTGTGACTGTTCCATCACAACAATACATCGCCTATCTCTCGCACCCAAGCGCAAACATTTCGCCCAGTCCATCTGTACGAATTCCCGTTTATAAGAAATCTGAAAATAGTACCGCGGCAGACATACATATTTTGCCTGTCCCTGAGTATACGACAATCAATCCGGAAAGTCCCGACGCGACGGATCATATACGCATAAAAGCAGGGTTTATCAACACAGGGAATACTGCTGTAACGAGTGCGAGTGTACAAGTATGTCTTGATTCGGAAATTATCTGTTCATCACAAACCATTCATACACTGAATCCCTACGATGTCGGCAATGCGTTTTTGGCGCTCACATCTCCATTACCAGTTGGCAAACATGACCTTGACATCGTTCTTCTCTCGAATGCTGATGCATCAACGATTACACAGTGCAAATTACCGGTTGAAATCAGCGCAAACACTGCGCCTCATTTTGTTGCAGGTTCTGTTCGGATGTGGAGTCAACGAGGAACGAATACCGCTCAGGAAACGATGTTTGTCTCTGCGCGTGTGCGCAATGGTGGTAGCAAGCCGGCCAAGAATATATCCATTTGTATCGTCAAAGATGACCCTATCGATGGAGCCGTTCAGAACTCCATTAACGACACAAGTCAACTGACAATTAAGTCCATCGCCCCAAATGAAACAACAAACTTTGTCTACAGATGGGAGAATTATTCGTGGACGGATGAGTCTCAGAATTACTATCTCGTACTCAACAAGAATGAGCAGAAGCATGGGAAACTATCCAACGATACATGGACCACACTGCCCTTTGTCAGGAGCAATAACTTAGGCGATTTTGCAATCGATTCGTTCTACTTGTCAACCAACATTGCAAGACCGGACACACCGATTACGCTTCGAGCAACATTGTCATATGACGGTGACCGCCCCATAAACAATATCAGTGTGCAGTGTGCCTCATCGTCCTCTGATGGTGACGAACTTACCAATAATTTTGTTGTGCCCACGCTTGACAAAGACAGAAAAGTAGAGTTTGTGAAGACAATAACCGCGAAACTCGGACATCCACTTATCAAACTTAGTATTAACGCAAATCGAGAAATTTCAGAGAGCAATCCAACCAACAACAATCGCATCATTCCTCTGAGTCTGCTGTTTTCAGAGAACGAGATGAAATCGCTCGACTCACATACGTATTCTTTCGAGAACATGTTTGACTCATTTGTGCTTGAAAGTATCGAGTACATCCCCGGAATTGGTTTTAGTATTCAGGACAAATTCACGTCCTCGACGGGTGTTATGGAAATGAAACAGGAGTATGTAACCTCCGATAATATCGAGACGAGTTCGGCGCTGTATCATTTTGACAAAGAAGACGAACTGTGGCTTGTGCTTCCATGGCTAGCACGAGCATGGACGAACGAGAATGCCGGGGATTTGTCCCTTAAAATTCCCATTGGTGAAGACAATGATTCGCTCCTCTATGAGGCCAAGGTTTTGGTCAGCGCGGGAATGGATTACGAAGGCATGCCAGTAGGGTCTCTGCAATCAAAACTGAATCCGGACGACAAGTTTGTCCGACATGACCCAGTGAATCTCAAGCAAACAGTGCAGGATACATGGATTTCGTTGGGAAAGACAAAACTTGTTGATGGATGCTTCACACCGACATTTAAACAGGTTGGTGATGCGTCAACACTCATCAAGGCCTTTGAGCTTATTCCGATTCAGGCAATCATGCAAACTCCGGCAATCGAGTTTGATCATGATTGTTCAGTCACATTGAGCGTGAAACAAGATTTTGATGATACTAACAATATTGTTCAATATAGGGATGGTCAACTACAACCGGATGGTAATATAATGTGGTCGTCATGGGCCGATACCAGTGTGGAGAACCCGGTGAGTGTCACCATGGACAGGCCTATTATTCAATGGCGTATTGTCATTCGACAAACAACAAACATGAAACAAGGTACTGTCAAGAGTATAACATTGAAAGAGTTGGCAACGGAATGATTTTCTTCTCATCAAAATCTGGAAAGAGCTATCTAATCGTAATTGCGATCTGGCTTGCGGTTATTGCCTGCGCTTATGTAACAATCTCATACTTCAACCGGCAGTCGCTCAAACTGATACAAAAGATTGAACTGTTCCCGTCGTCGGATTATGCCAAAGCACATTTGCTTTATGATGAGGCAGATATTGGTTTTAAGAAAATTATGAATGAAGCCGACAAAAAGAACAAGAATAGTGATACGAAGGTTCTTCTCTCTCCTGACGATGAACTTGTGACTCATACGTTGGGACTTTATCTGAAGGCACTTGACATTGACCCCGTCACGGAATATTCGCCTCAGCGCTGCATATACTATGAACGCGTCGCGCAGATTTACGAAGTCTGCGGTGAGGACTACAATCGCTATGAGTATATGGCCCGAGCGCTACTGTGTAACGAAAACTATAAGCTTGCGGAAATGTACGCAGGAACCGCAGCAGCCTCCAAGGTCAAGGACCGCAAAGCATGGGAATTGCTAGCCAATGTTTATATCGGTCTCAAATCATGGACTTATGCGTCTGTTGCTGTTCGTCAGGCACAAAAGGCTGGAATGCCCGACTATACGATGCTGTTCTATAATGCTAAGATTTACTTCGCCCGGGAAAATTATCAGCAGGCCAAAGAGTCGCTTATGGAGTCGCTACGTATGAATCCTAGCCAAAACAAGTCACGCGAACTCATGGCCGACACTCTCGAGATTATGGGCGAGTCAACAGCTTCGGCTCATATGTTGGAAGATGGCATTGGACACGGCATAGAGAATTCGACAGCACTACTGTACCGCATGGGAATGCTGTTTTATAAACAAAACGATTTGGACAAGGCCATCAAGTATCTGTCGATGGCTCTTGCGTTAGCACCGGACAATCCCGATTTGCATTGGGACCTTGCGCGGGCGCTTCAGCATTCTGGCGCTCCGGCACATCAAGTCCTTGAGCATCAGTCAATCGCAGGCAGAATCAATCCCAACTACAAAACGAAATATCTGGACTAATCTCTCTTGTCTTCATCGTCAGAAACTACATCCGGGTTTGCTCGAAACACAATTATGTTTTCCCTGTTGACTGTTGCCAGTCGACTCACTGGTGTTTTACGCACAATGACTTTTGGCGCAGTACTGGGAGCAGGACACTTAAGTGATGCCTATTTCCTCGCAGACAGCCTACCATTTTTACTTTTTGAGGTTGTTATTGGCGGGTTATTGACAGCTGTCTTTTTGCCATTGCTTGTCAAAGAACAGGAAACTCATGGGAAATCGAGTAGCCAAGCATGGAGAGCAGCTAATCTGTTACTGGGGAGCATAGGCGTTTTACTTTGCATTATGTCCGTCCTCGTTGTAATCTTCTCCCCAGCTCTGATTGATATGCAAACGATGTTCGCCCATAAAGAGGGACTTGATGAATACAGAAGTTTGTCTGTCAACTATCTTCGATGGTTAGCACCGGAGATTCTTCTTTTTGGCATCAGTTCCATCTTTATGGCAATCCTTAACAGCCATGGGAAATTTGCAATTACTGCGGCTGCACCGATTTTCAACAATCTGTTTATGATTGGAACCCTGCTTGCCTACTCATTCGGTTTGTATTCCGCCAAGTATATCGCCGTTGGATCAACACTTGGTGTTGCGGTTCAGGCATTAGTGATGATTCCATCACTGTTAAAAATCAAAATGCCGATTCGCCCCATTATCGACTTTAAAGACCCATTGTTTCAATTTGTAAAATCGGTCGCGCCGGCAATCATGATGCTCAGTCTGGCAAACCTCATCGCGACCGTCGTCAGAGTCAATCTCCTATCACCCATTGAAGGCGGTGTGACAGCTTACAAGTTCTGCTTCCAATTGATTATGATGCCTTATGGAATCATCGCTGTTTCAATTATCACTGTTCTTGTTCCGACACTGAGTAGGCAAAGCGCGAACAATGACTATCGGGCTTTTGGCATGACATTGTCCATGGGATTTCGCATAACTTTTTGCATCATGATGCCAATTATGATTTTGACATACATGTTGCCCTATCCCATAATTCAACTCCTGTTTGAACGAGGCAAGTTCACCCCGGCCGAAACGGCTTTCACGGCTGCATTTCTTAAAATGTACTCGCTTACAATCTTGCCATACGCACTGCTTATGCTACTGACAAAGTCATTCTTTGCGGCCAGAAACACGTCCATTCCGACCTCGTTGAATATTTGTGGCGCCGGCATCAATATTGGTCTGGGAATTCTGCTTGTATCATTTATGGGCGCACCCGGTGTTGCTTTGTCTTCAGGCATCACCTACGCAACAACAACGGTTCTTGGTTTGTATCTTCTGCGGAAATTTGTCATTTCTTTTGACTGGAAACAACTGATACAGACAATGGCAAAGTCCATCTGTGCTGCACTGATTATGTCGCTTGTTATTTTTACGACAATTAGTTTCTTCCCACAGGCAAATGACATTGCCATCATTCATACAGGAATATCGTCAGACATTCGGATGCCGGCTTTTGATCGTTCCGGTAATATTGTCGAGCTTGAATCACAATCTGACATGGACCGTTTTTATCCTTTAATTGCAAGCGAAGATTTTGCAACTACGCCCACTCTTGATGCTGACAGTAAATATGTTATCGCATTCGCTCCGCCCACACATACGACGACCACGATAGCACTTGTGCCACCGAAAGATAAATCCATCTTCAAGAGCTTCGGCAATGAACAATCAGTTGTCGAGAATCTGAACCTTAGGCTTTCCGAGTCGAAGACAACTAGTGGTTTGCTTCGTCGGACTTGGTGCATGATTAGAATTGCGAATAACGTACAATGCAACAATATCATCTTTGTTCCACATGGCAAGTCTATTGATACTGGGCTTGTCCATGGCATCAATTTCTATGCTTTCGTTAGGATTCTTATCGCCACTGTTTTAGGATTACTGACATACATCATTGCCGGTTATGCGTTCAGGATGCACGAGGTCGACTACCTTTTGAGAAAATTCAAACGTTCTTAATCGCTTTTTTCGACTTTGTGATTGCATTTTCTATTTTCTTCTTTGTCTTATGTTTATACCATATATCAAGGAGTAAACAAATGTCTATCTTTGCCGTGCTCATCCCGACGACAGTCCTATCGCCTGTTTTGAAGGAAGAAATTGAGAGTTTAAAGGCACAAACTTTAGCTGATTACAAATGTTTCTTTCAGGGTGAAGCCGCCGGTGCAGCGGTAGAATATGCCGATGATAAGCGTTTTGCAGTCGCCCCGGAGAATTTCGATAACTTAGCCAAAATGATTAACTGGCTTGCCAGTGATTCTACATCAGACTATATTGGTGTGATGCCGGAAGGGCTTCTCTTGAAACCGGAAGGTTTTGCGGAATTTGACACAAGATTTCGGGAAGACAAGGATGCAGTCTGTTTATACTCGTGTTATGAAGATTTGAAGCCGAATAACAAGTTTGAGAAAGTTCAATTATACGCCCATGAAGGATGTCCACACGAGCGCTTTGATTTTGGATTCCTCAAAATTTACAGACGTGCCGCGATTGAAAAGATTGGCGGATTTTCGACAACTCTTGTGCATGTCGCCGAATATGATGCAGAACTAAAACTAGCGGAAATCGGCAAATTGGATTTGATTGATAAGGTTCTCTATAGTATTAAACCTATCACAGAAAAGAAGGATGATGCCGCTTCAACACCCAGTGGTTTATACTCCCCCGGCAAAGGGAAGTTAGGTGGCTTCAGCTATGTGTTCTATCCCCCGGATCTTGAAGCAGAAGTGACGAGCGTTTTTGAGCAAGCTCTCAAACGTCGTGGCGCTTGGCTTGATAAACCAACCGTTCCGGTTGACTACAAAAACAAGAAGTATCGCTATACTTGCTCGGTGGTTATTCCGGTTTTGAATCGTGTCAAGTTTATCGGAAATGCAATTCAGAAAGTCCTCGATGGAACCTTCCAAGATTTCGAGATTATCATTGTTGACAACGGCTCGACTGATGGCACCATCAATAAGGTTTTGGAATATGTTGGCAAAGACCCCCGTATCAAACTGATTTGCCAGCACGGTCCCTCTATTGCTTATGCCCTTAACACCGGCATTCGCATGGCGGCTGGCAAGCTGATTTGCCAGTTGGATTCGGATGACCAATATTCTAACGAGACACTTGAGAAAATGGTTGCCGCCTTTGATGCGAATCCCAACTGCGGCTTAGCCATTAGCTATTACGCCCTGATGGAAGAAGATGGCACACCCGTGAGTGGTATTGACCCCGTTAAACACGCTGGTTACACGCGTAACCAGATTCTTCGTCGTGATGGCGCCGGTGCCTTGCGTGTCTTCCCGAAAATCGTTTTAGAGGAAATGGGCTATTACGATGAGGCTAATTATGGCAACTTCGGTGAAGACTATGACATGGTCCTGAAGGTTGGCGAAAAGTATGACGTTGACCGTGTACACGAAGTGCTGTATTTCTATCGCAGACATCCGGACAACACGGATGTTACACGTGACCCGATTATGAAGGTGCGTAACAAGAACAATGCACGTCTTGCAGCACTTGCGCGTCGCAAAGCAATCAACGCAAAATAGCCTTACATATCCCCCGTTTTCTTAGCACAAACGGGGGATATTTTTGTACATTTTTACCATGAAAAATACCAAAGTACAATTTGTAATCGGTCTGGTTTTAACTGTTTTTTTTCTTTATATTGCATTCCGCAATGTTAGCTTTGCCGACTTGCTAGATTCGTTACGCAAATTTAACTGGTGGATTGCCATTCCGTATCTTATTGTTGCATGGCTTGGCTTCTATTTTCGCGCAGTCAGATGGAAGTATCTTTTGCTTCCCACGAAGACCTTTACCTCAAGCAGACTGTTTTCCCCTCTCGTTGCAGGATTTGGCCTTAACAACCTTTTCCCGGCTCGCCTTGGCGAATTTGCGAGAGCCTATATCCTATCCAAGAACGATCAAGTTCCCTTTATGACAGGCCTTGGAACTGTTATTATTGAAAGACTATTCGATATGCTGATGCTTCTTGCATTGTTGCCGGTAGCCCTATTCAGCACAGAGATTCCCCATGACTTCAATCTTTCATACAGTTCTTTTTCAATATCGGGAGCAATGCTCTCGACACTTATCAAACAACTGACTGTGTTCTTTGTTGTTCTTTTCATTTTGGCGTTTACATTTCTCATTCCCCAAGTACGCAACTTCTACGAATGGTCAGTCACAAAACTTGTTTTCATCCCGATTAAGTATAGGCAATTACTTATCCGCTTGTTTCATTCGTTTACGGATGGTCTCCAAACACTGAAAACACCCAAGACATGGTTCGCGGTCATTTTCTATTCAGCGGCGGTATGGATTGCCTGCGGAGCATCCTATTACATCTTGGTCTTCGGATTCGATAATTTGTCCATGAGTTTCTCCCAATCAATCGCAGTCATGGTGATTACCTGTTTGGCAATCATTTTGCCGGCTGCACCCGGCTTCTGGGGCTTGATGGAATTGGGAATTATGTTCGGACTGCTTGTGCTCAGTATTGTTCCAAATGATGAGATTGGACGGTCACAGGCTTTGGCCTATGCATTCATGAATCATTTTCTTGTCTATGTGACTATAGTTGTAGCCGGACTTTATTACCTGTGGCGAGAGCAAATCAAAATCACAGATATTAATCAAGCGAAGGGGAATGCCAACTCCGATGACACAAGGCAAGATTCCTAAACTAACTTTTATTATTGTTCTGTCGCTGCTTAGCATCAACACTTATGCAGCCCCAAATACTGATAAAGCGACAAAAGATTATGTTACGGAGGTGCAGTCTAAAATGACTACCTATACAAAGAACGGTCTTACCTATGACAGAGGATGTGTTATTCGTGGTCCGATTGACAAAAAGCGCATGGCAATCCAGATTACTGGTGGTGGCTTTGCTGAAGGCGGCGAAAGCATTGTCAAAACATTGAGAGAGCATGGCGTCAAGGCCACTTTCTATTTTACCGGAGACTTTTATCGGACGCCAAAGTTCAAACCATTGATTGAGAGTATCATCAAGGACGGCCATTATGTTGGACCACACGGAGATAAGCATCTTCTCTATGCGTCGTGGGAGGTTCCACCCAAGCTTCTTGTTGACAAGAAGACTTTCTCCGATGACCTTCTTGCAAACATCAAAACGATTGAGGATTATGGTGTTCCACGTAAGAATATCACGGTTTGGAATCCGGCCTATCAACACTATACTGAAGAAATCGCCGAATGGTGTAAAGAGCTTGGCGTTCAGTTAGTCAACTACACTCCGGGGGCACGTACCATGGCTGACTACATGGAAGACGATGACCCGCGTTTTCTGACAGCACGTGAGATGGCGGATTCGCTCTATAATTACGAGAAACAGGATCCAAATGGTCTGAATGGATTCATCATGCATATGCACATTGGTGCTGGTCCCAAGCGCACAAAAGACCATTTTTTCGACTTGCTTCCTGAGATTATCGAGACCTTACAAAGCAAAGGTTATGAATTTGTTCGGGTTGATGAGTTGATTGGAATGCGTGCAGAATAATACTGAAATTGGTATATGTATACGATTATGATAAATGAACTCCGCTCCAAACTCATGGCATTTGCAAAGCCTTTTGCCGCAACTATCGACCATGACAAATTGATTCTGACGAACTGTGATTCGCCCAAAGAATGCCCTGATGGACATGCCTTTGTCCCGGCGCTGATGCCACAGAATTTGGGCAATACTCGTTGGAAACAGATTCATCAGACCAAGTTTGCCTACTATGGTGGAGAAATGGCTCAAGGCATTGCGTCAGCGCTTCTTTGCGAAGAACTGGCGAAGCATGGGATGATTGGATATTTCGGGGCGGCTGGGAATTCTCTTCAGTTCGTTGAAGAGAACATTGTCCGTTTGAACAAGAATCTTACCGAACAGGGATTGACCTACGGAACAAATCTCATCAATTCACCGCAAGACTCTTCAATAGAAAACGCTATTGTTGACTTGTATCTCAAGCACGGAGTCGCCCGTATCGGTGCAGCTGCTTATTTGCAAATGAGTGCTCCTCTCGTCAAGTTCAGGCTCAAAGGGTTGACACGTCTTCAAGATGGCAGTATCTGCGCAAAACATCATGTGGCCGCGAAAATATCCCGCAACGAAACGGCGGCACGTTTTCTTTCGCCTCCCCCGGAGGATATTGTTCGTAATCTCTTGGCGAATCGTGACATCACTGAAGAGGAAGCCAGTCTTTCTCAGTTCATTCCGGTTGCCGATGATATAACGGCAGAAGCAGACAGTGGCGGGCACACAGACAACAGAGCAGCCCTCGCATTGTTCCCGTCGATTATGGCACTAAAAGACAAGATGCAGACACAATACCAATATGCGGAGATTCCTCGTGTCGGTTTGGGTGGCGGCATCGCCACGCCTGCTTCAGCGGCAGCGGCTTTCGCCATGGGTGCCGACTACATTGATGTCGGTTCGGTACATCAGTCTTGTGTCGAATCGGGGACATCCGATGTTGTCAGGGATATGTTATCCCACGCAACACAGGCTGATGTTGCCAATGCGCCGGCCGGAGATATGTTCGAGATGGGTGCGAAAGTTCAGGTGCTGAAGTGGGGAACGATGTTCTCGCAGCGGGCAAAGAAACTTGGCGAGTGGTACGCGCAATACCGTTCGCTTGAGTCAATGCCACCGCAAGCCATCATGCAATTGGAGAAAGACTATTTCAAGAAATCTCTTGATGAGGTATGGGCTGGTACAGTCGAGTTTTTCAATAAAAGAAATCCGACTGAAATCGAGAAAGCCAACGCTGACCCACATCACAAGATGGCGTTGATTTTTCGTGCTTATTTGGGGCTGAGTTCAAGATGGGCCATCAACGGAGATCCTACAAATCGGGCCAATTTCCAGATCTGGTGTGGTCCCGCAATGGGCGCTTTCAATGAATGGGTAAAAGGTTCTTTCCTTGAATCTCCGGGTAATCGGCATGTCGGTATTGTCGCCACGAATATCCTTGTAGGAGCCGCCTATTTCCTTCGTGCTCAGTACCTGAGTTCTCAAGGAATCTCTGTTCCGCAGATGTTCACGTACACCCCTCTTCCGGAAGAAGTTCTCGCATCAATTTTATAAAAACACGAAGCCCGATATCATCACGATACCGGGCTTTTGATTTGCAATTACTGTTAGTTTTTATTGCTGTTCGTGCTCGCTCTTTTCAAGCTCTTCGAGAGTCTGTTTGATATCTTCAACAATGTATGATTCGACTACATCGCCTTCCTTGATGTCGTTATAGTTCTCGATAGTCAAGCCGCATTCTTGGTTTGTTGTAACCTTTTTTGCGTCATCTTTGAAACGTTTGAGACTTCCCAGTCTTCCCTCATAGATAATCTTGTTATCTCTAACAAGACGCACCTTAGCGTCACGGGCAATCTCTCCGTCCGTTACAAAGCAACCTGCAATACTACCAATACGGGAGACTCTGAAGACCTGATCGATTCTTGCGTGGCCGGTAATCTTCTCAACATGTCGTGCATCCAACATACCGGTCAAGGCCTCGCGAACATCACGCATCAAATCAAAAATGACACGATAGAGCTTAATTTCAACACCAGTACGTTTTGCATGTTCTTCGGCCGATGTGTCAGGTCGAACATTGAATCCAATCACAATCGCATTGCTTGCGTCGGCCAAGTTAATATCACTCTCGTTGATACCTCCCACGCCTGAGTGCAAAACCTTAATTCGAATGGTCTCAGTGCCTATTTTCATCAATGATTGATTCAGAGCTTCAACAGATCCCTGAACATCAGCTTTCAAAATGACACCCAACTCCTTGACCTTACCTTCAGACAACTGGTCAAAGATGGATTCCAAAGTAATGTGTTTGCGAACCAGAGACAGAGAATGCTGTCTTCTTCGCTCAGTACGTCTCTCCGCTATTTCACGGGCGATTTTTTCGTCAGGGACAACATAGAATGATTCCCCGGCATCCGGCGAACCGCTCAGACCGATAATCTCGACAGGTACGGAAGGCCCGGCTGTTCTGATGGGGCGTCCCATATCGTCGTTCATCGCACGCACATTACCACTGATTGCACCACAAACAAATGCGTCACCCTGATTCAGAGTTCCGGATTGAATAAGAATGGTTGCGACAGCGCCACGAAGAGGGTCCATACGTGATTCGACCACAACACCAACAGCCGGTTTATCCGGGTCAGCCTTCAAATCAAGTAAATCTGCCTGCAAAGCAACGGATTCTAACAACGAATCAATATTGATATTCTTCTTTGCACTGATATCAATGAACATTGTATCACCGCCGAACTCTTCGGGAACAAGATTGTGCTGCAAAGCAGCCTGACGTGCTTTGGCAGGATCAGCCGAAGGCAAATCAATCTTGTTAACCGCAACAATGATAGGAACATTCGCGGCTTGCGAGTGATTGATTGCTTCGATTGTTTGAGGCATGAAACCGTCATCAGCAGAGACGACAAGAATAACAATATCTGTCGCCGCAGCACCACGAGCACGCATTGCTGTAAACGCTTCGTGACCGGGAGTATCAAGGAAAGCAATCATGCCCCTTGATGTGGAAACATGATACGCACCAATGTGCTGTGTGATGCCACCAAACTCATCATCAACAACATTAGACATACGAATCCTGTCAAGTAATGTTGTCTTGCCGTGGTCAACGTGACCCATAATCGTAACCACCGGAGCACGACGTTTCATATGCTCAGGATTATCCTCAACGATGTACGGAGCAATATCATCATAATCCGTTTTGGGTGCAGCCACTTCAAGTTCAATGCCCAAATCCAACGCAATCAACTCCATCAAATCCGTTGACATGGTTTGGTTAATCGTCAACATTTGACCATTGAGAATAAGTCTCTTGATGACCTCTTCAGGCATGACCATGCACTTATCCGCAAAATCACCGACAGTCATTTCACCATCGATTAACACGCTCGTTGGCATTGACTGCTGTGCGGCTTCGCGCTGCTGCTCATAATATCTTTTCTTCTTCTTGGGAGCGCCATTTGCGCCACGTGCCGATTTCGAAGCAGAAACCAACAAGTCTCTTGTCGATTTGGCACCTGTATCCATCGCTTTTCTTTTGGGATTTGCGGACTCACTAATCTCAAAAATCTGAGATGGTCTCAACTTCCCTTTTCCGGCTGTCGACTTTTTGTCGCGTCTATCATTGCGTCCGGTGGCTTTGCCATCGCCGCGCATGATTCCAATCTGAGGAAGATTATCCTCAGTCAGTTTCACCGGCCTGCTATCACGATTCTCGTATCGTGGATTGTTTTGTCCGGAAGTCTGAGGACGACGATCACCAGTATTGAAAGGCGGTCTTCTTTGTGTAAAGCCTTGCGAATTTGAGCGATTTCCCGTACCTTGCTGATTGTTGGAATATCTCTCCCCAACAGGTCTATCGCCTTGTTGGAAATTCCTTTGGCTAGGGCGATTTCTGTCATTCGTATGAGGATTGTTCCCATGCTGTTGTGATTGCTGCTGACGTCCATCAAAAGGTCGTGTAGGTCTCTGAGAATAGTCTCTGTTCTGATTCCTGTCAGACTGTTGTGGGCGTTGGCCACGTGACATATCATTTGTTGATTGATATGGTCTGTTACCATGTTGTTGATTTCTCAAGTCAGGTCTTTGTGTGCCATGACGTGGGTCGAAACCGGCAGGTCTGCGATTTGCGGTGGAATGCCCTTGTTCACCCTGAGCAGGTCGGGGTGTCATTGGTCTGTTCTGAGCAATTTTTCTGTTCTGCTGCGGTGCAAGAGTCTGTCCCGGGCGAATATGCCGAACCGGTTGCTGAGCTTGTTGTTGGGGTTGCTGAAGAACCTTTCGAGGTTCTGCCAAAGGTTTTGTTTCGGACATCTTTGAGGTAGGTTCGGCAGTGGGAGTCTGCACCTTTTGAAGTGCTTGAGGTTCAGACGAAACTGTTTCGGGAACTTTAGCAACAGACTCGACAGGCTTCTGAGGCGTATTGACCGGTTTTGGTTCTTCTTTGACAGATTCCTTTTTCTCGGCTGCTGCTGTTGCAACAGGAGCCGTTGGCTCTGGTTTACTCTCGGTCTGAGGTTTCGCTTTCGCTACTTCTACAGGAGCGACCGGAGCAGTTGGTTCCGCACTTTCTTTCTTTGTCTCTTTTGCCGCTTTTTCAGTAGCGACGGTCTGACCTTTTTTTTGCTCAAGGAACTGATTTAGTTTGTCATAGAGCAACGGTTTCTTCTTTTCAGCGGCAGGCGCTAAATCTGCAGAAGACTTCGTTTCCTTAACGGTCTCTTCTTTTTTCTTTTCAGTTTTTTTAGCCTTTACAGGAGCAGCCTTTTTGGAGGGTTTCTCCTCAGTCGTGACAGCGTTATTGCCTTCTTTTGACTTTTTAAAACTCTTGATAAGTGGAACGATAACACGGCAAGCATCATCAGTCAATGACGCATGAGGACTATCCTTTACATCGACTTTGCTTTTCTTACAAATCTCCAAGACTTCTTTGTAATTAAGCTCATACAATTTTGCGAGTTCATGAACTCTCATTCAGCTAATCTTCTCCTGTTATGCCCAAGAAACAGTGTATGTTTCTATTGTGTTTTTGGCAGTCAATAAATCCTATTGCATACACCTAACACGCATCATGAGAATGTCCATGACGAAATCTATCTGTAGAGACTATGTCAGATGTAATTAGTTCATGTATATAACCGTGGCTATAGCAACTAATGATTACCATCATTTGAGTACAACAAATCTGTGGTTAAACTCAATAATTAGTTTGCTTTTTGCTATTATCTAATGTGATTTCTGCCTCATTCGTCGCTCCAAATATCTGCTGAAGCCATTGCATATAAACACTCTGCACACTATCATCATAATTCTTTTTGAATGCGTCTGAGAAATCAAGTCCAGTTCGCAAATCTTCGATGAAAAAGCGACCTTTCGCATTTACTGTTCCGGTTGTTTCTGAGCCATCCCAAAGAATGTGTTTGACAAAATACTTTGAAATAATGTAAGCGTTTTCCGCCTCACCTCTTGACTCAATGTCGGCAAAGGAATTCTCGGATAACCCCTCCAATGTGGTCGATGTCGCTTTTCCTCGTAGGCTCATCAATTCTTCATCACTCAACTTCAAATTTGGCTCTTCCAATTGAGCGATACCTTCTTGAAACCAAACAGGGACTTTGGTTCGTAACATACGTTCAATCAACACGTGCGTATACTCATGATGAATCAAATCTTCAGCTGGTTTGATGCCTTCGCCAAGACGGTCAAGATTCAACCGGAGTCGAGTATCAAACGCAGCTTCTGCCCATGAGGGAGCACTCGAAATAATGGCAAAATCATTAGGTTGATATATCCTAATATTCAGCTTACGTTTCATATTGAGACCGAGATCCATTTTAAGCTTCTCTTTTGCCATCTCAAAGTATCTCAGCAAATCAAGCGGCTGAAGCGCTCCTTCATAATCAGGAGACTTGATGCAGAAAAGGCTGTCCGAAGTTTCATAGTACTTATACTTGAGTCGTGTTTCGATATCTAGGTCATCCTTGACATTGAGTGCCTGATTCATGGCATATCCAACAACGACATCGCTCCCCTCAAGTTCCTGAGCTTTCGTGTAATACTTCTCAGCTTGTGTCAGTTGGTCATCACTATTCAACATGTCGGCATACTTTGTCACCACAAGCGCATTCTCCGGAAACTTTGACAACGCAGTCTCGAGTACTTTTTTGCCCTCGGAGGTTTGGTCGTCATAAAATAACTCATCGGCATGTTTCAACATCATCACAGCATAATTGTCTGCCATACGATTTGCATTTGCTTTATAGTCATCGTCAGCTCTCACGGCTTCATTGCTGTACATCAAGGCATTTTCAAATTCAATTAAGGCCGTGTCATACTCATTCTGATTTGTCAGCAGTACTCCTTTGTCATTGAACGCATCACTCTTCTGAGCAAAGTACTGTGCCACAGACTGACGAACAACTGGATTCATCACCGAAATCCATACAGCACAACGTGCGATGGAACGAGCATAATTGAACGGAATGTCATCCACAAACCTAAGTGTTCGCACCACGAATAGTGGCAGTATCAGCCATATCGCCAACAATGTGAAACAGATAACAATCCATGTTTTGATGCGTCGTTTTCTTGGCATCACATTGACTCTCTCTCACAATGTCGACAAACAGCACTCATCACAAAAACTACTTGGCCAGTGCTTCCCATGCGAGATACGCAATATTGCGATAGTAATACCCCGTCGCCCTTGTCATGCCAATCTCACAGGTTCTGCATGTTGAGTAATGCACAAGTGGTTTGTCCGTATGAGTCGATTCTTCATGGAATCTTTTGACTTCGAGGCTTTCCGCCTTTGTAGCAGTTCCAGTCAATTCTGGATACATAAACCCTCTGTCGCCTGCCATACCGCAACAACCGTATCCAACCGGCGTGAAAACATTATCACACAAGAGATTCGACATCGCGAAGAAATCCATGACCGCTCCCGATTTGACCATAGTGCAAGTCGGGTGCAGAATCGCACATTCATTTACCTTGGGCCATTCCTCAGGAGGACGGTTTTTCAACACAAACTGAACAAGAAAACTGCAGAAATCATAAATCTTCAAATCGTGCCACTTGTCAAGCATGTCCCCTTTAAGAATCTTGTCATAATGACGCATAATGCCAGCACATGTCGAGGTCTCACAAATAATTGGAATTGCTCCTTGCTCCGAAGTATTCCACAAATGATTCACCAAGCGCTCAACACACACAAGCAAAGTTTCTGTGTAACCTTTGCTCATGTAAGCCTGACCACAACAATACTTGTCACAATTATCGGGAATCATCACTTCCCAACCACAGGATTCGAGCGTCTGTATCACAGCCTCGGGGACACTCGTCGGCGTCACTTCGCCATGAAGGTCACCAATCATGCGAACGAGACAGCTTGGGAAGTAAATCACAGGCGCATTTTTGCCTGAAAGTGACCTACGAGTTGGCATTTTCTTTGCACACTTGGGCAATGGGAAATCCATCGGCAAGCGGGCAATCTGTCTGTCTGTAAGATTGAACATAAGCGTCGTAGCTTCCTGAACACCCCATCGCATTGGCTTACCAAATACGTTCAGACCACTCATGACTTTCAGGCCAGTTCTTAAGCCGGATGATAGTAATCCATAATTACTCTCAATCCCGGCCGCAACGGTACGCCCCAAAGCAGTGTGGTGTTCATGTCGGAACTCCTTCATGCTCTGGCCGGTATCTATTTTCACCGGGCATGCAAAAGCGCACATGCCATCACCTGCGCATGAGTCCTCGCCGAAACGCCTATAATCGCACTTAACACTAAAGACTTCATCTTTGATGGCCGTCTCAGCGACATCGTCCAACATACGACGACGAACAGCTATACGCATACGTGGTGTCATCGTATAATCGCGTGACGGACAAACCGGCTCGCAGAAACCACACTCGATGCACTTGTCTGAGCCATGCCCCACCAAAGGCATTTTCTTGAGATTCTTCAGATGTCCTTTCGGGTCATCATTCAAAAGGACGCCGGGATTCAATATGTTCTGTGGGTCCAATAACCTTTTAACTTCCCACATCAACTCATAGATATCCGCTCCCCATTCCATTTTGACGAATGGTGCAACATTTCGGCCTGTTCCATGTTCGCCCTTCAGAGCACCGTCATACTTGCCAGTAACCATCTGATTGACAGCATTCATTAAGTCGTCATATTTCTGTATTTTTGCAGGCTCATTAAAGTTCGGGCAAATAATGAAATGTAAACTTCCGTCTTTGGCATGGCCATAAATGCAAGTCGTAGGGAAGTCATATTGAACAAACAGCTTTTGCAAATCGGCAATCGCATCAGCCAGTTTCTCGACGGGGAAACAGACATCTTCAATAATGACGCTCGTCCCAGCTTCACGCATGGCTCCCACACACGGGAATATTCCATTACGCATTGTCCAAAGCTCTTCTCGTTTTTGCGGGTCGGAGGAGAATTCTGCGTTCCTCAACAAGTCAAAACCTTTTAGCACCTCCGTGCACTTCTGCACTTGTTTCTCGACAACATCGAGGTCGTTACCTTGGCAGTCCACAAGCAACATCGCCGAATTCGCAACAACCCCATCAGGCACATCGATCTCAATGTCACCGAGCGCATCAATAGCCTTGGCATCCATAATTTCGAGTACCGCACACCCAGCCCGCTCCAAGGGATAAATCGCTTTTGCGGCATCTTTCAAATCCTTGAACCACGCGAGAGTTGTGGACTTGATTGAGCAATCTGGAACAGTATTGAGGCGCACTTCTGCAAGAAAACCAAGTGTTCCTTCACTTCCGACCATTAAGTGTTGCAAGATATCAATCGACTTGGTGAAATCAATAAACGAATTCATCCCGTAACCGCAAACATTCTTATAGTGATACTTGCGCGTAATCCGCTCGGTCATATCCTTGGACGCCAAGATCTTCTCGCGAATACTCTGCAATCCTTTTGCGATATCAGGGCGATCCTTCCACAGTTTTTCTTCCGCGTCGCTATCAGCGGTATCAATCTCGTATCCATCAGCAAGAACAATCCGCATGCTGTGCAAGGTGTGGTATGCATTCTGCTTAACACCGCAAGACATTCCGGAAGCATTATTCGCGACAATTCCACCAATCGTGGCCGCCTTAAGCGAAGCAGGGTCAGGGCCGATTTTCACCTTATACTTCTGCAAATGATTATTACACTGCAAGCCAATCACTCCGGGATCGGCGGCAACAACAGTTGCATTATCCAATATGGTCATGTTTTTCCAATAACGAGCAACATTGACTAACAATCCGTCACTCACGGACTGACCGGACAAGGATGTTCCCCCCGCACGATAGGTAATATGCGTTTTGTTGTCTCGAGCAAACTGAAGAATCTGCTTGATATCCACAACCGATGAAGGAAACAGAACCGCTTGAGGAACATAATGATACAAACTTGCATCACCGGAATGCGCATATCTCTCAATCGGTTTCGTCAGAACCTTGTCATTGCCAAGTTTACTTCTCAGGTCCTTCAAATTCTGTTCAAATTGCATATTATCACCATTTCATAATACTTTGCTATATACTACAACAATAAGTTATAATGTACTAGTCCCGTATGTTTGGTTATCAGCATCTATCACTATGCGTCAGCATCCTTATGGCCTGTCAATTGTCGTTTTCGACGACTCTCACACTCATCATGCCGGTACGTCAAGCGAATGATTCTCGTGAATTCCCAATCATGACTCTTCCTGCACCTCAAGATATGCAACCGAAAAAAGTCGATTTTGATTGGGATAGTGACAAACAACAGCTCAAGGACAAATTACGTAACAATCAAGAAAAGTTAACGATTGCTGACTCTTCGCAGCGCCAAACAACCACTCCTCCTGATAAAGTCAAGCCAATTGTTCGTGTTTTAGATTTAACAGACGCAGACAATTTCGTCGTGCAGAACATCAAGAAGAAATATAGCCTTGTAACATCGAGACGCTACATGGACGGTTCAGCCGGACAAAATGTCATCGGGACAACAATTGATAAATCCGGAACACAATACTATGCTCATGGGGAGACTCGTCCCGGTTATTACGATGTGTTTGAGTTCTCGCCGGAATCATTGCAACACTTGATAAGATGCGAAGAAAAAGCCATAAGGGATCGCAATCTTTCTCCGCAAACAGCCAGTGTCGAAAAAATAGTTTTTGGAATCGTGAAAGATAAAAACGGAATACCTGATCTTGGTGTAAAGAATATAATAGTAAAACAGACAGAATAGAAGAATTAGGATTTTACTTAGGACATTGATGTGATTGCTATATTTGTTATAATCTTCCTTGCTATTGTTTGGGGAACACTGATGTTTTCGACACGCTTTATCAAGCATCATGTTCTTCGCGAGAATATCGAATCCTACATTTATGTTGCACCGGCAGCGTTGTTGCTTTTAATGTTCTGGTTTGTTCCTGTTGTTATGTCTGTTTTTATTTCCTTCACAGACTGGACCGGTGCTTCTCGCCTTAACACAGTCAACTGGTTAGGAATAGAGAATTATACCAAGGCCCTTCAGGATCCCAACTTTATTCAGGTTTTCTGGAACACGGTCAACTATGTGATTTGGAGTGTCCCCCTTACGGTCTGCGCCTCGCTTATCGTCGCCATGTTGCTCAATAACAAAATGCGGGGATTAGGCGCTTTCAGGACGGTTTACTTTCTTCCATTTGTAACCACATGGGTTGCCGTTTCGGTTGTGTTTAAATATGTTTTCAATGAACAGTTTGGTCTGGCTAACTACATTTTGGAACTGCTCAATCTCCCTACATTGGGATGGCTTAACGAATCACGCGGGATTATCGAAATGGTCGTGACGAACATTTGTACAATGCTCAATATCACGCCCCCGGAACACTGGCATCCATTCCTTGCAGGGCCTTCCTTATCGATGTTTACCATCATCATCACCTCTGTCTGGCGCGATTTAGGGTACTTCATGATTATCTTCTTGGCTGGTTTGCAGAACATCGACAAGAGTTATTATGAAGCGGCCGAAATTGATGGAGCAACACGCTTTCAACAATTTAGCAGTATCACATGGCCACTACTTTCACCCACGACATTCTTTATTTTAGTCATCTCCCTCATTACGGCCTTCAAAGTCTTCGTGCCACAGTTCATTATGACCCCGAACGGCGGCCCTGGTCGCACAACAGAAACACTCGTTTTTTACTTGTATCGCGAAGGTTTCATGGGCTATAGACAGCTTGGCTATGCCTCCGCGGTCGCATATATTCTGTTTGCAATTATCTTGATTTTGACACTTTTCCAGAATCGGTTTTTCGGCAGGAAGGTGCACTATGACTAATCGTTTGAGAGAGTATTATGAGTAGTGATGATGATTTGGAAGACTTCGATCTTGATAGTATCGATGAGAGTATCGCTCCTCCACCGGCAGATGAGACTGTAAACATAAACAAGCCGTTGGAGCCTAGTCATATGATTGGTCACTTCCGCTTACAGAAAATACTGGGACGCGGCGGAATGGGCGAAGTGTGGCTTGCAACTGATACTCAGCTTGAGAGACAAGTCGCTATCAAACTCATGCGCCCCGAGTATGTAAGTAATACAATTGCAATCAAACGGTTTCAACGTGAAGCACGTGCAATCGCCAAATTGAACCATCCAAATATCGTACAAGTTCATATGATTGGCTGGCACAATAATACGATATATATGGTCATCGAACTGGTGGAAGGAGAAACTCTGTCCACCTATCTGACCAAGCAAGGCCATTTTGATTTAGTTAATGCCGTTTCTTGCATACTTCAAACTGTTGAAGGATTGAGTTTCGCTTACTCCAAAGGAGTTGTCCACCGCGATATCAAACCCGGGAATCTGATGCTGACGGAAAAAGGCATCATCAAAATCACCGACTTCGGTTTGGCCAAACTGATGCTCGCAGACACCGCAATGACGCAGGAGGGGACGACGCTTGGAAGCCCAAACTACATGTCTCCGGAACAAGCCAAAGGTAGCGCGACCGACCATCGAAGTGATATGTATTCGTTAGGGGTCACGTTCTATCATCTGTTAACAGGAGAACTCCCCTATAAGGCCGATACACCAATGAGCGTGATGCTCATGCAGATTCAGGACCCTCTCCCCGAGCCGAAAGAACTCCTCGAACTGGCAGATGGAAAAGCCTTCAGAATCATCAAGAAGATGACTGAGAAGAAACCTGAAGATCGTTATCAGGACTATAATGAACTCGCTGCAGATTTGGTTGATTTAGCGCCTGACGCCCACACATTTATTCATATTCAAAACACCTCGACCAGAACGAAAAGCGTTTCGTCATCAGCCTTGCGCCCTAAGAATATATGGGGTATGGTGGCAGCTATCGTGTTGTTTTTTGTGGTTATTGCTGCAGCCGGCGTTTATTTCATGTCCAAGATAGACAAGCAACAATTGAATAATTCTGTGAGTGTCCCGGAGAATGTCAATATTGGTCGCAGTATTGCAGATGATTCCAAACAACCCGCGGCCGTTAATGTAGAAACGGATGTAACAACTCCAACCGCAAATCAACCGGCGTTACAAATCACCTTAACTCCAACTGTGACTTTCACCCCGAAACCAACAATCGTCCCAACAAAACGACCCGCCATCACTTACACGCCTATTGTCAAGAATGTCGCAAGAAAGAAAACCGTCAAAATCGTTCCTATGCACAACGAGCAGGCTGTTCCTGCCTACTATGATCCACAAGGGAAACGCGAATGCACCAGCCTTCCCGTCGGCGCTGAAGTTGAAGTGTTTGATGACAAAAACAAAGGGTTTATTGGAGTACTCAACCCCAACAAACCCAAACAAAAAATCTACATTCTCGAGAAAAACACTAAAGCTTTTTAGTTGACCTTTACCGTTTTCAAATACTCAGACATGACAACAGTCTGTTTTTGCTTACGAGATTCTTCGGACGCAAACGACAACAGATGACTGTCAGTTGCAATTTTGAGCGATGCCCATGCCTTGTCATAATTGCGAGTCCTTACCAAATCGATGAATTGGTTAATCGCGCCTGAGTCACCACCATGGTGTCCATCACTCTCGATAATCTTCTCATCTTCATGCACTTTTGTCGACGCAACATTATAATTAAACCCAGGATTGAAGCGATAGAGATTGATGTCATCAGTCTCAAGTGTTCCATCAATTTCGCCCTCAGTCCCAAGAACTCGAATGGTACGGGTTGGATTCATGGTGTTTGCATGCATTCCAAATATAAACTGAATACCATTCTCAAACTCCACGAGGACATTCTGTTCGTCCAAGGCAGTGTTATCGCAATCAAAAGCGCAACGGCCATAAGGCCCTGTTTCAAGCGCTTTGCGGCGAGCCTCAAGCGAGGTGTCCAATGCGATGGCACTGACCGGCCACTCAACATTATCAGTTAAATACATTGAAATGGCATCAAATGGGCACTTTCCGACGTGTGGGCAACCATCAGTGCAACGCTTTGTGGCGCCTTCAGGCTGGTTGGCTTTGACAAACATCAATTGGAAACCCATTGACATAATCGACTTCGGTTCGGAATCGGACAGCCAAACGGCTAAATCCATATCGTGGCAGGTCTTCGTCAAAATCACGGGACCACTTTTGCTGACAACGCCCCAGTTGCCACGAACAAAACTATGAGCAAAATGCCAGTAGCAAACATTCTCTTCCATAATGATAGAAAGAACTTTGCCGATTGCCTTGGAGTCAATCAAATCTTTTATTTTGGAGTAAAATGGTGTATAACGCAAGGGATGACAAATCTGAACAATACACTTATTCTGTACTGCAGCATTGAAGATTTTCAGCACACCCTGTGGTGTAACATCAATTGGTTTCTCGAGGAACAAGTCATAACCTTTATTTATGGCCATGAGCGATGAATCCAAATGCTGCAAATCCATTGTCGTATTGAAGCACATCGGAGCCAGTTTTTCTGCGTCAAACAACTCTTGATATGAAGCGAATTGTCTGCTCTCCGGAATTCCATGAATTTCCGCAAACTTTTTCCTTCTGTCCTCTTGCAATTCTGCGACAGCAACGAACTTCAGTTGGTCCGGATGCTCCTTGGCATAAGCGCCATGCGTATATATTCCTCGGCCACCAGCACCAAGCAAAACTGCTTCTAACGGTTTGTTCTTATTTGACATCATTAACTCCATTGTTTAATCAGTTGACAATACTATCAAGTATGAGATTATTCTACTAATAGATGCTTTGTAACACTATTTTCCCTCAAAAAATGCCGCCCAACTATATCCAAGTTGGGCGGCTCCATCTGAAACGATTTAGTCTCTACAGCAAAACTTCAATCGCTGATTTCATTTTTGCGAGATCCATTACTTCGTCATTGACGACGGCGACTGTTCCCTTGACCTTTGCAGCCGGGACAAAGAACGGTGCGATGTTTGTCTTCACGCCTTTTGCATTGAGGAATGCAGCAGCATCACAAATGTTCTTGCCGACCTCAGGGCAGTTCATGCCCTGCTCGTTTACGACGGCGACCTTCAGTGTCTTGCCGTTAGGCAGCACAGCCTCAAATCCCGCACCGGGCAGGACATGACGATTTTCATAACTGGTATGCAAATCATGATGTGCTTTTTCACTGTTTGGTTCACCATAGTACTTCGTGTAAAGGTTCTGAACTTCAGTGTTCTCCTGAGATGTACGGATCAGTTTTCTGTCGCTTTCATACAGAGCAGCGGCACGTTCCTGACGATGCTTCAGATTCTTCGCAGGGGGCTGACCGCCACCATTCAAGCAACCACCGGGGCAAGTCATGACTTCAATCATGTCATAGTCAGCTTCACCGGCAACGACCTTTTCACAGACTTTGCGGGCATTTGCCAAACCACTGACGACAGCCAGTTTAATGTCAATCCCGGCAACACTGTACTTCACTTCACGCACTCCGAAGTCACCGCGCAAGTCGGTGTACTCGCACTCATCAGCCTTCTTGCCGATAAGCTTTTCAACTGCGTAACGAAGAGCAGCTTCTGTCACACCACCGCTAGCACCAAAGATTTCGCCGGCACCGGAACGCATTCCAAGAGGCATGTCAAATTCTTCATCAGGCAAATCTGCAAAGTTCAGCCCCTTAGCTTCAATCATATGTCCCAAACCAACTGTTGTCAAGACATAATCAATCGGCTGACGGCCGGTTTCTTCGAACTTATCCAATTTAGCTTCACCCTGTTTGGCTGTGCAAGGCATAACGCCGACAATGACCAAATCTTCAGGCTTGCAACCTAAAATCTCAGGCAGGAAACGGCGAGCAACTGAGCCGAACATTTGCATAGGAGATTTAGCTGTGCTCAGGTTCGGGAGCAGACTGGGGAAAAATTGTTCCGCAAACTTTACCCAAGCTGGGCAGCAAGATGTGAACAAAGGCAATTTCTCGCCCTTTGTTTTGCGCCCAATAAACTCGGTCGCTTCTTCAAAAATTGTCAAGTCAGCCGTGAAAGAAATATCATAAACATTCTTGAAGCCAACTCTTTTCAGAGCAGCAACCATCTGTGGGGTGACCGTATGTTCAGCAGGCAGATTGAAGACATCGCCAAGACCGGAACGGACTGCGGGAGCAACCGCTGCCACAACTGTCTTGGTGGGGTCGTTCAGAACCTTCCAGATATCTTCTTCCTGTGACTTGATGGACAATGCGCCAACCGGGCAAACGGTGATACAGTTACCGCAGCCGACACAAACGCCTTCGCCAAGACCATTACCAAAAGCAGGAACAACACGAGCATGTGCCCCACGTCCCGCGAAATCGATTGCGCCTATGCTCTGAAGCTCCGCGCATGCTCTGACGCAGTTTCCGCACAAAATGCACTTATTGGAATCACGGACAACGGAAGGTGAGGTGTAGTCAGTAGGCTGGCGAACCAGTGTGCTTTTGAACCGAATTTCACTTACACCCAACTTGCGGGCGATTTCAAGCAATTTGCAGTCATAACTCTTAACGCATGTCGTGCAATCATTGGCATGATTCGCAAGCAACAATTCGATTGTGATTTTTCTTATGTTGCGCAATTCGGCTGTGTTTGTTTTCACAACCATACCTGCTTCAGGAGGCGTTGAGCAAGAGCTGTTAATGCCTCTTCCCTGAATATCCACGATGCAGAGACGGCAGGCACCATACACACTCAGATCGCTATTGTAGCAAAATGTAGGAAGATCAATTCCAGCTTTTCTGATGACTTCAAGCAAGTTCTTCTCGCCCTCAAGTGGAATGTCACATCCGTCAATGTTGATAAACTTTTTATCAGTAGTATTCGTAGTAGCCATGTCGATTACTTCACTCCTATGATTGCATCAAAACGGCAATTGCGTGCACATTCACCGCACTTAATGCATTTATTAATATCAATATGATGAGGCTTCTTGGGTTCACCGGAGATTGCGCCAACCGGGCACTTCCTGGCGCACATCGTGCATCCTATGCAGCGATCAGCAAGAATCTCGGGTTTTGCAAGCGCTTTGCACTGACCCGTTGGGCAATGCTTGTCGCGGATGTGTGCAAGATACTCATCACGGAAATACCTCAAGGTGCTCAGCACCGGATTCGGCGCTGTTTTACCTAAGGCGCACAGAGAACCCTTTTGAACTGCTTTCGCGAGTTCTTCGAGCAAATCTAATGTTTCCTCAGTGGCTCTGCCTTCCATAATATCATCAAGCAAACTCAACATAGCTTTTGTTCCTTCACGGCAGGGAACACACTTACCGCAGCTCTCATTTTGTGTGAACTGCATAAAGAAGCGGGCAACACTGACCATGCAAGAGTCTGTATTCATGGCGACTAAACCACCAGAACCAACCATGGCTCCCATTTTACGCAATGAATCGTAATCAATAGGAACATCCAGATGCTCTTTTACTAAGCAACCACCGGACGGTCCACCAATCTGAATCGCCTTAAAGTCTTCGATTCCCTTTGTGTGACCTTTTTTGTCAACTAAGCCACCGCCGATGTCAACAAGAATCTCTCTCAATGTCGTTCCAAAGGGAACTTCAATAAGACCTGTGTTGGCAACATGACCCGTCAGAGCAAATGTCTTTGTTCCGGCTGCGGTCTCAGTTCCCATCGCAGAATACCAAGCGGCACCCTTGAGGATAATCATTGGAATGATGGCCAAGGTTTCAACATTGTTGATAACCGTAGGTTTGCCCCAAAGCCCCTTAATCGCAGGGAAGGGAGGCTTAGGCATAGGCATACCACGCTTACCTTCAACGGAGGCAAGCAAAGCTGTTTCTTCACCACAAACAAACGCTCCGGCACCTTCCATAACGTTCACATGGAACGAACGCCCTGTACCGAAAACATTGTCTCCCAGAACGCCGATAGCTTCAGCATCCGCAATCGCCTTGCGAACTCTGGTCACTGCGAGAGGATACTCCATTCTCACATAAATCCAACCTTCATCAGCGCCAATGGCGTGACCGGCAATCATCATACCTTCGATAACCGCATGAGGGTCGCCTTCCATAACGGAACGATCCATAAACGCACCGGGGTCACCTTCATCACCATTGCAGACTACGTACTTCTTGGGGCCGGGCTGTACACGGGCAAATTCCCATTTGCGACCCGTGGGGAAACCTGCACCGCCACGACCACGAAGGCCACTGGCAAGAATCTCTTTGCAAGTTTCTTCATCGCTCATTGAAGTCCATACTTTATAGGCAGCTGAATAACCATCGCGGCTAATGTACTCACGAACATCATCAGGATCAAGAATTGCGCAGTTTCCCAAAACGGTACGATGCTGCAATTTATAGAAAGGAATATCCTTCTGACTCTGGCAATGCTGCTTTGTGTTGGGATCAACATAGAGCAAACGCTCGATGACTTCGCCCTTCACAAGTGTCTTGGCAACGATCTCAGGAATGTCTTCGACTGTAGCTTTGCAATAAAGAATGCCATCGGGCAGAATCGAAAGCAGCGGTCCCATTTGGCAGAACCCCTGACATCCTGATTTGCTCAGATGAATGAAATTAGAAGGTTTGTTTTCTTTATGAAGCTCAACAACAACATTTAAACCAGCCAGTTTAATCTGTTCTTCGAGCGCATGGAACAACTTCATGGAACCATTAGCCATGCAACCTGTTCCGGCGCAAAGGATAATGCGGCGAGTTGCGCCCTTCGCGTCTTCTTTATAAGATGCCTTAATCGCATCAAGGTTCAGTAGTTTATTTGGGCAATCGCAAGCCATTAGGCATTAACCTCCTTTGCACTTTCAGATTTAATAATCTCATCAACTAACTCAACGGCTTTTGCCGGGGTAATTGCACCGTGCACTTCGTCATTAATGACGATAACAGGTGCCAAACCGCAGCAACCGAGACAGGAGACGATTTCAATCGTGAAAGACAAATCATCGGTAGTATATTTGCCGTTCGGGAGTCCCAGACGTTTTTGAATCGCTTCAAGAACATTGATGCCACCCTTAACGTGGCAAGCAGTTCCATTGCACATTCTAATGATATTTCTTCCCTTTGGATCTAAAGAGAAGTGAGCATAGAAAGTCACCACTCCATAAACCTTCGACTCGGAAAGCCCCAATTGCAGGGCAATAAATCTCAGCACATCGCTAGGAAGGTAACCATACACATCCTGGATTTGCTGCAGTATCGGAACAAGACGAGACGGGTTATTGTTATTCTTTTCGAGAATCGCGATGACCTCGTCAAACTTGCCCATATTCTGCATTGACATTTGAACCTCCAAAAATTATTTAGTTATTTGTTTTTGTGTTTTGCTGTTATCTACGTATCTCATACGTTTTGCCATGCGTGTTGTCAGCATAGCAAGACTAATGCTCATATCGACATTTTCGACAATTACATCACTGGGCATTTGCAAATAGAACGGTGCAAAATTCCAAATTGTCTTAATGTCGACTTGAACAAGATTTTCTGCAATCGACTGCGCGCTGGCGGCAGGAACTGCAATAATCCCAATCTCGATGTTGTTTTCTCCAACATATTGTTCCAAAGTACTTACATCTGCGACTTCGATACCATATATGGTAGTCCCGATTACGCTTGGGTCACGGTCAAAAGCTGCAACGATATTTAAATGAGCGAACTCACTCAAACGTGTATAGCCTAACAGTGCTTTGCCTAAACTACCGGCACCCATCAAAACCGCGGCTTTGGAACGATCCCAACCGAGATAAATCTCGATGGCAGGTACCAGTTCACTAACACGATACCCTACTTTCGGTTTTCCTGTAATCCCAGTCACCGATAAGTCTTTACGAATCTGTGTCGAATCGAAGCCTAACAGATTCTTCAATTTTGTACATGAAACATCGTCTACACCTTCTTTATGCAAACGCTTTAGTACACGTAAATAAAAAGTAAGTCTCCTGATTGTCGGACGAGGTGCAATCCTCTCTACAGGAGAACTAGTTGGCCAATATTTATTATCACTATTGAAAATCATAATGACAGTTAAAACCATCTAATCAGGAATTAATTCTCTATTGTGCCATAAAAAAACATACACAAGCGGTATTGTCACAGATTTGACAATCTTTATGCTATCAACGAACAAAGGCTTTTTCAGGTTTTACTTGAGATTAATGAATATTAACGACGAAGACGACTTGTTTGACAACGGCACGGAAGAAGAGATTCCTCTGTCGGATACACCACGCGAGGACGCTCCCTTGGCAGACAGAATGCGCCCGAGAGATTTTCCTGATTTTGTTGGACAAACTGAAATCATAGGTCAGGGAGCGCCTCTGAGAATCCTGATTGAAACCGACCAGTTGCGCTCGCTTGTGTTCTGGGGTCCTCCGGGAACAGGAAAAACAACTCTCGCTATGATTATTGCCCGCAAGACAAAGAGTGCTTTCATCAGCCTTAGTGCGGTAACTTCAGGTATTAAAGACGTCAAAACTGTGATGGAACAGGCTCGCAAAAACCGCAGGCTTTATCATAAAAGAACTATTTTGTTTATCGATGAAATACATCGTTTTAACAAGGCTCAACAAGATGCTTTCCTGCCTTATGTCGAAGATGGCTCTGTAATTCTTATTGGGGCGACAACGGAGAATCCGTCCTTCTCGGTCGTATCGGCATTGATGAGTCGCTGCCGTGTTTTTGTTTTAAGAGGTTTGGAATCCGATGAAATCGTTGCTTTATTGACAAAAGCCTTGGCAGATAAAGATCGAGGTTTAGGTAATCGGAGTTACCGTATCGATGATGATGTGCTGGTTCGTATTTCGCAACTGGTTGACGGCGATGCTCGACGAGCTTTGAATCTTTTGGAATTGACGTCACAGCTTTCTTACAAAAGCGGAGATACGCACGTTATTGACGCAACGGTTTTGTCTTCAGTTTTGCAACGTCAGCAACTCATTTATGACAAAACGGGTGAAGAGCATTACAACATCATTAGCGCCTTGCACAAATCCATGAGGAGCAGTGATGTGCAAGCTGCGCTTTACTGGTGTTCACGTATGCTACAAGCCGGTGATGACCCACTGTATGTTGCGAGACGTCTTATCAGATTTGCCAGTGAGGATATCGGCAATTCTGACCCTCAAGCTCTGACGATTGCCCTCGCCGCACGGCAAACTTACGACGTGTTGGGGTCGCCTGAAGGTGAATTGGCAATCCTACAATGTGTCGCTTACTTGGCAACAGCACCTAAGAGTAATTCCATCTACATGGCACAAGCCGCCATTGCTAAGGAAATCGCGGCGACAGGTTCGCTACCAGTCCCCCTTCATATAAGGAATGCACCGACCAAGTTGATGGCAGAGATTGGCTATGGCAAAGGATACCAGTACGACCATGACAGCCCTTACCATTTCTCCGGTCAGGAATGCCTACCGGATGGAATCGGAAGGCGTGTCTTTTACAGGCCGAACGACATCGGCTTTGAAAGAGAAATCAAAAAGCGCATGGATTGGTGGGATCACCTGCGAAAAGAGAAACGTGCCAAGTAGTTGTATTTAGCGCAATAAACAATCAGCCCTTTTTATTTGTAGACTATTAGAAATCGAGACTTTATATGAAAACTTTTTATGTCACATCCGCGATTCCTTATGCAAACGCAGAACCACACTTAGGGCATCTCTTTGAACTTGTAGGTTGTGATGTCTATGCCCGAGCCAAGAGAATGCTCGGATATGATGTGTTTTTCCAAACAGGGACCGATGAACACGGTCAAAAAATGCTGGATACCGCAGCAAAACACAACATGCCCCCCAAAGAATACGCGGATTCAATCGCGCCACGCTTTCACGACTTATGGAAAGATCTGAATATTTCGTTCGACCGCTTCATCCGCTCGACCGATCAAGACCACAAAGAAAGCGTCACCAAGTTCTGGAAAGCCGTTCGGGATAATGGTGACATCTATCTTGGGAAATATGAGGGTTGGTATTCGGTCAGCGAGGAAAGTTTTGTTCTGGAGAGCCAAGCGGTCAAGAACGAGGCTGATGGTTGCTTCTATAACCCCGAGAATAATGAGAAGCTCGTGTGGCGTACCGAAGAAAGCTATTTCTTCCGCTGGAGCAAGTATGCCGACCGCCTGAGCAAGTGGATTGAAGAACACCCCGAGTTCATCGCTCCAGCCTTTAGGGCCAACGAGATGGTCAACAGTTTCTTGAAGAACGGATTGCAGGACATATCGATTAGTCGCTCTGCAATTGACTGGGGTATTCCCGTCCCTGATGACCCCAAACATGTCATTTATGTATGGTTCGATGCTCTCATTAATTATATCACCGGCATCGGCTATGGTACCAATGACGAATTGTTTAGCAAATGGTGGCCTTGCAATCTGCATATTGTGGGCAAAGATATCTTGAAGTTCCACACTTTGCTTTGGCCAGCGATGTTGATGGCGGCAGGATTAGAACCACCCAAACGCGTATTCGGTCATGGTTGGGTACTGCTCAAATCTTCGCAGAGTGATGACTCCGGCGAAAAGATGAGCAAGTCCAAAGGAAATGTCGTCAAACCACGCGAACTTCTTACTGTTTTCAACGGGAATCCCGACCCGATTCGCTATTTCTTAATGCGTGAAATGGACTTTGGTCAAGATGGCCTCTACAGTGAAGAAGCCCTTTTGACCCGCTACAATTCAGATTTAGTAAATGGCATTGGCAATCTTTCTGCAAGATCGCTGAGCATGGTCGAAAAGTATCGTCAAGGTGTTATTACCCCACCGGCGACCTATACTAATGAAGACAAGAAAGTAATTGATGCGGTCACAGTTCTCTTTAGGAAAAACGATAAGGGAACGACCGAATATGAACAGCTTCTGGACGATGGCAAGATTAATGAATTGATGCGCCGTATCGTTGAAAACATTGCAACGGTGAATGTCTACATAACGGAGCAAGCCCCCTATAAAATGGCCAAACTTCCGGAATGCTCAGAACGGTTGGACACAGTTCTTTATGTTCTATGCGAAGCCTTGCGTCTTATCTCCGCTCAGCTCTATCCAGTTATTCCGCAAACCGCAGAGATTATCTGGCAACAGCTCACCACACCGAAGACCATCCTTGAGACGGGGTTTGATGACCTCGCCAAATGGGGATATTTACCCCAAGTCACCATTCATCGTGGAGAAAATTTGTTCCCCAAACTTGAGCAAACCAACTAACACAAATCTAACCAACAGGAGCATATTATGAATTCCCCAAGATTAGCATCACACAGCCGCAAAACGGCCGAAACAGACATTCATATTAAGTTGAATATAGATGGAAGTGGCAAGTTTTCGAGCACCATAGATATTCCATTTTTCAATCATATGCTCAACTTGTTAACAAGACATGCACTGTTCGATATTGAGATTTCCGGCAAAGGCGATTTAGATGTCGATGCACATCACACCGTCGAAGACTGTGGAATTGTCTTGGGAATGTTAGTTCGCGAGGCATTGGGAACAAAGGAAGGGATTGCACGTTATGGCTTTGCGATGGTCCCCATGGAAGAATGCCTATCCCGCTGTGTGCTGGATTTGTGTGATCGTCCCTATTTAGTCTTCGATGCCACAGTTCAGAAAACAAAAGTTGGAACTTTTGATGCCGAATTGGCGGAAGAGTTTTTCCGCGCATTCGCATTCAATTGTCGCATGACGATGCATCTGGAATTGTTGCGTGGCTCCAACGTTCACCATATTTTGGAGTCTCTTTTCAAGGCTCTCGGATTAGCACTGCGTCAAGCGGTAACAGTCGACCAACGAATCTCCGGTGTTCTTTCTACCAAGGAATCCATTTAGGTAATTGCCCATGACCACAATGATTCATGTTGAAAACTTAGTCAAGGACTTTGGCGATTTGCGAGTTCTTCACAACTTGTCATTTGATGTTGAGCAAGGAGAAGTGCTCGGTTTTCTTGGCCCAAACGGAGCCGGGAAAACGACAACAATGCGTATTATCACTTGCTTTTTCCCACCATCCAGCGGCATTGTTGAAATCGGTGGATTTAACAGTGTCAAGAAATCTCATGAGATTCGCCGGATTATCGGATATCTACCCGAAGGTGTGCCACTCTACAAGGAATTGTCTGTGGAATTGGCACTGCGCTTCTTCGCTCAATCCAAAGGATACTATGGAAAGAACGCTGAGAAAGCGATTGAGGAAGCCTTAAGTGAATGTCAGTTGCTCGATGTGCGCAAGAGGTCTATCGGCCACCTGTCCAAGGGCTACCGTCAAAGAGTTGGACTGGCACAAGCGATTATTGGCGACCCAAAGATATTGATTTTGGATGAACCAACTGTCGGTCTGGATCCACAACAAATTGTAGAGATTCGCGAACTCATTAAAAAGATGAAAGGTCGCCGTACTGTCATTCTCAGCACACACATTCTCCCGGAGGTGCAGATGACATGTTCCAAAGTTCTCATCATCAACCGCGGACATATCGCGGCAGCAGGAACACCTGAGAACTTGACGACTTCTCATGTTCATCAGAAGAACAAGTTTTCGCTTTCTTTCCGCGGAACCACTGCCCCAAAGATGTTGAACGCTTTGAAGGAGTTGCCTTTTGTTAGTAGCGCAACGCAAGTCGATGATAGCCACTGTACTTTTGTTTCGACTGTAGACACTCCGGGTAATGATATTGCTCAGATGTTAATCAAGAATCATTGGCAACTGGTGGAACTGAAAGGGTTATCCCCCACGCTTGAAGATGTATTTTTGGAAGTTATCAGTGGCGAAAACCACGACAACCTCTCTTCCTCAGTCGCGGATTCCCCTGAAAAGGTAGCGGATGAAGCATCTTCTTCAGAAGAGAAAAAGGAGGAGTCAGAATAATGAATATACGACCAATTGTGACACGTGAGTTGCGTAGCTACCTCACTTCGCCGAGCATCTTTGTCGCCGTCGCAGCATTTCTGTTTCTTAGCGGATTCCTGTTTTATGGAACGATGAGCAATTACGCCGATTTGAGCGCAAATGCCGAGTACAGACGCCAAATGGGATTCGAGGTCCTGAACTATACGAAACATGTGGTTGGTCAGGTTTTCTTTGCCATCAATCTCTTACTGGTTTTCATTATCCCAATCTTGACAATGCGCCTCATCGCAGAAGAACGAAAGAGTGGGACGTTCGAAGTTTTGCGTTCTTTGCCTTTTTCTGATTGGGATATTGTCCTTGCAAAGTTTACCGCATGTTTTCTGTTGACCTTGATTCTGGTTGCACTTAACTCCTATCAGATTCTCGTAATGTTGCGTTTTGGGTCAACCGAATTCCTCGTGATTTTAGTCGCTACACTGGGGATGATTCTGACGGCAGCAGCTTATGTTTCGATTGGCTTGTTTGCCTCCTCATTGACAGAAAGTCAAATCACCGCCGCCATCATCGCCTGCGTCGCCTTGCTTGCCTTGTGGTTGATTGGTGATATTGGTTCGATTGGTTCGATGAGTATTTTAAATCGTATCGCGCAAGGTCTGAGTTTACGAATTCATAGTGAGACATTTTCCAGAGGAGTGTTGCGCATTGATGATGTTGCCTATTTTGTACTTATTACCTATTCCTTCCTCTTCATGACAGTCCGCTCCCTTGAGCTTAATCGGAACAAGATATAGGAACTCAACATGAAAAAGACATCTCAGTTACCATCGCATCTTCAGAAATCAAATATCCAATGGGCCATTATCCTTGGCGCGGTTATGTTCTTTACGGGACTGATTGTTACGGGTTTTATTGGTGCATTTACATGGTGGACCGCGCTGCTGTGCGTCATTGGCATCATGCTTGCCGGTCTGTTATTCTTACCAAAGATATCACGTAACATTAAGTCATACCTTGATGTTTATCTTTACACAATCATCGTTTTGTTGTCCGTTGGTTTTGTGTACGCGATTATTATACGACATCCGATTTCGCTTGACGCGACAGCAGACAAACTGAATTCGCTCCATCCCATCACTAAAGACTTCTTGAAACGTCTTGACAGAGACATTACGATAACAGCCTTTGTTTCCGAGAATGAACGCAATGAAACAGAAAGACTGTTGAATGAGTTCTCTCGCAACGCGCATCAGATTTCGACTCGTGTTCTTAATCCGATTCATGACTACACAATTAGTCAGCAGTATGGTGATGTTGCACATGGTGATATCTTTATTGAAACCATGACATCTGACACCAAGTCGAAGAGTCGTCTAGTTTCCATTAACAAAACATCGGAAGAAGCAATCACGAATGGTATTATTCAGTTGCTTCGAGGAAAGGATATAACACTTTACTTCCTCTCCGGACACGGCGAGTTGTCAATTGAATCCTCACGGAATTATGCTGCGATTACCGGTGCTCGCAGTGACTCCAATGACCTTGAATGGATCAAAAAGCAACTTGAACGCAATCGAATCACCGCTAAATCGCTTAACATCACGCAACGAGGCAAGATTCCTTCAGATGCATCCGCTATCATTTGCATCGGGGCCAAGCAGGACTTCAGTGGCTCGGAGTGCGTCGCTCTCCGCAACTACATTGAGAACGGTGGAAAGGTTCTCTTTGGAATCGCTCCGGAGTTACCACAGATTACACCCTCGCTTGATAACTTGCGTGGATTGCTCTTGGAATACGGAATTGAGATGCCACCATCTATCATTTTCAATATTGATCAGGATAGCAAAAACTCGGGCGGATCAAACAGAGTCGTTGTCGGGGCAAATAAACCTCACCGTATAAATCAACTCGACCCGAATGATCCTCTAGTATTTTCGTTCGCGAGAGTTATACAGGAAGCCAATCAACATATACCTGATTTGCTTGTGGAGAATGTTTTGCAAACAGTATCGAAATGTGTTGCTGTTCCCTCAAGCGAGTATGCTCAATCGATTATCGAGCGTAAGAAGCCTGAGTTCATTGTGGAATCAGATTCGGTAAGACCTTTACCAGTTGCACAAGCCGTAACGGTTTACGCCCAAGGCAGAAGCGAGGATGATGCGTCAAAGCTTGTTGTCGTTGGATGCTCCGATTTTCTCTCGACCGAGAATATCACACAAAGCGCTTATCTGTTCTTTATGAACGCAATCAACTGGCTGACATCGGATACAGAACTGATTACCGTACCGGCTACTGAGATTGAGAACACTCCCCTGCAACTCTCCAAAGGAGAAAAGCAATTTCTATTTATCCTCATGGTCATATTGATTCCAACATTGATTGGGCTGTTAGGCTTAGCGTATCTGATTTCGAGAAGGGAACTGTCATGATTAACAGACGTCATATAATCGCCCTAGCCATTTTGATTATCATCATCATGGGTTACTTCTTAGATATACGTTTGCTTCGCAACCGAATCCTTGATGAAGTGAATGCATCATCGCTTACTCCAGGTCTCAACGCCTCAGAAGTAAGCAGCATTACCATTTCGACGCAGAATAAAAACACAACCATTATCAAGGAAGGTAATAACTGGATTATGACAAGTCCCATTCAGGGATTAGCAGATCCGGAGATTATTAACCAGATTTTGACCAATGTCACCTCAGCTAGAAAACGCAATGAGATTACCGCAAAGAATTTGGCTGAATATGGATTGGCCAAACCTGAGTTACAGTTACAAATGAAGACATCGGAAGGGCAATCTTTCGCGATGTCCTTCGGTCATGCTTCGACCTATACGGGACAGGTTTTTGCGCAAGTTGAAGGTACAGGAACAGTGATCACCGTTGGAGAACAGGTTCGCAACTGCCTGATGCGTTCGCCCAGTGACATTCGATTCAGCAGAATCTTCAACATCGAGATGGACTCTCTTGATAAGTTCAGTAAGATTCAGATTTTGAGAAAGAACTCTCACTTGATTCTTGAAAAGCAAACGAATGATAACTGGAAGATTATGGAACCCAATCCATGGGCGGCGGAAGCGAATATTGTCACAGATTGGATTCGCCAGTGCGGCCTGTTGAAAGCATCAGGATTCATCACGGAAACAACCGAAGAACCTGTGACTCTTGAAGCAGCAAACACTGCCTTGCAAAATCCGTCTCTCTTTGTCGAGATTACCGGAGCAGACAGTCAACCGGTGACTTTATCTGTCGCAAACGCTGCAACCACAGGAACTCCGATTTATGTAGCATCACGTTCTTTTAGTCGTGAGATTATCACCCTTACCAATTCAACAATTGAAGCAATTGACGAGAATGATTCTTACTTTAGGTCGAGAACTATTTTCACGCTTAAGCCCGAGGATTTGAAAGAGTTCTGTTCAGAAATCAGACTCGAAAAGACGGATTTGTCCCGTGATGATTCCGGACTCTGGCAGCTTACTCATGACAAAGATGCCAAAATCGACCAAGCAAAAGTTAACGCAACAATCGTCAATCTGTTGAGTTCGCGTGTAAAAAAATATGTTGATTTGGATCCCCCCAATATTGAAGCCTATGGTCTGTCTCCCATTCCACGTTGGAAATATACCATAACGTCAAAAGACGGGAAGGTTGAGACGCTCATTTGTGGTCGACCCGAAGCCGGCAATCCATCGATGATATATGCCAAGCTTGAAGACGCAAAGCCGGTGTTCACGATTGACTTCGGCCGAGAACTGATTATCACTGAAGACACAATTGTGGACAAACACTTCATGAGACCACCGGAAACTGTGGTAGAGATTCATCTCGATATTAATGATGAGATGAAGTATGTCTTTGCCAGAGACGCAAAAGGCATATGGACTTTGTTGAAACCATTACAACAGGTGCCTTCCACCGCAAATACCGCAAAGCTGTCACGAATGCTGAAAGCTTTCTCGGATGTTACCTACGATAAGATTTATCGTTCGGAAAATCAAGATACGGTGATATCGTCCGACCTCAATACGACCTCACTAAAGATATCTTATTGGTGCATGACCCCGGACGCCGACGGCAAAAATGAGAAGAAAGAAACGCTGACTTTGCGCTTTGGAAAACGGCAGGCGGATGGAGCATTAATAGAAGCCTCGGGCAATCGGGTTTACTCAATCAATCCACAAAACTTGGCACTAATTGACTCAACTGTCAAGTTAGCGATTGATTAGCAACAACTAATATACTAATATATTGTAACAATAACTGTAATTTAGAATAAAAACTCTTGTCCAAAAAGGAAAAATAACGATGGGTTGGTTTGACAGAAATTCGTGGAAAAGACGCGGAAAGCTTAATGATTTACGTGCAGAACTTTCGAAAGCAGAAGATGAAGGAAAGTTCATTAAGGAAGATGGTTTGTATTTTGCAGAACTAAGGGACATGGGAAATGAAACCCTGATGGTTTTTGCAGGAAGCAACACGCTTGCTTCGCAAGAAGAAACGTTTGTCAACAACTTCTTTGATCGCAACGGGTTTACTGTTGATACGATTAAGATTTCCTCTGATGGATTATCCCTCGACAAGGTCGAAATCATCCCTCATGATGAATTGATTCGCTATGTCGGTCGTGCACTAAAGACCAATGGATACCGTTTGATTGATGATAGTGACAAGGCGATTGACGCTAAACTCTCAGAATCTATTGTCCCACTGAGCACCCTCGTAAGAGCCATCACCGGTCTCTTCTCGGAGCGTGTCGAAAGTGTCATCAAACAAACTCGTATTAAGGATAACAAAGAGGGCAACAGACTTTTGCATTGGCTACCAAAGATCGCTGCGGCTTCGTTTGACAAAGTCCCGACAGACGCTGTGGATTTGATTCGTCCTCTGTTCAATGACGCTTATGCAGGGCTGTATTCCACGACACATGTCTTTGGCGAGACAAAGCAACCGGAAACGACTCCGTCACCTTCTGTTGTGGCTGCACCTCAGCAACAGATAACCAAGGAAGACTATTCCGAAATGTCCAAGCGCATTACCGCAATGCTTGTGCGTTCGACACCAAATCAATGTATCTCAAATTCCACAAACATCTTGAAAGAAATCAATTCATTCCTCAATGCGACAGCATCAGCACTCCTGATGCGGCCGTTGAATTCTCAAGGATTAGCGATTTTTGCTCAAGCCGGTAATAAAGAGCTGGCTTGGGGTAAGGGAAACTTGCATCCAAATGCTGTTCCCATTGCGGAATCGTTGATACTAAAATGCGTATCAACCAAAAGCCTTGCGATTAATGAGCAAAATGACCTGTCTAATTCGATGATTGCCAACAACATCTCCAGTGCTTTGGCAGTGCCGATTACCGTCAACGGTGAACTGTGCGGGATTCTCTACATCGATAGACGTGGCGCGAGCAAACCCTTCAGTGGGACTGAAACAGCTATAATTGGAAGAATCGTCAAGGAAATATTTGAGGAATTCTCCGATTACACTTTGGGCACTCGGTAACTTTAGGTTAATATGAGCTATCACCATAACGATTCCACTGACAAGAATCCTTTGATTGTGGTCACAAAAACGTCAGTCAAGTATTGTTGCTCTCTTGCAATGATGCTGTCGTTGGGAGCTATTGCGCCCACATTCGCATGCGGAGATATCATTGATGTCGAATACTTTGGATCGGCAGCTAGTGAAGCGTACGGTTCTCCTCAATCATCTTCGCAAGAATATGAATCGCCGCGGAGATGGTCGTCTGAAAGATTATCAAAACCCAACCAAGTGACAATGAAAGAATCGAGTGATTCAAAGAAAAAGAGCGAGAAAATTGAGTCAGAAACCCAAACAGAGTATGTGAAGAAGACTGCTGATTCTTCGTCTACTGATAAGAAAGCTGCGACAAGCTCTACTGAAAAGAAAACTGATGCAGTAGCAGTAGTATCAAAAGATAAGAAGACCACCAAAGATTCAACTCCTGAACCAGAGAACTCGAAAAAGCAAACGGCTTCCGAATCGAATAAGAATCAGTCAGAGAAGAGCAATTCGACGGCTACAACAGATTCAAAGGATTACAAGGGAAGCGATTCTCCGAAGTCGAATTCCAAAGAAGAAACAAAGTCCGGCGTCAAGTCTAAGCTTGCTCAAGCTGAAAATGTGGTAAGCAACATTGGCAGCACTGGTAAAAAAGGTCTGAAATCCATTATTTCCGTTCCAAAGAAAATCTTTGGTAAGGCTATGAGTTTCCGTCTTTCCGGTCAAACAGAAACAGGTATTGCGTCTTATTATGGTCACCCTTGGCATGGGCGGCGTACAGCGAGTGGCGAGATATACGATATGTATTCGATGACAGCTGCTCACAAGACACTGCCTTTTGGTACTCATGTTAGAGTAACAAATCTGAGAAATGGCCGGAACTGTATCGTCCGAATCAACAACCGCGGGCCTTATTCCCGCGGTCGTATCATCGATTTATCTCATGCGGCAGCAAGCCAATTAGGGATGATGGGTGCCGGCATCAGTCGTGTCAAACTTGACATACTGCGCCGACACGATTAACCCATATATCTCTATTTATCTTTGGAGATTTCCTGTTTGAAGACGCGGACGGCCTTGCCTTCTTGACGAGGCAGGCTACCACACGGGAACACATCACCTTTGGGGCTGAAGCCTAATGTCTCTTTGAGAACTTTCTCAACCATGTATCCACTCACACTGGCTTCTGCTTCAACATTGATACGGCAATCCAAGACGCCATCATTCTCCTCAAGAATAATCTGGTAATTATTGCCGATTCCTGGGATGGACATGAGCGCGTTCTCGACTTGCTTCGGGAAGAAGTTTACGCCTTTGACAATCATCATATCGTCGGCACGGCCAATGACAGGTGCGATACGCGTATGGAAACGGCCACACTTGCATCTGTCTCTCGAAATAATCTTGGTTAAGTCACCCGTTCTGTAGCGAATTACCGGCAATGCCTCACGTGTCAACGATGTCACGACCAACTCGCCCACTTCGCCATCAGGCACCGGCTTTTGTTTGTTGTCCAGTACTTCAAGAATGTAATGATCATCCCAGACGTGGATACCATTATGTTCGGGACAATCCATGCCCAATGTTCCAACGCCACCCGTCTCGGTCATGCCATAGATGTCGAAAGCCTCAATGTTCAGGCCATTCTCGATTCTTTTTCTCATATTAGTACTCATGGTTTCAGCGCCAAAAATACCAATCTTCAGTTCATCGAGTTTCATTGATTCATTGTCAAGTTCTTCCATAATGCGGATAGCATAAGAAACAACCGCACCCAGAACCCGTGTCCCGAAGCTCTTTGCAAGACGAATCTGTCTTGCCGTATTGCCGGCACCAGCCGGGATAACAAACAAACCGCGAGCACGGGCACCGTGGTACATTCCAAAGCCACCGTTGAACAGTCCGAATCCGGGAGTAATCTGCGCGGTATCACCGGGTTTCGCGCCTGCCATTGCATAGCAACGAGCCATACAGTCCGCCCACTGCTGCAAATCACGAATCGTATAAGGCATTACAATGGGGGTTCCCGTTGAACCACTACTCATGTGCATTTCGGCGAGTTCGGTTTTTAAGACACAGCAAAGCTCTAGTGGATAATACTTGCGAAAATCATCTTTGCACAGAAGAGGTAGGTCACGTATATCATCCAGTGATTTAATGTGCGAGGGACCTTCAATCCCGGCATCATTGAAGAGTTTACGCATTGTCTCATTGCGGTTCATAACATGCCCAACAATGTTATGCAAGCGACGAACCTGCAAGGCGTCCAGTTCTTCTCGGGTTAACGTTTCTTTATAATAGTCATAAAAATGATACATTTTTCTTTTGTCCTCAATATAGTTTTTAAATCAAATTTAATAAAAAAATGGAAAGAGAATAATATTACTCTCTTTCCCAAAGTTATGTCTAAACAAAACAGGAACTATAGTTCTGCTTAGAAAATCACCAACGAAAATGCGCGAAAGCTTTGTTAGCTTCGGCCATACGGTGTGTATCTTCCTTCTTTTTGAAGGCTGTTCCGGTGTTGTTATATGCATCAAGCAATTCGTTGCTAAGACGATCAGCCATTGTCTTCTCGCCTCTATTTCTTGCAGCATCGATGACCCAACGAATTGCCAACGCCTGACGACGTTCCGGGCGAACTTCGACGGGAACCTGATAGTTCGAACCACCAACACGACGGCTCTTGACTTCCACCAATGGCTTGATATTCTCAATCGCCTTTGTGAAGACATCGACCGAAGGAAGATCCGTGACCTTCTCACCAATGGTATTCAACGCATTGTAGAACAAGCGTTCCGCGGTGCTCTTCTTACCATCCAACATTATACAATTAATAAACTTTGTTACTAATTCACTTCCAAACTTTGCGTCTGCCATTACTGGCCGCTTTATAGCAACACGCCTACGAGACATATTAAATTTATACCTTTCAGGGCTTTCCTGTTTTATGCAAGATTATATATAATTGAAAACGCACAAGAATATTCAACCTCAGTCGCGAAAATCTTTCGCGATTGATTGACAATAATATCCATACGTTATCGATAATTATACATAAATATATTCTCAGATGGAGAGATTTATGCCCCAGCATGATAAAATTATTGTTGTCGGTGGCGGACTAGCAGGTCTAATGACAACAATAACTTTAGTAGAAAACGGTTTAGAAGTCAACCTTTTTTCGGTAGTACCGGTTAAGCGCTCTCATTCAGTATGCGCTCAAGGAGGCATTAACGGGGCAAAGAATCTCAAGGGAGAAGGCGATTCTCCGGCCTTACATTTTGACGAGACGATTTATGGTGGTGACTTCCTCGCAAACCAGCCGCCAGTAAAAGCGATGTGCGAGAATGCGCCCAAGATTATTGATTTGTTTGACAGAATGGGCGTCATGTTCAATCGTACTCCCGAGGGGCTGCTTGACTTTAGGCGCTTTGGGGGAACTCTTTTTCATCGCACGGCGTTTGCCGGAGCCACAACGGGACAGCAACTGCTCTATGCATTGGACGAGCAAGTACGGCGATTTGAAGCAGAAGGCAAAGTCACAAAGTATGAGTACTGGGAATTTTTGCGTGCCATACTTGATGATGACAATCAATGCCGGGGCATTGTTGCTTTGGATATGAAATCGATGAAGACCGAGGCGTTCCTCGCCAAGGCTGTCGTGTTGGCCACTGGCGGGCCCGGCATGGTGTACGGAAAAACCACAAACTCAATCGTCAATACCGGAGCTGCCAATTCACGCGTCTACCAACAGGGGGCAATCTATGCCAACGGTGAGTTTGTACAAGTGCATCCGACCGCTATCCCAGGCGAGGATAAATTGCGTCTGATGAGTGAATCGGCTCGTGGCGAAGGTGGCCGTCTTTGGGTATGGGGTGACTCAAACAAAGTCTACAAGAATGCGTTTATTCTGGACTCGGAGGGCAAACCGAAGGAGTTTCAGTGCGGAACAACCGGGAAGCCATGGTATTTTCTTGAAGAGATGTATCCACGCTATGGCAATCTGGTTCCCCGCGATGTGGCCGCTCGGGAGATCTATGCGATTTGCAATATAATGGGCATGGGCATCAATGGCCAGAACAGAGTATACCTTGACTTGACGCATATTCCCGCTAGCGAATTAGATCGGAAACTGGGTGGCATTCTCGAAATTTATGAACGGTTCGTCGGCAAAGACCCACGTAAGGTTCCTATGGAGATTTACCCTGCCGTACACTATTCGATGGGCGGATTATGGTGCGACTATGACCACATGACCAACATCAAAGGGCTGTTTGCCGTCGGCGAGGCTGACTATCAGTATCACGGCGCAAATCGTTTAGGCGCTAATTCGCTCCTCTCCTGTATTCATGCGGGCATGGTCGTTGGACCAGTCATCGCACGTTTTGTGGCAGCCGAAACAAAAGCGCAAAAGGCTCCTGCATCGCAAGCATGTATCAACGCCCATATGGCCTGTGAAGTGGAATCTCTGAGCCAGATTATGGCAATGAAGGGCAAGGAAAACGCCTTTGCGTTGTGGCGTGAGCTTGGGGCGCTTATGACGAATTCCTGTACAATTGTGCGATATGATGCGGAGCTTGTCAAAACAATCGAGTCGCTCAATGCTTTGCTTGAACGCTGGAAGCAAATTGACATTTCCGATTCGGTTCGCACATGGAATACCAATGTTCTGTTCACAAAACAACTTAAGGACATGATTATCCTAGCGCAATGCATGACAACTTCTTCGTTGGCTCGTAAAGAAAGCCGAGGGTCACATTATAAACCCGAGTATCCGAATCGCGACGACGAAAACTGGCTCAAAACAACCAAAGCAACGTATCGTTCCAACGCCACTCACGACCTGTCCTATGAGGTGGTTGACACATCACTTATCCCCTTGCGTGCTCGCAATTACTCGGGAGATTAGGAGATGTCTGATTGCCTCCGTAGGCACAACAATAAAACCATTATTTGTTTGTCACACCTTGCATGGGACATGGCCTTGTTTCAACGTCCGCATCAATTGATGTCCTGTTTTGATGAGATGGATTATACGGTTTTATATGTCGGCTGTACCGGGACGAAAGCAAAAAAGAGACTGACCGCCAATGGAAAATTCGGGAATCATGGTGTTTATGTCAATCTTGATTATTCTCCTTTTGCCAATCCCATTGTACGCTATGTCCGGCACAAGGAAGTGCTGGCACAAGCGCAATCGTTGACAATGAATGAAGAAAACAATACGGTGCTTTGGATTACGCAGCCATTGTTAGGAAGTTTTACCTCGTCTATTCGACACAGCAAAATAGTTTTTGATGCGATGGACCCATACTTGAACTTTGAGAAACACACGAATCGCCTCGAGGATAGTATCAGTCAACTTTGTAGCGAAGCGGACTTGGTTTTCACGGGGGGCAAATCTATGCACCAAAACCTCTTGCATGACTATCCTGCCATCCAAGGGAAGTGCCATTGTTTTCCGTCCGGAGTCAACTGGGAACACTTTGAGAAATCGACACTCGCGGACACTCCGATTTATCCTTGTGTCGCACAACTGACCAAACCGGTTTGGGGGTATTTTGGCGCGATTGATGAGAGGATTGATATTTCCCTCATTAATGCCCTTTGCTCGGCCAATACGGGCGGATCTATCGTTTTGGCTGGCCCAATCCTTAACAGTTACTTTTGCCAAGAAAAAGCACAACTCCCACCGAATCTGTTTTTGACAGGAGCTGTCCCCTACACGAATTTACCCAACTTGCTAAAATCCTTTGATGTCTCCATTCTTCCTTTCAAAAGAAGTGAACTTGTCAACAACATTAGTCCGACCAAAACGCCCGAGTATCTGGCCGGTAGACATCCAATAGTGTCAACATATGTTCCTGACATAAAACAAACATGGGGCGCGTTTGTTAATATTGGTGAGACAAATGAGGAATTTACAGAATTGTGCCGTAACGCGAAGCCTGTCAATGACACTGAATACTTGAGAGCAAAACACTGTGCTCAATCGTGGAATGATATCTCACAAGCAATGAATAGTTTAATATGGGAGAAATGCTGATGGAAGCTAAAGAAGAGGTTGTCAAACAAGTTAAGGAGTTGTTACCGATTAAGCAGTCGGATTATATACTACGTCGGTTGCATTCCCTTTGTGGAATCGTCCCCCTTGGCGCATTCATCCTTTTCCATTTCTTCGCCAACAGTTACTCGCACCGCGGCGCACCCGGTTTTAATTTCGTTGTCGACACGCTTCGGTCCATGCCCTACTTGGCGTGGATTAGTCTTTCTGTACTGTCAATTCCGTTTTTGTTTCACATCATATTCGGCGTTTTCATTATTTACAAAGGTGACATGATGCCTCATCGGGATCAGCCCTACGTGCGCAATTGGGCATACTTTTTGCAAAGAGTCACCGCTGTCGTGATCGGCGTTTTCGTCATTTGGCACGTCGTATACGTCAAGTATATTCTGCTTGGACAAGATGGTCAGAACTACTATGAAATCATGCGCAATCACTTCTCCAGTTTAGGCGTTGTTCTCTGGTATACTTTTGTTCTGGCATGCGTTGCGTTTCATATCGCAAACGGCCTGTGTACCTTCTGCATGACTTGGGGACTAACAGTAAGCAAGCATTCGCAACGCGTCGTAGCCATCGTTATGTTCTTTGTAGGAATAGGACTCTTCATCTTTGGCATTTCTGCCATGTCTGGCTTCATCCTATCCCCATCGCTCTACGAATACGCGCCTAAATAGTCGCAGAATAGTGACGCTATTCTTTCCCGGGAATTCCCGGTTCGGTCAAATGCGTTAAGTCAAAGACTTTGTTCAATTCATCATCGCTCATCAAACCACGCGCTATAATGATTTCACGCAATCCTTTACCTGTCGCAACCGCTTCCTTCGCAATCTCAGCGGCCTTATCATAGCCGATATAGGTATTGAGGACAGTCACCATAGAAATGGAATTCTCCGCAAACCAACGACACTTGTCTTCAAATGCCGTAATGCCACGAACACAACGTTCCGTGAATGTTCGAATTGCGTTGGTTAAGATTTGCAGCATTTCGATGATATCATTGGCAATCAATGGCATCATAACATTCAGTTCCATTTGTCCTGCAGCACCTGCCCACTGTATGGCCTGATTGAATCCCATGACTTGGAAACAAACCATGTTGAGCATCTCACACATAACAGGGTTGACTTTGCCAGGCATGATTGAAGAACCGGGCTGAACCGGTGGCAGCAAAATCTCACCCAAACCTGTACGAGGTCCACTACTCAAAAGACGCAAATCATTTGCAATTCGAATCAACTCAATAGCAATGCCTGAGATTACATTGGACAAGAATACGGCATCAAAGTGCCCTTGCATCGAAGCAAAATAGTTGTCCGATTGTCTGACATCATATCCGAGATGTTCCGCAAACTCTTCGACCATCATCTTCCGATAATCTTTATGAACATTCAGTCCGGTACCCGCAGCACTCCCCCCAATTCCAATATTGCCCATGTCGTGCGATGCAAGCTCCAACCGGTCAATGAAAACTCTCAACGATGCCGCATAGCCACCAAATTCCTGGCCTAAACGTACCGGTACTGCATCCTGCAGATGCGTCCGTCCACTCTTGACGATATGGTCAAACTCTTGTGCCTTAGCCTGTAATGCATCAATCAACGACAGGAAGCATTTCTTGAATTCAGGCAGAAGCGATAACGCTGCGATACGAATTGCGCAAGGAATGACATCATTGGTTGATTGTCCCATATTCACATGGTCATTCGGGTGAACAATCCGGCCTTCACGCTGTTGCTTGGGGATTCCAAGAATCTCATTTGCTCTGTTCGCCAGTACTTCATTCACGTTCATATTCTGGCTTGTGCCGGCACCTGCTTGGTACACATCGACAACAAAATGAGCGTCAAACTTGCCGGTGAGTAACTCATCGACAGCCTCAACAATGGCCTTCGAAATTTTCGGCTTGAGCAAACCGAGTTTGCCATTAACGACGGCAGCGGCACGTTTCACTTGCGCGATGGAATAAACAAAAACGGGATGAGCTTTGCAACGGCTGATAGGAAAGTTCTCCATTGCTCTCATTGATTGAATCCCATAATAGGCATCAATCGGAACTTCTTTGACTCCAAGGGAATCCTTTTCGGTGCGAAATTCGTTTGTCATGTTGTATCCTTACCTTCTCCAGAATAACAGTTTTTTCTTCCGAGGCTCCTGCTGAGGTTCGGGCGCCGGATTAGCTGTAGGCCTCCGTTGCTGTGCCTGTCTTTTCCGAGCATTGCTTCCCTTTTGACTATCCTTGTCTTTCACGACAGGTTTATCTTTTTCAACTTTTTTCTCATCGTCCTTCTCCCCAGACGTGATAACTCGAACAGCTTTTTGCTCATCTTTGATATTAACGGTTTTTGTGGTCGCGATAGCAGTAGATGTTGTCTCTGCATTCGATGCAAAAGATCTATTGATATCAACGACGCGCACGCCGTTCTCTTCGACAAAGCTTCCCAAAGCATGATATCCTTCAGGAACATCAACAATCGATAGCGTTAAAATCTTGACAGGGTCAATAGGCCTTCCGTCCTTGGTAGCAGGTCGTTTGGAGATATCAGCCACATTATCCATCCCTTGAACAATTTTACCAAGCACAATTCCCCTTTCGTTTTCCTGAGGTTTGAGCAAAATCCTAAAGCGACTTCCGTGGCATGTATCCGCATTTGTTTCCGCGCAAATCAAACCAATTTCATTTAGAGGGACAAGGTCAGCATCATTCAATGGCATGCTGTATCCAGGTCCACCGGTTCCCTTGTTCAACGGATCCCCGCCGCGAATCTCCTTGCCGGGCTTCACATAATAGAAATCAGTATTGTCAAAAAAAGGACTACTCTTTGGGGTACGCGAAACAGGCTGTGTCCATTCTTTTTTTCCTGCCGCTAATAAGGCAAAATTATCGACAATCGAAGCCGCAGTTTTAGTATTTAACCGAGCGACAAATCCACCGTTTGAGGTTTGAAATATCGCATATCGCCCTTCTCTAAGGCTGAAATCATCTGCGAAACAGAGAGTCGAAACACACCAGACTGCCACTACCCCACAGATTATTTTTGTAATCTTCATAGTAACTCCTTAAGGCTGTCATTTTTTAGTTCTAATTACAGCTAACCCATTGCACACCGCACGCGGGCCTGATTTATCCGAAGGCTTATTAATATAGTTGCCCTTGACATACATACTAGATGAACCACCGCCATCAATATTCATCGCATCATAGCAACCAAGATCCTTCATTACAACCGCTAGATCCTCCAAGCCAATACCAATACTATGCTTTGCTTGACGACCATCAACGATTACAAGCCACATCGTGTTACGCTCTTTATCCAATCCAACTGCCGTTCTGGGATGTTTCGTATCAGAGAAATCTTTCCCGATGCGTTCAGCTTCATACTCGACGGAGATACGGCCATCACGCATAAGACGAGGCCCACCACCGAGAGCATCTGTGACAACTCCATTAAGGCCAGGAGCGAGCACATCCAAACGAATCTCGGAACCTGATGTCAGTTGTTCAAGCACACCCTTGCCATCGTTTGTGTCCGAAGCGAGGAACACTTCATTGCTGTCCAACTTCAGCCCGGACTGACACGAGATAGTCTTGTCTCCCAAAACAATTCCCTTTGCTTCCTTGTTCGGCAGAAGCTCAGGACTCGCCAAGCGCACGACTTTTCCGGTGTAGTTCCAACGCTTAAAATAAGGATCATTCCATGTGAACAACGCGAACTTTGTACCAGTGGTATTAGGATTGATATCATCAATTGGCATACTGATAGCGCCATCTGTGAATTTAGCACTCAGATTGGGAACACCAATGTCCCATACCTTATCATTAAAGTATAGTACGCTCCGAACGCTTTCCGAAAAATGTTTGATGTATCCGTTGTTCACAAACATACTCGTGGGATTGTAATTGCGTTTTCTGGATTCCCAAAAATCGCCATTTACATTTGCAAGAACATCATATCCGTCTTCTTTCAATCTCTTATAAGAATCACCGGGAGTTTCGCCGACAAACAATTTTCCCTTTCCATTCACAGGCATAACACTAATTCGATTTGCTAAATCAATTTTAAGGGCATAAATCGCAAGCGGCGGAGTCGATTTACGCTCCTTCGAGATAAGAACCAATCCATCGCAGGGATACGTTTTTGTCGTGATATAATCATCCACTTGAGCCTCGGCTGCAACGGATGTTTCACTAATTAATACAGAAGTTACAAACAATGCTAACATGCATAAGAAACGAAAAGAATAAGTCATTTTTAGCTCCTAATATAAAATAATGTTTTTTAGAATCACATTTCGATCCGTTCTTGTATGTGGGTCCCAAATGTCATTTATGAAGTCAATCTCAAAATCTAATTTTTTGCTCGCGCCATCCGGCCACAAATAGCCATCAAATACCGTTGGGCTAACTCCATCAAGGTAAATACGCGTCGCTAGCTGGCCATCAATCTTTACCAATAAAACAGGAAAGACTCCAAGGGCTGAAGTTCCATATGCGTTGACAATCAGATTGCTTACACGATAAGCGCCAGTAGTAATGTTCTTGGCATGCGCCTCACAATTTTGAGATAATGCTAACCCTTTTGCAGTAATTTGCATTCCAGCTTCTCGGTTAAATTGAGACAGCCCAATCACTTTGATTGCCGTTGTCTGTTCAGCCTCGTTCATTAATTGCACCGACAATGTCGTCTGCTTCTGCCGTTCATACAAATTGCTCAACGCAACTTTTGGGCCGGGCAATGCGGGTAAATCCTTGACACACTTCGCTAATATATCCTCAGCCGTTTTTGCGTCATCAGTCTGTTCAGCCACATGAGCCTTCAAAACTTCTTTCCGACCCGTAACATATGGGTCATTTGTCTGAATGGAATCCAACGTGACCGTTGCAATCTGGAATTTACGAGCTTTGATTGCGAAACGCGAGACTGCAAGCTTACCCTCATATGGAAGCTCATCTATGTGTTTTCTGAACTCTTTTGACAAAAGCTTCTCGACGAAATCTTTCTGCCCACTATCATAAGCAATGCACCCGAGTTCAGCCGCAATGGTGTACTTCTGTGCATCCCAATTGTACCTTGCCATCAAGTCATAAGTCTTCGCCTCATCAAAACCAGATAACGGCAAATTACGAGAGCGGGCCGCCGGCAACTTCACCAATACCGTCCCCATAACATCTGCGGCTTTTGCTGGGTCACCCATCGCGGCATAAGCTTGCGCCTCATAATAGTGAGCACGAAAATCATAATAGTGTTTCGTTTCCCATGTTTCAACGATTGGCAAAACTTTTTGAGGTTGTTCATTCTCCAAATACTTTTCGCAAATATAGGCATAGTTCACCGGAGCAAATCGAATATACCAGTTCCCCAATGGTCGTACACACAAAACAACGGACAGAATCACGACAAGCATGATGCCAAACAAGACGAGGTTTGCGACGTTTATTTTATGTTTGAGAATAACCATAATGCTTACTTACTTGCGGGTTCGAGTAATCCTTCGTCAGAATCATTGCGCTTACGTAATTGTCGTTTCAAAGCGATGAAACACAAAATCACAAAACTGAAAACTGAAAAACAAACAAACAAAACCGAACGTGGCGGGAAGAAATGCTCTATCGGTGCGACCGCTCGTGCCGCGAACCCGATGTCATTGACATTGTTACGGGACGCAATCTGAGCCTGATGATATTTGTTCAGCAAAAGATCCGCTTTATTTTGCAAAGCACTTTTCTTCGTGTTGAGCAGCGATAATTGCATCTCAGCTTCGTTGAGTTCTTGTTGTGTTTTATGACCCATTTGTATGGCCATATCGCGATCCTTCATAATCTGATCAATCTGAGAACGAATCAAAATCATCTCATGGGATAGCGACGAAATCCTCTCATTTGTTCTGATGTACTCCGTGTAGTATCTATCTGAGAGACTATTCCATTTGTCAAGATTCTCTCCAAATATCTTGTTTAGTTCACGTGCCTTCCGTATCGTCACACCCAAGTCAGCTTGAAAATGCTCCTTCTCCGGCAACACTTTATCAATTTCAGCGATGTTATTCGTATACTGCTCAATCTGTTTTGTGAGGTCATTATATCTGTCATTGAGTGACTGCCAATTTGGGTTAAATGTCTCATCATATAAATTCCCCATATCTGCCAAAGCCTTCGGAGATTTCTGCGCAATCAAAGTCGCAACCGTTTCGGCTGGGATATTCTTTTGGAAAAATAACGTCTGTGAGGTATTCTTCAAACTATCCTCCACATTCTTCCGTGTCTCCAGAGCGCTCGCCAGTTTTACCGTCTCTGATGCACGCTGTTGTCTGAGATCAAGCACTTCTTTCTGTCGTGCATTCAAATCCATCTCCATCATCTCAATCGGGTATTGGCGCTCGAAATCCTGAATCATCTCGAGATTTTTCTCACGATTCTCTCTTGCATAAATAATTTGCTGTTGAATCAAATCAAAGGATACATTTCCAAATCCATTCTGCGAATCCAAAGCCAAAGAATCTTCCAACATTTTATCTGCCGGCAAAACAAATCTCTCATTTTCTTCAGGGTTATTGAACAAAGGAAATTCGCGATTTTTCCCCACATCACGAGGCAACTTCATGCTTAATCCCTCGGAGGTCTGAGGCTTCACCCATTCTATTGGGTCAATCGCGCCAACATACTTATCGTCTGACATGAGAGAAGCCTTCAGACGAAGACTATTCTCGATATCTCTTGCGATTGTAAAAAGCAAATTGCGCTTCTGCAATAACTGTTCTGTCCATTGTTGCGCAGTCGTATTATAGGCTGTTATCTGACTTTTGTACAACTCTACATTATGCTTCGCCTTCAACTTAACAATAGAAGTCTCGATGTCTTCAAGTTCGGTTTCGCTCTGGCTTTGTTGACCCTCCAGATACTTGACGATAGTATCCTGTTTTTCGTTTGTCAACTCAACATACTTCTCTTCAAACAAAAACGACCACGTGTTTACAAGAAGCATTGCTTTCTGCCCACTGTTCGAGACAGCAAAAAGCCTAATCAATGGCGAATAAACAATATCAATTGCCGTCTTCTTCTCTTCGATTTCCTCGCAATCGAGCTTGCGTCTCAGGTTATCGACGGTTAAGTTCGCAAGTTCATCGTCCTTCCAAATCAGTAAGGCACGCAAATCCTCGACAGACAAACTCTTCAGATACTTGACTGTCTCCTTTGAGCAGAATTCCACTTCATTAATAATCTCCTCTTCGGAGGAGCCCTTGATAAAGCTGCAAGCGACATCGACAGGTTTGCGCATCACAAGCTCTTTCATAACCTTATGCCCATTAGTTATGTTGACGATAATCTTTTGAATCAATTCGGGCGCTCGCAGAATCTCTTTTGCGGTCATAACTGTCAACGGTTTAGTCTGCACTTCTGAAGAAAACTGAGGTGGGAATATTCCAACCAATGCCGTCGACTCGAAACGTGCGGGAATAAGCATCAAGACAATCGCGAAAGCAATCATCAAGACAATCATATTCTTGACTATAAAGTACTTTTGTTTAGCAACAAGAGCAAAGATATGCAGTATCCTGTCTGTCGAGGACAGGAACAAAACGATGTCTTGTGAAACACCCAGGTTGTCGTCAGTTGAGTTTTGTGCAATTTTGTGTTTGGATTGTTCTTTCACGCTACTTTCCCTTCTTCACAATTAATACTTCCTTGAGCCGCAACCATTCCTTTTCATCAGTTTGTCTGAACTTCAGTTTCAGACGGTAGTCACCTGATGGTAAATAGTTCGTGACCTGTTTTACTGCATTATATGGCACCGAGTAATACAAACTGTCATGCATTACGTGACCGGTTGCCACGTTTTGAATCTCAATATCTAACTTAATTCCTCGCCATGACATGATGTAAGGTTTTGCTACACAATAGAAGCTATACTCTGAACTACTAGACAAGTTGAGTTCTGTTTCCGTTTGCCACTCCACAGATTGGTCTCCGGACAAGTTCGTCCAATCATCAGGAACCTCGTCAAACTCGATATTCTGTATAACCGTCGTCCCATTGTCGAGAAACAACGAAGACAAATCAGCCACCACATCTTTGCCATCAAGACTAGCCATCATCAACCTAACAATCGCCGAATACGGGTTATCGGCGCATTGTTTACAGAGTTGCCATGCTTCGCGAACCCTTCCCATCCTTGCAAGCAAGCCAATCCATTCCGGCATAAGGACAGGATTCGAAGGCTCTTTTGCAATGTCATTCTTCTCGAGACTGTTAAGGACAAAATCCGTCAATTCAATTCCAAGAGATAGTTTTCTCTTTTCCTGGTCAGTCACATAGACATCATGCAAATCTATGCCGTCCTTGCGACTATAGTCTGCAAGTTGTTCCCCCAATTGTTCCCGCAACTTTCTCCAATTACCGACAGTTGCAGCGGTCGTGCTTCCATCCAGATAGTAACCCACTTTGTCGAACTTCAGGTCACGAATCACAGAAATAGCCATGTCAAGGCACAACTCCTCGTTCTTCAGAACCTCGACATCAAGGCTAGCAAAGTTTTTGCTTGCCTTGGAATACTCGCCGGATTTGTAATGCAAAACCCCACAAAGCAATGTTACATACTCTTTATCAAGTTGCATCCACGCCGGAATATCCAACTCAAGCAACTCCTTACAGTCCTCGAGCATATCCCCAATCAAAGGATTGGAGTCAAGTAGAGCGACAGAATAGCGAGCAATCTTCTGCCTTTCAGGACTTAGTTGCCGGTCATCAATTCGTGCGATTGCACTTTGAAAGGAGGAAACCGCTTGTGCTGAAGAGACATTTATCCCCAACATTCCCATCATGTAGTCATGCCATGACGAATCGGGGAACTTTTGCAAAATCATGCGGGCTTCGTCAGTGCGACCGGTCTGAGCGAGTGTCTCAGCCAAGAGCATATTTGCCCTTTTCTGATGCTTACCATGTTTCGCGGCAAGCGAAGTCAATCGAGGAATTGCTTCATCGTAATTCCGTTGATAGAGTTCATACGCTCCTTTATTGGTTAAGAACCAAAAGCGATAGTCATAAAGCTCAAATGCACCCCAACCAATGAATAGCAGAATGACTCCTAAGGATATGACTTTTCGTATCGTCATTTCTTCGAAGCCTTTATCAATCGGCTAATCGAATTTCCTATTTCATCATCTTCAAATAACGGTTTGCAACCAAGGACTTTAACCCGGCTCATGACCGTTGATATGTTAATATAATGTCTCAAAGCGGCATCAAAATCATTTCTATTCTCACAATCCTTAGCCAACAAATAAGATGCATTGACATGATTCATATCTAAGTCATGAATACGAGCTGCATACTCCTTGACTTTCGACGAATCCCCCTGTTCGAGAGCAATAACTCCCAAACGTTCAAGACAATCCGTATTCTTTGGATTCATCGTCATGGACTTCTCATACCATTTTTTTGCATCATTTGCGTCACCCTGCAATTCGCGAATGAGCCCCATCTGCGCAAAAGTTCTAACAGAAGTAAACGATTTCATTCCATCTTTTTGCATTTCCTCAGCACCCTGTAAATCGTTCCGGCCAAGTAATAAGCGGGCCAAAACAACATTGGAATATCCATGCGCATGGTCAAAGGCAATTGACTTCTTGAGGTTTTCCTCAAAGACTTCTTCGGTATGCACTCCTCGGGTCGCCTTGACGAAATAGAGAGAGCCCAAATAGTTATTTCTGGCAAAGACCAAAACAACTATCAGGACAATCCCTACTAACAAAAACAATCCTCGCCAGAGCAAATGGCTGTATTTAGAGTTCATTAAGAGCCTTCAGTGATTATGTCCAAATTATAATGGTTTTGTAATATACAAATGACATTATCCATACTTTGAAATTCCCCTATTATTGCATTTTTTAGAGCAAGAAACCGTATAGTATATCTTGAAACAAAACTCTCAGAAAGTTAAGAAAAATGAAAATTCTTGTCCTCAACAGTGGAAGTTCCTCTGTTAAATTTGAAATTATTGAAACCAGTCTCGAGGCAATCGAGAATAATACCGAGCAAAAACTCGGACACGGTCTTGTCGATAAAATTGGAATCCCCGGGTCACTAATACGCTTTAGCGCTCCCGGCAAAGAAGTCTACGAAAAACAATTTGATATTCCTAATCATACCGCTGCCCTTGACGAAGTTCTGCGCACACTTGTTGACCCCGAGCATGGCGTACTGAAGTCATTGTCCGAACTGGAAGCAGTGGGACACCGTGTCGTTCACGGAGCCGAACACTTCGCACAATCTGTCATCATTGATGACAAAGTTGCCGAACTAATCAAGCGTGACTGTTTCTCACTGGCACCTCTTCATGTTCCTGCCAACTATAAAGGCTATGAAGTCCTAAAAAAGGCACTTCCCGCCAGTGTTCCCCATGTGGCTGTCTTTGATACGGCCTTCCACCAGACCATGCCCAAGCACTCGTATCTTTATGCAATTCCCTATAAGTACTATGAAGAGAACAAGATTCGCCGTTATGGATTCCACGGCAGCAGCCACCGCTACTGTCTCGCGACTCTTGAGAAGGTTTTCGCCAAAAAGCCAGCAGCGGACTTCAATGCAATAACTGTGCACCTTGGTAATGGCTGCTCCCTGTGTGCCATAGAAAAAGGGAAATCAGTCGACACTTCCATGGGACTTACGCCACTCGAAGGTGTTATCATGGGAACTCGCTCCGGTAATGTGGATACAGCCGCTATTCTCACGATTATGGAGAACACTGGAATGACAGCAAACGAAGCAAGCAATATGCTTAACAAGAAGAGCGGTTTGCTTGGCATCAGTGGTGTCAGCAATGATATGCGCGACATGGATGCGGCAGCAGCCCAAGGTAACGAGCGTGCAAAAATCGCCATCAAAATGTTCTCATACCGTGTACGCAAATATATCGGAGCCTATATGGCCGTTCTTGGCAAAGTCGATTACATTGCCTTCGCCGGCGGAATTGGCGAAAACAATCCGCCAATGAGAGCATCCATTTTGGAAGGACTCGAGAGTATGGGGATTATCTTAGACCCCTCCAAGAATGACGGTTGCAGAAAAACAGCGGTCATCTCGGCAGATAATTCTCCGATAACGGTTTGCGTTATCAACACAGACGAAGAGATTATCATCGCACGCGACACCGTTCGCTGCATTCAAAAGTAACAAAACAACAGAGGTATCGAGAACAATGAGCAAACCGATGATTAGCGTTGCCGGCATTCGTGGAATTGTTGGCGATTCATTACAACCGGAATCATTTTTGCGCTTTATTTTGGCATTTGGCACGATGGCTAACGGTGGCAAAATCGTTATTGGGACGGATAGCCGGCTGACTCGCGACATGATGCGACATTTGGCTTTTGCCGGATTAGCCTCTACCGGTTGTTCTATTATTGATATAGGCTTGGCGCCTACTCCGACAATTGCAATGGCTGTGCGTGACCTTCGCGCAGCCGGAGGAATTGCCATCACAGCAAGCCACAATCCGCCACAATGGAACGCATATAAGTTTTTTGACGGAAATGGTGCATTTCTCAATCGTGAAGAGAATGCCAAATTGGTTGCGTTGGCTGAATCCGGAGGTTTTTATCGTGCCAATTATCGCGGTGTCGGAAAGTTGCTCAAAGCAAGTGGGTTGATTGAAACTCATATTCAGAAGGTGCTTCAGAATATTGATGCGGAAAGCATTCGCATACGCAACTTCAAGGTTGTTGCTGATTGCTGTAATGGCGTTGGCGGATTGATTATCGAACCTCTGCTTAAACAACTGAACGCTACGGCAATCATGATTGGCACAAATGTCAATGAAGAGTTTTCCCGTGTTGCGGAACCTCTGCCTGAGTATCTTGGCAAACTATCGCAAACGGTCCTCGATGAAAAAGCCGATATCGGTTTTGCTCTGGATCCCGATGCTGACAGACTGGCCATTGTGGATGATAAAGGGCGTCCAATTGGTGAAGAAAGAACGGTCACATTGTGCTCAGATTCTGTTCTTGCCAACGGTGACCGTGGAGCGCTTGTTGTAAATCTGTCGACAACTCGTGCTATGGACGATGTGGCTGCAAAATATGGCGTTGACCTTATTCGCACACCTATTGGCGAAGCCAATGTTATGCTGGAGATGCGCAGACACATCGGACTGATTGGCGGCGAAGGAAACGGCGGGGTCATCTACCCAAGAATCCATCCCGGGCGCGATGCCGCTACCGGTGTCGGTCTCATCCTTGCGGCACTTGCCAAACGCAACATCACCATCAGTGAACTCAACGCAACGATTCCTGATTACGCGATGTTCAAGACAAAGTTCCCGATTGGTGAAATCAACATAGAAGCTCTATATGAAAAAATGACCACAGCATTCTCGGATGCTCAAGAGATTGTTACGACAGACGGTATGAAGATAGTCTATCCGAATAAATGGGTGCATATGCGTCCTTCCGGGACAGAACCCGTTGTCCGAATCTTTGCCGAAGCTCCTAAGTTGGCTGAAGCCGAACAGCTAGCTCGCAAGGTCGCAACTGATGTTATCGGGAAGTAAGTGACGTCTCCTCGCATATGTCTCTCTTCGGTGTAAATAGCGAAAAAGAAGCGGAGTTGCTCGAAGTCCTTGAAAAACTTGGAGCAACTCCACAAACTATCGAAGAGCATTTCATTCGCAGTGGCGGCAATGGTGGGCAAAACGTCAACAAGGTTGCAACATGTGTTTTTCTCCGCCATTTGCCGACTGGCATAGAAGTCAAATGTCAGGTCGAACGGACACAAGGCCTGAATCGTTATCGTGCAAGACAACTTCTTGTCGAAAAGCTGAAACAGATGCTCGGAACCGGAGATGACAAAGAAACACTTCGGCGAGAGCGTATCAAACGACAAAAGGCACGACGGTTGAGACGCACAAGAGCAAAGAAAGAATTGCCAAAATTATGAGAATAATGTAGTCGAATTATGAGTTTCTCTTTATAACAAAAAATGTAGGATTTGACATTTTCTTACTTGAATCATTTATCAGAATAGTACTTTATATATAAAAGAAACGGATAGCAGTTAAGAGGCCGCTTACTTATGACAGATCAGAATGCTTATGCCACATTACACCTACGCAAAGGTGCAACACTAGAAGAGGTCAAAGGCGCATGGATCTCTATGGTGAAGAAGTATCCACCCGAGGGTGATACCGAAGGTAGGTTTATGGTATTGCAAAAAGCATATGAGGTGCTTCGTGACCCACTCAAACGTGCTCATGAAGATGTGTTTACGCTCAACTATCCAATTGGGCAGTTCATTTTTAGCGAAGATTCTAAGACAACTGACGATATGCCTGCAGTTGCTGAGAGGGCGCAAAAGAGCCTTGAGGCCTATAAAACCAACCCTGATGAAGATACAAAAGCCGAAGTGATTAGTTCCTTTTGCCGGTTGGCATACAAGAATGCGACAATCAAACAATGGAAGCCTGCAATTGATTGTTGGAAACAGATTCTTGATGTCGATCCAACAAACCAAAAAGCAAAGCACAACTACATTTTTGCACATATCTATGTCGCTTATTTTTACTCACTCCACAAACTCTATGAACCGGCAATCGAACTCTTAGAGATTGCCTTGCAGATGTTGCCGGACAACCTCGATGTGATGCAAAACATAGCCATCCTTTATGACGATCTCAATCAACCCGACAAAGCCGCAGAATATTGGTCTGAGATTGAACGCCGTTGGAGAGCGAAACTTGATCAGCATCCGGACGATGATTATCTCAAAGAGAGTCTGGCCGCCTTGCACATGTTCCACGGAGCACGACTGAATTCTAAAGTTCAGAACGATGAGACCAAAGGTCAGGCCGTCGAACAGTTCCGCAAAGTTTTGGAACTTGACCCGAACAATTACGATGTCCATTTCAAGATTGCCAACACTCTCATGGAAGAGAAAAAGTTCAATGAAGCTGCAAATGAACTTAAGACAATCCTTCAGAAACGTCCCAATGACAACGAAGTAATCACTCTGTTAGGTTGGGCATATCTGAACATGGGCAAAGTGGAAATCGCCTTCAGTACATGGCGAAGAGCATTAGCTAAATCTCCCAAAGCTGAAAGCTTGCGGAAAGCTGTTTACAACGGACATCTTCAGATTGGTCGGAAGTTCAAAGAAAGTGGCCTATACACTCAGGCACTGGTCCACCTCAAAGAGGTACAAAAGATATCTCCGCAAGATCCATCGATTATCGTTGAAGTTGGCGAAGCAATGATGCGTAAAGGTGACAAACGTTCGGCAATGATTGCCTTCCAACGTGTACTCGAATTGGAACCGAAGAATAAGGAAGCAAAACGATTCCTCAATGAAATCAGGCTAAGAGGATGATTAACATTTTCACAAATCCACTGGCCTCGCAGTTTCCGATCGATGCTTCGGCGCTACCCGTCTATGAATTTTCTCATCAGTCGGCAGATTATGATGTGATGCAGTCTTTGGGCTTATTGATGTTTGACAACAACAAACTCTCTGATTTGAACACACAATTGATGAATCCGAAAACGAGCGTAAACGAAATGAAAGGAATTCTCAAAAGCTTTCTTCCATCTTTAGACAGCTTTGACAGGATTCTGAAAGCGGCTGAACAGTCGCCGACACAAGATGAACTATTGCAAAACTGGATTATTAGCATCCAGACGATTCATACCAAATTGCTGCAAACCTTACAAAAGGTTGGCCTTGAGCCAATTGATTCGATAGGGAAGCCGATTGATTTGAATTGCCATGAGGTGGTCGAATACCGCAAAACTCAAGACTATCCTCATAATACGGTAATAGATGAAGTTTCACGCGGATATTTATTTAAAGGAGAAACTCTACGTGAAGCACGAGTGATTGTCGCTTGTAATTAAATTATATTTTTTATATTAATCATTACCTAAGTAGTTTTAGCAAATTATATATAGCAGGAGAACTGAAATGGGTCGCATTCTTGGTATCGATTTAGGTACAACAAACTCGGTCATGGCCGTCTTCGATAAAAACGGTCCGGTGATTGTTCCAAATGCCTTGGGAGATCGCACAACACCCTCAGTTGTTGGTTTTGCCAGAAGTGGCGAGATTCTCGTAGGGAGAAAAGCCAAGCGGGCTGCCGTGATGAATGTCGGTCGCACGGTATTCTCGATTAAGAGATTGATGGGAACCGCAGAGCGCGTTAATATTGACGGGCGTGATTATACTCCCCAAGAGATTTCTGCGATGATTTTGCAGAAGCTTGTTCGTGATGCTGAAGAATACTTCGGAGAGTCAATCACCGAAGCCATCATTACGGTACCTGCTTACTTTACTGATACACAAAGAGCCGCCACAAAAGACGCCGGTGAAATTGCAGGACTTAATGTTCGCAGAATCATCGACGAACCGACCGCAGCTGCTTTGGCATACGGACTCGATCGTGACAAAGACCAAGTCTTGATGGTTTATGACTTTGGTGGTGGAACGTTCGACGTTTCCATCATCGAGTATATCAGCGGTGTTTTCCAAGTTCTTGCAATTCAGGGTAACACACATCTTGGCGGCGATGATTTTGATAAATGCATCACCGATTGGCTGGTTAAGGAATTCGAGAAGCAACACGGAATCAATGTTTCTGATGACCCCATCGCTATCCAAAGGCTTCGTGAAGCGGCTGAAGAAGCCAAGTGCGAATTGTCTGAATTAAAGGAAACTCATATCCTTGTTGAAGCTGTCACCATGACTGACAAAGGCCCCCTGACGCTTGATTCGACATTGACCAGAACCGAATTCGAAAGCATGGTCAATCACTTGATTATGGCGTCAAAAGAGCCCATGATGAAGTGCATCGAAGCATCCGGTTTGAGCGCCGATCAAATCGACACGGTCATCCTCGTTGGTGGTACAACTCGTATTCCTGCGGTTCGCCGTTTGGTTAAAGATGTTATTCAGCATGACCCACAGCGTGACATCTCCCCCGACGAAGTGGTTGCATTGGGCGCCGCTGTTCAATCTCTTGTTATCAAACCTATTGACACAAATGATCAGGACTTGGCAGCACGCTATGGCAAAGATAAGCCGGTGATCATCCACGTCACACCATTCTCGTTGGGTGTCGGTTTGCAGAGCGATCAATTCTCTGTCATCATCGACAGAAACAGCACCTACCCGACCGAAGCGAAAGACATTTTCACTACCAGTCGTGACTTCCAAGAAGCAATCAGCTTCCCGATTTATGAAGGAGAAAAGCTGATTGCCAGTGAGAATACGTTCCTTGATTTGCTTCGCATTGAAGGGGTCGCACCTGCACCTCACGGAGTTCCTCGTATCGAAGTAACATTCAGAATTAACGCTGACCGTATTTTGGAGGCCAGAGCTGAAGACTTGGCAACCGGTGTTGAAAAAGTCATCACGGTCGAATCAACAGGTGCTCGTCTGACTGAAGCTGAAAAGAATCGTATGATTCGCGAAGCGCGTGATCGAGTCACTCAACAGCTGCGGTCCCGTATGGAAGCAAATGCACTCGAGGAGATCAATTCGCTGGTCACAAGAGCAACAGCCACCGCACAAGCAAATGCGGCGCATCCGCTCTCCGAACAGGTTATTAGCCTTGCGCAGACTCTGAAGAAAACAATTGAGGCAAATCCCAATGCTGATACCGAGGCTCTCACGGACGACTTAATGCGTCTGATGACGGAAATCGAATCCGCAAGTTAATCATTGCTTCACAACTTTTATCGACGGTTGGCAGGTTTTGCCAACCGTTTTTTATTGTTTTTGAACGACTATCTCTAATTTATGTGGAATAAACAAACTCTTCAGCGGTTTTACGATTAGCATACATTTTTGTTTTGCACCTCAATATTGAACTATAACGCGGCACCGATGATTACAGCCGCATGGAGAAATATAATGGAAGTCATTTTATTTGATAATGTCAAGGACCTTGGACATCAAGGTGAAGTCGTCAAGGTAGCCACCGGATATTTCCGCAACTATTTAGGTCCTCAGAAGTTGGCTGCTGAAGCGACGTCTGCAAACATGAAGCGCTTTGAGAAGATGCGCAAAAAGGCTGCTGAGCTTTCCGCACAGCGTTTGGCCGATGCCCAAAAATTGGCTGAAACAATTAAAGATTTAGTTGTCACCATCAAGGCCAAAGCCGGCGACAGTGACAAACTTTTTGGTTCGGTTTCTTCCTCTGATATCGCCGAAGCACTCGAAGCGATGAACTATAAGATTGACAGACACCACATCAAAATCGCCGAAGCAATCAAGACATTGGGCGAACACGAAGCGACATTGGAGTTGCACTCCGAGGTTGAGGTTGCCATCAAGGTTATGGTTGAACGCGCATAGTTCAAATAGAATTTAAGCTAAAAGCCCACACCCTGCAAGAGGATGTGGGCTTTTCTTATGCTCTGGAACTTTGATACTACTTGAGTTTTACATCAAGTAGATTATTGGCTTTGTTGACATACAAAACTTTTGACGCCCTAAAATCTTCGGTCATGCCAAGGCACTCAATCTTGGCGCCAACAGGCAAATTCATGGAGGAAGAACGGACATCATCAGGTAAAAGCCCAAGCGCAGAATCCCACAAATACAATGTGACTGTACTACCACCTTCATCGCCCAAGAATAAAGACAATTTCTGCCCGAGCCGCAATCTCTCCGTAGCAACCACATCTGCTTTTACTCTGAACTTTGTCTTGGGGGCCGCTTTCATAATCTCTGCAGATGTCGCGACAGGCAACTTCTCTGCGTCTGCCTTTGACACTGATGCCGTGTCCAAAGCTGCTTTTTTGACTTTATCAGGAGCTGTCTGCGCCGTTATCAAGTCAGAAGCCGACTCCAATTTCAACTGCACACTTCCACGGTGTTCATTGACAGTTCCCTTGACACGAACCTGTTCACCTGGTTCGGCCTTCTGCCCCGGAATAAACTCCTTATAGGTTGCGTTCCAGAAGACAACATTCACCGCACCTGTCCCATCATCGACAGACAAGACATAGGGAGCCGTTTCAATCTTCGGGATGGACAGACTCTTGACCGCACCCTCGATTGTAATTGTTTCACCAATCATATCATTCTTGACCAAGCCGGTTGCGACAACGGCTTCATCACGGGCTTTGGCATCTGTCGCAGTGGGGACCTTTCCCTCACGCAAAATCCAACGTCCGGCCTCGGTGGCTTTCAATTGCAGAGCGCCCTTAAATGCGCCTAAAGTGCCAGTTACACGCCATGTCTGCCCCTTCTGTGGTTTGGTCTTCATGTCATTGGCGGTCTGCGCCCAAAAGACGATATTCATTGTCCCGGTGTCGTCCTTCAGTTTAAGCATCCAAGGAACATTATCTTTACTGGATGATTTAACCGAAATTAGTTCGCCTTCAATCGTGACTTCTTTATCCTTCATATCCGATGTCAAACTCCCGACTTTCTTCAGAGCCATCGTCGACATCTGTCCCTCGGGGACAGGCTTAGCATTTTCATTCGTTGCCTTACCTTCGCTACCCGGTTCGTCAGAATTAGCAGCGGCCATATTATCCTTCTGGAGAATCCATCTTTCTGCGTCCTGTGCCTTGACTTGAACTTTACCCTTATAATCACTTATTTCGCCGAAAACACGCCAAGTCTGGCCCTTAACCGGCTTGGTTGTCATTTCGTCAGCGGTTTGTTTCCAAAACACGATATCGATTGTTCCCGAGTTATCGCGTAGTTTGACTGTCCACGGGACATTGTCCTTCGTGGATTGTCTGACGGAAACAACCTCACCCTCAATCATGAGATTTCTCCCGGCTAAATCTATTGTCACTTCGGAGATTTGCTCCAGTGCCATTCTTGACATTTGAGGAACAGGTTTGCCTGTAGCCGTCACTCCCCCTGTCATTGGTTCCTGAGTAAAACTGCAGGTAGTGATTCCCATACACAAGGCAAATGCTATCACTATTTGTTTTGTCTTCATCATACTATTATTATACTTTCTTGATAAAATAGTTACTAAAACTCTCATTCATTATTGCCACGCGTAACGATACCGTCGATAGCTGACAAAATCTCTTCCTTGCCTCGGCGTGTTTGTGAACTCGCGCATATAATGGCTGCAGGCTCAAATCGACTTAAGCTTTTCTTCAATCGCATCATAGCCTGAGACTGCTGCGAACGCGACAGTTTGTCAGATTTCGTAAGCACAGCGATTATCGAAACCTGAAAATGATACAGCCATTCAATCAGCGCTTCGTCTTCTTCGGTCAGACCTTCGCGTCGTATATCAAACAATGTACAACAAGCCCGAATCATCTTGTTCTGATAGAGATACGCATTCATCAAATCGCGCCAAGCTCCCTGCATATCTTTACTCGTTCGTGCAAAACCATAACCGGGCAAATCGACAAAATACATTTCCCCTTTGTTGATGCTGAAGTAATTCACAAGTCTTGTACGTCCGGGAGTTGCAGACACTTGAGCAATTCGCTTTCGGTTGACAAGCAAGTTCAAGAGCGACGATTTACCCACATTTGAACGTCCCGCGAAAGCAATTTGGGGCACATTGTCGTGAAGCATTTGTTTCTGCGTGGCACAACTCTTGACAAACTCAACGTCTCGAATACTCCAAACATTCTTCGGTTCACTACTGCCATCACTCAATGTCATAATGCCTTGTCCTCCATAACTTCCCGTTCATTATCGCAATAACGACGCAACAGACGCATCCACAGATTATCAATGTATCCATATCGTAACATCTGATAGTATCCAACCCACTGAGTATTCTGTGGCATATAAATACTGTCTTGAATTGGCGCTGTCAATTGCGCAAAGCTTATCGGTTGCTTGGTTCCATCAGGCATGACACGGTTCAAAACCACCGTTTTCGGATCCGTATCCTCATTCGAGTACAACGGGCGAGCCTGAGGCAATTCCGCTGGAGTACGATAGTACAGAATGTAGTAGTCAATAAAGCTTTGGGACGAACCGTATAGTTGGACAAACACGCCGATCAGTAGTATCACACAGAAAAGACACCACCGCTTAAAGTCAGCCTGAGCAAGCCAAGCGACAACAGCCGGAACAAGCAAGACGCCGAGGACAAAGAAGTGCCGAGGCCCCCAACACCACCCGCCTGCCCAATTCTGCCAATGAGCATGAAACAGTACAAGACCAATAATCGCAAAGACCAAACCTACAGCAGCAGAAAACCATTGACGGCAAAAGTGAGGCCATGCAAGCACGGCAATTAGCAAACCGGGAGAGAAAAAAAACAATCCTTTACCGGCACTAAACAATAAACCATACAGTCCCATAACAAGTGGTGTGCTGAAATGGATGCCCTCAGATTGGTCTGCATAAGCGGAAGCAAAAGGGCTGCCAAAATGGAAAACATTCATTAACAATTGGATTGCGACAAACATGATTAACGGCGCGACAAACGATGCAGTCATTGTCCAGAAGCCACGCACTCTAAATGTTTCAATAACCTGAGCTAGCGTCAGCTTTTTCAGTTGAGCATCTCCCCCAACACATGCGCTCACCCACAGAAGCATTCCTGTTGCCATCAGCCCCGGAAGAACAACGATGGAATCGAGACGAGCAAACAAGGCTAAGGTAAAGAAAATGCCCGAGACAACGGCACGTCTTTTGTTAAGGACATCGCCTCCCAAAATCGTGATGAAAGCACAGAGAATGCATAGCGCTGCCATAGGCTCGCTAAAAAATGTTCTGGCATGAGGCCATGCCATCGTGGCAAGTCCATAGGTCAATGCAGCAGCCCAACCAAGTCGTGCGAAACGTTTGGAGTTACCACTCCCATCCCGCATGCATTTCTTTGCAATCATGAAACCAAACACCCAGATGGCACAAACTGTAAACGCAAAAATGAATATCCCCGTCTGAGAAACAAAACAACGCTTGAGCAAGGCGTGACCACGACCAGGCTCATTCTTCTCAAAGGGCACATACGAGATTGTCTTAAAATCTAACCATCTACAGGCGCTGTCATCACTGACAAAATGACAAGCGACACTCCCTAACCAATAGAGCGGCATTGCGATGATGCTGTTGCCAATACCATACTGCGCATACTCATTACCGTCGATACCTTTAGCCGATGCGAAGCCGCCACCGGTACCATCTGACAATGGAGCAATCGCCAAACTCGCCCGATTGCATAACGACTCTGTAACACGAAACATTACTTCCTCATCTGGCGAATACAAATGACCACCTTGTGTCATAAAACCCAACGCAAAAAACAAGGCAAATACACAGCAAAGCTGACGCCTGATATATCGTGTTATTAACATTTAGTTAATATACAAAACGAGAATCGTATGGTTCACATATTTGAGCGATGACAAAAGAACAATCTTTTCAAAGAACCCTCTAATGTAAAATGTCATTTCTTTTGTTTTGTATATAATTTTAGACGCACGGTCGGGCCTTCAAGCCCGTATTTGTTTCACTCAGGCTCGTAGGACGCCCGTAGCAATCAAAATAAATATTGCGAGGAGTGTGCAATCATGCCCATCCGCATCACAGGTCGGCATCAGGCAGATACCGAAGAGATTAAGGGTTGTGTTGAGAAAAAGCTACAACGTTTGACACGCATTGTAGGAGATCCTCAGTCAGTTTCACTGACAATTGATCGAGATTCCAACAAGGCTTATGTTTTGGAAATCTTATTTAGGGCCGGGCCAATTGAGGCCGCGGCAAGTGCCAAAGACCAACAATACACCAAGTCCGCAGATAAGTTGATTACGAAATTGGAAAGGCAAATCAGCAAAGCTTTGGACAAATTGCGTGGGGATACGAAAACAGCAACGAGGGCACTTCCACAAAAAAGCAAAAGAACAGAAAATCCTTTATTGGAAAAACCATCACTTGAGGACGAAGAGAAAGGGTTTGATGTCGAACAGATTAAGCCTTTGGTTCTAAAGAAACTCAAAAAGAAAGTTTACCCAGCGCTAGCTCCTTTGACACAAAAAATGACAGTCGAACAAGCTGTGGAAACATTGCTTGCTCACAAAAAGATTGTTCTGTTTTTCCGTAACACAGATTCTGCAGACAAAAAGACTTTCATCTTCCTGCGTCCGGATGGAAATATCGGACTTGTCGAAATGTAACATCCACTAAAAGGGTACTATCAAAAGCCGCGAGAGTCCTTCTTGCGGCTTTTTCTTTTTCGTCTAGAGTCCCTGTTTTCAGTGCATAATTGGACGTGTTTTCTGTATAAATTATATAGTGTATTTCATCCCTGTGAAACACATAATTTTATCCCAAAGTTGAGTAATATGCAAGATAATCGCGAGCAAATTGCGCCGCGCAATATTGAAGAAGAAATGCAAACCTGTTATCTCGATTACGCCATGAGCGTCATCGTGGGTCGCGCACTACCCGATGTGCGTGATGGGTTGAAACCGGTACACCGCCGTGTGATATACGGCATGCACCAACTCGGGTTTGGACCAACACACAAAACTGAAAAATGCGCTAAGAGTGTAGGTCATGTCATGGGTAACTATCACCCTCATGGTGATGCGGCCATTTATGATACACTCGTGCGCTTGGCACAAGACTTTACCATGCGATATACGCTTATCGAAGGCCAAGGAAACTTTGGTTCGATTGATGGTGACCCCGCAGCCGCAATGCGTTATACAGAATCGCGTCTGTCGTCTTTCTCCTCTTTGATGCTTCAGGATCTGGACAAGAACTCTGTTGATATGGTGCCGAACTATGACGGCTCCGACGAAGAACCCAGCGTCCTGCCTTCCGCATTCCCTAATTTGTTAGTCAACGGCTCGGACGGTATTGCCGTCGGTATGGCGACGAATATTCCTCCACACAATTTGGGCGAAACCATTGACGCATGCATCGAAATGATCGACAATCCGCATGCCACTGTCAAGGATTTGATGAAGCATATCAAAGGGCCTGACTTCCCGACGGGGGCATACATTTATGGTCGTCAAGGGATTGTCGATGCCTACACGACCGGCCGCGGTAGAATCATCATGCGGGCACGTATTAGCACCGAGCAGCTTAAGGGTGGACGCGAGGCAATCGTAGTCACTGAGATTCCTTACGCGGTTAACAAGAGTAGAGTCATTGAGAAAATCGCTCTTCTGGTGAAGGAAAAGAAAATTACCGGCATTAGCGAACTGCGTGACGAAAGCGATGCAAAAGGCATTCGTATCGTCATGGAGTTGAAGCGTGGCGAAATTCCGGATGTTATTATCAACAACCTCTACAAGCATACACAGCTTCAAGAAACCTTTGGAGCAATTATGCTTGCATTAGTCGACGGACGCCCACGCTATCTCTCACTACCAAAGATGATTCATCTTTACCTGAAACACCGCAACGAAATTATCGTTCGCAGAACGCGCTACGATTTGGACAAAGCAGAAAAGAGACTTCACATCGTTCATGGACTTTGCTTAGTTCAGGATAACATTGATGCCATCGTGAAAATTATCCGTAATGCATCAACACCTGAAGATGCAAAAAAGGAGATGATGGCTCGCTTTAAGCTGCAGTTGGAATTGGCTCTCGAGATTAATCCCAATGCAAAAGGCCCTGTACCGATGAGTGCCATTCAGGCAGATGCCATTTTGGCAATGCGCTTGAGCCGCTTGACACAATTGGAAAAGAACAAACTGTTTGAAGAGCGCGCAGCACTGGTTGCTGAGATTAAGCGCCTTCGTCATATTCTTTCTGACAATAACGAAGTATGGGCTATCGTCCGTTCGGAGTTGCTCGCGATTCGCGATAAATACGCTGACGAAAGACGCACAGAGATTATCGATGAGTCCGGCGAGTTTGCAATTGAAGATTTGATTGCAGACGAAAACATGATTATCACAATTAGCCATGCCGGCTACATCAAACGTACCAACACCGCTCTGTATCGTAAACAACGGCGCGGAGGTAAAGGTGTAACAGCAGCAGAAACCAAAGAAGAGGATTGGATCGAGCATCTGTTTGTCGGCACGACACACAACTATCTGCTCATCTTCACTGACAAAGGAAGATGTTACTGGTTGCGTGTCTTTGACCTACCAGAGGGGGGACGCACAACAAAGGGACGTCCCATTGTCAATCTGCTTCAACTGGAGAAGGATGAAACTGTCAGAACAGTATTGGCCACGACACAGTTTGATGACGAACACTTCCTCATCTTCGCGACAGCCCAAGGACAAGTCTGTCGTCAAGCTCTGTCGCTTTATTCCAACCCACGTAAGGGCGGTATTAAGGCAATCAAGATTGCAGATAATGATAACTTGGTCGATGTCAAATTGACAAATGGTCAAAGCGAAATCATTCTCGCGACACGCAACAATATGGCATGTCGCTTCCATGAAACTGATGCGCGTTCACTTGGACGTGACACAGGCGGAGTGCGTGGCATCACCCTTGTCGATGGCGACGTTGTTATCGGTCTTGAGACACCTCGTGCCGGCGCATCGCTCCTAACTGTTTGCGAAAATGGATTTGGCAAGCGTTCGGCCGTCGAAGACTACCGCATGATTCATCGTGGCGGAAAAGGCGTCAAGAACATCAAGTCAAGCGAGCGCAATGGAGCCGTCGTAGCCATTAAGGAAGTCATTGACGAAGACGAGTTCATTCTTGTCACACGCGAAGGAATTTCCTTGCGTACAAAGGTCAAAGACCTTCGCATTATCTCGCGTGTAACTCAAGGTGTTCGCCTCATCAACTTGACTGATGATGATGTCGTCATGAGCGTTGCACGCATCGCCGAAAAAGACGACGATGATGAAACTGATGACCAAATCGAGGAAACACCGGCCATCGCTAAGGATAGTGCGGTCGATGACCTCGACACAAAAGACACGGATGACTAACCATCTGCATTGAAGTAATGAACAACAGGGATGATTCTACAATCGGAATCATCCCTGTTTTGTTTGACGAGACAATCCTCATCAAAAACCATTGTAGGTACTAGTATGGAAAACAAAATTATCTTGGCAAGTTCATGTCTGCTTGGCCTTTGCGTCAATTACAGAGGCAGTTGTCATCCGCATCCGGATTTGATACGATTGGCAGAACAAGGGCATGTTGTATGCTTTTGTCCTGAGCAAGGCGGCGGGATGCCAACCCCAAGAATTCCTTCAGAGATAGAACATGGAATGAACTCGAGTCAGGTTCTTGCCGGGCAAGCTCATGTCGTTAACAAAGAAGGACATGATGTCACTGCATACTATATCAATGGAGCAAAACTAATAGCGGAGCTTGCAAATCGTATTCGCCCCTCGCTGGTTGTCATGCGAGAAGGCAGTCCCTCGTGCGGAGTGAATCTCATCCACGATGGCACCTTTACGGGAACCAAAATTCCGGGTTGTGGTGTCAGTGCTTGTGCACTGAAACAACTTGGCTATCGGATTGTCAGTGACACTCAATTCGCCTGCTCCAATCCGGATGAACTATTTTAACACTTTTCTCATTTATACTGTAATAATTATTATTCGTTTTCACAGGGAGATATCACTTGAATAAGCTTCTTTGGTTGCTGTCACCGGTCTTTTGTAGTACCATGTTATTTGCTTGCGCCACTTGTACAGCAACAGACTCCGGTACCTTTACATTAGCAGATTTCAACGCACCTGACAGTGTCGCAAATGTCGATCACGAAAACCAGTCGCGAGTCCTTGATGTTGATCTTTCGCAAACGACGAATACCATAGACCAATCCCCCGCGTTGCGTTATACAGCAACCATGGCTGGCCCCGATGCGGGATGGGCATCTGTTTCGTTTCCATTGACTTCAGACACTGTTTCAAAGTTAACAATGTTTTATGCCGTTCGTTTTCAAGCTGCGGGCATCACAAACACAAGGAATATCTACCTGACATTGATTGATGCCGATGGAACGAGATGGAACACTATTGAACATTTGACTTCCGAATGGCAATCGTTCTCATGCAAATTCTCAGATTTTCGCTGGCAGTCCGGGCGTGGCGATGCGTCACGCGACCTGTATGCAATGCTACCTTCCTTGCAACGGCTCGAAATTTATTTTTCTAACCGCTTTGAAGGCGCCAATGGGATGATGCTTGACAATGTTCAATTAGTCAAGGGCTGCAAACCCTATGAGATTGTCTGTACAGAAACATCCACCCCCCTTAACATCATTGTGCAGAAACCGTTTAGTTTGCACCTTGAAGCACGAGAGAAAGAAAGTCACGCATTGGCAACTTCTGCAACCTCTTTTCTGACTGTCTCGTCGGATTCGCCACAATATCTTCTTGTCAAAGACCGAGTGCCGATGACCAACGGTCAAGCACAGTTAGACCTATTTGTACGCAAGCCAGGAATGTATAAATTGACGGTTGAAGATGCTGTACTGTCGGTTCCATTGACGTTGGATATCATGGGGTTTGTCGACGGGCCAAGAATCGAAACACGCATAGGGATGGAACGTGATATGACCTACGCGCAAGTACAAACACAAACACGCTACAAGGTGACTGTGGACAATATTGGAACCGCACAACTGCAATCTGTTCACCTGACTGTGCGTGATTCCTTGGGACGAGCAGTTGTTGAACGGAATGACTCCTTGCATGACTTGGGAACCGGTCGTGTACGGATGATGTTTCCGATGCCCGGGTTATACGAAGGCGAGGTGTCCGTTCTAAGCGATGCCCCGGAAGCATTACCACAAGAGAATAGTGTCAATCAATTTCTTTCACTCTCCAAAGCTGAAGAAAACAAAACAACAAACACGCTCGCTTCCGTCTCTCTTCCTGATGGAGTTACTTCGACTATCTGCACGGGATTCTTGACATTCTTGGAATCACTTCCAACTACAGCAACCGTGGTTGCACGTGACAAATTCCCTATCGTAGTCATCGCTCCGGCCGCATTCGAAAACATGAAATGGGGACATCCTTTTGCCATTGCCGGCACTGGTCTTTTTGCGTTGAACAAGGAACAATTCGACACCGAAGGCAAACTGCGTGTCACTTGGCACAACCGTTTAGGGGCACGTTGGGTACGTGACGATTTCGCTCGTCCGGCCATAGAACCGTGGCGAGGAGCCTATGATTGGGAACGCTTTGACCGTTCCGTATTGCTGTATCGTGAGGCACATCTCAAAGTTTTAGCATCGCTCACATCGCCTGCCCTATGGAGCGATGGCGAACCACCCGTCACAAACGATGAACGCGAATTATGGCGTGAGTGGGTTCGTACAATGGCCGAGCATTCCGGATCTAAAGTCATGGCATGGGAACCTTGGCCAGAATCGAATACAGAACGTGCATGGGGCAAGTATCCTGATCCCTTTGGATACCGCGAACTGATGCGTTCCACATGGGATGGTTTGCGCCAAGCAGGTAATGAGTATGCGCCAAATTATCAAGTTGTTGGCGGCGCGACGGTTGGCACAGATTCAATCTTCTTCGATTCGATTATGACCTCAGGATTCTCACAGTTCTTGAATATTGTCTCATTCAGACCCAAACCTTTGCGCAACGACAAATCACCAATCTGGAATGATTTGCCCAAAGTCATTGACACCTTAAGGACGTCGATGAAAAGAGCCGGTTTGTTGGGTGACAAAATCACAGAACAATGGATTACTTCTATTGGATGGAACACCGGGAAGCATGGAGCCTCCATGCAGCAACAGGCACGTTGGCTCACACAGTCGTTCATTATCGCCTTATCTCAAAAGGTCGACAAAATATTCTGGAGCAACCTTGTCGACGACGGAATACAGACTTGTGGTCTGTTTACTGACAAGTGGGAAGTGAAACCCGCCGCAATAGCATTCAACTTTTTGCAATATCAAATGTCGCAAACGACACCACGAAACATCGCTAAACAGGGCGATGCGACAGTTTACGAGTTCGACATTCAGCGGCACAGCGCACGATGGGAAGGTAAAATGTTTGTTGCTTGGACAGACAAACCCGGGCATGAACAAGATATTATCATCAAAGGGCAACAAAAGAAGTGTTATGCTCATAACTATTTAGGAGCAGAATTGTTCCCAACTCTTGTCTCGGAACAAGCCACCAATGGCACTGAATCGGGAACCGTCAAAACCTATCGCTTGAAGATTGGAAATGACCCCGTTTATATTTGGGATGTAGGACAGGCACCCAAACGTAATGTCCCAATTAAACCTGAAAACGCGACGACGGCAACTCAACAAAAGACGCCGTTCGAAGATACCGCGGAACCTGTCACAGATTTCCAAGTGACGAAAGACTAAAACAATATGAACAAGCAACATCTCAATTCCGTAGTCATTGTCAGCGCCGCAATTGCCTTGTGCGGAGTCACTAACATTGTGCAAGCGGACACAAAACGAGTGATGGAATGCACGGCCTATTGTCCATGTGGTAGCTGCAATAGTTACAGCCGAGGGCACTGGCTGTTTCTCAAAGCAGATTTCTGGAACAAAACATTCAATGCCGGTCCGGATAAGGGACGCCCTTACAACGGGAAGACCGCAGGCGGACACCGCCTTAAAACCCCACGCTCTGGCATTCCGTTCCTAACCAAAGGCCGCCTTGGTACGATTGCCGCAGACCGAAGATACTATCCTTTTGGGACGGTTATGTATGTCCCGGGATGGGGATGGGGAGTCGTAGACGATGTAGGTGGTGACATCAAAGGGCCAAACCGTCTTGATTTGTTTTTTAAAACTCACAAAAAGTGTAACGAGTGGGGACGGCAAAAAGTGACGGTGACGATAAAGGACTAAATTAGTTCGGAATAGAAGTCTCACCATATAGTAGTACCCTACAGTACCATATTACGAAGGAGTACTCATATGTCGTTTACATTACCTCCCCTGCCATTCTCTTATGATGAGCTGGGGTCCTTTCTTTCCAGAGAACAGTTGATGTTTCATCATGACAAACATCACAACGCATACATTGTAAAGCTCAATGGGCTTATCGAAGGTAAAACAGAAGAGACGCATTCCTTGCGCCAACTTGTAACAGAATCGACTGGAGCTCTGTTTAACAATGCGGCACAAGCATGGAATCATGAATTCTTTTGGAATTGCCTATCACCAAATGGAACGGGCAAACCCGAAGGAGAACTGGCTGCTGCCATCCTTAAGGATTTCGGTTCATTTGATGAATTCAAAAAACAGTTTTCAGACAAAGCCGTTGGTTTGTTTGGTTCCGGCTGGTGTTGGCTTGTCGCAGATTCCGATGGAAAACTTGAAATCATGGCGTTGAGCAACGCTGACACCCCGCTTAAATACGGGAAAGAACCAATCCTGACTCTGGATGTTTGGGAACATGCTTACTATGTTGACTATCGCAATGAACGCCCACGTTATGTGGCTGCATTCTGGGATAAAGTCAACTGGGCATTTGCGCAAGAGTGTTACCAAAAGCGCTAATCGAACCCAATGATTTTGCACCAATGCCGTTTTCTCAAAAGGGAAACGGCATTTTTAGTGCTTGTTTTTTAGTGCATTGACCTCGGCACGCAACTGATTGATTTCTTCCAGAAGCGAGGCGATTGTCGCCGACGATTCTGTGTTGTAACGGCTTTGTTGTAAGAACAAAGAATCCGTATAGCGACGAGTCCAGAAACGCATAAACTTTTTCCAGCGAATGAGGAAATACCCCAAAATCGGGCGATGTGACAGGATAGGCTCGCCATCAAGATTTAGTCGGGCGATGCTACGCATTGTTTCAATACGCCACATAACATCTTCATAGGCAGGACTATTCTCAACAGCCATCTGTACTTCCGGAACAGACTTTTCTTCAGGAGGATATATTCCTTCCGTCCGCTTCTGCGCAACACGACGCCTAACCTCATTCATAACAGCGGCCACATCAATCTTTTCTGTAGATTCTTCGATGGAATCCGTAGCTTCTTTTCGGGACATCTCATCCATTATCGTCATACCATCATCCTATGATTTGCGATTAAGTACAAACTCAACTAACTCTTTGAGCATCGCTCGTGCTTCACATTCCGGCGCATTCTCACAAAGAATTGTGCTTGCTTCATCTGCAAAACTCTTTGCTAATTTTCTTGCGCGATCCTCACCATTATGCTTCCGAACAAAGTACAACAAGGTTTTCTCGGAAGTATCAGGATTTCTCCACAGTTGCACAAACTCAGCTTTCTCGGCAGTATTGGCACTGCTATAGGCGAGAACCACCGGCAATGATTGTTTGCGGTTACTTAAGTCAGCAAGGCGAGGTTTGCCGGTCTGAGTCGATGGCATAAAATCGAGCAAATCATCAGTAATCTGAAACAGCAGTCCGAATTTCACACCGAACTCATTCATCGCATTAATCTGTTCTTGTTCCGCGCCCCCCAATTGCGCGCCAAGAGAGACACACGACGAGAAAAGCCCGGCCGTTTTGCGTGTAGCGACAAAATAGTAATCCTCAAGGCTGAACATCTCATTGCGGCGTTCAATCTGTAGCAACTCGCCCTCACACATACGGGCAGTCGAACCTGCAAGCATTGATAGCATCGATTTCTTAACGGCTTCTTGAGCGGTATCAAAAACATTCAGGTAAATCAAATCAGCAATCAAAATAGCGACATCATTACCCCAGCGAGCATTGACCGTCTCGCGGCCACGGCGCAGTAGCGCATGATCGATAACATCATCTTGCAATAAAGAGGCAGTGTGAATCAGTTCCATTGTCGCTGCGACCCGGGGTAGCATCTCGTCAGAAGGCGCATTCTTGTCACGATAGCAACGCTCGGCAAGCAAAGTCAAAATGGGACGGAGGCGTTTGCCGGGAACGGCAATCAACCAGTCACCCACTTCATCAACCAACGGTTGACCATTGTGCAAAGCCTTAGACAATTCAACTTCAACCAAACGAAGTTCATCAGTCAGCATTTCGCGCAACCGAGCAATCATCAAATACTCCTATACCCACTAAGTCTATACAAAACAATAACTCCAATTACCCTTTGAACGATTTAGTGTTCGATAAAAGACATCTCACTGAATACAAAACCCTGTTTATGGTTAAATAAATTCGCACCAAAAGTGCCCGGTTCGTCTAGCGGTCTTGGACATCGCCCTCTCACGGCGGAGATCACGGGTTCGAATCCCGTACCGGGTACCATTTTTTTCCTTCCGCTTCGATGCATTGGACAATCGCAAACAGATTAGCGGACTGATTTCTCACAAATAGATTCGCAAGCTCTTTGTACTTAAGTAAGTCCTAGGGCTCAGGTTCTCGCGGTCACCTTGCGGAATTCCGGGTCATATGGCGCATATTAATCGAAGGGTGAATATCTCAATGAGTATTACCAAAGAAGCAAAAGCGGAAGTTATTGCCGCGAATCAAAAGCATGACAAGGACACCGGTAGTCCCGAAGTGCAAGTGGCAATTCTTACCACTCGCATCAAGAACCTGACCGAACATTTCAAAATTAATCCTAAGGATCACCATGGTCGCCGTGGCTTGTTGATGTTAGTCGGTCAGCGCAAACGTCTCCTGAATTACCTCAAGAAAGTTGACATCGAGCGTTATCGTAAATTGATTGAAAAACTCGGCTTGCGCAAATAGTCTTGCGACAAATCCAAACACTTTTCACCGGATCGATATGTTATCGGTCCGGTGATATTTTATATCAAGGATAATTGTATCTAAAACCAAGAGATTACATAGAGCGTCGGGTAAGAAAGCATCGTTATGGCTAAGATTGAACTAAACAAACCACTGTTTGAAACCGAGGATTCGATTCGATATCAAAAATCCGAGGAACAAACCAAGGCGACCGCAACCCCGCCTATGCCACGTGCCGGAATGTTCAGCCGCATCGGGGCGTTTATCATTGACATCCTACTGTTACACTGTGTCCTAATGTCAATCGCTCTCTTTGGACACGAGTATTTGATGAAGATTGGTTTCGCGACACGCTGGATTGGTTTTTTGGTTGGTCTGTTCTACTTCACAGTTGGGTATTCTTTCGTCACCGGAGGACGTACACTCGGGAAAGTTCTGCTTCACTTGCAGTTGTCCGACCTCGAAGGAATGCCTCTTCCCTTGCGTCATTCATTTCTTCGCGCTTGCCTTGTGATGTGGCCATTCGCGCTTTATATACTTGTCGGGCAATACTCAGACAACTCGGACATGAATCCTGAAATCATTGGTTGGAGAATCAACATCTGGATTGTGGCCGCAGGTGCTATTTTGTCGTGGGGACTGGCAAATCTATTGTTCTCTGCACTCGACCAATGCGGTCGCTCTGTTTTTGACTATATGAGTTCTTGTGTTCAGTGCAACGCGCTATCGAGCGGTGATGAGTATCGGCAGTTCATGAAACACGTTTACGAGCAGAAGTTATCCGACCCAATCATGAGACGTCCACTTTTCGCATTAGTGTTCGTTACCATTGCCATTCCCGGACTTATCGGCTGGATTCTTTACCGTGACCAACAGCGTCTCGAATCCTTTCCACAACAAGAAAGAGACCTGCTCATCGAATACCGCAAATCAGTTAATATTCCCGGATTCCGTTTTGTCTCAGTCAGCAACAGACAACCTGATTCTGCTAGCGACACCACAACAACGTCGACAAGTGCAGCTGATACGGAGACATCGGTTTCTGCCTTCACTCTTGTGACGAGAAACAAAACGGACCTCAAGGCATTGGAGAGTAATCCTAAAGTGATTGCTTTGCCCAAAACGATGGCGGATTCGTTCTCGAAAGGTATCGCTCGCGCGATGAACAACACCGAATACAAGGATGCCATCAGCACTACTTCACTACCGAAGAAGATGAAATTCCGCGCCGGGTTCATGGAGATGAGTGACTTGTTTTTTGCGTGGAATGTGCAAGAAGTTTTCGCGGTCAGCGAGATTGTCTCGCTCGACTACAACACCGACTCGACAACGCAAACAGCATCACAATCTAAATAAACGTATCGTTTGTCAGACGATTTTACCCGTCATATGGAATCGACTGACTCCCGTTATCAAGACATGGAGAAGTTGTGTATTGTCGGGAATATTGCTCCCCTCAACAGCGACTGGTTTATAGGAATCAGTGCGGCACAAGTTGCCTTGTTCGACGGTAACAAGAACAGTGCGCCCAATCATCTTCCCAAGATCATCACAAACGAGTTCCTCATGTAGGCGTGCAAGTTGCTGTGAACGGCTAGAAATGACTTTTGACTGAAGCTGTGGCATACGTGCAGCAAGTGTATGTGGACGCGGCGAGTAACGACTGCGATTGATAACAGCAGGCGCAAGTTCACGCATCAAGGCAAGAGTCTCATCAAATTCGCTGTCAGTCTCGCCGGGGAATCCCGCAATAATATCAGTCGCAATTGATATCTCTGGAATCGCGGACCGCAAGGTAGCGACCTCCGCCCGAAATTGATCCACACAATATGGGCGTTTCATCTCGGACAGTACTCGGTCGGAACCAGCCTGCACGGGAATATGAGCAAACTTATAAAAGGCCGGATGAGACAAGGCGCTTGCAAAATCGCTAATAAATGACAAAATATGATTAGGATTGGCCATGCCAACACGAACACGACATTCAGCAGACACTGTAGTTCCAAACGAATCAATAACACTAGAAACGGCATTCATCAACTCGGCAAGATTGGAGCCGATATCCAAACCATATGCCCCACAATCTTGCGCAGTCAGCCAAAACACACGCACTCCGGCTTCAAGGGCGGAACGTACCCGGGACAAAATACATTCGATGGGAGCTGAATGCAACCGTCCACGTGCCAAAACCGTCTGACAATATGAGCAAGACCCAAGACATCCCTGAGCAATCGGAATAATTTCGATTCGGTCATTATGTCTGCGATATGGCATTGACAACCGAGAAGAAAGCACGGATAATCGCTCAATCCGCGAGATTGTTTTTCCCCTCAAGGCTTGCGTTACTACTGTAACTAATGACGAAAGATTATCCGGGCCTATCATAGGAAACTCAGAAAACTCTTGCGCTTGTGAAGGAATTCGGGGAGCACATCCGGTTAGGATAACGATGGGGTTTTGAGGCAACGACTTCAAAGACGTCAATCTCTTGCGTAATTCCAGTGTTGTGCGATCCTTCACGGTACACGAATTTACAATAATCACAGCCGCATCCTCGGCCACGGGAACAGCAATTCCACCAGCTTGAGTCATCAGTCCTGTCATCGTCTCAGCATCAGCGGTGTTGTAGGAACAGCCATAGCTCTCGACATAAAACTTCAGAGGAGTATCAAATGTTTCGTTTTCCATTTGAATGAGTTTACAATCGCTAAGGATTATCATAACACGGCAGGAAATTCTATTAGTGGTCCTAAAGAATCTTTTATCCTTGCAAATATATTGCAATCTATAAAAGTATTGCGAGGTCGAACAGTGAAGTTCATACATATCGCGGATTCACATTTGGGACGTGGATTTGCGCTTTCGAACAATAGCGAAGTCAAGGATTCTGTCCGAGAGACTTGGAATAGAGTTGTCGATTTATGCATCGCAGAGCAAGCAGACTTTTTGCTCATTGCAGGCGATTCATACGAAGACAACGATGACTCACTTCGCAGCACGGTGTTTTTACGCGATAAACTCACTCAATTGAGTAAGGCGGGCATACATAGTTTCATCATTCATGGCAATCACGACCCGCTGAGTTCGTGGGACAAGAACATTATCAGTTTTGAAGATGGCGTTACGCAATATGACAATCAAGCACAACTTGAGCTTATCACGACAAAAGATGGTGAGCAATCTGTTGTTGCAGGCATAAGCTACGCAGAGAAAAAACAGACGAGCAATTCCGTCGACGAAATTAAGTCTTTGTTCGCACAATGCAATACTGAAAATGCCTTTAGAATTGCGCTATTGCACTGCACCGTAGGAAGTGGCAACGATGGACATGACACTTATGCCCCTACAACACTTGACGAGCTGATAAAATGTGGCGCTGATTATATCGCATTGGGACATGTGCATAACAGCCCCAAACCAATAAAGGATGACAAGCCCCGGATTGCATATGCCGGAAGTCTTCAAGGGACATCGATTAGAGATACATCAACGGGTGGCGCATGGGTGATAAGCGCGACGGGACACGAGATCACCGAAGCTCGCTTTGTTCCGCTTGCCTTCTCACATTGGATGATGGCAGAAGTCGACATTAGTCAATGCAAGAACATCGTGGCCGTGATTGATACAACATCCAAACACATTGAAGAGATGATGCAGGATTATTGCGGTTCGATTACGAAGCTTGACCCAAGCGCACAGATGCCCGGAAAGTTTATTATTCGATTGACAATGACCGGCAAAGTCACGTTTATCAGGGAACTTAAGGAGAGTCATCGAAGCGATAGCTTAAGGGAACTAATCGGGGAGAGACTCGGGCAAGCCGTCGTACTTGAGAAGATTGAGTTGGATGTGTCGGCAACGTCTAAACATAACTGGCAATCGCGCCCGCAAGCAAATGATTTTTTGAACGTTATGATTCAACATTCGCGTGCAATGCTCAATGACCCAAAACAGGCTAAAGCGGAACTGCATGAAAAGTTGTGTTCTTTTCTTGATTGGAAAAGCATTCTGTCCGAGGATGAACGCGACGAACTAGCTAATGAGATTGATTGGAACAGCATCATTAACGATGCAACTGAAGATATCTACGAGCAACTGGAAACACAATCGAAAGGAGAAGATTTGTGAGAGTTGTTGGCGGACATATCACTAATTTTGCACCGTTCACACAGAAGGCACTGCCTGAGTTAAGGAAGGACATGATTCTGTTTTATGGAGACAACGAGAGTGGAAAGAGTTCTCTCTTTGAGTTCCTAAAAAGGATGATGTTCCAACCGGAAAAGAGTTCTCGATTGAAAAAAGGTAGCCGCCTTAAGGATATTGATGGAACGTTGGTTATCACTGAACAGAATTCCACCCCTGTCACAATCAAACCGGATAGTAAAGTTCGGCATCTTCCCGAGTATTTTCAAAACATTTTCGTCATAAACCTCGATGATTTGTCAAAGAATAGCAATGAGAAAGTTGACAAGACAATTGTCGAGGCAGCAATCGGCGGCATAGATTACAGCAAGCTCAAAGATTGCATCGAACAAATGGATGCAACAACAACCGAGATATTTCTTAAGAGCGGTAACGCAAAGAATCGTTTGGCTAATGATTTGCTCTCCAAGATTGATGACACTAACAACCAACTGAGAGCTATCAAAAAGGAGCTTGGAAACGATACTTATAAGAATAAGCAAGACAATATTGCCAAGTTAGAAACTCAGATTCTCGAGAGAAGACGAAAAATAGCCATTTTAGAATCCGAGTTACAACAGCTAACTCTTTTTGTGGGAATTCTTCCAAGTGTCACGGCTTATCAACAAGCCGCCAATGCTCTTGCGGGTTGTGACTGGGTTACTGATAGTGAAAAGAATCGTAACTGGTTTGATAATTGGCAGAGACTACAGGAATGTGAAGAGAGCATCAAGCACTCGCATGCTCTGTTAACCAATTCTACATCTCGCCTTGATACACTGTACGCACAGGCCCCTCAGGATTTGTCTGATAGCGATAAGGATTTATTGAACAATCGTGATGGGCTTGACCTTCTTCATAGAGATGCGTCCGGCGTTAGTGGGCGCATTGCCGACATTGCTGATTACAAGGGCAAGTTATCGGAACTAAAATCAGAATTCATGCTTGAGATTGAACCCTTTGACTCGAATAGTGCTATTGAAGGATATTCGCCAGAACTACTCGAAGTTTTGCAAACAATTGATTCCGAAACAAAAGATGCGCTTAAAAAGACTGACGACTTACAGACGCTATACATCGAATACGAACAAGCGCAGAGTCAGCTCGATGTCGTCAAAGGATTCTATGAATCAGTGCAACAGGGTTTCGATGCATATATTAAATCTGAAAAAGCCCAATTAACACGCTACCGAATGATTTTTGGTTCGCTAACTTGCATATCGTTGGTCGCGGCAATCGGTCTGTACTACTATTCGCTAATAGATTTCGCTCTTATCTTGTTGGGCGTTTTTGTCTGTTTCCTGATTTGTTTTCTTCTGTATGCGAAATCAAGTATGTCTATCAATATGAAAACCGCAGAAGAAGCTGTCAACAAAGCAGAAATGAATGTTGAGAATAGTCAATCGGCCTGTGATAACCTGAAATCAAGAATCACTTATCTTGTTGAAGTTCTTGCCATCGATACACCTTTAGGTTCTGACAGTATCAATGAATTCATCAAAAATCTGCAAATGAAGAAAGAGAGAATTGATGGTTTGTTCGACTGTGCAAAATCGATTCAAGACTGTGAGGATCAGATTGCAGTACAGTTATCACCCGTTAACAAATGGATGGCTAATGCCGAAGAACTCAAGTCAAAGACGCCCTCATTACCATGGTCTGAGCAAAAGAATCAATGGATATCTCAGATTATTCAATGGTGTAAAGACTTGCAAACAGCCATGCAAAAACAAACTCGTCTGCAAGAATACCAAAATCAAATCGAGGCAGAATCGAACAATCAAAAGAAATACCAAGCAACACTTGACAGACATCTCTCTCAACAAAGTGTTCTTTTAGCCGCACTAAAATGTGTATCAACCGAAGATGCCAATCGCAAAAACGAGAACTTTAGGAAGATGTTTGAAGCGGAGAAACAGGTTCATGGGATTAGTCGGACAATCGACAAATCGCTTCTTGATGAAATCGATGCAACTTTGGGCGAAGACAAAGGCGCCTCGCGAAAAAGGAGTATCGAGGAGAATCTCACTCGGGAGAAGGATATTCTGGAAACAGATGTGGTCGCAAAAGGCAAACTTGAAGAAGAATGCCTAAACATCGCCACATCAAGACAAATGGAGAATCTCATTAACACGAAAGAACAATTGCTATTCAAACTACGTGCATGCTATCGCCAATACGTATTGCTACTGACAGAGAGAATGCTGTTGGACAAGGCACAGAAGGATTTCGTCCAAACGATGACCTTTTTCAAAAATTGCTCGAACATACTTTCTGTCATTACTGATGGCAAATGGATAACGTTTGAACAGAATCTGTCTGGAGAATATGTTCTCGTTGACTGTGACAATCACTCCTACATTATCAAAGATTATATCGAAAAGCTTAGCCGCGGAACGATTGAGCAATTGTATCTTTCGATTCGGCTTGCATTTGCAATCGAGTATCGCAGGGAGACCACATCAATTCCAATCATCCTTGATGATGTGTTTGTCAACTTTGACGACGACAGGCAAATCAACATTCTGCGCGCATTACTAAGTCAAATTGCCATCGATGGTCAACAGGTGATTATGTTCGCTGCCAGTAAGGCTTTTGCAGTGACAGCGAAGAATGTTTTGCAGGACACTGTGCAAATCATCAGAATCGAGAATCGTAGTTTCATTCCGGAAGAGTTTTAGCAAGAGTTCTCCTCACATTATTTCATGTATTTTGACGAAACAATCTGTAATCACGGCCCTAATCTGTAATTAACAGTAATAACAATAAATGGAACTGACTATGAAATCGTTACACGCCTATCTGCTGCTTCTATTGACTTTCTGTTCAGCGCCGCTGTCAGCACAGGACACGGCTACAACTACGACAACTACTGTATCAGACCAAGTCACCACATCCTTTTTTGACCCTGATACGATGTGGAAATTGTCCGATTTACGCCCAGGTATGAAAGGGTATGGTCTAACAGTATTTAGCGGATTACGCCCAGAGAAGTTTGACGCAGAAGTGGTAGGCGTCGCCCATGGATTCTTTCCCGGTCAGGATGTTGTTTGGTGTCGTCTGGAACACCCCGTTCTCAAAGGGATAGGTGTCGTTGCGGGAATGAGCGGCAGCCCAGTCTATATTGACGGAAAGTTACTCGGCGCAGTCGCATACGGCTATAATAACACAATTGAGCCGTTAGCGGGTATCACGCCCATCGAGAACATGATAAAGGTTTACGAAGCAACTCCGGATTCCACGGATAAAATCACAAGTGATTCCCAAGAGATTGGGTCTCGTCTGAACATCTATGAGCAGTATCTGGAGATGTTTCATACACCGGGGTTACAGCCATTGCCAGTCGCTCAATCCGCCACGACTTTCAAGGTCTCCTCACAGGGACTGCCAACCGAGATTCGCGACAAATACGATATGCCAGAAGCAACCGAATTAACACCTTTATCGACACCTATTTTCGTAAGTGGACTCGGATCGAATCGTAGTCTTGAAATCCTGAGACGCAATCTGCCCGGTTGCGAAATCATTCCCCAAGGCAGTGCGCAAGCGGGCCTTGATAAAACAGCAAATGCGGAGAATGTTCCCGGCGGACCTGTCGGTGACCTCAATGCTTTTGCTGCGGAAATATCCGGTGGCTACGGTCTGGCGGTACCTTTTGTGGAAGGCGATGCTGCCATGGAAGGCCTTGGCACAGTTAGCTGGCGACATGGCAACAGACTTGTCGCGTTTGGGCATCCCATGTTTGGGTCTGGTGTTTGCAAGGCGCCAATGGCTGCGGCACGTTTTCTGTCGGTCATCAAATCGTCAGTGCGCCCTTCCAAAATGGGGAATTCCGTTGGTCAAATCGGCATGGTTTTGCAAGACAGAAAACCGGCCATCGGTGGATTATTCGAAGGACGTGCGCCGTTTTTCGATGCAAAGCTGAACATCGATGAACCATCATATGCTGGCAAGAGAAACTTCAATTATCGTATGTGGTCAAATCGCGATTACGCCCCTACGATTCTTCTGTCCGTGTTTATGGAAGCCGTTGACACTATTGCGCACACAGAAGGTGATAGCACAATTCGATTCGAATACAACCTGACTTTTGATGATGGAACAAATCTCTCGGTACAGAACGGATTCTCGTCATCTGAACTAGCGATGATGACTCCCATAAGCAACATCGTCGAGAGCATGGGGTTGATTCTTAATAATCCATGGAAATGTGTTCTGCCCACATCCGCAACAATGGCTGTCAAAATCGAGAGCAAATTGCAACAGGCGACTGTTACCGATGTGACTTTGAATCGGCACAAGTATCACCCGGGAGACACTGTTAATCTGACAATCAAAATGGAACCCTACAGATCCAAGCCCATCTATCAGGAAGTCTCCTTTGCATTACCGAATGATTTACCTGTTGGCACCTATTCGCTCAAGATTATGGACTCCACATTGCGCAATAACGCAGATTTGCAACGAAAACCATCATTGAGAACACCACGCAACTATGAGCAACTAATCAAGATGCTTCGATTTCAACGAGCAGCAGATTGCCTGTATGTCACAATGCAAAGCAAAGACACAGGCGTAACGATTGATGGAAATGAGATGCCAGAACTTCCGCCAAGTATTCGGAGTGGGATACTCGCAATGAGTCACGACAGAGAAGTACAGCCACTGCAAGGCAACTTTATCATTGACGAAATAATTAAGACGAATTGCGAAATCACTGGCTCATATCCTCTGACTCTAAATGTCATAAAGAAGGATTAGAGCATCCTCGAGAAATTGAACGGCATCCTGACGGTATTAATCTGTTTTGTAAGTCTTGTAAGAATCGAGAAAGAATATGAACTTTAACATTGCACTCATTGGCGGTGATGGTATCGGGCCTGAAGTTACCGGCGAAGCAGTCACAGTCCTACATGAAACGGGAAAACTGTTTGGACATTCGTTTAGTTTTCAGCCTCTTGATGCCGGTGGTTGTGCCATCGACAAATACGGCGAGCCTCTCCCCGCTCAAACATTGGAAGCTTGCAAAGCCTCTGATGCAGTGCTCTTGGGAGCTGTTGGCGGTTGGAAATGGGATACGTTGCCGGGAGACAAACGCCCCGAACGTGCGTTGATGGGTCTGCGTGGCGGACTTGGACTATTCTCGAATCTGCGTCCGGCAGTTCTTCATGCGGCGCTGAAAGGCGCCTCGCCCCTGAAACCTGAAATCATCGGCGACCACTTGGATATAATGGTCGTGCGTGAATTGACAGGCGGCATTTACTTCGGTAAAAGGGGTCGCTCTCAGGATGGGCAAAGTGCCTTTGATACAGAATCCTACAGTGTTCCAGAAATCGAACGCATCGCGAAGAGTGCCTTTGAGATTGCGATGAAACGCAAGAAGAAAGTGTGCTCCGTGGACAAAGCCAATATTCTCGAGTCCTCTCGGTTATGGCGTGAGGTCGTGGTGCGAGTCGCAAAGGATTATCCCGAAATCGAACTCTCACACCTCTATGTCGACAATGCTTCAATGCAACTTGTACGCAATCCCGGACAGTTCGATGTCATCGTGACAAGCAACATTTTTGGTGATATCCTCTCCGACGAAGCGTCAATGATTACCGGTTCTATCGGGATGCTCCCCTCGGCCAGTCTTGGTTCGGGAACATTCGGAATGTATGAACCCGTGCATGGCTCGGCGCCTGACATTGCCGGACAGGACAAGGCAAACCCCATTGCGACAATTATGTCCGTAGCGATGATGTTGCGCTATTCTTTCGGACTGATGAAAGAAGCGGAGTGCGTCGAGAATGCGGTAAAAGCCACACTGAACAGTAATTACCGCACAGCAGACATTATGAGTGAGGGCATGATGCTCACAGGAACAAAAGGAATGACCGAACAGATTCTGAAGAATCTGAAGTAGTTCATTCCATTGAATTTGGAAACTTAGGACTTGGCCCACTCAGGCTGAGTCCTTTTTTCATGTTATTTTCCAAACGTGATCGTATGTGTGGGAGCAGCCTCCGGATTGCTCAACGCCAGTCTCTGGCTCTTTCCGTTTTCATAACAATCAGAGACGACGATATTGATATGTAAGCTATCGGTGCTCACCACTTGCCGAATTTTGTCGAGTGGCAAAGCCCACTGAAGATTATACCCAATAGGCGTTTTTTCGACCTTAGCCAGTCCTACACTCGTTTGGGCATCCGAACCTGAAGTCAAAAGTGCGCTTGCCTCAAATTTGTTATTCCCGTTGTCTGTCAAAACTAATCTTGATATGCCTTCAGCACCATCACTTGGTTTGAGATTATTATCGGCCGCTGTCAATCGCACAATCAAATCTTTCGGAGTGATACAAGCTCTAATACTAAACACCCCATCAGAATAAATAGCAGACTCTGATAAGTCGCCGACAAACTCATTATCGAAGAAGTTTGCACGGTTACCGGCATTTCCAAACACAAGCACTGGCATTTTTCTCCAATCAATCTTCGTCTTGTCATCCACAACCGGAATATTCATAATGTTTGTTTGTTCAAGCCATGCAAGTTCCAACAACGAACCGGAAACAAAACTATACTTGTTGGCCTCATGCATTTGCAATGTCCGACTCCACGCTAAATCCCGAGCTACTGTATCTCCCTTACGTGCAGCAATACGGGTCGCCTGGAATTCCACATCCGCATTTGGTACATATCCCGATTGAAGGAAGAACTTCTTTGTCGCATCCCAAGCACGTTCGAAACGTTCTTCGGTAGGAAAGTGCATATCGAGACCAAAATCATTAGCCATGCCATCCGGATAGTACCGATTCCAGTCACCAAATAGTTTTCCTCCATTGTCTTTACCAACCACATAGCGAGCGGGTGCAGGAGATTCTTGCCACAAAATCTGTTTGATTGCGTTCTCCGTCTGGTGCGTCAACGACAGATACTCTTCATATACCGCACGTTTATCAAGTACACGTGCAATTTGCGAAGCAGCATAGAAGCCCTGCCAAACCTCAACATTGTCCATGGTATACTTGACCGGATAAGAAGGTTTTGCAAGTGTCAGATGGTCAGTCGGGTCGAGTGTACTGCGAATGGCCTTCATAGCCAACTCAACATAAGACCAACGTTGACGCAAAATGTTCAAATCATTTGTTAAGGCATACTGACGCCAAACAGCGAGAATATAAAACGCGCCATAGGAATCCGTTGAATCAAAGTCTTCCGTGTTCTTAATCTTGTCTATAGTTCCATGATAATCGTTGATGTAGCCACTCTCAGGATTCATATGTTTCTGGTGCCAATCCAGATACGCATCACAGACATTCAAATCGTGAAACTCATTATCTGCCATTTGCGCATAACGAGTTAAGCCATTAATCGCAATACAACAGAAGTACGGCGTAACACGCACTCCATCGGTCGGAAGCCATGGGTTTGACCCTTGCTTGATATTGATTGCGCCATCAGGCAATACAGACCTCAGGATATTTTCTCGCTCGGACTGCAAACTATGTTCATAAAACTCGCCGCGCATATAATACGGATCATAGAGTTTACCCTTGTAGTCTTCGCCACCAAGGACAAGCGCTTCGTACTTCTGCGCATTTTTCAATGGCGTTTCCGGTGACAGTTTCAATGTCAGAACAGAACTCAGAGCAGGGTCCCATGCGACACTCTCAATCTTACATCCCGGTCGAATCTCATAGTTCTCGACCTTCGTGACTGTCCGGGAGCTAAAAGGCTCGCTCACAACAAGCATAACTGTACGATTGTCTGTGATAGAAACTTGTCCGGCAGAGGCTAACCTTGCATCCGAATATATGCTGGTCTGACCGCCACAGCAATAGGTAACAAGCAAAAGGATAATAAGCAAATGATATCTGAGCATCGGGGATGTCTCCTTCGGGTTATTTCGTGAGTTGTTCAAGAATGTCAACGCGCACCGATTCTAATTCCTCGGGATTATGCGAATAGTCCTTGAGCGATTTGGACAGCTTGCTAATCAACGTTTTTGTTGCCTTCCGACCAAATCGTTTCTCGTATAAATCAAGCAGTCCATAGTCTTCAAGTCCATCACGTAAATTGACCATTCGCACTGACGGGACTGGGCCATCTATGCCAACTTTATTGCCGGGATAAAACAGCGAACCGTCGCCGTATAAGTTAGGGTCGATATCCTTCACCGTAGCCATATCATGCCATGGATCCGTCGTTCCTTTATCATCTAGCGTCCAGTGATTCACTCGCCAATACAGAAGACCTAAAATATCATGTTGCTTCATCTGCCAAGGCAAAATGCGATGTTCCATGCCTTGTTGCGACACAAATAAATTTGCATAAGGCTCACGCGGATTGCAGCACACATACCACCATGGCTCGCCACGACCGGTTTTTGCCATCTGCGTCATTTGGTGAGCGACAGTCGTATCTTCATCATAATAGCCTGTGCAACAGCAGTGGATTTTCACCAAGTCACCAACAAGATCCATATAGGTCTTGCCAGGCTGGTCTGCCGGTTTGCAGAAAAATGGCGAAACGGCACGAATATCAGGAGCTAAGGTTCGCAATCGTTCTACACACGCACGTAGCTTGGCATAACTCTGCGTCGTGACGGGTTCATCAACAGGATAAACATAAGCACGTTTCCACCAGTTTTTGCGTTTCAACAAATCAATTGTCTTTGACAAACTGTCTGTCGTTTTCCAGTCAGCACCCGGAATCAAATAACTCGTAACCCTTGGGTCATCAAGGTATTTCTTTGCCTTTGGCGAATCAAACGCAACGGGTAATTCATAGGCGGACAAACCATAATCAAGCATCATCTCATAATACTTCTCTGTCAGACGTTGAGCCTCATCCTCGTTACTCTCCACACCATGCATCTTGACTGTCATATCCCGTGCCAGACCAAAGGCGGTGACGACTTGAGGCTTATCCGGTAACGTCACATCCCATACATGAACATCCAGATAATGCGTCTGCTGACCACCATCCCATAGCAAAGTCACTGGTGCACTATACTTCCCCGGATAAGCGGTGCGTGGCACATGAACCTGAATATAAAAGGCTTGCGTGCGATTGGCCGGCAGTGTCATGCTCGTTTCAAAAGGCACTAACGGGTCCGGAGTCGTACCTTTGACAAATTCTTGGGTCGAGGCATCCTTGCGCTTAAAAGCGACATAATACGCTGAGCGTACTTCCACATTCTGTGACGCAATGTGGCGAGTACCACAAGTCAGCGAACCAATCTTTATCCTTAAGTTTTTCAAAGGTTGTTCATCACTGCGCACCAACAATTGAGCGGTTTCCCATTCATTGCGCACCGCGTTGACACGCATATGCACGGTGGCATCACGCTTAGTATTAGTAGGAGGTAAATACTGTTCATTGCATTTGAGAGCAGAGTGCTCGGACCAAACGTAGGGAGACATTGCATTACTGTTGCACGAAATCCCTAACAAACTCACTAAAAATAATCCGAAAGCGAAAACCCTCTTTGTGCTGATCCCCATTATTTACCCGTCCAAGTTCGATGTTTTTCCAAGTACTGTTTATAGTCGTTGAAGAGTTGCACTGTTCTCTCCCCGCCGGGTTTTGATCTTGCCCATGGCGGATTGAAAATGCCGGGGAATTGATAGCAGACAACTTTCTCGAAATTCGGGAAACGCCTAAAGTCTTCGATTAATCCCTCGACCGGACGTGGATATAGCGCATTATCGTCTTCAAACAAGAATGCTTCCATATCAAGCCACAAATGCGAACCGGCCGCATCACACATCGATTGCAACAACGCCGCAGCCTCCTCGCCTGTCCTGTCAAAAGGCGGCATACGATGGAATGCAAATGTACAAAGAATATCAAGATTTTTCAGTAACTCAGGATAATAGTTTTTTGCTTTGTCCAGATAATGACAGTTCGACGCTAACATGATTGGACACTCGGGCGCCAACCGACGGTAGAAAGGCGTAAACTCACGGAAAAATTCAATGATGTCCGTTTTGTCTTTTTTCGTTGCGCCCAAATCGCCACAAACTTCCTCGCTGACATAGAAACCATAGACTGATTTATGATGCCCGTAGCGCTCCCACATTTCTTGCACAACTTGTTTATGCCACTCCAATGAACCCGAAGAAAAATCGAACCAAGCATACATGCCGATGGGCAAAAAAACGCTCATGTCAAGTTCATCGGCCGCTGCCAAACAAGCCTCCAGAGGGTCATCGCACGCAATATCCATGCGTCCCGGAAACAGCTTCGACGGATAAAACGCCTTGCCATGATATCCCGTCTTCTCCATCGTATGCTGTCCCACATACTCCTGATTGCGAATGGCTTCTTGAGGCAACAAGATATCCATACTGACCTCGTGCATCGCACGCATCATATCTGCCCAGTCTTGCTGTTTCCACGTCCTTAACTCATCATTCCACAATCGCCCCTCCACCGGACTCCAATGAAAGAATCCGGCAAAGGCACCATCAATCCTATCGGTGCTACGATTAACGCAATCGAGAACTTCAAGAGGACGGTCATACCGGAAAGTTTCGCCCGTCGAACACAAGACTAATTCTGCATAAACTCGGTGTTGTCCCTCCAAACCCGCTGTTGATATCTTCTGCTTAAACAACACGGGGTCATTCGGGGATACTTCAATAATCGACCCATTAAGTAAACAACAATTTTCAATTGAATCAACATACAAGGTGATCCGCCAACTCTGAATCTCTGCCGTTTCATTGACTAACCCCAATCTGATTTCAACTTCAATCTTGTTGCTTACCGGAGACGGCGGCAAGAGTATAAGCCCATGGCGTGAACCTTGCAATTGTGGCAATATCATCTTCTATCCTTTTATCTTTAGTGGACCGCTCGAACGCCGAATCGACAACGAGGGACGCAAAATCTTGTAATCAGGGAGTTCCGCATTAATCAAGGCAATCAAAGCCTTGGCTGCGCAACAACCAATCTCTTCTTTGGGCTGGCATACAGTGGTCAGTGGCACCGGGCTGTGACGCGCACAGCAAATATCGTCATAACCAACAACCGAAACGTCTTCACCGGGTTTCAGGCCAAGATCAATCAACGCTTCCATAGCGCCAAGCGCGGCATAGTCCGATGACGAGAATATCGCTGTCGGAGCATTGGGCAAAAGCATTAATTCTTTTGTTGACTTATAACCGGACTCACATGAAAAGTCATCGCCACGAACATAATCATCTGAGCAGTCCAAATTGTTTTGCACGGAGAAATCGTGCCAGACCTTCTGACGAATCTCAGAGAAAAAATTCCCTTCCGGGCCACGCAAATACGCAATGCGTTTGTGACCGAGCGAAATCAAATGCAACATGGCCAACTCGCTACCAGTCAGGTTGTCAACCCCAATGTATTTGCCATTTGGTTCATCTCTAAAAGGATGCAATAGAGGAACTACCGGTGAATCCGCAAGAACCGGGCGAAGATAGGAATACTCATCGGCGGCATAAGGTGAGACAAGAATGAACCCTTCCACCAGACGCGACTGCATCAAACTTATTTGTTCTTCCATCAGTTTAATGTCGTATTTCGACAAAGCCAAAAATGCGGTGAACTTGTTCTCGTTCGCGACTTTCTCTATTCCTTCAAGTATCGCTGGAAAGAAAGAAGACGAAACATCAGGAAATAAAACACCCCACAGGTGGGAACGCCCGGAGGCCAGCGCCTGCGCAATCGAATTGGGACGAAAATTAATCTTTCGGCAAAAATCCAGAATACGTTTCCGTGTATAGGCTCCCGGTTTGGTGCTACCGGATAGAACCAACGAAATCGTACTGATGTCGATGCCGAGAGCGTCGGCAATTTCCGTCATTGAACGATAGGGCTTATCTGTGTCCGGTAGGTTCTTTAAAATATTATGCATAACCTGTGCTTTTCTGCGAGACATCTTTAACTACTCCTTGTTAGATAAATAAGATTCACATCTGGCCGGTTTCATATCAATCAACCGGAGAACGTCTACACTGTAATTCAAATCTTGCGTACCATGATTTAATTGATATATCGTCCCCTCGGCGCCATCACTCCAAGGCCAAGGCATAAACGGCGTCCCATTCATGTTCGCGTAACGCACCCCGAAAGTGACATCAAGGGGCGAGGTAGAGGTCGAATAGCGACCAACCAACTCCGAAGATAAATCGATACAAAGCTCCATCGTGAAACCCGTATCAATATCCGACGCATTATTGATTGTGTTGTTTCCGGGTTTGAGCGCAAATGAATAGTTCTCGGCTGGCATCGAAGCAAGGATTCCGCGAGGAGTCGGCGCTGTCACGATTGGCATATCCGACGTCTCGGAGAACGTCAGCCCGACGCGATGAAAAACCGTTGGCTTTCCCGCATCTCGGATATTCAAATGCGACAAACCATCGCTGTCAATCTCTTCATAAGCACTGGTGATGTACTTGTCATATGCATCAACGCTGACATAGAGTTTGCTTCCGCAGTTACTAAAACCCAACAATACACTGCCGTCCGCATCCAAAGTATTGGACGGATAAACATATGTACTGCGGTTTGAGGCACCCACCATCAATCCAAACGGGTGTAGCCACAAATGCCCGGTCACAGGCGAATCAGTGGGGATCTTGCTCGCATCCGGTAAATGAGACGTGACCGGATGCGACAGCACACTCAGTGGACGTTTACTGTTCTCGGCTGCTATCTGAAGCAACGTTCCGACCGAAGGCGAAATGTACCCTGCACTAAACAAATTGTCCATGCAGCGAGTCATCAAAACACCGGCCTCAAAATCATCTCCGGCCCGCTGAGCTGACCATACGGAAAACATGGACACATCTGAAGCCGGGATAGAATCCGGCATAAAGTTTTCGGTAACCCAAGTACGACTCTTCGCAAGATTGCCTGAGTCCGTCTTGTCGATATAGACAGTTGCCATGTCCGTAGCCATGCCATAAGGATAATACTTCTGAGCGGTGCTAGTCGTATCACCAAGATAATAATAGTAATGTGTCCCACTCCAGAGCTTAGTAAGCATGGCATCGCGAGTCAACCGACTCTGCTCAAGCCATCCCCTGTACTCCGTGTCATGGCCCGCCACACGCGCCAATTGCGCAGCGGCAAAGCACCCTTGGAAAACCTCACTATTGTCCATCGTATATTTGATTTTATATTCAGGCTGCGCCCAAGTCAGCTCATCATCCTGCAACGTCAAAAGCATCCCCGCCACAGCCTTTTGCACGCGGTCCCATCGGCTTGCGACAAAACCATAATCACCGGTCGCGATATAATACCGCCAAAGCACCATCAGATAGAGTGCCCCGTATGAATCCGTCGAATCATAATCGCCTGTCGAAACGGGTTCGGCAACCGTACCACCGTAATCATAGATGGTGCCGTCTGCGTTGAAATGCGACTCATGCCAAGCCAGATAATCACGGACACTCTCAAGATAGGCGGCATTACCCGTCATCTGCCAACCGCTAATCAAACCAAGAGCCGCCTGACAGCTAAAGTACGGCACGACACGAATGCGGGACGTTGGCTTGAAGCCACCGGAAGGCGGCCCATAAACGTTTATCGCCCCATTCGGAAGTTGACACGACAGAATACGCTCACAAGCACTCTGCACGGTCACAACATTAAACGTTAATTGCTGACTCGAAATCACACCACCATGCGCATCAAGACCGGACTTAACCGTAACAACCGCACTCCCGACATCAAGTGGATAACGCAGCTTCAGCGTAACAACATTACCGGCAACAGAACTAACCGACGCAGACACAACAGCCACATCAGGCGACAACGAATAATTCGAAACTTTCTCGGCCTCGCTCATATTGAGATCATCCGAAAACACCAAGACAACTGAATCCTGCTCAAACAGCGAGGGAATCCCCGCCAGAAGCAAATCAACCGAAAAACAAGGACGCGCACACAAGCACACAAACACAACCAGAAGCCCCAAAATCCTTGGGCAACTGACAATCCCTATATGTCGTACACACCGGCTCAATACAATCATCCTTCGAAATGCTCAAAAGTAATTCAAGCGCTTGAATATTTGCTTAACTATATTAACAAGCCAACAACACATTTATGCAAAAGACTAAACATCCAAAGATAAATTATGCAACAGTTCTCAATAAACTGCGAGAAACATTCACCAAAACTTTACGAAGCAAAACATTAGGAAACGCCGACAAAACCGATATAAAAAGGTGTTCCCGGCTCTTGCGAACCGGGAACATAGCCTGCGGTTAAAGTCCTTGTTATAGAAAGGTCAATAAACCGATATTGATTACGATATTAATATATATACCGTTCGGGCATATTCATTCACTAATATTTTTTTTATTTTTAAGTAGTATCATTTTATATTAACAAAAAGTGAGGACAATATGAGTTTAAATTATACACTTGGAATTGATCTGGGAGCAAGCTCCATCGGTTGGGCACTTGTGCGAGAAAAGGCACTGCCTACTTCAAATGAAAACATCGTTGCCGGAGTCCGTGTGTTCCCTGCCGGAACGGACAGTGAGAAAGATGTTGAAAAATCGAAATGTATCGACCGTCGTGTAGCTCGCGGCATGAGACGTCAACATCAACGCAAAACACAACGCCGCAACAGAGTGACCCTTGTGCTCGTCAATGCCGGTCTTTGGCCACGAAACACACAAAAGCAAAAGGAACTCTTGCTTCATCCGGTGATGCCTGACGGAACACGCGACATCTATGCCGTCTACAATCTGCGTGCGCGTGCCCTTGACGAAACACTCACTCCCTACGAAATCGGGCGTGCCTTGATTCATCTCTCTCAACGGCGAGGCTTCAAAAGCAATCGTAAAATTGACAATACGGACGAAAAAGAAACGGGAAAAGTCAAAGAGGGTATCGGAAGAATTCGCGCCGCAATGGAAGAAACATCATCGCGAACTCTTGGCGAGTTTTTTGCCAAGCATATAGGCGTTGCTGATATTGCTGCGCGACGGGGCAATTACACTGACCGTAAAATGATTGAAGATGAGTTCAATCAAATATGGGATGCGCAAGCGCCTCATCATCCCGAGATAATGACCGATAAGAATAGAGAACAGATTCACGAAGCGATTTTCTTTCAACGTCCATTCGACAAGGACTCTGAAGATAAAATCGGACACTGCGTCTACATCCCCGAAGAAAAACGTGCCCGCCTTGGGCATCGGCTTGTTCAGCGATATCGCATATGGCAGGAGATCGCGAACTTGCGTTACAACGCGAATGATGGACAGGGAGAACAATCTCTTTCAACCGAGAATCGCAGAAAGATTTTCGAAGCGCTTGACCAAGTAACCAAGATTACTTTTGTAAAAATCAAGAAGATTGTAGGCCTACCGGAAGACAGCGTTTTTAATCTTGAAACAAAAGGCAAACGCAAAGAGCTCAAAGGCAACGAATCCGAGGCAAAGCTCTCGCGTCTTTTCCCTGAATGGGATAAACTTGATGAGGACGAACGCAACGCAAGATGCGAAGCAATTCTCTCTCTTTCGGACGAGGAGCTCGCGGCCAAGGCACGCAAAGAATGGGGCGCTGATGATGATAAAGTCGCCGAAATTCTCAAGGTCGTATTGACCGCGAAGACAGGCAGTGTCTCATTAGCGGCCGTCAAGCGACTGCTTCCACACTTTGAAGCCGGATTAGATTTGACCGGAGCACTCGAAAAAGAGGGACTCGGCCAAAGCCACATTGAACTGGAAGAAGGATGCAATCAATTGCCTCTTCCCGACATGGATAAGCTCATGATTACAAATCCGGTCGTCCGTACAAGCCTGTTCCAAGTACGCAAGATTGTCAATGCGATTATCGCCAAATACGGCAAACCAAAGCGCATCGTGGTCGAGTTCGCCCGTGACACAAAAGGGTCCATTGAAGAGCGCAACGAGAAGCACACTGAGAACCGGCGACTTGAGAAAGAGAATGAGAGCATCCGAAAACGACTCATCGATGAATATAAAATTGTTGACCCGCACAAGACGGACATCGTCAAGTATAAGTTATGGAAAGAATGCGATGGGATATGCCCCTACTGTGGGAAGGAACTGTCCCCGCAAGAAGTCTTCCATACGGGCGAAGCTCAAATCGAACACATCATTCCATATTCGATCTCGTTCAATGATTCATACGCGAATAAGACTCTTGCATGTCATAAATGCAATCTCGAGAAAAGCGCGCGGATTCCCTATCAAGTTTGGGGACAAGATGAAAAACGTTTTGGCGAGATTATCGGAAGAGTCAAGCTGTTCCAAAGTGAATTCAGATGGACTAAGGTAAACAAATTTGAGAAAAAGGAAATCGACGAGACTAAAGCGCCCGAACGATTGCTCAACGATACACGCTATATGTGCCGCGTCGTACGTGAATTCTTGCAGCAGCTTTATTCGGGAACAGGAAGTCAGCGTGACCAGTTTGTACGAGTCTGTACAGGAAGCCTCACAGCAAAGTTGCGCCATCAATGGGGACTAAACAAAATTCTTGATGTAGAAAACAACTTCAAGAATCGTGATGACCATCGTCACCATGCGGTTGACGCCATTGTCATCGCCTTGACGAATCAGAACATGGTTGAGAACTTAGCCCGATGGAGTCAGCAACGTGAACGGAGGGAATCTCCTATATTTGACGCGCCGAAACCGTTCCGTGCCGAGAGCAGAGACCCGGAGCAAGAAACTCAGGAGTTTCTACGCCAAGCACAACAAGCCATTGATAAGATTAATGTTTCACACAAACCCACACGCCGTGTCCGTGGACAACTACACAATGAGACACACTATGGAAAGATTGATGAGAATACATATGTTGTTCGCAAACCGCTTTCCGCGCTTACCGCAAATGACGCGAAGAGCATTCGTGACCCACAAATTCGTGAACTCATTCTCAACTGTTTGAAACAGCATGGAGTCGATGTGAACACAAAGAAATCTCCGGAAAATAAGGTTGTACAAAACGCACTCAACGCACAACCCATTTATATGACGGCGGACGGAAAACCGAATGGAAAAGCACCTCAAATCAAAAAGGTAAGAGTGACGGTTCCTCTCAGTAAAGCAATAGAATTCAAGAATAGCGACGGCGAAGTATACACTTACTGTGACCCGGACAACAATCATCATATGGAAGTTTTTGAATTCATTGATGAGAAAGGGAAGCTTAAACGAGAGGCAAGAGTGGTTACACTATTTGAAGCCCGTCGGCGCGTTAATGCCGGGGAATCTGTAGTTTCTCGCGTACATCCGACGCGTCCTGAGGCAAAACTCTACACATGGTTCTGCAAAAATGATATCGTCGAGGTGCAAGACAAAGACGGTTCGATGAAATTATGCAGAATACAAAAACTATCAGGTTCTAGCGAGTTCAGCTCTAAATTTAATGTTTATTTTAGATTACATACGGCAGCAACAATTGATGACAATGGGTCACTAGTTCATATTCAAAGTTGCAGTCCAGACAAATTGGTCATGAAAAAGAAGACGGTCTCTCCACTCGGTGAACTGTCGGATGATAACGGATAAGGTTTTATCTCAAGAACTGACTTCACAACACAGCGCTTCGTTCACTCCACAGGACGCGAAGCGCTGTGTTCGTTTATAGGAGGATATTTATGACTTACAAACGCTCAATTCTTGTGTCGGGTTTTGACGCGTCAATCCGTATGCGCAACAGACAACTTCTCATTTGTGATGGCAAAGAACAACGAGGCAGTATTCCACTGGATGAAGTGGACATCCTTGTCATCGATACACCATTGACAATGCTCACCAATGCCGCCGTGGTGGAGCTTGCGGCCGAAGGAGGTGTCATCGCGCTCTGCGACAGCAAACATATTCCGGGAGCCTTAGTCCTTCCCATCGAAGGGCATTGCCTACACGCTCAGCGACTGCGTTTGCAAATGGAAGTCTCCACGCCCACCAAAAAGCGCATTTGGCAACAACTGATTCAAGCCAAAGTAATCAATCAGGCCGATGCCTTGCGTGGATTACAAAAAGAGAAACCGGCAACAAAACTCGAGACATTATCAAAAACAGTTCTCAGTGGTGACACAACCAACGTTGAGGCGCAGGCCGCGCAACTCTACTGGCGCGAATGGCTATCGGAGGAAATGCCTGATTTCAACCGTGACCCGGACGGCGAGCCACCCAATCTTTTGCTCAACTACGGTTACGCGATTCTGCGCGCGGCAGTTGCCCGTGCCATCGTTACCGTTGGACTTCACCCAGCAGTCGGACTCTTCCACCACAACAAGACAAATGCCTTTGCCCTCGCGGATGATGTCATGGAACCATTTCGACCCTTCGTCGATACCACGGTTCACGAACTGTATACAAAACACAACATCTCGACCCTCGACCAAAAGGCAAAGGCAACACTCATCAATGTCCTTCACATCGCTTGTCAATGTGATGGACATCGGAGTTCCATACTTAACGCCATCAATCATCTATGTGACAGCATCATCCTCATGATGATGGGAAGAACAAATAAACTATCTGTACCGTCAAAGTCCACTGACGAAACAATAATATCCACAGAAGAGGAGAATGAGTAAAGCAGAAAGCCAAAAGCGATGCCACTATAAACATAAACCGGAAAGGATTGCGAATCAAAAACGACAAAAAGAAATCACAAACAATTGGTCGGAGTACAGAACCATGTGGACAATCGTAATGTTTGATATGCCGGTCGCGACAAAACAAGACCGAAAGAACTACGCGATCTTTCGGAAATCCATTTTAGAACTGGGATTCGAGATGCACCAATTCAGCGTATACAAAAAGTTCTCCCCCAATGGAGAACGCAGGGAAGTCCTCGAACAGAATATCAAAACAATCCTACCACCCAAAGGAAAAGTAAGTATTCTGGCAGTCACAGGAAACCAATACGCGAAAATGAAAACATTCTTTGGATTCTCCCCGACAAAACCACCGGAGACTCCCGAACAGTCAATGCTGTTCTAAAAATGGATAAATCGAGCAGAAAACAAAAGAATCTAACCAAAATTAACAGCATGCAATTCCCGGTAAAAGCAGCAGGAGTCGCGTTAAGCGACTCCTACAATCGTAATCAATACCGATTTACAGCCAAACTACAACAATGTATTGTTCAAAGGCTTTTGAATAGTATCGTAATCAATACCGATTTACAGCCAAACTACAACATCAAACGTGGACGGCAGGCGTATCATTGATCGTAATCAATACCGATTTACAGCCAAACTACAACTCGCCGGTCTTAAAGGAAATGATGCCCTTTATCGTAATCAATACCGATTTACAGCCAAACTACAACTCGTCATTGCGAGGGTAGAGTGTCCTAATATCGTAATCAATACCGATTTACAGCCAAACTACAACTCCGCGGCGAGCGGCACGTTCATTTGTCAATCGTAATCAATACCGATTTACAGCCAAACTACAACACCCCGTCAAGGATGCCATCAAGGCGCACGATCGTAATCAATACCGATTTACAGCCAAACTACAACCGAACTGCTGCCGCCGAGCATCGACCTACATCGTAATCAATACCGATTTACAGCCAAACTACAACCAAACGCTGACGGCTCATTTGCAGGTATGAATCGTAATCAATACCGATTTACAGCCAAACTACAACCAAGAAATCGCCGCGAACTTAAGTACCAATATCGTAATCAATACCGATTTACAGCCAAACTACAACACTTGAAATATTTCCAAATAGTATGCCAATATCGTAATCAATACCGATTTACAGCCAAACTACAACGTTCGCCATGCTGTCGTGGCGCGGCGGCTTATCGTAATCAATACCGATTTACAGCCAAACTACAACCCGGGTATGACCACAACAACAAAGCCCTAAATCGTAATCAATACCGATTTACAGCCAAACTACAACTCAGTGCCTGCGCTGTCTCCTGTCGTCTTGATCGTAATCAATACCGATTTACAGCCAAACTACAACTATTTCTCCAGCACCCAATAATCATAGTAACGACGCTGATCATGTTGGCCAACCAAATATTCTTTACTTCTCTCAAATCCAATCTTCTTCAAAGCCTCTATTCTCTCTACAGCATAAATAGGTGCCTTAGTGGCTATCCTCGTACAGTCAAAAAGCTCATAGATATGTTCCACAATAATAGAAAGAATTTCCCCTATGCTTTCTTTTTCCTCATAACTACTTTTTACATCTAGGCGTAAAAGACCACAGTTACTAAATGCATCTTCGGCTTGTCGATTAAATAATTCTATGGTTCCTACTACCTTATGACTTCTTTTATCAACTATTGCAAATCTAACAAAACCTCTTCTTTCATACTCCCATAGCCAATATTTAATGGCTTCTAACATCCCCTCTACTGTCTCATAATAAAAGTTACTATCATTACAATTATCACTATTAAAAAATGGTAACGCCTTTTGATCACTATAAGTTTCAAGTAAGTTTGCAGCATCCTTTTCCTCAATTAATCTCAAGCAAAAATAATCATTTTCTAAAACTGGACAGTTTTCGTATACATCATTCCTTTTATTTTTCATCTTGTTCTCCCTTGTATTTTTTACATCACCCACTTCAACCCCCATAGTGTAGAAAAGTAAAGAACACACTTTCCTACACCACATATCGTAATCAATACCGATTTACAGCCAAACTACAACAAAGCATTAAGACCGCGGGGGGTTATTCGAGTTCGAGTCCTGACAGGGCGACTGGCACTTCGACGCTGGTTATGGTGAAGGCTTTGGACGCCGTAGCCGGGAGGGCGAATCGTACATATCCCGCAGGGGCGGTCGCTTCTGCCGCAGAGACATTCGCCGGGGAGGTGTCGCCGAGCACGCGGCTACCGTCCGTATCTGTGGCGATGCGATCATCAAGTGTATAGACCGTGTCATCATAGCTCACTTTGACGACATGTTTCCCCGAAGCAACAGTGAGTTTTACCTGCATATCGCCTTTGGATGGAGGCCACGTTTGTGGCGCCGCGACCCAGCTGTTATTGTCCCAAACCAGAATCGAATCCACGTCCGTGGGCGGCGATGGAACTGAAATCAGGTTGATGGTGAATGGCTCGGCGAATTTGTATGACGCGTTGCCGACCGTCCAATAGAGCGGCTGATTGTCAGGAACGGAGTTGCTTTCGCGAAAGTCGGTAAGATCCGAGTTGTAGATTGATATTTGTTTGGTCTGGTTATCAATCTCATAGTATACATAACCATTAAACTCGTCGTTGTCTGAAACGAAAAACCGCACTATATCGCCCGGTGCAAAAACGCCCTGCGTGAAATCCCATTGGAATGTAAGCACCGCATTTTCTTTTCCATAGCTCACCCCGTTTTCCGGACTGAGCAAAGTGGCCTTAATGTTCACTGTATCAAAGGTAAGCTTCAGATCACCCGTCGTTCCCGACTTCAGTGCGACTGCGACGTAGTAGGTTGTGCCTACAGTCGGGGTCAGGCTGACAGAGGAATCGCCTTGCACCACCTGCGTCAAGGCATTCACAGCGCTTCCGGTATAGACGGTAATTTGCGGAACCATCCCGCTTCCACCATCAACGCTAAGGGTGAGTGGCGAAACCTTCGAAGCTGTCACCTTCCACCAAATCGACGCCGAGCCGTGCGCAGGCTCACCGGTTTCTGTTGTCGCGTTTAGATTCGACACATCATAAGTCGTTTCATCTACAGTAATCGTGTAGGCGTTCGCGAAGTTATCATTCGGCGGAGCAGCCCCGGCATTCAACTGACTAATTGCATTGGCCACATCGACGCGAGACTTTGTGACTGTCGGGGACGCTTTGGAGTCCGTTATCGACTGCCCGCTCGACTTCAAGATTGCCTCAATCTGAGCCGGTGTCTGATATGCGCCAACAATTGCTTTGGACGCGCACTGCAACGCGGCCACCGCGCCAGCGGCATAGGGGCAAGCCGAAGAGGTTCCACCAAAAGTGGCGTCATAACCACCATCCAAGTCTGTCGTCGCGTTATTATGCGACGGAGCAAAAACATCAAGCAAATTTGCGTGAGAATTCGAATAACAAGTTACCTTGTCTGCGGCTGCCGTCTCCCAGTATTGACTTTGTGAGTCGAGTGGCAAACATGTCGTGGAGTCAAATCCGAAACCTAACGTGCCAATAGCTGCGTCATAAACAGCACCTACCGAAATGACATTTGTCGCGGCTGATGGCGATGCGACAGCGTTACAGAAACCGTCGTTGCCTGAACTTGCCAAAATCGTGATTCCGGCATTTGTCGCAGCTGTCACAACACCACCAAAGGTCTGGTCAGTTGATGTCGAATCTTGATATTGACCACCACCAAAACTTGTGCTGATGACTAAAAGTGGATTCGCCGCATCATCATTGCGGTGCGTCACACACCAGTCCCAAGCTGCAACAATCGCATCGTCATTCGCTGAGCCAGTCGAACCTTGAGTAATTTTCAACGCGTAGATTTTAGCATCAGGCACAACACCACCGACATAATCACCTGCAGCCGCTGCGGAAGCAGACGGAGGAATTGACCCCGCGGCCGTCCCTGCGCAACATGTTCCATGGTTGTGACCTGCACCACCGGCGACCTTCGGATGAGGATCATTCGGGAAACTTGGGTCACCAAAATTGTGACCGCCAATCACTTTGCTATTCGGGAAACCGCCACCACCAAGCTGCGGGTGAGTATAGTCAACACCCGTGTCAACAATCGCGATGCTCACGCCCTGACCGGTATATGTGCCCGGCGAACGTGTTGCGCCCATTGCATTCATCAGAGCGACACCTTGGCGTGTTTGCGCCTTCACGACATTACTATACGCAATGGTCATAACATCCTTATCAGTAAGCAACATACTCAGTCCTTCGGAAGTCACATTGCAAGTAAAGCCTGCTACGTTCTCCAAGACATGAACCTTAGACACTCGCTTGCCTACACGTTCCAAGACGACATCCGCCGTCGCCGCTGTCTCTTGGTGCAGCACCGACAACGCAGATTTTGATTTCCACTGTTCGCCCGTCATCGTCTTAAAGATGTCCGGCTGACGCAAGGTAACAATCACCGGAGCAACACCCTTGGACGAAATATCAGCGTACATTTTGTCTTCATTTGCAAGTGTCGCACGATTGAGCCGTGCCTTGGATTTCTCAAGTGATGCGCAAAACGCCATACTTCGATCTGAGGCTTCGTCAGCGAAAACACTGCCTACCAACAGAATTGAGCATAAGCTCAAAAACAAATATCTTGAAACGTTTTTCATTATAGAGTCCTTCTTAAAACATATATGAAAATACTATCATAATAGGCGATAAAAAGTCAAGAAATAATTTGGGTTGAATTATCATAGCCTATAACGACGAAAAAACCGGCACTGCTGTTTTGTTATCAGCAGTGCCGGTTTGGGTAAAATAATAAACCCGGCGACGTCCTACTCTCCCATGCAGTCACCCACATAGTACCATCGGCGCAATA